>ERZ1643251.9-NODE-9-length-401737-cov-281.893100_pt1 | contig 401737 bp, 406 predicted proteins | sample MGYA00579261_ERZ1643251 | MGnify/ENA primary metagenome ERZ1643251 (study PRJEB29033, sample SAMEA4952267) | chicken gut metagenome | biome: Broiler Chicken; feature: Gastrointestinal Tract; material: Caecum | place: Ireland | collected 2018 | study: Broiler... | reverse complement strand
ACGCCGCAGGAATGGGGCAGGAAACCTTTTCGGGGAGAACGGCAACGGAAAGCAAAATGGAGGGAACGCATGAGAGATAACCCCTATAAAGACTTGCCGCCACTGGAACGCAGGCCGGACGGTTCCCTTTACCGCATGACACCGGCGCAGAGAAAACAGGCGGCCAGCCTGATACGCCGGGAGTGTTGTTGCTGTGAGGACGGCAACTGCATTGTCCTTGACGATGGGGACACCTGCACCTGCCCGCAGACGGTTTCTTTCTCGGTCTGCTGTAAGTGGTTCCGCTGGGCGGTCTTGCCGCTGGACGGGACGCTGGAAGCGGAGATTTTCCGGGATAAGGACTTGAAACGCTGTGCGGTCTGCGGCGGCGTGTTCGTCCCCAAATCCAACCGGGCAAAATACTGCCCCGGCTGTGCCGCCAGAGTTCACAGGCGGCAGAAAACAGAAAGTGAACGGAAAAGGAGGTCTGCTGTGGACAGTTAGGAGCGAAAAAAGCCTTGATTTATCAGGCTTCGCAAGCCCCAAACCGGGGCAGGTGGTATAAAGTATCGCCCGCCCCGGAAAACGGGCTTCTAACCGTCCACAAAACGCACTATGACAAATACCATCTATATCCATCAGCCGGAAAAGGCGTTCAGCTTCACCCGGCTCCCGAATTTCCTCTTTGAAGCCCCCACATTCAAGCCCTTGTCCAACGAGGCAAAGGTTCTGTACGCCTTTATCCTGCGCCGGACAGAGTTGTTATAGGTGCTGATTCTGATAAGGCATTAGAAATTATGAAAAATTTATATGCCCCATTTGTAAGAAATCAAAATCCTATTATTACAATGGATACAAAATCTGCTGAAATGGTAAAATACGCTTCCAATTCATTCCTTGCAGTAAAAATATCATATATAAATGAAATCGCAAATATTTGTGAAAAAGTCGGAGCCGATATTAATAAAGTAAGAATTGGAATGTGTGCAGATACAAGAATCGGTACAAAATTTTTATATCCGGGATTAGGCTACGGCGGCAGTTGTTTCCCTAAAGATGTAAAAGCACTTATTAAAACTGCAAATGATAATGATTGCGAATGTCAGCTTATTAAATCGGCTGATATAATTAATCGAAAACAAAGACAGTTATTTATAGATAAAATTTTAAAACGTTTCCGGAACGACTTAAATGGTAAAACCTTTGCTGTATGGGGGTTGGCATTTAAACCGAAAACAAATGATATGAGAGAAGCACCTGCAATTACTATCATAAATGCCTTATTGGAAAAAGGTGCGACTGTTAAAGCATATGATCCTAAAGCCTATGACTGTGCTATGCCAATATTCGGTGACCGAATAGAGTATGGTAAATCTGCATATGAAATTCTAAAAGGTGCGGATTGTTTACTGCTAATAACCGAATGGAACGAATTTAGAAATCCTGATTTTGATTTAATAAAATCCTCATTAAAAAATCCTGTAATTTTTGATGGCAGGAATCAATATGACGAAAATAATTTAAACAAATTAGGATTTGAATATTATCAGGTAGGAAAAGCGACTAAAACTATTAATGCAGGTTTGGCGTCTGCATTTGCATAAATGAGAAAGAGGACTATGAAATCTAATGATATTACGGTAGTTGTCCAAGGGGCAATAGATAGGAAACTAACACCTAAATGTTTAAAAAGCATAAGAAAACATCTTCCTGATGCGGAAATAATACTTTCAACATGGGAAAACAGTCAAACAGAAGGTTTAGACTATGATGTTTTGCTTTTAAATCAAGATCCCGGCGGATTCAAGCATGATTTTGCTATATATAATAAACCTCGTTCAATGAACAATTTTAACAGGCAATTGGTGTCAGCAAGAAATGGGGTATTCAAAGCAAGCCGTCAATATTGTTTGAAACTTCGTTCAGATTTAGAGCTTAATAATTCTAATTTCTTAAAATACTGGGATAAGTTTAATAAGCAGAATGAAGAATTCAAAATATTTAAGCATAGGGTTTTATGCAGTTCTATTTATTCAAGAGAGTATTCCTGTCAGAGCGGTACAGGATTTCCAACACCATTTCATCCTTCAGATTTTTGGTTCTTTGGATTAACGGAAGACTTAAAAGATTACTTCGGGAATTGTCCTTTGCAAGATAAAGAAGAGGGTTCTAATTGGAACTTCAAATATCCAACCAGATGTCCATATATAACACCTTTATGGCGATTCGCACCGGAACAGTTTTTCTGTGTTCACTGGATTAAAAAATATTATCCTAATATGCAATTTGATGACTGGAGCGATTGGAATCCTGAGAATATAGAACTTTCTAACAATATTATTTATAACAATTTTGCCTTTCTGGGATTGGAACAATCCGGAGTATATTCAGAAAAACACTCATCTTCAGAAAGAGATAAAAATAATATACAAGGTTTAATTACGTATCAACATTTCCAAGAACAATATCAGCATTACTGCGATATTTCTTATAAGCCTGATAAGTACAAAAAGAATTATAAATATAAATTAAATCAACACTTTAAACGTTTAATACAACCTTTCTACAAAACTAAAGGCTGGCTTAGTGAAATATTTTCTGTTTTATATTATTCTCTTGCAGTTGTAATTACAGGATGGAGGAAAAAATAATGATTGACTCTAAAGATATCTCTGTAATTGTGCAAGGCCCGATAAATAAAAAAGAAACTCCTAAGTGCCTGAAAAGCATTAGAAAATTTTTGCCTGAAGCTGAGATTATTCTATCAACCTGGCAGGGAACAGATATTTCAAATTTAGACTATGACATATTAGTTTTATGTGAAGATCCCGGAACAACCTTAATTGAGGAATTTACACACAAAAAGACCTATAACAATATGAATCGTCAACTTGTTAGTACAAAAGAAGGTCTTAAAAAAGCTACACGCAAATATGCAATGAAATTAAGAAGTGATTTGATTTTCACAAGCGACAGATTTTTAGAGTATTTTAATAAATTCGAGGCAAGAGGAAATAATTACAATCTTTTTAAACATAAAATTCTGACAGATGTTTTATTTACAAGGTTTAATATCAAAACAGGCAAATTCGAAAATAGAGTTATAATTCCTTTTCATGTCTCAGACTGGTGGCTGTTTGGTTTAAAAGAAGATTTAGACACCTATTTTATGGACACAGAATTGGTTAAAGAGCCGGAATTTACAAGATATTTTAATTTAGAAGGCAATCAAGAAAAAATTTCACCTTATGGCAAAGCAAGATTTAAATTTGCACCGGAACAATATTTTGGATATTCCTGCTTTGCAAGAAATTTTGATGATATTTATATGGAAGATGCCGCAGATTATTCAGAAGAACTGATGGAAAAATTCAGACAGGCTCTTGTGAATAACTTTATTATTCTTGAATTTAAACAATCCGGAATATACCTCAATAAATACCCATACAGCAAAAACGAGAAATTTTCAGGCGATCAATATATAGGTCTCTATAACTTTTGGCGGTACGAAAATGAATATAAAAAATATTGTGATGATACTTACGAAATCACAACAAAAGACAGTTTTTTTGAAAACGAAAAACTTGGTTATTCAAAACTAAGAGTATATAAACATATCTCAAAATTAACAGATTCTTCAACAACTCTTACTGCAAAACTTGAACAATTATTTATAGGAATTCCCATTTCAGCTATAAGCTACTTAATTGATGTCATAAAAGAACAATTAAGTGCAAATAAGGAGCAAAACAAATGATATCGTATGATAATTTTATAAATACAATAAAAAATAATCGTGTATATATCAACTACAGTCGCATGTGGCCCTATGTAAAGCCTGTGTGGTTCAGGGCATTATGCTCAATGCTAATTTGTATTCCGATTGGCTCTTTGGATGCTGTTATTGCATTAGCACTCAAGCCTTATATGGATTTAGTTATGGTTGAAAAATCCATTGCCTCGCCTTGGTATATTCCGCTTGGTATTGTGGCTTTTACTTCTATTCAAGGCGGGTTAAAATATCTTTCGGCTTATCTTTCAACATGGGTTGGAGGGAAAATTACAAACGGGCTTAAGTTTGATATGTTCAAAAAACTTTTGACTTTGCCGACTTCATTCTTTGATAAGCAAAACTCCGGAGATATTGTCTTTCAATTCAATAATCAAGCAGATTTAGCCTGTAATGGTTTATTGGATAATCTAAGCGTTTTTACACAGAGAATTTTCTCATCAATCTCTCTTGTGTGTGTACTTTTCTATAATTCCTGGCAATTAGCATTAATCGCTGTTGTTGTTCTTGGATGTGCATTTGCTCCTGTTGCAAAATTACAGAAAAGAATAAAAGGTGTTATGGAAAAAACAGTTTTTGCGGATGCCTCGATTATTACAGAATACAATGAAGTGTTTAACGGTAACAAAACGATTACTTCATATAACCTGCAAAGAAACGAAACAAACAAATTTTTTACAATCTTACAAAATATCTTTACTTTAAGAATAAAAATGGTTCAAAAAACCCAGTGGCTTTCTCCAATGATGCACGTTATTGTATCTGTGGGTATTGCGGCTGCAATCGGTTATGGTTCGCATTTGATTATGTCAGGACAAATTACAAGCGGTAATTTTGTTTCATTTATTACAGCATTAATCCTGCTTTATACGCCTGTGAAAAATCTCGGAAATAATTTAAACGCCGTTCAATTCTCATTTTTCTCTATAGAGAGAATTTTTGAAGTATTAGACTCAGTGCCTGAGATAAGAGATAAAGAAAATGCAGTAGTAATGGGTAGAGAACATACAAATATTGAGTTTAAAGATGTTTGGTTTGAATATGTTGAAAATGTTCCTGTTCTTAAGAATATAAACCTGCAAATAAAACAAGGAGAAACAATTGCACTGGTCGGAAACTCCGGCGGAGGTAAAACAACAATAGTTAACCTGTTGCCAAGATTTTATGATATTAAATCCGGTTCAATTAGTATTGATGGAATTGATATTAGAGACTATACGTTGGAGTCATTGAGGCAAAATATTGCAGTTGTTTTTCAAGATAACTTCTTATTTTCAGGAACAATAAGAGATAACATTTTGCTTGGCAATGAGAATGCAACGGAAGAACAGATTAATCAGGCTGTAAAAATGGCTTACCTTGATGAATTTATTGCTTCTCTGAAAGATGGTTTGAATACTCAAATCGGAGAAAGAGGAATTCTTTTATCAGGGGGGCAAAAACAGCGTGTAGCAATCGCAAGAGCATTCTTAAAAGATGCACCGATTATTATCTTAGATGAGGCAACTTCCGCACTGGATAATAAAGCGGAAGCTATCGTTCAAAAAGCAATTGATAACTTGATGCAAGATAAAACGGTATTTGTAATCGCACACAGATTATCTACTGTAAGAAACGCAGATAAAATTGCAGTTATAAACGAAGGTCAACTTGTAGAACTCGGAAATCATGATGAGCTTATGTCTATTGAAAATGGTCAATACAAAGCTCTTTATGATATGCAGTTCAAAAAACAGGAAATAAGTATTAAATAGGAGGTTAATATGAAAAGACGTGCACTATTAATTGGTTATACAGCCGAAGATTCAGAAGAGGCGACTTTGGGTGGTGTTAGAATTGATTTAAATAAATATAAAAATTATCTTATGTCAATCAGGGGTGGAGCTTGGAATAGTAGTGAAATTATAACTTTAGAAGGTCCAACTAAAGCTAAATTAAACAGGCACATAAGAAATCTCATAGCTGATGAGGTAGACCTTGCATTTACAGTTTTTAGTGGGCACGGTGATTTTGATGATGTGGAACATCAATGTAGAAGTTTTTTACTAAATAAAAATGAAATGTTTTTAGAAAAAGATATTGCTGGAATTGCAAAACAACAAATTCTTATATGTGATTCCTGTGCAAATAGACGAGGTGAATCGGCACTTGAATCCTTGCAAAAAGTTCGAAATAGCTTGCAATCTCTTATTGAAGAAAAAAATGAAGAAAAAATCATTGCAAGAAAAAAATATGAAGATTGGTGTAGATTGTCTAGCCCCCAAATCATTCGTTTATATGCAGCAAAAGTAGGAACAAGTGCTGAAGATAGAAATGGTGGAGTTTATACAAGCTCGTTAATTGAAACTTTAGAAAATGCTCAACATAGTATAGATATTGTTGAGGGGCATGACAATGCAAGCAGATTAGTTCGCATGAGAACTGCAACAAGAGATGGTTCTTCACAAGTACCTGAACGTCAAGTTAGCAGAGTAAGCAAATTCTTACCAGGTGCAATTGTATTATAAGGAGGAAATTATGGATGCAATAACTGCACAAAATTGGATTATGACTGCAAGTTTGGTTATTACAATGGCTACTACTATTGTTTTACAAATAAAATCAAGCAAAGAAAGCCAAAAAACTTTTTTAGATAAACAATTATTCGAACTGCAAAGAATGTCTTTGTATGATCCTTTTATGGAAGATAAAAAATATACTAGCAAGTGGAATGATTTTAAACTCGACTACCAAAATGATAAACTTTCAGATGCCGAACAACATAAATTTCTAAAATATGAAGTTTACACAGAAATGCTTTTTAATTTTATTGAAATGTCGTTAAAAAGGTATAACTCAGAAACGAAACTTTTAAATTATGTTGATTTCAAATCTTGGGTAAGAACTCATGCCGAGTGTTGGAAAAATCCGTTAGAAGCACACAGTAATAGAGAAGTATATGGTGATAAAATGTGCGACATGATAGATAAATGGTTAAAATAATATAAAATGGTTAATATGGACAGATTAACGCATGTTAAAAATTTTGCTTTAAATAAAGAAGTTGGTATTGCAGGTAAATTTATTTATGATGGAATGCGAGATTTAAACTGCGCCATTAATTACAAAGATACAGATAATATTTTCGGTTTCTTATATAAAATATCTGTAGGAATTGAAAGGTTGCAAAAAATTGCGTATATTCTTTTAAAAAATCCAACAGAAAATAAGTATCAAGAAATTGAAAAAGAAATAATAACTCATTCACACACGGGACTACAAGAAAAAATAAATAAACTGACAACAATCAAATTAAACGACCATCAAAAAGCTTTTTTAAATCTATTAACCAGTTTTTATAATTCAAGTCGTTACGATAGATACAATTACTCAACACAACTTGATGACGAATTGCAATTATTTTTTAATTATGTAGAAGAACGTTTAAAAATAAAAATTGAAATGTATGACTTTTTTATTCCTCAAATTGATAAAAAAGTGAAAAGATTTATAGGAAGAGTTATTTTAGGTTTGGCTCAAGGTTTATACAGCATAATACGAGAACAGGCTGGCAAAATAGGGCTTTATACATACGAAATTGCTGCTGATTCAAAAAGCATGAAGGTGTTTTTAAGTTCATTTGATAAAAATAGCCTCCAAGAACAAATAATAGACGAACATATTGCCTTTAAGGAATTTTTAATTTTTCTATTAAACACAACGAAAACCTCTGGTTTATATGAGTTTATGAAAGAAATTAAACCGTTAAATCTCGATATCGCTATGGTACAAGAACATCTTTCCGAATTTGTACATGGTGAATTTCCTCAACAATTAATTGATGAAATAGAATTTGCCTATTCTGAGGAGGATATAGACATTAAAGAAAGATTGGCAATGCTTGAATGTATTGGAGATACATCTTGTTATTTTGATATTGATGAAGATGAAGATGATTTTTTTCCATTTGAACCATACGAAAATTAGAAAAAACAGGACAAAAAAAGTATAAAAAATTAAAATATTTGTGACAGAATTTATATATTAACTGTCTGTAAATAATCAAACCAACCGTACATAATAATCAAACCATGTGTTCTTTTACACAGAGCCAAAAATTTGTTTTAACGAAAGCTTGCTGGTATACAACAACGGTATTCTGATACCAAACTTCGGGCAGCCGCCTCACACAAAAGAGAGAGCAAAAGCAGCAGGATACATTTTGTATTATAAAAACAATAAACTGCAAGAATATATCCCGCCTGATGGGAATCTGGAATATCCTACAGCCATGGCAGTTCACCGCAAAAACTTATTTATATGCAACAGAAACAATCTTCTGATCTATGACATCACCAATCTCAAAAAGCAACCTCAAAAGATAACTTTCAGAAATAATAACGCTCTGAACGACCTTGCTATATCTGATGGAAACCTCTATATTACTTCAACGGATAAAAACCGCATCTACAAAATAAATCTGAACTCAAAAAATTTTACACCTCAAAAATGGATTGATATCCCCTCTCCAAACGGAATAATTTTCCATAAAAATACAGCTTATATCGCCTCTATTCCAGCTGACTACAAAAATGTCAAAGAGGAGAATGTTGTCTACATCATCAAAGATAAAAACAACCCGAAAGCAGAAAAATTTAACAGCACCCCAGGGCTGTATGACGGGCTTGCAATATCAAAAGACGGAAAAACTCTGTATGTTTCAGACTGGAAAACATCATCTATCAAAGCAATCGATACATCAACAAAAAAAGAAAAAACTGTCTATTTCGAAAAAAATCTTTCGCCCGCTGATATTGCACTCGAAAAAAAACAGCTCCTAATCCCTGATATGATGAAGCACAGAATCATTATCTTTGACCTGACAAATCTGAATACAAAGCTCATCACAAACTGATTTTTTTATTCTATCAAAGGAGGATATCCGCTTTCTTCAAGATGCTCAAAACCTATTTTAGCCTGTATTCTTGGACTTAAAGCTAATCCGTTTAAAACATCTTCTCTTATTCCAGGTTTTGATGACCCGCTGTATATAATAAACTCAGATGTAAAATTATATGCATCTATTTCCATAGGTTCTGAATAATATTCTGTTTTCGAATCTTCCGTTCCTCCAATTTTGTTCTTCAGATTTGTCAAAAAATGTTCTTTCACTGATAAATATCTGTTATCATCAGGGAAAATGCTGAATTTCAACATTGTATTTTCATCTAACATCTTCTTTGGTTTGTAACTCTTATAATACGTATTGATATGTTCTTCTTTTTCTTTTTTCAGTCTTGCAAGATTCTCAGCAATACTTTTTCCGTTTTCATCCGTTTCAATGCCATCTTGCAACATTGACTCATCAATAGATATTAGCTCATCATGTAAGTTTATAATTTTAGCATTATTTTTATCATATATTCTTTTTGTTTCATCTCCAACATTTTCGCACGAAGCAAGAAGATGCTCCTGAACACAATGTCTGAGTTCATGAGCAAAATGTGACTTCAAAGCAAGTTCTTTCTCCTCTTCGTTCAATTTTACAACTCTACCTTCATAAGGGGCGTCCTGAGACATTATTGTTTTTCTGAGACCTTCTTCTCCATAACATATAGTAGGGAGCGTTCCCTCTTTTTCATAATACAAATATATATTTTCTTTCATCAAATGTTCCGAAACATCGAGCGTATTATTTCTAAAATTATATGCAGCAAGTGTAGACGAATTTGGGTCAGTATCTTTTTCGAACACAAGCTTCGGTTTTGAGATATTCAAATCTTTGACTATCGGCGGCATAAGACCCATAACTTCATCATATGTTTCGTTGTAAAGGCGCTCGATATAAGCTTCCTCAGGTGTTCTTTCAACTTGAGTAATTTTTTGAGCATCGGAAGTTTTGACAAACTCATCCTTTACAGGCTGGCTGTTGATTGAGGGAACTGAATTCTGAGCTGCCGGATTTGGTCGTATGCTCCCCGCTCTGTTTGTCAGAAGAAAATTTTGAAATATGTTGCCATTAATGTCCATATTTAAAATAAAAATTTTAAATTAAAGAAATTTCTCTTTTTATATTATATTTATTACTAAATATTAATATTTATTTTGCAGTATTCAAACAAAAAATATTCGCAGCCGGCAACAAAAACCAAATTAATACCTTTCCTTCGCAGTTTTTCTTCTTCAATTGAAGCTTTCAACATATAATTTTCAATTTCTTTTTCATCTGCATTCATAAACCTTGCAAGCCGACGTCATAAACAATCCTGCGATATTTTAAATTTTTAACATTTCCCTTTTTCCATACAGAAATTATATATTACGCATTAGGTTTTACATATTCAGTCCTATTATAAATTTCGTCTAAATTTACATGATACCAGCTAAAATCTGACTCTTCTTTAAACTTTCTGCCCAAAAATTCACTATGGCAGTACATTCCTGTAATTGCACGATTTTTAAGATATTCAGCAGCATATTGTGAAAATCTGGCAACTATCGGATTAGAAACTCCTTTTTCTATACACTCAATTCCCATCTCCTTGTTAAAAAGCACTTCCAAAGCATTTTCACTAAACTGAAAATAATGCCATGGTCTCTCATGTGAAGAAAAACTATAATGAGTTTCTACAAAAATATATCCCCCAACTTTTAGCAACTTAACAATTTCTTGAGCAGCAATCCAAGGCATTGCAAAATGCTCAAAGCAAGCAGATGAAAAAATCAAATCAAACTTTTCTCCATTAAAATAATTTGATAGCTTATGCACATCACCAACTACATCAACATTATTCCCCGGATAAAAATCAAATCCGGTATATCTGGCATTTATAAGTTTTTTGCGTATAGAAGAAGGACCAGTTACCTCTCTGCTGCCTATTTCTAAAACATTCCAGTGATTTTTATTCGCAAGTTCAATCAAATAATCACACCATTTATCATGTGCAACAGTTATAGATAAAGGAACATTTTTATGCAAATAGGATTTATCACTTTTAAAAATGCTTTTAATTTTCAAAAATAAATTTTTCATCATAAAAACTTTCTAAAACTATCAAAAAACGGAGAAGGGGGGATTCGAACCCCCGGTACCCTTTTGAGGTACACAGTCTTTCCAGGACTGCACCTTAAACCGCTCGGACACTTCTCCTCAGTTCTATATTCAAGTTTATCATCTAATCAAAATCGGTCAATCTCTAACATATTGTCTTATAAATTAAAGCTTCTGTTTTAACCGGGTCAGATACAATTTCGTAAGCAAAAGATATCTCTTCACAGACCGCTTTTCCTAAATTTTCATCATCGGCATGGACATAAGCAAGCACCTCTCCCTTCTTGACCTCATCTCCGATTTTTTTTGCAAGAACAATTCCCACTCTGTGGTTAATCTCATCGCCTTTTTTGTCTCTTCCTGCTCCTAACATTTTGCAGGCTTTTGCAATGCTCAATGCATCACATCTTGAAACATATCCATCGCTGAAAGACTTCACATCAAGAATATATCTTGCCTTATCATATGTTCCTTTTTCAATGGCCAAAAGATTTCCATGCTGCGCTGATACCATCTCTTCAAATTTTCTGAAAGCTGACCCGTCATCAAGAAGTTTGCACAAATAAACCTCAGCATCTTTCAAATTTTCAAACTTTTTCGCTTTCACAAGAGCAAGCGCCGCAAAATAAACCGACAAATCTCTGACATCATCAGGTCCTTTTCCTTTCAAGACATCAACAGACTCGACTACTTCGAGCAAATTACCGACAGCGCAGCCAAGAGGCTGGTTCATATCCGTTATAACAGCCGTGATATCACGCCCGAGCCTGTGCCCGACAGATACCATAAGTTCCGATAACTTCTCTGCCTGCTCTTTTGTCTTGATGAATGCCCCGCTGCCGCATTTTACATCAAGTATGATTATGTTTGCGCCTGATGCAATTTTTTTTGATACAACGGATGAACATATAAAAGGAAGGCAATCAACCGTTGCGGTAACATCTCTCAGAGCATAAAGTTTCCCATCGGCAGGCGTCAGCTCAAGAGTTTGTGAGGCAATAGCCACGTTGATATTCTTCACCTGAGCCAAAAATTCGTCGATAGATAAATCCGTTCTGAATCCATCAATTGACTCTAATTTGTCAATTGTCCCTCCGGTATGCCCGAGCCCGCGTCCGGATAACTTTGCAACAGGCAGCCCTGCCGCAGCGAGAAGAGGTATCAGCACAAGTGTAATTTTATCACCCACACCGCCCGTTGAATGTTTGTCTACAATATAACTGCCCAATGATGATAAATCAAGCATATCTCCCGATTTCGCCATTGCCTCTGTCAAATAAGCAGTCTCATCATCATTCATACCGGCAAACCAAACAGCCATCAACCATGCAGAAATTTGATAATCTGCAATCGTTCCGTTAGTAATCCCGTCTATAATAAACTGTATTTCATCACGGGTATAGGAAGAACCTTTTTTTTTCTTTTCTATTAAATCAACTATTCTCATTCTTTTGTCCCTGATGAATCTTTCGGTTTGAATAACGAATTATACAGCTGGGTAAAAAACGACTCTGACTCAGATTCGTTCAAAACTTTTTCGTCAGCTGAATATTGAGTTATCGGCTGTGTTTTGTTGTTATTTTCCTGAACCTGACCTTTTATTGATTGCTCATATCGGAAAATTTGATTTTCAATATCGTCAGATTCTTTTTTGTATGTGTCTTGGATAATAATCGCATCTTTTGAGTCGCCTTCTTCAAGAATGGCGTTTACTGCCGCACTATTTTTATGCTCCGGAGCAGTTTTATCTGACACGGGTATATTCGGAGAAGCCTGCGATGTCTGAGGATTTCCCAAATTTTTAAGGTTATCTTTGTTGTCTGATACAGGTGCATTAGGATTGTTATTATAAATATTCAAAGACTGATGAACCGATGACTCAGGATCGTTCATTGCTACCTTATTTTTCAAAACAATAATTTCAACACGTCTGTTTTTTTTGCGATTTTCAGGTTTTTGATTATCAGCAATCGGACGTGTATCAGCATAACCGACTATTGAAAATAAATTCGGCTTGAAAGAAAAATTTGTTATGAGATATCTGGCGACACTTCCGGCTCTTGCAGCTGAAAGTTCCCAGTTCGAAGGATAAACAGCAGATGCCATCGGCACACTGTCTGTGTGTCCTTCAACTCTTATATTATGCAGGTTGAATTTGCTCTTTATCAATCCTCCTACTTTATCAAGAATTTTCGTCGATTTAAGCGTAAGTTTTGTACTTGATGACTCAAATAATAAATCTGAATCCAAAATATTAATGACAAGCCCTCTTTCATCTATACTGACATCTATATCATTTTTGAGGTCTTTATCTTTTTCTATTGCTTCTTTAATTTTCTCAAAAGACTCCTGTTCATACTTTGGACTCAAAAGTTCAAGAAGAGGAGGAACAATCGAATCACCGGGATTGTTATCAAACACACTTTCATCATTCCCTCCTTCTCCCATAATGCTTGGAGAACCATCAAACAAAGATGATGCGGAGAAGGCTCTTTCAAGAGAATCCTGCAGATTTGTATAATCCTGAGCATTTGACATGGCAAGACCATAGAGAACAACAAATGTGGCAAACAGCAATGTCATAAAATCAGCATATGACACAAGCCATCTTTCTAAATTTTCATGTTCTTCCTGATGTTTTTTTTTCGCCATACTGAGCCTTGTTTATACTCCCTCGGTTAAAATAAAAATATTAAAGTAAATATGTCTGGAGCTTTCTTTCTATCAACGCAGGGCTTTCACCTGCCTGAATGGCAAGTATACCCTCGAGAATCATCTCTCTTGCAATCATCACTTCTTTTGATTTAAAACGCAAATTTGTAGACATAGGAATGCTGATTAAATTTGCAAAACCAACACCATAAACAGTAGCAACGAACGCAACAGCAATACCTGCGCCGAGTTTTGAAGGGTCTGATAAATTCTGCATAACCTGAATCAAACCGAGAACCGCTCCGATAATACCGATTGTCGGAGAAAATCCGCCTGCTGATTCCCAAACTTTTGCCGCCCCTGCTTCTTTTGCTTCTTCTTGAGCCATTTTATTTTCAAGCATTTCACGGACAAGTTTCGGGTCAGTACCATCGCTGACCAGTTCAAGACCCAGTTTCAAAAATTCATCGTCTTCTGTCTTTGCATCCTGTTCAAGAGATATAACACCTTCTTTACGTGCTTTTTGCGCATAAGTTATTATTTTTTGTATGATAACTTCATAGTTTATCTTTGTTGAGAAGAAAACGATTTTTGTGCTCTTCAAGGCATCCATTAAAGTTTCCGGCGGAAAGCTCAAAAGTATTGCACCCAAAGTACCCCCGAATACAATAAATGCAGCCGTAATCTGTATAAGCTGATTAATATTACCACCTTCGAGAGCCTGCCCGATTAGAATAAACCCGACGCCGGCAACTGCCCCTATTAAGGCTACTATATTCATCTTTGCTCCAAATGTAATTACAATTATCTCATACTAATTAAATAATACTTTTCATATATTGTAATCATTCAGTTAAATTAAATAATAATATTTACAGCTCTATCCACTTTTTGAAGACATCATACCCTGCTTTTGCACTTTTTTCAGGATGAAACTGCATGGCGAAAATGTTATCTTTCTCAACAGATGCCGCAAAATCAATATAATAACTGCAATAAGCTGACACTATACTCTCATCTTCAGGCTTAACATAATAAGAATTTACAAAATAAAAATAATCATCTGACAACACTCTGTTATTTGAAGTGGTGCGAAGTTTGTTCCAGCCTATCTGAGGGATTTTTCCTTCTCTGAATTTCAAAACTTCACCTCTGAAAACCCCAAGACCGTCAACACCCGGAGCCTCTTCACTTTTTTCGAACAGAACCTGAAGCCCCAAACACACTCCCAAGAAATATTTTCCCGAATTGATAGACTCTTTGATTACAGGCACAAGCCCTTTTTCATCAAGGTTTCTCATTGCCTGAGCAAAGTGCCCCTGTCCGGGAAAGATTATTTTATCAGCAGACAAAATCTTCTTCTCGTCAGATGTAAGTTCATAATCACAGTCAAAGTTATCAAGCATATTTGCTATGCTGCACAAATTGCCTGCTCCATAGTCTATTACAGCTATTTTCATAAAACTCCCTTCGTTGAAGGGGTAATATCTGAATATTTTTCATCAATGGATACTGCCTGAGAAACAGCACGTGCAAAAGATTTGAAGACAGCTTCAATTTTATGATGAGTATCTTCTCCGGCTAATAATTTTATATGTATTGTAGAAGCACTTGCAACAGAAAAACTGTTGAAGAAATGCTTAAGCAAAACCGTTTCAAAATCACTGACAATCTGCTCTTCTATCCCGACATCAACACCTGAAAAAGGTCGTCCGCTGAAGTCAATAACACTCAAAACAAGAGCCTCGTCCATAGGAATAATTGCATGCCCGTAGCGTTTTATTCCCTTTTTATTCCCAAGAGCTTCTTTGAAAGCTTCTCCGAGAGTAATTGCAGTATCCTCAAGGACATGATGAGAATCACCATCAAGAGATTTTGAATTTATATCAATATCAAAATGCCCGTGGGCAGCAAACTGCTCAAGCATGTGGTCAAAGAACTTTATACCTGTAGATATATTCCTCTTTCCTGTGCCGTCAAGGTTCAGGCTGATTTTTATTTCAGTTTCAAGAGTTTTTCTTTCGCGGGTTGATGTCCTCATCTTATTGCTCCCATATAGTTGATAATATCTTTTGTATTCTCTAATATTACCACAGGTTGATGATTTGACATCAATTGTTTGAGGGTTTCGCTCTTGTCCTGAGGCGGAAGAATTCCAATTCCTTTTACTTCCGCTGTTTTAGCAGCAAGCATATCATCCTGAGTATCTCCAAGATAATATGTTTCTGAAGGCTGAACAATATCAACAATCTTCAAAATGCCGTCAGGATAAGGTTTCTGTCTGTCCTCAGGAACATCATTCATGGTTATTATCGGCGAAAACAAATCATATATGCCAAAATATTTCAAAATAAATTCAGCCTCTGTCTTCGGACGACCGGTAAAGACCGCTAAATCAAAATCCTTTGACAACTCTTCGAGTTCTTCTTTTGAGATAAGCAAAGACTCATTTCTGATTAACCCGTCACCGCCATGCCCGAAATAAAGCGTCTGGAATTTATCGATTATTGCCTGTTTCGGAACACGAACACCATCTTCTTTAAGAAGATACTCCGTCAAATCCCAATCATTGTTTAATCCGCCCAAATTCTTAGCTTCACGGATTTTATCAAAAGAGAGCTCTTTTTTAGCAAAAAATTCAAATGTGGATTTTATCGCCATACGATAGGATTTTGATGTATCTACCAGAACACCGTCTATGTCAAAAATCAAAAGTTTTGAAGTTTTTTTTATAACTTCAACAAGCTCGTAGGCATCTTTATTCGAAGGCATTGTCACACGGAAACAGTTTTTTACAAGTCCTTCATGCATAAACTTGACTTTTATTCCGTGCTTTAAAAGTTTTTTGTAAATATACTGCGCTCTTTCTTTGAAATCTATGCACAAAAAGTTTCCATCGCTCGGGTAAACAGTGGCAACATCTTTTAAGCCTTCCGTAACAATATCTTTTGAACGTAAAATTTCATCCCGTACAAATTTGAAATGCTCGGTATCCTTCAAAGAAGCTACACCTGCTTTTGCAGCAATAATATTAACACTGAAAGGATTGAATATCTTTTTTATATGATTAATATTCTCAGCATTCGAAATAATGTATCCGAGGCGCAGACCTGCAAGAGCAAAGTCTTTTGACATCGAGCGTACAACAGCTACATTATCAAATTTCGAGGCAAAAGATACATAATTCCTTTCTGAATAACTTCCGTAAGTCTGGTCTATCATTACAAGGGTGTTCTGCGCTTGAGCTTTTTCTATTATTCTCAAAAGATTATCTTCAGAAATACTATCACCCGTAGGGCTGTTTGGAGTTGTAACAAGAACTATCTTTGTCTTCTCATCAATTGCAGCAAGAACATCATCTATCGGGTAAACCCATTTTCTTTTATACGGCACTTCTTTATATGATGAATTTGAAATTCTCGCATAAATCTTCGACATTACAAACGTCGGAACAGCCGTCACAATATTCTCATCTTCTTCGAGAAAAGTATTGAGAAGATAACAAATCGCCTCATCGCCCCCATTTGTCGGCAAAACCATATCATCAGAAACATTATTTGCCCCGGCAATTGTCGAAATCAACTCTCCATAAGCCGGATAGAATTTCACATCATTGCCTGTTATATGTTTTAAAACATCGACAACTTTCTCTGACGGTCCAAGAAGGTTTTCATTAGAGTCCAACTTTATTTTGAAATCTTCTATATAGAGCTGGTGGTCATATCCCGATACACCATTCAGTTGTTTTTTAGGTTTTACCATATCACACCTCATCTCTCGCACTCATTATAAATAAAGCAAAAAAGTGAGTCAACGCAGCGAAAATTGGATTTATATATCAAATTACGCCCAAAATTTCCCAAACAACGTCATACTGAGCGTTAGTGAAGTATCTAAACAAAAAGGATTTTTCGGGCTAAAACCCTTAGAATGACAGACTTTTAATATTATCTGTGTAATTCATTATATAAGTTCCGTGAAAATCCCGCAAATAAAAAAAAGAACCTTATTTTACTAAGGTTCAAGCTCTGGAATTAAGAATAGCTGGAAGTATGAAAAAGATTAATTATATTAAAAAAGATTTTGATTGACCTTTCAATTAGCCGGCTGGCTATCAAAAAGGATTAAAAAAGTTGAATTAAAAGTATAACTCATGTGAAAATATTCTTGTAGAAAAAACAGGTGGAAAAAATGAGTGATAACTATGCATATCTTTTAGACGGAGCTTTATATATAAATCTCACAAATGCCTGCACAAACAACTGCGTGTTCTGCATAAGAGATTTGAACTCCAAAGTCAAAGACAAAAATCTGTGGCTCGAAAAAGAAAAATTTACTCCTCAGGACGTAATAGAACAAATTAAAAAACTTGAACCGCAACAGCAACGGGAATTTGTCTTCTGCGGCTACGGAGAGCCAATTATAAAACTCGATCACATAAAAGAAATTTCAAAATTTCTCAAAGAAAATTACCCCGAAAAAAAAATAAGAATAAATACCAACGGACATGGAAATCTTATTCATAAAAGAGATATAGTTCCCGAGCTGAAGGGATTGATTGATAAAGTATCAGTCAGCTTAAACGGAGAAGATGCCGATTTATACGGCAAAATTTCTCAGCCGACTTATTCCCCAGAAACAGCATATCAGGCTGTTCTGGATTTCATCAAAGAATGTTCCGAAAACGGAATAGACACGACAGCAACTATTGTCACAGGTTACAAAGATTTCAAACCTGATGTGGAAAAATGCAGAGAAATTGCAGAAAATCTGGGAGCAAAATTCAGAATCAGAGAATGGCTTGATGAGGGCTACAACTAAGATTGTTGTAAGATTTTTTCCCTTTTGCTATTTACACCGAACTTTGATTGTAATTTAATAAAGATATAGTTTTTACTTAAAAATTTTTTTAAAAGAAATAGAGGAAACAAAAATGGTAAAACAAATTGACGCAATTATGAAGCCTAAATCAATTGCTGTAATTGGTGCTTCAACAAAACCGAAAACAATCGGTTCAGAAATTATGCAAAGATTGAGAGATTACAAATTCAACGGTAATATCTACCCTGTTAATCCAAAAGGCGGAATTATCGAAGGATTTCAGGCTTACACCTCAATCAATGAAGTACCTGGAGAAGTTGATCTGGCTGTTATAGTAGTTAACGCTAAATTCGTTCTTGATACAATTGACCAATGCCATGAAAAAGGCATCAAAGGGATATGTATCATCACGGCAGGATTTAAAGAAACAGGCAAAGAAGGTGCAGAGCTTGAAAAACAACTTCTTGAAAAAATTCGTTCATACGGTATGAGATGCGTAGGTCCAAACTGCCTCGGTGTATTAAACACTGATGATAACATCAGAATGGATGCTACATTCGCAGAATCACTCCCCGTAAAAGGTGATATCGGATTTGTTTCACAATCAGGAGCTCTTGGCGGCGGTATTTTGAATATTCTCAAAGACTTGAACCTTGGGTTTGCTCAGTTCGTATCAATCGGTAATCAGGCTGATATCAATGCCGAAACAATGCTCGAATACTGGGAAAACGACGACGAAGTAAAACAAATTCTCCTCTATATGGAGTCAATCCAAAATCCTGCTAACTTCAGAAAACTTGCAAGCAGAATAACAAAGAAAAAACCGATACTTGCTCTTAAAGCAGGACGTTCTGCAGCAGGTGCTTCAGCAGCATCTTCGCACACAGGTTCTCTTGCAGGTGCAGATAAAGCAGCTGACGCTTTATTGAAACAATCAGGCGTCATCAGAGAATTTTCTTTGAAAAACCTGTTCTCAAACGCAAAAGCATTCTCAAACTGCCCGATACCCCAAGGTAACAGAGTCGCAATCATCACAAACTCAGGCGGTCCCGGAATTATGGCTACAGACGCTGTTTGTGAATCAGGCATGCAAATGGCAAAATTGTCTGATGCGACAAAAGACAAATTGAGAAGCTTTCTGCCTGCGGCAGCAAGTGTTAAAAACCCGGTTGATATGATTGCATCAGCTCCTATCGAACACTACAAACAAACTCTTGAAACTGTTATAGCTGATGAGAACGTTGATATGATTGCTGTTATCTATCTTCCGTTCCTTGGCCTTGCAGATATTGACGTAGCTGAAGCGCTTATGGAAATTAAAGCCAAAAATCCTCAAAAACCAATTCTTGGCGTATTCATGACAAAGAGCGAATTCTTCACCAAAATTGCAAACATGAACGTAAATATGCCGTTCTATATGTATGCTGAAGAAGCAGCAGAAGCAATGACAAGACTTGACAGACAAAGACAGTGGATGAACAGACCCGAAGGTAAGTTCCCTGTTTATGACGTAGACAGAGCAAAAGCAGCCGAAGTAATCAAAAAATCACTCTCAGAAGGAAGAGCACAGCTCACAACTCTTGAGTCAATTGATGTTCTTAATGCTTACGGTATCAGAGCCTGCAAATACGGTCTTGCAACAAACGTTGATGAGGCCGCTAATGTTGCAAACAACATCGGATACCCTGTTGTTATGAAGATTACATCAAAAACAATATCTCACAAAACAGATGTAGGCGGTGTAATCGTCGGTATCCAATCGGAAGAACATCTCCGTCAGGAATATGCAGCCCTGATTGAAAGACTCAAAGAAAGAAACATCCTTGACGGTCTTGAAGGCGTAATTGTCCAAGAGATGGTCAAAGGAAACCGTGAAATGGTCTGTGGTATAGCAACAGATCCTCAATACGGTCCTATGATGATGTTCGGCTTGGGCGGTGTATTTATCGAAACCATGAAAGACGTAACATTCAGAATAGCTCCGCTTTCAGATGTTGATGCGGAAGAGATGATTAAATCAGTCAAGGCTTATGAATTGCTCAAAGGTGCAAGAGGCACAACTCCTGCTCAAATAGACCAAATTCAGGAAACACTTCTGAGATTGTCTCAACTTGTAACAGACTTCCCGTTCATCGACGAACTTGATATCAACCCGCTGTTGATTTCTGAAAAAACAGGCGAAGGAATAGCAGTCGACGGACGTATCAAAGTAAGAATGAACGAGGCTCAAGAAAAACTCGGAACTTGCTGCGATTGTTGCTCTTGCAACGGCTAGTCAGACAACACGGAATAAATAAGCAATAAAAAAGCCTGCGGAGAAATTTGCAGGCTTTTTGTTAATTTAAAGTTACTTAAAAAAATAAACAGAACATCTTATGACTTGAGCAAAAAGCCGCCTTCATTCGAGTTGAAGAGAACTTCTTCAGCAATTTTGGCTCTCAAATTTCTGATGTATTTGTAGACATAATCTCTAGGCAATCCGATTAAAGATGCCAAATCAGTAGCCTTCACAGGCTCATTGACGTGTTTTGTCAGGTAATCCAAAATCTTTTGTTCCCGTTCCGTCAATTTTTTCTTGAAAGTAAACTTGAATGTAATAGCCTTCTGCGGTTTTTTGGCAGGCAGTTCAGGGGTAGCTGAGATAGCTTCGTTGTTCACTATCATATCAACTATGTCATGAGTTTGTTTCTTTTCTTCAACCTGCTTTCCAAGTCTTCTTGCAAATTCTTCAAGAGTAATTTTCTCAAGAGAGCTTCGCCATTGTCTTATTTCTTCTTTAGACAAATAATTCATAGTACAACAACTCCTGTTATTTGAACATAACTTTAAATTAACTGTATTCTAAAAGACAGCTGAAAAAATAAATTGCTAAAATCAAGGGGATTTGTTAATAGTTGTTAATAATTTTATTAAAACCAAAAAATTATAAAAATAAAATAAGAACCATGCCTTTTATTAATTTTTTTTAATAAAAACTCATTATTTCACAAGTTTTGCAAAAGACAAACCGACAACTCTTCCGGCATTGTTAACTGTCCTAACCAATATCAGCTTTCCTGTTTTTATTTTATAAAGAAAACTCAGACCTAAACCGACAGCCACCGCAGCCGCTCCAAGAATAGCTCCTTTAGCTGCTGTTTTCAAGACTTTCTTTGACTCAGCAGATTTATTCCCTTCATCTTTTTTCAAATTGCCGTTTTTCTCTGCAAATGAACCGAAAGACCTTGAATAAGAATTATACCCTACAGGCTGAATATTCATAAAAAACCTCTGAATGTTTAAAGCACAACTTTTTATTATAACTCCCATGAAAATAAAAAGTTGCTATGTCCTTAACAAAATTTATTGTTTTGACTCTCCATTGTCATCAAGCAGCTTTTGGAAATCAGACGGTTTCAAATCCTGAATGAACTTCTTGAATTCTTCTGTTTCCTGCTCATCTTTTTCTTCATTAGCGGAAACAGTACCGCTTGCAACAACGGAAGGTGAGACAAAAATCGGAGCCTCTGTTCTCAAAGCTATCGCAATAGCATCAGACGGACGGGAGTCTATAACCTTCTCATCCCCGTCATCATTTCTCAAAACAATATTTGCAAAATAAGTTTCTTCACTTACATCATGGATTTCAATCTTTTCAACATAATATCCCATTTGCTCAATAAGCGTGCAAATAAGATCGTGAGTCATGGGTCGTATTACTTTAATATTCTCTATTTTTCTGATTATTGCACTGGCTTCAGCAGAGCCTATCCATATCGGAAGAGCCCGTCTGTCATCAAAATCTTTCAGTACAACAATCGGAGATCCCGTTCTTGTATCAAGTGCCACACCCATTACATACATTTCTATCATCATCGTTTTGTTTCCTTATTTATATGTACACTAACATATAACAAAAATTCCAAAACTACAATGATAAGCATATATATTATAATATGTTAAAAGTATGTAATATTTATATACTAAATTGTTTAAAATATATCTTTTAAAGGAATATTATTTCATGTAATTGTATTTTCGTTTATTTTTCTCCTATTGACTCCTTCTTAGCTAAAAAAGTATTAGCCGGCCCGTAAGCCGGCTTTTCCTTTTGTAAGAATTATAACTTGAGTATTTTCTCTAATTCGCCTGAGTCATAAGCCTCATACAAACTGTCGCATCCTCCGAGAAGTTTTCCGTTTATGAAAATCTGAGGAACGCTCTGAACTCCTCCCGTAAGCTCTCCCAACTTAATACGCATTTCAGGCTCGTTATCTGTGATATCTATTTCTTGATAATCTACTCCGAGTTTATCAAGAAGCGATTTTGCCTTTCTCGAATAAGGACAATAGTTCGTTGTATAAATTTTTACTTTAGTCATACCACTCTCCTTCTCCTATTCCATGTTCAACTCAAAAGAGTTTTTTTTCATCCGTCAAAGTGACTATTCATAAAACATTTATTGTATTGATTCATCAAACAAAATGAGTTATTTTATAAGAAGGGAAAGAAAGAGGATATGTTATATGTATTCGGCAAGATGGTATGATATTGACCCGACATTGAGCTTGGCTATAAGTTTATTAAGAAATTCTCAAAAAGAAGTACAAATAAACGCTGCCGATTTTATTATTAAAAATGCGGAAAAAAGAAACATAAAAATATCCTCAAAACTTTCAAGAATATTCCAAACATTTACAAGAAGGTGGTATGACTATCACCAGACGGTTTCAAAGGCATTTCAATATTTGCAGAATGCCTCTGAAGATGAACAAAAAGAAATAGCAGTAGAACTAATTAACTATCTCTACAAAATAGAACAAAATCCAACAGAGATACCTCATCAAGCTAACTAAGAGTATTACCGGGAATTATGAAAAGAGCAATCAGAAATATACTAATATTTTTTTGTATTCTGTTTTGTACCGTAAATCAGGCTTACGCAATAAGAATAGGTCTTATGGAAGGGAAGAATGATATAGTGATTGCTGTTTCGCAGCGAGGACGCTTAATTGACGCAAACAAAAGAAAAACCATCATCGAACTCAAACCCATGAAAAAATATGTTATAAAAAAACACTTTAATAACATAGCAATCAAGCTTCCTGATGATAAAAAATTTTATACAACAAAAACAAATAACCTGATATTTACAACCGATAAAAACGCCTTCATCTTCACAAAAGGCAAGTGGTACAGAGGAAACATGATTGCCCAAATCAGAGGGAGGGGAATTACCGTCATAAATGATGTCCCGCTCGAATATTATCTCCTCGGTGTCGTACCATCTGAAATGCCTTCAAAATGGAATATCGAAGCTCTCAAAGCTCAGGCAATCGCAGCAAGAAGCTACGCCGTGGCAAATATGGGCAAAAGAGGGTCAAGAGGCTACGACCTCAAAGACACGCCTGAAGATCAAGCCTACGGTGGAGCATCAGCAGAAACAAAATCAACAAATCTGGCAGTAAGGTCAACCCTCGGACAGGTGCTTATGTATCAGAATAAAGTTATTCCTGCCTACTACCACGCAAGTGCAGGAGGACATACAAATAACTCGGGGAAAAGCTGGACAAAAGATATGCCGTTTCTTGCTTCTGTTCCGTCTTTTGACTCAAACATTCCGAGAAAAGGTCATGGCATAGGGTTATCTCAATATGGTGCCAACAATATGTCAAAAGAAGGATACAATGCTTATCAAATATTGAACTATTTCTACAAAGATGTGCGCCTTGGCAAACTAAACACATCTTTTTAGTTATTCAAATATTCCGTATTCTGACACCAATTTCGTAACATAAAAAATCTCACAAGCTCCATCACCGCTGTCATCACGGGATAAGCTGGAATTCCATGTAAACGTCTTTCCCTTTGGAGTTGCTGCTTCTATGTCGACAAGATAACCTTCCATATAAACTTTATTGTGCTTTCTCAGTTTTTTTATTCCTTCAAGAACCTTTTCGTTGCAGGGGACAACATGAGTATTCGCCGAATATAACCCGACATCAGAAAACTCTGCCGAAGGATAAAAATAATAATACCAGCGCCCGAACTGAAGAAACATCACCCTTGAATAATTTTCTTTCTTTGCATATTTTCCCCACCCAAGAGCAAGGTCATACGGTGCCAAATAACCGTCTATACACCAAAAATAACGATGTTTGCTCAAAACAACCGCATGAACTTTATAACGTGCCTGAGGAGTAATTATTATGTCATAGTCATGATATTTCTTCACAAAAAAAAGGATGTTTTTCTCTTTCGCAGAAATCCCCGTTTGTAAAGGCTCTTCAAGGTAGGGGATTGTTATTTTTTGTTTATAAAATGTTTTATCGACAAAAAACAATCCGCCTATAATACAAACCGTAATGCCGATAAAAAATATAATAAAAAACTTCACTGATTTGGACATCTTCTTATTGCCCTATCAAGACTTGATATGCCCGTTGAATCTGCTCCCTGCAAACTCTATCCCCCTGGAAATATAGAGCTCTATCGCATCAACCGCACAGCTTGCAACCTCTGATAACAAGCTTTCTTCACTCTTGTCAAACTTCTGCAATACATAACTCTCTGATGGCATAAAAGGCGGTTGCGGACCTATACCGACTTTTAGCCTTGCAAAATCGTTCTTACCGCCAAGATTACGTATAATTGATTTTATGCCGTTATGCCCGCCATCAGAACCTTTAGCCCGAAACCTCAGAACTCCCAAATCAAGACTGATATCATCAAAAACGACAAGAAGGTCATGATGAGTCATTTTGTAATAATTCATAAGAGGAATAATCGCATCACCTGATAAGTTCATAAAGGTCATAGGCTGGACTATCAAAACATCCTCATTGCCAATCAATCCTCTTCCAATGATTGCATTGAATTTTTTGTCAAACTTTCCGGTTATATTAAATTTTTCAGCGAGTTTTGAAACGACAATAAAGCCCGCATTATGTCTTGTAAATTCGTATTTATCACCTGGATTTCCGAGTCCTGCAATAAGTTTCATATTTTTTGTTCCTCACAGGTTGGGGAAAAGAAAATTAATCTGCATATATATTCAATATGATAATTACAAATAAAAGTCAGTGTTCTATTTATATATAATCACCATATATTTTTATGATATTTCAAATACATAAAAAAAGAAATAAATTGGGAGGAAAAATGAAAACAAAACAAACACAAAAAAATGAAAGCAGCCAAAAACTGACTGATTTTCTCTCAAAAAATGATGTACATAAAAAAGACTTTGCACAGATGATAGGAGTCACTCTTTCTTATGTCTACAGCCTGATTGACAATACAATTCCTTTTTCAACACGTGCAACCACCCTCGAGAGAATTGCAACCGTAATGGGCATACCACCGGAAGAATTTGTTGAATACAAGTCCTCAGGAGAACCGAGGATTATCGACAGCGGGGTAAAATTCCTGCAAAACAAACAAAAAAAGCTAAATATGACAAATGTTCAATTTCTCAAAAATTTTCCCCGCCAAAAACGCTCTGAAATAGTTGACATATGGAGAGGAGCACTTCCTATGCCTCTTGACTTTGAATATCTCAAATCAATTTGTGACGTACTCAAAGTCAAACCGCAGGAAATATATCCTTACTGGGAAGCAAGAATGCGCCAGTATCTCATGGCAAGCGGAATTGACCTGTTTATAAACGCAGACCTCATAGACTCAATGTTTGATGGTGCTAAAAAATATCTCAAAATATAAATTTTCTCTTTCAATTTGAGTATAAACACATTATAATTGAATAATGTTATACAAAAGAGGGAATTAAAAATGTCAGACAAACCTATAACAAAAGATATGGGAATTATCGAAACAGTTCAGCAATATCCTGAAACACTCAGCGTATTCCAAAAATACGGTCTTGGATGCATCGGCTGTGCTGCTGCTCGTTTCGAAAATATAGAAGCAGGTGCCAAAGTTCACGGCGTTGATATAAACAAATTTATCGATGACTTGAATGCGGCTATCGGCAAATAATTGAAAAAAATAAAACAAAAAGCCGTCCGAATATATCGGACGGCTTTTTAATTATGTGTATAATAAATCTGTACAAGAGGACACGTTGCAAACAGAATGCTCAAAAAGCATTTTTATACATAAAAAGGCGGGATGTAAAAATTTACATCCCGCCTTGTATTTTGCAAGAACAAACGGCTTATTTCATCAACTCGCCGACTGCTTTGTAAACAGCCATTCTCTTCGCTGCATCTTCTTCTGCTTGAGTATACAGAGCTTCTGCAGCATCAGGATTTGTTTTAAGCAGCTGTTTATAACGACCTTCACTTCTGATGAAGTCTTGATAGCTTCCTTTCGGATCTTTAGCATCCCATGTGAACGGTTGTTCATTAGCAGGATTATATCTGTACAGAGGATAATACCCTGCTTCAACTGCACGTTTTTGTTCTGTCTGAGTTTTACTCATATCAATACCATGAGCAATACAAGGAGCATAAGCAAAGATGATAGACGGTCCGTCGTAAGCTTCAGCTTCCTGGAATGCTTTCAGAGTTTGAGCTCTGTCAGCACCCAACGCAACTGATGCAACATAGACATAACCGTAAGACATGCTCATCAAGCCCATGTTTTTCTTGTAAGTTCTTTTACCGCCTGTAGCAAACTTCGCAACAGCACCTGTAGGTGTTGATTTCGAAGCCTGACCACCGGTGTTGGAATAAACTTCGGTATCAAGAACAAGAATATTCACGTTTTTATTTTGTGCGAGAACATGGTCAATACCGCCGTATCCGATATCGTTTGCCCAACCATCACCACCGATAATCCATACTGATTTATCGGTGAAGTAGTCTTGAAGTTCTCTTACTTTTGCAAGATCAGGACATCCGCAATCAGCATATTTTGCAAGAACTTCTTTGGCTTTTGCCTGAGCAGCGATAGCTTCATCGGTTTTTGAATTATCCCAGTTAGACATAGCACCTTCAAGAGCTTCCTTCAAATCAGCAGGTGTTTTTTCGTTTTCAAGAACTTTTTCAACATAAGTCTTCAATGTTGATCTGTTCTGGTCAACAGCCATTCTCATACCGAAACCGAATTCAGCATTATCTTCAAACAGCGAGTTAGCCCAAGCCGGTCCTCTGCCGTCTTTATTTTTTGTATAAGGTATTGTCGGGAATGTACCTGAGTAGATTGAAGAACAACCTGTTGCGTTAGCAACGATAGCATTCTCACCAAACAATTGAGAAACTAACTTAACATAAGGTGTTTCTCCGCAACCGGCACAAGCACCTGAGAATTCGAACAACGGTTTTCTCAACATAGCGCCTTTAATTGTCTTGGTTGTGTTTTTGCCCATTACATTATCAGGCAGCTCGTCAAAGAATTTTTCGTTGACACATTCGCCTGCTGCTTCTTCTTTTTCGATAGTTGACCAAGTAAGAGCCTGTTTTTCAGGATTTTTGTTTGCAGGACATTGGTCAATACAAACACCGCATCCGGTACAATCTTTGCAATAAACCTGAACTTTGAATTTTTCATCAGCCAATGCAGGTTTTGCAGGTATTGTGTTAAATGATGCAGGAGCATCTTTGAGGTCTTTTGCTTCAACAAGTTTTGTTCTGATTGCAGCATGAGGACATGCAGAAGCGCAGATACCGCACTGGATACAAGCTTCGGAATTCCAGTGAGGAACTCTCGGAGCAATCGCACGTTTTTCCAAACAAGCAGTACCGGTAGGAATTACACCGTCACATGACATAGCTGACACAGGAATATCATCGCCTTTTTGTCTCATGGAAGGTTCGATGATTTTCTTAGCAAACTCACTTGCATCATCAGACAGGAATTTAACAGGATCAGCTGCACTTACGCCATCTAAAGAAGCAGGAACAACAACTTCTTCACAAGCATCAACAGCAGCGTCAATCAACGCCAAGTTCATGTTAACAACATCATCGCCTTTTTTCTTAAAGGTTTTCTTGGTCATTTCTCTCATACCTTCAAGAGCTTGTTCAAACGGAATGATACCGGAAACTTTGAAGTATGCAACCATCATAACCGTATTTGCTCCCTTACCGCGTAAACCTGGTTGTTTTTCGATAAGAGATTCAGCATCAATGTTGTAGAACTTGATTTTCTTGTTGATTATAGTTTCCTGCATATCTCTTGTTAAGTGAGAGAAAGCTTCTTCCTTGGACCAAGGGCTGTTCAGCAGGAATACACCGCCTTCTTTGATACCCTTCAACATATCATATCTGCCGATATAAGAATGTGTTGAGCAAGATACAAAGTCAGGAGCAGTGATTAAGTATGTAGATTTAATCGGTTTATCCCCGAATCTCAGGTGAGAAACTGTTACACCGAAAGATTTTTTTGAGTCATAAGCAAAGTATGCCTGAGCATCCTTGTCTGTATATTGACCGATAATTTTGATTGAGTTTTTGTTAGCACCAACGGTACCATCAGAGCCCAAGCCCCAGAACATACAATTTGTAGTTCCTTCAGGTTCCGTTACGATATGTTCTTCTATCTTCAATGATTTATTTGTAACATCATCTTCGATACCAACGGTAAATCCGTGGAAACCGTTGTTTTCTGAATGTTTGTATACGGCAAGAACCATAGATGGAGTGAATTCTTTTGAAGACAGACCATAACGTCCGCCGATTACTCTGATGTCTTTATTTTCCAATGCTGCTACAACATCAAGATAAAGCGGTTCGCCTATAGCACCGGGTTCTTTTGTTCTGTCAAGGACAGCTATACGTTTAACTGACTTCGGCAATGCTTCGTTGAAGCGTTTAACATCAAACGGTCTGTACAATCTTACTTTTACCAAACCGTATTTTGTACCGCGTTTTGAGTTCAAATATTCGATTGTTTCTTCGATAGCTTCGCAGCCTGAACCCATAGCAACAATTACATCAGTAGCGTCAGGAGCACCGACATAATCAAACGGATGATATTGTCTGCCTGTTACGGCTGCAACTTTATCCATATATTCCTGAACGATATCAGGAACAGCATCATAATATTTATTAACTGTTTCACGACCCTGGAAGTAAACATCGGTGTTCTGAGCACCAACCTTACAAACAGGAGCTTCAGGTCTCATTGCTCTTTGTCTGAATTCTTCTATATATTTCGGTTCAACTAACTTAGCAATGTCTTCATAAGAAATTTCTTCGATTTTGTGTACTTCATGTGAAGTTCTGAAACCATCAAAGAACTGCAGGAACGGAACTTTTGCTTTGTAAGTTGCCAAATGTGCAACCAGAGCGAGGTCCATTTCTTCTTGAACAGAGTTTGCTGCTAACATTGCATAACCTGTATTACGGCAGCCCATAACATCAGAGTGGTCACCGAAGATAGCCAATGATTGAGCGGCAAGTGCACGGGCAGAAACGTGAATTACATGAGGAAGCATTTCACCTGCTGCTTTGTGCATAACAGGAATCATCAACAACAAACCTTGTGAAGCGGTATAAGTTGAAGTCAAAGCACCGGCAGCTAAAGAACCATGGACAGCACCTGCTGCACCTGCTTCTGATTGCATTTCTACAACGCTGACTTCTTTGCCCCAAATATTCTTTTTGTGTTGAGAAGCCCATTCATCAACCCATTCACCCATAGTAGATGAAGGAGTAATAGGATAGATTGCTGAAACTTCGCTCAGAGCATAAGCAATATGCGCTGCAGCGTAGTTGCCATCGACTGTTATCGTTTTCTTTGGCATGTTTTTATAAACCTCCATTTCATATTTCCATTACATCTTTCCTAGTATAATAGAAATTTACTCCAAATATGGTCAAATTACAATTTTTTTATAACATACGGAAAATTTTTCTCATCATTTTTTATTAACTTTTATCAACTATGTCTAAAAAACTGAAGACATCAAAACTTGAGCTGATAAAATGAATACTATAAGGAGAACCCTCATGAACATAACACCCATAAATTCATCTATAGTATTCTCTTCAAAAAGAAAAGAATCCCAAAAAGCAAAACGTCAAGCAGAAAAAAATGCCAGCCACCCTTACAGCAGATATCAACAAAAACAAGCTCAGGTAAAAGCGGAACATCTTCAGGCATTAGGCATAAACATCACAAAACCCGAGCACTCATCCGTCAAAGAAGAATATCCTATTAACTCATATAACAGAAAAGGCAAGCTTATATCTTCAGTCAACAAACTCGACGATGGTACTGTTATTGCAAAACACTACGACGGAAGCGGTAAGATGACATACGCCACAAAACAATATCCAAGCGGCAAAACAGCTCAATGGTATTTTGATGAAAATGGAACAATTATATCCTTGGATGAAAAAGAACCAAACGGCAACAGATTCACTCATTATTATGATGAAAACGGAAAAATGTTTGTTCTGGTTTCAAAAAACAATGAAGGAACTCATGTCAGAAAATACAATGATAAAGGAAAACTAACGGGTGAAACATTCCTTACTCAAGATGGGGAAATGACAACAGCAACCTACAACCAAGGACCTGATAAAAATGAAACTCAAATAGAAGTTCTTGGAACTGACGGAGAATCAAAATATTACAATACAAAATTGATATGGTCTTTTGACAATTTGTTTCAAGACGCAAACAACTAAAAACACATCAAAAATATTTTTCTGATAAAATCTTCTTGAAAGAGAATTTCGAGAGGATTTTTTCATGACAAAACAAAGAATTGTATCGGGCATGCGCTCAACTGGCAAACTTCACTTGGGTCACTACATCGGTGTTCTGCAAAACTGGGTGAAGCTGCAAGATGACTATGAATGTTTCTTCTTTATAGCTGATTGGCATGCGCTTACAACAAAATTTGATGATACCGATTCTTTGAAACAAAATATCCGAGACATTACAATGGATTGGTTAGCCTGCGGGTTAGACCCTGAAAAATCAACAATCTATCTGCAATCACTGGTTCCTGAAACAGCGGAACTTCATATTTATTTGAGCATGATAACTCCTCAAAACTGGGTAGAACGTGACCCGACCCTCAAAGACATGGCAAAAATACTCAGAAGCAACGAAAACGAAGCTCCCTCAGTAAGCTATGGTCTGCTTGGATATCCGGTGTTAATGAGCGCTGATATTATGATGTTTAATGCAGACTGCATACCCGTAGGAAGTGATCAAATTGCACACATCGAAATAACAAGAGATATAGCAAACAGATTCAACAGAATATACAAAACCGATTTCTTCAAAGAGCCAAAGCCGAAATTAACGGAAGTTCCGCTGCTCAAAGGTATCGACGGACAAAAAATGGGCAAAAGCTTCCATAATGACATAAAACTCTCTGATACGGAAGAAGATACAACCAAAAAAATCAAACAGGCTATCACAGACAGAAACCGTATCCGCAAAACAGACCCGGGTAACCCTGATAACTGCGAAGTCGTGTTCCCTTATTACGAAATTTTTGCCAAATATGATCAAATAACAAAAACATGCGAAGAATGTCAGGCAGCAACAAGAGGATGCGCTGACTGCAAAATGCAACTGGCATCAATCGTAAATGATTACCTGCGCCCAATGAGAGAAAAAAGACATGAACTTGAGAAAAACCCTGAATATGTAGACGATGTAATAAGAGAAGGCTCAAAAAAAGCCCGTATAGTCGCACAGGACATTCTCGCCCATGTCAGAGAACTCGTCAAAATGTACTAAATAAAAAAAACTCCCTAAAATAGGGAGTAAAAACTTTTCAAGGAAGGGAAGGTTATATTATATTTATATAAAAACAAATTTTTATATAAAATTGCTATATATAATATATTCTTTACAATACTTAATATAGAGGATGTGTTAAAATCCCTTTATCTATTACAATTGTAGTAGATAATAAAAAAGTTATTGATGAATTTTTGGGGGAATTTCCCCAAAATACTTCACATGTCAAAATGCATGTGATATAATATGTATATCAAAAGTATAGCTATCCCAAGAGTTAATTGAAAGGCTAAGAAAATGATTTTACAGTTCAAAGTTAACGAGTCAACGGTGCAGGCAGCCTGGTTACAAACCTTATACGAGCTGATTGATGAACTTAACTGTAAGTGCAAAACTTATCTCGAGGACAACCTGAGCAAATCTTCAAAATATCTTGAAAGGACAAGAATTATCGAAGTCTACGGCTCCGATACAATGGTCGGCTGGTTGAAACTGCGTATGGAAAGATATCTGCATTTTGTAGATTCCTACAACAACAAACCCGAGATAAGAACAATAGACTAATAATTGAACTATCCTTACAAACGACGCGACAAGGTGTGGGAAGCCCCATGCCTTATTTTTCTTTTTTAATTTTTATAAATCTAAAGACTGAAACTCAACATCCAAAGAGTCTTTGAATTTTGCTTTTATTACATTCTTCATATCATTCGAAGCGCTAACCCAGAAATTTGAGTTAGCAAGAATTTTCAGATCTTCATCACCGTTTTTCACATTGAATACAAGCGGATCATTCCCTTTATGTTCGACCAAAAGGTCTTTAAGCAGCATTATATTCTCAAATGACTGGCGTGATTTGAAGAAAAGATTTACTATATTACAATTTTTTGCTGCTCGGACCTCATCAACAACAATACTTACTATTTTTTCTTCGTCATCGCCGCGGTATTGTATTTTACCGGCTAAAACAACAGTTTGGTCAAGCTCAAGAAGAGAATTGTATTTGTTCAATACCTCCTGATAAGCGACAAACTCAACTTTCCCGTTTAAATCTTCAAGTACCCCGACTTTTAGCTGTTTGTTCGTCTTTGTCAAAATCAGCCTCAAAGAAGTAATCAATCCGCAAACGGTAACATAAGTCTTTTCATTCAGCTCATTCAAATCCGATGTGGCATGAGTTGTCAAATAAGGCATATATTGAACAAGCTTTGAAAGGGGGTGTGAAGTAACGTAAAAACCTAAGAGTTCTTTCTCAAAAGCCTGAATATCCCTATCTCCAAACTCTTCATCAGAGCCGGTAAGAACAAAATCAGCCCCGCCCTCATCCTGCGATAGTGCTGCAAATAAGTTTATCTGCCCGCTTTCTTTCCTCTCCTGTTCACGCTGTGCCGCACTGATTGCCGAATCAATATTTTCAACAAGCTGTTTTCTTGATTTTTCAATCTGGGCAAATGCACCGGCTTTAATCAAACTCTCAAGAACTCTTTTATTCAAATTGGTTTTCACAAGTTTTGTGCAAAAGTCATAAAATGACGAATACGGTTCTTCTTCTCTTGCGCTGATAATCTCTTCCACAATGTTCAACCCGACATTTTTAATAGATGCAAGCCCGAAGCGGATATTATCTCCATCAGGTGTAAAATCGGCAAATGAACTGTTTACATCGGGGGGAAGTACTTTTATCCCGAGTTTGTTTGCCTCTGCAATATAAATCTGCGTACGCTCCTGATCTCCATTCACACTGGATAAAAGTGCAGAGAAATATTCAACAGGATAGTGTGCTTTTAAATAAGCAGTTTGGTACGCAACAAATGCATAACATGCTGAGTGGGCACGGTTAAAACAGTATTCGGCAAATTTTTCAATCTGCTCAAAAAGCTCTGTAGCATCTTTTGCGCTCATGTTATTTTTTGCTGCGCCTTCAATGAACTTCTCTTTTTGTTTTGCCATCTCGGCAATTTTTTTCTTACCCATCATACGGCGCACCATATCAGCTTGACCGAGAGAATAACCTGCAAGCGTTTGGAATATTTGCATAATCTGCTCTTGGTAAACTATAGTGCCGTAAGTATCTTTTAAAATTGCCTCAAGCATAGGATGAGGATAGACAACCTGACGACGACCGTGTTTTCTGTCAACAAACTCATCAACCATGCCGGAGTTCAAAGGGCCCGGACGGAAAAGCGCAACGAGAGAACCGATATCATCAAATGTAGACGGTTTTAGACGTTTGACCAGATTTTTCATTCCTGATGACTCAAGTTGGAAAACACCATCAGTGTCCCCTTTGCACAAAAGTTCATACGTTTTTGAATCATCAAGAGGAATTTTGTTTATTTCAAGCTCAACTCCCTTTCTTAACTTTATCAATTCAACTGTTTTGTTGATAACAGTGAGGTTTCTCAATCCCAAAAAATCCATCTTCAACAAACCGAGAGATTCAACATCACTCATTGGGAATGCTGTTGTCAGACCGCCTTCTTTTGAGTTCTGAACAGGAATAACTTCGGATAACGGATCACGGGAGATAATTACGCCTGCTGCATGCACACCCGTCCCGCATTTCAAGCCCTCAACCTGTTCGGCATAGTCAACTACCTGCTTTACGGTTGCATCGCTTTCATACAAAGTCTTGAACTCGGGCGATTGTTCAAAAGAATCTTTGACGGAACACCCGAAAGGAATAAGTTTTGATATTTTGTTTGATTCGGCAAAAGGTAAATCAAGAACACGTGCGACACCCTTCACTGCATTCCTTGCAGCCAGCGTGCTGAATGTAATAATCTGGCAGACCTTATCTTCGCCGTATTTGTGAGTTACATAGTCAATAACCTCCTGACGTCTTATAGGACAAAAGTCAATATCAACATCAGGCATCGATATTCTCTCGGGATTCAAAAATCTTTCAAACAACAGTTTATGCTCAATCGGATCCAAATCGGTAATTCCGAGGGCGTAAGCTACAACGCTTCCTGCAGCTGACCCTCTGCCCGGACCTACCGGGATATGATTCTTCTTCGCATAATTGATAAAATCCCATACTATCAGGAAGTAAGCCGAATACCCCATTTTTTCTATTACACCGAGTTCGTACCGTGTGCGTTCTTTTAACTCCGGAGTAATTTCTCCATAGCGTTTTTTGAGTCCTTCCATAACCAAATAATCAAGATATGACGCATTGGTATGATTAGCAGGAACTTCAAAGTTCGGGAGAACGGATTTACCGAGTTCAATTGTCAGATGGCACTCATCGGCAATTTTCACCGTATTTTCGATAGCCCTGTTAAATGTTTCTTCATCAAGCCAGTCAAATTTCTCTCTCAATTCTTCAGGAGTTTTAACATAGTATTCTCCAAAAGGAGTAAAACGCATTCTGTGTTCATCATTTTTCAATCTGTTTGTTTGCAAACAAATCAAAACATCATGAAAATCAGCGTCATCTTTCTTGGTGTAATGGCTGTCATTTGTGATAACCATCTCGATGTTGAGTTTCTTCGCTATTTCTATCAAAACAGGATTTACTATTTTCTGGCGGTCAATCCCATGGTCCTGCAGTTCAATATAATAATCTTTGCCGAATAAATCCTTGTATTTTTTTGCCGTTTCTATTGCTTCATCTTTTTTATCCCGCAAAATCAGCTGCTGCAGCTCGCCGCCCAAACAGGCAGACAGACAAACCAGACCTTCAGCATGTTTTTGAAGAACTTCAAAATTAATACGGGGTTTATAATAATATCCTTCAACCTGTGCTATGCTAACGAGTTTCATTAAATTTTTGTATCCCTGTACGTTCTTTGCAAGAAGAACCAAATGATACAGAGGATTATCGCTGGAATCTTTATGTGATAAATCATTGTTGTGGACATAAAACTCACATCCGACAATCGGTTTGATGCCTGCCTCTTTTGCCTTTTTGTAGAGCTCAATAGCACCGTACATAACACCGTGGTCAGTGATTGCAACGGCAGGCATGTCTTTTTCCTTTGCTACTTTTAGCAAATCGCCAATCTTTGTAGCTCCGTCAAGAAGGCTGTATTCAGTGTGCACATGAAGAGGAACATATTGTGTCATGATTGTTGTCAGATTCCCTTTTCTCTCACAATAAAATTGTACTTCGAAGGAAGTTGTTTTACTTTCTAATTTAACTATTTTTTACATAAAAAAAGAGATTCTTTAAACGAATCTCTTTTAAACAATTTTTAGAAATTTCCCTATTTTGCAGCGGGAGCCAAAAGATTTGACGGCTTTCCAAAGTTGATTGATTTTTTTTCTTTTTGAGAGTTATTGTTTTTAGGAACAATCGGCTGATTCAATTCAAGCCCTTCGCCGCCGAAAGTTGTAATTTTTTTGCCTTCCACGTTAATATAAACGGGTTTATCAGCATTTGCCTCAATTGTTTTGACAATTTGGTCGAGTCTTATCTGCATGCTTGAAGAACCGCCGCCTTCAACAAGATCTTTTGAAAAATTCAAAGTATAACCTTTATCATTTTCATTTATGGACAAAAGATTTGTAGTTTCAGGGATTTCTGAATAATAGCCTTCTTTTGCTTCCTGAGCGTTCACACCTTCAAGCAGGAACAACAATGAATAAGTTGTGCGAAGCTTCTCTTCAACTTTTACTTTTCTGAACACAGGAGCAACTGTAGGTTCTTTACCGTTTTTATTTTTTACAAAATATGCATAAACTCCGATTTCACCAGGTGCAAGTTTGTTTTCTACCTTCATACTGTTTTTTACAAGGAATGCTGCTACAACTACCAGCACCAAAACTATTACGGAAATTAAAATATTCTTTTTCATAAACACCTCTTTATATGTACTTAAACTGATTTTAAAACTATTTCCATTTTTTTACAAGTTCAGTTTTCATCAGAAAAAACTTTTTGCGGAACAATTTTTTCTCCATATACTTTTGCTATAGCTGCTAAAGAATTATTATAAACAAGTTTCAGAAATATTCCGTCGTTAAATAAGCCTCTTTTTAGATATTGTCCGTGCATAATTTTATTCTTTTCCTCTTCAGATAGTGTATACTCCTCAAAATTTATTTTATCAACGGGATTGATAAACTCAAGAGAAGAGTCCTTGCATCTTGTTTCTACTTCTTCGAGAGATAAGCTTTCTTCGATATAAAAAGCACCGGAGCGCAGACGTGTCAAATCGCTCATAACTGCACCGCATCCAAGGTCATTTCCTATATCGTTTATGAGTGACCTTATATAAGTTCCTCCGGAACAATCAACATCAAATACAACAACAGGATTCGGCAAATTTTCATCAACAGATTTTATTTCAAGAGAGTTAATCATTACATTACGTTTGGGTATATCGTCTATTTTTATGTTCTTTCTTGCATATTCATACAGACGTTTCCCCTTGTAGTGGACAGCTGAATGCATAGGAGGAGTTTGAGTTATTTCTCCTATATATTTTTCACAAACAGATAAAAGTTTATTTCTGTCAAATCGGACTTCTTGTCTTAAAATTTCTTCACCTTCAATGTCGTATGTATCTGTCGTAACTCCCAATATCATAGACGCACGGTATGTTTTTCCGCTCTCAAAATATTCTATCAACCTTGTAGCTGACCCGACACAAACAGGCAACACCCCTTTTGCCATTGGATCCAGAGTTCCGGCATGCCCTATTTGTTTAATATTAAGAATTTTTCTGAGGCGTGCAACAACATCAAAAGAAGTTAATCCTTCAGGTTTGTTTATATTCAAAATGCCAAACAAACTAAATTTCTCCACGGGAAATTTTATTAATCAACTCGGTAATTTTGCTTCCGCGCTCTAAAGAATTATCCAAAATAAAAATTAACTCGGGGGTATTTCTGAGCCGGATTCTTCTGCCTACTTCTTTTCTCATCTTTGGAGCATTTTCTTCAAGAGCTTCAAGGATAGTTTGTTTATCCTCTGCATATATGCTTACATAAACTTTTGCGGAAGAAAAATCCGAAGGGAGTTCTATATCGGTAATCGAAACCAAACCGGTTATTCTCGGGTCTTTTACTTCTCTAAGGAGTATATCACTCAACTCTTTCATCAAAGTTTTTCTTACGCGGTCAACTCTTGAATACATTTTTATATCCTTAAATATTTAAACTAAAGCTTCTCTTTCTATTTCCTGCGTGGTAAATGCACGAATAATATCGCCTTCTTCTATGTCATTAAATTTGTTAAACGATACACCGCATTCATAGCCCATTGCCACTTCTTTCACATCATCTTTGAAACGTTTCAAGTGAGAAATAGTTCCCTTGAAAATTTCTTTTCCTCCTCGTTCAACAGTTGCAATGCTGTTACGCTGTATTTTTCCTTCGAGGACATAACATCCGGCAATTTTTGTTGTCTTGCCGATAGTAAACACCTGTCTGACTTCGAGTTTTCCGGTTTCCACTTCTTTTGTTTCAGGAGTAAGAAGCCCAAGCATTGTTTTTTCGATATCTTCAAGAATTTCATAAATAATATCATAACGTCTGATATCTATTTTGTTTTGTTCGGCTATTTTCACAGCATTGTTATCTTCTTTGACGCTGAAGCCTATAATAATTGCCTTGCTTGCTATAGCTAGCATTACATCAGCTTCAGAGATATCACCGACACCAATGTGTACAATGTTTGTCACAACAGATTTTGATGAAAGCTGTTGCACCGATGCGCTGACAGCTTCTGCAGAGCCATGGGTATTTGCTTTGATTATTATATTAAGCTCTTTTGTTTCTTCTTCATCAGAGTTAACCGTGTCAGTTTTGACCTGAAGAGGAGAAATAGCCTCAAGACGTGATGTCCTTTCTTTTTCTTTCCTTTCGTCAATTACTGCCCTCATTTCTTTTTCTGACGGGTAGACCTCAAATTTATCACCTGCCTGCGGAACTTCTGTTAATCCCAAAACTTCAACAGGAGTTGATGGACCTGCTTCTTTAACTCTTTCACCCGAATCAGAGAGCAGAGCACGTACTTTACCTCCGACATTGCCGACAGCTATGCAGTCGCCGATTTTTAGAGTACCGTTTTGGACAAGCAGAGTGGCAACAGGACCTTTACCTTTATCAAGATTTGCTTCAATAACAACCCCCTCTGCCGGAACATCTTCATTTGCTTTCAAATCCTGTATATCAGCCAGAAGCAAGATATATTCAAGGAGTTCATCAAGTCCGGTACCTTGAAGTGCACTTACTTTAACACAAACAGTATCCCCGCCCCATTCCTCAGGGACAAGACCGTGTTCAGTAAGCTGTTGTAAAATTCTGTCAGGATTTGCCTCAGGTTTATCCATTTTGTTAACAGCTACAATAATCGGAACATTAGCCGCCTTTGCGTGATTAATCGCTTCTATTGTCTGTGGCATAATTCCGTCGTCAGCAGCAACAACAAGAACCGCAATGTCAGTAGACTGTGCTCCTCTTGCTCTCATAGCCGTAAAAGCTTCATGTCCGGGAGTATCAATAAATACTATTTTCTTATCATCAAGTTTAACGGTATAAGCACCTATTGATTGAGTAATACCACCGACTTCAGTATTAACGATTTTATGTTTTGAAGCACGGATAGAATCGAGCAGGGTAGTTTTTCCATGGTCTACATGCCCCATAATTGTAACAACGGGAGCTCTTTTTACTGCCGTTTCAAGATTTACATTAACAGTTGGTTTATTTCCCTGAGGATTTGTCATCTTTTCCAAATCTTCGAGGCTTTCTTCCAAAACAGTCACTTCAAATTTTTCACAAATACTTTTTGCTGTTTTAAGATCTATTACCTGATTAACAGTAGCTAATATCCCTGACATCATAAGTTCTTTGACTATCTCTGCAGGTGTAATATTCAATTTTTCAGCGAGCTCACCGACTGTCAAAGACTGATTTAGGACTATTTCGGTAACTTTTTCAGGTTCTTTTTCAACTTTAGTGTTCTTTTTGTGGTGTTTATTAGGAGTATTGAACTGTTTTTCTTTTTCTTCAAATTTGTCTTTCTCAAAATCTCTTTTATTTTTCTTTTTATTAAGAGCATTTCTCGACTTGCCCTCATAAGTATCTGGAGAAATTATATGGCGTTTTATCGGAGATTTTCTCTCTTCAGAAGATGATGTTTCTGCGGGCTTTTTATCCTGCGGTTTCTGGGTTTTGTCTCTGTTAAAACGTCCCTGCACGTCCTGTCTGGAATCTTTATCCTTATTAAATGCAGGTTTTTGCTGAAAAGGTTTGTCAAACGGTTTTCTGGTCTGAGAAAAATCTTTTGTTTCTTTAGCACTTTCTTTTTGCAAATTTTCATTTTTCTTAGATTCAGACCCAATCTCTTTTGAAGAAACAGAAGTTTTTTCAGCAACTTCAGTTACAGGAGTTTTTTCTTTTATTTCTTCTTTCTGGACAGGAGTTTCTTCAACTTTTTCAGGCTCGGGCTTGGGTTTCTTTATGAGTTTAACGGCTCTTTTGGCTTTTTCAACAGGATGGGCAGGAGGCAAATTCGGAGATTGCAAGGGTCTGACAGTTTGAGTTTTTGCTAAAGAAGGCGAAGTATGTTTTTTATACTCTTCTTCAAACTTTTTTGCATCCTCTTGAGAGATAGAACTTGTATGAGATTTTACCGTAATATTCATTCTTTTCTCAAGAAAGTCCATAACTTCTTTATTTGTCAGTCCTAATTTCCTTGCTAAATCATATACTCTTAATTTATCAGCCATTAATTATTTTCTCCTGTTTTTGAGAATTACCCTTCTCCTCTTATATTTGTAACACAATCCGTTAATTAAGTACACTTTCTATTTCTTTTATTAAATTTTCGCTGATATTTGCCTTTAATATTTTGCTCAGTTTATTTTTCTTCATAACTTTTGTTAAGCACTCTTTTGATTTGCAAATATAAGCAGACCGCCCGAAAGTTTTGTTATCGGGATTAATCAAAAGTTCACCGGTTGAGTTTTCCTTCAAGATTCTGACCATATTTTTTCTATCCTGAATTTTGGAGCAAGCAACGCATTTTCTTTCAATTGTCTTACTAAAAAGGGGGATTGTATCCCCCTGTTGTTTATTCTTCATTCTCTATTGTTTCTTCCGTTTGAACTTCTGCATCTTCAGGCTGTTCCTGAGAAGCATTGGTTTCCTGTGTTTCTTCATAGTTGTCATAATCTTCCATCTGAGATAAAGATTTGATATCAATCTTCCATCCCGTCAGTCTGTGAGCGAGTTTTACATTCTGCCCGTCACGGCCTATCGCAAGACTGAGCTGGTCATCAGGAACAACTACAAGTGCTTCTTTTGATTCTTCATCGTCATTCAGAATATCAACAGAAACAATCTGTGCAGGAGAAAGGGCATTAACAATATATTCAACAGGATCAGGAGAATATCTGACTATATCAATTTTTTCATTTTTCAGCTCGTTAACAATTGTCTGAATTCTGCTTCCTCTCGGACCTATGCATGCCCCGACAGCATCGACTTCAGGGTCATTGCTCCAAACCGCAATTTTTGTTCTGAAACCTGCATCTCTTGAAATACTCTTGATTTCGACAAGACCGTCTTCAATCTCAGGAACTTCCAATTCAAAGAGTTCTTGAACAATCTTCGGATGTTTTTGCGAAACAATTACCTGCGGAAGTCTTTGTGTTTCACGGACATCAACGACATAAACCCTTATTCTGTTATTCGGTTTGTAATATTCCCCTCTGATTTGTTCACGAGCAGGCATTATCGCTTCCGTTTTACCGATATTTATAATCACGTTTCTTGACTCAACTCTCTGAATTATACCTGTAACAAGAGTACCTTTTTTGTCGAGATATTCATCAAGAATAATTTTTCTCTCAGCTTCTCTAATTCTTTGAGTGATTACCTGTTTTGCAGATTGTGCAGCAATACGACCGAAGTTGTCAGGTGTCACTTCTATTTTGATTTCGTCGCCTATTTCTGCATCTTCAAGAAGTTCCTGTGCTTCTTCAAGAGAAATTTGAAGATTCGGGTCTTCAACAACTTCTACAATTTGTTTTGTTCTGAAAATACCTATTTCACAAGTTTCTTCATCAATTTCGGCTTCAAGATTCGAGCTTTCTTTTGTGCGCACATGTTTTTTGTAGGCAGTTACCATGGCATCGCACAAAGAATCCAAAACAACTTCTTTAGTAATACCTTTTTCTTTTTCAAGTTGTTCTGTAGCTTCAAACAAAGCGGGACCTATTTTAATCATTATCTGACTCTCCTTTTATATCCAAAATTAATTTCACGCTTAATATATCTTCTTCCTTTATGTCAAACTGTTGACCATCGCTTAATCTTTCAACATGAAGGGTGTCTGTTCCATTGTATTCACCGATTCTTATATTGAAAACTTTTTCTGAAACCCCGTCTATTAACCTTTTCAGTTTCAGTTTAGCTTTTTTCCCTCTGAAAATAACATATTCTCTTGATGACTTGAGTTTTCTATCAAGCCCGGGGCTGCTGACTTCGAGATAATATTTTACATCTATCAGCTCGTCGAGATGGGTATTCAGGGCACGTGTAAGATTTTCACAATCATCGAGCGATACCGTTCCATCATTTTTATAGATAAAAATTCTCAAAAACCACTTTCCGTTTTCTTTCTCAAAGCTAATCTCAATCGGAATAAGATTGAGTTTCATTGATGCATTTTCTATCAACGGAGTAATATTTTTTAGTATCTCTGATTTGTTCATTCTCCGACCCTTTTATAAATTAAAGAGAGTGGCACAATACCGCTCTCTTTGAGGATATAAAAATATTAACATCAATTATTTTAATTTACAACTTTTATTATTTCTCAAACCCTCAGATGAATGTTTTATTTCATGCAAAAGGGTTTAAAATATATTCTATGTTAAAATATAATAGTTGAAAAATTATCGGGAGAAAGATTGATGAACTTCTTCTCAAAATTCTTTGAAAAACTACCTAAAGAAAAAATAATCAACGGGCTTATATTTCTGCTCTCAGCTTTATTTCTTACTCTTTTGCTCTCAAGCAAATATTATATATTCCAGAGTATTATGGAAAACGGTTTGAGCAAAAGAGATATAGTGGCTACAAAAAAAATTGAAGTTGTAGACGTCGACAAAACAGAAAAAAGAAAGCGTGATCTTGCAAAAAAAGTCGACCCTATTCTTACTCCGCTGCAAAATGACTATATACTGAACAACTACAGAAATTTAATTTCTTCAATAAAAAATTTCAGAGAAAAAGATTTATCAAAAAAGGAAAGAAATGAAGAAATAATCAAATTCACTGATATAGCAGACTCTGACAGAGAAAAACAAGCTCTTGTATATCTTGTTAATACATCTGATTACAACTTCAATATGATTGCACATGAGGGAGAACAAACACTGAAAGAAATGCTCTCAATGAGCATATCAGAATCAGAACTCGACCACATAGACAGAATCATCAGCAGGAAAATAAATCCCTCTCTTACTGCAAAACAAACACAGGCTGTTTTGGTTCTAATCAAACAAACAATAATTCCAAATCTGATAGAAGATGAACTTGCAACAGAGATAGCAAGAAAAAATGCGGCGAACTCTGTTAAGCCAATTGTTGTCACATTTGAACCGGGAAGCAAAATCGTTTATGAGGGAGAGGCAATATCTCCTTTGAAGAAAGATGCACTGAAAAAAGCAGGGTATAATGTCACGGAACTCAACCTCCTCGGGCTTACCGGACTGTTTGCAATAGTTTGTGTGTGTATGTTTTGTTTTCTGTTTTATCTCACGCATTTTGACAGCAAATATGCAACACCGAGATATTCTCTGCTCACACTTCTCCTTGCTTCTTTGATGATTGGTTTTGCAATAAGCCTGCCGTTCAACGTGCCTGTTTATCTGCTGCCTTTTCCGGCATTTGCTATGTTGATTGCCATTTTTACAAATCAAAAAGTATCATTGCTTACGTCAACTCTTTTAATAATACTTATGTCAGTATCTTTTCAGTATACTCCCGAAGCAACCTTCGCATTCATAATAGAATCCCTGATATCAATTTTTGCTGTCGGCAAACTCAACTACTCAAGAAGAATGGATTTAATCAAAATGGGATTTGAAATAAGCTTTATTGAAGTTTATGCAATCTCTGCAATTTATATATTGCACAACAACTTCTCAACAGAAGCCTTTCTCCTCGATGTAACAATGGGGGTTGTAAGCTGTTTGATAAGCGGCATTATCGTCCTCGGAATTATACCCATTCTTGAAAGTATGTTCAAAATCATTACTCCTTACGGACTTGCAGAACTGGCCGACCACAATCAGGAACTTCTCAAAAGACTACAGTTTGAAGCCCCGGGAACATATCATCACAGCCTTATGGTGAGTAACCTTGTTGAAGCAGCTGCAGAGGCTGTCGGTGCAAATCCTATACTGGCAATGGTAGGCTCTTTTTATCACGATATAGGCAAATTGAAAAGACCTCTGTTTTTTGTAGAAAACCAATCCTATTTCAGCATAGAAAATCCTCATGAAAAACTAAATCCGAAACTGAGTAAAATGGTCATTACAGCCCACCCGAAGGACGGTCTTGAACTTGCAAAAGAATACGGTCTTCCTCAGGAAATATGGCCGTTCATAATCCAGCACCACGGCGACAGTATCGCATCATATTTTTATAATCAGGCAAAACAACAGGAAGGTGCTGAAAATGTCACGGAAAGCCAGTTCAGATACACTTGTCCTAAACCAAATACAAAAGAAACAGCTATACTTATGCTTGCTGATGCCGTTGAATCAGCAGTAAGAAGTTTATCGAATCCCACACAGGAAGAAGTCGAAAAACTCATAGACAAAATAATTCAAGACAGACTAATGGATGGTCAGCTCTCTGAAAGCCCGCTCACTCAAAAAGATTTGAAGGTTATAGCAGCCACATTCCTGCGTATACTCAGAGGCATGCAGCATCATCGTATAAAATATCATGACAATGTCATAGAAGAATTAAATACAAAAACTCAAACACAACAGACACAAAAAACAAAACCTGTTCAGAGTATAACTATAAGCCAGAACAAAGAAGCGAAAAATAATGATTAAAACAAATTTTGATGCTATAAACGAGCAAACAAACTATCAAATTAATGAAGAAAAGTTGTCAAATCTGGCAAACAATATGCTTTGTTTTCTTGAAAATGAAGGCATACTCGAACAATCATGTTTGAAAGATTATGACCTCAATAAAATTACCCTGAACGGAGATATCCTGATTTGCGGAAATAAAAAAATACATGAAATAAACAAAGAGTACAGACACAAAGACCGTCCTACAGATGTCATAACATTCGCCCTGTTTGCCGATGATGAAACTTCTTCTGACATCGACGGAGAAATTTATCTGGGAGAAATAATCATCTCCGCAGACCAAACAAAAATTCAGGCAGATGAAAACAAAAAAACATTCGAAGAAGAACTGCATTTTCTCCTGAGTCATGGTATATTACATTTGTTGGGTTTTGACCATCAGGATGAAGAAACCTATACTTTTATGATAAACTTACAGGATAAAATTCTGGATAATGTCAAAATATAAAGCAAAAACCGTTTTCCACAGCTTCAAATATGCTTTCCATGGAATATTTGTCGCTTTGAAATCACAGAGAAATGTCCGTATAGACTTTTTTGCAAGTATAGCAGCCCTATTCCTCGGATTTTATCTCAACATCTCTCCAATTGAATTTTGTATAGTTCTCCTTGTCATCTCACTCGTGATAACGGCAGAATTTCTGAATACCATCGTTGAATTTATAGTAGATGCCTATTTTGGTAATGAATACTCAATTCTCGCAAAAATGTCAAAAGACATCGCCGCAGGAATGGTTTTGATTAGTGCGATTATTTCACTTATTATCGGGGGGATAATATTTCTCCCGAAAGTTCTCTAGCCAGCAGCAGCTACTGCCTCTGTTTTTTCTTTGTCAGCTTTATCTTTTGCGAGTTTCCGTTTGCGTCTTCTCATCAAGTCAACAAACGCTTCTAATCTTGTTATAAAACCTGCTCTGCCTGTTTGTTCATCCATAATCAAGGTCAAAACAGGAATATCAACATCCTCTTTCACCGCAGGGAATATATTCTGCGACATAATCTCAGGCATGCATGTAAACGGACTGATATGAATCAAACCGTCAGTACCCTTAAAATGAGCATAACTCATATCGCTGACAGACTCAAGAGCATCACCGCCGATATCTCTCTTGAGATAAGGTCTTGCAAATTTTACTGCACGTTCAAGATGAGTTTCTCCCTGTTTGAAGAGCTTTGGAGTAATCGCATCTCTTATCCAGCTGCTGACAGTCAAACTGCGTCTTGTCTGTACTCCCATCCTGCCGAGTTCTTTTTCGATATCCTGATTTGCAAAAGAATCAAGCACCATAAAAATCTCACCTGTTATATCAACAGTCAAAACTTCCCTGTTTGAATCAAGTTCAACTTTCTGCAAATCCTTCAAAAATTCTCTTTCGATTTTACCAAGTTCATGGATGCTCAGACAATTGAGTAATTTCTTCAGATGCCTTTCATAAATACGCTCACAATGTCCGTGGTTAATCTCTCTTGCTCTGAAATAAGATAGTTTTTCCTGCATTCTGTCCATAATGAAAACTTTTCTTATGGTAAGAATCAAGGCTTTTATAATTCTCAGAGGATTCTTAACCCCTGAAATCTCTGTCAAAAAGCGATACATTGCCTTGAAACCATCATACAGTTCAAGTTCTATATATTTTGTATCCCCCGGCATCTCAGCCAAAACTGTTTTCATAAGCTTTCCATATTCACCAAGACGGCAAATACCTGGAGAGGTAATCATAACCACATAGTCAGCTCCCTCTTCTACGGCTTCAATAAAATTGCCTAAAACAAGTTTATATGGAAGACATATAGCCTCAGGGCTGTATTTTACCCCGAGAGATAAAGTTTTTTTGCTTGTATGAGGAGGCAAAAAAGCCTCAACACCAAGTGAATTCAATGCGGTTGCCCAGGCAACATAAATATCTCCCATATGAGGAAATGCTACTTTTATTTTTTTCTTTTCTTCTTTTTGACTCAATTTTTTACTTCTTTCTGTTATTATTCTATTCTTTTTATATAGCCCAACAGAATTTCAAAGTCCAGCATTTAATAAGAAAATTAACTTTATAATAAATCTTACTACTTTCATTTACCGAAAAACTTACATCAGAATTGTTTAGTAAAAAAAATAATGTATACTTGACTCATAATGAGAAATACGGGGAATCTTATATGCAAAAAGTTGTGCCTCTTGAATTTGTAGATAAAGAAAGCTTGGATTACAATCTGTACGATAAAATTGACAGAATCATATACAAAAAAAATACACCCATAACTCCTGAAATTATGCTGATGCTGTTGTGTCAGGAAGTGTACAGAGAACCAATCAAACTGCCCGACGGAAATATGGAGGAACTCGTAGAAGACGACGAACCGAAAGTAATTATCGAAAAAGCTCCCGAAATTATCCCGCAGCCTCCAAAAGTTTTCATGGAAGCAGTTATTGCAGCTGATGTCGCAAATGCGCTCGTAGGAAACTTAAAAGAAGTTCTGGACAATTTTGAAAATGAAGATGACTCTCCAAATCTCGCAGTATGTGAAGCAACAAGAGAGGTAATAGTTGACCAGGTAAAACAAAACATCACCAAAATAAAAAGCATGGAACAACTGAGAATTATAGATGAATACACCTATTCACACGCTATAAACGTTTCTCTTATGAGCACGGCTCTTGCCATCAAACTCAGATTTTCCGAACGAGACATTCAAGACCTAGCACTTGGAGCCCTTCTGCATGACATAGGAAAAGTTAAAACACACAGAAAAAAACAAAATAATAAAGGCGGGCTAATGAGTGATAAAGAACGAAAAGAGATGTATAAATATACAATCTACGGATACGATATCATCAAAGGCATGGATCTGCCTGAAAGAATTGCAAAAGTTGCCCTCCAACATCAGGAACGATTTGATGGCAGCGGATATATGAAAGGTCTAAAAAGAGATGAAATTTCTTTGTTTGCAAGGATTACGACAATTGCTGATAACTACGACTCTCTTGTAACTCAAAAAGCAAGCCTCCAATCAGCAAACCTCAAACAGGAAGAAGCCATAAAAATTATGATTTCAGACAGCGGCAAAATTTATGACCCCAATTTGCTCTACAAATTTGTCTGGTTATAAACTTTATTTTACGGCAGATATATAAACAGAACGGGTGCTTACGGTTATCTCACGTCCATGAAGCGCCTTCCTCAACTCGAGCAGGTATCTTTCAAATACCTCCTCAGACACATATTTCAGGAATCTTCCCTTCAACGACAAAGAACCGGGGCTGGGCTGGGAGTTAAACCACTGCGGAACAGACTCCCCATCAACAACATAAGTCGAAGAAATAATATCTTCATCAATATTTATATCAGAAAACCCTGTTTTCTCAAGCATGCCCTTCAACTCGATTTCATCAAAATTGGTAATCGGGTCTGACTTATCATGAGTAATATCATACTCAATATCCTTGAATTTTTCATAATCAGTAATCTCATCAGGACGCACAAGGTCTGAATATTTTGTGTTTGAACTCATTATCGGCTCAAAAAATGACAAAATACCACCGGGTTTTAATACTCTGAAAAACTCTTTAATACATGCCTCTTTGTCCAAAATATGCACGAGAACGGATCTCATCACAATCCTATCCGCATAACAATCAGGCAAATCAAGTTTATCAGCAGGAGAAACAAGTGTCTCAAACCCTGATTTTATACCGATTGCCTGCGCTATCTGCCTGCACTCATCAGTGCAATCACTGAATTTATCCGAAGCAATAACAAGACCGCTGCCATGCAAAATATCATAAGCTCCAAACGCCAGAAGCCCTGTCCCCGTCCCGATATCAACCACAATATTGCCTGCTTCAAGCTTTGCATTCGCAAGAACTCTGTCTCTTACCGAAAACAACCACCCGAAAGTCTGCACTCTCTGCTCTTCGGAAAAAGATGAAAATCTTGTATTATTGAGCCAATCGGTCCAATTTTTAACAACCTGCGACATATCAGTCTAAATAAAATACGGTAACTACTTTGTGTGTTTCCTCAGCATAACCTACAGCCTTATGCAAAGTACCGCTTGTATGCGATAAGAAGCAAATAAACTGCTGGGCATCATCAATTATCTCTCTGTTGCATATTCTGCTTGCATCAGCCAGTGTCATCATAGCTCTGTCAGAATGTTCTACAATGTTCGGAACACCAATAAGCTGGTCTTGCACATCAGACGGCTGCTGACCGATTGTCTGAGGAAGTATAACTTTCAAATTCTGAGGATTTGCCTTCATCGAACCGCGAATAACAGCAGCATTCGTTCCGCTTGAACCTCCGCTTGTAACAATCACATTACCTTGAGAAGCAAGCGCAAATGCAAGAGTTTCTATAATCTGTTGGTGAGTAATAGGAAGATTTCTGCTGCCTATAATTGCTATTCTTTTTGATGATTTTTGTATTGTAGCAAGCTCATGTGCCAGCTGGTCGGCAGTATCAGGCACATCGTCACTTGGGACATCATCTAACGGAACCATTATGGATTTTTCTTTATCTTCAGACATTCATCATTTCCTATTACAAATATAATACCCGTATCTAAAATATTATACATAATTTAAGAATTTGTCCATTACTTTCTTTGTTGATTATAATTTTTATAGTATTAATAAAGTACAAACAGAGTAAAAATTTATTAAAAATGATTACGGGAACAATGGAGAATAACTTACTACAGGGATTAAACGAGGCTCAACAAGAAGCAGTCATACAACCATACGGACCTATGCTTGTCCTAGCAGGCGCAGGCAGCGGGAAAACAAAAGTTTTGACAACACGAATTCTGAACCTGATTCAAAACGGGGTTTCTCCATATGAAATCCTTGCTGTAACCTTCACCAATAAAGCAGCAGGCGAGATGAAAGAACGTCTTGCAAAAGTTCTCGGCGACGACCTCGTCAGAAAACTCTGGGTCGGAACTTTCCACAGCATCTGCGTCAAAATCCTGAGGCAGGACATAGATAAATATAAGAGCGAAGAAAACCGTATCTGGGAGAAAAATTTTGTTATCTTCTCTCAGGATGATTCCCTCGGTTTAATAAAACAAGCCATAAAAGCAGAAAATATGGATGAAAAAATTTATCAGCCCAAAATGATTCAAGCAACAATCAGCATGGCAAAAAATAAGGGACAAAATGCCTGGGAATACGCTACCCGTGCAAGGGACTATCGTTCCGAACGAATATCAATGATTTTTAATCAATACGAAAAACTACTCGCCTCAAATAACGCCCTTGACTTCGACGACCTTCTTTTGATGTGCGTAAAACTTCTCTCTGAAAACCGGGAAGTACTCGAAAAATACCACAACAGATTCAAACATATACTAGTTGATGAATATCAGGACACAAACCTCACACAGTACAGACTCATCAACACTCTGTATACAGCCAAAAAACCTGAAGAAGAACTCACGGAAAGAAGCCTCTGTGTAGTAGGTGATGTCGACCAGTCAATCTACAGCTGGCGTGGAGCGGATTACAAGATTATTCTCAACTTCCAAAAAGATTTCAGAAAATCAAAACTCATAAAACTCGAACAAAACTACCGTTCAACGGAAACAATCCTTGAAGCGGCAAACTCAATTATCAAAAACAATATCGAACGACTTGAAAAAAATCTCTATTCAAACAAAGGAAAAGGCGAAAAAATCGGCTGCTTTGAAGCAAACAGCGAAGCGGAAGAAGCTAACTACATCTCAGCAACCATCGAAAAGATGGCACAAGATGACAAAAACTACAATAAATTCGCCATCCTTTACAGAACAAATGCCCAATCAAGAGCCATAGAAGAATCGCTTATAACAAGAGGAATACCATACAAAATTATCGGTGGTCTAAAGTTCTACGACAGAAAAGAAATTAAAGACGCCATAGCTTATCTCAAACTCGTCTACAATCCGATGGACTCCATGAGTTTGAAAAGGATTATCAACGTTCCAAAACGTTCAATCGGTCCGACTACCATCAAAAAACTGGAAGCTCTGGCTATCGAAAAAGATACAAGCATGATTGCAATTATTCAAAACATCGAAGAATTTGACGATTTCTCAACAAAAACCAAAAACTCTCTCATCAACTTCTACAATGAAATCGTTCAAATCTCTCAAAAAACGGAAGAACTTCCCATCAGCGAGCTTATAAGCTGGATGCTTGACTTCACAGGATATATAGACGAACTTAAACAAGAAGAAAACGAAGAAGAAGCAATCAACCGCCTCGAAAACCTGCAGGAATTTGTAAACGTAGCTAAAGACTTCGAAGAAAATTATCCTGACCAGGATATGGGAGAATTCTTATCTCAGGTAGCTCTCGTCAGTGATACAGATGATATAGATACAGACGCAAAAAGTGTAACACTAATGACACTGCACTCTGCAAAAGGTCTTGAGTTCCCGATAGTTTTTCTCGCCGGACTAGAAGAAGGTATATTCCCTCATTCACGCTCTCTTGAAAAACTCTCGGAAATGGAAGAAGAACGCCGGCTTATGTACGTCGGAGTAACACGGGCGGAAGAAAAATTATTCCTGTCCTATGCAAAAAGAAGACAAATGTGGGGTGAATACAGATATTATTCTCCAAGCAGATTTCTGAACGAAATTCCTCAAAATCTGCTCGATAGAAAAATATCACAATCTTCACACTCTCAATCATCAAACACTTTCCACTCCGCAGTGAAAACTCTCCGCACAACTCCGTTACGAACCATGCCGGTCGAAGAAAAAATAGACTACTCAAAAGGTTTCGGCAGAAATTTTGTTGCTCCTCAACTCATAAAAAAACAATCTCTTTCGACAAATACACAGGAGAAAAAAACTACAAAAATTAATAATTCAATAAATACTCTCGCCGATGCAAAAGCCATGGTTGAAAAAATTAAACAATCAAAGCTTAAAGAACAACAAAGCAAGGTTGAATACACATCAGAAACTCCTAAAAAACAAGAAACACCAAAAGAAACCGAACATACAAACAAAAATTTCCTCAAAGAAGGAGATAAAGTCTTTCACCAAAAATTCGGAGAAGGAGAAATAGAGCAAATCTTCAACATCAGCAACTCAACCATGTATATGGTAAATTTTAAAGACTCAGGGAAAAAAGCAATGGACGCAAGTTTCGCCAAATTAATCAAACTGTAAAATACACCCATAAAATTATAAAAACAATGGTAAATTTTTGTATCAAAAGATATATAAAACACTAAAAAGATAAATATATTTATACTTTAATCAAAAGTATAAGATACTTCTTTAGGAAAAATCTGAAATGATTGTAACCAATAATCTGACGATACAATCAAAAAATAAAAAAACTTTGTATGACCAGGCAAAAAACAGATATGGTCATGTGAGTAAAACAACATACCCGAGCGGGTTTCACTCGACAAACAATAAAATAAAACTACAACAAAATCCCTTAGAACAAGGTGCATCTGCACAAATAAGTTTTAAGGGATTTTTTAATCCGAAACATTATCAAATTACCCCCAAATTGTACAAAAAAACAGTAGAAATTCTTGAAACAATCTCTGAAGATCAGGCAAAAATGCTCAAAAAAGCTGTCAAAGACTTTGCAGAAGAAGTTAAAAGCAATCCAAGCTTCAGAAAAAAACTATACTATGACGACAATGACGTAAAAAAACTCTCAGAAGGCATCCTGCTTTCACTTCCGCAAAAAAGCCTTCCTCATAAACTTCTCACAGCAATTGTTGAGCCGTTTTCAAAATTTGCAAAAAAATTCACTCAATCCGATGACATAAAAAGACAAAGAGAAATTCTTGACAATTACACTGAAGTCAACGGCTTGTTCCATTCAATAAACAAATGGGAAAACCAGTACAGAAGAAGATACGGAGTTGCCGATATAAAAGACGGCGAAGATTTCCTTATCCCTGCAAATCTCCTCAAAGGTAACATTCACAGACGCCAATTCGAAGTTTTGGACCCGACAAAAGGCCAATACAGTGCCAAAACCCTTAGCGTAGGCAACAGAGTTGTTTCAGGGATAATCGGCTCAACTATGTATGGGATTGACGCCTATAATACAACAATGCGTTTATCAAACGATGACAAAGAATCAAACAAAGAAGGCAAAACAAAATTTATACAACAAATTATAAGAATCTCCCTTGCTGCTTACTTTACAGGAATTGCCCTCGGAGTATTCCAAAATAAAACAAACCGCTCCATCAAAAATGCCCTTGGCGTATCAATCAGCATGGCTCTTCTATCTGAAATTCTCGGAAGAAAAATCGTTGGCAAACCAATTCTTCCGACAACAAAAGAAAAAATGGAAGAAATGGAAAAGAAAAACGAAAATTCAAAAAACCCCTTTCTGAAGCTGGAAAAAGCCATGAAAGAAAAAAATAAAAAACAAAACTCCTCAACATCACTAACAAACCAACAGCAAACACAAATAAAATACTACTCATCAAACATACCCAAATTATCTTTCAGCGCAAATACCCAAAACAACCAAAACACACAAAATATATCCTTCGGCAAAAAACTTCCGAAGATGTTCTCTTCATCAACCCTGAAAAACCTCCTTGATATAGTAGAAGAAATCAACCCGGAACAAGAAAAATATTTTGAAAGAACAATAAAAAAAGGACTAACCAAATTTAAAGAGTTTGACACTCAAAAAACTCTAAGAGAACTGCTTGACGCTCACAGCGAAATCCCCATAGGCGAATATACCCCCATGACTTCAAAAGCCAGAGATGCCTTTTTGCTTCCGGTAAAATCCATCCAAAATATTTTCAAATCAATCAAAAGAAAGCTCACCCCCGATAATATCGAAACAAATACAAAAATACTAAAAGATAACGGACTCTGGGAGAAATATGAGAGAAAACTCGCAAGAATGCAGCAATCAGAAATATGGCAACGACCTTCTTCCATGACAGAAGCAGAAAAACAAAATGCTCTTATGAAAGAAATAATACACCTCAACCTTGATGCATCAAAAACGGAACTCTCGGGAGTACAAAATACATTACTCTGGATAGAAAGAGAACTCCTTCAAAACAGAAAAAATCTAAATCAGGAACAAACAGATAACATATTGAAAGAAATTCTCCAAAACAAAGACCAACAGGAATACGCAGAACAACTCGCAGGCATAAAAAATAAACTGAATGCGAAGTCTCTCGAAGCATGCGCTAGAGATAAAGCAGACTACGATACATCCCTTTATTCAACCGCAAACATGTTCCTTGGAAGATTAATCAGCACTTCATTCCTGGTAGCTGACACCTTTAACCTGACAATGCTCCACAGCAACAACAACAAACGTAAATCAAAAGAAAACGGAGCAGAATACGCTGCCCAGGAAATAAGCAGAACTTTCTTCTCAACATACCTGATAGGAATCACAAACACACTCTTCAAAAAATTCCACAATGCATCAATCTGGGGCGCTCTCACATTGACAGCATTGACAACATCAATCGTCCAGTTCCTCTCCCGCTACTCAATCGGAAAACCCGTAACACCAAAAACTCAAGAAGAATTGATAAACATGGAAAACGATACAAAAAGGCAAAATAACCCCATACTCAAACTCATAGCAAAAGCCTTCGGAAAAAATACAAAAAAAATAGACTACGGTGAAAAAAAACAAAATTCAAACAGCTCTTTAATCAACAATCCGTCGCTTCAAAATCATATAGCATTTACAAATCTTAATACTTATAAAGACTTTTTGCCCAACAAATACGTGATGAACAAAACTTTGTAACAAATTTGTAAAATAGAAAGGCTAATTTTGCCATCATATGCGAAACAAGTTATAATACAGTTGAATAATATACTATTGAACAATAGGGGATACCACTTTGGACACGGGATTAGAAGAAAAGGGAACTGAATTAAAAAGGATCTCACGCGACAATACATTTTCAACAGAAGATGTTAAAAAAATATTGAATACTGATACAAGTGAAATCAAAAAATTGTGCAAACAGGGTCAAATTTCACTGAAACGTGACGTAAATACCGATGCAACTTTCTTTTTGAAAGACGACGTGGAGATGCTGAAAAGAATTAAAGCTCTGCATGAAAAAGGAAAAGAAATCGCAAATAAAAAAAATATACAAACAACAACAAGACCCTCTACTGCATTAAGCTCGCCAATTAAAAAATTATCGCAAACCCTGAAAGATGAAGCTTACGCTCAGGCAAAGGCTCAAGTTCAATCACAGAACAATGCTTCATCAGCAGCACTTCAAAAAGAAATCAAAAATCTTGTTCAAAATCTGATTTCATCTCAAGATAATGTCGTCAAGAAAATCACAAAAGTTATCGACGAAAAACTCGACGGCATGGATGAAATTGTTGTGGAACTCATCAGATGCAAAACAGAAAACGAAAAACTCAGACAAAAAGTCGACGATTTAACAAAAGAAAACTACAGAATTAAAGCAACAGCATCAACATATCGTCCGATTGCTTTTGGTTTATATGTCAAAGACAGAGACGAAAGACTGTTCTAACTGTTCTAGATTCTGAAAAATTCTCGAAAAATATCCGGGCAAAAACAGTCCGGATATTTTTTATAAAAAAATTTTAATAATCACTTAAAAAGTTTCTTCTAAACACCTATAATATAATAAGTATTATATGGTAATCTAAATGAAAAAATTTCTGATAATATTTTCACTTCTTATATTCTTATTTATCGTTGATATTCAGAGATCTTTGGCAGAAATTAATATAGATTATTCGAATATATCCGAAATAACATACAAAATTTCTACAAAAGATATCAATGACAATATCTTCATAGAAAACAACAAACAGACAAATACCCTGACAAAAAACGGTATTGTCTATATCAAAGTGTATTCTGAAAATACGGAAGACAAAACTTTTACCTACCCCCTTAAAAAGAACAAATTCAAAAAAAATCTTAAATCAAATAAATACATTGACAAAAACGACCCTAGAATAAAAACAAGCTCAGGAGAAATATCAAAAGACTGCAAAGATATACTATGCGTGGTCAAAAACGCACAAAACTGGACTGAGCTGAATCTTCAAAACTCTGACTCAACAACAATCAGAACAACAAAAGAAATTCTCGACTCAAAAAACGCAAACAGCACGGAAAAACTCCTCATAATCTCCTCTCTGCTTAAAGCATCAAATATCCCGAATAAAATAGTAATAGGAATCAACTATAATATTGAAGACGGTTCAATGAAACCAAATAATTGGTTATCTGTCTACACAGGCGACTGGGTCGATATCGATCCAAACTCAAATAACCTCAACCTCTTCACTGCAAACAACATAAGAGTATATGAAACTTTCCTCGATAACGATACAGACCTAGCATATTTCGACAACATAAACAAACTCATACCCAATATGACTGTTTCTGTCCTGAATACAAAATCAAATCTGCAAATATCAATAGATCAGCTCAACAACCCCATAACATCAGACGTAAGCGAAATTAACCTTCTCAAATATATAAGAGGGGACAGCACCTCACAACTTGGGGAAATAAACGTAGAAATAGACAACTCAGGTAATTTTATAAACATAAAAACACGCAATGACCTGCGTCAGGAAGAAATTATCAAAGAAGGATTCAGAGCCTTTGTCGCAGGTGATGTAGACAAAGCATCAAAAGACTTCGAAAACGCATCAACTCAATTTCCGATAAACAACGACTACCTGAACGTAGACTACTCAATAATCCTTGCCAAAATAGGAATGTTTGAACTCTCTCAACAAAGATTGTCAAATATCAGCGACTATCAAATCTGGGGCAAAAGAATTGAAAAAATCTATCTCACCTATTATCCAAAAACAGTTCCTTCAAAAGATCAGGAAATTAACTTTTCAAAAGCAATAAGCCTCACAAATTTTCCCAAAAACTATTCATCAAACATAACCATAGAAAGCATACTCCCGTACAAAGAAAATAAATCCTACGACTATGCAAACTATCTGTATGCAAAATATTACTACAAAAAAAATGACCCCAAACAAGCCTACAAATACATACAAAAAGCTCTGAGAATATACCCGAAAAACTATGAATATCAACTTCTCAAAGCCCAAATCCAAAACTCAAAAGCTAAATACTCTCAAGCAGCCAAAATAGCAGACAAACTCTCTCAAGAAAATCTCCATGACAAAAAGTTGGAAGAAACTGTCAAACTTCTCAAATATAAAGCACTCGCAAATAAATCAAAAAAAACAAATGAAAGAAACTTCTACCTTGCAAACTATTACTTCGAAAAATCAGACATGCAAAAAGCTAAAGAACTGCTAGAAAAAAACATAACCTCATACCCCAAAGACTCTGAAAACTATCTGCTCCTGAGCAGAATAAATATTCTTCAGTCAGACTACAAAAAAGCGGAAGAAAATATCAAAACAGCACTGAAATTGAATCCTAACGATGAAACAACTTTACTTGCTTACGGAGATATCAATCTTCTTCTGAAAAACAGACAAGAGGCTTATGACTCCTACACAAAAGTTCTCAAAAAAAATAAAAAATCAAAAGCAGCCCTCAAAAGAATAGCAGCCTACTACGAATTTCTATCAAACCAAAATTGCATAAACTACTACAAACAAGTCCTTGAATATTATCCCGATGACGTAAAATCATTGACAAAACTTGCTTATAGTTACTATCTCAACGGAAACACCGATAAAGCATCAAATCTCTATAAACAAGCTCTATCCTATAACCAGAACTATCTGCCCGCCTGGTTTGGCTTGAGCAAGATAGCTATTGACTCAAAAAACTCATACATTGCCAGGGAATATCTCATTCCTGTGTACTATATAAACAGACTTAATCCTGAATATTATTACTATTCAGGACTAATTGACAACATCGATAAAAATACCGTATCGGCAAAAGAAAATTTCAAAAAAGCTCTTGAACTCGATCCTTCAAACATAAGAGCATTGCTCGAACTCAAAAAACTGAATTAATGTCTTTTCCTTAGCTCGATAATCTCTCTCTTCTGCTCATCACTCAACTCGCATGGTTTGCCCGTAAGATTTGCAAGAATGCACACCTCTGCATAATACTCAACCGTATCCATCTTGTAAAAAGCTGTCCTTAAATCTTTCCCGCCTACTATCACCCCATGGTTCTGCATAAGCACACAATCATAAACATCAAAGAAAGAACTTACCTCTGCAGCAAGCTCATCTGAAGACGGAAGAAAATACTTAGCAACAGGAATATCTCCCAATGTAAATATATTCTCTGCAAGAATAGGCTGGATAAGAGGAACTCCGTTCACAGCAAACACCGACGCCTTAGGTGAATGACAGTGTATCAACGCATTCAAATCAGATCTTTTTTTATAAATAAGAGCATGCATCTTACTCTCGGATGACGGTTTTTTATCACCCTCTATCATATTAAAATCAAAATCCAAAACAACAATATCATCAGCCTCAAGTTCGCCGAGGGAATAACCTGAGGGCGTAACAAGTATCTTATCCCCAAATCTTACACTTATATTGCCTGAAAATCCAGGAGATAAACCCTTATCTGCAAGTCGTTTCCCAATATCAGCTATCTGTTTTTTCAAATTGTACATAATATCAACTCCTGTCACCATTTTAACCGATTTTTAAAAAAATTTGCAACAAACTGAATTTTCTACACTATAATGTTTATATGAATGTAACAAATACAATACATATAGGTAAAAAAACTCAAATCATAAACGGTAGAGAAGTCGAAGTCTACATCGTTCCGGCGCTGTCATTTCAAAGAAAAGACAACCCTAACCCCAAAAAAATTCCACATCCGCTTGGAAAAGACTTTCTTATCTTTGAATCGGTCGAAGAAGCTCAGCAGGCAATAGAACACTCAGGATTTACCTGCGCAGTGCCTCATTCAAACAAAAGACCCGTAGAAAAACAAACCTACCACACATCATATGATGATTTGATTCTGGATTCTCTTGCAAAACTTGCACAGGATATCAGCCCGAATGTCGCTGCCTCTGCAATATTTGCCCTTGGTGAAATAGCACACCCTCAAACAATTGATTTGTTAATCCAAAAAATGGGTGAAGATAATGAAATAATAAGAACAAATGCAACAGACGCAGTTGCAAAATGCGGCATGGCAGCATTTGACAAACTTCTGCAAGCCCTTAACGACGAAAACTGGGTGAAAAGAAACTCAGCAGTAATATGCCTCGGGAAACTCTCGGACAACCCTGAAATAGATATACAAAAAATGATTATCCCTCTCTCAAAAAGGCTTGATGATAAAAATTCTATAGTTAAAAGCTCGGCAGCTCTAACTCTCGGGAAAATATACAAAAACCTGAAAGAACAACAAAATCGTCGCAAACATTAATAATTCTTTCAAAATCAATAATTATACAATCCTTGAATTTTATTTTTCAGCGTGCTATAAAGCATGAAAGAACAGTATATCTGTTCTCAAATCTAAAAAAGGCAGGTAAACTAATCTGAATACAGATAAAACCATCATAAAAGCAAAACTCGCAGGATTTTGCTACGGGGTTAAAAGAGCCGTCGACTTATCAATAAAAACAAAAGAGCAAAATCCCGATAAAAACGTTTATATACTTGGACAGCTAATTCATAACAATCAGGTAATTGATCACCTGAGCCAGCTTGGAATACATACAATCAACGAAATCTCTGAAATAAAAGACTCCATATGTATCATCAGAACGCATGGAACTTCTCCTCAGATTATTGAACAGCTGAAAAAACAAAATAATGAAATAATAGATGCCACATGCCCGGACGTAAAACTCGTTCAGGATAAAGCAAAAAAACTTATCAATAAAGGTTATAAACTCATTATCATAGGCAAACCGGAACACCCTGAAGTAATAGGAATAAAAGCTCACGCCGACTACGAAGCAGGAGCTCCGTCAGCCGTTGTCATCTCATCACCTGATGAAGCAATGAAACTAAAAGAATTTACCAAAAACGCAAAAATCGGTGTTGTAACTCAAACAACCCAAAAAACAGAAAACCTCAAAAATATCCTCCCGATTCTTATCGAAAATGCAAAAGAATTGAGATGCTACAACACAATCTGCCATACAACAAGAAATCGTCAAAAAGAGGCAGAAGACCTCGCCCGTCAGGCAGACTTGATGATTGTCGTCGGAGGAAGAACAAGCGCAAATACAACACACCTTGCAGAAATCCTTAAAAATATCACCAAAACCGCACACATCGAAACAGAACAGGAATTGGATAACATACAAAACTTAATCAAAGAAAGCTCCACAATAGGAGTAACAGCAGGGGCATCAACTCCTCAGGATGTAATTGATAATGTCATAAAAAAGATAGGAGAATATAAAAAATGACAAAATTAATGGAAAAAACAAATCAGGACAGCGAATTTGCAAAACTGTTCGAAAACTATGACTACAACTTCAAAGTTGCTGATGTCGTAAAAGGAACTATCGTTAAAAAAGAAAATAACGGCTTCCTCGTAGATATCGGCGCTAAATCAGAAGGTTTGGTAACATTCAAAGAACTCTCAAACGTTCCGTTCAATGAACCTGAAGATATCGTAAAAATCGGCGATACAAGAGATTTTTACATTCTCAAAGAAGAAGATGAAAACAACCAGATTCTTCTTTCACTCAAAAGAGTTGCTCTTGCTCAAAACTGGGCTAAGATGGAACAAATCAAAAAGAACGATGAATGCGTCACTGCAAAAATCGTATCACTTGTTAAAGGCGGCGTAGTAGTAGAAGTTATGGACCTCAGAGGTTTCATTCCTTCAAGCCAGCTTAGAACAGGTATTCCTTATGACGGTTTGATTGATCAGGAAATCGAAGTAAAAATCCTAGAAACAGATGCCAAGAAAAATAAACTTATCCTGAGCCAAAGACAAGCACTTGCAGAACAAAGAGAACAAATTGTCGGCAATATTATCGACCAGCTTGAAATTGATCAGGTTGTTACCGGTGAAGTAGTCAGAATAGCTGACTTCGGTGCATTCATAGACATCAACGGCGTAGATGGTCTGCTTCCTATCTCAGAAATTTCATGGCAGCGCATCAAACACCCGTCAGATGTTCTGCAACTCGGACAAAAAATTGATGTCAAAATCCTCAAGATTGATAACGAACTCAAAAGAATCAGCTTGAGCTTGAAACGTATGGGCGAAAATCCTTGGGATAAAGTTGAAGGAAAATTCGAAGAAGGTCAGGTTATTAAAGGAACCGTAAATAAAATCACTTCATTCGGCGCATTCATCAATATATTCCCTGGTGTAGAAGCACTTCTTCCGGCAGCTGAAATGTCAGAAGAACAAATCAACCCATTCGATATTCTTTCAGTAGGTGATGAAATTGATGTATTAATCAAAAAATTCACTCCTCAAGAACATAGAATCGGCTTGAGCATCAAAGATATCAAAAAATAATTAAAATGAAAAACACAAAAAAGCGGCCGGATAAAATCCGACCGCTTTTTTAAATAATAAAAAAATTAAAGATGTTTCTCAATATTCGATACAATAGCCGACTTCTGCATCAAACCGACCAAACGTTCAACAGCTTCACCGTTTTTAAAAATTAAAATACTGGGTATACCGCTGATGCTGTACTCTTGAGCAAGTTTAAGATTATTATCTATGTTAACTTTTGTTATTTTCACTTTGCCTTCAAATTCATCCGCTATCTCATCAACAATAGGACTGATTTTGCGGCATGGCCCGCACCAAGGAGCCCAAAAATCCACCAAAACAACCGATTCCGAAGCATTCTTCACTTCTTCATCAAAATTCATATCCGTTATCTCTACTGCTCTTGACATAAATAATCAATCTCCTGTGTGTACAAAATTCTTTTTTGATTTTATCATATAAACATAAGAAATGAAATAAAGGAACATATATGAAAGCTGTAAAAACACTGGATAAATATATCTCAAAACAACTCCTCGAAGTGTTTTTGATGGGTATCGTGATTTTTACATCAATCGTATTTGCTTCTGATACTTTCACTTCTTTAATCAAACAAATTTCAATGTATGGAATACCTTTCAATATTGCAATACTCATCGTTGTTTTGAAATTGCCCTCCATTCTTGTTCTTTCTATCCCGATGGGGGTATTATTTTCGATAGTTATGACAATTAACAAACTGAGCCTTAACTCGGAAATTACAGTCATGCGCTCATGTGCTATAGGACTATCAAGAATAGCAAAACCTGCATTCGCTTTTGCTATCTCAGGCATGTTTGTCTGCTTTTTCATAAACGAATTTATCGCGCCATTTGCAAACGCACAGGCAAAAAAACTTACAATCTGGGCTATACAACAACAAAATGTACCTGATGGCAAAGTGAATTTTACTATAAAACAAACAGGTGAGCATAATGTTCTAAAAAAACTGCTCTATGTTGAAAAAAGCGAAAAAAAATCCCTGAATAACCTGACAGTACTGGATGTGTCAAAGAAAAATACCATACAAATAGTGCAAGCAAACAAAGGTTCTGCAAACGCAGAAGCCTGGGAGTTCAAAAACGGAGTTATCTACACAATCAATGACACAGGGAAAAAAATCCTGAACTCAACCGTATTTGATAACCTTACCCTGTATAACACTACCTCGGGGCTTAAAGACAAACTCTTGAAAGAATCAGCGGAAGAAATGAGCTTCTTCCAGCTCTTGAGATACATAAAAAAACACCCGAATCTTGAAAAACAATATTTGAATGAACTAAAAGTAAGCCTCTATGACAAACTGGCACTGCCAACCATGTCTGTTGTCTTTGCACTGCTCGGGGTACCGCTTGCAATGACACCTCCGAGAGCACGTTTTAACAGAGGTTTCCTCTTCAGCATACTGCTGATATTTTTGTATTATCTCGTTCGTGCACTCTGCCTCTCTCTTGGGGAAACAGGCACGCTGCCGGCAATTATTGCCGCCTGGCTTCCAAATATTGTCCTATTCAGCGCAGGCGCCTATATGTACCATAAAAAAGCATTTAAAATTTCTTAGTCACAAGCGCAAATATATCATTGCATATGACAAATACCATAAGCAGTATCAGAAAGCTGAATCCATAGCGGACAAATGTTTCCTGCATATCAGTGCTGAATCTCTTTCCGAAAATTTTCTCAATTGCCAGAAACAAAATATGACCGCCATCTAACGCAGGTATAGGGAGCAAATTCAATATAGCAAGGTTCATACTGATAATCGCCGTCAGCAGAAAACCTTTCCAAATTCCCTGATACTGTATCACATCACCGCCGACTTTAGCAATTGCAATAATCCCATGCAGCTCGCCCATCGGAATCTTGCCTGTGAATAACTTTACAAGGCCGTCAATCATCATTGTTGTATTTATCCACAAATAAGTCCAAGAATTCTTCACGGCACTCAACAAGCCCGTTGTCTTCTGGCTTATCTCTTCAAAAGACAGCTTGATTCCTATTACCCCCTTCTCATTAGGGATAACATTCTCAAAGCTGACCTCCTTGCCATCACGCAAAACAACAATTGTCAGAGGATGCTCCGTATCAGATATTGCCATTGCTAAATCATCAAGAGTAATATCCTGCTCAGCCTTAAATTTCGAAGAATTTTTTGTCTTATCTCTCAAAGATTTCTGTAAATCATTCAGCTCAATAATCTTCTTATTTTCATAATCTTCCCCCGGATTGATTTTCTTCAAAATAGGTTCAATCATAGGGTTCTCAGGAGTTCTCTCAGGCAAAATAACCTCGGTACCTGCAGATATATCTTCGCCCAAAGACGGATTGAGCTCTCTTATACGTGCAGCAACTGCTTCAACCTTTTCCTCATAAACTTTTGAATTATACGTGGCGTTCTCGTTCAAAAGAGCCAAAAATACGGCAGGATTGTTTATCTCAGCCTTATCAAGCTTGATAATTTTATCCTTAGCGGCAAACCCTGCCTCTTGAGCAACTGTAGTACTCTTCGGATATAAATCATCAACATAAACATTGTACTTCCCGACAGGCAACCCTCCAGACCCTAAAGCAACAATCAACACAAGTACATAAGCAAGAACGGCATTTGCAAATACCCCTGCCGATACAATCAAAAAACGCTGCCATATTGGCCTGTTCATAATCCTGTTCTCATCATCCTCAGGCAGAGGAGAATCAGGGTCATCATCAGCAAATGATACATACCCACCGAGCAAAAAAGCATGAACACAAACAACTGTATCCCCCCACTTCTTCTCATAAAGAGTAGGTCCAAACGGCAAACCGAAGCCGAATTTCTCAGGTTTCAACCCGACAGCACGCGCAACAAGAAAATGCCCGAGCTCATGGACAAGTATCAAAACACTTATTAATAAAATCATTATGATTAACGACATCAAAATTCCCTCTGTATTTTTCCTCAATATAATAATACCCCAAACACGGTAGAAAATAATCTCGAAATCAGATAAAATAGAATAATGCTAAAAATCTTATCACAACTGCTTGACTGGCTTTTTCCAAGGAGATGTTACTGCTGCAGAAAAACATCCCAAACATCAATATGCAAAAACTGCCTTTCCTCAATAAAAATTCTCGAACCAATACCGATTAAAATAATAAATAATACCAAAATCTATTCATCAACAGTCTACAGCGGGGTAACAAAAAAACTAATCCGTGCGATTAAATACCACCAAAAACAAGAGTTTGACACGGAACTCGCAGCTCTTATGTTCAAATTCTGGCAAACACTCAACGAAAAAGAACACTCTTATGAAATAATCCCCACCCCGACCTTCTCCTCCCGCCTCAAACAAAGAAAGTATGACCACATCAAACTCATCTGCAATAAATTTGCACAAATGACAAACTCAAAAGTCAACACAGAACTGTTGAAGAGAACCAAAGACACAAAACCTCAATATAAACTTACCCTCAAACAACGTGAAGAAAATCTCAAAAACGCCTTCTCCTGCGATAAAGCAGCCTACAAAGGCGGGCATATTCTTCTTGTGGATGATATATGCACAACAGGCGCAACTCTCTCTGAGATGATTAAAACCCTGCATTCTTCAGGCATAACGGATATCACTGCCCTGTGCTGCTCCTGCAATGAGTCATACATAGCCGCTACATCATCGAATATTATTCATTCTTCATCGTCATTCTGAGGGAAGTGTGCCTTTCAGCTCAATTCTTATTCATCAGGGGAGTATACAAGCAAATCATTTGGAGTACACTCAAGTGCGTTGCATAGTTTGTTCAATGTTTCAAATTCTATTCTTGTAATTTTTTCATGATAAAGACCGACTATCGTTCTATATCCAACTCCACTTAGTTTAGATAATTCTGTCATTCTCATTTTTTGTATTGCCATCAATACTCTTAAATTATTTTTTATCATTCTTTTCTTCCGTACACGTCATTCTGAGCGGAGCGTGCCTTTCAGGCATCCTCATCTGTATGGAATACGCTTCCTACAGATAAAGCAAGAATCTCTCACAAGGCAAAGAATCTTCGGGCTCTGCCCTCAGAATGACTGACTGTTCTTATTCCTCAGGAATATGTTCAAATATTTCACTTGCACTACACTGCAAAGCATTACATATCTTGTCCAGCGTTTCAAATTCTATTCCTTTACTTTTTTCATTATAAAGATTTGATATAGTTCGATAATCAACATTGCTTATACGAGCAAGTTCAACTATTCTCATTTTTTTTATAGCCATTAGTATTCTTAAATTGTTTTTTATCATACTTATTATTGTAATATTTTAAAAAAAACTATTTATTTAAATTCATAATATGGTATATTATATGCATTACTATGTATGTTAGTTTTAAATATTCTTAACATAAAGGGAGCAAAACTCATGACAAAAAAAGAAAAACGGCAGCTCAAAAAAGAACTCTACGCCATCATGCACAAATGGTCACTCAACAACTCTCTTTCAAAAATCCTCACCCACCACATCCTCTTAGGCGGCGACCTCGACAAACGCTGCATCTCTGAACTGGCTATCGTCCTCCAGGAGAGAATGGAAGATATGAAAAAGAACATCATAAAAACTCACCTGATTATGAAGCTCTAACCCCAAAATCTTTGCAAAGTTTTCTTGAGCATTCTAAACTAAAAAGAAAACAAAACGGGTAAGAAAAATGCAAAAAGACACTTACATATTCGCTCTTGAATCAAGCTGTGATGAAACAGCAGCAGCAGTTGTCAAAAACGGAAGAGAAGTCATCTCAAACGTCGTCGCAACACAAATCGAAATTCACCGTCAATACGGAGGCGTAGTTCCCGAGGTAGCTGCAAGAAAGCACCTCGAATCAATCAACCTCGTTGTTGACGAAGCCATCTCACAGGCAAACATGAAATTTGAAGATATGGATGCAATCGCTGCGACAGAAAAACCTGGGCTGGTAGGCTGCCTGCTTGTCGGAGTGAACGCAGCAAAAACCCTCAGCCTTGTCTACAACAAGCCCTTCATACCCGTAAATCACCTGAAAGCGCACGTATGCGCAAACTACATAGATACAGACCTAAAACCTCCGTTTCTATGCCTTCTCGTAAGCGGAGGACATACCCAGCTGATTAAAGTAAGCAGCTATGGAAAAGAAGAAATTATCGGCGAAACAATGGACGACTCGGTCGGTGAAGCCTATGATAAAGTTGCAAGACTGATGGGATTGCCGTACCCAGGCGGAATAGAAGTCGATAAACTTGCAAAATCAGGCATCGGCGACAAACACCGCTTCAAACTTCCGAAAGCCCGTACATCAGGCGAATTTGATTTCAGCTTCAGCGGATTGAAAACAGCAATGCTAAGACTCATTCAAGGACTTGAAAAAGAAGGAGAAGAACTTCCCGTTCATGACCTCTGCGCAAGCTTTCAGGAAACAGTGAGCGCTACACTGTTTGAAAAAGCGCTCTCAGCAGCAAAAGCTTATGACATAAAACAAATTGCTCTCGCAGGTGGTGTTGCTGCGAACTCGGAGATAAGACGAAAATTTTTTGACCTGGAAAATCAAGGGTTCAAAATTTATGCCCCGAAGATGAAATACTGCACCGATAACGCATCGATGGTAGGCGCAGCAGCTTATTTTCTACATTAAAAGTTGTATTTTTATTTACATTTTTTAACATTTCAAGGTTTATATTTGAGTTTAAATATCCGGCAAAAGTCTTGCCGGACAAGGTTTTTTATTAACAGACCTAGGTCTTGTGGAGAATTTTTTATCAAAATAAAAAAACTTGTCATATCCGAAAATGTATATATAATGGAACTTGTAAGATTTATAGGGAGTTAAACTCAATGAACAAAGAAGAATTAGTAAAAGAAGTAGCTAAAAAAGCTAAAGTTTCACAAAAACAAGCTGCTGATGTTTTGGCATCATTGTTGGAAACAGTAGAAAAAACAGTTTCTAAAGGTAAAAAAGTTACTTTAGTTGGCTTTGGTACTTTCGAAGCTCGCAAAAGAGCTGCTAGAAAAGGTCGTAACCCTCAAACTGGAAAAGAAATCAAAATCGCTGCTAAAACAGTTCCTGTTTTCTCAGCCGGTAAAAAATTCAAAGAGTTGGTTAACGCTTAATTCTTTTCAAACTTTGAAAGAAGCTTTTTCTTTAAAGAAAAAGCTTCTTTTGTTTTATTTAATTATGATAAAATAATTTGTAAGTAGAATAATTATTAAGGAAAATACAATGAACAAAGGTCGTCGCTGGTATGATAATGATCCAACTTTGAAAGAAGCTCTTGAGCTGTTGAGCATCTCATCTGACAAAACCAAAAACCTTGCGGCTGATTTTATATTGGAGTTGCAGGAACAAGTTGCTCAGGATGTCATAGATCATATCTATGAAACAATGAAAAAATACGGTGATGGAAAAGGAAACCGCTGGTATGACAGCGACCCTGTTATGATGAAAGCCATAGAACTCTTGAGGGTAGCACCACCGCATGTTCAAATGCCTGCAGCAAAAAAACTCCTTGAAGCTTTGTCAAAAAACGATTTTGACACCGTAGATTTAAACACCATAGAAGATTAATATGACAACAAAATTGAAAGATATCCAGAATTCAGCTGACTTAAGAGGAATTGACATTCAAAAAGTCGGTGTGAAAGATGTTGAAATACCGCTGATTATTCAGAGGAAAAACGAGTCAAACCAGACTGTTTATGCAAAAGCCCGTATGAGCGTTTCTTTACCAAAGCACTACAAAGGAACCCATATGTCACGTTTTATGGAAGTGCTCAATGAATGGCGTGAAAAAAATCTGCTTGGTGTCGATATCGAAGGCTGTCTTAAAGATATTATGAACAGGCTCGATGCCAACAGTGCAGAGTTGGAATTTTCCTTTAAATATTTTCTCAACAAAACAGCTCCTATCAGCAAAAATATCTGTACTATGAGTTATGACTGCTCTTTTGAAGGTGAAATTGATAAAAACGGCAAATATACTTTTATCCTCGGTGCAAAAGTTCCAGTCACAACTCTTTGCCCTTGCAGCAAGGAAATTTCTGACTTCGGCGCACACAACCAGCGAGCAATCATAAAAATCAAAGTCAGTTATGACAACGACAAAATGATATGGCTCGAAGACTTAATCGCTCTTGCTGAGCAATGCTGCAGCGCTCAGGTTTATCCTCTGCTGAAAAGAGAAGACGAAAAATTCGTTACGGAACAAGCTTACCAAAATCCGAAATTTGTAGAAGATGTTCTTAGAGATGTAGTGACACGCCTCAGAAACCACCCTGATGTGAACTGGTTCAAAGTTGAATGTGAAGCATTTGAGAGTATACACAACCACAGTGCATGGGCCTTCCAGCAAGAAGGAGTTCTGTAATGTTTCAAAAAAATATCTCCATATTGAGGGAATTCTTGAAAAAAAACAATCTCGATTATTTCCTGATTTGTGCAACTGATGAATATCTCAACGAGTATATCCCGAAAGATGAAAACCCGAGATACCTCCTGAGTGCGTTCTCTGGCTCCACGGGAGATATGTTAATAGGACACAATGAAGCTTTCTTATTTGTCGACGGACGCTACCACAAACAAGCGGACGAGCAGGTTGACCACAAAACGGTAAAAGTCGTCAAACTTATGCTAAACAATACCCAGAAGCAGGCAATTGAAGATATTCTCAAAGATAAAAAGAATTTAAGAATTGGTATTCCATCATCAAAAATGCGTTATATGACTTTTTGCAATCTTCAAAAAGATTTGCCTGACGTTGAATTTGTCGAGTTTGACAAAGAACCTGATTTAGCAGGATTCAAAAACTGTTCGTCAAACGCAGAAATAAGAACCGTTCCTATATCAATCGTCAAATACAGTGCAGATGAAAAGGTTGAGAAATTAGGGGAAGAACTCGGGGATAAAACTCTCATTATCACAAAACTTGATGAGATTGCTTATCTGACAAACTTGAGAAGTTCTCAAATTCCATACTTCTCTGCATTTAAAGCAAAAGCTCTTCTAAAAAAAGATAAATGCTATTTATTCACTGATGCTAAAGAACTAAAAATAGGCGGTAAATTTGAAGTTCTTCCGGAAAAAGAATTCTTTGAATATCTCAAAAAAGAAAACAATTTTATGGCGGTAAAATCAAGCATAAACCTCATGACTTACCGCATGGTCGAAAATAAAAATATCGAATTTATTGACCGGAGCCCTATTGCTCTGATGAAAGCCGTCAAAAACGAATGTGAAATAGCACATATGAAAGACTGCTTCGAACGTGCAGACAAAGTAATGATTGAAATATCTCAGTGGCTCAATGACTCAGAAAATATATCCGAACTTGATTTTTCAAATAAGGTTGAAGAATTATTCCTAAAATACGGAGCAAACTCTTTGAGTTTCAGTACAATCGCCTCATTTGGAAATAATACCGCATCAATTCACTACTCAACGCCATCAGCAGATGTAAAACTTAAAGAAAATGATATTATATTGCTGGATTGCGGAGGGTACTACGAAGGGGGATATTCAACAGATGCAACAAGAGTTTTCTTCAAAGGGGATAATCCTTCTAAAGAACAAAAAGAAGTCTATACTACCGTTCTAAGAGCATTTCTAAACGGGCTATATTACCCTCTCCAAAAGGGTTCTACAGGTTTTGACATAGACAAAAAAGTAAGGGATATTACTGAACAGTGTTCACTAAAAACATTTCATTTTATGCACTCAACAGGACATGGCGTCGGCATCTCTGTCCATGAAGCGCCGCCGTTCCTGGGTCCTTCAGAGAGTGCCAAAAAACAACTTTTGCCAGGCATGTGTTTCAGCATAGAACCCGGATTATATGACAGCGAAAAATTCGGTGTCAGGATAGAAAACACTGTTTATACGGATGATACTGACGGGAAGCTTCAAATAAAATCATTCTCAAAAGCTCCGTTTGAAAAAAAACTCATAGATTACTCTCTCTTATCCGAACAGGAAAAAATCTGGCTTGAGGACTACGAAGCCCAATGCAAAAAATAACGTCGATAAATAACAAGCTCATATCAGATACAAAACTCCTGCACCAGAAAAAGTACAGGGATAGAAGCGGGCTGTTTCTTGCAGAGGGAGAAAAAGTTTTGCAGGAAGCAATCAGCGCACGCCTCAGAATAAAAGCAATTTTCTCAAATAATGAAACAATCTGCCAAAAATATCCGAAAGAAAACACCTTTCTTGTAACAGAGCAAATCATTAAAAAACTCTCAACAACGGATACCCCGCCTGAAGTCATAGCTGCCATAGAAAAACCGTCATTTGACACAAAAAATATCGACACAGGAATTATAGTGCTGCTTGATGGGATTCAAGACCCCGGGAACCTTGGAACAATAATCAGAGCTGCATCTGCCTTCGATGTTAAAGCCATTTTGCTCTCAGGAGAAACGGTTGATGTTTATAACCCGAAAGTTGTACGTTCAACTGTCGGAAACCTCTGGAAACTGCCCGTCCTAAAAATCAGCAAAGGCAATATAAAACAACAATTCCCAAAACACAAACTCATCGCTACAACCCTCGATAAAACAAGAAAGCCAAAGGCTTTCTATGAAATTAAAGAAGCGGAGAATCTTCTAATTATGTTTGGTTCAGAAGCCTCAGGGCTGAGTGAAGAAGTAATAAACCAAGCTGATATGTTTGTTGATATTCCCATGAAAAAAAACGTTGAATCACTCAATCTCAGCGTATCAGCGGGAATAATTATGCAGTATTTTTATATGAAAAGAGCTCTTGAATAAATTCAAGAGCTCTTTTAAAGTATTAAATAATTTATAATTTTAGTGTTTCAGCGCTTCAGCAGCCTCAGCAAGCTGCTGAATAAGCTCTGCATGTTTATGTACAAAAGCTTCTCCTTTTGTTTCAATTGCAAGTTTCAAAATTTCAGGAAGGTTTATTCCCTGATTTTTCTTCAACTGTTCAAAATAGAATTCTTCAAAATTATCAGGAACTCTCAATGACCAGTTCTGGTCGCCTGACGTTCCGGGTTTGTTGTAGACATCATAAATTCCAAAGAAATCGCTGAAGAAAATTTGAACATTTTCTGCCTTGCTTGCAAACATCTCAACAAGTTTTGTCTGAATCAGAAAATCACGGTCACTTGTCAATCTGCAAATCACATCATCTGTTTGAGATGCTCTTTCTTTAGGAAGCAAGTCTGCAACAAGATTTTTTGCATGCAAGTAAGCTTCATGAGTGTTCACAAGCTTATCAGCCCACATTGCAATCGGCTCATTATCATGTGTTCCCACCATAACCCAGCTGTTTGCAACGATATTGCAGCATCTGTAAGGATGTTTCGGTTTTTCTGGAACAACAAACTGCGTCAATCTCATCCCTTTGAGTTCATATTCTTTCATAACACACTCAACAGGATAAGTCAGCGTGCCCAAATCTTCACAGATAATATTATCCTTGCTCTGCCCTTCTTCTTCAGCAGCCGCAATAACCACTTTTGAAATTAAAGCACCGTATTTTTTAATCTGTTCTTTTGTCAGAGTTTTTACACGATGTTCTTTATCGGCTTCAAGAGTCAAATCCAAATCATCCATAGTTGCAATTGCATATTTGCTCAACTCGGGATGCTCCGGTGAAGAATAAAGTCTGCCGGCACCTTCTTCAATCTTAGGCTTTGCTCCTGATTTGTAAACCCACGGATCAATAAGTCCGACCAGATGGTCAATTCTTACCCCGCCTGGATTTTCTCTGAACATTTTTCGATACAAAGCTTTCATAAGCTTGCCGCCTTCGCCCAAAGAACCTGTTTTTGTAAACATCTTCTCAGGATCAACAACAGGGAATCCCCATGCCTGCCCGTCTTCTGAAAAATAATCAGGAGGACAACCAAGGTTCCAACCTTCCAAGAACAATGACTGATAAGCCCAGTAGTCACGATCGGAGAAAGCTACCTGTCTGTCTGCAATCAATTTAACTTTTTCTTTTTTGGCAAATTTCAAAAATTCAGATCTTTGTTTATCTGCAACAAACTGACAGAAACTGTAGTAGTCAATAACATCTGAATACTTTTTCTTTATTTCTTTTATTCTCTGTTTGCAGGCTTTCTTTTCATCCTCAGTTTTAGGATTGAAAAGATTTTTATCCGTTTCATCAGTCCAAGAAGGCCAGTAATCATTCCCGTTTTTTTCTGTCAAAGCTTCGTACAATGCATCTTTTTCAAGCCAGCCTTTATTATCTTCTTTGTAATTTTCAAAATCTTTTGCCAGCTTTTTAAGCTCTTTTGAAGCCTTTACTTTGAAATTATTATAAGCTTCCTTTAATGCCTCATCCTGCTGCTTAAAGATATAAGAATACGCTGTTTTATTTGTTCCCCTGCCCGGATTATTACTTACAATATTTTGATAAGTTTGCTCGGAGAGAATATTCCCCCACTCTTTTTCCGTAAGAGGTTTCAAATCAATAAACAAAGGATTACTTGAAAAAATTGTACCCGTATAAGGTGAAGAATCTATCCCTTTTGTCTTTCCTGCAGGTCCGAGTTGAATACTGCCGAATATACCGCTCACAAAATTAACAAGCTTTCTAGCTCCTGCTGAATTCGGTGAGCCAAATCCTGTGTCTTCCTCTGGAAGTGATGGAAAGCTTGAACCATGAACAATCAGTGATAAATTTTTCTTTTTCAAAACTTTTAACGCCTGCTTGATAGTTGATTTGTAATTTTCCAGCTTATTTGCAGTCGAATTTTCCATAACAGCATCTTTCATAATTTCTTTAGAACTCTCTTTTATACATATGACTAACTTATGACAATTCTATCATCTATTGTTTTTTTTTGAAACTGTTTTTTAACGGGATTTATATAGCAAATTCCACCAAAAATTTCCAAAACAACGTCATACTGAGCGTTAGCGAAGTATCCAAACAAAAAAGATTCTTCGGGCTAAAGCCCTCAGAATTACGGACTTTTAGTAGTAGTATCTGTGGAATTTGCTATATAAATCACTTTTTAACACTTAAATTTAGAAACTCTATTAACAATTCTTCTGATGAAAAAAAAGAAAAATAAATATATATTGGTAGTAGTATTTTAGATTTTAATGTCGGTAAAAAATGTTGGAATCCTTATTTTTCAAAAACAAAGATAAAGATCTCATAATCAAATCTCTCAACAACTACATGGAACAACTAAAACTGCATTTTGACCTGAGCGAAGAAGAGATAGATTTGATTATCAAAATCGTGTCAAAAAAAAGAAACAACAAAAAATGGTGGCAATTTTGGTAAATATGGTTGATATTTTGATTAAATACTTTTGCCTAAAACAACATTAATGATATAATCAACATATAGTTTAGTATGAATTAATCGCTAAGGGAATAAAAGGAGGATTATAGATGAAAAGATTTTTAGCAGCTTTGGTACTTTGTGCAACTGTTTCCTGCGGTTCCGCATTTGCAGATGCATTCACTCTTGAAGAAGTAGAAATACAGCCAGCTACAACCACAACGACACAACAGGATGCAGCAAAAATAAACATCAAAGACAGAGCAGAACAATATTCAAAACAAAATGTTAAACTCCAGGATGCAGTGTTAAAAATTGAAAGCGCTCAAACGGATGTAAAAACTCAACTGGCTGAATATGAAGCAAAGTTAACAGAAATTAAAACAAGACAAAAAGCTGTCAAAGAAGAACGCAGAAGCATGGAACAAAACATCAGAGACGTCAAAAAAAGAATGAGAAGCCTTGACTCTGCAATGAAAAAAATAAACAGCAACATGAGCACTGTTGAAACAGAAAGTTTATAAGGCAAAAATCTTAAACATAAAAAAGGAGGCGCCTGCGTCTCCTTTTTTGTTTTATTTTATACAAGTTCAAAATTATTTCGAAAATCATTTATCTCTTCGACAGCTTTTGAAAACTCTTCATATTCCTCGCAAGCCTTAAGAGAGTTTATATCCTTCGGCTGGATAAACCTGATTTTCATCGAAGGCATATCTTCATCCAGAATTTCTATTATCCCGGAAGATTGAAATAACCTTACCGCTGCTTCAAATGCCTGAGAAGATATACACAGCTTTGAAGCAAGAAGAGAAACATCAATCATCCCGTCCAGTTTTGAATCGGCATATTTTAACATACCCGATAATGTTTTCAGAACTTCGACAGGAGCAAGCCCGAGAGAATTTTGTTTTAAGCAATGGACAACCTTCGCATGAGATTTTTCAATCAGTTCCTCAACTACCTCACGGGTCGGTGGAATGTCAAAAAATACAAGCTGGCTGACAGGAAGAACATCAAGGCGGTTTATTACATTCGCATTGCACAAATTCTGAGAAGCCAGATATTCACATGTGTCTTTATTTTCTGCAAAAATGGAGATAGTTGTTTTTGTTGTCTTTAAATAATTAAAAAATATCTTCTCAATCCCTGGTTTCATACGATGGTCAATATATTTAACATTATTTGAAGACGGTTGGTTTAATTTTTCGCTTTTTATATCTTGAATTTCGAGTTGAACACTGTAATTATTGTTGAAGAAATTCAGCTTGGTCAAAAAAGCAACATCAATCCTGTCTTCCTCTTTCAACCCTAAATCAGCCGTGTTCCAGCATAAAGCCTCAAAGACCTTGTCATCTTTTTTCAATGTAAGTTTAAGATGATTTTTATTATTTCCGATAGCACGCTGTTGAACAACCTCAAAATCTTTTATGCAAAAAACGGGCTGAGAATTTTTTTCACCAAAAGGAGCAAGTTTATCAACTGTTCTCGCAAATTCTATATCAATATCACCGGCATCAAGCTCGCATTCAATTTCAACAGAGGGAATAAGGTCTTCATCACTCAAATTTTCATTCACAAATTCATGTATTTTCTTTGAAATTATTTCTAACTTTTCTTTCGCAGCACTGAAGCCGGCAGCTTTTGCGTGTCCTCCGAAAACTTCAAGGTCATCCCTTATCTCATACAAAACATCATATAGATTCAGCCCGTTAACACCTCTTGATGAACATCTCAAGTATTGCTCATCAGATGTAATCAAAAAGACAGGACGGTTGAAGGTTTCGCACAACTTCGAAGCAACAATCCCGATGATGCCTGCATTCCAGCTCTCATCATAGAGAATAATCGCCTTATTCTTTTTCATATCCTCTTTTGATAACAATGAAAGAGCCTGCTCATAAGTATCATGGCAGTAAGTCTGGCGCAGAATATTCAAACTCTGCAATTTCTCGGCATTGAGTGAAATAATCTCATCATTATCTGATATCAAAAGCTCTATAGCACAATGAGCGGTCTCAAGACGCCCTGCCGCATTAATTCTCGGAACAAGCCCGAAGGCAAAACCATCAGCACTCAAATTTTCTGCATCAAGCCCGCTTATTTCAACAAGCTTTAGAATCCCTTTCGGGTGAACTTCCGAGATACATTCAATGCCTTTTTTCACCAAAAGACGATTTTCATACAACAAAGGAACAACATCGCCTATTGTGCCTAAAGCAACAAGAGGAAGAATTTCTTTGAGAAAATCAAGTTTCTCAAATTTTTCCAAAAGAGCATACGCAAGTTTGTAAGCTACCCCTACACCTGCCAAATAGTTCAATGATACTATTTCATGCGCCTCAAGAGATGGTTCAAGGGAGTTTTGAGCCTTAGGATTGATTATTGCATAAGCCTCAGGAAGTGTATCAGGCGCCTCATGATGGTCTGTTACAATAACATCACACCCGAAAGTTTTTGCTATATTAATCTCTTTCAGATTGCTAACGCCGCAGTCCACGGTAATAATCAACCTCGTCTTCGCCGCACTGATAAGACGACATATTGCAGCATTATTCAGCCCGTGCCCTTCCCTTTTTCGGTCAGGGACATAAAAATCAACATCAGCCCCAAGCTTGCGGAGAGTTTTTACCATCAAAGAAGTACTTGTCACACCATCGCAGTCAAAGTCTCCAAAGATAATTATCTTTTCTTTTTTCTCAATACTCTTCAATATTCTGTCGACAGCTTTCCGCATATCACAAAAGGCATAAGGCGAAATCTCTCTCCCTCTCTCTGGATAAAGAAATTCCTCGGCATCAGACACTGTTTGTATGCCTCTTGATACAAGCAACTCAGCCAGAATGTTACTTTTTGTAAAGTTAATTAACTCCTCAGAAGGTTCACCTATTTTTTTATAAATCCATTTTTTATTCACTGCAAACTCCCTAGAATCAAGTGTTAAATTAATCATAACCCCAAAACACCCAAAAGGGAAATCAGTAAAATTTTAGAGATATTGTAAAAATTATGTTAAATATTGCAATACTAAATTATTTGTGTAATAATCAATATTGTTAATAGTCTAACCATTCCTTTCTTGACTGATGCGACCGTATTACGTGTCGCATTTATTTTTTGCAAAATTTTCTACATAAACGACATAATAAATCTATTTAAAAACCTTAACAACGGCAATAAATCAATATGATAAACTTCTTTCAAAAAAATTAGACCAACACCTATAAATATAGCTACAATCGTACCTATAATTCCTATTTTCGGTGAGGTATCAACTACATTCGGAATTTTAGCTTTCTGCATATACTTTTTTCTATCAATCTGTATATGTGATTTTACAGGCTGTTTTCCTGCTGACAGCTGCGGTTTATCAAGTGTGTTATCAGATATATCCAGACTTTTTTCATATTGTTCAATCTGCTCTCTCACATTTTCAGGAACCAATGCCCCATAAATTATAGAAACTTTCTTCACCTTGTTTTTCAGGTTTATAAATTTATAAATATCGTTAACATCTTTTCGCAGTGTTAACAAACGATGTTCGGAATCATAACCAGGATAGTCAACTGAATTCCAAAAAGATACCGTTTCTTCTATTTTTTGTTTAAGCATTAATCTTTTGCTGTCAATATTTGATTTAACGTCTATGCCAATACCAATATAGTCAAATTGTACAATATTTCTATCAGTTACAATATGACCATTTATCATTCTCTTAGTTGTTGTATAAGACAACTCTACAATAAAATTCTCAATCTCATCATAAAGAAACTGCAGAACTTCAGTCTTACCGGCTTTTTCACACACAAGCTTGACGGAGTTGTGGTCTGCTATAAAATACTTCAGATTAAGTTTGTTATAAAGATTTATAAAATAATAAACCATCGACCACACTGGAAAAATCAAACAAAACGCAAAAAATCCGGTGGTCATTTTCCAGTATCTTACGGTGTCACGGTATTCATTATAAAGATTGTTATAATCAAAGTTAGCTTGAATTTTCGATATAAAATCAAATATACTTTCTGCTTGCAACTCTTTATAAAAAAAGGAACATGCAAAAATATACCCCGCTATAAACAGGACCAATAATGCCATCAAGACATAAAACTCAACAGCCATCTTTATCCTTGGTTTTTCTATTTCAATCTTCATAAAAAACGTTCCTCAGCAAGCAGAGCAGCTCCCAGCATGCCTGCATAATTACCGGCCTGTGCTCTGAGAATTTTCACATTCGGTACAACAAGGCCTTCATCCATAATTCTCTGTACCTTTTCAAAATTAACAAAATCCGCCATACCACCGCTTAGAACAATGCTATCAGGGTCAAAAACATTAGCCAGCGAAATCAATCCTTTTACAACCATTGTTTCCCATCTCTCATGAATCTTTTTGGAAAGTTCATCATTCTGTCTGACTCCCTCCAAAACATCATAAGAAGTAATCTCTTCAGCAGGTTTCAAATGAAGATAAGTCTTTTTATCTTGAGGGTAATTCACTAACTCTTCTCTTGCAATCCTCGCATAACCGGTACCTGAAGCATAAGCTTCCCAACAATCATAATGTCCGCAGGTACAATAAAATCTCTTTTCTTCTCTCATACGCAAATGACCGACTTCACCGGCTGCTCCTGATTTACCTCGCAGCAAACGACCGTTAACAACTATTCCGCCACCGACACCTGTCCCTAAAGTTACGGTAATTGTATTTTCATGCCCCTTTGCTGCACCGATTTTATATTCGGCATATGCGGCAGCATTGGCATCATTCTCAACAAACACCCCTAAAGAAAATCTGTTCTTTATCGCTTCTGCAAAATCCAAATCAGTGTATCCTTCGGGCAAATTACCGGTAGAACCCGTAACACGTGTATTATCAATATTAACTGCTCCTGCAGTTGCAAAAGCAACCGCAGCAATTTCTCCCTCTTTATAATTTTTGAGAATTTTATCGATATTATCTAAAATATTGTCAAAAATAGCCTGGGCAGTTTTTGGAGTAGAAAATTTTGTCACTTCCGAAACAAATTTACCGCCGGAAACAACAGCCAGGCTGATTTTTGTGCCGCCTATATCAATAGCTATCACTTTTCTATCCATTGGGAAACTCCTCTATGCTTCAATAAATCTTTTTGTAATAAGCTGGGGTCTGGTAACAGCAGATCCGACAACAACTGCATAAGCTCCCAACTCAAAAGCTCTGCGAACATCTTCAGGTGTCCATATTCTCCCTTCAAGAATTACAGGACATTTCAAACTTTTTGTAAGCTCTGATAGCAAAGTCCAATCAGGAGATGACATATCAATATTTTGGGTTTCTTTTGTATAGCCCGCTAAAGTTGTTGATACGATATCAACTCCCAGTTTCTCACAGTTTATTGCTTCTTCTTTTGTTGAAATATCAGCCATCGCAATTTTTTGCTCTTTTCTGACAAACGCTATCAAATCTTCAAGAGTATCTGCACATTCACGATTTCTTGAGGTACCGTCAAATGCCACAATATCAGCACCCGCATCAACAACTTTCTTTGCGTCTTCTCTTGATGGAGTAATATAAACTCTCTCAATCCAGTTTTCAGGAAGTTTATCAGGCTTTGTAATCCCTATAATCGGCAAATCCGTCATCTTTCTTGCATTTTTGATATCTCGTTCCCCTGCAAGACGAAGTCCGCCTGCTCCGCCATTCAGGACGGATTTTATCATAGCCTTCATGGCATTCTCTTCATAAAGAGGTTCACCTGGCATTGCCTGTGATGAAATTATCACCTTATTTTTTATTTTTTCTAACACATCCATAGCCGTTTAGTCACCAATTTTTCCCTGTTGTTCAATCATTTTGGCAAGAACATTTGTATCTCCTTTAATTTTGAAATATTCGGCAAACTTTGGAGTTGTTCTTATAATGAATGAACGTCCGTTTTTTTTATCACGTTTTCTCGAAATCATTCCTTTTTCTTCAAGCTCCTGCACATGCTCATAAGCATTAGCCCCCCTCAATTCTTTAAGGTGAGCCTGCCTTATCGGCTCTTTGATTGCAATGACGGATAAAGTTTTCAAGACAGCCTGAGAAAATTCTACAGGTACCATTTTTTCTACAATATCCATATATTCTTCACGAACTTGAATTATGTATCCGTCTTCATCATCAACTTCGAGTGCTCCATCCCTTGAAGAATAGTCCATAATAAGTTCCAAAAGCTGCATTTCAATATCTTCAGCCGGTTCCCCGAGAACATCGGCAATTTCATCAACACTCAACGCTTTACCGCTGATAAACAAAACAGCTTCTATTCTAGACTTCAGCGACATTTGGACTTTCCTCACCCATCGTCACATACAAATCGGAATAAAACTCATCCTGAACAAGATTTATGTTTTCTTTTGCAGACAAAAACAAAAGAGCAATATATGCGGTAATTTTGTTCATTCCTGTTTCCTGCAGCTCTGACAGTTCAACTTTTTCTTCTTTTTCAAATAATCTGAAAAGAACGTTGTGGATACGATTTACGCCATCTTCAATAAATTCTTCATGCGCAAGGTTGATAATATCATCAGGAGTAAGATTTGCATAAGAACGGACTCTCCTTTTGGCACGTTCATGCGCATTTTTTAAAGAACGTTTTCTATCTAATTCTTCATAGAATTTCAGCTGTTTAATCAAATCTTTCAGTGTAACAACTCTTTTACGATTCAACTTAACGCTTGTTCTGCGCTCAAGTGCGTTATCAAGAGAGATTACATTCTTTGCATTGAGCAAATCTTCCTCATAATAATCAGGGTTATCATAATCTCCATCAAATTCCTGCATCAGCTCATCTTCATTTTCCATCGAGTCGATTCCCTCAAGGATATCAGATTTTAAACGAAGGAGAAATGCAGCAAAAAACAATGTTCTTCCGGTTAGACGCAGGTTGTTCTGTTTCATCTCAACTATTTGCTGAAGGTACTTATCCGTAAGTTGTACAATATCAATATTCCACGGATCGATTTCCTGCTTTTTCGCCATATTAACGATAATTTCAATACCGTCAGCAGTTCCGTTTGAGGGTTGGTTATAGAGTTCAAAGATATTATCAATCACTTAACTTTACCCCCGTAACTTTTGTAATACCCTGATCTTTCTGGGTGACACCTACCGTTTGATTAGCTGATTCTATCATAGGTTTTCTGTGGCTAACAACTATAAATTGCGTATTTTCTGATTGCTTACGGACAATATTCGCAAGCTTCTCAACATTGATACCGTCCAAACTCTGATCAACTTCATCAAATGCATAAAACGGAGCCGGCATGTATTTTTGAATTGCAAATACAAATGCAAGAGCTGTAAGAGATTTTTCACCGCCGCTCATGGCTTCAAGACGCTGCATTTTCTTATCACGGGGCTGTGCCTCAATTGTCAAACCGCCGCCGAGAGGATCATCAGGGTTTTCAAGTATAAGCTGACCTTCACCTTCCGAAAGTTCAGCAAATATTTCTTTGAAGTTTTCGTTTACATGGGTGAAAGTTTTCATAAACGACTCTCTTTTAAGAGTTTCATAACCATGCATACGCTCTGTTATCTGAATTTTTTCGTTGCTCAGAGTTTCGAGTTTCGTCCTCAGTTCATCCTGACGGGATTTTACATCTTCGTATTCGGTGATGGCTCTCATATTGACAGCCCCCATCTCATCCATACGCTTTTGAAGACGATTTATGTTTCGCATAACCTCTTCTGTCGAAATTTCAAGAGGCTTAAGCTGGGCTATCTCATATCCTGCCGCTATCAGTTCTTCTCTGATTTCAACCAGCTGAGGTTCGAGTTCTTTTCTTCTTGTTTTGAACGCTTCAATCTGCTCCGTAATACGCTCTATTTTTGTTTCCAAAACGCTTATTTTCTTCTCATTTTCAATAAGCTCAGATTGTACTCTATCTCTTTCTTTTTGTAGCTCGACAAGTTTTTGACCTATTTCTGCAATCTTGGCATCAAGCTCTTTGAGCTGTACTTCGACTTCCGCAATCTCAGAGGCATAGCGTTCTTTGTCACGGACAAGCGTAACATTGCTTTCTTCAAGTTTTTTGATTGTATCTTCATGATTTTTGATTGACTCTTTCTGGAAGTCAATCTCCATCTCAAAACCCTTTATTGCATTGTTACAGTTCAAAATTTTTGATTCATTCTGTTTGATTTCAAATTCTATATTCTCTGTAAGTTCTCGAAGTTTTGAGAGTTCATCCTGAGGCATTTGTCTTTCAACGTCTTCAATCTGATCATGCAGCTGGGTAATGCGTTCAGTAAGTTTTATATGTTCCTGTTCGAGTTTATCAAGCTCTTTTGAGAGTGCACTAATCTGCGGAGCATTTTCTTCTATAACTTTCTTACGCTGCTCTATGGATAATTTTGTGGTTTCGAGGTTTCTTACAACGTTGTCATATTCGATTTTTTTCTTATTAAGCTCGTTCATGGCAGAAGAATAATCCTGACGTGTCTTCTCCTGTTTTTTATCAAGCTCGGTTCTTTTTGCTTCAAGACTTTTGTGATTTGTTTCCATATCAGCCAGACGTTTTTTGTAAAGTGCAAGCTCTTCATCTTCGTTCTGACTGAATTTCAATGTATTTTGTCTGACAGAGCCGCCTGTAATAAGCCCTGATTTTTCGAACAAACTGCCGTCGAGAGTAACCATACGATACTTTCCGAACAGTCTGCGTGCAGTTCCGATATCTTCAACAACAAGAGTTTCGCCAAGTGCATGATAAAAAGCATCTTCATAAATATCATCGAAATCAATCAAATTGAAAGCATAATCAACAATACCTTCTCCTTTTGGCGGGTTCATATTATAAGGTGCACGCTTGAGCTTATTCAACGGTAAAAATCCGGCACGACCGGCTTTTGAAGTTTTAAGAATTTCAATTGCATGAGCGGCTACTTCATCATCATCAACAACGATATGCAGCATTCTTCCGCCCATTGCTATCTCCAGAGCGGTTGAATATTCTTTATCAACCTGCCCGAGTTTGGCAAGCGGAGCATGAACTCCTTCGAGCCCTGAGTTCAACACGGTATCGATTGCACGTCCGAAGTTCGCATCCTCGACAGCTCGTTTTTGAGCTTCTAAAGAAGCTATTTTGCGAACGGCAAGATTCATGTTGTAGTTTGAATCATTTATCTCATTTTTGACTTTATCAAGCTCATACATTGTGTTCTTCTGAACAAGCTCATAGTCTTTAAGCTCTTTTGACAGCTCTTCTATTTGAGCCTGCAGCATGTTCTGGTTGTTTGAATAAACTTCCTTTGACTCTTCAAACTGCTCAAGCATATCTTTTGAGTCATCTATTTCTTTTTTGAGCCTTGAAAGTTTCTCTTCTGTTGGTAATTTTTGTTTTATCAGCGCATTTTCAGAGTCCTGAACATTTTCGAGTAATTTTCGGAGGTTATTCCTCTTCTGGACATGCTCGTCAGCAGCCTGATTTATACCTGCAACCTCTGAAAGAACTTTGTTCAGCTCTTCTTTTTCCTGAGAAATATTTTCTTCTATAATTTTGATTTCGTCTTTTTTTGCTTCTATTTTAAGAAGTGTATCCTCAATCTTTTCCTTGAGAGTTTCAATATTTTCACGTGTGTTTTCTACCGTTTTTTTATTGTCTTCTATTTGTTTATCAGCATAAATAATTGCATCTTTCTTACGCGAAATTGAACCTTTCAGACTCTCTGCATGTTTTTTAATTTCAATCTGCTCAGCTTCACCTTTTATATTTACATTTTGCTGAATTTCTCTGAGTTTTTCAGAAGTTTCTTCAAGCTGTTGTTTGAGCTTCTTCAGCTCCTGTTCACCCTGTTTTTTTGATTTGTCGGCATCAAGAATGCTCTCATGCAAGCGTTCAAGAGATGCCTTCATATCAAAATATTTTACGGCAGATAACTTGCTTTCATACTCCTGCTTTTCTTCCTTTAATTGCTGGTATTTGAGAGCCTGTTTTCTCTCTTCCTCAAGCTGGGCAAAACGAACATCTATCTCTGCCAGAATAATATTTGATTTTTCAACCCGTTCTTCTACCGTTTCAAGCTCTTTTTCCGCCTGCTCAATACGTCTGTCAAAGTCGGCAACTCCCGCTATCTCATCAAGAATACGACGTCTTTCAAGAGGAGAAGTGTTGGTAATAGCCATTACATCCCCTTGCATTATAACATTGTAGCTGTTTGGTGAAATGTTGTATACTGCAAGTTTTTCATGTATCTCGCTCAAAGTAGCGATTTTACCGTTCAGATAATAAATGCTGTTAAAACCCTGTGATGATTTCTTTATCTTACGCATAATCACCAGCGGTTCCTCATCAGCAGATGTTTCAAAAGTAATTTTAACCGTAGCCTCATTCTTTTTTGTAAGAGTACAAATTAAATGAAACAACTTCTCAGCTCTCAAGGCACGGGAAGAAGACAACCCGAGAGCAAACAAAATACTGTCTATAATATTGCTCTTCCCTGAACCGTTTGGTCCGGAAATCGTAGTAAACCCTTCCAAAAAAGGTATGTTAACCTTTTGGGCAAAGGATTTAAAATTATCTATTTCAATTTCTTTAATGCGCATTTTTACAACCAAACAGCTCAACGGATATGTTATTAGTAAACATACATATTAATTACACTATATGTTGATGTTTACTGTCAATAGTTTAATAAAAATATAGGTTTTACGTATTATATGAGCATTTAGCGGAAATTATTCTGTCTGTTTTTGACAAATCTTTAACAATTTTGATATCTGAAAATCCTCTGTTTTCAAACAAACTTTTAACAGGCATGCTCTGGTTTATCCCGAGTTCAAAAAATAAACATCCGCCATCTTCAAGAAAAGACATAGCCTGAGAGATAATTTTATCATAAAATTCAATACCATCGGCATCTTCCGTAAATAACGCCCCTGAAGGCTCTCTCAACACCTCGGCAGAAAGATTTTCTTTTTCTCTCTGAGGTATATAAGGCGGGTTTGAAACAATAATATCAAACTTTCCGGATATCTCCTCAAACAAATTGGAACAAACAAATTCAACATCTGCTCCGAGTTTTTTCGCATTCGCTTTTGCTGTCTCAAGAGCAGGCAGAGAAATATCAGAGCCAACAACACTGCAATCAGTCAACTTCTTCAACATAATCGCAATAGCTCCAGAACCTGTACCAATATCAAGAATTTTTGGAGAAGACATATTCTTTGCCGATTTAATAACTTCTTCAACAAGCAGCTCTGTTTCAGGACGTGGAATGAGAACATGAGGGTTAACATCAAACATCTCCCCCATAAAACACGCCTCTCCGATAATATACTGAACAGGAAGCCTTTCGTCCAAACGCTTTTCCAACAAACTATCCAATTTATCCTGCTGTTCTTTGCTCAATGTCAAATCAGGATGCAGTATAAAATCCTTTTTCTTATACCCGCTGATAAACTCCACCAAAAGCTCTGCTTCCAAAACAGCCTGCGATAATGGAACAATCGATGATAAATTTTTGACAAGATTTTTCAGCATTGTTCAATAATAGCTGAAAAAAACAATATTTAAAACTTTTATCTCAAATCATCAGGTTTGAAATCAGAAAAAGACTTATACTCCGCTTTTCCGTTAATCAAGTCAACATGCATCAGCTTCAGCACCTTTTTCATAACAACAGGAGTAGAAGCTGAAAAACTTTTTTGTGTCTTCTGCTCTTTTTTGTTTTCAATCAGTACAAGTTTTTTCTCGTCCTTTTCCATATCTATATTTTAACCTTTTTCACAGATATTTCAATGTATTATATATACTATATATATAAAAACAAACTCTTCAAAAAAATTGCCCAAACAAAAAAATTACAACTTTAGTTCGACAAAATGCAAACCGGGGTTGAATTTTCTTTTGATTTCAAAATGGTAAATTAGTAATGTAAGCAAAAAAATTCCCTAAATCCCTTGAGATACAAAGTTTTTTAACATGAGTAAAATCATTTTTACTCCTAAATTTAATATGAATACTTCCATCTCAATTAAAAATGAGCTTACACAAGTAGGTTAGTAGTAATTTTTACAAGGAAGTAAAGGAGATTTCCCATGAGCATTACTGTAAACACAAACACAACTTCATTGATGGTACAAAGAAACTTGGAAAGTGCCACATCATCACTCGCAAAATCAATGCAAAGATTATCAACAGGTATGAGAATTAACGACGCCGGCGATGACGCTGCAGGTTTGTCTTTGTCAGAAAAAATTATGAGCCAGGTTAGTTCTGCTGATGTTACAAAAAATAACGCTCAAACAGGTTTAAACATGTTACAAGTCGCAGACGGTGACTTGAGTATTATTTCAGAAAACCTCCAAAGAATCAAAGACCTCGCAGTTCAATCAGCAAACGGTGTATATGCTACATCAGAAAGAGAATCAATAGACCAGGAAGTTCAACTCCGTCTCCAAGAAATTGACAGAATAGCAACAAGTTCTTCATTCTCTGAATTGAAACTCCTCGATGGTTCTCTCTCAGGTACAGGAAAATGTACTCTTCAAATCGGTGCAGGAAGCGACGTTGACGAAAACACAATTGATATATCTGACGCTTTCGGTAAAGCAGACTGTGCATCATTAGGTCTTGACGGACAAAACGTAACAACAGTAGATGATGCAAGAGCTATGATTGACGCAATTGATGCTGCTATCACCGGAGTTACCGACAGAAGAGGTGTAATCGGTGCTTCTATGAACCGTCTGAATTCAACAATGGACAGAATAGACATAAGAAAAGAAAACCTGCAATCTTCTTACTCAATCATCAGAGATACGGATATTGCAAAAGAATCTACAGAGTTGACAAAACAACAGGTTCTTCAACAATCATCTGCTACATTGTTGCAACAAGCAAACCAGACACCGACAATAGCATTAACATTAGTATAGTTTTAGCTCAAGGGAAAACATCAATACCTCCTGTTTCGGCAGGGGGTTTTCTTTTTTCATTCATTTTACATTTTAAGGGAATAAAATTGTATTTCTACCATGGCTTAAGTATAATTAACTCAGCTGAAAGATAACAAAAAGAGGCAAACCATGATTATTCCAAGTATTGATATAATGGACGGTAAAGCCGTCCAGCTCAAACAGGGCAAAGAAAAAGTTCTCGAAAGAGAAGATATATTCGAACTTGCAAAATATTTCTCACGCTTTGGTGAACTCGCCGTAATTGACCTTGACGCCGCTATGGGCAAAGGGGATAACGAAGAACTCATCAAGAAAATATGCCGCATCGCACCATGCCGTGTCGGCGGCGGAATTCGAGATGTTGAAAAAGCAAAAAGAATTATCGCTAACGGCGCCAAAAAAATTATAATCGGAACAGCAGCATCAGAAGAGTTACTCTCCCAGCTTCCGAAAGATAAAATCTTGGTGGCAATTGACTCAAATAAAGGAAAAGTTGTCACAGAAGGCTGGACAAAAGATACAGGAATAACACCTGAAGATTATGTAAAAAGATTTGATGACCTCTGCCATGGCTATTTGTATACAATAGTCGAAAAAGAAGGAATGATGGGAGGCACTGACCTCGAAGCAATCAAAAAAATCAGAAAACTCACAAAAAAAGAACTCGTAGCGGCAGGCGGAATATCATCAATCGACGAAATAAAAGAACTCGAAAAAAATAATATAAGCTCGCAGCTCGGTATGTGCATTTATACAAACGCTGTCAAACTGGAAGACGCTTTTTGCGCTATGCTTGACTTTGAAAAACAAAACAACCTGATTCCGACAATTGTTCAGGATGCAAGAACAAAACAGGTGCTTATGTTAGCATATTCAAACAAAGAAGCTGTCATGAAAACCCTCAAAGACGGGCTTGCAACTTATTTTTCACGTTCAAGAAACGAACTGTGGACAAAAGGTCTTACGTCTGGGAACACTCAAGAGCTTGTAAGCGCCCGCTACGACTGCGACAGAGATACTCTTCTCTACAAAGTTAATCAAAAAGGCGTTGCCTGCCACCTCGGCAGATACTCTTGTTTTGAAGATAAAGACTTTGACATACATGACTTGGTAGAAGTACTTGAACAGAGAAAAAGAGATTTACCCGAAAAATCTTTCACAACAAAATTGTTCAAAAATGACTTTTATCTGAAACGAAAGATTATGGAAGAAGCATTCGAAGTAGTAAACTTTGAAGAAGGCGACGGACTTGAATGGGAAGCTGCCGACCTGGCTTATTTCGTGTTGACTTTCATGGTAAAAAATAATATAAGCGTAGAAGACGTATTGAGTAATCTTGCATCAAGAAGAAAGTAAGCCAATGCAGATAATTAACTATAAAAACATACCTGATAAATTTTATGAAAGCATAGACTTTGAGAGTATTTCATCGGTGAATGAAATTATAAACGACGTAAAGCTGAGAGGCGACGAAGCTGTCAGAGAATATGCAAAAAAATTTGGCGACGGCGACCTCGAACAATTTGAACTTACGGAAAAAGAAATCAAAAATGCCATAGCCTCGACTCCAAAAGAAATTGTAGAAGCTATTGAACAATCAATAGAAAATGTACATTCATTTGCCAAAGTTCAATTAGGAGCCATTAAAAACCTCCAAACTGAACAAAACGGAATAACTCTCGGACATACCATATTTCCTATTGAACGAACTGGAGCTTATGTCCCCGGTGGCAATTACCCTCTTCCTTCATCGGCTATTATGTCATGCGTGCCTGCAAAAACAGCAGGAGTAAAAGAAATTATTGTCTGCTCACCAAAAATAAAACCTGCAACAATAACTGCAGCAAAAATGGCAGGTGCAGACAGAATTTTCAGAGTAGGGGGAGTTCAGGCTATTGCTGCTATGGCCTATGGAACTGAAACAATCCCTCAGGTAAGCAAAATCACAGGTCCCGGGAATAAATATGTAACAGCAGCCAAAAAAGCTGTCTACGGCGTATGCGACATCGATTTTCTTGCAGGTCCGAGCGAAGTAATGATTATAGCTGATGAAAGTGCAAATATCAAATTTATTGCAGCTGATTTGCTTGCTCAGGCAGAGCATGACCCTGATGCCAGAGCATTCCTGATTACAGACTCGGAAAAATTAGCGCAAGAAGTTGACAAACAGGTAAAAGAATTTTTGCAAACATTAAAAACAGCAAATATTGCATCTCAATCAATTGAAAAATCTTTTATTATAGTTGTTGATAATATAGAACAGTCAATCGATATTGCAAACAAAAAAGCGCCGGAACACTTAGAAGTTTGCATAAATCAAGAAGACTTAATCCTTCCTCATTTGAAAAATTACGGCTCGCTGTTCATCGGCAATTATTCTGCCGAAGTACTCGGGGATTACTGCAGCGGAACAAATCATGTCCTCCCGACAAACAGCATATCAAAATATACAGGAGGTTTGAGCGTGTTTGATTTTATCAAAATTCAAACTTATCAAAAAGTATCTCAAAAGGCAGCAAAAGAAATCTTATGCCCCGTTGCTTCAAAAATGGCAGAAGCAGAAGGACTATACGCTCATAAGCTCTCTGCTGATGTGAGAATGGAACTTTAGTTGTCCAAATATTAAGCAAAAACAAACTTTTTGAAATTTTCAGTATTTTTGAATATAATTTAATTAAATCTTTTGATGACGAAGGAGAAAAGAGTGGAAACAAAAAAATATAAGCTTCCTGAAGGGGTAGGGAAAAAAATAGTAGATGCTCTGCAAAAACAAAACGGAAATCCTATTTTAAATGAGAATGCAAACAATGATGCATCTTTGGCTTATTCACCGTTGAATCTCAGCAGCGAAATAAATAATATTTCACTCGATGAAAGCTTTGATGAAGAAGAAAATTTACTCAGCTCCGTATCAGAAAAAATAAACAACCTTCCATCAGATATCTCAGCAAAACAATCATCTGCAAAAGTTTTTGAAAACGGATTGAAAGAAGATGAGCTTCCAAAAAATGTAAAAATGCTTCTGAAACTCGTTTCACAACTTCCGCCGAATGTTACAAAACAAACCGGCGCACTGATAATAAGACAAACTATCGAAGCTATGGGCATACCAATCAAAACAGTCCTCACGGAAGCGCAGCAAATACAGGAAAATCTCGGTTTTACAGTCCGTGAATATATGAACAACATAGAAGAATACAGAACCAACATCAAAATGATGGAAGAACAAATTCAGGTCTGCAAAAAACAATCAAGACAGCTTGCTGACCTCATCAACCTTTTTATTCTTTCAGATTAATTTCCCAAAAATTCGGATAATATAAAATTACTCACAAGAAAACCTTCTGCAGTAAGGCTTACTTTGTTTGAGGAAATTTTAAAGAACTCTGCGTATTTGTCGAGAACAGACTTATATTCTTTCAAAAAATCAACCTGATACTGTTCTTTGAAATTATCCAAATCTATACCGTCCTTTGTTCTCAAATTTAAAATAACTTCATCCTCCTGACGTTCTTTAAAATCTACAAATTTTTTGTTTACCGGAAAAGGATTTTTGATATAATCATCAAGCGAAACTTCATGGGAATATCTGTTCTGTAGAAAATACCCGTGAGAAGCAAGTCCAAATCCGATATATTCCCGGTTTTTCCAATAATTCATATTGTGTCTGGAAAATTTTTGAGGCTTTGCAAAATTGCTTATTTCATACTGTTCAAAACCATTCTGCCCAAGCTTATCAACTATCTCAAGATACATATCAGCGCACTCATCATCAGAAGGCAAATCTTTTGGCCGCTTTTTGAAAAATTCGCACCCCTCTTCTATCTTCAACCCGTAAATGGAAATGTGCTCAGGGTTCAATAATATAGCTGTTTCCAAAGACTTATTCAGAATTTCAATCGTCTGTGCTGGCAAACCATATATCAAATCAATACTTATATTCTCAAAACCGCATCTTCTTGCGGATTCAAAACAAGAAATTGCATCAGCAGACGAATGTTGTCTGTTTATAATCTTCAGCAAATTATCATCAAAACTCTGTATTCCTATGCTGAGACGATTAACCCCCAACTCTTTCAAACTTTTTAAATAAACATCATCAACAGTCTTCGGATTAATCTCAAATGTAAACTCATATTCATCCTCAAACTCAAAAAGTTCAAGACAGTTTTTGTAATACTCCACAGGAAGCACAGACGGAGTGCCTCCTCCTATATAGAGTGTTTTCAGCTTTTGATGAGGATTATTTTTAAAAAAAGTTTCTATTTCTGTATATAAAACATCAAAATACTTACGCCCACAATCTCCCATTCCGGCAAACGATACAAAAGAACAGTAGCTGCACTTACTTAAACAAAAAGGTATATGAATATAAACATAATAACTCATACACCAATCATATAATAAAATTTTAAATTTCTTTCAAAATAGAACAAAGATACAACTCTTTATCAATATTCTTGTATCCTTCAAGCATTTCAACAACACTTTTTGTAACAACAAGCGGAGGAGTCTTCGTGCTCTCAACAGCTGCATTGTGTATAAACTCCAAAAGTCTTGTTTTGGTACTACAAGCGCCCATTTTTATGTCCTCTTCTTAATCACCGTAAAAATACAATTTGATAAATATATTAAAACAATATTTTTATACAAATTCCGCAAAATTGATAATTTGTTATTTTTATTTACACAAATTATTTCTTATACACAAAAACTCTTACAGGTTGATAAGCAAACTTTCTATTATACATAAACAACATAAATATACTGACACATTCTTCTACAATATTTCTAACCATAAATTCTCCACTTACCTTTTCTTTGCATACCCTATATGTTAATAAAAAACTCTTCCTCAAATAAATTGCTAATAAATTAAGAAATATAACGAAACAAAAAATTCAGCATATCGTCTAATTATCTAAGGGTAATAAAAATAAAATTAATAAGACTTAGGGGTAATACAAAATATGACTATAAATGCAAAATTTATAAACCAACCTGAGGATTACAACGAAAAAGACTTTTTCAATAAACTGAACTCCGAAAACATCTACACACAAAACCCTCAGGAAGAAACTGAACATGAACAATTTTCCTACCTCAGCCGTTTTGGAACACACAATATCTCTGAAGATATCCTCCAAATTTATCTTAAAGATATAGGCAAAACAAAACTCCTCAAACCTCAAGAAGAACTTGCTCTCGGAAAAATAATCCGTGAAGGATCAAAAAAAGAAGCCCAAATAGCAAGAAATAAACTCATTAAAAGCAATCTGAGGCTTGTTGTAAGTATCGCAAAAAAATATATAGGACAAGGTGTTCTGTTTCTCGATTTGGTACAGGAAGGAAGCTTCGGTCTGATCAAAGCAGCAGAAAGATTTGACTACAGAAAAGGATTTAAATTCAGTACTTATGCCACCTGGTGGATTAGACAAACCATAATCAGAGCCATCGCAAATTCATCAAAAATTATCAGAATTCCGGTGCATATGGTTGATAAAATAAGAATTATGAAAAAAACTATCACAAACCTCTCTCTCGAACTAGGAAGAGAACCAACTGATGAAGAACTAGCAAAAGCCATGAAAATATCAAAAACAAAAGTCATGAATATCAGAAAGGCTATGGATAAAGAACCTATGAGCCTCGATACACCCATCGGCGAAGATCTTTGTCTCGAAGATTATGTTCCTGATTCATCACATAAAAATCCCTATCAAACAACATCAGATATTATGCTTCTCAAAAACATGGAAGATTTGCTGAACAACCTCACAGACAGAGAAAAAAACATCATCATAGAACGCTTCGGTATCTATGGAACAAAACAAAAAACTCTCGAAGAACTCGGAAAAAAACTCGGATTTTCAAAAGAGAGAATAAGACAAATTGAAGATGGAGCGCTCAAAAAACTCCGCACAAAACAAGAAGTTCAGCACATGAAAGACTATCTCAACGATTAATTTTTGTAAAAAATACACTTAAAACTTATCAAAAAAAAATCTTCACCACTTTAAAATAAAGAAAACCACAAAGAAGAGAAAGGTGAAGATTTTTTATGCGTGTAGGTATGATTAATATTATAAATGCTTATAATACAACAAACGTAAAACCTAAATATAACAAAGTAGTACAAATTCACCAACATAATACAAATCCTCAAAATGCAATCTCTTTTGATAAAATAAACTTTGGTAAAAAAGAGAACAAATTCCCTGAACTTGAAATTCCGGGCAAACGTCCGACAGAATTGAAATGGTTTGGTTTTGTTGAAAGACCAAAATCGTACAACGACAAAGATTTGTCAGGACAAACAATTAATGCGGATGTCAGCTTCATTGACTTCAGTGCGGCAAATCTCTCAAATACAAAATGGGGGAATAAAACTAAAATGGCTTACGTAATGCTGCATCAAGCAGACTTAAGCGGAGCAGACCTCTCTGAAGTGCCTGCCGAAGAACTCAGAAAAGCACGCCTCAGAGAAACCCTCTACAACGATGAAACTATCTTTCCAAAAGGCTACAATCCTGAAACAGAAACTGAATTTATATCGAAAACTTCTTATCAGAAAAACGGACAAACCATATATCTGCCTCATTGGATTAAAAAGAATTAATAAACAAAATTACATGCTTTTTTATGATAAAATTACCTCAGGATACAGTTCTGAGGTAATTTATTATGGAAAATGAAAAACAACCGTTTTTTTATGACATAACCTTGAGAGACGGAAATCAGGCGCTTACAAAACCCTGGAATACTCAAGAGAAAGCCGTAATATTCAAATACCTCCTAAAACTTGGCGTGCAGGCAATTGAAATAGGATTCCCGGGCTCAAGCGAGATGGACTTTGAAGCATGCCAGTATTTAGCATCAATTACTCCTGAAAACGTTGTAGCAGCAGGACTGGCAAGAACAGTTCAAAAAGATATAGACAAAGCGGCAGAAGCCATCAAAACAGCAGCAAAACCGCGTATTCATACATTCCTCGCTCTTAGCGACTTTCACATGAAATATGTCCTCCAAAAAGATCCTCAAGATCTCAGGAAAATGGCCATTGACGCAGTAAAACATGCAAAATCGCTGATGAACGATAAAGGCGACGTTCAGTTCTCAGTCGAACACTTTGGCGACTGCAAAGATAATATAGGTTTCGTTATAGACACTCTGCAAGAAATAGTAGAAGCAGGCGCAACAACAATCAATCTTCCGAATACCGTCGAAAGAACAAGACCCTTTGAGTTCACATCTCTCGTTCGTCAGGTCTATGACGCCCTTCCAAAACATGTTACAATCGCCGTACACTGCCATGACGACCTTGGCATGGCAACGGCAACAACAGTTGAAAGTTATTTCGCAGGGGCAAGACAGCTTGAATGCAGCCTAAACGGACTTGGAGAAAGAGCAGGCAACACAAATCTCTACGAAGCAGCAGTTGCACTGTACAACAACGGGGTAAATGTTCCCTTGAACCTCCACAAAATCTATGAAACAGCAATGATTGTTTCTGAAATGTCCCATATACCTATTCCCATTCAAGCACCGCTGATAGGCCCTGACGCACTCGCTCACAGAAGCGGGATACATCAGGACGGCGCTGCAAAAACCAAAGGAATGAAAAAAGGTGCATACCGCCCGATACAACCATCTCTTATCGGACGTGACGACGATGAAAAACTAGCTTTCACAAGCCAGTCAGGAAAAACAGCCGTCTATGAAATAATCTCAAAAGCAGGATATCCTATATCTATGCAGGAAGCTATCAGGATTACGCCAAAAATCAAAGAAATAGCAGAACAGGTAGGAGAGCTGCCGACAAGAAATATCATAGACATCTACTTCAAAGAAATATTCAAAGTCAAAGGAGCCTTCAACCTAATCGAATTTGTAAAAGTCAGAGACTCAAGATACAGACTCAAATTTAGTTATCATTCAAAAGAATACAACATCGAAGTAGCCGCTGATGGTCCTCTTGAAGCTTGCTTGAGCGCCCTCAAAAAAGCAGGCTTTGAACAAAAACTTCTCCACTACGAACAAAAAGCTATCGACGAACAAATAAAAGGCGTAAGCGCAGATGCAATGACCGTAATCCATTTACTGGCACCAAACGGTGAAAGCATTATATGCCGGGGCATTGACCAGAGCACGGCAAAAGCAAACGTCAAAGCTATATTCAACGGGCTTAACCTGATTGAAGAACTGAAATCAAAAGGAAAATAAAATGATACCGAGATATTCACGCAAACCCATGAGCGATATATGGGAACTTAACTCGAAATATCAAACCTATCTGGACGTCGAACTTGCAATCTGCAAAGCCTACAACCAAATCGGAAAAATACCTGATGAAGCGCTCAAAGAAATTCAACAAAAAGCCGCCTTCTCTGTAGAAAGAATTGATGAAATAGAAGCCGAAGTAAAACATGACGTCATAGCATTCCTCACCTGCGTGAACGAAAATATAGGACCCGCATCAAAATACATGCACATGGGAGTAACAAGCTCTGACATCATCGATACCGCTATGGCAATCCAAATCCAAAAAGCAAGCGACATAATCGAAGCTGACCTGAACGAAGTAATATTTACTCTGAAAAATAAAGCAAAAGAACATAAAAATACCATCTGCATAGGTCGCTCCCATGGCATCCATGCAGAACCTATGACATTCGGTGTCAAACTGTGCTACTGGATTGATTTGTTTGAACGAGCCCTCGAACGCTTTAAAACAGCAAGAGAAGATATCAGAACAGGTCAAATCAGCGGCCCTGTCGGAACATACAGCAATATACCAACGGAAATTGAACAAATTGTCTGTAAAGAACTTAATCTAAAACCGGCAAAAATATCTACACAGGTAATATCAAGAGATCACCATGCCTACTATATGCAGTCGCTTGCATTAATCGGAACTTCAATTGAACAATGCGTAACAGAAATAAGACATCTCCAGAAAACTGAAGTGTTGGAAGTAGAAGAAGGCTTCTCAAAAGGACAAAAAGGCTCATCTGCCATGCCTCACAAGAAAAACCCCATAAGCTCAGAAAATCTGACGGGTCTTGCACGCCTTCTAAAATCAAACTCAATTGCCGCTCTTGATAATATCGTCCTCTGGCATGAAAGAGATATCAGCCACAGCTCGGTAGAAAGAGTCATATTCCCTGATTCAACAATCCTCGCAGATTATATGCTGAACAGATTCAAAAACACCGTTGAGAATCTTGTTGTACACAAAGATAATATGCTGAAAAACACCTCTCTATACGGCGGTGTAATCTTTTCGCAAAGAATATTGTTAAAACTGACAGAAAAAGGGCTAACACGTGAGCAGGCTTATACAATGACACAACGTAATGCCCTTGCTGCATGGAATAAGCCCGGTGGCGACTTCAAATCTAATCTGCTTAATGATAATGAAATAAGAAAGTACTTATCCGAACTGGAAATTGATGAGTGTTTCAATCTACAATATTACTTGAGAAACATAAACAAAATTTACGAGCGATTTGGCATATAAAGGAGATTAATGTTGAAAAGATTTTTGATAATTGCTGCCTCATGGTTTTTACTTTGTCTGAACTCTCTCGCAGCACAACCTCAACTGTTTAAATTAAATAACGGACACACTGTTATTATAAAAGAAATCCCGCAAAGCGAAATAGTTACTGTTGACACTTGGGTAAAAACAGGCTCGCTTAACGAAAATGACAAAAACAACGGTGTTTCTCACTTCCTTGAACACCTTATGTTCAAAGGAACAAAAAACCATAAAGCAGGCGAATTTGAAAAAATCCTAGACAACAAAGGAGCAATCTACAACGCCGCAACAAGCAAAGATTTCACCCACTACTACATCACATCCTCAAAAGATAATCTAAAAGAAACAATAAATTTACACTTTGATATGCTGCTTAACCCGGTATTTCCTCAGGACGAAATAGACAAAGAACGCAAAGTCGTAATTGAAGAAATCTCACGCTCAAATGATAATCCAACACGTGCCCTCTACAAAAATTTTACCTCCATGATGTACAAACAACACCCTTATCGCTACGAAACAATCGGCACAAAAGAAATTATCTCTACAATTCCGAGAAATGAAATTGTCGGATATTACAACAAATTCTACACCCCTGACAACTTCACCACGGTTATAGCAGGAAACGTTAACTCTAAAAACGTCCTTGATATTATAAATGAGGAATTCAAAAACAAACAGTTCCAATCAACAAAACCAATTCAACACAAAAAAGAAATCCCTCAAAACAAACCCCAGGAAAAAATAACCTATGGAAACTACAACACGGGATATATGATGTTAGGCTATCATGGAGTTGATTTTCAAAACCAAAAAGAAAATCTTGCCCTTGATATCGCAAGCATAGTCCTCGGTGACGGAAGAAGTTCAAGACTGTATCAAAACATAAAAGAAAAACAACACCTTGCAAACTCTATCTCAAGCTCCCATTCATCAAGCAAAGATGACAGCATATTCTATGTAAGCGCAAACTTCAAACCTCAAGACTACGAAAAGCTAAAAAAAGCTGTCTTGTGCGAAATAGAAAAACTCAGAACAACAAATATAACAGATGAAGAATTCCAAAAAGCAATCAATATGGTTGAACGTGATTTTATTTATTCAAATGAGTCAACTGATGATATTGCCTCTTCTATCGGCTATATAATGACTATAGGAAACAAACTTGAGTATTATACAAACTATGTCAACGAACTCAAAAAAATTACTCCTGATGACGTAAGAAAAGCGGCCTGCAAATATTTAGATCCGAATAAAGTCGTTATATCAGCCTTAATGCCTGATAAAAACGAAAAGCCGGCGGCAAATATCACTCCATGCAATCAAAAAGTTTGCAAACAAATTCTCTCAAACGGAGCTGTTTTTATAAGCGAAAACTCTGATGCAAATGAAGTTATATCAATGAGCATACTCATCAAAGGCGGCAAATGGGTAGAAGCAAAACCGGGGTTAACTCCGCTTCTCGCAAGCACGATGATGAAAGGAACAAAAAACCGCTCCTCTCTAGAACTTGCCCAAGAGATGGAAAACTACGGCATAATCATCGCCCCCTCAGTGAACAACGACTATCTTGAAATAAGCGTAAAATCAACAACAAAAGACTTTGACAGAGCAATGTCAATCCTCGAAGACGTTTTGAACAACGCCTCTTTTGATATAACTGAAATAGAAAAAACAAAAAAAGATATGCTCGAACAAATCAAAAAAGCTGAAGATTTTCCGAAGACAAAACTGTTCGATAATCTTATATCAAACATCTTCCCGCAAGGACCATACAGCCAGACAGGAGATATCCTAAAAAAAAGTATACCGACTGTAACAAAAGCAGATATAGAAAATTATTATCAAACAATTTTTATCCCGCAAAACATGGTTATATCTGTCACAGGAAATCTGAAAAATACTGATATATGTTCAAAACTTGAAAATATTATCTCAAGAAAATCAGGAAAAATTGTCGACAACAAAAAATTTATTACCCCCTATAAACCTCTGCCGCAAAATAAAATTGTAAAATATGCAATGGAAAATAATCAGGCAAACTGGATTGCGCTCGGGTACAAAACAGGGGGGATATCAGACTTCAACGAATATACAACTCTCAAAGTCATAAGCTCCATCCTCGGCAGCGGAATGTCTTCAAGATTGTTTGTGGATCTCAGAGAAAAGAAAGGGCTTGCTTACGAAGTCAGCAGCTACTATCCGACTCTTTTGAATAACTCCTATTTTGTTATGTATATAGGTACAAACCCCAAAAACAGCGAAGAAGCAAAAAAAGAATTCTTCAAACAGATTGAACGGCTCAAAAATGAACCTCTCAGCGAGCAGGAGTTATCAAACATCAAAAGTAATATGAAAGGTCTGCTTGCTTTAATGCAGGAAACTAATGCACAACGTTCAGAAATTCGTGCCAGATTCGAACTTTTGCGCAATGACTACGATTTTATTAACAACTACTCCAAAACTATTGATAAGGTAACATCAGGTGATATAATGAGAGTTGCGCGGAAGTATTTTTCGCATCCTTATGTACTATCAGAAATAGAGACGAAGAAATAATGAAAGTAAGTGTAAGAGTACCTGCAACAACAGCAAATCTGGGTCCCGGATTTGATTGTTTCGGGTTGGCTCTCCAAATCTACAATACCATAACAATAGAAGAAACTATCATGCCTAAAGAAGATATAGAAATTATCATCATTACGCATGAAGACAAAGAAATTAATGAAATGCACCTGCCAACGGATAATTCAAATGTCATTTACAGGGCAATTGAACTTCTCTACGGTTACGTCGGGCAAATCCCTTCTGCAATGAAAATTACAATAGACACAGAAATTCCAATCGCAAAAGGGTTAGGTAGCAGTGCTTCTGTTATTGTCGGAAGCCTGATGGCCGCCAACAAACTGCTAGGTTCGCCTGCTGATTTGGATGCTCTTTTATCAATTGCTACAGAAGTTGAAGGACATCCTGACAATATCACATCAGCAATCCTTGGCTCATTTGTTTTATCTTCTCTTGAAGACGACGGAAGCATAATTTATCAAAAAATAGAATGGCCTCAGGATTGGAAGTTAACTCTGTGTATTCCTGATTATGAACTGGCAACAAACATCTCCCGCTCAGTCTTACCGGAAGAAGTAAAAATGCAGGATGCCGTATTTAATGCAAGAAGATGCGCTATGTTTATACAAGCACTCCAAACAAAAAATTCCGAATTAATGAAAATAGCCATGCAGGATAAACTCCACCAACCCTATCGTATCAGACTTGTTCCGGGGCTTGATGAAATAATTGACAACCTGAAAAATGTTGACGAAGTCTTGGGGACAGCTCTCAGCGGTGCCGGTCCGAGCATTCTTGTCATCTCAAAAGGCAACAACATCGAAACAATTAAAAGCATAATCAAAAGTACATGGGAAAAATACAGCGTTAAAGCTGACATAAGAACCATCGGCGTAGACCTCGACGGAGCAAAAATTATTTAAGAAAACTCGGATATTTGAGCTTATTTTTGCTGAAACTGTCGACAACCCACGAGCTGACCAACGCTGAAATCGGTATGCCTACAACAAGGTTTATACTTGCTATGCAGGTCGTGATTACAACAATCACAACACTGTTTAAATTAATAAACTTCAAAAACGGTATTTCACATAACATCAAAAACATAAAAATCATCAATCCGACATACGCATAAAGAAAAGATGTCGATACAGTCATAATAGTTTCCCGTCCCTGCGCCATGCCTGCTTTAAACAAAGAAACAAAATTATTCTTCACATCACTGCTTTTCAACTCAAAAATCCTGCTTGATATGCACGAACAAATATGTAAAAGTACACCGAACACAGCAATCATGACAGAAGACATGAGTATCTCTCTGTTGTCCAGAAAAGGCTTGAGTGAATGCAAAATAACAGCTTCCTCACAATGGAAACCATCTAAATCCGAAATATTTATAAATATTATTGACAGCAAACAACCGGCGGATAAACTCGCTGATGTGGACAAAGCAGACGATATAGTCTGAACATTTATCCCGTTTAAAATAAACCTCAACACAAAAGCCGACGTCATAAGCATAATAAATGTAATAAACACGGGTCTTAACCCGTTGAGAATTAATAAAAACAAAATTACTAATAAAAAAAACGATGACAAAACGGACAAAATTATCTTCAACCCCGCTCTGCCCCCTATAACCAGCAAAAGAAGAAAAAATAAAGAAACAAGAAACATAAGCACCGCACTGCGGTCTTTTGCGGCAACATAGACTTCGTACTCTTTGAAAAAACGCTCAACACTCAAGAGCACTCTATCGCCCTTCTTCACATTAATATCAAAAGCAGGATTTGACGTAAGCTGGTTTTCAACGGTAATTTCCTGATTTTTCAAATCACCTGAAAGAATTTTAACACGCAAAATCTGACCTATTTGATCTAAGTTGAACAACTTTGACAGTTCTTCGTTGTTTTTTTCGGATAAAACTTCCACAACAACACCGTTTTCATAGTTGCTGTGTATTCTCTCAGGCAAATCAGACCCGGCAAAACAAGGAATAACACCGAGCATAATAAACAAAAACAAAAGTATAATTCTATTCATCAAAAAGACCTACTTGCTGGGACGGTAATTTGTACTTGAGATGTCGGTAAGCTTCAGCTGAAGCCTTACGTCCCCGTGGTGTCCTCAAAATTAAACCTGCCTGTATCAAAAAAGGTTCATAAACATCTTCAATAGTTTTTATATCCTCTCCTAATGCAGCAGATAAAGTTTCAATACCTACGGGCCCTCCGTTATATTTTTCTATAATTAATCTCAGAAGCGCAATATCCGTTGTATCAAGTCCAAGTGGGTCAATTTTTAATAAATCAAGTGAACTCTTTGCCGTTTTCTCATCAATAACACCGTCAGATTTAACTATGGCATAATCTCTTACTCTCTTTACCAGTCTGTTTGCAATCCTCGGGGTGCCACGTGAGCGCAAGGCTATTGTTTTCGCCCCGTCTTCAGTAATTTTAACATCAAGAATACCTGCCGTACGTGAGATTACAGCCTCAAGCTCTTCCATTGTGTAAAATTCAAGACGGTGGACTATTCCAAAACGGTCACGAAGAGGACCTGACAGTGCGCCTGCTTTTGTCGTAGCACCTATAAGCGTAAATTTTGCCGTAGGAATTCTGATAGACTTTGATGTCTGAGTTTTACCTGTAGTCATATCAATGAAGAAATCTTCCATAGCGGAGTATAAAATCTCTTCCGCTATCTTATTCAAACGATGAATTTCATCAATGAACAGAACATCGCCGTCTTTCAATGACATAAGTATGCCTATAATATCTCTCGGTCTTTCAAGCGCAGGTGCAGACGTGATTTTTATATTAGATTTCATCTCATTTGCAATAACACTCGCAAGAGTAGTTTTCCCAAGCCCCGGCGGTCCGTAAAAAAGCAGGTGATCAAGCGGCTGCTCTCTTTTTTTTGCAGCAAGAATAGTTATCTTGAGAGTTTCTTTCAGATGAGTCTGACCGATATATTCATCAAACGTTTTCGGTCTGATATTATTCTCAAATCCGCGGTCATATTCTGTCTGTTTTGACACCGCATTGGTGTTTTTGCGAGACGGTTTTTTTTCTTCATCGTTTGAGATAATTGCCAACTCTTTACTCGTCCATATATATAACTCTATTAAAATTATACATTAAAACAAGCTTTGTATATCAAAAGATAAATCTATGATTCTTCTTCATCGTCATCAACATCTGACGAACTGCTTGCGCTAATGCTGTCAGAGTAGAAGATAGACATATTTTTTGTTCTGCGGTTTGTAACAAGCTCTTCTTTTTTCTCTTCCATTTCTTCAGTTGTATTATAAGAGTTTATCTCAGCCATGCTGACTTTGCCGTCGGAATTTTTATCTATTTTCTGGAAGTTTGCAAGAACCTCTGATAGCTCTGATGTATCAACACCTGTCATCATTCCGCCAGAAGAACAGAGCTGCATAAGCTGAGAATAAGTCAAACCGTTTGTCTGGAATTGGTTCAAAAGCTGCTGCATCTCTGTTGCCGTAACGCTGCCATCCTGATCGGTATCAAGAGAACTAAAGTTATTTTGCAAATAACTCAAAAACGGCATATTGTAATAATTCACATTTGTAAAATCCTGTAAATCAGAAAACGAAACTTTTCCGTTGTTCTGCATAGCAAGCTGGTTGTATGTGCTGTTAATCCCATACATGGCATTCATAATCAATGAATTTGCATTAAGTGTTTCACTCATGTTAATATCTCCACCATTCACTTTTCTTTATTTTAATGATTATTAAAAAAAAAGAAACCATATATTTGAATTAGTTTGGAAATTTATTTAAAAATTCAAAAAATTGCCAGGAATTTTAATCCGCTATCCCGAACAAATTCTTCGCATTAGAATAAAAAACTTTCTCAAGAATCTCTTCCGCTCTGTCTGCAAAGCTTGCAAGAATTGCCCTCTCAACAGCATCCGCAAAATGTGCATAGTGCTGCGCATCCCCGAAAATTCCAAGAGGCGCATCTGTAGCAAACATAATCCTATCTTCCCCGACTTTTGCAACAGCCTTCACAACAGACTCCATATCACACCATGAGATATCGGCATAAAGATTTGCTTCACCGCTCTCTTTTGCCCTTCTCATAATCTTTATGGTTTCCTTCTTCGAACTAAGACCTCCCGTAGACAGGTGTCCGAGTATAACAGGAACATCCTTATATCTCTTTGCCAGTTCATAAATCAATCTGGGACTGGAATACTCGCAATCAATATGTCCTGAATGAAAAAGACATGGGAGACTATACTCCTGTGCAACCTCCATATAAGGATTATACAACTCAGAATCAGCTGGAATACAATGACAAAGAGGATGCAGCTTTAGAGCGCAGAATTTTTTGGGGAAATCTTCCAACAATTTTCTTATATTTCTTGCGCTTCCGTTATTAGGCTCGCATACACAGACAAATTGTGCCTCAGGGATATCGCCAAACATCTCAAGCAAATCTCTGTTTCCTTCAATTTCTGTCTTCGGCGTAAGTTTTGTCTGAAGATTCATATCAATGCAATCAAGCGTAGATATACAAAAATGTGATACGCCGTTTTTTCTCATCACATCAAGAAGTAAATTTTTTGAAAAAACAGTTCCCTCAGGACTCCAACTTCCGACATGAACATGCATGTCTATATATTTCTTAACAATCTTCACTTATTACTCCGAAACAATTTCCACTTCGCCTGTTTCTGAATGATATATAGCTCCGACTACTTTAATTTCACCTTTATTAATTTGTTTTTTGATAAGAGGTTTTGATTTCTTCAAATCTTTAACAACATTTATTACATTATTTTTGATTGTATTTTCAAGCAAATCACCCTCTTGCCCTTTTGACTCTTCAATAACTGCCTCAAGTTCGTCAAAAAGATGCAAAACATGATCAAGATCTTTGTCTTCTGTTATCGCTGTTTTGATAGAATCACAATTTGTATGCCCCAAAACAACAACCAGAGGAACCTGCAGATGTTCTGTAGCATACTCAACACCCGTCAAAACATTTGAATCAACAACATTACCTATATTTCTGATAACAAAAAGCTCTCCGAGTTTCTGACCAAAAATAAACTCGGGGGCAATCTTCAAATCATTGCACGAGATAACAACAGCTATAGGATGCAAACCTTTTTCCAGAGAAGATTCTCTTTTTTCTCCATTCTCTGCACCATTTTTTGCTTGCTCCTGAACAAAATTGGCATTCCCCATCATAAGCTCTCTTAGAACTTCATCAGCAGTAAAAGCAGGTTTGCTGTTTTCTTGAGCAAAACATGTTAATGTATAAGCACTGATAAATGTTACAAGTAAAAATTTGATTATTCTCTTCATCATCCACACCCCTTTATTCTCTTATCCAATTGTAGAATATATTTCGTCGAAAAACAAGAAAACAATTTCTTAAATTCTTAAATCTTATACAATTTTACAGAAATAAATTTTGCATTTGACAATAATTTGCTATAATTCTATAGAAGTTATTTATCTACTGGGAAAAATATGGCTGTTCTAATTTTTATAACCCTTATCCTTTTACTCATAATCCCAATCTGCATAATATACAATCAAATGTCATGCCAGCGGAATATGCTCAGAGAATATTTCAGCAAAATGGATATCCACTTTCAGTACCGCCAAAATTTCCTGCCTCTTTTTCTCTCAACCGTTCAATCTTACATAAAAACAGAAGACGAGCTGATTGAAAAAATAAATAATCAGATTAATGATTGCAGAAATGCGTATTACCTGAAAGAAAAAGTTGAAGCTGAAAATATTCTGACAAATTCGCTTAACGTGCTTATATTGATAATACAAAACTATCCAAAACTAAAATCAGATGAAACTTTTATTAATTTAAAAAGAACAATGATACAGATAGAAGAAAAAATTCAAACAGCAAAAAAACAATACAACTCAACAGTGAGAATGTACAACGACCTGATTAACGTCATCCCTCACAAATTTTTTGCAAAAATTCTTGGGTTCAAAGACGCCAGCTTCTTTGAAATTGAAGCACTGATTGACCCTGATGAAAATTCCAAAAAGTAAAACAAAACACAGGTATAAAAAAATGCACATAAGAGAAGCAAAATATTCAGATATCCAACAAGTTGCAGACCTGGCGCAGCTTTCAATACAAAGCGCCTGTGAAAGCAGCTACTCTTTTGACCAGATAAAAATCTGGCTTGATATGTTCTCTGAAGATATAATCGAAGAAATATTCGAAGATGAAAATAACCTCATTCTCGTTGCCGTTAATCAGGACAACGGCGGAGATGATGAAGCTGACAGCGACGATGAAATCTTGAGCTTCGGATATCTAAATCTTGAAACAGCTGAAATAAAAGGTTTGTACACTCATCCTGACTACACAAACCAAGGCTGCGGAGCGACACTGCTTGAATTCCTCGAAACACGTGCAACTGATAACGGCATTCTGGAATTATTTCTCGACTCTTCTTTGAACGCCGTAGATTTCTACAAAAACTTCGGATACAAAGAAATATCATCAAGCGAATTTGTTATGCCAAACGGACAGTCTATTCCATCAGTAAGAATGAGCAAAAGACTCTAAACCATATACAAAAGACAAATACTTTTTGTAAACAATAAGTAATATTTTTTTTAAAAATAGCAATTTTTTGCATACTTCTTTTTTATAAAAAAATATCAGGTAAAAAAGTAAAGTCAGGTAGAAATGGTACAGGGTATAAATCCAATCGGGACAAATTCAACAGCAACAACGCAGGTTACACCACCATCAGCGTCATCATCAACGGCGAAAGAAGACAAATCAACATCTCAGCAGATGACTATGATGCCGTCAATACCTATGCCTGCTGATATGATAAATACATCATTGCAAACACCTTCTGAGATAAAAAACTCTCAAAATTCACAGGTTGACACAACAGGCGGTGCTCCCGCCACACCTGCTTCAACAACAGCTCCTGCCGGAGCACAAAATTTGACAACTCCAGCATCAACAAACGGAGTTGGCGTTCTCAATCCTCCGAATGTATCTACGAACCCTCTGCAGGATAGATACGGTTTTATAAAAGATGACCCATACGGGCTGAATAACCCTCAAAATCAGGATACCCAGCTTATAGCTTCTCAGGGGCTAAATTTATTCCCAGAAGCAAGTTCTTATTATAATCCTGATAAACCATCTTCTCAAAGCCCTCTTGCAGCTTTCGGAATAGGAGGAACCAACGGCACAACCAAACAATCGGGTGGTCTTGGAAGTATTCTTAAAACAGCCGTTTTTGCTGTTGCCGGTTTAGTGTTGTTTAAATCAATACGAGGAAGAAAAGCTAAAGTTGTTTCTGATGCTCTCGGCGGTGCAAAAAATACCGTATCACAGAGAATTGTTAAAGAATTTGATGAATTCAAAGATTTCTTTACTGACACAATGGATAACCTGGCTGATTTGACACCCAAAACAGCTGACAACATCAAAATGAATTTATCAGGAAGAACACTTGATGAAACAAAAGATATAATAGACAAAACAAGAAGACTTGCAACGGAATATTCAAGACTGCCAGGGATGAGACCCAAATATGTTGTCTACCTGAAAGAAGGTATGGAGCCTTCCCAGGATGCATTGATTGATGCTCTCAAAAGAAATGACTTGAGCGGAATATCAGATGACATACTCAGAGGAATAGAAGAAATAGACCTCATCGCAGAAAAAATTGCCCCAAGCACGGAACTTCAAAGCAACATTTTGTTCAATCCGGTTGTAAGAGAAAACTTCAGCACTCATAATAACACTGAAATGTTCGGACTTGCCGGAAAAAACTTGAGAACAAGAATATCAAATTTCCTTGCAAAATAGACCATATGGTCTATCTTTTTTTTGTACACCTCATGGTCGATGATTGCTCTTTCAGAAACGTGTATTCTAGAAATACATGATATAGAGAACAATTTAGGGGAGTATAAAGTGAGGATGGGAAAAACTTATTTAAAAGGTATGGTTAAATTTGCATTTATGCTGACAGCCTTCTTAAGCATAATATGTCAAACACAGGCTTTTGCAGCAGAAAACGCTGTTTTATCAGGATTAGAAATTAAACCTGATAACAGAGGGTCTTATGATATTTTGCTTAAAACAGACAAAACCGTTCCGATAAAAACAAAAGCAAACTCGTCAAACAAGCTTGAAATTGACCTTAAAGGAGTCAAACCATCTGACTCTTTAAGCACTACTTACGGTAATGTTGCAAACATCGATCTGGTTCTTGTCAAACCTCAAAATGACAACATAAAAATATTTATCGAAGGGAAAGATGTTTCATCAAGCAATATAACATTCTCCTCAGCAGCTCAAAATGTTCCCGACTTGAACGAAATCGAATTGAACAACCCTATTGATACCTACACTCCCGTTGTTGATTTGAGCGATGATGAAGAAAATTCATCTTTTTATGAAAGTCTTTCATCTCTTGGAATAACATCTTTCATAAAAAATGCCCTCGGTAAATCAAACTTTGGATGGCTGTTATGTATCGCTATGGCAAGCATTATTGTTTATACAAAACTGAGAAGAAACAACAAAGATGAAGAAGAAATAAACATCCCTCTTTCTCTTAACAGAAATATGAATAAGGATTTGAAAGACAGAGATCTCGAACTATATAACAATCTGTCAAAAGCATCTTCACTCATCGAAGAAAGAGCAAAAGCAAGAAGAAATCAAGCCTACGGACTGAAAGAATATCAAAATTCCCAAATAAATCCGAATGCAAGATTCAACAAAGCAACACCGGTAAAACCAAGTTTTACATCAACAAAATCAGCATTGACTCCGGGATTGAACGCTACCAAAACACGCTCATCTCAAGCATCAACAATATCAAAACTCAATCAAAACGACACAAGGCAAGCTGAGTTGAACATGAATAACATAAAATTTCTCGAAGCAATGACACAAATATACGAAAAAAGCGGGCGGGTTGACCTTGCAAACAATCTTCAAAACCAGCTGTCTCAAAAAAAAATGAGCATGAAAAAATATAAATAAGAAAAAATATTCAGAGAGAGAAAAAGAAAAAAACGGGATAAATCAAAATCCCGTTTTTTATTATTTTATGTTTAGCGAAAATTTTACAGCTCGTCAGGAGAACCTATTCTTCCAAGCACTGCACTTGCTGCCGCAATTGCCGGATTTGAGAGATAAACCTCACTCTCTGTATGTCCCATTCTTCCGACAAAATTTCTGTTTGTTGTTGAAATAGCTCTTTCACCTGCAGCAAGAATACCGGCATGACCTCCGAGACAAGGTCCGCAAGTCGGAGTAGAAACAGCACCGCCTGCTTTTACTATATCCTGAACATATCCTGCTTCGATAGCTCTCAGATAAATATCCTGTGTACCAGGGAAGACTATCAATCTTACATCTTTATGAATTTTTCTCCCTCTGAGAATTTCAGCAGCTACTTTCAAATCAGATAATCTGCCGTTTGTACAGCTTCCGATAACCGCCTGATCTATCTTGATATTTCCTACCTGTGAAATAGGTTTTGTATTCTCCGGAAGATGTGGGAACGCAACTGTCGGTTCTATTTTTGTTACATCATATTTTATTACTCTTTCATAAACAGCGTTCTCATCACTTGTATAGAATTTATAAGGTCTTTGAGCTCTGCCTTTGACAAATTCTTCGGTAATTTCATCAGGGATAATTATACCGTTTTTTGCACCTGCTTCAATAGCCATATTGCAGAAAGTAAATCTTCCGTCCATAGGCATATTTCTTATTGTGCTTCCGCCTACTTCCAATGATTTATAAAGAGCACCGTCTACGCCTATATCACCGATAAGATGCAGCACCAAATCTTTTCCTGAAACCCATTTGTTCAATTCGCCGTCAAAATCAACTTTGATAGTTGATGGAACTTTGAACCATGTTTCCCCTGATGCCATAGCACAAGCAAGGTCGGTTGACCCGACACCTGTTGAAAAAGCTCCGAGTGCTCCATAAGTACAGGTGTGCGAATCAGCACCTATAACCAAATCACCGGGTCCGACTATTCCTAAATCAGGAAGAAGAGTGTGTTCTATACCCATTCTGCCTACATCAAAATAGTTTTTCAAATCCTGTTCACGGGCAAAATCTCTTATGAGTTTTGCCTGTTCCGCTGATTTTATGTCTTTATTCGGAACAAAGTGATCAGGAACAAAAACAACTCTTTCTTTATCAAAAACTTTATCTACACCTATTTTGCGAAATTCTTTAATCGCAACAGGTCCCGTAATATCATTTGCCAGTGTAATATCAACTTTAGCGGTTATTAAATCACCCGGTTCAACACTTTCCAAACCGGCATGGGCTGCTAAAATTTTTTCACTGATTGTCATTGGTCTTGGCATAATTCTCTTCCTCAAAATTCTGAGCTTTCAAAGAAAATCATAGTATAAACATCCTCTGACAGTCAATTTTTGAGAAAAATTTATTCACCAAAAAGACCTCATTATGGAGGTCTTTTTATCTGTGTATATAAAGTATTTAGTATCTTTCTTCGTCTCTTGAATGCTTGCGCCTTCTTTCTTCGTTCTGGTATTCTGTGTTGTAACCCGGATATAAAAGAGAAAAATCACGCAGTTTTTCTTTAAATTCAGGATTTTCCGTTATCCTGCCTGTCTTTTCATCTTTTTCATATCGTTGTATAGCATTACCTTCTTCATCATAAAAGGTATAGTTATCTGGTATCAAACCATCAGTCCAGCCTATATCTTCTATATATCTCTGATCATTCTTATTTTCTATCACTGTTTCCACTGAACCGTCGTCATTATAATAGAATGTTGTAGTATCCCTTGTATCATCATGCTGAGGATTTGAGGGGTCTCCTGAATATTTATCCTCTATACTTTTTACAAGTTTATCACCTTCATAAATATTTGTTATAACCGTTCCGTCGTCATATTCTATTGTTTCTCGATACATCGGGTCGGTTTTATAATATTCGCCTGTTTCAGGGTTAATCATGGGAGGAAATTTTACTTCTTCCGAACCTTCTATATATTCTTTTTTATAATATTCGGCTCCATCAAGAGATTTTTTGGACACACCGTTTTCAGGAGGAACAGGTATACTTTCGGGCATATCCGTTATAGGTTCATTGGTTTTTGAAGATTTTGTATCGTATCCGTCAACTTCTATTCTAACTCTATCTTCATTTGACTGGCTTGCTGATGATGAAACGCTCTGTTTCCCGGTATTTTGTTCACTTTTCTGGAGCGGTTTTATAATATTAAAACTTGCATTATTAACAGCATTATTAAAATATTTTTCACCGCCGAAATCATCACCTATACCTACAAATTTAATACCCATTATTTCTTCTCCTTTTTTAGGTATTTTGTTGTTTTTCTTCATCAACACGCTCTGTTTCTTCTTTCGGAACAGAGGCATCTAATATCTTTCCAAGGCTGAAACTTCTTTTTCCGAGAACTGCAAAATCATTGAAATATTCTTCTGTATATATATTCATAGTAGATTAACCTCAAAATTTATGACTTTTATCATGTCGGCAAAAAATCATGTATTCTTTAGTTTTTTTCCAGATTTTTTAACAATATTTAATAATCTATTAAACTCTGTTTTCTTATTTCTTGTGCAAGCCCGAACTCATTAACGGATTTTATATACTCCCTGTATCTTTCTTGCCATCCTATATCACCTTTATATATAGGATTACCTTCTTCATCATAAAATATATCATCTGCTATACTTCCAACCAGAAAATCTCCCCAACCTTCGCTTGTATATTCATATCTGTCGTTATGAACATGTGTCACATTACCATCTTCATCATAAAAGAACATTTTCTGTGATGATCTGTCTCCATAGTCAGGATTATCAGGGTCGATAGGATTACCTTCTTCATCCTCAAAATTTCTTTCTATACTCATAGACAATTTGTCACCCTGATATGTATTAACAATAATTGTTCCGTCATCATATTTTATTATTTCTTGATATGTAGGTCCTTCAGGATCATCTACCGTACCATCAACAACCACTTTTGTATAAGAAACCGCACCATCTAAAGATGTTTTTGATACACCGTTTTTAGGCGGAGTCGGAATGCTGTCAGGCATATCTGTTGTAACAGTAATTCCTTCAATTTTTGAGTCTTCCGATTTTGGTTCTTCTGTTTTTAATTTATTTGAAGACTTTTTATCAGAAGAAGCTTCTGTCTTAGAATTATAGCCGTCAATTTCTACTCTAACATTATCTTCTGCTGCCGGTTCTTTTGATACTTTCTCTTTTTTTGAATTATCTTTCAAAATATTGTTATATCCAACTTCGCCGGTTAAATTACCCAAATTTACACCAGATAAACTAAACCCTAAAGTTTTAATATTCATTTTTTCTCCTTTTTTATAAAAAAACTTTTTTACATAAATTAAGGAATATCAAAGAAGCCTTCAGAAGGAGGATAAATCATCATGCTTCCATTTTTTATTCTGTTATAATCGCTCGTTGGACCCATTTCATAAGGAACTCTGTTTCCGTCTTTGTCATAAACCTCATAATCAGAATTTGGTCTGGAAACAAGATCCGAAAAAGAAAACCATTGACCGTCCGTTATTGCACTTATAGTCCTCAAGCTGTGAATCCAGTAACTATTACTATTTGTAACCACTGTACCTTCTTCACTTTCATAAGTAGTTTTAGTGCTTCTTACATCGCCTTCCTGCGGATTATTAGGATCTCCTGAATATCTTGTTTCCTGTGTTACATGAACACCGTTTTTTGAATAATATTCTTTTACAACAGTTCCATCAGCATATTTTGTTATTATTTCCGTACCATTTTGGTGTGTATTTTCTTCTCTGGAAACTATATCTTCATCTCTCAGCGGGGTATTTTTCCAAGATGTATCATTTGGAACCTGTATACTAAAACCGTTATAAATTTCCATTTCATGATACCCTTTTGAAGGGTCAACCTTGTTTGAATAAGAAGTTGAAGTGTTGTTTTTTACATCCTGATTGTCATAAGAAGCCTTTGAAGATTTATTATTTTTTCCCTTTTGTGTTCTAGAAGAATCATTATACCCTCTGATTTCTACTCCTACTTTATCTTCTCTGTTTACAGAATTTTCTTGTCTATTAGAAGAATTATTATTGCGCAAATATTGATTGGCTATTTTTACCTCAGTGCCAACAAGTCCAAGATTGTTGAAAAAATCGTCACTTCCTAATCCTTCTATTCTAAAACCCATAAATATTTCCTTTTTTAAGTACACTTACCTTCCATGTCGGCAAATTTTTATTTATTCTTTAGATTTTTTCCTTTTTTTTTAACAATATTTAACAATAATCAATTCATTTATTTATGAAATAATAAGAATTATTCTTCTAAATAAAACACGGGGAAAGCAAAATGAATTTTAAATCAAAAAAATTTTATATAGGACTGTTTTTCAGTGCTTTGCTTATTTATCTCATTATTCACCAGCTCGATTTCTCAGAGATGGCAGCCACCTTCAAAAAATGTAATCCGAAAATGCTTCTCCTAGCTGTTCCTGTTTATTTTTTGAGTTACATCACAAGAGCAATCAGATGGAAATACCTCATGATGGGTAAAGAAAACTACAAAGTACCTACACTTATGGGAATTATTTTTATAGGATACATTCTGAATTCTTTTCTTCCCGCAAGAATCGGTGATTTCTACAGGGCTTACCTTGCAGGTGAAAAATTCGGAACAAGCAAAGTAACTGTCTTCAGCTCGATAGTTCTTGAAAGAATTTTGGACGGTATAGTTGTTTTATCTATGCTTCTTTTATCTATCCTCTTCTTCTTCCATCAACCATGGATGTACAAGCTTGCCTTTAGTGTTGCAGCTCTGTTCGGAGGTAGTTTTATTCTTGTATACTGTTTGTTCAAGTATTCAAATACCGATGTACTTGCTCAAAAACTGAAGAATTTCTGTCTGAAATATCCAAAAATATTCAAAGACAAATTTATAAACTTCTTAGATAACATACACAAACACATAAAATCATTTATAACAGGATTTGAAGTTGTAAACAGTCCAAAAAATCTTTCAATATCCCTTCTTGCAACAGCATGCGGATGGACTATAGAAACTTTCTTTATATTAATAATAATCCATAGTTTTTCAGGCTTATCAATCGGTTTTCCAGCCGCACTTCTTACCATGTGCCTCGGGGTATTCAGTGCACTAATCCCATCCGTATCAGTACATGCAGGACCGTATCAATATGCTTTTATACTCGGTCTTGGAGCTTACGGAGTATCAAAAGAAATAGCAATAACCATAGCTCTCACAACACAATTTTTGATGATATCATTCATCGTAATCTGCGGATTGATAGCCCTTGTAAGATATCACATAGGATTTGACAACATCAAAGATGTTGGAACAAAACTTGATAAAAAAGAAAACTAAACTTTAGCAGCTGTCTTAAGCTGACCGGAACCTTCCAAAACAATCTTTTTTCCGTTTTGGAATTCTATTTCATATTTTTTCAGATTATTATCAACAACAAATTCTTTTATATTTTTAATCTCTTTATCAGCCATAGCACACCTTCCTGTGTTATTTAAAGGGCTCTTTCTATAATATAACCTATTTTTGGCATTTTTCAAGTGCTGAATTGTATTTATATAAAGATTAAAAACAACTGAAAAAATTTTTTGACTATTAAAGTTCTCCTCTGAAGAATTTTTTGATTATAGTTTTGAAAGGAGCATTATCAATTACATCAAAAGCAGCATAAATAGGGTCTTTATCAAACTGCATTCTCGGATCTTTTTGTGTCAAAAGGTATGAATAATCTGGAAGCTCTGATTCGGATTTTCTTACTCTTCTTCTTCTTGATCCCAAATAACGACCATTTCCACCATCCTGCATATTTGTAGCTGTATTGATTGGTTGTTGTGTTCCAGGTCTTGCTGTTTGTGATAAGAAACTTGCTGTCATTTTATTTATACCTTTCTTGTTATATACCGTTTTATATACTTCGTATATATATAAAGACATGTTTTCAAAAATTATTGCCTTTTTAGTTTTTATTTTCTTTTATTTTTGTAATATTTCTTAAAATATTTAAAATACTCTGAAACCATGTTGTTTGCTCAATTTCAGCAGAATATAATTATATCTGTATAAGGGATATTTATATATGAAATCTGATAATAAGAAAAAAGAAAAATTTTTGTTTCAAAAACTGAATCTTCTGAAAACAAAAGTGATAAGCATGCACTATACTAAATTTTCAGAAGATGAAATCAAAAAAATTCTTATACTTCCTTTTATGCAAATTACGGGATATGAAATATCCGACAAAAATATTTTTAAGATAAATACAAAAACAAACGAAAATTCAGCTGACTACATTATATTGAAAGAGTCAAAACCAATAATATTTGTAAAATATGTCAAAATAGACGATTCAATATTTGATTTCAAAAACAATGTTTATTTTGGCTGCAAGAAATTTTCTGACATTGCATCAAACCTGCTTCAAGAATCAAAAGAAGGTTGTGTTGTTTTGACTAACGGATTGATTTATCTTTTCTTTAATTCAAAAGATTTGGATGGCGAAATAGAATACAGGGATCAATGCTTCTTCTTCTTTAATTTGCTGAACATAGAAGAAGTAGAAACAGAAATAGAATTGCTCAACTCTTTTTTTACAAAAGAGAGTGTTTTTAATTATCTTGAAGTAAAAAAAAATAAAAAAATAAAAATTATTCTGACTATATCAATATTAATCGCTGTTTTAGTTATAATATTTTTTGTTCTGACACTCCGTTCAATAATATAGGTACTAAAAATTATGGACATAAAAGAAATACTCAATAAATCAAAAAGAATTGTATTCAAAATAGGAACAAACGTTCTGACATCAAACAGAGGAAACCTCTCTCTTTCAACAATATACGCTTTCATAGAAGACATAGCGGAGCTTCATGAACAGGGAAAAGAAATAATCATCGTAACATCAGGCTCTATAGGTATAGGAAAGAAAAAACTCAAGATGCTTTCATCTCTTGATAATATTCCTCTTAAACAAGCCTGCGCTGCTGTCGGTCAAGGACAGCTTATGTATATATATGAAGAAGGATTTGAAAAATTTGATATTCTTACAGCACAGGTTTTGTTGACAGAAGACGATTTTTCTCAAAGACAAAAATATTTGAGTCTGAGAAATACTCTAAATGAGCTTCTGAAATACAATGTAATACCTATAATAAACCAGAACGATACGGTATCAACAAACTTCACTGACCCGAATATGATTGCAAGCTTTGGTGATAACGACAAATTATCTGCTCTTGTTGCAAGCAAGCTGGATGCTGATTTAATGGTTATACTATCAGATATAGACGGATTATTCGACAAAAATCCGAAAAAAAATACGGACGCAAAACTCATACCTCTTGTCGAAGAAATTACTCCGGAAATTGAATCCCTCGGATTCGAAGCATCAGAAAACGGTAGAGGGGGAATGAAAACAAAACTCGAAGCAGCAAAAGTAGTTACACACTCAGGTCATTATGCCATGATTATCAACGGCGATAAAAATCATATCGTAAGAGAAACATTCCATGGCAATTTTGTAGGTACTCTCTTTCTTCCTGTTGAAAATCTGTCAGGAAGAAAACGCTGGATAGCTTATGCAACAAATATTACAGGAGGACTAAAAGTTAACAGCGGAGCAAAAAAAGCTCTCGTTGAAAAATTTTCAAGCCTTTTGCCTATCGGTGTAATATCTGTAATAAATCGATTCCAGTCAGGTGATGTTATCAGTATCATCGACGAAGACGAAAACGAATTTGCAAGAGGAATAGTCAACTTCTCAGATGAAGACTGCAAAAAAATAATAGGCAAACACTCTGAAGAAATAGAACATATACTCGGTGCAACAAATTATGATACAGTAATATCAAGAGATAACATAGCAATACTCTAGAAGGAAAAAAAATGAATCTTGAATTAATTGCAAAAAATGCAAAAACAGCATCCTACAAACTTGCTTCTCTATCAGAAGAAATAAAAAACAGAGCTCTTCAAGAAGTAAGCAAAAGCATTGAAAAAAATAAATCACTGATACTTGAAGCAAACAAAAAAGACCTCGAAAAAGCTCAGCAGATGGTAGAAAAAAAAGAAATTACAAAAGCAGCCTACAACAGGCTGAAACTGGATGAAGAAAAAATAAATACAATTATTCAAGGATTCAAAGATATAGAAAAACTTGAAGACCCGGTAAATAAAAAACTCTGGGCAATGGAACTCGATGATGGTCTTGATTTGTATAAAGTCAGCTGTCCGATAGGAGTCATAGGAGTAATATTCGAAGCACGTCCCGATGTTGTCCCTCAAATTGCTTCGCTTGCAATAAAGTCATCAAACGCAGTAATACTCAAAGGAGGAAAAGAAGCAGAATATTCAAACGAAATATTCTGCAAAGTTATATCGGAAGCTCTTGATAAAATAGAAGAATTTCCGAAAAATTCAATCAATTTGATAAAAACTCGTGAAGAAGTCAAACAAATGCTTGAACTGGATGACTATATAGATTTAATAATCCCACGTGGAGGAAACTCTCTTGTTAAATACATCAAATCAAATACAAGAATTCCTGTTTTAGGACATGCTGATGGAATATGCCATATCTACATAGATGAATCAGCCGATAAACAGAAAGCTGTTGATATATGTATTGATGCAAAAATTCAATATCCTTCAGCCTGCAATGCTGTAGAAACAATTTTAATAAACGAAAAATGTCTTGATAACATACTGAAACCTCTTGTTGATGAACTGAAAAAAAACGAAGTAAAAATAAAAGCCGACGGAAAAATAAGAAACTTGATATCTTCTCTTGAACCTGCATCAGAAGAAGACTGGTCTACTGAATACGGAGAAAAAACAGTATCAATCAAGACAGTTCAAAACATCGAAGAAGCAATAAACCACATCAATAAATACGGCTCAGGACATACTGATTGTATAATAACCGAAGATAATAAAAATGCCGATTTATTCATGAACCTTGTAGATTCAGCAGGTGTTTACAAAAACGCTTCTACAAGATTTGCTGATGGATTCAGATACGGACTCGGTGCAGAAGTAGGTATAAGCACGAACAAAACACATGCAAGAGGTCCTGTTGGTCTTGAAGGACTTGTTATTTATAAGTACAAATTGTATGGAAACGGTCAATTTGTAGGACAATACAGCGGTAAAAATGCCAGAAAATTTAAACATAAAAGATTGATATAAAAATGATTATAAAAGCATTTGCTACATATCTGCAAAGTTTTGACAAAGAAAAAACAAACAAAACTTCTCTTGCTATACTTTATCAATGGTTGAGGGAAATTCTATCATCGCCTCCTGATGATAATGTCAAAAGAGTAATACATGAAGAAATTGTTATAGAAAAAAATAATATAGGAATGTTTATTATCCATGCAAAATCAGGCTCAGGAAAGAAACTTCTAGAATCACTCTATAATTTTGCTCTCAGCTATGAACATCAAAAATTCACAAGATGGGTTCACAAAATAAACCCCGAAGATTTCAATAATATTTAAATTTTTACTTAAAATAATATTTGGCTCTTGTAAACAAAACGTATTATTTTCTTTAATAAATCTGTTATTTTTGCTTATTAAAAGTTAAAATAGTATATGTTAGATTATACAATGAGTTCAAGAAAAGTCTGCAAAGTTGAGTAATAATTTCCATAACGGTGATATGACAGGTAACTTTAACAATATGGAAAGCGATATAAGAAAAGCTTCCGTTGTTAAAGAAAGAGTCAACCTGATATCAAGCCATATGTACAAACAATATCTTGATCATCAGATGGCTTGCGAAAATACAAAAGAGATGTTTTATCTCATTTTGAAAGAGATGGATTCTGTCATTGACTACCTCAAAGAATCTTTTTCAGCAAGAAGCATTTCATCATCAAATATATCTTATGAATTTTATAAAGAGAGCTGTATAGCAGTCATAAATATTTTATGGAATTCAATAACTTTCAAAACAAGAAACAATACAAGACCTCAGGCTCTTGCAAGAGAAAACTATCCTCCTCTTTTTTCAGGAAGGATTATAGCTTTGAACGGAAATTTTAAAAACCCTATAATCACAAACGAAGACTTTACTTCAACTCTTAAAAACGAGATAGCTTCTCTTTATATACCTGCGGATAAAACAGCAAACTGTATAATAAAAATAAAACACCTTGGAAATAAAGAATTCATAATAAACCCGATAGATGCACCACGTGAATTTCTTCTGAAAGTAATAGAAATTATATGCGGCGGAGGTATCTACCATGAAGAAGATTTTATTGTTGACCATGATTTTTAATCATTGTATTTGCAGCTAGGGCAAAGAACAGGTTCTCCTTCAATAATGTAGTTCAAAGTTATTCCGCATTTTTCACATGAAGGATAGTTGTTCTCTTTTTTCCATATCTCTGATTTAACATCTTTTATCATAAGTTTTTTCATTCTGTTTTTCAGATTTTCATCTCCGAAATGAACTTTTTCTAAAGACTTCTCTATATCATCAAATATTGACTTTGGTATGTCTATAAATTCCAAATCAACATCAGAAGGTTCTTTCAAAAATATTATACCTTCATCATTCGATAAGTGATTTTCTTCTTTTTTGTTTTCTCTCCACAGTTTTGCATCAAAATAAATATCATCAATTCTCAAACCAAGAGGTTTTGAATAATTTTCTATCTTTTTCAACAAATCTTTCTTGAATAAAAATAACTCCTGAGATATAACAGGTGATTTTACGGCAACAACAAGAGTGTTTATATTATTTTTTGACTTAATCATGACTGCTCTTGTATTATTTTTGAATCTGAACCCGGCTATTTCACTCCATGAATTAAAAAAAACAGACTCTCTCATTTTTAAATCAAGACCTATTTTTTTCGTGAGCCCTCCCATAATATTTTTGAGAGAATCAGGTTTTGCATCTTTGAAAAAGTCAGCCATCTATCTTACCATCTTTCACTTTGTATATTTTTACATCTTTCAAAAATTCTTTTTCAAAACTCAAAATGTCTACAGATGTTATTATTGTCTGGATATCAGAACCTATTGATTTGAGTAGAAAATTCTGCCGTGTTTTATCAAGCTCAGCCAAAACATCATCAAGCAGCAAAACAGGTTTTTCATCAATTTTCTCTTTTATTATATCAAGTTCAGATAATTTGAGTGATAATACTATGGTTCTCTGCTGTCCTTGAGAAGCAAAGCTCAAAGCATCAAATCCGTTTATAAAAAACTTCAAATCATCTCTGTGAGGACCGACAAGAGTCTGGGCTCTGATTAATTCTTCCTGTTTTCTCTCCGATAATTTTTCTTCAAATCTTTTTGATATTTCTTCTATACTGAAATTTTTATCATCTGATATATCTATATCTTCAAAAACAGATGATTGATAAACCATAGATAAATTCTCGCTCTCAGCTATTATTTTATGCTTTTCTTTAGCAATGGAATCAATTTCTTTCAAATATTTCAGCCTTAGATAAATTATATTGCTGCCAGTTATAATCAACTGTTCATCAAAAGCATCAAGAGTTTTTATCAAACTCGAATTAGAATTAGCTTTATTATCCTTAAGTATATTATTTCTATGATTTCTTATCTTATTATATTTATCTAACCTGTCTTTGTATGCAGGATAAATAGAACTGATACTTGAGTCAATCCATTTTCTTCTATCCTGAGGTACTCCTCTAATCAACAGCAAATCATCAACGCAAAAATTTACGCTGACAATATTCCCCAAAAAATCAGAAGACTTTGTCTTTTTTATATCATTTACCTTAAGAATCTTCTTCGAAGGCGGGTTTATTATTACCTCAAGAGATAAATCCATCTCATATTTGGTTATATCACCTTTTATTTTGCAAAAAGATTCACCCCATAGTATAAGCTCACTATCTTTCTGTATACGGTAAGAATCATTGTGCGACAGATAGTAAACAGCCTCAAGAATATTTGTCTTACCCTGAGCATTCTCGCCGACAACCAATGTTTTAATGCTGTCAAAATCTATGGAACAATCTCTGTAGTTCCTGAAATTCGTCAGTTGTAAATTATTCAGAAACATAATTATCTAATCTGTACAGGCATAACCAAACAGATATAATTATCATCGCTTTGAGGTTTGAAAACAGTTGCACTAAGTGGAGTATTCAAATCTATTCTGACTTTTTCGCTGTCCATAATTTTCAATGAATCCAATATATACCTGTAATTGAATGCAATCATCAGCTCGTCATCTTTATAATCAATATCAATCAAATCCATAGATGCACCTGCATCAGATGTATCAGCTTTCAGAAGAAGTTTATCGTCGCTGAAAGTAAATTTTACGATGCTTGTTCTTTCATTTACCATGGTTGATACTCTATCAAGAGCAACAATCAAAGCTTCTCTGTCAACAACAGCCGTCTTTTCTCCTTTTTCAGGAATAAGCTGTTGATACTTCGGATATTGACCTTCTAATAATCTTGAAGCCAAAAATCTATCATCCATCTTGAAGAGAATTTGTCCCTTTTTGACTATTATATCCATAGACTCATTCTCAAAACCTGCAGTAAATCTCAATAATTCATTAAGTGTTTTTGAAGGTATGACTGCAGTAAAATCATTATCTTCAACAGAATCGAGCTTTTCTATTACTCTTGATAATCTATTTCCGTCAGTAGCAGCCATCTCAAGCTCACCGTTGAAAATCTTGCAGAAAACACCGCTGAGTATATTGTTCGTATCATAAGACGCTGTAGAAAAAACAGTTTGTTTTACAGCTTTCAAAAAAGGTTTTATTTTAACGGATACGGATACTTTATCTTTAAGCAATTCTTTTTGTGCTAACTCTGGAAACTCGGATGAAGATATACCTACTATATCAAATTTTGAATTTCCGCATGTAATAGAAACAACATTTGTATCTTCATTAAGCTCAAAAGAAACAGGTTTGTCTGGGAGTTTTGAAATAATTTCGTTTAATTTTTTTGCAGGAAGAGTAATGCTTCCTTTTTCATTTACAACAGCAGGAGAAGTTAGCTCGATAGCCAAATCCAAATCTGTTGCAGAAAATTTCAGAGAGTTATCACCTACTGTTTCAATCAGAACATTTGACAAAACAGGTTGAACTGTTTTTTGTGCCGTTATTTTTTCTGTCAATCTCAAACTGTTATTGAATGATTCTTTTTGAATAATAAACTTCATATTCCAAACTCTCCTTTATATGTTTATTTATCATTTATTATATTATATTTATAAATATATATATATAATTAGTCGTAGTATAGTAATAAAAAATCTGTAGAAATCATATTGTGTTTCAATTATATCACCAAAAAAAGCTGTATAAAAACTGTTGATAATTTGTTTAATTTTCTATAAGTTTTGTACAGCTTAAAAATTTTTATACACTGTTTTTTTTATTTTTTACAACTTCTGTACAAAAATTCTACAGTTTTTGAACAGCTTTTTTCTCTCAACCACATGGTCTATATCATTTTGGCATAATTCAATCATGGGATGGATGATATATATACTCAAAATGATGTATTTTTTAATTAGGATATTATATTTTTATCCTTTTAACTAAAAAAGATAGTAAACAGGTGGTTGGGAAAAATGGAAATTTCAAGTCTGGATTTAACTCTTAGACGTATTCAACAGATTGAACAAACTTTTGGAGACATAGGTGTGTCTTCTGTTGAAGAACAAAAAAATTTCAACGGTGTTCTTCAAAATGTTATGAACACTCAAAATACACCTGCTGTATCAGAAGAAGAAAGAACAAGCTTTGTAGAAGATATAGACTATATTATAAAAGAAAAAGCAGACAAATATAATCTTGATGAAAGTCTGATAAAAGCTGTTATAAAAGCTGAATCAGGATTTAATCCTAATGCTGTATCAAAAGCAGGTGCATCGGGTTTAATGCAACTGATGCCTGGTACAGCAAGAGGTTTGGGGGTTGAAGATATTTTTGATGTTGAGCAGAATATCGAAGGAGGAGCAAAATATCTGAGAGGAATGCTTGACAGATTTGACGGCGATAAAAGTCTTGCGCTGGCTGCTTATAATGCAGGACCGAATGCCGTAAAAAGATACGGAGGCATACCTCCTTATCAAGAAACACAGAACTATGTCAAACGTGTGTTGAGTTACGAAAGAAACTACTTATAGGAGTAAGAGATGCTTAGAAGTATAGATTCTACAAAAAACGGAATAAATACCATAGTAGACCTTAATGACGCTCTTGCTCATAATATGGCTAACGTCAATACAACCGGCTACAAACAGGTAAAACTTGTATTCAAAGATATACAACAAACAGCTGTCAGCAACATAAAATCCGATAAAGAATACTTTATAAATGAAGGAACAGGTACTGACTCTATAGGTTCTTTGAGTGTTGGCCCTCTCACCCAACGTTCTGTAATAGATTTCAGGCAGGGGAGCATAATAGAAACAGGAAATACTTTTGACCTTGCTTTGAATGGTAACGGATTTTTTAAAGTAAGAACACCTGAAGGAGAGGAAAAATACACAAGAAACGGTGCTTTTACTTTTCACACAAACGGAACAGTTACGGATTTGGAGGGAAACTATCTCCTGAACCAGCAGAATATGCCTGTAGTTATAGATTTACAGGAATCAAGAACAAAAGACATAATTATTGATAAACAGGGAAATATAAACGTAAAAAGAGGAGAACCAGGAGCAGAATCTTTCGAAACACTCGATACCATAAATATTGTTGACTTTGCAAACAGAGAAGATATGGAATCTTTAGGCGGAGTTTATTTTAAACCGAGAAACGAAAGCCTCAACCCTCAAATAGCAACAACATGTGAGATAGTTCAGGGTTCACTCGAATCATCAAATGCAGATGCAGTAAAGACAATGATAAAATCAATTGATGCAATGCGAAGTTATGAATCAATGGTAAATACAATCAGAACAGCAAGTGACACACTTGAAAAAGCGGTAACACAGACGGGAAGACCAATATCAAGTTAACTTAAATAAAGCGGGAGGATAAAATGTTAAGAGCTCTAATGACAGCCGCAACAGGAATGGATGCACAACAACTGAATATTGACGTAATAGCGAACAACGTCGCTAACGTATCAACAACCGGCTACAAAAAGGTAAGAACAGAATTTCAAAGTCTTTTGAGCCAGATAGAAAGAGCCCCGGGTGCTCTTGTTGCTCAGGGTACAAATCAGCCTGTAGGTGTTGAAGTCGGTCTTGGTGTAAAACCATCTGCAACACAGAGAGTTTTTACAAGCGGGACAATTGTTTCTACAGGAAACTCTTTTGATGTTGCAATAGAAGGAGACGGATTTTTCAGAATCCAGCTTGATGACGGAACAATAGCCTATACACGTGATGGAAGTTTCAAAGTCGATGGAAACGGTACTTTGTGTACAACCGATGGATATATTGTACAGCCTCAGATTACAATCCCTCAGGATGCAAATGAGTTTATCATTACATCTGACGGGAAAGTATCCGTCAAAATAAATAACGAACCAACACAGACAGAAATAGGTACACTTGAACTTGCAAAATTTATAAACCCTGCAGGGCTTATATCAATGGGTAAGAACCTTTTGCTTGAATCACCGGCTTCAGGTCAACCAATACAGGGTATCCCGGGACAGGAAGGTTTTGGAACTCTTCTTCAGTCATCACTTGAAGGCTCAAACGTTCAAATAGTAACGGAACTGGTTAATCTTATTCAAGCTCAAAGAGCTTTTGAGGCAAATTCAAATATGATTCAATCTGCAAGTGAAATGCTTCAGCAGGCTAATCAAATAAGATAAGGAAGAAAAATAATGTTTAGAACTTTAAGCAAAATATTTTTAATAATACTATCAGGGGTAATTTTTACCTCCTGTGCCGATGCTAAAGTTTTAAGCAAAGATTTTATAAACAAACAGGTTACCTCACAGCTTAATCAGCAGATGAAATCATCCGTAAAAGGTGAATTGAAAACGGAAATAATGCCTCTTTATCTGAATGACACCGTTGTACCGGATGGAGAAACAAAAATAAAAGCTTACTTTAAAGACAGAGTTTTTTCTCCTAGAAAAATAGCAACCGTAGATATAATCGTAAACGGAAAGACAGAGAAAAAATTAAATATGCCCATTAATCTGAAAGTTTATGATGAAGTTTGGGTTACAACTGGAATAGTTACGAGGGATAAGAATTTTAACTTGAGCAATACTGAACTCAAAAGAAAAGATATAACAAATAACTACGAAAACGTTCTTCGTTCAAAAGATGACATAACAGAATATGTAGCAAATAAAAACTTTGGAATATCAGAAATTATCAATAAAAAATACATAAAACAAAAACCTGATATAACAAAAAATTCGACAATCTCTGCAATTATGCAGGCGAATACAATACAGATAGCTTTTGAAGTACAGGCAACTGAAAGCGGATGTATAGGAGATATGATAAAAGTAAAAAGTCCCAAATACAAAAGATTTTATATGGGTGAGGTTATTAACAAAAATATGGTATTGGTAAAAATATAGGTGGGGAAATGAAAATAAATTTAAAAACATTATTAATAACGTTTATTATGATTGGTTCTATGAGCTCTTTGACACACGCAGAGTCACTGTTTAAAGGCGGAGTTTATGCAAATGACTATGTTACGCCCCGTTCTCTTTATTACAGTGTTAAAGCAAGAAACATCGGTGATATGGTAACTGTAGAAATTGATGAAACAGCAAGAGTTCAGGATAACGTACAATTAGATACATCAAAGACATCGGAACTTCGTGACGGGTTTACAACTCTTTTGAACACATTGCTTCCGGGGAAAATATTTAACGATAAATTTGACGGTTACGGCGGTTCAAATTCTGTTGCAAACTCTGCTGAAGCATCAAGAAATACTTCTTATCAAAACTCAATGGCTGCTCAGGTAGTGCAAATTCTTCCTAACGGCAATCTTGTTATACAGGGTAAGAAAACATTGATGAACGCAGGAGAAAGAACAGACCTCCTTCTGAGCGGGATAATCGATCCGAGGTTGATTGACTCTTCAGGAACAATCAGATCATCACAGGTCGCAAATCTCCAGTTCGCTGTTGATGGAAAAGGAACAATATCAAGATCAAACAACGAAGGTTTGATAAACAAATATTCAAAATACTTATTCTAATTTAGGGGTGGATAAAAAAATGATAAAGTTGGGGAAAATATTTTTAACAATAATGATGCTTCTTTCTTATATTTCTTCGGCATATGCCGTAGTGGATGTGCCGAATGCGGCAAGAAGCGTGCGTATAAAAGATATTACCCATATAGACGGAGTTCGTGACAACCAGCTCGTCGGCTATGGTGTTGTTGTCGGCTTATCAGGTACAGGTGATAACTCAAGATCAACTCAGATTACAAACCAGTTGATGTTGCAAAATTTGGGTACAATAATCACAAACAGCAACGATATCAAAAAAGGTAATACTGCTGCTGTTATGGTTGTTGCTACAGTACCTCCTTTTGCAAAAAACGGAGATAAAATTGATGTTGTTGTATCATCTCTTGCTGATGCAAAAAGCTTGGAAGGCGGAGTGCTTGTTCAAACCCAGCTGCTTGCTCCAAACGGTGAAGTTATAGCCGTTGCACAGGGTCCTATCAGTACAAGCGGAACAAATGTTTCTGCAAACGGAAGCAGTGTGAGAACGGCAATCACAACATCAGCACGTATTCCTAACGGAGCAATTGTTGAAAGAGATATAAATACTCCTATAGGTGATGATGATTCTCTCAAACTTGTTTTGAATAAATCAGACTTTACTATGGTTGCAAGAATTACTCAAACAATCAATTCAAACCTCGCACCGGCGAAAGCTCTTGATGGAAGTTCATTGAGAATTACAATTCCTGATTCATTCAAAGATGACAAAATAACTTTCTTATCTATTTTGGAAAATCTTACCGTCAGCAACACTGATGGGGTTGCAAAAGTTGTTATCAACGAACGAACGGGAACAGTTGTTATCGGCAATGAGGTAAAACTGCTGCCGGCAGCAATCGCTCACGGTAATTTGACAGTTACTGTAACTACAGTAAACGAAGCATCACAGCCAAATGCTTTCGGTCAGGGACAAACAGCTATAATCCAAAATAGTGCGATAAATGTTAATAAAACTCCAGGTAAACTTGTTACACTGCCTGCTAACAGCAATTTAAACGATTTGGTTCGGGCTTTGAACACCATAGGTGTAGCGCCGTATGATTTGATTTCGATACTTCAGGCTTTGAAATCAGCAGGTTCACTGCAAGCTGATATAGAACTTATTTAGGAATAATAAAGTATGGTCAACGGAATAAGAAGAGAAGACATAACATCAATAGACTTCAGAAACGTACAGGGTATGAATGCAACAGAAGATGAGAAACTCAAAAGAGTATCTCAGGAATTTGAATCTGTATTTGTTGCACAGATGCTCAATATAATGGATAAGACTATTGAAAGAACGGGTTTTATATCAGGAGGACAGGCAGAAGAAAAATTCCGTTCAATGTTGAATCAGTATATAGCTCAGGATATAGCAAAGAGTCCGACCGGTTCTATCGGAATAGCTAAGCAGATGTATGAGCAGATGAAAAGAACTTTATAAGGGATATTTTAGGGGATAAGAGATGGTAAACGGTATAAATTCAGCAGATATAAATAAATTACAAGCTTTAAGAGCATTGAGTGCATTTCAACATGATGCAAAAACTGTTCAGAAAGGAAAAGAAGAAACACAAGAAGCTCAAGCTCCCGTTATTGAACAGGAGGAGTTGAAAAATGAGGAAAGATTACAACAACTGCTTTTGAAGAAAATGTCAGAAACAAAGCTGAATGAAATACAGGATTATGCAAAGAATATGAATCAAGAGTTGTCTTATGAAGATATAAATTATGGAATAACTTACGGAAGGAGTGTTTTGGTAGACTATTCGGCATAGAGCGTAATAAAAAAGGAGCAAGGGGAAATGAAACAACAATATATAGATGAGATAGAAAAGATAATTGACGAAGAAATAGAAATTTATTCTAACATCGAGCAGAGCGTTATAGATAAAAGAGAAATTCTTGTCAAAGCAAAAGTAGAAGAACTAAAAAAAATTGACACCAAGTTGATAGAACAGGCAACGGATTTGGAAAAGGTTCTTCTTAAAAGACGGAGAACATCAAAAGACCTTGGATGCAATAATATAACTCTGAAGGATTTGATAGAAAAAACAAAAGATATTAATAAAGTTCAATCAAAGAGATTTGAAGATAAACAAGCCAGACTAAAAAAAATTGTAGAAAATATAAGAAAAATAAACGAAATAAACACGGCACTTGTAAAGCACTCTTTAATTATTGTTGAAAAATCAATAAAGGCAATCATGAACGTTGCTGCTCCTGAAACAGCGTCCTATGGAATGGATGGAAAAGCAACAAAGAAAATTAATCCTAATGTAATAATAAGTTCAATAGAAAAAGAGGCTTAATAAATGAGTATATTACAAGGTATAAACTTAGCACAACAGGGTATGACAGTCAGCCAGGCAGGTTTGACTATTGTTAGCAATAACGTTTCAAACATGAACACGCCGGGGTATAGCAAGCAAAGAGTTGATCTGGCTCAGGGACATTTTTATGCCGAAGGCGGACGAATAAACATATCAGGTGTTGAAGTCAGCGGTATTACGAGATATCGTGACAGCTTTATGGACAAGTATTATCGTGATGAGAGCTCTGTTCTGTCTTATTATCAAGAAATGCTGAATAATGCTACTTTTATACAGGACTGTATGAATGAATTATCCGGAACGGGAATTACAGGTGCACTTGATGAATACTATACGGCTGCTCAAAATTTGATGAATGATCCAACAAACAGCGTGTACAGAGCGGATTTTATTCAAAAGGCAGCTAAAGTGGCGCAGGAGTTTAACACAAAAGTTGACACACTTGAAGATTACAGAAAAACTCTCGTCGGTGACATCGATGACCCTGCTTCTCTTGAAAAAAGCCAGATAAGCAATGATGTGAACACGGTAAACCAGCTTATAGATCAGATAGCTGAAGTAAACGAGCAGATAGCGCAGTCTGTTAATATGGGCGGAGACCCTCATGCTCTTTATGACCAAAGAGAGCTTCTTTTGGATGAACTTTCACAGTATGTTCCGGTGAAAACAGAAGACACGCCAAGCGGAGAAATAAATCTCTATATAGGTGACGTAAAAATATTGAACAGGCATGAAAAACTCGGAACTCTTGAAGTTGTGATGGGAGATGAGAATAATCCTGCCAAGATAAATATTGTGAATGAAGAGGGAGAACCTTATAAAATAGATTTTGAAAAAGAACTCGGCTCAAAAGGAAAACTTGCTGCAACATTGGAAATAGCAGGAAACGATTCTGATTCTTTCACAATAAAAGGAGTTATAGGAGAGCTTGATTCTCTTGCTGCTGCTTTTGCACAGAGTGTCAATGAAATCCAGCAGTATCGTTCTGCTGACGGAACAGAAGCAAGTATGTGTTTAAGCGATGACGGTAAGAGTCTTGTTCTTGCAGATGAGCCGATTTTTGTGACAAGTGACGGGTCTGCTGATTTTTCAGCAAAAAATATAACAATCAACACGGAAGTTCTAAACAATCCAAATAAAATAGCAACTGCTGTCGGAGATGTTGACCCTAATAATCCTACACAGCCGCTAAATCCTGATGCTGTAGGAAATGTTGCAGGTGCCGAAAAATTCTGCAACATGAGAAATGAAGCAATTATCGGAGGGCTTACTTCAGAAGATAAGATTACATCAATAATAAGCAATGTGGGTATTGAAACACAAAAAATTACAAATAATGAAGAAACACAATATAATTCACTGGCTTTGATTACCACACAAAGAGAATCAACATTTGGCGTCAACCTCGATGAAGAGCTGGTTGATTTGATGAAATATCAACGTTCATATGAAGCATCTGCAAGAGTTTTCAATGTAATGGACGAGATATTGCAGATTATAACCAACCTTGCAAACAGCTGATGAAAGGGAAAATATATGTATGTAAGCAGAATTACTACAAATTATTTAAATAACTCTATTATATCAAACATAAACAATAACAGAGATATATTGCTCGGTATGCAGGAACAGTTTATTTCTGGCAACAAAGTTAACAAACCTTCAGATAACCCCGGTGCTGCAGCCGGAATTATGAATACCAATACTTATTTAAGTAAAATGGAAACATATTTATCAAATGTAAAAGGTGCATATGAAGAGGCATCTGCTTCTGATAGTGTTCTTGATTCAATTATTACAAAATTGCAGAGGGCAAAAGATTTGGCAACACAAGGTTCTCAAGAGCTCAATCAGTCAGAACAGTTGCAGATGCTCGGAGCAGAAATAGAGGAAATAATGAAAAGCGTTGCCCAGCTGGCGAATACTCAGTATAACAGCAAGTATATTTACAGCGGAATAAATACTAAAACAGCGGCTTATTCTACTGCTGACGGGGAATATATATATCAGGGGGAAACAAGCACGGCAGAGAAAGACCAGCGGTTTATACAGATTGATGATAATATGAATATAAGTGTAAGCCCTCTTGGAAAAGACCTTTTTGGTGAATATTATACGGATCCTGACAATCCTGATAATAAAATTGCGACAGGAGCTCTCGGAGATTTGGGAATTTTAAGAGATGCAATGATGGCAGAGCCGCCTGATTATGAAACGGTGAGAGAGAGTATTGATAAACTTGAAGATGATGTTCAACACATTCTGACGTATCGTACGGAACTTGGAAATACGATGCAGACTCTTACTATGATGGAAAACAAATACGAAGATTTGAAAATCAGCTATACCAATCAAAAATCAAACTTGCAGGATGTTGATTTAGTTGGACTTTCATCAGATTTGACTTATCAGCAAATGGTTTTGCAGGCATCTTTGAGTATAGGGCAGCAGATGATGCAACCGTCGTTGTTGAATTATATGTAAAAGATTTCACTTACTATTTACTATCTTTTATTTCACGGGTATTTTTATGCCCGTTTTTTATTACAAAAAATGGGATTTATATAGAAAATTCCGTCAAAAATTTCAAAAACAACGTCATACTGAGCGTTAGCGAAGTATCTAAACAAAAAGGATTCTTCGGGCTTTAGCCCTCAGAATGACGGATGTTTAACGGTATCTGAGGAATTTGTTATATAAGTTCTCAAAAAATTCATTTGATGAACAAAATTTTTTATGATATTATCATAGTCACGGGCGATTGGCGCAGTGGTAGCGCATCACATTGACATTGTGGGGGTCACTGGTTCAAGTCCAGTATCGCCCACCATTTATTTTTTGAGGCGATGAGCCTCTTTTTTGGTTTTTATGAAGGTTTGTAAATATCGATTTGTCTTTTAACAATTTAAAAAAATTGAAAATTTTTTATAATCACACGGTTATAAAAAATGGTATGGAAAGGAATGGTTCAAATGCAAATCGGTATGTATGGTTCTCCTATGCATGTTATGACAAATGACAAAGTGCAGGATAAAAAAGGATGTTTGAAAGCTATCGGAAAAGATGCTTTGAAAGATACGGCAAAAATCGGAGGTATTACTCTCGGAACAGCGGCTGCTGCATCTTTGGTTACCGGCAATTCAAAGAAAGTTTCAGGTCTTTTGAGCAGTATGAAACAAAATTTTGCCGGTGTTCTTGATAATTTTTCAGTGAAGCAATTTGTTAAATCAGCAGAAGATAGTGTTGCTGATACAGTATCAGAGTCACAAACATATGTATCTTTAAAAGAAGTTTTAAAAGACAGCAAATTTATTAAAAAACTCAACAGCTTGCCTACTCCGGCAAAAGCAGGATTACTTGCAGGTGGTTTGGCATTTATGATTGCTTCTCCGATTATTTTGATTGCAAATGCTGCAAAAGGCGGAGCTACCGAAGCAAAATTTGAAGAAAGATAAATAAGAACTATATCTTTTTTTACACTCTCTGATTATGGAGAGTGTTTTTTTATGTTATTTTGATTTAAAAACGGAGTTTTTATGGGAAATAACGATTTATTTATAAAAAAAACTTCTTATATTCCTGAACTTGATAGTCTTCTTCTGCTTGCAGACCCTGATAAAAATATGGTTGCAAAGTATATCAATGATGGAGATATTTTTGTTGTGTATCAATCTGGAGAAATAATAGCGGAGTGTGTTGTTGTCAAAAATTCCGACAGTGAATATGAATTGAAAAATATTGCCGTCAGAGAAGACTTTCAAAATAAGGGATTTGGCTCCATGCTGCTTGAGCATATTTTTGATGTTTATTCGAAAAAATGCAGCTATTTGATTGTTGGAACAAGCGAAAGCGGCACAGGTTTTTATGAAAAATTCGGTTTTATTCTTTATTCGAAGAGAGAAAATTTCTTCAAAGACAACTATTCTGAACCCGTATATGAAAACGGCAGACTATGTGAGCATATGTATATGTTGAAGAAGATATTTACTGCTGATAAGACTGCAAAATAGCCTGTCCTTCCTGACAGCGTTTTTCAATTATTGATATTTCGGCTTTGAGTTTGTTTATTTTATCTTCAACATTTATCCATTTTGCTTTTGATTCAAGTCTTTTGATAGTTTCGTTTAATGTGTTGAGCTGTTGTTGTATTTCTTCTTCATTTTCATTTGAATAAGCCCTTTCGAAGGCAAAAACTTCTCCTATAAGCCTTGATTGTCTGTCTTGTGCATCAAGAATATCTTCATCTGCATTGTTTATTTGTTTTTTAATATATTCATATTCATCAATTTTTTTTGCTTTTTGTACAGCCGGATCTGCTTCGAGGGCATCAAGTTGTCTTAAGAAGTGTTCTTCCGAGATTAAGAGTATTTCTTTGAGTTCTTTGTCACGTTCTTTGCTTTTTATGAGGTCGAGTTGTTTCAGAGTTTCTTTGTATTTTTTGTATTTTTCTTTTTCTTCATCTGACATTTCAAGGCTTTGGCTTTGCTCTATTTCCGTTTTTCTTTGTTCGAGAGATGCTTTTCTTTGAGTCAGATTTGGCATGGTAATGTTTTGGACAGCTTGCAGTTCTTTCATGGCTGCTCTATATTGCCCGTATTCTTTTATTTTTTCTTCAAGACCCTGTTTTTGTTCTCTCAAATCTTCTATATCGGGAAGTTTTTCTCTCAGAGTTTGTAATCTTTGGCTCACCTGTTCTATTTCTTCGTTTGTGTGAACAAGAGTTGTTTGTGCTGCTTCGAGTTTTTGTCCGAGTCTTTCTTTTTTTTCATCGTTGTCAACTTCTTCTCGTTGTCTTTGTTTTTTTCTCTTCAGTTTTTCAACGGTTGAATTTTTTTTGTCTTCTTTTCTGAGAGCAGCATTAATTCTTGATATAGATGTTGTTGTTTGTTGTTTTGTCTTTTTTAGAGAGCTCAGTCTGTCAGAGAGTTGTTTTTTTTCTGAAATAATTTGAAACTCAGGGTCTAATCTCATATCCTGAACTTCTTTTTGAAAATTTTCGAGTTCCTGTTCTTTTCCGTTTTTTTCTCTGAGCTGCATCTGGATGGCTGTGTCCATATCGCCAAGACATCCCTGAATATCCCGTGTCAGACAATCAACCTGACTTTGTGCTGTTGCACGTTTTGATTCGAGAGATTTCAGACGTGTTTGGAGTTCTGTTATATCTTCTGTTGACTCAATTGTCCTTGAGAGGGTTTTTGTTCCGTTAACATTAGCGAAATCAAGTTTATCCTCAGGCATGAAATAGGCAATTGTAGGATAAAGTGCTAAAAATTCATCAAAAGGCAGACCGTTTTTGATATCGTGGTTGCAGGTGTAGCAGGCTTCTACAAGATTCATCTGATTATTCATGTTATCGGATTTTTCTCTTTGAGGGTCAACATGGTCTATTGTTGAGAGCATGGGGTGCATATTCTCGAGGATAACATCCACGGGGTCTTTTTTGTCAGGATTCAGATATTGATTTACCAAATCTTTCGCAAGTATTCTCGGATATTTTCTTGATAAAGTATTTAGCTCGTTGAAGAATTTTATTTCTTTTGAGTTTTCTTCTCTTTTTCTTTTTGCAAGATGGCTGTCATTGCCTATTTGTCCGATGTTTTGAAGAATGCTTCTGATATCGCCTTCGAGAAATTTTTTGTTGTGATTTGCGATGGTTCTTGCTTTTGAGAGAAGTTTTTGTTCGGAATAAACTTTTTCGCCGCAGTAGGCACAGTGATTTGTAGGATGTTCTATCTGTTTTTTGCTGTAGTCTTTCCCTGAGAATGAAACTGTATCACAGCTAAGTTGAGGTCTCATTTTGAGAGTTGAATTTTGAGCCTCATGATTATTTTTTTGATAAACATTAAATATATTATAGTTTATAGGTAATATGTTCATATGTTGATTTTAAGTTGTTTAAGAAAAATATTTGATACTTTGTTACAAAATAAAAAGACCGATTTTTAAAACCGGTCTTTTTATCAGGCGGCACCCAGATTCGAACTGGGGGTAAAAGCTTTGCAGGCTTCTGCCTTACCACTTGGCCATGCCGCCATGTTGTTTAATTATTTTATGTTAAGCGATTTAATATTTCATTGTCAAGTTATATTTTATATTGTATTTCAAATAAACGGCAATTAATCTTTTTGTTATAAAATTGGATTAGGATGAGAGTTATACCATATAGAGTTTATGACGGCGCAGAGAATATGCGCATAGATGAAGAGCTGTTTGATGAGGCAATTACAAGTTCTTGCAAAGAGCCTGTATTGCGTCTTTACGGCTGGAAACGTCCGACACTGACAATCGGCAGAAATCAGTCCTGCAATGGTATAGATGAAGGATTTTGCAGAGATAGAAATATTTCTATAATCAGGCGTATCACGGGTGGGCGGGCTGTCCTGCATAATAGTGAGCTTACATATTGTTTTGTTGTTCCTGTTGATTTTTTGAGAGACGGTTCATGTGTTATAAAATCTTACCGTGAGATATCTGAGGCGCTTGTTTTGGGATTTGCAGAGATGGGTGTAGAAGTTTCTTTTATAGACAACAAAAAAGTCAGTGTAAAAAACCCTTATTGCATGGCCATTTCTAGCGGTGCAGATTTGAGTGTCTGCGGAAGAAAATTTATAGGTTCGGCGCAATGTAGAAAAAGAGGTTATATTCTTCAGCATGGTTCTATTGTTTTTGATATTGACAGTTCTCTTGTATCAGGAATATTTGGCGAAGATGAGGGGAAAGAGTCTGTTATCACATTGATGGAGATAAATCAAAATCTTGCTTCAGATATAGACTTTGTTTGCAGGAATGTTATTTCCGGTTTTGAAAAAAAATTCGGAACTTATGTTTAAGATAGAATATTGTTATGGATATTTTTGAAAAAGAAATAGAAGAACTCAAAACACATGATATGTTCAGGCATGTCTATGATATTGATAAGAAAGAGGGTAAATATATTTTTCTTGACGGTAAGAGATATTTGAACCTGTCATCGAATGATTATCTTTGTTTGTCAGCGGACAAGTCGCTTGTGAGCGAGTTTGTATCGACATGTTCGGGGAGTTCCGAGTTTCTTTTTTCTTCTGCGTCAGCCAGATTGCTGAGTGGAAGTTCTGAGATTTATAAAACGCTTGAGCGCAGGCTTGCAGGGATGTTCTCAAAAGAAGCGGCTTTGTTATTTAACACCGGATATCAGTGCAATTTGGGCGTTGTTTCCGCTTTTGCACAGAAGAATGATGTTATCTTCTGTGACAAGCTCAATCATGCAAGTATTATCGATGGGATAAAGTTGTCAGGGGCTGATTTTTATCGTTACAGGCATCTTGATTATGAACATCTTGATGAGTTGTTAGAAAAACACAGAGCTGATTACAGACGAGCGTTGATAGTATCTGAGTCTGTTTTTAGCATGGATGGTGACATTGCTGATATCAGAAAGCTTGTTGAACTGAAGAAAAAATATGATGCTGTCTTAATGGTTGATGAAGCGCATGCTTTTGGTGTTTTTGGAGATAACCTCTGCGGTGTCAGCGAAGAAGAAGGTGTGTTGAAAGAGGTTGACATTATCAGTGCAACGCTCGGGAAATCGATGGCTTCTATGGGAGCATTTGTTGTTGCCGATAAAAGTACGGTTGATTATTTTGTTAATAAGTCGAGGTCGTTTATTTTTTCAACGGCACTTCCTTCTGTGAATATTCTCTGGACAAACTGGCTGTTGAACGATAAGTTTGATTTGCTTTTACAAAAAAAAGAAAGAATAAGATATATAATAAAGTTTGCTTTAGATTATTTGAAAGACAGAGGAATTGATAGTGTTTCAAGTTCTCAAATAATTCCTGTAGTGACAGGTGATAATAAACGGGCTCTTGAACTAGCTTTGTTTTTGCAGGAGCGTGGTTTCTTTGTTTTGCCGATAAGACCGCCGTCTGTAGCTCCAAAATCGTCACGGATAAGATTATCTCTGAATGCTGATATTGGCATAGAGGAGATAAAAGAGATAATAGATTTAGTAAGCGGAGAGTTAAGATGAAACATATATGGATAAAAAAAGATAACACAAAGTCGCTGATAGTTTTCTTTTGCGGGTGGGGGATGGACAAGAATGTGATAGAGCATCTCGGTTCTCAGTCTGATTTAGTTATGTTTTATGATTATAGAAATCTTGATTGTGATAAAACGGTTTTTGATGATATAAACAGGTATGAAATAAAGTACCTTATAGGGTGGTCGATGGGAGTTATGGTCGGCAGTATATTTTCAAAGAAACTCGGTCCTTTCAAAAAATCCGTTGCAATAAACGGTACTCTTCGTCCTATTGATGATAAATACGGTATAGTTAAGACAGTATATCTTCTTATGGTAAAGGGTTTTGGAGAAATATCGAAAATAAAATTTTTGGAGAATATGTTCAAGAGTGCTTATGAGCTTGAGAAAATAAAACCTCCCGCACGAGAGCTGGAGGATCAGCGAGAAGAGCTTGTATCTTTGATGGATTATAAGTCTGATGAGGATTTTAAATATGATTGTGCAATAATATCTGATAAGGATATTATTATTCCTACAAAAAATCAGATTAATTTTTGGAAAACTCAGCCTCAAGCTCAGATAATACACCTGCCTGCCGGGCATTATCCTTTTTTAAATTATTCATGTTGGGAAGAGATAATAAATGATGAACCTAGATAAAAATTTGGTTGCCAAGCGTTTCAGAAAAAGTCTTACAACTTACGGAAAAAATGCTGTTGTGCAGAGGCATATGACAAATCGTTTGGGGGAGTTTATCAAAGATATTCCCCTTGAACATGCGGATTCTGTTTTGGAAATCGGATGCGGTACAGGATTTTTGACGGAATATTTTATTCAGAATTTTTCATTTAACAGATATGTGGCAAATGATATTATTCCCGAGTGCGCTGATTATGTCGATATGATATCACCTGATGTGGAATTTCTTGAAGGTGATGTTGAAGAACTTGCGCTTGATGAGAAGTTTGATTTGATTGTGTCAAATGCAACGCTTCAGTGGGCTGAAGATTTGAAGGGTGTTGTTTCAAAGCTGAATAATATGTTGACAGACCGTGGAGTTCTGGCTTTTTCTATTTTTGGAAATCGAAATCTTGAGCAAATGTCAAAAATACTTCAGCGCGGGCTGAAATATTATTCGGTCGACCAACTACGAGAGTTGTTCAGTGATTATAAGATACTTCTTATTCAGGATGAGATAATAAAGCTGAATTTTGAGAGTCCGATAGATGTTCTCAAGCACATAAAATTCACGGGAACAAATGCCCTAACCGAGTATAGATGGAGCAAAAGCGGTTTAAAAAATTTTGAATCGCAGTACAAAAGATTTTATACATCATCAGAAGGCGTTTACCTCACATATCATCCCGTTTATGTCATTTTAGAGAAAACAAACAGCTGATATTACATACCGAGCATAAAATATTTGTTGAGGTCGGCAACCTGCATTTGTCCGACCATGCCGGCTGAGTCCGTAGGCAAGCTTGATATGCCGATACCCTCGCTGCCTGTACTGCTGTATGCAGATGAAACACCGTAGGAAGAAACACCCTGAGAGGTCGTTTCTTCTGTTTCGCTTGCGCCTTCCGCAGCTTCTGCTTCGAGTTCTGCTTCGGCTATAGCTTTTGCTTCAGACAGGCTATAGCCCTGTGACACAAGACTTTTTATCAACTCATCAAGTTTTGAGTTGCCGGTGCTTATATTATTAACATTATAGTTCGAATAACTACCGCCGTTTATTCCGTTTATAGAACTAACCATTAATAACTCCTTTGTTCAGACTATAAAACATAGCCTATCTTTCATGTTCCACATAAATTAATTTTTAAACCAAAAAGTGGTTTTGATTCTGAAAAAATCATCTATATGGAGTATTTATATGAAAAATAGTTGACAATTATTATATCGGATGTTTTTTGAAAAACTTTATAGTTCTCTGGAGTTATATTGAAAAATTATAACAGCAGGTTTTGAACCTGAATCGAATGGCATATAAAGGTCAGGCAGTTTGATTTTTTAAACGGTAAATTTTTACTGCATAATAAAAGGTATGTTGTTATCGGCAAGAACTTTTTTAACATAATTTTTCAAATCTGTCACCTGCTTTGGTTTGAGCACTTTGAATTTTCCTCTCTCAAGATTTTGAAGAGTCAAATTCCCATGAGCAATTCTTTTGAGTGAGATGACAGGATGACCCACAGCATCAAGCATTTTCCTGATTTGGCGGTTATAACCCTGAAACAGTGTCATCTGAAGAGTTGTCTGCGCATTTGTAGACTCAATCAAGCAAACGTCGGCATAAGCAATTTTTCTCTCTTCAATTTCTATACCGTCAACCAGCTTTTGCAGCTCGATAGAGTTTATTTTTCCTTTTGCATGCACCAGATAAATTTTTGGGATATGAGCCTTTGGGTGTGTCATCTTTTGCACAAGATAACCATCATTGCTCAAAAACAGAAGACCTGTAGAGTCTTTATCAAGTCTGCCTGCCGGATTCAGATGGTGATATTCTTCAGGCAGCAAATCGTATATGGTTTTTCTGCCTTTTTCATCTGATTTTGTTGTTATATAACCAGGAGGTTTGTGGAAAATCAGATATTCGAATTTTTTCGGCCTTAAGAGCTCTCCATTGATTTTGACTTTGTCTTTAGGTCCGACATCATACCCGGGAGTAGTAATAATCTCTCCGTTGACTTTGACTTTTCCTTCTTTAATCAACTCATCAGCTTTTCTTCTTGAAACAATACCAGATGCCGCTATAAATTTATTTATTCTCATAATTGTCCGCCGCCGTTTTTCAGTGTATCGCTGAGACTAAGCTGATTTGCCCCTTCCCAGATTATTTTGCATTTAAATTCTTTTGCCATTTTTTGAGCATCTTTGATATCCTGAGATGTCCAGATTGCCCATCCGCCTTTTATTTCATCCCCGACTCTTATTTCTACTCTGTCAGAAAAAATATGCATGGTCTTCTTTGGCGCATTTTTCATCTGGTTGACCTGACGCTCCACAACTTCGTCGAGATCTATATCCATCATCTTAAATGCAATAAACATACATGATAAAGCATCTTCAAGCTCTGCCTGTGCTGTTTCTTTGTTCCCGCTAAGAATTGCCTTAAGACTCTCCGCCACTTCTTCATTAAGATGGCTTATTGCTTCAATGTATGAAGAAGGCTCATACTTGCGATTTTCCCATATCTCATCAACGGCTTCTTGAAGATTCATTTTTTTAGACCTTTTAAGCTTTACAAAATATATCATATCACAATTTTTAGTGTTATAATATTTTGCAGAAACAAACATTGTTCACTCAGGAGGTCAAATGAACAGAATAGAGCAATTTAAAAAAGATTTAAAAGCAAAACGCGCACTCAAAGTAATTGCAGGTATTGATAATTATGATATCGAGAGCGTAAAAAGAGTTGTATCGGCAGCAGATATGGGCGGTGCAAGCGCAGTTGACGTTGCTGCAAGAGAAGATATAATCTATATTGCAAAAGAATTGAGCAATATAGCTGTCTGCGTATCATCAATTGAACCTGAAAAACTTTTAATGGCAAAAGAAAACGGTGCAGATATGCTCGAAATCGGTAACTTTGATGCTATGTACAAAAAAGGAATGAGAGTGACAGCTGAAGAAATTCTTGATATTACATCAAGAACAATAGATTTGGTTGGACATGACATTTTCTTAAGTGTAACTGTTCCGGGACATATTGACATCAGTGAACAAATTGAGCTTGCACAAAAATTGGAAAAAATGGGTGTTGATTTGATTCAAACAGAAGGTGCATGTGTTGCAAATGTTTCAAACACAGGAGCCCGCGGTTTACTTGAAAAAGCTAATGTATCAATTGCAAACACAATTGAACTTTCAAGAAATGTAGAAGTTCCGATTATGACAGCAAGCGGAATTACACCTACTACATCACGTATGGCTTTTGCTGCAGGTGCAAGCGCTATCGGTGTCGGTTCATGCATCAATAAACTCTCTTCAGTAATTGAAATGATTGCTGTAGTTCGTTCATTTGTTGAACAGCATGAGAAAGCCGAAGAAAAAGAAGAGATGTTTATCTAGATTTTTCTGAAATCATATAAAAAAGGAACTCTTTTAAGAGTTCCTTTTTATTTGTTTTGCATCATCAATTTTTCTGCCGCATCAAAATCTGCCTGAGTATCAATGTCAATAAGCTTTACGTCAGTTGTTACTATATCTGGGTTTTCGCCGATAAAATCTTTGCATTTTTTGAATGCATCAATTTTTATTGCATAAACTGCTCCCGTTTCTCCATAAAGCATTTCGCATTCTTCTGCTGCATTTTGCCATCTCGGACGGGTGTGGTAATCATAGAGCGCCTGCATTTTTCCGTCAAATTGCTTTTTCCACATTGCCATGGTGCAGCATATTGGGAATGCACTGAAAACAGAGTCGTTATCTGAATTTATGAGCTTTTCGATAATTTCGTCTATTAGCTCGACAGGTTTATTCGGGCATGTCGCCTGTAAAAGAACTACTATATCAGGGAAATATCCTGTTTTTTCGAGTTCTTCAACCGCATGCAAAAGCACAGGGGCTGTTTTTGTTGTATCCTGCGCAAGTTCTTGAGGTCTTTTGATTATTTCTGCTCCGAATTGTTTTGCTATTTCTGCGATTTTCTCATCTTCCGTTGAGAGAATTATTTTGTTTATATATTTTGATTTTTTTGCTGTTTCGATGGTATGTGCTATGAGAGGTTTTCCTGCAAGCAGTTTTATATTTTTGCCGGGTAATCGTTTTGAACCTCCACGTGCCGGAATAATTCCTACTATATTCATTTTGGGCTCCTTTTGTGCAAAAAAGGGAAGAGTTGTGCCCTTCCCTTTTAAATATGTTTCTTACTGTGCAATCAGATATTCTATTAAGCTGGCAACAGTAAATCCTGATGCTCCTTTTGGAGTTCCTCTCATTTCTTTTTCAAGGTATGCAGGTCCTGCAATATCTATGTGAGCCCAATTTTTATTATCCGTAAATTCTTTCAGGAATGCGGCTGCTGTCATAGCACCTCCTCCTGTTGTGCTTCCGGTATTTTTGATGTCAGCTACAGGGCTTTTGATTGCCGTTGCATGTTCAGGATAAAGCGGAAGCTGCCAGAATCTTTCGGCACCTTTTTCACCGGCTTTAATCAGGTTATCGATGAGCTCCTGATTATTTCCCATAATTCCTGCCGCTTCTTCTCCTAGAGCGACGATGCAGGCACCTGTCAAAGTTGCTATGTCTATGATTTCGTCGACATCCAATTTAGCGGCATAAGCAATTGCATCGGCGAGAGTAAGTCTTCCTTCAGCATCAGTGTTGTCAACTTCGATGGTTTTCCCGTTCAGAGCTCTGATGATGTCACCGGGTTTGTAGGCGGCACATCCGGGCATATTTTCAGTGGCTGCTATCAAAGCGTGTACTTCGACGTTTGGTTTTAGTTCACGGATTTTGCTCATAATACCGATAACGGCTGCTGCCCCTGACATATCGGTTTTCATATTACGCATTGATTTTGGAGGTTTCAAATCAAGCCCGCCGCTGTCAAATGTCAGCCCTTTACCGATGATGGCTATTTTTTTCTTGGGTGTACCATCTGGAGTATATTTCATGTGGATAAATTTTGGTTCTTCCGCACTTCCGTAGCTTACGGCGAGGAATGCATCCATTCCCATTTCTCCAACTTCGTCTTCGTCCATAACTTTTGTTTCAAGTCCTTCGATTTGGAGAGCTGTTTCAGCGAGGTATTCCGGTGTTACTACGCTTGCCGGTTCGTTTATCAAATCTCTTGCGATATTAACCGCTTCACCTATAATTTGTCCGGTTTTTGCTCCGTTTTCAGCTTCTTGCGGATTATTATTTTCTGCTATTTCAAAAACTTCAATCGAGGAGGTTTTTTCTCCAAGGTATCTGTCAAATTTGTATGCGCCGATTAGAATGCCATGAACGATGGCTTTTGTTGCATCATACAAGCTTATACCTTCAATTCCTTTTCCATAAGGTGTTAGACATACTGTTTTTGCTTTAAGTGTAGAGTCACATTTTTTTGCTATTTTTGCGCCGAGTTCTCTAAGTTTTGCTATATCGAGCTCTTCCTCTTTGCCAAGTCCCACCAGAAGAACTTTGGAGGCGGCTATTTTGTCGTAGGTTTGAAGAATATAGGTTTGTCCGAATTTTGCTTCAAACTTGTCTTTTTCGATTACATATTTTGATATAATGCCATCCAGCGCATTATTCAACTCAGCAGCGGAACCGTTGAGTTCCGGTTGTTCAAACAAGCCTGCTACTATGACATCGCAGTCAATTTTTGACAGCTCGTTTTGGATTACTTTGATTTCCATGTTTTTAATCCTCTTAAACTCTTGTTTCAAATATTATTACAACTTATATTATATACTTTTTTGAGCAAATTAAAATCCCCGCAAAAAAACTTACGGGGAAGAAGAGATCATGAGGCAGAAATTTGTAATTATACAAATTACTCTTTTTAAAGTAAGTAGTGAAAGTTCTCTATTTCCTAACTAAAACCAATTTGTATAACATATCTATCATAGTTGAAAATATGAAAAATGAAATAGCTCTTAAGCATAATATCTATTAGTCTTAAGAGCTATTTATGTCTGAAAAGCTTATTAATTGTACAATTGACACTAATGCTTTAGAGCAATTTGGTTATTCTTTTTCGATGGAAATTTCCCAGTCATCGTATGTAAAGCTGTTTTCGTTATTTTCAGAAGAACCGTTGTTTTCAAGAAGTTCTTCTTCTATTTGCTGTATTGTTTTTGAGTCATGGGATGGTGAAATCTCTTCGGTTTTTTCTTCTTCGAGTTCTCCTTCTGCAATAATCGGCAGTCTGAATCCGAAGGTGCTTCCTTCTCCAGGCTTGCTTGTAACAAATACTTTGCCGTTGTGGTGTTTTTCGATGGCTATTTTCACAAGATGAAGCCCGAGTCCGGTACCTTTTATTGTATGTATTTCATTTTCTATTCTGTAGAATCTGTCAAACACGTGGTCGAGATGTTCAGGAGCTATTCCGATACCGTTGTCTTCGACGCTTACTTCTATATTTTTTCCTGTTTTGTCGACTTCTGCTCTGATTTTGATTTTACCGTTGTCTTTTGAGTATTTGATAGCATTTGAGATAATATTTTTCAGTGCTCTTTCTATGTTATCGGGATTCATATATGTTTTTGGCAGTTCAGGTTCTATTATGACAGAGAAGGAGATATCTCTTTCGTCGGCGAGCACTTTCATTGAGTCAACGGTTGTGTTGATGATTGATACAATGCTTGTATATTCTTTTTGAAGGTCTATATTGGGCGCTTCGAGTCTTGAGAAGTCGAGGATGTTGTTCACAAGATTTTGCATTCTTATGATTTCCTGATTAATTACGCCGATAAATTCCTTTTGAGTGTTTGTATCAAACTCATCACCGTGGTTATAGAGTGTATCTATGTAACTTCTCAGTACCGTAACAGGTGTTCTGAGTTCATGGCTTACGTTTGATATGAAGTTATTTTTCATCAGGTCAATTTGAGATTCTTTGGTTATGTCATGAAGGACGATAATATACCCTTGATATTGCTGGTTAATGTTGAACATAGGGGATATAGTTGCTTTTAGGGTTTTGTCGTCAATAACGGTCTGGAATTCAGGCGGTTCATTTTCTATTTCTTCAAGCGGGAGGTCTTTGAACTTGCTTATTCCTTCCTGGAAGCATAACTCGCCGTTTGAATCGCAATATTCCTGTATTTTTGAATTTTTGAAGGCTCTTTCGCTTACATTCAGAGTTTTGAGAGCTGCGTTGTTATATAAAATAACACGGTCATAGTTGTTGCAGACAATTACTCCGTTTGCTATGCTGATGAGGACTGTTTCGAGTTTATTTCTTTCTGATGTAAGTTTTTCGATGTTTTGTTCTTCATAGCGTCTTAGCCTTGAAGACATATCATTGAATTGCTCGAAGAGTTCTTTTATGTCTCCCCAGAGGTCATTTGTGTTGAATGTATAGCCAAATTCTCCTGTTGAGATTTTGTTTACGCCGTCAGTAAGAAGAGTAATTTGTCTTGTGAGGAGAATTGTATTCACGATTACAGCCAGACATGAGAGCATCCAGGCTATGATAAAGATAAATATCATGGAATTTTTTGATGTTGTGAGAACATTCCTGAAAGTTTGTCCCGTAAATCCTACTTGAAGAGAGCCGGCGAGAATTTTTTCTCCGTCTTCATTTTCTATAAACACAGGTGCACTAAAACTAAAATCATCAAGCGGTTTGAATTTTTCTTTTTCTATTGAATAAACAGGTATTCCGGTTGCATCTGTAAAACTGACAAAAGCTATATCATCGTTGTTTTGTACCAGTGTTTCTGCGTTATTTTTAATTTTTTTGTATTTTTCTGTTTGGTCAGTGTTTGTTTCTGCGAGCTGTAGTTCGTCAACGGTTTGTTTTGCCATGGTTTTTGTCATCATCTGGCCGAAGTTGTAATAGCTGTCGAAGATTTTTTTCTGGGTATTGTTTATTGCAAAGTAAGCTGTTACTACTATCAGAACTGAACTCAAAAGCATTCCTAGAATTAGCAGTTTGCTCCTTGTTGACATATTAAATATTTTCAAAGACTTGATACTCAAACTCGCTCTCCTTTTTTCTTAAGTAAATTATATCATTATCTTTAGAATAAGAGTATTTTTTGTTTTTGTAAGGAAAAATCATTTAAACAAACTACAGAATAAGTATGCAAAATATGCAAAAATAATAGTATATCTTCTAATAATAGGGGAAAGAATAATGTTTAACAGATTATGCAAGATTATTTTCATAAGACATGGATCGACGATTTATAATGAAGAAAACAGACTTTTTGACAGCGAAGAATATCCTCCGCTGAACGAAGCCGGAAAATACGAAATAGAAACACTTACCGAATGGCTGAAAAATACAACTCCAAAGATTGATTGTATTTATACAAGTTCTGCGCTAAGGGCAATCCAGAGTGCAAGGCTAATTGCAAAATCTTATAAAACAGGTTTTGAGATACTTGACAATCTTTATGAGAGAAAAGCCGGTCTTTGGGGCGGGCTGACATTTGACCAGATAGAAGAACAATATCCTCAGGAGCTTGAGCAGTATCATCAAAATCCGTTTGAATTTTGGCCTGAAGGCGGCGAATCAACAAAAGAGCTGAATGCCAGAGTGAAAAAGACAATAGGCGAGATAATTGATAACAACAAATATAAGATTCTGGCGGTTGTCACCCATGCCGGAGTAATCCAGGCTGCAATAGCAAATGCTCTTGATATTCCCCCGAAAAATCAGTCAAGAGTAATCATAAGAACAGGGTCAGCTACACAGATTAATTATTATGAATATGGTGCAGGGCTAATTTATTCTTCGTATGTACCGTAGAGTTTTATATTCGAATTGATTATTTTGGGATATTTAGTATTATAATAATCAATGATGTAGGAAACAGGAGTTTTGAGTGTACGAAGCGTTTAATTTTATTCGTTCAAAAACAGATATTGTCCCTGAAATAGGTATTGTTCTCGGGTCAGGACTCGGGGCGTTTGCTGATGAAATAGAAGGAGTGAGAATACCTTATTCCGAAATACCGTCATTTGGCGCATCCTCAGTAAGCGGGCATGCCTCCAGGCTTGTGATAGGCAGTTACGGCGGGAAAAATGTTGTAGCAATGCAGGGACGTTTTCATTATTATGAAGGATATTCTATCGAGCAGGTTGTTTTGCCTGTGAGAGTTATGAAACTTCTCGGAGTAAAGACGCTTATTGTTACAAATGCGGCAGGCGGTGTAAACCTTGATTATTCTCCTGGGGATTTGATGATAATCCGTGACCATATAAATCTTTTTGGGACAAATCCTCTGATAGGAAAAAATATTGATGAGTTTGGACCTCGTTTCCCTGATATGAGCGAGGCATATAGCAGAGATTTAATAAGGCTTGCTCATGGTATTGCTGATGAACTCGGGATAAAAGTAAAAGAAGGAGTTTATGCAGGCAGCAGCGGTCCTTCTTATGAAACTCCTGCAGAAACAAGGATGATACGTGTTTTGGGTGCTGATGCAAGCGGTATGTCAACAGTCCCCGAAGTAATTGTTGCAAATCATTGCGGGATAAAGGTTTTAGGAATTTCATGTATTACAAATATGGCATCAGGTATTCTCAGCGGGAAACTTGACCATCAGGAAGTTATTGATACTGCTGATAGAATAAAAGATAATTTTTTAGGCTTAATTCGAGAGGTAATAAAGAATCTCCCGTAGGTTAATTTTTAATTTTATTTATTTGGCATAATTTTATATTCTCAGAGAGTATAGAATTATGAATTTTGATGACATCGAAAATCAAAAAATCTGCAACAGTAAAGAGCTTGCTTATTCCTCGGTCAGTTTATCTAAAATAATGTTGAGGCAGATGGAGCTGTTTGATTGTCTTTTGAAAAAGTATAAAGGACGGATTGAGGTACTTGAGATTTTAAATACAATGCTTTTCGTTGACAATCTCAAAGAAGCTTCAGATATTTTGCTCAGAAATTTGTGTAAAAAGATGTATTTTCAATCCGGGATTATAAAATTTTTTGATGCAAATTCCGGTAATTTTATGGACATAGGGAGTGTTTATTGCAAAAGCGGGAATTCCGATTGTATCAATGAGCTTTCAAAGCCTTTTGGTGAAAAGATGGAGATGTATCTGAAAAAGGAAGTGTTTGAAAAAAATAAGATACTGATGATTGATGATATAAGAGAAGGTGTCGGTAGTGTATCAGTTTTACAGAAGTTATATTCTCTCAAAGCGAATAAAGCTGTGTTTATTCCCGTGTCTTATCATCAACAGCCGATAGCTCTGATTTTTCTGGAGGGAGAAGAATGTTTTGAGCATGACAGTTTGTTCAGAGAGAATATTTTTTCTTTGCTTCCGAGAATATCTGTTGCTCTCAGTTTATTTCGACTGAATGACAGATACAAAAAGACACTTGAAATAGAATCGGATATAAAAGATATTTTGAGTCAAGTTCAAACATTAAGCGAGCCTGACGGGATATTTGATATTGCGATGAAATATATTCTTGGCTCATTTGATGTTGACGGTGTGCTCAGATTGACTGTTAGAGGTGATGAGAACTATGAGCTGAAGAATGTTATAAGCAGAGAGTCTTTTGATTATAACAAGTTTCCTCGTACAGGCAAATTTCAGAAGCCGTTGATAGATGTTTCGAAAGAAAAATTTTTGTTTATGAACGATGTACAAAGAGATATTATGACATGGAATATAAAGCAGATTCTTGTTGACAGCGGAATAAATTCTATAGTTTTTTATCCGAATATAGGGAATTATGAATTATTGAAAAAATATGAGGATGAGGGATTTCTTCTTATATATACGAATAAAAAGAGGGTATGGACTTCTGATGAACTATATTGGATAAGTTTGATTTATGATACCATATCGCTTGCATATTCTGATTTGAAAAAGAGATTGGCGCTAGAGGAAACAAAAAATAATTTTGTGCTTTCTCTTACGCATGACTTAAAAGCTCCTTTGCTTGCCGAGCAGAAGGCTCTTGAGATGATTATAGACAATAACGGGGATGTTTCGTTTATAAACCAGCTTGTTGAGATTCAGAAGATGAACTCTGAATTAATCAAAATGATAAATGATTTGTTATCTGTTTATCACTATGAAAATTTTGAGTATAAGCTTTTTATCGAGAAGACGGATATAAAAAAACTTATAGCTGAATCGATACAGATGTGGAAGTATCTGTGTGCGGAGAAGAAGTGCAGATTTTCTGTTAATGCGCCGAGGCATGTGGCTGATGTTTATGTTGACAGACGTGAGATAAAGAGAATTTTTTCAAATTTGATATCAAATGCGATAAAACATTGCGGCGAAGGAGTGAAGATAGTTGTTGGAATTGAAGAAAAGGCTGACGAACTTGAAATTTCGGTCAGAGATAACGGTCCCGGGATTAGTCCTGAGGATATTAAACATATTTTTACCCGTTATTATACAAAAAAGCGTGAAGTAGGAAATGGCTTAGGGTTGTTTATTGCAAAGCAGATAATCGAAGCGCACCATGGAAATATACGGGTAGAATCAACGGCAGGCAAGGGAACTGTTTTTTATTTCACATTGCCTACCGTTGATTTTCAAAAAACTGATTAGAAACTATTTTGTTCTGTTATTTCTGACCCGTGTCGGGTTTGCGTCACGAAGTAAGTCTTCTGCCGTTGTTATCTCTTTTTTGGTTTGTCTGCTTTTGTACGGACTGTATAGTTTATCGGTTCCAATAAGTTCAACTCTACCGTTGTTGCATAATTTAAATCTGAAGATATCAAGCCCGAATATGTTTTTACTTTTATCAACGGTTTGCCCGCTGTTAAGCCGCTGGAGGTCTGTTCCGTTGACATCAACAATTATTATTTTGCAGGCATCAGGGTCGGTTATATCACCGAAAGAGCCGTCGCAGAGTTTGTTTTCAAGCTGTGAGTCATTTGCCGCAGCACATGATTCTGACTTACCTCCGAGTCCCCACCATACCATTCTGTCAGCTGATATAATTCTTGGATAGTTTTCGGTATAGAAAGAATCATCCAGATGTGTTCTTTCTTGATATCCGGGTATAGTTTCACTGTTACAGACATTTTCAGGGAGATCTCCGATAGTGTTGATGGTTGAAACAAATTCATCGCAGAAGTTGATTTGTCTGTTTTCATCAACATTTGTTGCACGGCACTGCGCAAGCAATCCTTTCGGATAATTTTGTCTGTTTGAGAGAATATTTGCGGCATTTTGCGTAAGGCTTACGTATGCTTTACGCAGCAAGAATTTGTTTCTTTCCTGTTCTTTCAATCCGGCTTTTGAAATAGCGTTTATGAGAAATGCCGAGATAACGCCGAGTATTGCAAGAACTACGAGTACTTCTATTAATGTAAAACCTTTTTTCATACTTCACACCTTTTTAAATTTTAGACAGTCAGCCATGGGCTTTTTTCTTTTGCTATAAAAATTTGTATATCTTTATTTTTAAATATTTTCTCAAATAAATCAACGACAAATTTTTCTGATTCAAAATGTCCTATATCAAGGATAATTTTGTTGTTTGCATCGAGTGCATTATGGAATTTTACATCTCCTGTGAGGAAAACATCCGTGTCTGCCGAGTTTGAAAATTCGCTTCCTGAGCCGGTACATAGTGAGACGGAGTTTACTGTAGTCTTATTTTGAGGATTTATAACTCTTATAGTTTCACATTCGAGTTGTTTTTTTATGTATTTTATAAATTCATCCAGAGAGTATTCTTTTGCAGTAAAACCCTGTATAACGAAATCATTTATTTGAAATAAATTTTTTAAGCCAAGCCGTTGAGCCAGTTCATGGTTAAGCCCTTCAGGTGCTTTGTCCATGTTTGTATGTGCCGAATAGATTTGTATATTATTTTGAATTGCAATTCCGGCGATTTTACAGGTTATATTATCTGTTGAAAATTTGTTTATTTTATCGAAGAACAGAGGGTGATGTGTTATAATCAGGTCACATTCTTCCTGTGCTGCCTGTTTAACTACCTCTAAAGAAGGAGAGAGGGCAAGGCATATTTTTTTTGTATGCTCTATTCCGAGGTTGATTTGCCATCCGGAGTTATCCCATTCTTCTGCAAGCTCAGGAGGGGCAAAGTCTTCAATAAGTTTGATTATTTCTTTAGTTTTGAGCATTTTTGAATATTTCCTCAAGAATTTTTTCTGCTATATTATTTTTTGTGTCTTTTTGAAAAAATTTGATATTGTTTGATTTGTCTATAATCTTCACTTCGTTTAAGTCGCTGTTGAATCCGATTTCTTTTGATGAAATGTCATTTGCCACAATGAAATCAAGATTTTTTGATTTTATTTTCTTTTTGGCATTTTCAACAAGATTTTCACTTTCTGCACAAAAACCTATGACAAGCTGGTTGTTTTTTTTGATATTTGATATTTCTTTCAGAATATCAGGATTTTTAATAAGTTTCAGAACGAGTTCGTCAGTGTCTTCTTTTTTTATTTTTTGTTCATTTATTTTTTCCACACGAAAATCAGCCGGTGCTGCTGCCATAATTAGTGCATCAGCGTTCATAAAAGCTTGTTTAACTTCTGAGAGCATATCCTGTGTTGAGGCTGCGACAATTGTTCTATAGGGTTTTTTGGTATCAAATGTTGCAATCAAGGTAACATCAGCGCCATGCCTGCAGGCTGCATCAGCGATAGCTATTCCCATTTTGCCTGAACTATGGTTACCTATAAATCTCACGGGGTCAATTTGTTCTTTTGTGCCGCCTGCTGTTACGATAATTTTTTTTCCGTTTAAGAATTTATCTCCGGTAAGTATTGATATGGCAGTGTTTTTAATATCTTCAGGCTCAGCCATTCTTCCGTTGCCATCGTATCCGCATGCAAGATAACCTGAAGAAGGGGGGATTACGGTTATGTTTTTTTGTGATTTCAGAGTTTCAATATTCTTCTGTATCAGAGGATTACTCCACATGTTGCAGTTCATTGCTGGAGTTATGATTATGGGATTTGAAAAAGCTGCTGCAGTTGATGTCAGCAGATTATCGCATATACCGTTTGCGATTTTTCCTATAGTATTTGCAGATGCGGGTGCTATGATGAATAAATCAGCTTCGCTCAGTGAGATATGTTCGGGTCTCCAGTTTTGTGAAGAAAATTCATCGCTGTACACAGGATTTTGAGAGAGAGTCATGAGAGTTGTTTCCGTAACAAAATTTTTTGCATTCGGGGTCAAGATTGTTTTTACATCAGCATTCAGTTTTTTAAGCTCTCTAATCAAAGAGCATACTTTATAGGCAGCTATGCCGCCTGTTATCCCGACTAATATTTTTTTGTTTTTGAGCATTAATTTTGTTTCTCCCGAGAAATAATTTTTTGAAGTTCTTCTGTTGCTTCATCAAGGTTGTCATTTGTAATTTTGTAATTGAACTCGAATGATTTGGCATATTCATCTTCGAATATTGCGAGACGTTGCTTTATTTCTTCTGTTTTTTCGGTATTTCTTCCTGTGAGGCGTTTTTGGAGTTCATCAAATGATGGTGGAAGGATAAAAATTAAAACGGCTGATGGAATTTTATTTTTGATTTGCATGGCTCCTTTGACTTCGATTTCCAAAATCAAATCATAGCCGTTTTGAAGAGTATTGTTAATTGTATCGTAATATGTCCCGTAATAATTACCCGAAAATTCTGCCCACTCGGCTAGTTTATCTTCTTTGATTAATTTGGTAAAGTTATCTCTGGAAATGAAATAGTAGTCGACCCCATCTGTTTCATGAGGTCGAGGAGCACGTGTGGTTGCAGAGATTGAAAGTTTTATGTTCGGATTTTTTTCAAGGAGTTTGTGAATGATAGTACCTTTCCCGACTCCGGAAGGACCTGATATTACGAATAACTTTCCTGATGTTTTTTGCATTTTGGATAATTCTCCAGACTGTATTTTAAAAAATTATATAGTAAATGTTTTACAAATTAAAGAAATAAGTGTAAAATTATTATATATAAATTCAATTTATAATACCGGCAGAGATTTTGGTAGAGAAGAGATGTATAAATATATCTTTCAATTTTTATTTGGGCAGGCGAGAGCAAATTGAAAAAACTAAATGAAATAACAGCGCCGTTATATGAGATAGAAGAAGAGATAGTTCAATATTTAAACAATATATTCGAACAGCAGGAAAAAAGCAGAGTAATCAATGCCATATCAAATAAAGTCAGAAGTTCTTTATTATTAGACAGAGTTTTGAAAAATATATTTTTTGAGATTAACTCTTTGATAGATATAGAAGGAATAGGAATCTTTTTATACAACGAAGAAACAGATAGTTTGAATGTTGGTTTCAAAGGTTATAAGGGTTGTCAGATAGATTCTGTCGGCTTTAATCAGATTTTGCGGCATGTTGCTGACAGTCTGAAATCAGGAGAACAATTTGTTGATGATACGGTTGAAAAATTCTTTTCGGATAAAAGTCTTGTAGAGAAGATAAACAGCAATATTGATATAAAAACTTTTGTGATAACACCTATGGTTTATCAGGGGAAGTTTATAGGGTTGATTGCTGTTTATGGAGCAAAACCGATAATAAACAGCCAGCTTGATTTGCTGCAAAATATTAGTGATAAGACGTCGATAGCTGTTTTTCAGGCACAATTGTTCAGTGAGTTGAAGAACAAGAATGATAAAGATCAGAATTTATACAGGCAGGCTCAAAAAAGAGATGAAATGAAGAATGAATTTTTAGTAAATATATCTCATGAGCTGCGTACGCCTTTGAATTCAATTATAGGTTTTTCAAAGATTTTGGCTTCCAAGGATAATGAAAATTTTACGCCGAAGCAAATACAATATGTAAATAACATTTTAGTAAGCGGAGAGTTTCTTGTGAAGCTTATAAATGAATTTTTAGATTTATCTAAAATAGAAGCAGGTGTTTTGGATTTAACTTATGAGTGGTTCAATTCTAAAAGTGTAATATATGAAGTTATGTCCGTTTTGTATGAAACGGCGAAAGAGAAAGATTTGAATATAGAGTTTGATTTAAAGAACATTTATATAAATGCTGATAAGAAACGATTTACAGAGGTTATGTACAATCTAATTTCTAATTCAATAAAATTTTCAAATAATAACGGTGTGATTATCCTGAGTAATAAAGATTTAGGGAACAGTGTTTATGTTGAAGTTGCAGATAATGGCATAGGCATATCTGAAGAACAAAAAGGAAATATTTTTAATAAATTTGTATCTTATGCTGGTGCGAGAGAAGGAACAGGGTTAGGGCTTCCTCTTTCAAAGAAGATAATAGAAATGCACAGAGGGAATATATATTTTGAGTCTGTTCCAAACGAGCTTACGAGATTTTGGTTTGTTATTCCAAAGGATTATACATGTAAAGAAAAAAGTGGACAATAAATAGAAAAAGTTGGCTAAAAAACGAATATATGAGAAAATAATATTGCCTCTGCGGGTTCATTCGTTTTGATCCTACATTTTTTTATACAGGGAGTCTGACTTCAGAATAACAAAGTATACCTAGTGTTTTTGCATTTTAGGAAACGGCGATTTATTCGAGAGGACACCCACCTGCTGGCTTAGCAGGTATCAAAACCTTAGCCTGTAGGGGCACAATTTTTTATTTTTTGGGTTTTACATCTCTGTTAATTATCAGATTTGCACTTTTATCTTCGATAGGTTTAGAGCTTGAAGGAAAGTATTTTACTTCATATTTCGGATTTTGTTTAAGAACAAATACTTGACCATTCAGCTGGGCTCCCTCTTCAACGTTGATTATATAGTTTGCGCCGGGAATATTTTCAACTTGTTCAAAAACTATATCACCATTTATGTTTGTGCCTTTTGGAATGGTAACTTCAATGTCTTCGCCGGGTTCATAAAAGAAACAGCTGAAGGTAACATCACCGAGTTCATTATTCCCTGACATTTTAAGATTTTGCGGGTTGCATCTCAGTTCATCTATTTTTGTATTATGGAGGGTTATTTTTGACAACGGAACTCTTGTGTCAATAAATTTTTCTATATGGCTGTCAGAAGCATCAAGGACCTGTTTGTGTCTTATTTGGTAGAAATCCATAGGACCTATTTTGCTGTTATTTGTAATATAAAAAATGTTTTGACTCGGGCGGGTTTCAGGGTATCTTATTTGTTTGATTGTTGAGTTATTGACAGTCAATTCATTATCAATAAGATTTCTGCCGCCTTTTATCGGATCATTTGTGAAAAGGGCAACACAACCAATGGTGCTGTCAGAGATATTGGCATGTGCTATAGTTTGTGATCGAAGTTCGACTGTAGCTGCATTTGAGTTATCAGCCATGGTCAGATTGCCGGCACGTACTTCTGATACTGTTGTTTTTTTCAAGTTTACATCAGGTGCTTCAAGAATTCTTTCTATATTACAGTTTCTGGCATTTATAATTCTTGCATCTATAGGCTTAGATGGTTCATCTGTTTTGCTTACACGTTTTTTTGCTTTGATTGTTGAATTAATGAAGGTGTATTCTTTTTTTCTGTCGGTTTTGAATTTTTCGTGTGCTCCTACTACTTCGCCTGATAAAACAGCAGGGGCTTTCTTGAATCTGTTTTGTGGTCTCGCTGCAGCTGAAAAAGTTACCGTATCCAGAACAGGCTGCTTTAAATTTTGATATGTACTTGAAGATGGTGAGTTCAGATTATTTTTAGGTTGATGGTTTGTTGAAAAACTAATTTTTACGGGTTGTATATTCACTTTTAACCTCTTTAATTTTTTTCTTATATGAGATAATTATATGTGTTTTTAAGGAATATGAAAAATTTTTTTTGACAGAATTTGGAAATAAATTTAATTTTTTTAATAAAAAGTATTTTTTAGGGTATAATTCATTTTGATAAAGGGAATAGTTACGTGAGAATTATATCAAAATCTTTGAACGATACTGAGGAAATAGGTAAAGCTATTGCCTCTGTTTGTGAAAACAGCGGGGGATTAATTTGTCTTTATGGCAGTGTTGGTGCCGGCAAAACGGCTCTTGCCAAATCTATCGGAAAACACTTGGGAATTGAAGAGAAAGTCACAAGTCCGAGTTTTGTTATATTGAATGAGTATCACTCGGGGACTATTCCCATGTATCATTTTGATTTGTATCGTCTTGAAAAAGAAGGTGTATCTACGATTCTTGATGAACTTGAAGAATACGGTGAAGATGACCATGCTCTTACTCTTGTTGAGTGGGCAGAGTTTTCGAATGACCAGCTTTCAAAGGACAGACTTGATATCAGGATAAATTACATAGACGAAGATGCCCGTGAATTTTGTTTTGAAGCTTACGGCGATAAACATGAAAAGTTGTACAATAAATTGAAAGAGAGTTTGAAAAGTGTATTTACTGGCGTTTGATACAAGTTTAAACAAGACATATATTGCGCTCGGTTGTGATGGGCAAATTGTGAATTCACAGGTTGTTGAGAGCAAAGACGGGATTTATCATTCCGAGTTTTTAACTGAAAAAATAAAAGAAATTTTATCTGATAATTCTCTAAAGATTACTGACATAGGTGCTGTTATTACAAATGTTGGTCCAGGCAGTTTTACCGGAATAAGAACCTGCAATACCGTTGCCAGAATGCTCGGTCAACAGCTTGATGTTGATGTAGTCGGTGTGTCCTCTCTTGAGATATTATCTTCGCTGAATGATTCTGAAAAAGAGTCTTTATGTTTGATGGATGCAAGAAAGCATAAGGCTTATGCCGCTATATATTCGGGGTCTGTAGAAATTTTGCAGCCATCTGCGCTTGAAATCGATGAGGCAATCAAAATAGCCTCTGATAACAAATATTTTGTTATAGCGGACACAAAAATATCAGCTATTCTGAAGGAAAATGGTATTGAGTCGTTAAATTATGAAGAGACTAATTATGATTTGGGGCGTAATTTATTGAAGTTGGGATATGAGCATTTGAAAAGAGGAGGCAACTTCAATTTTGCTCTTCTTAAGCCTTTGTATATTCAACCGCCGTCTATTACTATGCCAAAATCAAAGAATTAGTCTCTTTCATCATTAAAATCTTCGTATTGCTCTATGAGTTCTGTTTCAGGATAAGTATCCATTACAGATTCGTCATAGTCTTCGTATCTGTCATCTGTTATATTTTCACCCTGACAATATAGCAACACTTCTCTGCGGTCTGTTCTCGGGATATTTTCTTCTTCATCCATCACAAGAACTTCGCATTTGATATATTTCTTCAATTCTTCCGAATATATCTCTTTCACTACTGTATGAGCCATTTCTTAATTCCTTTTTTTACAGCTTAACATATAGTGAATTTATTTTTATGCGAAAAAAGTGTAATGAATTTGATATTTGCACTATAATTTTATTGTAAGGCAGGATTTGTGAATTATGGTAAGAACTTTATCTTCAAAACAGAATGAAATTTTATCAAAATTATCCTCTATAGTAGGAAAGGACAATGTACTTTACGAAAAAGAAGACTTATATTGTTACTCTTTTGATACTATGAGCCATGGTTACAGTGTTATGATGCCTGATTATGTTGTTTTGCCATCAAATGCTCGGCAGGTTTCAGATGTCGTAAAGCTTGCATCATTCTATAAACTGCCGATTATTCCGCGCGGCGCAGGAACAAACCATGTCGGCGGATGCGTTGCAGTGGACGGGGGAATTATCATTCATTTTTCAAAGATGAATAAAATACTTGATATAGACATAAAAAACTTAACCTGCCGTGTTCAACCGGGAGTCATTTTGCAGGATTTACAGACAGCTGTCGAAAATCTCGGTTTTTTCTTTCCACCTGACCCTTCAAATCTGAAAGTATCAACTGTAGGTGGCGCATTAGCCCTTTCTTCAAGCGGACCGCGTCATTTCAAGTATGGAGGTATGAACGAATACACTCTTGATTTGGAAGTTGTGAATGCTCAAGGGGAAATTTTCCATACAGGCATGGCGGTGAAGAAAAATGTCAGCGGGTATAATTTGACAAACCTTTTCGTTGGTTCCGAAGGAACTTTAGGAGTTGTGACTGAAGCTACGTTTAGACTTATTCCAAAGCCGATGTGCAGACAAATTATGCTTGCATTTTTTGATCAGGTAGAGAGAGCTTCTGATGCCGTAAGAGCTGTTATTCAGGCGAAACTTACGCCGTCAGTCCTTGATTTGATAGACAGAAATACTATTACAACAATCGAAAAATTTTATCCGACAGGTGTTTTTAAAGAAGCCGAGGCATGTTTGATTATAGAGGTTGACGGTTCTGATGAGCAGGAGATAACAACTCAGAGTTCAAAAATAGAAAAAGTTTGCAAGCTCTTTTGTGCAACTGATTTCGTACTTGCCAAAAATAAAGAAGAATCTGAAAAAATATGGTTTGCCCGCCGTTCCGCTTTTGCAGCCGTAGCAAAATTGGCACCTGATGTTGTAACTGAGGATGCTGTAGTCCCTCAGGATAAGATTACCGATATGGTAAAGAAGATTAAAGAACTCTGCGAAAAATACGGGATTATGGCATGTATTATGGGACATGCCGGCGATGGAAACATACATCCGAATTTTTCTCTTGATTTGCGGGATGAAAAACAGAGAGAAAATTTTGAGAAACTTAAGGATGAATTTTTTGAGTATGCATCTTCTTTAGGCGGAAGTATTACGGGAGAGCATGGCATAGGTATGACAAAGTCGAAATATCTGGATAAAAATGCTCCTGTTTATCGTTATATGAAACAGATTAAAGATGTATTTGACCCTGAGAACATACTCAATCCTCATAAGATATGGTAAATGTAATGAAAAAATTTGAAGAGTATAAGGAAGAAATATACAGCTGTTCACGCTGCGGACTTTGTCAGGGGATTTGTCCTCTTTACAAAACAACAGGACTTGAAACCGTTGTTTCTAGAGGTCAGTTTTCTTTGTTGAATGGCATTTTGAACGGAGATATGACTTTTAACAAAAAAGTTTATAAAAACCTTGATATGTGCCTGCACTGTGATGCTTGCAAAAGTTATTGCCCGTCTGATATTGACGCAGAGAAGATTATTACATCTGCAAAAATAGAGTGTTACAAGTATGCCCCGCTTTCAAAAAAGTTTAAGTTATTTTTGCTTAACTCAAATATTTTTTTGAAAACAGCAGGCCGATGTGTTGATATTTTTCGCTTTTTGGGGCTGCATAACCTTCTTTCCGTTTTTCACTTTGGTTCTGTTGTAAAGAGATTTCTCGAAGAGAATGTCAGATACAGAAAGCTCAAGCCTGCAAGACAACTCGGGCTAAAAGTGTTTTATTTTCCTGGGTGCGTTAACACTTATTTCAACAAATCAATTCTTAATTCAATGCGTATGCTTGCTGAAAAAAACGGTTTTGAACTTGTTATTCCTGATGGTTTGCACTGTTGCTCTGTTGCCCATCTCAGCGCAGGAGATTTTGAAACTTTTTATCGCAATGCCGTATTGAATCTTGATATGATACCTGATGATGTTGATTATGTTGTATTTGATTGTGCTTCATGTCATAAGGCATTTGAATTATATGATGATATTTTAAACAGCAAGAAAACAAAGAATTTGAAAGATAAGCTGATTCATCTGAATAACTTTATAGAGAAACAGGATATTTATATTCCTGAGAGAGTTAAATTTGAAAAAATCGTCTGCGAACATATCCCATGCCATTTAAAGGACAAAGAAAGTATATGGAAAGCTGTGAAAAAGATGGCTTTTATTGATAATTTTCAAAAAGATGAAACAAACCAATGCTGCGGTGCTGCCGGTCTGTTTTGCTTTGAGCATGGGAAAATTTCAAGAGAAATCTCCAAGAGCAAATCATCAAAACTTGAGGAGAAAGCCGATGTAATTTTAACATCATGTTCTTCATGCACTATGGGAATACTCCAAGGCTTATCAGAGAATGGCAAACACATTAAAATATATAATCCTGTAGAGCTTTTAGCGGAGCAGTATATTGAAGAAGAAAATTTGTCAAAACAGTGTCATACTGAGAGTTAGCGAAGTATCTAAACAAGAAGGATTCTTCGGACTAAAGCCCTCAGAATGACGGTTTTTTAATAGTATCTGTGGAATTTGCTATATAAGTTCCAAATATTCTTGCTTTACTTTTTGTGAAAAAAAGTAGATAATGGGAGAGGTATAAAATTTAAAACAAAGAAAGATTAAAAATGTTTAGCGAAGAAAATTTTCAAGATCGAGAAATCGTATGTTCTGACTGTGGTCAGACTTTTGTATTCACAGCAGAAGAACAAGAGTTTTATTCACAAAAAGGATTTGAAGAACCCAAAAGATGTAAAGCATGCAGAAATGCAAAAAAAATGCAAAACAGAAAAAAAAGACTTAGATTTGATATGCGTTATGAGATAACATGTTCTGATTGTGGAACACAAACAACCGTACCATTTAAACCGCGTGAAGATAAACCAGTTTATTGCTCCGATTGTTATAAAAAACATCAACAAGCACATGTAACTCAAGAATAGGAGCAAAAATGGAAAAAGAAAAAATTTTCAAATTGCCAAAACTTGATTTTGGCAATGGTTTGTTTGCCAAAAATCCAATTGTCCAGGGAGGTATGGCAATCAAAGTAAGCACGGCAAAATTAGCAGCTGCTGTTGCCAACTGCGGCGGTGTCGGTATTATTGGCGCATCTGGTCTGACAGAAGAAGAACTGCGTTCTCAAATTCGTTTAGCACGCAGTTTGCAGAAAAATCATGACGGGCTGATTGGTGTTAATATTATGTTTGCTGCAAGAGAATTCAGCATGCTCGCTAGAGTATCGATGGAAGAGGGTATTGATATTATCTTCTTCGGAGCAGGGTTCTCAAGAGATATCTTCGAAGAAGGCAGAAAACATCACACTCCCATTGTTCCGATAGTCAGCTCTCCCAAACTGGCAGCATTATCACAAAAACTCGGTGCAAGTGCTGTTGTCCTTGAAAGCGGAGATGCAGGAGGGCACCTTGGAACGGATAAATCTCTTGAGGAGCTTCTTCCGGAGGTAAGAAAAGCCTTGGATGAATCAGCACCTGAGGGTAAACATGCTATTCCTCTGATTGCTGCAGGTGGAATTGCAAACGGATTTGATATTGCCAAATTTTTGAAAATGGGTGCTGATGGTGTTCAGATGGGCACAAGATTTTTGCTCAGTGATGAATGTGAGGCATCTGATAAGTTTAAGAAAATGCTTGTAAGCGCAAAAGAAAGTGATATTGTGAAAATTCTCAGTCCGGTAGGTTTGCAGGCAAGAGCAATTGTTTCGAACTTTACAAAAAAACTTTTGGAAAATAAAGCGCCGAAGCCGCAGCATTGCGATCGCTGTTTGAAACATTGTTCCGGAAGTTTTTGTATTATGAAGGCTCTAAACCTGAGCTGCTCGGGGGATGTCGAAAACGGTTTGTTTTTCACCGGAAAGAGTTTGCTGAATATTCATGAAATTCTGCCTGTGAAAGAAATATTCAAAAGACTTGAGCGAGAAATCAGAGCAAATTTCTAAATTTGTAAAATTTGGTTTGTAAATTATGAAAGAAGTGTAAATATTAATTGTATATTTACACTTCTTTAACAATATCTTCTTTATTTTTTGAAAAATTGATAAAATAAATATGTAAAGATTTTAAAATTGAGGCAATTTTTTAATAAAGTATGTTTTTACATGATTAGTTAGGTATGTCTTTAATTTTTAATAAGGTATATAAAATTGAATCCTGAATCGAAGTTGGTTAGATCAAGTGACAGTCAAAGTGTGGAAAAAAGCAGCAATCCGATAAGTCTTGCTCATATCAGCGGTCCTAAAAAAACTTCTAATCGTTTGTATGGAGGTTATAACAAGCAGCAATTCTTCTCAAATCAAATTAATAATGTTGATGCTCTCGACATTATCACGGATTTTTGCTCTAACATAAGTTCAAAGAAAAATATAGAAGATGTATTGTTCTATTTACACCATATTGTAATAAACAAGCTTAATTACAATTTTTCTGCCGTAGGTTTTATCAATTCATCAGGGGCAATTGATGTAAAACTTGTTGATAGAATAAGCAATGTATTTTCTACAAAAGTCTTTTCTCATGAGGAAAACAGTCCTGTTTCACAATGTATAAATGAGAAAAAGGAAGTGACAGTCGCTACAACTGCTTTTTTGAATATTAACTATCTTCAAAATTCTCCGGCGCTTCTTCTTCCCATAGTAGAACAGGGCATATGTATAGGTATTTTCATTGTTGGTATGAATGTTGCAAATCCTCATAACAATAGAATTTTGAACATTCTTGTGAACTATGCAAGCACTTATATGTCAAATTTAAAACTTTTGGCAAAAATAAAAATCGGTGATGACAGAGATCCTCTTACAAATTTGATGACTCATAGAGTTTATCAGGAAACACTGCGTCATGAGCTAAAACAGGCTCAAGAAAATGACAAACCTTTATCGATAGCTGTTTTAGATATCCAAAATATTTGGACAATCAACAGAGATTATGGTTTTTCCCGTGGTGATGAAGTTATTAAAACAGTAGCAAAGACTGTTGAAAAAGCCGTTGCAGGAAAAGGCTTTGCCGCAAGATACGGCGGTGATGAGATTGCAATTATTCTCCCTAACCACAATCACCAACAGGCAATGTATGTGGTTGAATACATCAATCATTCTCTTTCTTGCTGCATGGTTGATGATGTCGGTGCTATAAAAGCAAGCTTTGGTATTGCATCATTCCCGAGTTGTTCTCGTACGCAGGAAAAATTGCTTATACAAACAGAGCAAGCATTAATGATGGCAAAACACAAATCATCTCAGGATGGCAAGTCAAATATTGTCAGTGCAAATGATTTTGATTTCTGGAGTGAGACGGCTCTTGATTCATTTGCAGCAGTAATTACCAAAAAACATGCGCAATTCGGAATTAACTTTGAAGAAGAACTTGTAGATAAACTCCACAGAGAAACAATTACTTCAAATTCACATCTTATAGAAACCATAACATCATTAGCAGGTGCGATTGATGCGAAGGATACTTATACAAAAGGTCATTCGATGTCAGTATCCCGTTATGCGGAAGCTCTTGCGAGGGCTCTTGAACTTCCTCAGGAAGAAGTTGAACGTATCAAGCTCGGCGCTCTTGTTCATGACGTCGGCAAAATAGGTATTCCCGAATCTGTTTTGACAAAACCTGACAGACTCAGTGATGATGAGTGGGAGATTATGAAACAGCATCCTGTAATTGGTGCAGAAAAAGTAATTGAACCTATAGAGTCATTGAAACATCTTATTCCTATGGTTAAACATCATCATGAACACTGGGATGGTTCAGGTTATCCCTGCGGGTTGAAGGGAGAAGAGATTCCTCTTGATGCTAGAATAGTTTCTGTTGCTGATGCATTCCATGCTCTTATCAGTGACAGACCGTACAGAAAAGGTTTGAGTCTTGAAAAATCTCTTGAAATTCTGAAATGCGGTTCCGGCATACAGTGGGATAAAACGTTGGTCAGAAAATTCATGGTAATTGCCCCATCGTTATACAATACTTTTTAAATATTTTACATGATGAATTTATTTCTTAATTAGGCTATTATAATAGTAATAGCCTAATTGGGTTCCGGGAGATGGGAAAAAGATTTTTAGCTTTTATATTGTGTTTTGTATTTTTCTTTAATTTTCTGTGTCTTATTCCCGAATCAACAGCAGAAGAGACAAAAGACAACGGAGGATATATCTTCCATGGGCATGCTGAAATAAATCAGGATGTTCCTCAGCGAAAGAAAGATATATTCACGGGCGAGCACAGTACTATTGATGAAGGCACGAAAGTTAAAATGACTGTTTCATCAGTTTTGAGTGCTGGATATACGGAAGAAGGCGACGAATTTTTTGCTGAGATAGTGGAAGATGTGGAAGGAGAGAATGGCGTAGTAATTCCGATGGGCAGCATTGCCCATGGTACGGTTACCCGTCTTGAAAATTCAAAAAGACTCGGACGTGACGGGTATATTGTGTTGAACTTTGATTCAATAATCACTCCTGACGGAAGGGAAATTCCTGTTGAAGCCCATATGACGACAAAGCCTAATCCTGTGGCATCTGTCAGTAAAACAGTATTGAAAGATACCGGTTATATGCTTGGCGGTGGTGTTATCGGAGGGCTTGCTTCTGTCCAGCTGTTAGGTGTCGGTGCTGCTGTCGCAAGCCATGGATATACTGTTGTAGGCGGTGCAGGGCTTGGGGCTGTTGTAGGGCTTGGTTATGCTCTCGGGCGTAAGGGAAAAGAAGTTCTTTTGCAACCTGGTGATGAGATTAACGTAAAAATTCTCGGGGCGCTCAAGCTGCCTGTTTTGAAAGAAGAAGCTTATAAAGAAAAAGAGTTGAAATATGACGGTCTTGATATAAGGATTACAAATTATAAAATAGAAGAAGACCCGTTTGGTGACCCTAATATAATTACACTTTCACTGGTAATAGAAAATGCGACTCAAAAAACTTTTTCCAGTTTTGATTTTTCATTAGTAAATGATTATAAGAATGAATATCATCCCACACCTTTTACAAATACAGAGATGTGGTTTAACCGCATAAAGCCGAATGACAAGATGGTTGGTAAGATTTCATTTTTTGTTGATAATCCTAAAAGAAAATACTGGCTTGTGCTCTGTGATCCTATCACAAGAGAGCAGCTTGTGAAAATTTCTCTTGATAATGTCAAAAGAGATTTGATGAAGCAGGCAAAAGCTGACAAGAAAAAGAAGAAAAAGTAGTTATTTTTTTATCAGAGATAAGAACAAGGATTCTAACAGCCCGATTGAAGAAACATAGCTGAGGGATTCAAGTTTTGCTTTGTTTATTTTTTGTATTATGTTAATTATTTTCATAGCGTTTATTTTGTTTTCTGAATTTTTCTCGAGTAATCTTTTGAAGTGCTCAAGCAGCATATCAAGAAGAGAATCAAGCGTATAACTCTTTGATAAATCTATAAATTCCTGAGCCAGAATTACTGCCTCTGCTTCGTTCCGTGGTGGAATTTTGAGAACAAGATTTTCAACAGGAGAAATGTCCAATGACGGTATTTTATTTGAGATGACATTTATGCACTGGCTTCTTGAGATAATTGTCGGGAGCATATCGTCTTTGTTTGATGTGAGAAAAAAGAAAGTGACTTTATCATTAGGCTCTTCTATACTCTTGAGAATGGCATTAGACGGAGATGCTTTGAAAATTTTTTGTGAGAGACCTGTCGGAAGCCAGTTGCGTTTTTCGTCGCTATCTTTTGTTGTCGGGGGAGAAAATGGTGTGTCAACTTCTTCGTTTTTTTCTTCCGCTCCTGTAAATATTATTATGCGATGATAAGGCGAGGTCAGAGAAAGAGCATTTTTGAGGTGTCTTATTTGGTCAACACTTATTACGCTCTTGGGTTTACCGTCGCTGTGCCCTTCAAGATAGTCTATCGGTGAGATTGTTATTACTGCAGGATGTTTGTTTTCTTTTATCCATTTGCAGTTAAGGCACTCGCAGGTTTCAAAATGTTCTTTGTTCTGGCAGTTCAGGTACCTTGCAATTTCAAGAACCAGGTCATACTGTGCGACGGGGTTTGAACCTGTCAGCAAAAACGAGTGAAAAAATTTATCACTGCCGTGTTTTAGAGCGGATTCAAAGAAATTTGTTGCGAACGGAAATTCTTCTTTTAGATACTGCTTAAACATACTGCTCCTGTGTTGCAAGAATCATATCAAAAGCTATTTCATCAGAGAGTTTGCCTGATTTGATGTTGTATTCTATATCAGTGAGGGCTTGTCTGATTGCTATGAGGTAGTTGATATCTACTTTTTTGAGTTTTTCCATGTCCTGTTTCACTACAAATTCATGGAGGTTTACTATTCTTGAGATTTCCTGTGGTGATTTTTTATGCAGGGCTTCAATTTTTATGCGGAGCCATCTTTTGATAACTGACTGTAAAACGGCAAGAATTTTCAACGGGTGTTCTTTTTGAGTGAGCTTTCTCAGTTCAGAGAGAGTGTTTTTTCTGTCGTTTTTCAAAATACAATCGGCAAAGAAGAAAACATTTTCGTTGTTTCCGGAGAAAGAGAGTACATCTTTTTTTGTGATTGAAGTGTTCGGATAAACTAATAGCTTTAGTTTATCAAGTTCATTGTCAAGAAGTCTCAATTCATCTCCTTTGAGGAATAACAGTTCTTCTGCTGCGTCTTTGTTTATTTTGATTTCTTTTTCCTGACAGGTTTGGTTTATCCATGATATGAGTTTGTCTGTTTGATAACTCTTTAGCATAGGGAATTCTCTGACTTCGCCTGCTGATTGGATGAGTTTGACCAGTTTTGATGATGAGTCAATTTTTTTGTTTGCTCCCCGTGGAATTTTGCAGACAAAAAGAGCATGAAAGTTCGGTACAAGATTTTCCAGTGTCTCAAAAAAAGATTGCATAATTTTGTCTGATGAAGACGGTTTGTTTGTTCCTCTAAGAAATAAATCCGGAGTATAAATCTCGAGCAAAAAATTCCCGAACATCATCGGTACAGCCTGAAGCTCTTCAAGGATTGATTTTATATCGAGTTTATTTGGTTTGAGGATTTTGTGGTTCAACCCGGCAAGAGAATCATCAAGAACATTTTTTCTCAGGTTTTTAACAGCCTTATCAATGTTGAAATCTTCTTCTCCCCAATATAAATAAACCGGCATGGGAATGCCTCCGTTCTATTTGTTGTCAATTAGCAAGCTTGCGCCAATTACGCCTGCTCTTTCTCCGAGTTTGGCGGTAACTACTTCGACAGCATCTGCTGATACTTTTATTGCTCTTTCATTTATGGTTTTTCTTATCGGGTCAATCAAGAAATTTCCTGCCTGGCTTACGCCGCCGCCGATGATAATTTTTTCAGGGTTCAGCAGGTTAACGACGCTTGTGAGGGCTATTCCAAGCCATTCGCCGACTATAGCAAAAATCCTTTTGGCAACGGCATCTCCCTGCATTGCTGCTTCATATACCATAAAAGGTGTTATTTCTCTGCCGTTTGCAAGTTCTTCGAATTTTGCAGATTTGCCTCCCGAGAGATATTCTTTTGCAAGCTGGACAATTGAAGGTCCTGAGGCAAATGCTTCAAGGCAGCCTGTGTTTCCGCAGCCGCAGATAGGACCTTCATGAGCCTGCAAAATCATATGACCGATTTCACCTGCTGACATGCTTGCTCCACGGACAAGCTGACCATTAACGATGATTCCTGAACCAACCCCTGTTCCTACGGTAATACATACAAGGTTTTTGCAGCCTTGACCTGCTCCATAGGTAAACTCACCGAGCGTTGCAACTCTAACATCGTTATCTATTTTGCATTTTACTTTAAATTCATCTTCAATAATTTGACCGAGAGGAACGTTTACCCAGCCCGGGATATTTGGAAGGAGTCTTACAACGCCTGCTTCAGAGTTAATTTGTCCCGGCAGACCAAATCCTATACCTCCGATAGAGTCTATGGTAACATCACTTTCTTTCATACTTGTATAAATAGTTTCTTTGATATTTTTGACGGTATATTCATAACCCATTTCAGCTCTTGTCGGCACGCTGTTTGAATAAACAATAGCTCCTTTTTGGTCTACAAGAGCGATTTTTACGTTTGTTCCACCGATATCAACGCCTATGTTATACTTTTTTACCATTTTGAAATTCTTCTCCTAATTCCTCTTACAGCCTGAAAATAGTGTATCATAAATAAAAACTAAACAGCAAATCTGAAATGAACTATGTCTCCATCCTGCATAACGTATTCTTTGCCTTCAAGTCTTGTGAGTCCTTTTTCTCTTGCAACGGCATAAGAACCGCAGTTTACAAAATCGTCATACCCTGTTACTTCTGCTCTGATAAATCCTTTTTCCATATCGGAGTGGATGACTCCTGCCGCCTGAGGAGCTTTGGCGCCAGCCTTGATGGTCCATGCCCTCACTTCTTTTTCTCCCGCCGTAATGAATGTTCTTAGCCCCAGCAGTTCATAGACGCTTTTGACCATACGTTCTATCCCTGAATTTTCAACTCCAAGTTCTTTGAGATATTCAGCAGCTTCTTCTTTTCCGAGTTCTGCAAGTTCAGCTTCAATTTTTGCGCTGATTATGACAACAGCGGCTCCGTGTTTTGAAGCATAGTCCTGTACCTGTTTTACATAATCATTTCCTTTTGCAAGGTCAAATTCTGAAACGTTAGCGGCATAAATCACAGGTTTTACGCAGAGTAAGTGGAGGTTTTTGATAATTTCTTTCTCGTCATCAGTAAAATTTTCAACTGAGAAGAATGTTCCTGCTGAGAGGAGTTCTTCGAGTTTTTCTATAACTTCCTGCTCCAAAACGGCTTCTTTCTCTTTTGCTTTTACCTGTTTTGTGATACGGGCTTTTCTTTTATCCAGAGATGCAAGGTCTGCGAGAGCAAGTTCTGTATTTATTACTTCGATATCGTCAAGAGGGCTTATTTTGCCTGCAACGTGGATGGTATTTTCGTCATCAAAACAGCGTACAACCTGGATTATGGCGTCTACTTCTCTTATGTTATGCAAAAATTGGTTGCCGAGACCTTCTCCTTTGCTTGCTCCTTTGACAAGACCTGCGATGTCAACAAATTCGATTGCCGTAGGGATTACAGTGTCGGTTTTAACCAATTTTTGGAGGGTTGTGAGCCTTTCATCAGGTACTGTAACAACTCCGACGTTTGGTTCTATTGTACAGAAGGGATAATTTGCCGATTCTGCATTTTTTGATGATGTTATTGCATTAAAAAGTGTTGATTTTCCTACATTTGGGAGTCCTACGATACCTGTTCTTAACAATTTTTTATTCCTCATTTATTCCTGATATAATTTATATTAGCATAAAGAAAAAAGTATAAATTTGAAAATCGTGTTTGGGGATATAGATATCGGGAAGCGGAAATGAAAGATTACAGATTTGAGATTATCACAGGACCTATGAGCTGCGGAAAGACTGAGGAACTCTTAAGACGTATAAAAAGGGCGGTTATTGCAAATAAGAATGTCAAAGTTTTTTTCCCTGAAATTGATAAACGTGTGTCAGGGGATTATATTCGTTCCCGCAACGGTATTGCAAGAGATGCAATAAGAGTTCACAGTGCAAAAGAGATTCTGGCTTACACAAGAGATGCTGATATTGTTGCAATTGATGAGCTGCAGTTTTTTGACAGACATATTGTCGAGGTAATCAGAACTCTGACAAAACAGGGTAAGAAAGTAATAGGTGCAGGGCTTGATTTGGATTTCAAGGAAGAGCCGTTCGGACATATGCCTGAGTTGTTGTGTTATGCAAACAAGGTTGATAAGTTGACTGCTATTTGTATGAAATGCGGCTCTGAATACGGGCTTCGTACACAGCGTTTGATTAACGGAGAGCCTGCAGATGTATCTTCTCCGCAGATTATGATTGGCGGAGATGAAACTTATGAAGCAAGGTGCCTTGATTGTTACGAACTGAAGAAGACAAAAGAAGATAAAAAGCTTTTTGTTTTGAGCCGCGCAAAAATTGAACATAACGTATAAGAAGAGTTATGATGAATGTTTTTCTTGTTTTCTTAGGAGGCGGTTTAGGTTCTGTTCTCAGATATCTTGTGAAAGTATTTTGTGAAAAGAATTTGATTGGGGTATTTCCATATTCTACTTTTAGCGTAAATATTCTCGGTAGTTTTTTCATCGGGTTTGTCTGTGCTTTAGTGTTTTATAAAACAAGCTTAATCAGTCCGCAGTTAAAGTTATTTTTGACGGTAGGAGTGGCGGGAGGTTTTACAACCTTCAGCTCATATTCTTTTGAAGTGGTTGAGTTGTTTAAAAACGGTCATTTTATTGCCGGCTGTGTTTATTCTGTTTTGAGTGTTATAATTAGCTTAGCTGCGGTGATATGTGGTGTGCTGTCAGCAAAATATATCGGGAGCTGATATGTCTTTAAGAGTTTTATTTATAGGTTTGCCTGATATGGGGACAATTTGTCTTCGAGCGCTTACAAAGGCGGGGATAAATGTAGCCGGTATTCTTGCTGCACCTAAAGACAATTCGGCTTATGCGATGTTTTTAGAAGAAACAAAAGGGTATAATCTTCCCGTTTTGTTTTATGACACACTGAAAGATGAGCAATTGTTGACGTCAATAAAAGAGCTTCATCCTGATATTGCTGTTGTTTGTTCTTTTTCGAAAAAAATTCCCAAAGAGATGCTTGATATTGTACCTATGGGTTTTATAAACTGTCATCCGTCTTTGCTTCCTGATTATCGCGGGGGCAATCCTTATTTTCATATAATAAACAACGGAGAGAAATTCAGCGGGGTAACACTGCATTTTATGGATGAGTCTTTTGATACGGGTGATATTGTTGCTCAGCAGAAGTTTGCTATTGAAAAATTCGAAACAATGGGAACGTTATTTAACAAGACAAATTTTATGATAGCGGATATGCTTGTTAAAGTGTTGAAAGATATAGAAAGCGGAAATCCTCCGAAGAGATATCCGCAGCCGAAGGAAGGAAATTTCAAAAAAGCGCCGATGATTGATTTTGAACATGGGGCAAACAGGATTGATTGGGAGAAAACAGCGGAAGAAATAGACAGGTTTGTCAGGGCATGCAATCCTTTCTGGGGTGCTTATTGCTTTTTCAGAGGGTGCTTTATAAAAATATATGCGGCATCTTTTGAGAAAAAAAAGCACAATTTTCCACCGGGGACAGTTGTCAAAGTTAAGAGCGATTATATTGCAATTGCTGCAAAAGAAGGGCTTTTCTTTCCTAAGGTACTGCATGTGGGGTCGTATTTTTGCAGCGATGTAAGAGATTTTATAAAATTCTCCGCTCCGTTAGCGGGGGAACAGTTTGAGTAGGGTATTATGTTGAAGGTTGCGATTACAGGTTCTATAGCTACGGGAAAAAGTTTGATAGAAGGCTTTATCAGAGATGATGGTTTTTCAATTCTTGATACTGACAGAGTTGTCCATCATCTTCTTAAAGAGAACGAAACTGTAATTTCAAAGATAAAAACAGCTTTCGGTGATGAGGCTTTTGACGGTGATGAGATATCCAGAGTCAATTTAGGCAAGATAGTGTTTTATGACAGCGAAAAAAAGAAGCTTCTTGAGAGCATTCTTCACCCTTGTGTAAAACAGGAAATTTTTCATTTTTTGATGTCACATCGCAGGGAAAGAGTTGTTTTTGTATCTGTTCCCTTGCTTTATGAAGTTGGCTGGCAGGGGTTATTTGATTATGTACTTGTTGTTTATGCGGAGGCTGATGTCCAGCTCAAGCGCCTTATGGACAGAAATTTGATTGATGAGAATGCTGCACGCAATCTTGTAAGCTTACAAATGCCTCAATCAGATAAAGTGAAGGCTGCTGATTTTGTCCTTGATAATTCAACTACGATTGATAGTGCAAAGAGGCAGTTTGATTATATTTTGAAAAAGCTGTTGATGTTAACTTAGGTTTCGAGAGTTTCTTTTTTTCCGCATAAAGAAAAGACGGTTGCCGAGGTGTTTGTGATATAGAAGATTTCAAATTTCCCGTCATCTGCACTGTACATAGTTTTTAGGACAGGACATTCATCTAGCATTGCCTGTTTTATATCTTTTGATGTATCAAAGACAGCTTGCCCGCTGAGTCTAAGCCAGTCGCCGTTTTCCTTGGTGGCGGAGATTTCTATATTGGGATTTTTTTGCATTTGGCGGTAAACGTCTTTTTGGTTGTTTGTGCAGAAATAAATTTTTCCTTCTTTTTCCATAACAGCTCCGAAGGGGCGGACACGAGGTTTATCTCCATCTATGGTAGAGAGATAGAAAATTTTTGTGTCGTTCAAAAATTCTACGATTTTGTTCATGGTTGTTTCTCCGTTATGAAATTATTTTAGACTTTTCAGCGTTTCTAAGATGATATTTTTTTCAATATCATCAAACATTTTTACTTCAGCTTTTGATGTTGCGAGGATAAATCTTATATGTTTATTTTCTACTTTTTTATCAGAAAACATAGCATTATAGAGGTCTTCTGCGGGAATATTTTGAGGAATTTTGTACATCAGGTTATATTCATTCAGCAAGTTGATTGCAGTATCAAAATAGTCTTGTGATATAAGATGTTTTTTGAGAGAAATTTCGAAAGCTCCTTTCAAACCCATTGCAACAGCTTCACCATGAGTAAAAATGGTGTAATTTGTGCATTTTTCTATTGAGTGTGCTATGGTATGACCAAAGTTGAGGATGGCTCTCAGACCTTTTTCTGTTTCATCCTGATTTACGACACAGGCTTTCAGTTCACAGCATATAGCTATCAGTTTTTGTATGGTTTGATGATTAAGGTTTTTAATGTTTTCTGAATTTATTTGCAAAAAATTCAGAAGGTCAAAATTTGTGTTGTGGTTGCAGGTTTTTTCGATGAAAGCATATTTAATAATTTCCGAAAGACCAGTTTTGATTTCTCTTTCAGGCAGGGTATTGAGAGTATCTGTATCAGCAATTACTATCTTTGGCTGGTAAAATGCGCCCATCAGGTTTTTCCCGTTTTGGTGGTTGATTGCAACTTTTCCTCCTACGGATGAGTCAACCTGAGCGAGCAGAGTTGTAGGAATTTGTATAAAATCAACTCCCCTCAGATAACTTGCAGCGGCAAATCCTGTTATGTCGCCGATGACTCCTCCTCCGAGTGCAACGATTGCATCTTTTCTTTCAAGTTTGATATCGATTGCTTTTGTCCAGATTTTTTCGAGAGAGGAGATATTTTTGTATTCTTCTCCGTCTTCGAGGATGAGGCAGTCGTATTCGAACAGATTTTTGAGAGAGTCCTCGAGTTTGTTCAGATAAAGTTTTTCAACGGTTGAGTTTGTAACTATCAATAATTTTTTTGCTTTTGTTGAAGATTGTATCAGTTCGCCTGATTTTTGCAGCAAATTTTTATCTATGATTATGGGATATTCTTTTTTAGGTTGTTGTGGAGTTTTTACAAAAATTTTACTCATAGTTTTTTATTGCCTTTATTATTTCTTCCGTGATTTTTTCGGGGCTTTTGTTGTCTGTAATAATTGTGATATCTGCCATAAGATAAAATTTTTCACGTTTTTTTATTAGTTTTTTGATTACTTCAAGAGGATCTTGTTCTTTTAGCAGCGGACGTTGAGTTTCATTTTTTACTCTTTTGAAAAGTTCTTCTATGTCTGCTTCAAGATAGATAATTATGCCGTTTTTTTGGAGGTTTGAAAGATTATTTGCTTTTTCAAGCGCTCCCCCGCCTGTAGAGATTATCAAATCTGACATATTCGAAAATTTTTCGATAGTTTCACTTTCGAGTTTTCTGAATGCTTCTTCACCGTCGTCGGTAAATATTTCAATAATACTTTTTTTCTGCTCCTGTTCTATTACACGGTCAATATCTTTCAGCTCTCTATTTAATTTTGTAGCAAGAAGTTCTCCGACAGTCGTTTTTCCTGCACCCATCATACCTACCAGAACAATATTTTTCATAGTTCGCCTCTTATGCGTTTTTGGTAATTTTTATAATTTTGTTTTATATCTTCGAGGTTATCCGAAGAGAATTTTTCGAGAAACACTCCTGTCAGAGCAATTGCCGCCATTGCTTCTGCAACAACGGCACAAGCCGGTACCGCACAGGTGTCTGAACGTTCAAAGTGAGCTTGAGTGTTTTCTTTTGTATATAAGTTTATTGAATTAAGCGGAGTTCTCATTGTTGGAATTGCTTTCATAGCGGCTCTTATTATTATGGGTTCACCGTTTGTCATTCCTCCTTCTAATCCGCCTGCGTTGTTGGTTTTTCTGATAACTTTCCCGTTTTCGCTGAAGATTTCATCGTGCATATCAGACCCTTTGAGATAAGCACTTTGGACTCCTGCACCTATTTCAACCGATTTTACGGCAGGTATGCTCATGATTGCCTGTGCAAGTATGCCATCAAGTCTTTTATCCCATTGTATGTGAGAGCCTAAGCCTATCGGGAGGTTTCTTATTACGACTTCTATGTATCCGCCCAGGGTTACGCCTTCTCTTTGAGCGTTGTCTATTTGTTGTATCATTTCTTTTGAGGTTTGTTCATCAGCGCATCTGACTTCCGAGAGTTCGGCTTTTGATTTTATTTCATCATAGTCTGAGAGTGTTTCTTTGACTTTTGCATTGCCGATTGCGAGGACATGGGAGAAGATGTCTATGTCAAATTCTTCAAGGAGACATTTGCAGATTGCGCCTGCTGCAACACGTGTTGTTGTTTCTCTGGCGCTTGAGCGTTCAAGGATATTTCTTATGTCTTTTTGGTTGTACTTTAATGCCCCTGCGTAGTCTGCATGTCCCGGACGTACTTTTGAGATTGCTTTATCATCCAAGAGTTTTCTTATTTCGGGATTTGAGGTGTCTACACTTTTGCTTGACATAACGACAGACCAGTTTTCCCAGTCTTTGTTTATTATTTCAGCGCATATAGGACTACCGGTTGAATAAGAGTGTCTTACCCCCGAGTTGAATTTTATTTTATCCGTTTCAATTTTCATTCTGCCGCCGCGTCCATATCCGCTCTGGCGTCTTTTCAGGTCGTTGTTTATTTTTTCTTCATTGATTAATACGCCTGATGGGAATCCGTCTATAATTAAATTCAGGCATTTGCCATGGGACTCTCCTGATGTAAGATATCTGAATGTCATTTTTTAAAATCCTATTATTGACTCAAGAGGGGTATATTCTTTGAATAATCCGTCTGCTACAGGTTTGTAGGTTATAGCTCCGTCTATAACATTTATTCCTTTTGCTAATGCGCTGTCGTGTTTGACACCTTTTATGCCGTTGTCCGCTATTGATACAACATAGGGAATTGAAACGTTGTTCATAGCTATAGATGCTGTTTTGGCAACTGAACCCGGCATGTTTGAAACAGCGTAGTGTATTATTCCGTGTTTTTCGAAAGTCGGGTTGTCATGAGTGGTTGTTCTGTTCATTGTTTCGACAGAACCTCCTTGGTCAATTGCTGCATCGACTATTACCGAGCCTTTTTTCATTTTTTTGACCATATCTTCTGTGATTACTATCGGAGGTTTTGACCCTGGGATAAGAACGGCAGAGATTACGAGGTCCGCTGTTTTAACTTCTTTTTCTATTGTTATCGGGTTTGCAACGATTGTTTTCACTTTTGAATACATAATATCGTTTATGTATCTCAGTCTGTCGATATTTATGTCAAGAACACTGACTTCGCAGCCGTAGCCTGCTGCTACTTGAGCTGCATTTTTGCCGACATTGCCTGCTCCGATAATTGTCACTTTCCCCGGCCTTGTCCCGGGGACTCCTCCGAGAAGCAGTCCTTTGCCGCCGTAGTAATTTTCGAGGAATTGTGCGCCTATTTGCACTGACATTTTACCTGCGATTTCGCTCATTGGTCTGAGCACAGGGAGGGAGCCGTCAGGTTTTTGGATTGTTTCGAAGGCGATAGCCGTAATTTTATTTTTCTGGAGAGCTTTTGTAAGCTCTGATTCCGCTACGAGATGGAGATATGCCATAAGAATCTGCTCTTTTTTCAGCAGGTTATATTCTGAGAGCTGGGGAGCTTTCACTTTTAGTATGAGTTTTGAACGGCTGTAGAGTTCTTTTGGTGTTGCGACTATTTCAGCGCCGCATTTTTCGTAGTCTTCGTTTGAAAAACTGCTGCCCAATCCTGCATTTTTTTCTATTAAAACAGTGTGTCCTTTTCTTACCAGAGCAACAACACCCGATGGGGCGATTGCTACACGGTTTTCATTTGGTTGGATTTCTGTTGGAACACCGATTATCATAATATTGCAATCCTTATACTTCTTTTAGAACTATATTAGCAGATTATTAATCAAATTAAAAATTTATTTATTTATTTTTTTAATTCTGCCGCCTCTTACTTCATGGATATTTTGTACTGTGACAAAGGCTTCTTTGTCTATGCCTATGACTATTTCTCTGAGTTGAGACAGTTCAAGCCTGCTTATTACACAGTAGATAACCTTTTTGGGATCTTTTGTGTAGCCGCCTTGCGCCTGAATGAATGTGACACCTTTGTCGAGTTCTGTCATCAGTGCATTTGAGATATCTTCATGTCTGTCAGAGATTATCATAACGCTCTTTGTATCATCCATTCCTTCGAGTATGAAGTCGATGGCTTTAGAGATAATGTAGTAGGTAGCAATTGAATACATCGCTCTATCCCATCCGAGAACAAAACCCGATGAGCCCAGGATGAATATGTTAAAGAACATTACAATTTCGCCTACAGAAAAGCCGAGTTTTTTTGTAAAGGCAACGGCAAGTACTTCTGTTCCATCGAGAGAACCGTTATTTTTGAGGACAATACCGACTCCGACTCCTGTGATAATACCTCCGAATATTGTGGCGAGGAATAATTCATGTGTTGCGTATTGCACATGAAAGTCTTCTTTGAAGTGGTCAACCAGCATGGTAAACACAGAAAGTGAGGTAACGGAGAACAGAGAGTTTAGAATAAACTTATGCCCAAGTTTTTTCAAACCAAAAAGCAGAAAAGGAAAATTCAGGCAGAAAATCAAAATACCGAGCTGGTAGTTTGTAATGTAGTTCAGGATTATAGATATACCGATTACGCCGCCGTCTATGATTTTGTTTGGTACAAGAAACAGTTCAAGTCCGATTGCAACAAGGATTGTTCCGAAGACTATCAAAAGTTTTGAGGTTATTTTATCAAGCATATCAATATGTCACCATAGTAACTATTTTAGCGTCTTCAGGGAGTTTTTCTCTTCCTTTCAGATCTGAGAGTTCAATCATAAAAGCGATGCCGGCAGTTTTCCCTCCGAGTTTTTCTATAAGCTGGCAGGATGCACAGATTGTTCCTCCTGTAGCAAGGAGGTCGTCGACGAGAAGGACTCTTTTTCCTGGTTCTATTGCATCTTTGTGAATTTCCAGTGAGTCTGTACCGTATTCAAGGTCATAACTTACTCTTTCTACCTCTGCCGGGAGTTTTCCTGGTTTTCTGATTACTATAAATCCTGCTCCTAGTTTGTAAGCAAGAGGTGCCCCGAATATATAACCGCGTGATTCTATGGCAGCTACATAATCTATTTTGTCGTCTTTGAACATGTCATAGAAGTAGTCGATGACATATTTGAAAGCATCAGCGTCTTTTATTACGGTTGTTATATCTCTGAATATAATTCCTTTTTTGGGAAAGTCTTTGATATCTCTGATTTTGTCTTTTACTGATATTGACATGGTTTCTCCTTTTATAAATATTTCTCAAGATCATTTTTTGTGAAGACTTCTATCGAATCTTTGCTGTGCACGAAAATAAGACAGCTTATAAGATTTTTGAAAAGTTCAAATTCACTGAAAGAGAGTTTTTTTCTCAGTGATTCTATATTATTTGCACAGAATTCCGTTATGATGGTTTTTTGCTGCAATGCGAGGTGGACAAAGTAGTCGAGGGTTGTTTTTGTGTTGAATGCTTCGAAGTAGATTATGTCAGGCATTTGGAATTCTATAAACCTTATTACTTTATCGAGGTTAAATCCGATATTCTCATTTAATTCGCATTGATTTATTTCTTTGATGTTGTATTTGACAATTGACTCTACTGTCATTATGGATGTTTTTTCTTTTGCCATTTCTGAAAGGAGAGAATAAATTATGTGTGTTTTACCGCTAAGCTCGCTGCCGCAGATGAGGAGTATTCCATGGTTGTTAATTGATTGTTTGATATATTCTTTCTTATCAACACTGATAGGAAGTGAGTCAAATGAGTTTGGAGGGCTGTAAATTTTTAGAGCAATCCTTTCTCCTGCTATTGTCGGAAATGCAGAGATACTTGCAACATAGTCTATGTTGTTTAGTCTGAATACAAGTTTCCCCAGCTGAGGCATTTCTGATATGTCAGGGTTAAGTTTTGACATTTTTTTGAGCTTTGCAATAAACAAAGGCACAAGCAGAGAAGGAATTTCACCTTTGTTTTCGATGTTTGAGTTATGTTTAAATTTCAGGCAGAATCCGCTCGGGTCATGTTCGAAGAAGATTTCATGAACTTTTTCGTGAATTGCCTGCATTAGGATTACGTCAATGAGTTTTTGGAGCTGGTCTTCGTTCTGAATGTTGTTTGTTATATACGTACGCCAGTCGATATTTTCTTCTTGAAGCGAGATATTCTCGGGTGTTTTAAAGTAGTATTTGTTGATTGCTTTCAGGATACTTTTTTCTGAACAAATAATCGGCTCAATTTTCATATCAGCAGTTGATATAAGGTTATTTATAAGAAACAAATCCATGGGGTCAGCCATAGCAATTGTCAGAACATCTTCTATGGCAAAGAGCGGCATTATTTTGTATTTAATTGCGTCCTGAGCGTTTATATAGGTCAGGGTTTTTTCATCAGGGGTGTAGTCATCGAGGTTTACATACGGGATATGCAGCTTGCTTTCGATGAATTTCAGAAGAGGCTCTTCTTCAATGATATTAGATCTTATGAGCGCCTGAGCGATGTTTATTTTTTGGGCTACGGCTATTTCTTCCGCCTTTTCGAGGTCGTCGAAGTTTATCAGGCCTTCTTTGACAAGGTCATGTTTCAGTTTTTCGACTGTTTTATTTGTTAATAACTCCTGCATTTTATTGTTCCAGATATTTTTTTACTTTTTCGACGACATCATTTATTTCAAAAGGTTTTGTGATATATTCATCAGCGCCTGTTTCTTCGCCAATCATCTTATCTTCTTCCTGTGAGCGTGCTGTAACCATGAGAATTGGAATATTTTTGTATTTTGCATCGAACTTTAGGAGGCGGCAGACTTTGTATCCGTTAATTTTTGGCATCATAACATCAAGGATAAGCAAGTCAGGCATTTCTCTTTTTGCCAGATTCAGCGCATCTTCCCCATTGTAGGCAGTCAGGCATTCAAAGCCTTCGACTTCAAGCATAAACTGAAGAGTTTCAACAATATCCGTTTCATCGTCAGCTATCAATATTTTTTTGCTCATACTTTTTCCTCGGTTTTCATTTTGTCGTGCTCTTTTGTTGTTTTTTCTATGAGTTCATTTGCGCTGAGAGCTCCCTCGGGGTAAATACAGCTGCTCATGAATATATTATAGTCTAAATAATTATTTTTATTACTTTGTATATAATCTTTCAATTTTTGGATAATTATATCGGCTGCCATTTTGTTAGCGGATGGCAGGATTATAAATGCAGTGTTTTTATCTTCTTTTTTCTGAGTGAAGACCTGTGCATTTTTGTATTTTTGCAGTATTCCGAAGGAGTCCTGTGCTATTTCTTTGATAAGTTCATCAGTGTGTTGTTGTTCCGCTCTAATCAAAGCGAGGTTTGAGTGGTTGTATTTTGCATATTGGATTTGTTTGTCGAGTTCCATCATAAATTTGTTTATGTCTTTTGCTACGGGGATTATGAAGGAGAACGTGCTGCCGTGATTTAGCTCGCTTTCGACCCATATCATTCCTCTGTGCGCTTCGATGAGTTGTTTTGCAATAGGAAGCCCTAATCCTGTGCCTCCGATTTTTCTGACAAGAGAGCTTTCAATTTGCTGGAATTTGTCGAAAACTTTAGGAATATCTTCCTGTTTGATTCCGATGCCGTTGTCTTCTACGGCTACCTGAAGATAGCCGCCTTTGAGGGCGTTTTTCATGCTGATTTCTTCCGGTTTGGCTGTTTTGATTTCGACTTTAATTTTTCCGTCTTCGTTTGTAAATTTGATGGCATTAGCGATGAGGTTTGCAATAACCTGTTCAATTTTGCTGCTGTCTCCGTAGACTTTTGGCAGGTTATCTTCCGCTTTGATTTCGAGTGAGATATTTTTATCTTTTGCGAGTCCTTCGAGTGTTGCGCAGACTTGTTCTGCAGGGTCTTTGATGTTGAATTCATCGAAGCGGTATTCCATTTTACCTGCTTCGATTTTTGAGAGGTCGAGAAGGTCGTTTATGATACCTGAGAGTCTGTTTACATTTCTGTTCGCAAGATTCAGAAATTTTGTTGAGGTTTCGTTCATTTCTCCTGATTTTCCGCTGAGCATAATATTCAGAGAGTTTTTTATGGCGGTAAGAGGAGTTCTCAATTCATGGGATACGATAGAGATAAATTCTGATTTGAGTTGTTCCAATTTTTCAAGTTTTTTATTTGTTTTGGTAATTTCTTCATACAAAAGAGCGCTCTCAAGAGGAAGTGACACCTGTTTTACGAGAGTTTGGAAGCAGGTAAAGTCTTCACTTGTGAGCTTGTCTTCTCTAAAAACTTCTATCAGACCGAAGAATTTGTCAGAGGTATTTATCGGGCAGAAAAGAGTGTCGTAATTAAGGATTTTTAGGTCATAAATTCCGTCGGTGTGTTTTGATTGTTTTTTGATGTGTATATTATTGATTGAAAAATCGAGCGGTTGTTTTTGGTTTTCGAACAGGTTTTTGTAGTTAATCATCATTCTCAGTTTGAGAGCCTGTTCAAGCCTTTCTGATACAGGGTTTAGAGAGTGTATTATGAGTTTTATATCTGATTCGTCGTTGAATATCAGAACGGCACAGAGAGAGTAGCTGATGCTTCTTTCAAGACCTTCTGTCATGATGTTTATGAGTTTTGTCTTATCAAGGGTTCCTGCAAGCTGAGAGCTTGTGTCATACATAACATTGAGCTGGTACAGGCTTTTTGCCAGCTCGCTTGTTTTGTTGAAAATCATATCAAGGCGATTTCTTGTCCGCATGTGCGCATTTATTGTTGCTACTGCTATTTTTTTGTTTATGGGTCTGAGAAGATATCCGTCAATTTTGGCAAGAGGATCCTGTGTGTAGCTGTCGCCGTCAGTGAGCAGCAAAATCTGGATGTCATTTGCCTGAGAGTAAAATTTCAGTTTGTTACAGATATTTTGTATATCCGTATTTGAATATGAGTCATCTATGACTGCTATTTCAGGAATAAAATTGTTTGCGATGTCTATGATATTTTCTTCATATTCGACTATTTTCAATTCATAGTCACCTTTTGAAAAGGCTTCCAGAAAGCTTTGTTCGATTTGTTTATCTTTAGTTATTATTAATAACTTTGTCATAAGCTGTTTTACTCACTCTATCCACTAATATTCTACAGCACTATGAGATTTAAGCATATTAAAAACAGGCGTAATGTTAATTTTTTTATAGAATACAAATTATTATTTATGAATGATTTGCCGGAGTCAGAATATCTTTTCGCAAATTCGAAAAGTTGCAATTATAAAACCCCCTGATTGTAAAATCAGGGGGTTTTATACAAAATGTTTTCAGATAACTCTTCCTGTATCAGCACCAAAACCTTTTACTGTTGTTGTAGTTGTAAACAAGTCGTCATTTTCTTTTAAGAATTTTTGTACCGGACAATCTTTGTTTGTAAGATATCTATCTTTTTCATATTCTGCTTTTGTAAAAGGCAGCTCTTCTTTTATTATAAGTTGTATTTGAGAAATATTCGGAGATTGCTCTTGCAGTTTTTGTCCTTCTTTGGTATCTGGAAATTGTTTTATAAATTCGTCTTGTTGGGCCTGTGAACGGAATTCATTTTTAAATGGATAATAATCCTGCGTTATTTTGGTATGGTCAATGCCAGAACCGAGGAAAATATTCCTTGTCGTTTTTCCTAAAATGCCGCAAAAAGAAACATGATTAACCATAAAAAACCCTCCTATATATACCAACATATACCAACATCACAAATAAAGATTAAAAATATTTTTTTTGAATATCTATGTTCGGTTAATTTAATATTTTTTTACAGAGAATTTTATATTGATCTGCCTATGACATTTGCAATTGCTTTAAGGTCATCATAAAGTTTTGCAAATTGTTCCGGATAGAGTGACTGTGCTCCGTCACAAACAGCTTTTGGAGGGTTGTTGTGAACTTCGATAATTAAGCCGTCGCAACCTGCTGCAACTGATGCTCTTGACATAGGTGCCACTTTGTCTCTCAAACCTGTTGCATGGCTCGGGTCAACAAATACTGGGAGATGGCTCAGTTGTTTTACCACAGGTATTGCAGATAGGTCGAGGGTATTTCTTGTTGCTCTTTCAAAAGTTCTGATTCCACGTTCGCATAAGATTACTTCACGGTTTCCGCCTGAAAGGACGTATTCCGCTGCCATAAGCCATTCTTCGATTGTATTTGCAAGACCTCTTTTTATAAGTACCGGTTTGTTGATGAATCCGAGTTCTTTGAGGAGGTTGAAGTTTTGCATATTTCTTGCACCTACCTGCAATATATCTACATATTTCATAAACATAGGTATTTGAGATATTTGCATAACTTCTGAAGTTACAAGCATGTTATATTTATCAGCAACTCTTCTGATAATTTTTAGTCCTTCTTCTCCCAGCCCTTGAAAGCTGTATGGAGAGGTTCTCGGTTTGAATGCTCCTCCTCTGAGGATTTTTATGCCTACATCGCTGAGTGCTTTTGCTGTTTCGTCCATTTGTTCGTAAGATTCTATTGTGCATGGACCGGCAATCATTGCAATTTGATTACCTCCGATTGTTACATCATTGATTTTTATGATTGTATCTTCTTTTTGGAATGCTCTGCTTGCAAGTTTATAGCTTGTTGAAATTCTGATAATTTCTCTTACTCCATCGAGCAGTTGAATTTCTCTTTCGTCGATAATTTTTCCGCCGACGGCCCCGATGATTGTATGCAGCTCTCCTTGAGAGATGTGAGCGTCAAAGCCCTGTTCTCTAATAAAGTTTTCTACGGCATGTATTTGTTCTTGTGTTGCGCCGTGTTCCATTACTATCAGCATTTATTTTAATTCCTTTCAGCTTTCTTTTGAGTACATCCTATAACAAATAAAATTTAAAGTAAAAAAATATAAAACCGAATATACATTAATAAAAATACTTATTTTTTGAGTTTTAATATTAGTGGTAAAAATATTCGTTGAATAATTTTTTAGTATGTTTAACGTAATATGCAATATTAAATCACCTATAAAACTAAGCGAAGAGAAGGTTTCTATAATACCTCCTCTAAGTTATGATAAAAGAATTTATATTTTACATGACAAAAAATTATATTTTGTTCTTATAAAAATAAATAAAATGAGTGAATATTTACAGTTTGTTCGTGATGAGGGTTATGAAAATACTCTTAGATGGTTGAATATGAATCATCTTTTGGGGCATGAATTTTTGGAGAATGTGTCCAGATATTGGTTTGATATAGATGAATTTAACAGCAATTATAAATATGAGGAGTTCTCAAAAGACAATAATCATAAACCGGTTGTTTCAGAGAGATTTTGGAACGAATATTTTTGCCATGTACTGATTTATGAAACAATTGCAGCTTATAGAGAAGAATTTGATATATTTGTAAAATCACGTTTGGACGTAGTTTCCGTTGAGCTGAAAAATTTGGAAAATAGCAGTAATCTCGAAGTCAGAAAAAATTTTTACAGGAATAATATTTATAACCATCTTATCAATAATTTTTTTGATTATAAAAATATAAATATCAAAAGCAGGATAAGAGATATCGATTTTCGGATAACATCAAAAATTTCCGATAACAGTCTTTGTTTATACAAAATAGGCGGATTGGCAGGCTATGGCAGGTGCAAATTTTTGATGAAAGATGTCAAATACTTTGAATGTATAAAAAATGGTACGGTTGTTAATTTTCAACTTGCGGATAACTTATATGATTTTAAGTTTTTTATGAACAAGTCAAAGAAATTTGTCGAAGAAAAGATTTGTTTTGAGAAGAAATATATTTTGAGGATACTTGAGAAATCATCTTTAAGAAAAACAAACAAAGCTGATAACCGTTTATATCAGTTTTATGTAGATAAGTTGTTTTCGAAGATTATGCCGTGTAATATAGTGTTTTTGGAAGACAGCGATTATGATTGCGCAATTGTTCTTATGAATTTGAAGACAGATACTGTTGAGATGTTAAACAATCTTTTATATGAAAACAAAAATGATATATATTCTCTTGTGGTCAAAACGACCGATGAGAGTTCATTGCCTGATATAATGTCGTCAGGTTATGCTTATGTCGATTGTTTATAGCTATTCAATAAACAATGATAATTGAGGAGTTTCGCTGCCCTGTTTTGCAGGAGTTATGCCGAGTTTTGTTGCATAATTTTTTTGCATTTTCTGCATCAAATGCATGGCGTTTGAGATTACATCTTCAGGCAGACCTGCCATTTTTGCAACCTGAATGCCGTAGCTTCTGCTTGTTCCTCCTGGAACAACACGACGCAGGAATTTTATTTCTCCGTTTTTTTCTTCTATTGTCATCCGGTAGTTTTTTATATAAGGATAAGAATTACACATTATATTGAGTTCATGATAGTGAGTAGCAAAGATTGTTCTTGCTTTGATTTTTGTTGCAATAAACTCAGCTACGCTCCAGGCAATTGCCACGCCGTCATAAGTGCTTGTGCCCCGTCCTATTTCATCAAGAAGGATAAGACTTTTTTCGGTTGCAGAGTTGAGAATCATAGCTGTTTCGTTCATCTCTACCATAAAAGTTGATTGTCCGGTTGAGAGATCATCTACAGAGCCGACGCGGGTAAATATTTTGTCAATAATCCCGATATGCGCTTCTTCTGCAGGAACGAAACTTCCCATTTGCGCCAGCAGGATAATGAGGGCATTTTGCCTCATATAAGTTGACTTACCTGCCATATTCGGTCCGGTGAGGATTATAAACTGTGTCATATCTGAGTTTTCTTCTGCTCCTGAATATATACACAGGTCATTTTCGACATATTCACCCATTGGCAGCAGCTGTTCTATTACTGGATGACGCCCCCCTTTGACTATTAATGCATTTGAGTTGTCAACATAAGGTCTTATGTATTTATGTTCGCTTGCAACAATTGCAAAAGACAGAAGTACGTCTAGTGAAGCAAGATTGTGGGAAATTTCTCGCAGTGCTGTAACGTATTCTTTTGAATATTCTCTCAGGTCGCAGAAAATTTTGTACTCTATTTCAACCGATTTTGATTGTGCGCTTAAAACTTCTTCTTCATATTTCTTAAGTTCCGGAGTGATATATCTCTCGGCGTTTACGAGAGTTTGTTTTCTTGTGTAGTCAGATGGAACAAACTCGGCGTTTGCATGTGTTACTTCGATAAAATAACCGAAGGTTTTGCTGTAGCCTATTTTTAGTGATTTGATATTTGTGCGTTCTTTTTCTTTTTTTTCAAAATTTTCTATCCATTCTTTTCCGCCTGAGAGGAGGCTTCTTTGATAATCAAGCTCTTCATGCACGCCTTGTTTTATCAGGTTTCCTTCTTTGATTGATATAGGCGGGTTGTCTGCGATGGTTCTCTCTATTATGCCGCAGAGAGTGTTTATTTGTGAATAGTCCTGATTGAACACTGATAAATAAGGAGATTTTTTATCTTTCAACAGCTCTTTGAACATCGGCAGGTTTTCAAGAGAGTCTTTCAGTGCAAGAAAATCTCTTGCATTAACTGAGTTATTGCTTATTTTTGTAGACAGTCTTTCGATATCATAGACCTTATCGAGCAGAGATGTAAGTTTTATTCTTGATTGTGCATCCTGAAGGAGCTCTTCTACAGCGTCCTGGCGTTTGTTAATTTCGGTAAGATTTTGCAAAGGCTGGTGAATCCATTTTGAGAGCAGACGGGCACCCATGTTTGTCGATGTTCTGTTGATTGCCCAGAGAAGAGAGCCTTTTTTATTTTTATCTCTTGAAGTTTCCGTGAGTTCGAGGTTTTTTCTTGTATTTGCGTCTATTGATACAAATTCGCTGATTGTATAGGGAGAGATTACATCAAATTTTGGGATATTTTGTTTTTGTGTTTCTCTGATGTAGTCAAGGATTACGCCTGCAGAAATCAAACCGAGTGAAAACTCGGGATATCCGAAGCATTCTAGTGATGAAACATTGAAAGTTTCTTTGATAATTTTTTGTGCGAATTTTTCATCAAACAGGGATGGTGAACATTTTGTGCAGTTGAAGTTTCTCAGAATTTCATCGTCCAGGTCAGGCGTTTCTTCCGGAACAATTTGAAATGGCTGAATTTTTTGTTTTTTTGTCGGGGCAAGAATTTCTGATGGTTTTATACAGTTTAATTCTGATATAAGTTGGGAGAGATTTGTTTGAGTTATGCGAAATTCGGCTGTTGTTATATCGACATAAGCGAGCCCGTAGAGGTCTTTATTTTTGTCTTTTGTAATAGCAGCGAGGTAGTTGTTTTTGTTGCTGTCTATAAGATTCGGGTCACTGAGTGTGCCTGCGGTAATCAGACGGGTAACTTTTCTTTCGACGAGACCTTTGGCTTCAGCGGGGTCTTGAGTCTGGTCACAGACAGCTATTTTGTGATTTTTCTGCAGCAGTTTTGCAATATAAGAATCAACGGCTTTTGCCGGTACACCTGCCATGGGAATGCGCCCGAGGGCACCTCCTTCTCTGCTTGTAAGGGTAATTTCCAAATCTTTTGCAACTGTTATGGCATCTTCAAAAAAGGTTTCAAAAAAGTCACCCATGCGATAAAGAAGAATCATATCCTGATATTTTAGTTTTATATCGAGGAATTGTTTCAACATAGGAGTTGCCATATTGAGATCAATTTCGGAGCTTTTGAGTGTTGTAATTTCTCTATCTTTCATCAGGATGTCTTTCTTTTTTGAATTATTTTATTTTAATTATAATTTAAATTAATTTTATTTTATAATTTTATTAAATATTTTTAAATTCAAAGGGTAAGATAGATGGGCTGCTTAAGCGATTTAATAAAGTTAACCATACTTGTATTTGCTTTTATAGGTTTTGTTGCTGTAGGAGGAATTGATTTTATTAAGGACTCAGGAATTGTTCAGAACAGTCCGAATTTGCAGAAATTTATCGCTAAAGTCAGATTGAAAAACAAAGAGATATCACCGTTTATATTCAAGGATACAAAGTCAAAAGCTGATTTTTCACAAGTACCGAAAGATAAGTATAAGATTGAATATCAAGGTTTGCCATGGAGCACAAAATCAGTTCTTGCAACTTCGAAAGACAGCTGCCAGAGTATGGTGTATATGAATATTGACGGTATTGTGAAGGTTAATGAAGAAGCGTTTTCAAAATACAAAAAAGAAGATGTTGTTGAGTTACTGGATATATTTTTTGACTATCAAAAATTAGAGTTGTCAGATTACGAAATTTCCGGGAAAAAAACAGCGAAATTCCTGCAGCAACAGCTTTCGTATTATTCATATAAGGCGAAGATGCAGGAAGGACCTTATAAAGAAATTAGCGGGGTGGTTGCTGTCGGGAAAGAACCTGACGGGCATAATATTTTGATGGTATCTTTCGGTTTTGACCAGCCATTCAATTTTGATGAAGCGCAGAATTTTTATAATAGTATAGAGTTTGATAAAAATGAATGAAGAATTTAAACATTATCCTGTAATGCTACATGAAGCCGTTGATGCTCTTGATTGTAAACCCGGTTTGCTTTATATTGACGCTACGCTTGGCGGCGGCGGGTATTCTTGTGAGATAGCAAAGAGGATACAACCTGATGGGAAACTGTTTGCATTTGATGTTGACAGAAATGCGATAGAAGTTGCCTCTGCAAGACTAGCAGAATTTGGAGATAGTGTGACCATATTCAAGGCTAACTATTCTGAAATTCCGAAAATTCTTGAAGAAAGAGGCATCGAAAAAATTAGCGGAGGGATTGTTTTTGATTTGGGGGCGTCTTATTACCAGCTGACATCAGGGGAGAGAGGGTTCAGTTTTTCTCATGAGTCAAAACTTGATATGCGTTTTGATATGGATGGAGAGAAAACAGCTTATGATGTTGTGAATTTTTATCATGAAGCTGATTTGGTACGTATTTTTCAGGAATATGGCGAGGAAAGATACTCAAGAAGGATAGCTTCAAGAATTGTTAAGAAACGTCAAGAAAAAAAAATAGAAACAACAAAAGAACTCGCTGATTTAATTTGTTCGGCTGTCCCCAGAAACCCTAGAAATAAAATACATCCGGCGACTCGAGTTTTTCAGGCAATCAGAATTGAAGTGAATGATGAATTAAATAATCTTGAAAATACTCTAAACGGAGTAATCTCTTTACTTGACAAAAGTGCTAGAATAGCAGTTGTCAGCTTTCATTCGTTAGAAGATAAAATTGTAAAGAGAGTTTTCAAATATCTTTCTTCTGATTGCAATTGTGGGCCATATGATTTAATATGTTCATGTCCTCCAAGAAAATTGGACATAATCACAAAAAAGCCAATAATCGCATCAGAGGGAGAGATTAAACAAAACCCGCCTTCACGAAGCGCAAAGCTGAGAGTAGCCGGAAGGGTTTAGATTACGTGGAGTTGTAGTAAATGTTATCGTCTACTGATTATTTGTACAATTACGAACCGCATATAGAGGGACAGTATTCAAAAAAGCTTGTATACGGTAATTTCCCGGTATATCATTCTAAACAAAGTCGGTTTATATTTATATTGAACAGCACATTGAGCGCTGTTTTGATTGGTTTGATTTTGTCGTCTATGGTTTGTTATTCTTTTGTTGTTTCAAAACAGAAATATATCAACACTCTCCACAGTGATACAAGAAGGCTGAATATTGAAAACAATGATCTTCAGAATAAAGTTGATTATCTGAAATCTTTTTACAATGTAGACAGCAAGATAACATATTATGACTATTTGGTGAAACCTAAGCAGGTACTTGAAGTAAAAGGTTCTTCAGAATCTGATGTGTTGGTTGAAGCAGCTCCGTCAGGATTGAAAATCAATTCTATGATAGGATATTAATATTAACTGACAAATAACAATTGTCTACAGGTTGGGTGCAATGAGCAATTGGTTTGATATAAATCATGGAAAAAGTAACAAACCGGTTATTATTATATGGTTTTTGTTCATTGTTTTTGCCTTGATGATTATAGCCAAGTTATTATGGCTGCAAGTTGTTGAGAAAAAGGATTTGACGCAGAAAGCCCATAGAATGAGGCAGGATAAAGCTGTTTCGTATGTTATGAGGGGAGAAATTCTTGACCGTAACGGTATCAAGCTTGTGGCAAACAAGACGGTTTTCGATGTTTATGTGGATCCACGCTGTTTTGAAGAAGATCAAACGCCTCATTCCATTGCGTCAATGCTGGCTCCTATTCTGGGCAAATCTGTATCAGATTTGGAGAAAGAGCTTGCTGATTCAAAATATACCGTAATTATAGCGAAGAATGTAGAAAAAGAAACTGTTGAACAGCTCCGTAAATTAAAGTTAAAGAGTCTTGATATAAGAAAGAAGAGCGCAAGAGTTTATCCTCAGGGTACACTTGCTGCGCATATTTTGGGTTATGTGAATGTAGAGGCTGACATCTCTGCCGGGATAGAAAAAACAGCGCAGGATGATTTGAAAAAGCTGCCTGAGTATGAATACATAGAAACAACTCCTGACGGGAATGTTATTTATGATTTCAATACAAACCCTGCTATAGCATCGAAACCCTTGAAAGGTGAGGATATTACACTAACAATTGACTCTGCCGTACAGCATATTGCTGAAGTTGAATTGAACAAGATGATTAAGGAAACAAAAGCGGACAAGGGTTCTGTTGTTGTTATGAACCCGAAAAACGGAGAAATTCTCGCTTTTGTTGTTTTACCTTCGTATAATCCTCCGAGTTACAAAAAACTTCCGCCTCAGTTAATAAAAAATTGGGCGTTGAGCGATGTATATTCTCCCGGTTCGGTATTTAAAATGCTTACGGTTTCTTCTGCCATGGAGCTTGGATACATTCATCCGAACAGTCTTATATCGGATACCGGTAAGATTACTATTCAGGGAAGCACTATTAAAAACTATGATTATAACAGACACCCGAATCCCGGGATGATAAATCTTGAATATTTATTTGAACACAGCAGTAACGTCGGAAGTGTGAATATTGCGCTTATGATGAAACCCGAAGAGTTTTATAATATGTTGAAAAAATTCGGCATAGGCTCAAAGACAAATGTTGATTTGCCTGGAGAATCTCCCGGGCTGCTGCCTCACTGGACGAGATGGCAGAAGCTTGATCAGGCAAATATAGGTTTCGGATACAGTGTTAATGTTACGCCTATACAGCTTGCATCTGCCGTTAGTGCAATTGCCAATAACGGAGTGAGAGTTACTCCTCATATTATAAAATACTCTTCTCAGGAGGAATATGATAAGCATGTAATATCAACGCAAGTGTTATCGCCTCAGACAGCGCAGGCAGTTACTTCGTTGCTGACACAGAGTATAGCCAAGTCAAAAGCTGTTGCTGGGAAAATTCCTAATTACACCGTAGCAGGGAAAACAGGAACATCAAACAGACCGAATGCAAATGGAATAGGTTATAACAGACATGAAGTTTACACAACGTTTGCGGGTTTCTTCCCCGCAAGTGACCCTGAAATATTGGTTGTTGTCTTTGTTGACAACCCAAAGAGCGGTGTAGACTGGGGGTCTACTATCGCCGGACCTGTATTTAATGAGATTGCTGTGCAAATCAGCCGTATTATGGATATAAAACCCGATAAGAAGGAGCCTGAAGAAATTGAATCTGAAAGAAATAGCTAATGTATTAAACACAAAGATGATTATTAATTCAAAAGATTGTGAAATAAAAGATGTTTCTTATAACTCAAAGACCGCTAAATCAGGTGATGTGTTTGTTTGTTTAACAGGTGAGCATACTGATGGTCATGATTATGCGAAGATGGCTGTTGACAACGGTGCTGTTGCTGTTATTGCTCAAAAAGAAATTGATGTTGACGTACCGGTGATTATTGTTGATGACACAAAATTGGCACTTGCACAGGTGGCAAATGCGCTGAATGATTATCCGTCGCAAAAACTTAACCTGATAGGAGTAACAGGTACCAATGGAAAAACAACGGTTACTCACCTGATTGAGAATATATTTGAAAAATCAGGTCAAAGATGCGGTTTAATAGGGACGATGGGTTTGAGAAAGTCGGTGAATGATACTTATCATGATGCAAAACATACAACTCCTCAGGCTCCCGAGTTGCAGAGAACACTGAAAAGTATGTTAGACGATGGTATAAAAAATGTTGTTATGGAAGTCAGTTCTCATTCTCTCGAGCAGCATAGAGTCGGAGGGTGTATCTTCAATGGTGCTGTCTTCACAAACCTTACGCAGGACCATCTTGATTATCACATTACAATGGCAAATTATGCCAGAGCAAAAGCAAAATTATTCAAGTCTTTGAAAAATGATAAAGAAAACCGCTTTGCCGTAGTGAATGCCGATGATGAGTATGCTTATGAAATGTTGAAGGCTGTTCCTGATGATGTTGAGATTTATACTTACGGCATAAAAAAAGAAGCTGATGTTATGGCTTCAGATATAGTTTATTCTGTTGAGGGGGTTCAGTTTAAGTGTGTTACTCCCGTTGGTACAGGTATTTTGAAATTGCAGCTTGTAGGAGAATTCAGTGTTTATAATGCCCTTGCTGCATTGAGCGCCGGACTTCTTGCGGGAGTTGATTTTGAAACATGCAGGAAAGCGCTTGAGAGTACCAAAAGTGTTGCCGGAAGATTTGAGGTTGTATCATCAAAGCCGTTGGTTATTGTTGACTATGCGCACACTCCTGACGGGCTTGAAAATGTGTTGAAAGCAGCGGGACAACTTCGAGGTGAGAAATCAAAGCTGATATGTTTATTTGGCTGCGGAGGTGACCGAGACTCGACAAAACGTCCGATTATGGCGCATATTGCAGAAAAAATGGCTGACAAGGTGATTATTACTTCAGATAATCCCCGTTCAGAGGATCCTCAGCAGATTATTACGGATGTTTTGAGCGGCATTCAGTCACTTGATCAGGATAGAATTTTTGTTGAAATTGACAGAAGAAGCGCCATTGAACTTGCTATCAAGATGGCATCAGAGGATGATATAGTCGTTCTTGCCGGAAAAGGGCATGAAAACTACCAAATTCTCAAAGATGAAACAATCCACTTTGACGACAGAGAAGAAGCCGCTGCCGCACTCAAGAAAATCAAGGCCTAGTGTTTTTATAGCTGTGAGGCTTTTTCTTCAAAGTATTCCATATTTATGTTCAGTTTTTGTCCTATTATGATAAGACTTTTAACGAGTTTTTTATGGATACTGTCTTGATTTTTAATTCTTATTAGCTCGAATATATCATCAAGATAGATGTATATATTGTTAAAATATATATTCTGAGCTTCGGCAAGATTCAGTTTCAGACCGATTTTGGAAGCTGTATCGAGCAGGTTTATTATAACTTCGGCATGGGATATTTCCATGTTTTTTGAGAGTTTATTCAGATTTTTGTATAGCTCTGCAATGAACAGCTTATTTACGGACTTTGTACTGAGCTGGATGTTAAGAGTTTTTGCTTCATTGTTGATATCTACAGCCTGATGAATGAGTTCCTCATCAAAGATATCTGCTGTTTCGTTGAATAAGGCATTAAAGTCTTTGCTCAGCGAGTATCTCGCCATTATGTCATATTCAGGGATGTGCACGCCGAGTTTTCCGAGCTGGAGAATACCTGTTTTGCTTTCGTCATACAATGATTTAAATGTTTGAGAAGATCTGTTGATTTTATTTTTGAGCTGTATTTTGAGGATATCTTTTCTTTCGTCCTGGAAGAGGTTTCTTACTGAGAAGTACTCAAGACCGAAGTTGATATCGATTGCTCTCATTATATCTGTCAAAGAGGCGTTCATGTACTTATCAAGAAGTTCATTTTTAATTTTGTTGTAATTTGACTGATTTGAAAATTCTTTGATTGCGCAGTGAAAATCGCTGTTTGCAAACTTGATGATGACAAACATCATATCATTTGTTTCAAGAGTGATTTTTGATGTAACTTTGATACGTCCGAATGCCATAACAGTTTTGGCATTTTTGATTTTACGATAATCAAGTCTGTTTATGTTGTAAGAATACAATTCTGTTTCATCTTCAAAGTCCTGATACAGAGAAGAAATAGCCCATTGAGCAATAATTTGTTTTGTTGTAACAACGGAGGGTTTAACAAATTTTTGATAAATCTCTTTCCCGTTGCCCATATCTTTTATGTTGCTTTGAGCTTTTTCGAGAATGTTTAAAAACGGTGTTTCATAATCTTTGTCGGTGAAAGTTTCCGCTAATTCGATTGCTCTTGCTGCATATTTCATAATCTGTGTTGTTTCTATCCCTGATATATCAGCGAAAAACCAGCCGCAGCTTGTGAACATTAACATAGCCTGTCTTTGAATTTCAAGAAGTTTCAGAACAAGAGTCTTCTCTTCCGAAGAGAGCTCACGTCTTTGATGTTTTTTGAAAAATTTGTCCAAACTTATTTCATTTCGATCAAGCATTACGCTGATATAATCATTTCTTGACTCCCATGGGTCATCGAGATATTTTGATATTTTTTCTTCATACAGTACGGCAAGTTCATCTCTAAGATAGTTAAGAGCATCCCTGAGAGGTTTTCTCCATTTTTGATTCCATCCCGGTTGTGCGCCTGTAGAACATCCGCAGTCATCCCTCCAGCGTTCAACACCATGGAAGCAGCTCCATGATGAAACAGGTTTGATATCAACTTCATAAAGCGGAGGATTTTTTTCAAGATATTCACCGTAGTTGGTAATAGTGAATCCTGCATCTTTTGCACGTTTTTTGAGTGCATAAGACAGCGCCATATCTCCAAATCTTGTATGATGCCCGTAGCTTTCGCCGTCAGTTGCAATATTTACAAGCTGGTTGTAATTTCTTTGAGATGATACACCGTCTTGAAGTCTTTTGATAAATCTGTTTCCATCTTTCAGCAGGTTATCAAATGCTACGGATTTTGAGATAGAACCGTCGTAGAAGAATAAATCTATGTATTTATCAGGTTTACCCTTGATGAAATAGCGGTAAGCTCGTGCAGGGTCGATACTTCCCCAGCTGACGTCTTCCCATGCAGAATCCTGTTTGGCATTAATCTTTCTTACTCTTGCTGCCTGATATGGTGAGAGAATTGTAAATTTGATACCGCAGTCAATCAACACTTCCATTGTTCTGTCATCGGTTGCTGTTTCTGCAAGCCAGATACCTTCAGGTTTTCTGCCGAAGCGATATTCAAAATCTTTGATACCCCAGATTGTTTGGGTATATTTATCTTTATCGTTTGCAAGAGGCATAATCATATGATTGTAAACCTGTGCAATAGCGTTACCATGTCCGGAGTAAATGCCTATACTTTTTCTATCAGCCTGCACGATTCTTTCATAAGTGTTTGGGGCGTATTGTTCCATCCATGACATAAGTGTCGGTCCGAAGTTGAAACTTATCATGGTATAGTTATTGACTATGTCTATGATTCTGTTTTTACCGTCTACAATTCTTGAAGCTGAGTTCGGATTGTAGCATTCGTCACAAATTCTTGCGTTCCAGTCATGGAAAGGAGATGCGCTTTCCTGCAATTCAATTGCTTCAAGCCAGGGGTTTTCTCTCGGCGGCTGGTAGAAGTGTCCATGTATTGTCAAATAATTCTTCTTTTCATTATCACTCATATTCAAAATCCTCAGACCGTTTTACCTAAGCAAGTAAGAATCAGAATAACATAAAATTCTGATATTAATATCATATCAGTATACTAGAACATTTTCCACAGAAATTAAAATTTGAGTTAAGGGTTGATTTTGCAGGCTGCTCCTGTTTTGACCTTATCATCTTTTTTCTCTTTTTTGGCGATGATGGTTACCTTGCATGCTTCTATCCATGGGTCTCCGAGTGCTGCAGAGAACATTTTGCCTTCGATTTCGATTTTATCTCCGCTTTCTATTTTTGCGAGTTGTTTTTCGGCTGTTTTTCTGCTGATGAGAATTTTCAACTCGGACATAGGGATTATATGACCTTGGATTTCGTCTTTTCTGATAAGGAATGATATATAATCTTTTGAATCTCTGAAGGCAGGTTTGTAGTCAAGCCCGATAGTTACAAATTTATCAAATATACCTGTAATTTTGACGTTTTTGTTGAGATAAGCATCAGGGTTTTTAACAAGGTCAGTTGCTTTTACCTGAGTCGGAGTTCCCTGCAGGGGGCATACAGGAGCTGCTGCATGGGACTGAAGGACCGAGCATAAGCATAGGGCTGATATTAGAAGTGCTGTGTTTATTTTTTTTATCATAAGAGGTATCTCCTTTGACTTTAATATTATCATAGATTGTTTATTTAATGATAGTTCCCTGAACGTCTTTTTGTATTCTCAGACTGTCAAGCAGGCTGTGCAGAAGAGTTGCTTCCGTGTCCGCTCTGTAAAATTTTCCTTTTGTTGACATGGCAACGCATTTCAGCTGATTATCGGTTATTTTATTTGTTGAGAAAGCTATTGCATCTATTTTTATATCGCTGCCGCTTCTGATGAGATTAACGGCATATTCACAAGGGCTTTCATCGCAATTTTCTTCTCCGTCTGAGAGTAAAATTATGCGTCTTGTCCCGGTTTTCCCTGCGAGGTCATAGTTTACTGCCTGCTTGAGCGAATAAGTAATAGGTGTTGCTCCTATCGGACGTACTGCTGATAATGCTCCTGCTATCTGGCTCTGGCTGTTGACTACCACGGGGACTTTCAGGTGTGAGCATCTGCAGGCTTTTGAAGGAAGGAAGTAGTTTTCTCCGCCGTAGACTCTCAATCCGATGCCAACATCAGGTGATACCTGAGAAAGGACTTTCAAGATAGTTCTTTTTGCGATGTCTATTTTTTTTACACCGCCTATTTGTTCATCCATACTGCCTGAGGCGTCGAGGATTATTACAATATTTTCTTTTGCAGATGATGGAGTATAGTTGTAGTTATTTTGATAATACTGATATCCGCCGTGTTTTGCAGGGTCATATACTTCGCCCGAGTACACATTTGTTGTTATGAAAAATAAAATAAGAAGTGCTGTTAAAAATCTCATAATTTCCTGTAAAATAAATATGTAACCTTTTTAATATAAAACATTTTAGGAGAAAATGCCAATGGAGTTGTTTGAAGCAATCAAGACAAGGAAGACCGTCAGAAAATTTTCCGATAAGGAAGTTCCAAAAGAAGATATTCTGAAAATCCTTGATGCCGCAAGAGTGGCTCCGAGTGCTACAAATTCTCAGATGTGGCAGTATATTGTTATATTAAACAAGGATGTGAAAAATAAAATCAGAGAGGTGATTAATTCTAAATACGATGAGTTTCTTCAATGGGATGAATCTGAGGAGATTAAGAATAAGATTTTGATGTACAAGAATTTTTCGACTTTTTTCACCGAGGCTCCTGTAAATATTGCTGTTGTTGAAACATCAAGGACTTCCGTTATGGAAAATTTATTCATAAAACATGGGTATAGTGATTCTGAACTTGTGAGAATGCGTCCTATGCCTTCATTGTTGAGCATTGGTGCATCGATAGAGAATTTGCTTCTGGCGGCGCACTCTTTGGGGTATGGTGCTTGCTGGTTGACCGCACCTATTTGTGCTTATGAAGGTCTTGAAAAGCTTTTGAATATAGAGAAACCTTCCAAATTAGTTTCATTTTTGTGTGTAGGTGTTCCAGAAAATAATAATGTCACTCCTACACCTAAAAAGGAGCTTGATGATATAGTTTCGTTTATTGAATGAGTATATAGAGCAAAATAAAAGCAGTGTATTATATACACTGCTTAAATAAAAACTTAATTACCATACCTTAAAAACTATTTAAACTTATACAATACCTAATATTTTTTTGTACCAAGAAAAAGTTCTAAGTTCTAAACCGTTAAAAGTTGTTTTGTTTTGTTGACGTTTTAGGTAAGCGTAAAAATCGTCAGTTTTTGGGGATAATAAGTCTTTTTTGATGTATTCCTTGATTGCCATTGAATGCCGCCTCCTTCTTTTGTGACTTCAGTTCAATTAGGTCTTCTTTAACGTGATTATATTTTATCACACAAATTGTAAAAAAGCTATAATTTTTTACTGCCAATATTTACAATTTTTTATATTAATTTTTTGTGTTGATAAATAGTCCAAAAGGCTTATAAATATTCATTCTTTAGAACTTTTCTGGTATAATTATTTGCATAAATCAGGGTAGGTTAGTGTATGAAAAACAATAAAAAAGAGTCTATAAACATCTGTTTCGCATGCTATGATAACTATGCCCAACATACCGGAGTTGTTATTTCATCAGTATTGCAAAACTATAAGGGTAATTTTACACTTAATTTTTTTGTTGTATACAGCTATATTTCTCCCGAAAATATAAAAAAATTGAAAAAAGTTGCCGAAACTGAAATTTCTCATATAGAATTTGTTCTTGTTGACAGAGAAAAATTTGCTTCTTTATGCGGGTCTGCTAATGAACGTTTTTTGCCGGAGTGTTTTTTGAAGCTTAAGATGGCTGATTTTTTGGAAGGGGTGGACAGAGTTATTTTTCTTGATTCTGATATTGTTGTCATTGGTAATATCGCAGAACTCTGGAACATTGATATAGAAGGTTATTCAATAGGCGCTGTAAGAGATTTTGCCAATTTACGGCATCTTGCTGATATAACAGGCGGGCATGAGTATTTCAATTCAGGTATTTTGTTGATTAATCTAAAAAAGTGGAGAGAAGAGAATACGGAAGAGAGGTTATTTAGCTTTCTGAAAGAATATCCTGACAGGATGGTGTGGAATGATCAGGATTTGTTGAATGGTGTTTTATATAATGAAGTAAAATATCTCGATGAGGGCTGGAACTTTCAGTATAATGTTGATAATCCCGAAGTTGAGAAGAAAATTTCTTCGACAAAAATTAATCTTATACACTACGTTACAAGGAACAAGCCGTGGAATGCCGCGCATTTTTCATATAAATTCAGGGATAAGTATTTGTATTATCTTTTTCAAACGCCATGGCGGCAGAATGTTGTTTCGGTATATTTTACGATATGGAAAAAACGTTTGTTTAGAGAATATTTCGTAAGAAAAGAACAGAAAAAACAGCTAATCAGACTGAGAGAACTTGCAAAAGGCAAGAAAGTTGTTTTTTGGGGTGCCAGCAATTATCTTAAGAGTTTTATTCAAAATTGCAAGCTTAAAGACGATAATATTTTGGGGATTGTTGATGCAAATTCTGAAAAAGCAGGGCAGTCATTCGGCGGGTACAAAATTTTCCGGGCTGATTGTTTATGCGGTCTCAAGCCTGATTTGGTAATATCGTCCGTTGTGAACCATCCGAAGATGAAAAATACAATTTCTCATGAGCTTAAGCAGCGAGAAATATCTTCTGAGGTTGTTGATGATTTGTTTTATTTGATTGATTAGATTTTGATGAGAAGATTTTTGTTTTTTACGATAGGATTGCCCTGTACAAAAACATAGTCAGGATGGCTTTTTTCAAACAAATCTTTGTAAGTTTTACCTTCATCCAGTTTAAATACAAGGAAGTCTGCGTCTTTGCCTTTGTCCAAACTTCCGATAAGGTTGTCCAATCTGAGCATTTTTGCAGGGTTAATTGTAATCATATCAAGCAGTTTGAGTGTATCTATATCTTTGTCTTTTTTGATATAACGCACTTCGTTCAGCAGGCTTAAATCATCGTTGCTTGCAAGGCTGTCTGTGGCAATTGCCGATTTTCCGGGGAAGAATTTAAGAAGTTTAAATATGTTTACTGTCTTTTTATGAAGTTTTTGATTGCTTCTCGGGCAGTGGACAACGCTTACTCCCTTTGACGCCAGCATTTCAAGTTCTTCATCAAACAGTTGGTTTACATGGACTGCTATCAAATTGCTGTTCAAAACATTTAGCGCATTGAGATATTCAACAGGTGTTTTATTCTCAAGTGTCGGGCGCATGTTTGTGAAATCAATGAATTTGTAAAGTTTGTCTATATCAGATGAGCCTTTTTTGAGCCATTCCACTTCTTCAATTGACTCACCAAGACATGTTTGCATTAAGACATTGTATTTCTGGGAAAATTTTGACAGTACTTCCCAGAAACGGCTGTGTACACTGTAGATAGAATTTGGTTCAAGGCCAAAATAAGTGTTGTTGTTTCTTCTTTCTATAAATCTTCTGATTTGTTTTCTCAGTTTTCTGAAAGCTTTTTTGTTTGATTTTTTTGCATCGGAGAAAAGTTCTATGAATATATATGATTTTATTGGAGAGGAGTTCAGGATTTCGACAAATTCTTTTTCTCTTGATACCTGCGCTACACATGTTGTTCCTGAAGTAATTGACATTTCAAGCCCGTTTTTGAAGGATTTTACTCTTGTTTTTTTATCCCAGCATATATAACTTTTGAGCATGTCAATATACCAGCCGATGAATTTTTCTTTCGGGATATAACCTACAAGGAAAAGCTTTTTTAGAGATAAAAGGATTTTTTTGATTATAGCTTTTGAGTCATGCAATTTGACTTTGCCTACATCAGTATATTGAAGATGAGTATGGGCGTTTATAAATCCCGGGGTAATTATGGAGTTGCCATAGCTAAATAATTGGTATTCTTTGTCTCCGAGTATATCAGAGATTAGGTTTCCGTCGATGATATCAACTATTTTCCCTTCTTCTACAACAAGGGCTTTATCCTCAAGCGCCTGTTGATTTCCCGGCAATATCCACTTGGCTTTATAAACTTCTAACATTATTTTTTTATCCTGTTTCGATATCTTCAATTTTTATTTTAAATCATAAAGATTTTTTTGTCAGTTTTTTTTAGTTTGTTGTATAATTAATACATAATTATAAACGGGTGTGTGGCGCAGTGGTAGCGCAGTTGACTCTTAATCAATTGGTCGTGGGTTCGAATCCCACCGCACCCAGTTTTTTATGAGAAGGCTAAAGAAGGTTGAAAAGTATCTCTTTGTCGGATTGAAATTCTGGGGAAGTTTATACAAATAGCTTTATATTCAAATTTATGTTATTCTTTATGCGGAGATGAAATATGGAAAATTTATTATCAGACAGAATCAAACAAACACCGCCATCATTTATAAGAAGCATACTTAAAACAGCGGCAGATCCTGAGATTATTTCTTTTGCCGGAGGACTTCCAAATCCGATTTCTTTTCCGCAGGAAGATTTGTTGCTGTCCATGGAAAGAATTGTGAAAACCTATGGAAGCAAGTGTTTTCAATATTCAATAACTGCAGGTCTTCCTGAACTGCGTCAATATATTGCAGAAAGATATAATAAAAAATTCGGATTAAATCTCAATTTTGAAAATGTTCTTATCACAACAGGTTCTCAGCAGGCGCTTGATTTGATAGGGAAGATTTTTTTGAATAAAAATGATGGTGTAATTCTCGAAAAACCGAGTTATCTCGGTGCAATTCAGGCTTTTTCCCAGTATCAACCGAAGTTTTATCAGATTGAATTGACTCAGGATGGGATGAATACTGAAGAGCTGGAGAAGACCTTGCAGAATAATAATATCAAATTTATTTATGCAATTCCTGATTTTCAAAATCCGACGGGGTTGAGTTATTCCGAGAAAACAAGACAGGAAATCAGGGATATTTTGAAAGATAGGGATATTGTATTGATAGAGGATGATCCTTATGGCGATTTGCGTTTTGATGGAGTAAGACTTCCTTATATAGGCGCAGGCAAGCTTAAAAACAGTATTCTTATGGGGACTTTTTCAAAAACGGTTACCCCAGGTATGAGAACAGGGTTTATAATTTCCGAGAATGCTGAAATCTTGAAGAATATTTCTCTTGCAAAAGAAGCAAGCGATTTGCACAGCAATATATTTTCACAGTATTTGATTTGGGATTATTTGACACATAACGATATTGAAGAGCATATTTCTAAGATAACAGCGTTATACAAAGAGCAGTCAGGTGCTATGCTGAATGCTATGGAAAGATACTTTCCTAAAGAAATTAAATATACAACACCTCATGGCGGTATGTTTCTGTGGGTAACGCTTCCTGAGGGAGTCAGCTCTGTAGAGATGTTCCCGAAGGCTTTGGAGAAAAAAGTCGTCTATGTTCCGGGGGATCCCTTCTATGTCGGTTTGAAAGATGTTAATGCAATGCGTTTGAATTATACGAATGCTGACTCTAAGACAATTGAAGAAGGCATCAAAAGATTGGGCAAACTGCTTGAGGATGTAATTTAATTTTAAAACATTTTTATGGAACACTCGAAACTTCAGGGATGCGTGTATCTTGGACGGTTTTGCTGAGAAGATATTCAAAAATAAAATATTTAATGAAAATAAACTGCTAAAATTCGGCTTTGTGAAGAACGGTGAAAAGTTTATTTATACCAAAGATATTTTTGATAAACAGTTTTTATTGACAGTTATTATATCTGGCAAAAAAGAGATAGAAACAAAGCTTGTTGATATTATATCAGGGGACTTATACACTCTTCACCTTGTTGAAACAGCTGCCGGTAAATTTGTCGGGCAGGTCAGAGAGGCTTATGAGAATATTTTGAATTTGATATCTCGGGAATGCTGCAGCGATACATATTTTGCTTATGCGCAGGCAAACCGTCTTGCTGATTTGATTAAATCAAAGTACCATGATACTCCCGAATTTTTGTGGGATAAATTTCCCGGATTTGGTGTTTTCAGAAATCCTCAGAGCGAGAAATGGTATGCTCTGATATCACGTATTGATAAATCGAAGATTGATAAAAAAAACTCCGGAGAAATCGAGATTGTGAATATAAAACTTGACAAAGACGAGATAGAACACCTGCTTAAGCTTGAGGGATTTTATCCAGCATATCATATGAATAAAAAAAGCTGGATAACAATTATTCTTGATGGAAGTATTCCTGATGATAAAATAATGGAGTTAATAGAAAAAAGCCATGGTTTTTCTGAAGGAAGAAAAAAGACAAAAAATTCCAAATCAGAATGGCTTGTACCCTGTAATCCTAAATATTTTGATGTTGATTCAGCTTTCAAAAAAAGCAGGGAGATAATCTGGAAACAATCAAGCAATATTAAAAGAGGAGATATTGTTTATTTGTATATCGGTGCTCCTTTATCTGCTGTTCGTTACAAATGCGAGGCATCAGAAGTTGATATCTCTTATGATTATAAAGATGAAAATTTGACAATCAACAAAGTGATGAAAATAAGATTGCTAAAAAAATATGACAAAGACTTTTTATCGTTTAAAATATTGAAAGACTACGGAGTTAATGCGATCAGGGGACCGAGAAGCATTCCTGAGATGTTGAGTGATTTTATAAATAAAAAGGGATAATATGGAACAGACATCAATTTTTACAAATGAATCGAACCAACCGCTACCATCCCGCCTCAGACCGAGAAATTTGGATGAATTTGTCGGGCAGACCCATCTGATTGGTGAGGGGAAAATTTTGCGAAAATTGATAGAAGAAGACAAGATTTCATCACTCATATTCTGGGGACCTCCTGGGGTAGGGAAGACAACTCTTGCAAGCATTATTGCAAATAAGACAAACTCTTCGTTTATTAATTTCTCGGCAGTAACAAGCGGTATAAAAGAAATCAAAGAAGTGATGACAAAAGCCGAGCAAGCCCGCAAAATGGGTGAGAAGACGATTGTTTTTGTGGATGAAATACATCGTTTCAACAAAGCACAGCAGGATGCGTTTTTGCCGTTTGTTGAAAAGGGGAGTATTATTCTTATCGGGGCAACCACCGAAAATCCGTCTTTTGAGGTTAATGGTGCTCTGCTTTCACGATGTAAAGTTTTTGTTTTGCAAGGGTTGAAAACGGAAGATTTGGTTTCTCTTTTGAAAAGAGCAATCACTGATAAAAGAGGGTTTGGAAGCCAAAGAGTAAATATAACTGATGACCAGCTTGAAGCAGTGGCAAAGTTTGCAAACGGTGATGCGAGAAATGCTCTTTCAACACTTGAGATGGTTGTTCTGAACGGTGATGTCAACAGCAACGGTGAAATTACGGTTACTGATGATACGCTTGAGCAGTGTATATCAAAGAAGTCGCTTTTGTATGATAAAAACGGTGAAGAACACTACAATATTATTTCAGCCCTTCATAAATCAATGAGAAATTCAGACCCTGATGCTGCTGTTTACTGGCTTGCAAGAATGCTCGAGGCAGGAGAAGACCCTTTGTATGTGGCAAGGAGAATTACGCGATTTGCAAGCGAGGATGTAGGACTGGCTGACCCTCATGCTCTTGAGATTGCCGTTGCCGCATATCAGGCATGTCATTTTATCGGAATGCCTGAGTGTTCGGTGCATCTTACACAGGCTGTTGTTTATATGTCGCTTGCTCCAAAGTCGAATGCGCTGTATGTTGCATATGAAACAGCCAAAAAAGATGCCATAAAAGAACTCGCAGAACCCGTTCCGCTTGTAATAAGAAATGCTCCGACAAAATTGATGAAGGAGTTAAACTATGGCAAGGGTTACCAGTATGCGCATGATACAAAAGAAAAATTGACAAATATGCAGTGTCTTCCTGAGTCGCTGCATGGGAAGGAATATTACCGCCCGACAGAACAGGGGCTTGAGGCAAAATATAAAGCTAAGCTTGAAAAAATCAAAGAATGGAAAAAGTCCCATGGATAGATTCAGATATAGCTGTATTTTGTGAAATTTGATATGCTTTCTTTTTTCATCTTGAGGGCAAAAAACAGTGTGAATATAAGGAACTTATATAGCAAATTCTACAGATACTATTAAAAGTCCGTCCTTCTAAGGGCTTTAGCCAGAAGAATCCTTTTTGTTCAGATACTTCGCTAACGCTCAGTATGACGTTGTTTGGGAAATTTTTGACGAAATTTGCTATATAAATTCCGAATATAAGATTTTTACAAATACCGTAATAAATAATATAATACGCCAAAAACTACGCTGTACAAAAATTTTATTGAGCGTAATATTGATAATATAATCATCGATATTGTTCAGGAGGAGTTTTTTATGAACGGGTATAAAGAGCTGTTGCCATCAGAGCTTGAGTCGAATGTGTTCAAACTTATCGGAAAAGATTGGATGCTTATCAGTGCACAAAAAGACGGGAAAACAAATACCATGACCGCATCATGGGGAGGTCTTGGTGTGATGTGGGGAAAAAATGTTGCGTTTGTTGTTATTCGTCCTCAAAGATACACAAAAGAATTTGTTGATAACTCGGAGGGGTTTTCTTTGACATTTTTTGATGAGAAATACAAAAAAACACTGTCTTATTTGGGGACTGTTTCCGGGCGTGATGAGGATAAGATATCGAAGTCTTGTTTTAACGTTGTTATTGAAGAAAATATTCCGTTTTTCAAAGAGGCACGTGTCGTTATGTTCTGCAAAAAGTTGTACGCTCAAGATTTTGAAGAGTCCTGTTTTATTGATAAGAAAATAACAGGGCAATGGTATCCTGAGGAGGATTATCATACTTTATATATTGCCGGGATTGAGAAGATTTTGCTCAAAGACTGAGTGCATAGGCAAACAGCTCGCCGACTTGATGGTTATAATACCTTCCGTCGTCTTTTGCAAAAAGATTTTCCCAGTGGCTTTCGGGTGTTCCATCTGTTGAATATGACGGGTTGCACATCATCAAATGGTGGGTGTTTGTGTCATATCTAAGAGGAAAGAGGTCTTCTGTTTGCATAAAACTCGGGAGTTTATCACTCGGGTATGTGAAGGCAAACAGGCATGTTCTTATTCTGGATAAGCGTTGTTCATAGGTTCGTCCTCCTTCGTCGTTGTCATTTGACACTTCTGCTCCGGGGGCATAGTCTCTTGAGTATTTCAGTTTATCAGACCATTCTTTTACGGTGTCAAAGTTGTCCACACTGACAAATGAAGTTCCTGCGGTCAGCCCCATTTTTCTGTAGCGTTCAAAATCGTCTGAACTCTTTTCGCCGACAAAACTGAGAGTTGTTTTTCCCGTGCGTCTTCTGATTTCATGCAGAATATGCTGCATTTGACGGTAATCAGGAAGTGCTCCGACACCTGTGTAGTTTCCGAGGTCATAGCCTCCGATATGTTTTGCGGAGTCTATGAACATGGCTTCAAACCCGAGGTTGAAAAGTTTTGTACATTCTTCAATAAAGAGTTCTTCATGTTCTTTTTTCCACCATCTGAACCATTCATCTTCCTGATATGGCCTTGCAATCTTTAGCTGGTCTTCTGAGATGACCATGCGGAATCCTGTTTTTATACCGCGGAAATGAGCAAGGTCATTGAAGGCACGTAGCTGGTCTTCGGGGCTTATTTTGCTGATGATTGAGTTTGCTATGATGTTTTCGCTGTATCCTGAATTTAGTTTTATGCCGTAGATGGAGTTTTCTTCATGAGGAAGTTTGTTGTATCCGTCGCCATAAATATTCGGGAAAATTTGAGACAGGATTATGCAGTTTGCCCAGCTTTTTGCTGAAGGGGGGATTGCGCTGAGGAGTTTTATAGTGCTGATTATTCCGTCAGAACATCTGTTTCCGTTCATTTTTGCGATGGCACGATTGTTTATTTCAATATAATTTGCAAGCCTGCCCCATCGGTCGCCATAGTTTGGAGAGTCGATGTTATCAGGGAATTTACGATAGAAAATGCCTCCCTCGCTGAGTGTCATAATTGAGTTAACGGCACGTTTGAGGGATCTGTTCAGAACATCAGCGGGTACAATATTTGACAACCATTTTTTTGCGCGGGCTGCTCCTATGCCTCTGTAAGCTTTTGTTTCACTCCATTTATCATAGTGCAGGACATCACTCCCGCAGACAGCTTTCAGAAGCTTGTTGCAGGGATTGTCTTGTTTTTCACCCGAGTATGATGCAGCGGAAGATTTTTCTTTTTCATAATATTTATTCTTCATAGTATCTTTACTATAAATAATTACTGTGAGAAATTCATTGTCAAAAAAGTTAGTTTTGACAGGAGTTTTTTGTCTGCAGCTCTAGCACTTTCAGATAATATTTCTTCTAAAAATCTCCATTGCATTGTGTTTTGCAAAAAATGCATTTGCCGTCATTGTCAAGATGAAATTCTTCAACCATAAAGCCGTTTCTTTTTATAATTATATTTTTACAATTTTTGCAATAAGTTGATGAGGTTTCAATGTTTTGTATATTTCCCGTATAAACATAGTTCAAACCTGTTTTTAGGGCTATGTCACAAGCTTTCAGGAGAGTTTTTGAGTTTGTTCTCGGGTAATTCTTGAATTTATAACTCGGATGAAATGCACTGAAGTGGATAGGAGTGTTTGTCCCCAGGTTATTTTTTATCCACTCGCATTCTTTTTTGATTTCTTCATCGCTGTCATTCTCTCCTTCTATCAAAAGAGTGGTGATTTCTAACCAGACATTTGTTTTTTGTTTTATGTATTTCAGGGTTTCGAGAACAGGTTCAAGTGAGGCAAGACAATTTTTGCGATAAAATTTTTCGCTGAAACTCTTTAAGTCAACATTTGCTGCATCAATATGTTCAAAGAGGTTTTTTCTAGCTTCCTGATTGATGTAACCGGCTGTTACTGCTACGGTTTTAATTCCAAGTTTGTGAGCTTCTTGTGCTGTATCGATTGCATATTCAAGAAATATGACAGGGTCGTTGTATGTGAATGCTATGCTTTTGCAGTCGTAATCTTTTGCAATTTTTGCGATTTCAGCGGGTGCAACTTTTTGCAAAAGAGAGGTATCTTCTTTTGACTTTGATATATGCCAGTTCTGACAGAACATGCATCCCATATTACAGCCGAGGGTACCGAAAGAGAGAACTTTTGATGATGGATAGAAGTGGTAGAGCGGTTTTTTTTCGATTGGATCAATAGCCAGTCCTGTTGTATAGCCGTAAGAAGTCAGGCTTATTTTTCCGTTCAGATTTTGTCTGATATGACAGAAGCCTCTTTGACCTTCTTTCAGGAGGCATCCTCTCGGGCATACTTCGCATTTCAGGGTATTATCTTTTAGGGGGCTTTGATATTTCATAAAACATATTATAATTAATTTTGGAGTTAAATAAAACAGCAAGGTGATTATGTATAAAGTTAAAACCCCTTCGGTAGCCGGTACTTTTTATCCGGAGAATAAAGAAGAACTTTTGTCTCAGATAGCGGATTTTAAAAAAAATTTGAAAAAACATTACACTTATACTTCACGTGCTGTCATTGTTCCTCATGCCGGATATTATTACTCCGGTCAGCTTGCTTTTGAAGGGTTAAACTGTTTAGATAAGAAAGTTGAAAATATTTTTATTTTTGCACCTGCACACAGGGTGTTTGTTGAGGGTGCCGCTCTTTCCGGATTTGACGCTTGGGAAACTCCTCTCGGAGATGTCGAACTGAACAAAGAGATAAACAACGAGCTGAATGAGAAATTTGGATGTGTTTTTTATAATGAGGCGTTCAAAGATGAACATGCTATCGAAGTCCAGCTTCCCCTGCTGCAAAAAACTTTTGAATATTTCAAAATAATTCCGGTTCTGGTCGGAAGGGAGAAGGCGTCAAAAATTACCGAGATAATATCCCATTACTGGGGTGATGAAAAAAATGCATTTGTAATATCTTCAGACTTGAGTCACTTTCTTTCGTCTCCTGATGCGAAGAAAGTTGACCTTACAACGGCTCAGATGATAGAAGAAGTTGATATATCATCTTTTCATCCCGAGCAGGCATGCGGTTCCGTCGGAATTTGCGGTCTTTGTGATTTCGCAGGATTAAAAGGTTATTCTTTGATAAGAGTAGGCATGCTCAACTCAGGCGATATAAGCGGTGATAACTCCAGAGTTGTAGGCTATGGTTCATGGATGTTGTATGAGGGCGAGAAGAATAAATTTATAAAAGAATATTTCAGCGATTTTGTACTTGATACCTGCAGAAAAAGTATTGAATATGACGGAAAATATTCTCCGGAGAATTATGCTCCTGTTTTTGATGAACTGGGTGCATGTTTTGTCACTTTAGAAATCGGCGGAAATCTGAGAGGATGCATCGGGTCTATTCTTGCTTATGAACCTCTTGTTGATAATCTTGTGAAAAATGCTTATAACAGTGCTTTTTCGGATCCGAGATTTCCCCCTGTTTCAAAAGAAGAGTTTTTGAAAACAGAATTGAAGGTGTCGATTTTGTCTGCACCCGTTAAAATGAAATTCAAAGATGAAAATGATTTGCTTTCGCAGATAGTACCTTTTGTAGACGGATTAATTATTAAAGACGGTCGTTATCAGGCTGTTTATCTTCCGAGTGTATGGGAGCAGCTGCCTGATAAGGAAGATTTTTTGAATTCCCTGAAACAAAAATCAGGCTTGCCTTGTGACTATTTCTCAGAAACATTTGAGGCATTCAGGTTTGGTACCGAATACATATTCTAAGTTTGTAGTAATATTGAATACTTTGAGTTATCTGGTATAATCTTAGATAACTCGGAGTGTTTGATATGTATAAACCGGATTTAGATGAGGCAAGAAATTTAGCGGATGACTACAGGGTTATTCCGCTCAGCATGGAAATTTTTGCTGATGTGAGAACGCCAATTGAAGTATTGAGAATTCTCAAAGGTGTTGATGCTCACTGCTTTTTGCTTGAGAGCGTTGAAAAGGCAGAGAGGTGGGGAAGGTATTCGTTTTTGGGATTTGCTCCATCAATGGAGATAACCTGCCATGACAGCAAGCTAACGCTCAAGACTGATGAAAAGACCGAAATAATTAACACTGATGAACCGCAGAAATATATAAAAAGAATAATAGAAGATAACAGAAGTCCGCGTCTTGACTTCCTTCCACCTTTCACAGGCGGTCTTGTCGGGTATTTTTCTTATGATTTTATCAAATATTTTGAACCTAAGCTGAAATTGGATGCTTGTGATGAAGAGAATTTCAAAGATGTTGACCTGATGCTCTTTGATAAGGTGATAGCTTTTGATAATCTCCGGCAGAAGATAGTTTTGATAGTAAATATAAAAACGGATAACTTGGAAGAGAATTATAAAAAAGGAACGGTAGAGCTGCAGAAACTTGCTTCTTTAATAAAAAACGGTTTCCCTAAAAAAGTTTTACCGGGCAGATTGAAATCAGAATTCCGCCCTCTTTTTAATAAAGAAAAATTCTGCGATATGGTAAAAAAAGCCAAACATTACATAAAAGAGGGTGATATTTTTCAGGTTGTATTATCAAATCGTTTTGATGCCGATTTTGAAGGCGAGTTATTAAACACTTATCGTTTTTTGAGAACTATTAACCCGTCGCCGTATATGTTTTATTTCGGGAGCAATGATTTGGAAATAGCGGGCGCTTCACCTGAAACACTTGTTAAACTTGATAACGGTAAGCTGTATACATTCCCTCTTGCCGGAACAAAACCCAGAGGTAAAACTGATGAAGAAGACAGACAGCTTGAGAGAGATTTGTTATCTGATGAAAAAGAACTTGCAGAACATAATATGCTTGTTGATTTAGGGCGGAATGATATCGGGCGTATCTCAAAATTCGGCAGCGTAAAAGTTGAAAAATATATGACTATTGAGAGGTTCTCTCATGTTATGCATATCGGTTCGACAGTTGTCGGCGATATAAGAGATGATAAGGATTCACTTGATGCTATAGGCTCCATTCTCCCAGCCGGCACACTTTCAGGTGCACCCAAAATCAGAGCATGCGAAATAATCAACGAGCTTGAAAACAACAAAAGAGGAATTTATGGCGGTGCTATCGGATATGTTGATTTTACGGGAAATTTGGATACATGTATAGCAATCAGAATAGCTTTCAAAAAGAACGGGAAAGTTTTTGTGCGGGTTGGCGCCGGTATTGTTGCTGATAGTGTTCCTGAAAACGAATATACAGAGTGCATAAACAAATCCCGCGCTGTAATGAATGCCCTAAAGTTGTCAGAGGAGGAAGTATGATTCTTTTGATTGATAACTATGACAGCTTTTCATACAACTTATACCAGCTTGTTGGGTCTATTAATCCTGATATAAAGGTGATACGCAATAATGAGCTTACGGTTTCAGAGATTGACGGGCTTTCTCCTGAAGCAATAATCCTTTCACCGGGACCGGGGCGTCCTGAGAATGCGGGTGTTTGCGTTGATGTTGTAAAATATTTTGCGGGGAAGATTCCGATTCTTGGTATTTGCCTCGGGCATCAGGCAATATGTGAGGCATTCGGAGGAGTTGTGACTTATGCAGAGAAGATTATGCATGGGAAAACATCAGAGATTAGTGTTGATGCTTCCTGCAAATTGTTTGAAGGATTGCCTGAAACCTTTAAAGTGGCAAGATATCATTCGCTGGTAGCAGAAGAGGCAACTCTTCCCAAAGAACTGAAAATTACCGCAAAGACAGGTGATGGCGTAATAATGGCTTTAGAACATATTGATTATGATATTTACGGCTTGCAGTTTCATCCTGAATCAATCCTCACGCCTGCGGGCAAAAAAATAGCAGAGAATTTTTTGGAAATAGTGAAAAAATGATAAAAAAAGCAATTATACAGGCAGCAAAAAGAGAAAATCTTGATTTTGAACTTACAAAAGCGGCAATGGAAGAGATTGCTGACGGGAAAGCTACTGACGCACAAATTGCAGCATTTTTGACCGCTATGCGGATGAAAGGAGAAACGGCAGAAGAAATTACTGCTGCTGCAAGTGTTATGAAAGAAAAATGCTTCAAAGTAAGTCTTCACAACATTGATGCTATAGATATTGTCGGGACAGGCGGTGATTGTGCTGATACGTTCAATATTTCAACAACTTCCATGTTTGTTGTGGCATCAGGAGGGGTATCTGTTGCAAAACACGGGAGCCGTTCCGCATCGGGTAAAACCGGAGCTGCCGATGTTCTTGAAGCGTTGGGTGTAAATATTCTTACGACACCATCGCAGGAGCGTGAAATTTTTGACAGGACGGGGTTGTGTTTTATGTACGCACAAAACCACCACCCGGCTATGAGGTATGTTGCATCTGTCAGAAGAGAAATAAAAATACGCACCTTCTTCAATATTCTCGGTCCGCTTGTAAACCCTGCAAATGCATCAATGCAGATTATGGGGGTATTTGAACCCGAGCTTGTTGATATTATGGCTTATGCAATGGTTCACCTCGGGGTAAAAAACGGGATGGTAATCCATGGTCTTGATGGTCTTGATGAAGCGACCGTTACTGATGAAACAATGGTCTGTGAAATTCGCAACGGCAATATGATGTCGTACAAGATAAATCCTTCTCTTTTGGGGCTCGGAACTTATTCCCTTGGTGAGCTTAAGAGCGCCGATATCGAAGAGAATGTTCAGATTATGAAGGATATTTTTAGCGGGAAAGAACAGGGCGCCAAAAAAGACATAGTAGTTTTGAACTCAGCCCTTGCATTTTATACTGCGAAAAAGGTTGATTCTCTGCTCAACGGGGTTGCTCTTGCTAAAGAGCTTATTGAATCGGGGGCGGCCGAGAAGAAATTTTATGAATTTATAAAAATTACAAATGAGGTAAGATGACGACTATACTCGATAAAATTGTAGATAAGACGAAAGAAAGACTCTCAAATCTGAAATCAAAGTGTTCTGTCAAAGAGATGGAAAAACTTGCGAGAAACTATACAGGTGAAAAATTTCTGTTTGAGAATGCTCTCAAGCAGGATGGTATCTCTTTTATATGCGAGGTGAAGAAGGCATCTCCTTCAAAGGGTATAATCTCTGAAGATTTTCCTTATGTCAAAATTGCGAGAGATTATGAGGAGGCGGGTGCGTCGGCGATATCCGTGTTGACAGAGCCTTATTTTTTTCTCGGGTCTGATGAATATCTTTCTGAAATTGCCGAAAATGTTAAAATTCCTTTGTTGAGAAAGGATTTTACGATTGATGAGTATCAAATTTATGAGGCGAAGATTATCGGGGCGGGTGCTGTTTTGTTAATCTGCTCTATACTTGATGAAAGCAGGCTCGCTGAATTTATTGCTCTTGCCGATTCACTCGGGATGAGCGCACTTGTTGAAGCTCATGATGAAGATGAGATTTCGAAAGCTCTCATGGCAGGGGCGAGGATAGTAGGGGTGAATAACAGGAATTTGAAAACATTTGATGTTGATTTGAATAATAGTTTGAGGCTTCGCAAATTTGTGCCTGATAATGTTTTGTTTGTATCAGAAAGCGGAATAAAAACGCCTGAAGATATAAAAATTTTGAAAGAAAACAGGGTTGATGCCGTGTTGATTGGAGAGACTTTTATGCGCTCGTCAAATAAAGCTGATGTCCTGAAAAGTCTGAGAGGAGGTGCGATGTGAGCAGTTCTTTAAAGATAAAAATATGCGGTTTGAGAAGAGAGTGTGATGTTGATTTTGTAAACAGCGCAGGTGTTGATTTTGTGGGGTTTGTTTTTGCCGGCTCAAAAAGACAGGTAACCCCTACTCAGGCATCTGTATTGAAAAAAAGGTTATCTCCTGATATCAAATCAGTCGGAGTATTTGTTAATGAGAGTATCGAAAATATCAAAAGAATATGTAAAAATGGGATTATTGACTTGATTCAACTTCATGGGAATGAGGACGGTGATTTTATAAAAACATTGAAGAACGAAATAAATTTACCGGTAATAAAAGCGGTGAAGGCTTTATCCAAGGATTATATAAAAGAAGAAATCCGGAATGATGCTGACTTTGTGTTGTTGGATTCGTTTAAAGAGAATTCTTTTGGCGGAACCGGTAGTATATTTGATTGGACGATTGTTCCTGATATCAAAAAACCTGTTTTTCTCGCAGGTGGTTTGAATATCAATAATATAAAACAGGCTGTTGACATGGTACATCCATTCTGCGTTGATATAAGCAGCGGTGTAGAAACAGACGGGTTTAAAGACGAGAGAAAAATATTTGAGATAACAAAACTTGTAAGAGGACTGGAATATGAGTATAACTAAATTCGGGATTTACGGGGGACAGTATATTCCTGAAATTTTGATGAATGAAATAATAGACTTGGAAAAAGCTTATAATTATTATAAAAAAGACCCTGAATTTTTGAGAGAACTTGATAACCTTTTGAAAAAATATGCAGGGCGTCCTTCGTTGTTATATTACGCTGAGAATATGACAAAAGATTTAGGCGGGGCAAAAATTTATCTTAAACGTGAAGATTTGAATCATACCGGTTCGCATAAAATTAATAATGTTTTGGGGCAGGTTCTTCTTGCAAAATATATGGGAAAAAAACGGGTTATTGCTGAAACGGGTGCAGGGCAGCACGGTGTTGCCACTGCAACTGCTGCGGCGCTGTTGGGTCTTGAGTGTGAAATATTTATGGGTAAAGAGGATACTGACAGGCAGGCATTGAATGTCTACAGAATGGAACTTTTAGGGGCAAAAGTGCACCCTGTTATGTCTGGGACCATGACATTGAAAGATGCGGTTAATGAAACAATGCGTGAGTGGTCTACACGTGCGGAGGATACGCTTTATGTTCTTGGCTCTGTAATGGGACCGCACCCTTTTCCGACTATTGTCAGGGATTTTCAAAGTGTGATAAGCAAAGAAGCAAGAGAGCAGATACTCGAATATGAAGGCAAGCTGCCTGCTGCAGTGGTCGCCTGCGTCGGCGGCGGCAGTAATGCAATGGGTATGTTTTATAATTTTATTGAGGACAAAGATGTTAAACTGATTGGCTGTGAAGCGGCAGGACACGGGCTTGATACTGATAAACATGCTGCAAGCATTGCAAAAGGAAGATTGGGGATTTTTCATGGAATGAAATCTCTGTTCTGTCAGAACAAAGACGGGCAGATTGCACCTGTTTATTCAATTTCTGCAGGTCTTGATTATCCCGGGATAGGTCCTGAGCATGCTTATTTACACAGTATAGGAAGAGCCAGTTATGTTCCGATAACAGATGATGAGGCAGTGGATGCTTTTGAATATCTCTCGAGAACAGAGGGTATTATCCCTGCTATAGAAAGCGCACATGCTGTTGCATATGTGCGAAAAACAGCTCCTTCTATGAAGAAGGATGATATTGTTATTATTTGTCTTTCAGGCAGAGGAGACAAAGATGTTGCAGCAATGGCAAAATACAGAGGAAGGTTAATCGATGAGCAGGATAAATAATGCATTTAAACAGAAAGCTTTTATAGGATTTATTACAGCGGGTGATCCTGATATAGAATCAAGCGAGAATTTTATTCTTGAAATGGACAGAGCCGGAGCTGACCTGATAGAGATAGGTATTCCGTTTTCCGATCCTATTGCCGAGGGAATTGTTATTCAGAGGGCAAGCACAAGGGCGTTAAATTCCGGTGTTACCGTATCAAAAATTTTTGATATGGTAGCGTCAGTGCGCAAAAAAACGAATATTCCTCTTGTATTTTTGACTTATTTAAATCCTGTGTTTAACTACGGGTATGAAGAGTTCTTCAAAAAATGTTCCGATGTCGGGATTGACGGGATTATTATCCCCGATTTGCCTTATGAAGAGAAGTCAGAAGTTGAAGAAATTTCAAAAAAATATGGTATAGATTTAATATCTCTGATTGCACCAACATCACATGATAGAATTCAGCTTATAGCAAAAGAGTCGACGGGCTTTATTTATGTGGTTTCATCCATGGGGGTAACGGGTGTTCGCTCTGAGATTACGACAGATTTAGACTCAATAGTCGGTCTTATCAGAAAAGTTACCGATACGCCTACAGCAATCGGCTTCGGGATAAACACAACAGAGCAGTCGGAAAAATTTGCGGGGATAGCTGATGGGGTAATTGTTGGCAGCGCAATAGTCAAACTGATTGAAAAATACGGTAAAGATGCAGCTCCCTATGTATATGATTATGTAAAATCAATGAAGGAAGCCGCAATGAGAGCTATGCAAAAAGTTTAGCAAAAAGCTTTTTGCAGAAACGATGAAACAAGCATCATTGCTCCTTTTGAAGAAGCCGTATCAGCAAGTGTGTTGAGCATAAAAAAGTCATGAAATGTTCCGTTGATTCTGATGCTCATGGTATCAACGCCTGCCATATCGAGCTTTCTTGCGTAGGCTTCCCCTTCATCTCTGAGAATGTCATTTTCATCAGTGATTATAATTGCCGGAGGTAAGCCTGTTAAATCTTCGATTTCTGCTTTCAGCGGTGAAACATACAGACTGTTTCTCAGCTTTTTATCCGGAGCATATGCATCAAAGAACCATTCCATTGCTTTTTTTGTCAGCCATGGTCCATTTTTGAAATCATCATATGATTTTGTGTTCATATCAGCATCAGTAACAGGATAAATCAGTACCTGACATACAATTTTCGGTCCGTTTTCTTTTTTGGCTCTGATTGCTGTAGCTGCAGCCATATTTCCTCCTGCGCTGTCGCCGACAATGGCGATTTTATCCTGAAATATATTGAATTCATCATGGTTGTCGAAAATATACCGCAATACACCATAAATTTGGTTGAGAGCTGTCGGGTATTTTGCCTCGGGAGATTTTGTATAGTTGACAAATATAACAACGGAATTTGTTTCATTAGCCAGTTTTTTTGATGGCATATCATAAACTTCTTTATCCCCCAAAATCCATCCTCCTCCATGAATATAAATAATTGCCGGAAGTTTGTCATGGTTATTTTTTGGACGAATAACCCTTATATCAACATTTCCTGCTTCAGGTGTAAATATGTTGATATCCCTTGTATCTGCTTCTATTTCTTTATGGCTTTTTCTTTGAAGATTTCTTAAAAAAATTCTTGCATCATCGGGACTCAAATCGTAAAGAGGCGGGTTATCTTCTTTTTTCAACATTTCTACAAATTTTTTGGCTGTTGAATTCAGACATGGTTCTGTCATTTTTGTAGCTCCTAATTTTTCTGTGGTAAAAAAATAATAAAATTTCTTATCCTGTAAGTCATCAGACAGGAGAGCCTTTATAAAAGATAATAAAAAGCGTGAAGCCGGTGTTTATGACTTCACGTTTCTGTGTTTGGACAGATAAGGAATCTAGTGTTTGTTGTTTGTTTTTGTAGATTGTTTTAGGGGGATATTTCCGTCGATAAAAAATAACAAAGGGATGACTATGATGGCAAGTATTCCGAATATACGGAACGCATCCATATACGCAAGCAGTGTTGCCTGTTGCACCATCTGATTATATAGAGTATTTTGCGCCATATAGCTTGCTACTGTAGGGTGTGCATATTGGGTTAAGGCGGATGCAAGAGCCTGCAGTTTTGTTATATAGACGCTGTTTGTTTCAACGAGATTGTCAACAAGATAATGCTGATGAACCTGAGAAAATCTTGAGATGGCTGTTGCCACAAAAGATGTTCCGACAGCACCTCCTATATTTTTGAGCATATTTTGCACCCCGCTTGCATTTGTCAGCTGGGCGTTAGTGAGCGTATTGTTTGATAAAGTAATAAGCGGTATCATAGCAAAGCCCATTCCCAATCCGTATAAGAAGTTTGGAAAAAGGATATTTACGGTAGAAATTTGCAAATTCAGAAACCCGAAAACAAATCCGCCGAGACCTATAAATATAAGCCCTACTGCTACAAGTTTCCGGTTATCCACATAGTCTGCGATAGCTGCACATATCAAAACCGAAACAAGACACCCTAAACCTCTCGGCATCATTGAAAATCCGCTGAGGAAAGCTGTATAACCGAGCATTGTCTGCAAAAATTGAGGGAGAATTGCAAGAGCAGCATATAATATCAGATTTATCATAACAAGAATTATTGTTCCGTTGAGGAAATTTTTATCTTTGAAAACTTTCAGGTCAATTAATGAATCTTTGTTTGTAAGCTGAGAGATAAAAAACAAAATGCCAGCGATAACAGATACCGTAAAAGTCCAGCATACCCATGTTGAGTTGAACCAGTCAGCGTTATTTCCTTTATCAAGAACTATTTGCAGAGTGATTAACCATGTTGAAAGGAAAAGAAATCCTATTCCGTCAGTTTTGACATTTTTTTGTTTGGCAGCATAAGGTGGGTCTTCGAGGATTTCATGGCATGCGATTATTGCTGCAATTCCAAAAGGAATGTTTATATAGAAAATCCAGGGCCATGTCCAGTTATCGGTAATCCATCCCCCGACAACGGGTCCTATAATCGGAGCAAGCAAAACGCCGAGCGAAAAAACAGACATGGCGGCAGGTCTTTTTTCTTTTGGAAAGCTCTCAAGCAAGACAGCTTGAGCAATGGGTATAATCCCTCCTCCGCCTACTCCTTGCAAAATACGGAATAAAACCATTTGAAACAGAGAGTTTGCCATACCGCACAGCATAGATGCCACTGTAAACAGTACTATGCTTATCAAGAGGAAATTTTTACGTCCGAAAACTTTGCTGAACCAGTCAACCATCGGAATAACTATCCCGCTTGCAATCAAATAACTTGTGAGCACCCATGTGGATTCATCATGGCTTGATGAAAAGCTTCCTGCCATATGCGGGAGTGCTACGTTTGCGATTGTTCCGTCGATAGCAAATATAAATACGGCAAGCATTAGAGCTGCCGTAATAAGCCATGGATTTTTGGAGGGTTTCCATTCTTCCTGTAAGTTTATATTTGCTTCTGTTGACATAGGGTATTTTCTCGTTTGAAAAGGATTATTATCTTATTCTTACTTTTGGAACAACTGACATTCCAGGAACTATAGTATATTTGTCGGTGTCAATTTTTTCGTCGAATACGATTTTGACGGGTATTCTCTGTACAATTTTGACGAAAGACCCGACAGCATTCTCAGGAGGGAATAGACTTGCTTTTGCACCTGAACTTCTTTGTATGCTGTCTACTTTCCCTTTGAATACTTTATTGGGATAGGTATCTACTTTTATCTCAACAGGCTGACCGACTTTCATTCCGTTGAGCTGGTTTTCTTTGAAGTTTGCAACTACCCAAACATTTTCAGGAACCAGAACAAACAACGGTGCTCCTGTTTGCACATACATACCTTTTTCGACTCTTCTGCTTGAAACGGTTCCGCTTTGCGGTGCACGAACTTTGGTATAAGACAAATTCAATTTTGCCATATCCCTCAGAGCTTTAAGCTCTTTGATTTCTGCATCTGCTACTTTTGATTTTGAAGAAGATAAAAGGGCTTCTTCGGCGGAGGTTAATCTTGCTTTTGCTCTGTCATATTGCGCTTGAGCATTATCAAGAGTTTGTTTTGATACAGCACCGGCTTTATAAAGATTCTGGTATCTTTCTAAATCTTTTTTTGCGACGGCTATTTCAGAGTTTGTTGCTGAAAAGTTTGCTTTTGCGTTTTTTTGGTTTAGCAGAGCTCTTTCGTATCTCGCTTCAGCTTGAGCGAGTTTTATTTTGTAGTCTGCATCATCAATTTCCGCAACTATATCTCCTTCTTTTACAAACTGGTTGTCAGTGATATATACGGCAACAACTTCACCTGAAACTTTTGGTGCGACCTGTACGGTAGTCGTTTCAACATAAGCATCATCCGTAGATTGATAATGTATGACGTCATATATTATGAAACCTCCTACAATCAGCAGGATAACGGCTACACCCATAAATATAAATCTTTTGAAAGGCTTTTTCGTTTTTTCTTCGCTTGCCTGTTGTTCTATCTCTTTTTCTTCGCTCATTTCTTACCTCTTTTATTTTATATTTGCATTTCTACCGCCTGACTCAAACTTTCTCTCAACTTTTTGAGTTTTTGTCTGATATCGTCAATCTCTTCCTGTGAGATGACCTGTGATATCATTTTGTATGTCGGTTCAAGTTTTTCCGAAACAATATACAAAACTTGTGTTCCTTCTTCTGTTATTTCAAGTTTTTTGACAAGACGTTTATTTTTCGTGTCATTATAGCGTTTTATGAAACCTTTTTTCTCAAGAGAGTCTACAATTCTTCCCGTGTTTGCCCTGTCTTTGAGAATAAGTTTTGCAAGATCTCTCTGGCAGATTTTCGGATGACAATAAATCGCATCCAGTGCCCGAAGCTCGTAGTCATTCATATTCGGATATATTTTTTCAATAAGCTGGCTGCCAAGCATTCGGCAATAGATAGCCGTCAGCTCAAGGTCATAATATAATGTATTTGTATAATGTTTTATTTCAGCTTGTGTCATAGAATTTTTAAAATAATAATTTAACTATGTTGTAAAAAATACATGTTGCATTTGCAACAGTGTTATGCTAACATACTACCATAAAAAATGCAAGCATTTAGATGAAGGGGCAAGAATTGAAAAAGTTTTTAATAATAGCTATTATTGCTGCATTGCAGGCACCTGTGTATATGCCTGCGGTTGCTTATGCCGTTCAGGAAAAAACGGATGCAACACCAAAGCAGTTCAAGAGTTTTGCGACAAAAAACAAAGTGTCTGATGATTATAAATACGGATATTTGAACATTGACTGGTGGGATAAGTTCAATGATCCGGTGCTGAGTGATTATATTGTTCGTGCGCTGCAGAACAATCATGATTTAAAGGTTGCAACTTTAAATGTTGAAACTTATTATCAGAATGTAAGAGCACAGTTTGCGGGTGAACTTCCACAGATTGGAGTCGGGTTTGCTCCGAATTATATGAAGATGCCTGGAACTTCTCATTCTGATTGGATGTTTGCAGTACCCGGGATTGTTAGTTATGAAGCTGATATATTTTTGAAAAATCGTGACAAGACAAAGTCCGTCAAAAAGCTTTATGAAGCGTCAAAGTTCGATGAAAGAGCGGCATATATCGCTGTTGCGTCTGCTGTCGGCACAACTTATTTGAACATAGTCAAGTTAGATAAGATGATTGAATTACAGGAAGAGATAGTTAAATCAAGACAGATGATATATGATTTGATGCTCAAGAGAAATCATGAAGGGATAACATCAACATCAGATACAATAGAAGCTAATAAGGATTTAGTAAACGGGCAGACTGATCTGGTTGAACTTAAAAAACAAAGAAGCAAACTGCTTAACCAGCTTGCTGTTCTGGTGGGAGAAAGTCCTGCAAATGCAGAGTCTTTGAAGAGAACATCTCTTGATACAATAAATCATAATGCAGAAATTCCCGCATCAATTTCATCAGAGGTAATTATGCAAAGACCTGATTATCTGAAAGCGGAGAAGATGGTTGAAAAAGCTGGGATAGATGTCCGTGTTGCGAAGAAAGAGTTTTTGCCGACAATCAGCTTAAGCGGGCTTGCTCTGTTTAATGCGAGTGATTTTGGCAGTATTTTTACGACAAAAAATATGCTCTGGTCTTTAGGAGGAGGGTTGCTTTTGCCGCTGTTTACAGGCGGAAGAAGGCTTGCAACTCTGCGTTTGAAGAAGACTGAGTATGAAAAAGTTTTGCATAACTATTATCAAACAAATCTGACCGCAATTCAGGAAGTGAATGATGCACTGGTTGCAGTGCGTCTTGATAAAGCAAAGATGGATCAGACTCTTAAACAGGCTGATTTGGAAGCTGATGATTATAAATATAATGAATTGAAATATGATGAAGGCGTTATCTCAAAATTAGACCTTCTTCAATTCAAAGAAAATTTGCTTTATGTAAACAAGCTTGTTGCGCAGCAGAAGGCTGAATGTATGGTTGATTATATCGCTCTTTATAAAGCTACCGGCAGCAAGCTGTAGTCAATGGAATTTTGCGTTGTTTTCTGCTATGCTTTTTGAGAACAACGGAGATAGATATGATTAAACTTATTGCTTCTGATTTGGACGGTACATTGCTCAATGATAATAAGGAGCTTTCGCCTGATTTTTTTGAAATCCTTGAAGAGCTTGATAAAAGAAATATTTTGTTTGTGCCATCAAGCGGACGGAGCCAATTTACTATAGGCAGATTGTTTGAGCCTTATAACAAAAATGTTTGTTATATCAGTGACAATGGTGCTTATATCTCCGGATGCGGGATTGATGTTGTAAATTTTCCAATGACTCATGAACAGAGTGTATTTATTGCGGAGAGGTGTCTTGAGGTTGACTGTTTGCAAATTGTAATGTGTACAAAATCGAAGGCTTATTTTTTGCGGGTTGAAGACAGGTATAAAGATATTATTCTTGAATATTATGCAAACTTTGAATATGTTGATAATCCTGATAATATCAGAGAAGATGTTTTGAAAATAGCTGTTTTTGATCCTTCCGGTTCCGGTGAACACGGCTATCCAGAAGTTAAGGATTATATTCGGGGCGATTTGGCAGGAGTTGTTTCTTCTCAGAACTGGTTTGATATTATGGACAGGAGAGTCAATAAGGGTTATGCTCTTTCGCAGCTGCAGAAAAAGTTTGGAATTTTGCCCGAAGAAACAATGGCGTTTGGTGATTTTAATAATGATATAGAGATGCTCAAACAGGCAAAATACAGTTTTGCGATGGAGAATGCCTCCCAAAGCGTAAAAGATGCCGCAAATTTTGAAGCGCCTGATAATAATTCTTTTGGCGTTTCGAAGATAATCAGAGATTTTGTTCTTGAGCAAGTCTGTTTGAGATAAAAATTTTGTTCTACTTTCGGGGGCTTTAAAATTTTTCCGAGTCGTTTAAGATAAATGAAAATAAAAAGGTTTTATCTTGAACAGGAGAGGAATTATGACTTTAGAGCTAAATCAGAACAATTTTGATAAAGAGATTTCGAATTATGATGGTGTTACTCTTGTTGATTTTTGGGCGCCATGGTGCGGACCTTGCAGAAAACAGCTTCCGATAGTCGAAGAGCTGTCGAATGATATAGGTGATAAAGCAAGAGTTGCCAAGCTGAATATTGAAGAAAATCAGGGAGTTGCACTTGCTTATCAGGTTGTGTCGATTCCGACGCTTATGATTTTCAAAAACGGTGAAGTCGTTGAAAAAATGAGCGGACTTCACTCAAAATCACAACTCGAGGCAGCTATTAAAAGAAATTTGTGAGTTTCCGTATTTTTCTTCGAATAATAAATTGAGGTTCTTTTTTAGAGAGCCTCAATTTTTTGTGAGGTTATCAACTGTGAACACCAGGAAATGAGGCTATTATAGGATTCTTTCAGTTGAGTTTCTTCAAAGTTGTTTATATTATGTCTGTTTATGCAGATTTCAAAGATTTTTTTATCAGACTCATGCAAATTTTTTAAAAGCTCGTTTTTTGTCGGGATATATTCCTTGTTTTTGAGAAAATATTTGCACTGAAGTATAAAGAAAATCTGTTTTGCAAGTATTTCAAGCGAGCTTTTTCGGTCTTTGTCATACAGATAGCTGTGGCAAAGAGCGTGGTATAAAGATGTTGATTCTGATTTTAATGCATGTTTTACATCATCTTGTGTTATTTGAGGAACAATATTTTCAAGAGATTTATAGACAGCTTTTGTGTCGTATAGCAGATGGAACAACTCTGATTTTGTCCAGTTTCTGAGTTCGTTTTCCCCTCCTATGAAACCGCATGCTTTTTCTTTGTTTGGCATAGAGTTTATAATTGATTTGTATTTATCAAGGTCAGTGATTTTCAGGTCTTTGAGGATTACAACAATATCTATATCACTGTTGTCATCGGCTTCTCCTCTTTTGTAACTCCCTTGCAAGCCTATGAACAAAAGTTTTTCTCCGAAAGTTTTTTGTACTTTACCTGCGAATAGTTCACACCAGCTGTTTATATCAAAAGTCATAAAATGTTCCTTTTCACTTATTCAAGATTATTATGGCTGTTTGTTGTTTTTCTTGCAAGTGTTTTGTGCGGGCATGGCGGTTTTTGTATAATGTTTTGTATGGACAAGAATTTTGAGTCTTCAATAAAACTGAATCTTGCACGCAGCTGTCTGAGATATGTAATCAGGGCATATGACATAAGAGAGATGTATGTACCTTATTATATTTGTCCTGTTGTATTCAAAGTCTTGAGGGAGGAAGGATGCAGAATAAGGATTTATCATATTGATGAGAAATTTTTCCCGGTGCAGGATTTTGGGAAAGAAGATTTTGTATTGTATCCGAACTATTTTGGAATTTGTTTGAAGAATGCGAAAAAGCTCTCATTTTTGTATAAAAATCTGATTGTTGATAATGCACAAGCTTTTTATGCTCCTCATACAGGATTAGCGAGTTTCAATTCTGCAAGGAAGTTTTTTGATGTTTCTGATGGTGCTTATCTTTTCGGATGTAAGAAGTTCTATCAGGAGTTTGAAAAAGATAATTCGGAAAAGAGGTATTCGGCTTTGTTTTCTGGTAGCAGTTCAGATTTTTTTGAGAGATTTTGTACAAATGAGAAGATACTTGATAAAGAACCCGTAAAAGAGATGTCTTATTTAACAGAGAGAATTTTATCTTCTGTTGATTATGAGCGGGAGGCAAAGAAGAGAAGAGAAAATTTTGATTATTTGCACTCTTGTTTGAAATATCATAACGAGTTGTGTTTCGAGCTTGAAGAGGATGATGTTCCGATGGTTTATCCCTTCAAGGTTTCTGATGAGAGAGTCGGGAAAAGACTGGTGAGTGAGGGATTTGAACTTATCAGATATTGGGAGGGTGTATATGGAGAGTGCTATGAAAGAGAGCTTGCGCATTATCTTCTTCCGCTGCCTGTCAGTGCGAAATATGAAGTTAGTTATATGCGAAAGCTTATTGATATTATAAAAGATGAGATAAAGTTGTTGTAAATATTCTCTTTGAGTTCTAAAATAAAGCTTGTGATGGCAGTAAATTTTTCTACACAAAAGTTTTTTAATGAAGTTCCGGATCTGGTTGATAAATATACTTCAAATGAAAGTCGTAAAAAGACTGTTACAATTTTGGGCAGTGCCACAAACAGCAAGGCGCTTGAAGAATATATGGATATGTGCGCCGAGGTAACAGAAGGGCTGGTCAAAAACGGGTATAATATTTTATCCGGCTGCGGTTCTCACGGGATAATGGGGACGGCTTATGAAGAGGCAAAAAAACATTCTGCCGTTGATATGAACGGTCGTCCTATCCAGAATTTGACAATTCTTGTTGAACCGGGGTGGGGAGATGAAGACCTTAAACATTGTGTTCCTATAGGGAAAGCAAAGTCGGAGGCTGAGAGAATAGATAAATTTTTTAAAACCTCAGACAACTTTGTTGTCTTCCCGGGAGGATCTACAACACTTCAAGAAGCAACAAGCTTGATAAATTTTAAAAAGCATCTTGAAGATTCTGCTCCTGTCAAAAAGATTATACTTGTAGGGAAAGATTTTTTTGACGGTCTTCTCAAACAGTATGAAACTATTTTCAGATTTAACCCCGATTGGTATAAACCTCCTGAGAGTTTGTTTAAAATTCTCAATACACCGAAAGAAATCCTCAAGGAATTTCCAAAGCTGTTGAAATAGTTTATTCTTTGGGAAATGTTCTTAAGAACCGCCCGTTGTTTGCTTAGAATCGGGCGGTGGTTATGCGTTTGAAAAGTGTTTTGAAGCGTCTTCACCCATTGTTAAAAAATGGTTAAATTTCACGCTATTTCTGCAATAGAGAGTAATAATATGTGTGTAGGAAATAAGATATAGAAAATTGAAAGGAGATTAATCATGAAATTCTTAATTAAAAAAAGTCCTGATGGTTTTATTAAAACAGTCAATGATGAAATCAGTTCAATTTTGAACCGTAATTTTGACAGTTTGTTCCCTGAATATATGTATTCAGCAGATGAGATGGACAAACTTGCAATTCCTGTTGAGATAAAAGAAAAAGATAAAGAATATAATGTAAAAGCTGAGCTGCCCGGTGTAAAAAAAGAAGACCTTGATATAGACATCGACAAAAACTACATCACCATCAATGCCAAAAAAGAGGAAGAAAAAGAAGAAAACGCCAAGTCTTATAGAAAATCGGAATTCAGATACGGCGAATTTTCAAGAACGGTTTACTTCCCTCAGGAAATTGATGTTGAGAAAACAAAAGCCAAATTGGAACATGGCATTTTGAGAATTGAGGCTCCAAAACTGGCAGCAGAAAAAGAAAATATCAAAAAATTGACTGTTGAATAATAATTATCCATACAATACCCGAAAAGGCAGGTGAATTTTCACCTGCCTTTTTTTATCGGATTATTTTGAACGAATTTTTGTGGTAGTCAATCAAATTTTGTTTTTTCATTTTGGATAACTCTCTTGATAGAGCGCTTCTATCTGCGCCTATATATTCAGCGAACTCATCTCTTGAGTATGAGATATCAAATATTTCAACATGTTGCTTTTCTTTTTCTTTGTTGAGAAAGTGCATGATTCTTTCTCTCAGAGTCTTTTTTCCGAGCAATTCAACTCTTTCCTGAAGAAATAAATTTTTCTTTGCGACAATTTTTATCAAATTTTCTATTAATTTTTTATGGAACGGGCATGTATTTGAGCAAACTGAAAGCACTTTTTGGAAGTCAAGGAACAATATTTCCGTTTCTTCAAGCGCTTTTGCATTTATTTTGCTGTGTTTTATTCCCGAACAAACAAAGGCTTCCGCAAAAGATTCTCCGCTGAAAACTTTTGCTACAATGATTTTGTTTCCGTTGTAGTCATCTTTTGAGAGCTGTACATAGCCTTTTATTATGTAGCAGATAGAGGTTATTTTATCTCCGTATGAAAATATAACTTCGTTTTTAGCATAAGTTTTTTTGACGGTATGCAGGCATGATTTTAAGATTTCTTTTTTTCCTTCATCTATCCCATCGAATATATTCATTAAGATTACCCCTCAAAATTCGTTGCATGTGCAACAGATATTTGTATGATAGCAATTTATAATTTGGTTGTGAATATATGGAGAAAAGAAATATGAACAAGATGTTTTGCTTTCAGTGCGAGCAGACCGCAAAATGCAGCGGATGTACACAGGTCGGTGTTTGCGGCAAATCGGCGGATGTCGCAAATTTGCAGGATGAGCTGACAAGCTTGCTGATAAAACTTGCAAATGTTTGCGATAGAACTGATGATAATACACAATTGCTGATTGAGGGGTTGTTTACGACAATTACGAACGTAAATTTTGATGATAATTCAATCAGTGCACTGATTGAAGAAGTCGTTTCAAAATCAGGAGAAAAAGACTTTGATATCCAAACGGTATGGGACTGCGATGAGGATACAAGAAGCTTGAAATCTCTCATACTTTTTGGTTTGAAAGGGGTTGCCGCTTATGCACATCATGCAAGGATTCTCGGGTATAAAGATGATGATGTTGACAGCTTTTTTTATGAAGCTTTGAGCGCATTATCAAAAAATTTGTCATCTGATGATTTGCTTGCTATGGTTTTGAAAACAGGAGAAATAAATCTGAAGTGTATGGAACTCCTTGATAGAGCAAACACTGAAACCTACGGTCATCCTGTTCCGACAAAGGTAGTGACCAATGTTGAAAAAGGTCCTTTTATTGTAGTAACTGGACATGACCTGCATGATTTGGCTCTTTTGCTTGAGCAAACAGAAGGTAAGGGAATAAATATTTATACCCACGGTGAAATGCTTCCTTGTCATGCTTATCCTGAACTGAAAAAATATAAACATCTCAAAGGCAACTTTGGAACGGCATGGCAAAATCAGCAAAAAGAATTTGACAATCTTCCCGGAGCAATATTGTTTACTACAAATTGTATTATGCCTGTGAGAGAGAGTTATAAAGACAGAGTTTTTACAACTTCGGTTGTGCAGTATCCTGAATGTAAACACATAGGTGATGATAAAGATTTTACTCCTGTGATAAAGAAGGCGTTAGAACTCGGCGGATATTCGGAAGATAAGAAAATGAAAGGTATCAACGGCGGAGATATATTAACAGTTGGCTTCGGGCATAATACCGTTTTGTCTGTAGCGGATAAAGTTGTTGACGCCGTAAAGTCAGGTGCGCTCAAGCATATATTTCTCGTCGGAGGATGCGATGGTGCAAAACCGGGGAGAAATTATTATACCGACTTTGTGAAAAAGACGCCCGATGATACGATTGTTTTAACGCTTGCCTGCGGGAAGTTCAGGTTTAATGATATTAATTTGGGCGAAGCAGGCGGTCTCCCTCGCTTGCTTGATATGGGGCAGTGCAATGATGCTTATAGTGCGATAAAAGTTGCTGTTGAACTTTCAAAAGTCTTCGGGTGTTCGGTTAATGAGCTTCCGTTATCTTTGGTCTTATCATGGTATGAGCAGAAGGCTGTTTGTATTCTTTTGACATTATTTTATCTTGGAATTGAGAACATTCGTCTCGGTCCTACGCTCCCTGCGTTTGTTTCTCCAAATGTGTTGAATATTCTTGTCGAAAAATTTAAGATTAAGCCGATTACAACACCGGAGAAAGATTTGGCTGATATTTTGAATTGATATTAAAGAAAGGATAGATATATGACAAATTTTGAAAAACAGGTAATTGATTTGAAAGCGGCGATTGAGATACAGGAAAATTCAGTTGTCAGTAAAACATTAACTGCTAACACCTCCAGCTCGCTTACTTTGTTTGCGTTTGATAAAAACCAGTCCATAGCTACCCATACGGCTCCTGTCAATGCTGTTGTACAGGTAATTGAAGGAGAAGTTGAGATAACGATTTCCGATGAAAAATTTATTCTCAAAGAGGGGGAGATTATTTTAATGCCCGAAGGCGAGCCTCATAGTTTGCTTGCTTTGACACCGTTCAAGATGGTGCTGTTCAAAGTTTAGTTTACACTGAGAGCAGGACATCAAAACCGTTTTTTTCAAACATGGTTTTTATATCAAACAGAGCCTCCTTTTTTGGAGGTTTTGTTGTAAGAGTGTATTTTAGTCCGAGTTTTGTCCATTTTTCCTTGCCCATTTCATGGTAAGGCAGGAGTTCGATTTTTTCGATGATATTTTTGTAGTCTTTAAGATAGTTTATCAAATGGTTTATATAGCTTTCGTCCATAGTCCATTCAGGTAGCAGTACCTGACGTATCCATGTTTTTTTATTATGTTCTTTTAGTGCTTGCAGAAATTTGAGGACTTTTTTGTTGTCTTTACCTGTCAGTTCAAGATGTTTTGGGGAGTCGAGATGTTTTATGTCAAGAAGGAACAAATCAGTGTATGCGAACAATTCTTTGATTATTTCGTCAACTTCGATATATCCGCATGTATCTGCAGCTGTATGGATATTTTCTTTTTTCAGTTTTTTGAACAGGTTTAAAATAAATTTTGCCTGCAAAAGAGGTTCTCCTCCTGAAACTGTTACGCCACCGTTTGAGAGAGCGAAGAAATCTTTATATTTCATGATTTCGTTGAAGAGCTCTTCTTCTGTCTTTATCTTGTCAGGCTGAAGCTGCCAGGTATCAGGGTTATGGCAGAATTTACATCTTAGAGGGCACATCTGAAAAAAGATAACGTATCTTATTCCGGGGCCGTCTACCGTTCCGCCTGTTTCAACAGAGTGTATGTAAGCTTTCTTATCATTGTCCATAGCAAAAAAATTATTGCACAAAAAAGAGAAGACAGGTACAATGTCTTCTCTTTTTCGAATATGATTTGGAATTAGAATTTGTCATGGAAGGTTCTTGAAATTACATCCTCCTGCTGTGCCCTTGTCAGTTTGATAAAGTTGACCGCATAGCCTGATACCCTTATTGTCAGCTGAGGATATTTTTCAGGGTGTTCCATGGCATCTTTGAGAGTCTCTCTATCAAGAACATTCACGTTAATGTGTTGTCCGTGTTTTGACATATAACCGTCAATCATTCCTTTGAGATTGTCGATTCTGTTTTCTTCGGTTTTTCCTAAAGATGACGGGATGATTGAGAAGGTATTTGAAATGCCGTCTTTTGCATATTTGAACGGGAGTTTTGCAACAGAACATAAAGATGCAAGTGCTCCGCATTCGTCTCTTCCATGGAGCGGGTTTGCTCCAGGAGCAAACGGTATTCCTGCCTTTCTCCCGTCAGGAGTATTGCCTGTTTTCTTTCCATAGACAACATTTGAAGTTATTGTCAGGATTGATTGAGTTGGGATTGCTTCTCTGTATGTCGGCAGTTGTTCTATTTTTTTCATAAATTTTTCAATAAGTGATGTTGCGATAGAGTCAACTCTGTCGTCGTTATTGCCGAATTTAGGGAAATCCCCTTCTATTTCGAAATCAACGGCAATGCCATGTTCATTTCTGACGGGTTTAACTTTTGCATATTTGATGGCAGAGAGTGAATCAACGGTAACGGAGAATCCTGCTATACCGCAGCCGAGTTTTCTGACTACGTCTTTATCCATCAGCGCAAGCTGTGCTTTTTCGTAGTAATATTTATCATGCATAAAGTGGATTATGTTCAGCGCATTTACATAAGTTTTTGCAAGCCAATCCATCATAGCGTCAAATTTTTGTATTACTTCGTTGTAATCCAGATATTCCGATGTGATTGGTTCAAATCCTTCCGCCACTTTTGCAAAAGATTTTTCGTCTATTCCTCCGTTTATTGAGTACAGGAGTGCTTTTGCAAGGTTTGCACGGGCTCCGAAAAATTGCATTTCTTTTCCTATAATCATTGGTGATACGCAACAGGCAATCCCGTAGTCATCACCAAACAGCGGGCGCATCAGATCATCATTTTCATATTGAATTGATGATGTGCTGATAGAGAGCTTTGAGCAGAATTTTTTAAAGTTTTCAGGCATGTTTTTGGACCAGAGAACAGTCATATTAGGTTCCGGAGCAGGGCCCAGGTTGGTCAAAGAGTGCAGCATTCTGTAACAGTTTTTTGTGACAAGTGTTCTTCCGTCAGTTCCCATTCCTCCGATGGATTCTGTTACCCAAACCGGATCTCCGCTGAAAAGTTCATTATATTCCGGTGTCCTCAGGAAACGAACCATTCTCAGTTTGATAACGAAGTCATCCATAATTTCCTGTGCCTGAGATTCTGTGAGCAGACCGAGTTTAATATCTCTTTCAGAGTAGATATCGAGGAATGTTGATACTCTTCCGAGTGACATAGCTGCTCCATTCTGGTCTTTTATTGCGGCGAGATAGCCAAAGTAAGTCCATTGGACAGCTTCTCTAAAGTTTGTTGCAGGCTTTGAAATGTCATAACCATAAGATTGTGCCATTCTTTTCATTGCTTCCAGAGCAAGAATTTGTTCAGAGAGTTCTTCTCTTTCCCTTATGATATCTGAGGTCATATTCATATGGTCGGTCGAAGATTTTTGTTTTTGTTTATCTTCAATCAATCGGTCGATACCATAGAGTGCGACACGTCTGTAATCTCCGATAATTCTTCCTCTCCCGTAGGCATCAGGCAGTCCTGTAATTATTCCGCTTTTTCTGCAGGCTCTGATTTCGGGCGTATAAGCTTGGAAAACCCCTTCGTTGTGAGTCTTTCTGTATTTTGTAAAAATTTCTTTTACTTTTACATCTTCTTCCAAACCGTAAGCATGACATGATGATTCAACCATTCTGTATCCGCCGTAAGGCATGATGGCTCTTTTGAGTGGTGCATCTGTTTGTAAACCTACAATCAATTCATCGTCTTTATCTATGTAGCCGGCATCAAAGGCGTCGATGCCTGAAGGAGTTGATGTGTCCGCATCAAGAAGCCCGTTGTTGGCGTGTTCCTGAGTCATCAGGTCTTTAACTTTTGTCCAGATTCTTTCGGTTCTTTTTGTTGTCCCTGTTAAAAACTCGTCACTGCCTTCGTAGGGGGTGTAGTTTTTTTGTATAAAATCAACAACATCAATATTTTCCATCCAGTTTCCCGGAGTGAAAGTTTCCCATGGTGTTGATAATTTTTCGAGTGTATTCTGCATTGTTCTCTCTCCTTTGTCGGTTTTAGAGGAATTTTACGATTATATCATTTTGTTTTTTGCATGTGTATTTTGTAAACATATTGTTAGCCTTGCCTAACTAATTATAGCAAAAAATTTTTTTTGTTGTCAACATCAATAGAATTAATAAGTCGGGTTATTTTGTTCGGGATGATTTTTTTCGAGATATTTGTCTATTTTATCTGAGATATAGGTGGAGAAGACGGGGAGTATTCCGTAGTAGATTCCTGCAAAGATAATTGTCGGTCTGAGAATGTTTATTCCTTCGATATATTTGGAAAGTTTCGGGTCAGCTTTGTTTATTTGTGCGAATTTGTTGATAAATTTGTCTGTTTGCTTTTTGATGAGTCTGTCGATACTATAGCCACCTGTTAGTGTTATGGCGGTAGATATTACATTATTGTAAATAAGAGCTTTTTTGCGATTATCTTTAATTTTTTTACTTTTGTGCGTTTGGTATGCAAATGATGAAGTAAGCAAGATGTCTGTAGCTGCTGATATATGTTTTGCAATATTTTTTTCTTCATATTGATGTCTTTTGGCGAAGTTTTGAAATTTTATGTTATCAAGAATTTTCCCAAGACCTTTTGCTGTGAGGTTTGTGAGTTTGCCGTTGAAGGATAGCTGCTTTGTGTTTGGTTTTTGATTTGAGGTTGGTTTTTGAGTGATTGTTGTTTGAGTATCATTTTTTTTGATATGAAAAATTTTGTCCATCAGAACCGGCAGCAGTGCGATTGTGAGCATTGATTTCGGAACGGCTGTCAGAAAGCCTGTACCGAGTTTAAGGATTTGTGTTGCGAGGTTGTAACTCTTTGAGTCGATGAGTTTTTCTGAGGATGATTGAAGATTTTTTATGGTTGATGGTTTGAGATATTTTTGAGGGTTTTGGTCGATTTTTTTTACGGCGTTTTCGACGGGCAGTGCAATGGCTTCGACAAGACCGAATTTGATAAGTCCGGAGCAGATAGAATTTGTGCTTGCATACTGTTTGTTTTCTTTTTCTGTGTTTGGTGTTGAAAGGATTGCAAGCGGTCTGACTCCGAGAGCCATAACGAGTGATGTGCCGGCTGCGAAAGACGTGCCGTGTTCTGAGATTTTTTCCAGACCTTTCAGGAGTGTTTTATTGTTGAGCATTCCTCTAAAGTTTGTGGAGTTTGAATTTATGTTTCTGTTGCTTATTTGCATTTGTTTGTTCCTGATTAATAGTAGACAACACACAAGGGAAAAAGTAAAACATAACAGAGTTGTAGAAATTCAAATAAAACGGCTTTTATTTTATAATAGATATGATGAGCATATTAAATTTTGTAAAAGCAGAGTTAAGCGGGTGGGGAAAATATGAGAGAGTGTTGTTCCCTTTAGAGATTTTGCTGATTATAGGTATTTCTTTTTATACCGGTGACAGCAAGATAGCATTGGTGTCTGCTGTCTGCGGGATAAGTTATACTATTCTTGCTGGAAAAGGTAAGATTTCGTGCTATTTGTTCGGTCTGTGCGGAACGATGTGTTATGCTTATCTTGCTTTTGTGAATGCATTTTTCGGAAATTTTGCACTTTATATGTTTTATTATTTCCCGATGCAGATAGTCGGAATATTCAAATGGCGCAAGCATTTGAAGAAAGATACCCAGGAGATAATCAAGACTTCTCTTTCAGGTAGAGAAAGGGTTATCTTTTTCGGGCTGGCTGCTGTTGTTGCTTTTTTGTGCGCACTGATTTTGAGAAAACTCGGTGATGCAACGCCTTATGTTGATTCTTTTACGACAGTGTTTTCCGTTCTCGGGCTTTTGTTGACGATAAAACGCTGTATTGAGCAGTGGTTTATGTGGTTTGCGGTGAATATTTTATCTGTTGTTATGTGGGTTGAGGCTTATATAAACGGTTCAAATTGTTTGGCGACTGTTATTATGTGGGGGACATATGTTATCCTTGCTGTTTATTTCTGGCGGGCATGGCATCGTGAGATGACCGATAGTTAGTTGTCATTTGATAATGGCGGATACAATTTTGTAGATAAGTTTCTTTTCTTCTTCTGAGGCTTGTTCGAGCATTTTTGTGATTTCTTTTTCTAAATTAACAGTTTCTTCCAGATGTTTTGTGTCGAATAAGTCTTTGATTTCGACATGGAATGCTTTTGCAAGTTTTTCGAGATTTTCGTAACTTGTGAAATAGTATCCTGTTTCTATACGGCTGATTGTCTGGTAGTCAAGGTCAATTATTTCAGAGAGTTGTTCTTGAGTGTAGCGGTTTTTTTCTCTGAGTTCTTTTATACGTTTTCCGAATAGTTTATTTCCAGATGCCATATTTTCCTCCGATATTGATTATGTTATCGAAGAATAGTATTATTAAGAATGTCATAAAATGTTGTATTGAATTGACATATTATATGTATTACGTATACTAATAATAGTTATATGTATAATTATCAGTTAAATTTATAAGTTTTATGTTTAGTACGGATGAGTTTTATGCCAAAAAATATAAGATTATATTATGTGGGTACCCGTGGAATTAATTTTGGTGATTCAATAAATCCCGTATTGTTTGAGCGGATTTTTGACGTATGCATAAAAAGAGGATATCCGACAAATTGTGATGTTGTCGGGATAGGGTCACTTATGCAGATGTTTACGCTTAGGTATATTATAAAGCAGAGTAAGTATTTGTATTTTTTGAAGTATAATTACAAGCCTGTTGTTACAATGGGTACGGGGTTTTGCTGTGATATCAGCAAATTCAATTTTGGTATTCAAACATACAGAGAGGTTAATCCGTTGATTTTGAGGGGGAGATTGTCTCATGAGGTATTGGAGAGCGTGAACAAGAAAAGATATTCCGGTGTTGTATATGGTGATTTGGGGCTTTTATGTTCTTATTTGCAGGATAAAAAAACGATAAAACGTTATGCAGTCGGATTTGTCCCACACAAGTTTGATTATGATAATCCGAAGATAGAGTTTTTGTTGAGGTCGATTCCAAAGTCAGTTTTGATAGATTTGAGAGAGCCGCCTATTGAGACACTGAATAAGATTGCGGAGTGTGATACAATCGTTTCTTCGAGTTTGCATGGTTTGGTGGCTGCTGATAGTTTGGGTATTCCGAATATGAGAATGAAGTTGTCAAATCACGGGTTTGATTTTAATGTAGATTTTAAATTTGATGATTATTATTCGGTTTTTTGGGGCAGCAGGGGATATATTAATTTGATTGGTGTTGAAAATATTGATGCGGGGTTGCTTTCAAAGTTTATGCCGGATAAGGTATGCGAGAATTATGGTATTTCTGCTTCTGAGGTAAAAAGTTGTCAAGATAGCCTGCTTGTTGAGGGACGGAAGTTTTTTGAGTTTATTTAGGGATTTTTGAAACCATTTTTGTTTTTTAGACCCCTGTGAAAGTACGGGTATTTTTGACACCGAGTTTTTCAAGACCTTTTTTCATTAAGTACAGTGTCAGAAAACTCAAAACAAAAACTGTCACAAGTCTTGATGCTGAGATGAAAAATACGGCAACACCGTTGAGCAAGCCGTCAACAGGTATTGAAGGAGCGAGTTTGAATATATAGTTGAAGAGGAATACATAATACCAGTGAACAAAGAACAGTCCGAAGCTGTATTTGGCAGTTATATCCATAAATTTGTTGAATTTTGTCATGGATTTGATTTTTTCATCATAATGTTTGAGATAAGCAAGAGCGATGACAGTGAGCAGCAGTTTTGAAGCTGTACCGTTCATAACATTGTATTTTATTCCGAGGAAGACATCGAAGGCTGAAACCAGCACCATCAGGAATATCAGCAGATATCTTTTGTCATAGAATTTATCAATCATCTCACCGTATTTTGAAAAATACATTCCGAGAACATAGCAGGAAGCAAAATGAACAAATCCCATGAGAACGTATTTGAGATAAGCTATATACCTTCCAGCATAATCAAGGTTCATTACCCAGTCCGGTTCTATATCTCCTCTTGGAACGAAGATTGTAACAAGAAGCAGGAGAGGAAGAAGTTTGTAGAGAATATTTTTTCTTTCGAGGTACAAAAGCAGCGCACTCAAAATGAAAAATATGGTAATCATAGGCATAAACCATGTAGGAACGTTATGGACACGCCCTGTGGTGATAAAGATGCCGATTTGAGCAAATATATTCATTCCGTCGAAAGGGTTTTTATATATGTTAGGAATTGTAAGACAGGCAATAATACCGGGGATTGATGTTATGAAGTAAGGAATTATGACGTTTTGCCATTTCTTTTTCAAATAATTTTTGTATTCGAACTTGTATGATAGATACTGGAACAGATAACCGGCAATGAAGACAAACAAAGCTGTGCCGCCTGCAAAAATTTCAAAAGAGATGTATTTTTCGATTGAACCTGCTTCCCCAAACTGCATTGTATGAGCCATCAGGATAAGGATGATTGCAATCCCCCTGAATACATTAATGTAGTTGAGCATAGGCTTTTTTTTGATATTTGTATCATTCATGGGGGTGCCTCCTCTTTTTGTATGTATAAAATTTATCATAAACAAATATGGCAGACCATACAAACTTTTGGGAATTTATATAACAAATTCCACAGATAATATTAAAAGTCTGTCATTCTGAGGGCTTTAGCAAGAAGAATCCTTTTTGTTCAGATACTTCGCTAACGCTCAGTATGACGTTGTTTTGGAAATTTTTGGCGGAATTTGCTATATAAGTTTCAACTTTTGTTGCCGGAAAAATTTACAGTCTTGCAGAGCTTTAGGCTGAAGAAAATAGTTGCAAACAGATGGATTGACACACATATTGTGTGTTTGGGTTTGACTTTGACCGTTTATTTAAATAAAGTTATAGATATACGAAGTTTGTTCTGAGGATTGAGAGATAGCTTTATGAAAACCGGTAAAGAGTATTGGAGTCTGAAAATAGCGGACACAAAAGAGCTGTTCAAAAAACGTCCTGCGTGGATGGGCGGATATGACGGTGATTATCCCTCAGCGGCTTTTATAAGAGGTTTGATAAGTGACTATAAGCCTGTAAATATGCTTGAAGTCGGAACAGCTGCCGGCTGGGCTGCGTATTATATGCTTGAGGAAGCTCATAAATACAGTGATGTTGCCGGGCTTACATCGATTGATTGTGCGGACAGGGTTTATTATGACAGGGAGAAAGAAACAGGGGCTGCGTTTTTTGAAACGGACAGAGAGCTTGCAAAGTTCTGGGATTTGCGCATAAATATTTTGCTTGCTGATTATGTGCAGAGTTGCGGGGAAAAATTTGATTTTGTTTTTATTGATGCAAATCATTCGCATCCGTGGGCGGCATTGGATTTGTTATGTGTGCTGCCTTATGTCACCGATGATTCGGTGATTGTTTTCCATGATGTGTTTTTGAACAGGATTGCAAAGGGTGAGATGTCTTCTTATCTCCATCCAGAAGGTGTTGTAAGCGGGTGCGAACAATATTTCGGTCCGAACAGAGTTTATTCCGTTTTTTCTGATAGGATGGTTTTGTCTTATGATGATATTGCTCCGAACTGTGCGGCGATACTCTTTGGTAATTTGTCTTTGGAGAAGATTCTTGAGGCACTTGATAGCCAATGGGAGCAGGATATATTCAGCGCAGTAAAGTATGATGAGTTTATTCGTATATTCGAAAAAATCAAAAGATGTATAAATATTTTTGCAGGGGAAGAATACGTGCAAAAATTGGATGAGATATTACACAGGCGCCTTGATGAAGCTTATGAGAAAGTTATTGAAAAAACGAAGTCTGCTGCAGATTTTGTAAATAAAATAATCAAAAATAAAAAGACGGTCTTATATGGTGCAAGCAAGTTTTTGGAAGATGCTTTAAACAGCGGTTTTATCGATGTTAAGAATGTTATCGGGATAGTCGATGCAGATTTGAAAAAACAGGGTAAATTCTTGGGAGGGGTAGAAATTTTTCTTCCGGATAAATTAAAAGAGCTTGAGCCCGAGATGATTTTTTCTTGTGTTATTACCAAGCCCCGGATGAAATTTCATATCGAAAAAGTTCTTTCTGAATGCGGCATTGGCTCAGATATTGAAATTAACGACGATTTGTTTGAGTTTTTTATTTCCGATAACAGGTTTTGATTTACCATTTGCCAAAGTGCATTTTTTGCTTTGCGCTGTATTCAACCTGCTCTACAACAACTTTATCATCTGCAGGATACCCGAGCCCTATATAACATGGCAAGAGATAGTCATCAGGTGCTCCGACTATTTGTGCGACCGATAATCCTTCATCTCCAACCGGTATTCTCATTGAACAAGCAAGACCCTCTGCTGTTGCCGCAAGAAAAATATTTTCAATTACACACCAGATAGAAGAAATCGGATTCAGCGAGCTGACAGACGAGGGGTGAAGAACTCCTGAATTTGATTTGAAGAACGGAAGAATAATATGTGAAGCGTTGTATAACATCGAATATTGTTTTGGCATTGCATCAGCATACATCTTTTGTTGCGGGGTGCCGTTGACAAGAGTTTGTTTGAGTATCTCAAGCTGAGGTTTTACGCCTTGTTTGATAAATTGAAGAGCCTGTTCTTTATCCTGTTTGTCTTTCAATATGACAAACTCCCAGTTTCTCAGATGGTCATGTGTGGGCGTTTGAAGACCTGCGTTTATGATTCTTTCTAGAATTTCATCCGGAACGATTTTATCCTGAAAATCCCTTGTAATACGCTTGTTGTATATAGCGTCGTAGATGTCCATTGTAATTTTATTCTTTGATTTGAATTAATGTTTTAATAATTTCTGATAATATTCTGCTTTTTGGGTGTTACCTTTATTTTCATAGTATTTGTTTAATTCAATGTAAATTAAATGCCGGTCTTCCTCGGGAAGTAGTTCTTGTACTTTTTCCAATTCCAGTAAGAGAGATTCAGGTATTTCTCCGGTATTATTAAACACTGTTGAAGACAAAACATACGCTTTGTACAAACTAATTGCTGCGGGTTTAAAATCTTTTTGAAGATTATTTTTTTTCATATATTCATAAGCAGTTCGATATGTAAATATTGCTCTGTTGAAATGTCCGGTATTTGCGGCGTAATCGGCATAAGACATTAATAAAAGACCAAACAGTTGTTTTTCTTTTTTATTTAGATTCTTTTTTTTATGAAAGTAGTTAATAGCTTGTTTCGAGTATAAATGTTTTTCTTTATAGGTTGTCGATTGCAGTGCTTTTATTACCAAATCGCATTCATATGAATTTTTGATTATAAATTGTTTGTCGTATGCAACAATAAGGCAAGATTGTTTTGAGTTAAATTTATTTGCATAATATTTACTTTTTTTCAGGTCATTTTTATCTTTATAGTAGTTACTTAAATAGTCATATATAGAAGGATATTTGGGCATTACACCGAGCTGTGTGGTTTCAATTGTTTTAATTATTTCATCTTGATATTTCTTATTACTTGCTGTTTGGGGCAGATATAGAATTTTTGTCAGAGAATAAAAAGCAAGTTCAGAATCTTTATCCATGTTATGTTTTTTTAAGTTATTATATGCTGCTGTATAATTATTTAAAGCTTCTTGAGGTTTATCATTTTGGGCAGCATTTTCTCCAATTAACATGTAGAATCCTGATATCATTTCGATGTCAGACTTTTTAGGATGTTTTTTATTGCTTAAATAAGTTATAGATTTTTTTAAGTTTGCTACAAAGCTTTCATAATCTGTTGACTCGGCGAGATATTTTTTTACGGTTGAATCTTTAATTTTAATTGGAATGGTCTTTTTATTAGGTGTTTTTGAAATTTCATCTTGTATTGTTTCAATATTTTTCTGTATTACTTCAATTTTTTCTTTTTGATTAACCGATTTATAATTAGCTGAATTTGCTACATTAATCTGTGTTATCAATATCAATAACGCAACAAAAAATGTATATATTAAACTTATATTTCCTGGCATAAATTCTTTCTTTTAAAAAACGGAGAAAGAGGGATTCGAACCCTCGATGCAGATTACTCCACATAACACCTTAGCAGGGTGCCGCCTTCAGCCACTCGGCCATTTCTCCATTTGTTTATTCTAGTCTATCACAAAGAAAACTCCAAACTCAAGTATTATTTTTGGGGATTTATATAGCAAATTCCATCAAAAATTTCACAAATAACGTCATACTGAGCGTTAGCGAAATATCTAAACAAAAAGGATTCTTCGGGCTAAAACCCTCAGAATGACGGACTTTTATAGTATCTACGGAATTTGCTATATAAGTTTCTATTTTTGAGAGGGTTGTGCGATAATTGCGCTCCAGTTTTCTTCGCTCAATATTTCCGATACTTCAAAGTTGTGTTGTTTGAGAGAGTTTATGACCCGCTCATTCTGGTCTGTCATTATCCCGCTTAGTATAAGCTTTGATGAATCATTGCAGAGTTTTATCAGGTCGTCCATAATTGATACAATAACATTCGCTAGAATATTTGCAACTACTATATCAAATTTTTTGTCTATATCGGAAGCTGAACCTTCATAGAAGGTGATATCTGATATGCCGTTGTGCTCTGCGTTGTCTTTAGCTACTTGGATTACCGAACCGTCATTGTCTACACCGACGACTGTTGATGAGCCGTACATCTTTGAAGCAATGGCAAGGATACCAGAACCTGTTCCGACGTCAGCTACGGTAGTGTTTTTATTTACATATTTTTCGAGGGCTTTTATGCACAATCTTGTTGTCGGATGAGTTCCCGTGCCAAAAGCAGAACCCGGGTCGAGTTCTATTTTTATTTCATTATCTTTTGGTGTGCATTCAAGCCAGCTCGGGCAAATGATTGTTTTTTCGCCTATTTTTTGGACGTTCCAGTATTTTTTCCAGTTATTAGCCCAATTTTCATCCTTAATTTCGATTACATTTTCTATGGTCCACTTTCCGAGGTTTGCTTCGTCAATTCCTGCTTCTTTCAAAAAGTTTCTTCTTTCTTGAAGCTTGTTTTCTAAGTTTTCAGGAAGTTTTTCAAAGAAGGCTTTTATTATTCCTTGAGTTTCACTTATTATTTTTTCGTCCTCATAATAAGTTTCTTTGAGGATAACTCCCTCACTTTTCAGTTCGTTGATTAAAAAGTCAGAGATAATTTCCTCACAGAGCGGATTGATTGATATTTCGATTTCAACTGTACTCATGGTTAGTTTTGGAAAATACCCATATGTCTGAATTTGCCGTAGCGTTCGTCTTTCAATTCCTGACCGCTTTTTGATGACAATTCATCTAAAGCTTTAATGATTGTTGATTTCAGGTTTGAGGCAGTAAGTTCAGGGTCATAGTGAGCGCCTCCGAGAGGTTCTTTGATTTCTCCGTCGATTACATCAAGTTCGAGCAAGTCTTTTGAAGTAATTTTGAGTGCTTCAGCAGCTTCAGCAGCTTTATCGGCGCTTCTATAGAGAATTGAAGAGCATGCTTCGGGAGAAATTACCGTGTAGTAAGCATGTTCGAGCATATAGACTTTGTTTGCAACGGCAAGTCCGAGAGCTCCGCCGGAACATCCTTCCCCTGTAATTACGGCAATGATAGGAACGGTAAGTTTTGCCATTTCTTTGAGGTTTTCGGCGATTGCAATACCCTGTCCTGTTTCTTCCGCTTTAATCCCGGGGTATGCGCCCATTGTATCAATCAGGGTTACTATCGGAAGATTGAATCTTTCTGCGTGATAAAACAGTCTCAGTGCTTTTCTATAACCTTCAGGCTGAGGCATACCGAAGTTACAGGTAAGGTTTTCTTTTGTATTTTTACCTTTGACCGTACCGATGAGCATAACCGGACGTCCGTCTATGTAGCATACACCGCCCATTATTGCACGGTCATCTGTTCCGCATCGATCGCCGTGCATTTCGATAAAATCTTCGGTCATAAACTCAACATAGTCAGAGAAGTTTGGTCGCATCGGATGTCTTGTGATTTGGAGTTTTTGAGCCGGTTTCAGATTTGCGTATAGCGATTCAGAATATTCTTTTGCCTGTTGTTCAAGAGTTTCGATTTGGTCTTTCAAATCGATTCCCGATGAGTCGCTGAGATTTTTCAGTTCTTGTATTTTATCTCTTATCTGATATAGAGGTATTTCAAATTCAAGTGGTGTAAATTGTTTGTCCATTTTTATAAACCTGCTTTTTTGTGGAGTTTCAATAATTTTGAGATTGTATCTTTCAAGTCTTTTCTGTGACTCAGGATATCAATTTGTCCGAATTTCATGAGATATTCTGCTGTTTGGAAGCCTGCAGGAAGTTTTTGTTTGATTGTTTGTTCTATGACTCTTTTTCCCGCAAAACCTATTCTTGCTCCCTGCTCAGCTATAATAATATCCCCGAGGGTTCCGAAGCTTGCAGTTACTCCGCCGAATGTCGGTTCCGTGAGTACCGTGATATAGAGGAGTTTTTCTTCATTCATTTTTGCTACCGCACAGCTTGTTTTTGCCATCTGCATAAGACTAAGGACGCTTTCTTGCATTCTTGCCCCTCCTGATGCCGTGAATACAACAACAGGAAGCCTTTTGGCGATAGCTTGCTCAATTAGGAGGGCTATTTTTTCTCCGACAACACTGCCCATGCTGCCGCCCATATATTCAAAGTCCATAACAGCGAGTGCTGTTTCTTCGTTGTTTATTTTGGCAAAACCAGTGATAACCGCATCATTGAGCCCTGTATTTTCCTGGGCTGCTTTTTGACGTTCGCTGTAGCTTATGCTGTCAACAAAATGAAGCGGGTCACTTGGTTTTATGTTTGAATTGATTTCTTCAAATGTTCCCTCATCGACGATTTGTTTGATTCTTGTTTTTGCATTTATTCTGAAGTGGTAGTTGCAGTTCGGGCAAACCATTTCGTTTTTTTCGAGGTCTTTTGTCGGAATACTTGCATTACAGTTATAGCATTTAGTCCACAGTTTATACAGATCTTCGTCCGCTATTTTCGGATCGGTGTTCAATGAAGATTTCTTTTTTTTGTTGTCGAACCAATCTTTTAGTGTCATATATTTATTCCTTTATAAATTGTTGTTTTCTGTTGTCTGTTTTTTTGTTTTGACATTTTTTTTGTCTTTTTTCCATCTGTCCCAGAATTTGGGTTTTTCTTTTGGCTTTTCGAGCTTTTGCGGATCGAGAACAGTCAGTTTTTCGAAGTCTATTTTGCTGTTTTCTGATCCTACGAGCATACTTACATCCATAAGTGTTCTGCTTCTAACTGTATCATAGCCAAAACTTATTTTAAAGTCCGGAGGACCAAATTTTGCATAAAGCCTGTTTTCAGCCATCAGACGCCCATCCCAGTTATCTTTTGAGAGGTTTGCGGAAGCATAATACCCTACGCTCAGATATTTGTTTACTTTATATTCGACCATTCCTGAGAGGTTGTTTCTTCCGTAGTAATACTGGTCAAACCACATTGGAGTTTCCCCTCCGATGCCTGAGAGCAGGTACATCAGGAAGAATTTAAACCTTTTGTATTTTAAGCGCATATCAGGTCCTGTTCTCACGATTGCATAGGTTTCGCCTGTTGCATATTGAGAGATATCGTATTGCGCACGGTAGTTGAAGGTGATTAAATCTTTCCAGTTGAATATTGGGCGGTTTTTCATTATTTCGCCCTGTGCTTTTGCCCTGAATGTCCCCCAGCTGTTGTCGTTTTCTATGCCTCTTGTTGCGTCTGCAACGTAGCCTGCTGCGTATCTCTGTGTAAATCTCAGGTCGAGGTCATCCAGTATCATTGATTTCTGGAAGATAGCTTCTGCTGAATATTTGGGAAGACGATCACCCATGAACCAGTCATTTGCATAGTTGTTTGCCGTATATTGAAGTTTCAGTTCAGGGATAAAGAGGTCTTGTTGTCCTTCAACAATAAACAAATCTTTAACGCTTGTATATCCGAGGAGGGTTTTGTTTGTTTCGCTTTTATACCTGATTAAGCCGCCGCCGCCGAAGTCTGTTGTGTTGAAGGCAAAGACCGGTGATAATTTCAATGTTGACCCGAACGGCAGGCTTACTAAGCCTGATGGACCGATATACATACCTGTTTGTCTGTTTTGCCCGATTTCAGGAAGCATGGTTTCGACTTCAGACATTTCTTTGTCTGTAGTGATATCTACTGACGGAACTGTTGCGATTTTGCGTTTTCCGATGTAGATATCTGCATTTTTCATAGTAATTTTGTTTCTGTATTCATCAGGTTTGACGATAATTTGTTTGGTTTTTATTCTGTAGTTTGTTTTTTTGTCGATATTTTCTTCTGACATGACGTCATTAATCATTTCTTGTTTTGCATCGCCGAATTGGTTAAAGGAATTTGCAACGAGGACAAGGTTGAGTTTTTCGTTTGTTGTTGCAACACCTTTGAAAGCGTCAATTTTGTCTGTGTGTACGATGGCATCTTTGGCGTCTATCTTGAGAGCCGCTATATTTGTGACAGGGCGGTCGATGAGAGCTGATTCTTCACTCAGGTCAACTTTGACGTAGTCGCCTTTCATCTCCATTTGGTTTTTAATAATTCTTACGTTTTTTTCGGCAACAATAATCTGTGTTGCTTTATAGAATGTGATTAAGTCTGCTTTAAGGGTTGTGTCTTGACCTCTTATTTTGACTGAAGCGTTTCCTTTTGCGACCATTTTTTCTTCTTCCGGATAGTAGTCAAGGTAGTCGCTTATCATATCGATGTCTACTCCCGGGTCTGTTTCTTCAGGTTCTTCTTCAGTGATATCCGTAATCGCAGTGTTTGCCTTGATGGGAGTATTTCCCGTTGTGTCGATGGAAGCAGGTTGTGTATTTTCTTGAGATGTTGAGGTTTCTTCGTTTTCTTCTCCCTCGTATTCAGGGAAGGGAGTAGTGTAGTCATAGTTTTTGTCTTCTCTTGTTTTCAGTTTTTTTCCGAAGAAAGAAAATTTTGATTTTTTGTGTTCTTCTGTGTTTATTGTTTGGTTATTGTCAGATGGTGTTATTTGTGTTTGTTGTTTTTCGTCGGCAAAAGAGGCGTTATTTGTATAGAGCAATAACGAAGCCATACAGGAGATTATTAAAAATATTTTTAAGTTTTTGTTCAATTAACTGTTCCCTTAACCTCTTTTGTTTTGTTTATTATAATCCAAGAAAATTATTTGAGATAATTCAGCGGGTTAGTCGGTTTACCGTTGAGTCTGACTTCAAAGTGACAGTGCGGTCCGGTGCTGTAACCCGTTGAGCCGACATAACCTATAACCTGACCTTTCCCCACGATTTGACCTTTTTGGACGGCTGTTCTTGACATATGTGCGTACAGTGTTGTTGTCGGAACGTTGTTGTAGCGTCCGTGGTCGAGGATAACAACTTTTCCGTATCCACCGTACCATCCGACGTAGACAACTTTGCCGGAGTTTGCACTTTTGATTGGAGTACCTGCCGGTCTTGCTATATCAAGCCCTGAATGGAAGGTTCTTGATTTGAATATAGGGTGTACTCTCCATCCGAACGGGGAGGTGATTGTTCCCGTTACGGGCCATAAGAAACCGCCGCTTGTGTGCACATCCGTTGAAGGTTTTACATTTTTTTGAATCATAGCCGAAACTTGTTGAGATTGTTTTTCGAGTTCTTTTTCGGCACGTTCATAAGTTTTTCTGTCTGTTTGGAGTTTGTTGATGAGATACTGGCTTTCTTCGATAGAGTCCTGTATGCGTTGTTTTTTCATATTAATGTAGCTGATAGTACTGACGAGGTTTCTTTTTTCTTGCTCGACGGCAGCTCTGAGAGCTGCCAGCCTGTCAGCACGGCGTTTCATTTCCGTCAGGACTTCTTTATCTTTTTTGATTATAAGTTGTTGATAGTAGATGTTGTCTAATATGTCATTTATACTTTTTGATTCAAACAGCAGGTGAAGTGCATTGAGATAAGTTCCTTTGTAAAGAATACGTATTCTTTCAGCCGCTTTGCCTTCCATTTGCCGGTAGTTATAGAATGCTTCATTACAGTTTGTCTGGAGGTCGTTGAGTTTTATTTTTGTAGAGGAGAGTTGTTCTTTTGAGCTGTTGAGGTTTTGGTGTTCGATTTCCAGTTGTCCCTGATTTTTGTAAAGACGGTTTATTTCGAGTTTTTCACGTTTTTTGAGTTCTTTTATTTTTGCTTTTGTTTCACGCTTTTTTTGTTCGAGTGTTGTCGGATTTGTATAAACAGCATCAGCCTTTGGCGGAAATACCATGCTCAAAAGCGATATTAACATTAAAAAGACTATATATGTTTTTTTTAAATTCATACTTCTAATTTTTTATCCAGAGTTTTATATTACCAAGTTTTGTTTAATCAGTTGAACAAAATTGGTAAGAACCCCAGGAAAGTCCAGCCTAAGAATGATAAAAGTATTATTGCGATTATTAGTTTTTGATTTTGCCTGAAAAATTCCATACAACCTCCACTATCGGACAATGTTTTATTCTTTCTAATATTGTACATTAAAAAGATTTTCCAACAAATTTTTTAATGAAGGAGGCGTTACAATTATTTCAGCATGCAGCATTTTTTGTATTTTTTACCGCTTCCGCACGGACAAGGGTCATTTCGCCCGATTTTTTGGTCTGCGTATTGGTTTGTTTCTTTTTGAGGTTTTTCCATAAAGCCCATCAACTCTAAGAATGCTTTTGATGTATATAATAGTGTTGTTGATGAGTAATGCGGCTTTCCGATGTATTCAGATTTATATTCTTTTATCAGTTCATCGAAAGTAAAATTTTTGTCCAGAATTTCGTTTATAACGTTCATGAATTTTTTGCCATGCTCTTTGTAGGTTTTTTCGAGCAAAAATACCGGGATATTATTATTTTCAAGGAAATTTTTTACACAATTTTGATAACCTTCAATTGTTTTGTAGTCTTCCGCTTCGAATATCTTGTTGAAGGTTTGATAAAACGGGATGACAAAGATACCCTGTTTGGGTTCAAACATAATTGTGATGTCATAGACTTTGTCAGTTGAAGAGAATCCTTGAGATGCCGTTTCGATGAAATCGTATGATTTTGAGAATCCTTCAACTTCAAAGTATTTGAAATCTTGCGGCTGTTCTATGTACTTTTGAATTTCTTCTTCGGATGCTTTTTCTCCTGATTCAGTGTAGTTGTTGAAGAGAGCCAGAAGGTTATCAGCACATTTGTTTGTTGTTACAATTTGTTGAGTGTGGAAGAAGTCGTCAAATTGCTTATGGTTTTCTTCTATAAATTTTTGTATTTCTTTTTCTTTTTCGGGGTTATCTTTGTAGACACTTTCAGGTTGCTGGAGTTGTTTTGCTATAGTCAATCTCAGAGCGTCTTCTCTTCTTCTTTGCGGAATAATTTCGTCAATCGAGAGAATGTAGAAATCGTTCTGGTATTCAAAAATTCTTGCTATAGCAAATTCTCCGATACTGACTCCTCTGAAGTGGAGCATTTTTACAAGAGATAGAGTTCTATAGTCCTTTTCATTAACAAGATTGCAGAAGTCAAAGCCGTCTTTATGGATTTTTTTGATTTCGAAAATAGATGATATGGTATTTTCAAGGGAGTCCATAATTTCTTTGACATTATCATCAAGGTTTGTATTTTTTTCTTTGAATAATTCTATTATGCCTTTTTTTTCATTTGTGAGTTTTCTTTCGAAGATATATGGTATCAAAACAGCTTGCAGCTCGCTGTAAGACTGACCTTTGAATTGTATTGTCGCAAGATATTCTTCGAAATCTTCTTTTACCGTTTCATCTTCGTTTACAAATTTGATAATTTTGTCTATATTTTCGCTTACAAATTCGGCTTTTTCCTTCAATAACATTTAGTTTTCCTCATTTCATTTGTGCCAGTATGGCATGTCGTTTTGCGGTAGAGTTTTCTTTTCTATAAGAAAAGAATAAATCATTTTGACATACACTGCAATACTCCATTATGTCAATATCTTTGATGCCTTCTTCTTCGAGTTGGAGTTTGTTGATTGCTTTCAAGTCCGCAAATATTTTTTTGTTCTTTTCGTAGAAAATGGTTTGAGAGCAGTCTTTGTTTAGAGAGTTGTTGAGTTTTTCTTTTATATCTTCGTTAATTTCGAAGCAGCATTTTGAGATACAGGCTCCTATTGCCGCTTTAATCTCAGATGGATTGATATTTAGCTCTGATTTCATTATTCTTACCGCTTTTGCCGAGATAGAGGCGGCTGTCCCCTTCCAACCCGCATGTATAAGGGCGTAGGTTTTGTGCCTTTTTGAATATAAAATAACTGGCGTACAATCAGCAAAGAATAACATTCCCGTAATACCCGGAGTAGTGATGATTATACCGTCGGTATTTTGCAGCTGTGGTATATTGTCTTTGATAATTTTTATGTTTGAGCTGTGAGTTTGTTCCGGTATGACCAGAGATTTTGGGTCTATGTTAAATATAGAGCAGAATTTTTGCCGGTTTTCTTTTATATGGATATCTTGAGGATTGCTTTTATCCATGAGTGCAAAGTTTTTGTCATTTCCTGAAATTCTTGTTGAGAATGCATGGATGAAGTTGCCATCGTCAAAGATGTCTGATGTTATATATTTAATAGTATTGTTTTCTTTGATATGAAACATTTTATGTATTTCACAAATAAATTCTGCTCGTATTATAATAGAATAAAAAGCGTTGAGAGGGAAATATATTATGTTTGATATTATTACAATCGGTTCTGCAACGTTTGATATATTTGTTCAATCAGAAGATGAGCAGATAGTCACGGTTAGAACTCCGGAGTTGAAAAGAGAGTTTCTTGCTTTTGAATACGGAGAGAAGATTGACATAAACAAAGTTGATTATGAACTTGGCGGCGGCGGGTCTAATACAGCTGTCAACTTTGCAAATCTTGGTTTTAAGACGGCAGTTATTGTCAAAATAGGAAAAGACGTAAATTCAAATTTAATTTTAAACAATTTTAAAAAATGCAATGTATCAACGGATCTGATAAAAACATCCCAGAGTCAAAAGACAGGTTTTTCTGTTATTCTTGCAACTTTTGACGGTGATAGAACGGTGCTCGCTCACCGAGGTGCAAACACTGAGATAACAGAAGCTGATATTCCGTATAATGTTATAAAAGAGGCGAAGTGGTTGTATATAGCGCCTCTTAGCGGTAATTCAAATCAGGTATTGGATCCTATTACTGATTTTGCTGAAAAACACGGTGTATCAATGGCTTACAATGTCGGGTCGACGAGTATTAAGCTTGGGCTTGAGAGGATGAGGAAAGTAATTGAAACTGCTGAAGTTTTGATTATGAACAGGTCTGAGGCCTCAAAGATTACTAATGAATATGATATAAATAAAATGCTTACTATTTTGCATAATGCAGAAGCAAAAGTAGTTGTTATCACTGATGGTAAAGACGGGGCTTATGCTTATGACGGTAAGATTGTCTATAAAATTGATACATTCCCTTCAAATGTTGTATCTACCCTTGGTGCAGGAGATGCATTTGCAAGCACTTTTGTCGGAACAATTGCTAAATACGGTTATGATATTGAGCGTGCAATGAAATACGCATCTGTTAATTCAGCATGTGTTGTGCAGCATTTTGGTGCTCAGGAAGAGTTCAGAACATTTGATCAGATAGAAGAGATGCTGCTGCATCATCCGGGTTATACGGCAGAGAAATATACGATTTAGGCAGCAGGTTGAGTTATAAAAAAGACGTATCTTTAAAGATACGTCTTTTTGTTTGATATTTAATTTAAAATTTTAGTTAATTCTCTGGAACATATATCCCATCCCGCGTGCGGTCAGAATTAGTTCCGGATTAGCAGGGTCTACTTCTAACTTGCTGCGCAGCCTGCTGATATGAACATCAACAACTCTTGTATCAATTCTATGATCTGCAGGATAAGACCATACATGCTGCAGGATTTCGTTTCTTGAGAACGGCTGACCCGAGTTGTTGACTAATAACTCAAGCAGGCTAAATTCCATACCCGTAAGTCTTATACGTTCATTTTTGCGGAATACCTGTCTTCTGATAGTATCAATTTTGATATTTCCTGTTGTAATAATATTTTTTGTAACTTTACTTGTAGTAGAAACTTCTCTTTGCTGGGTTCTTCTCAAAACTGCCTTGACTCTTGCTTCGAGTTCTTTCGGACTGAACGGTTTGATGACATAGTCATCTGCACCGAGTTCGAGTCCTGTAATTCTTTCCGATACATCGCCCAAAGCAGTCAATATAATAATTGGAACATCAGAGTTTCTTCTAATTTCTCTTGTTACACCATAACCATCCAGTTTTGGCATCATAACATCCAATATAATCAAATCAGGATTGTGTTTTGAGAATGCTTCAAGAGCTTCCTCTCCGTCAGAAGCTGTTATTACATCATAACCTACCATTTTGAGACGGGTTTCAAGAATTCTTCTGATACTTGCTTCATCATCTGCAACCAAAATTCTTTCCTGATCTATTTGTTCCGGTTGAATTTCACTGTTATCTGTCATTTCCTTATTGCCCTGTACAATTACTACTTTACAAATTTTAAAATAAACATAGAAATATTACAAAATAATAATTTCTATAAATATATATTAACATATAGTTTAAAAAAATTAAAATTTTCTGTTGAAATTTTTTAGCACTTTCTTGAAAAAAATCAAGCTTTTGTAAAAATATTGTTAAAAATGCCGTGTTTTCTATTTTTCAAAAACATGAAAAACCATGTTCCGCCCATGTTTTGGGAATTGTAATCATGAAGACCATGTAGGGATAAGCAAAAGGCGGATTTCATACATGCTTAAGTGTTATAGGGTGCAGTATTGAGGCAATTGTTTAGTAATGTAATAATTGTTCAATTCTTTGTTGTATTTTACAACTTAATGTTTATAATCATTATTAAACGTTGACTTTATCAATAGAGAATTTACAATCTTTTAGGTGTTTGTGGACAATCTTAAGTCAATAGGGGTGAGGGAATCGGAGGAATGTATTAGTGTTAAGATCACGAGATTTGGGAAGAGCGGCTTCCGTCAGAAGATGGACCAGTACTGCCGTAGAGTGTTACAAAAGAGGTTGTGTTTGCAACGGTTGTTTTTACAATGATTTTTTCAGAGGAAGTTCTCAAAGATGTCAGATGAAAGCGACTGTGCTTGAGCTGGTGAGAGTGTTAGGAACTCCTGATGTTGAACTACCTCAGGTAATTGAAGTATAGATATTATATAAATTCAAATGTTATAATGGCTTTGTCTTTTTTAAGGGCAAAGTCATTTTTACATGAGGATTTACGTTGATATGAAAAAGTTTTTTCTTATTGTATTTTTGTTTTTTATGAGTTTTATCTTTGTTTTGCCTGCCATGGCGACGCCTGATAATTATCTTACAAGCACAAAATTGAACCAGAGGTATTATATAAGATGGGATAATAACGAACCTATCAGAGTTTATATAGACAAATCTCAAGTTTCGCTGCAGTGGTCTGATGAGGTAAGAAAAGCTTTTGAGAAGTGGCGTGATGCTCTCTCAGGAGTTATGGACATAGAGTTTGTTTCAGATGCTCATGACGCACATATAGTTTGTACTTTTGAGCAGGTAAATAAAAAACCGAATATGGAGATGACTCTCGGGTATACAAGAATAATTTGGGAAAGGAAAGATTTGCAAAATCGTCTTGGAAAGATGGAAATAAAAATAGGCACAAAGAAAAATTCTGGAAGTGAATATACACATATTGCAGTGTATAATACAGCCTTGCATGAAGCGGGTCATGCCCTTGGTATTTGGGGACACAGCCCTTATTACGGAGATATTATGTATCCTGCTATTCGTCCGCTTTCACATACTACAAGACAGGTGCTTACTGCCCGTGATAAAAAGACAATAAGGATGCTTTATTCTACTCAGGCAGATATAACACATACTCATTCCAATATTTAGGCATATTGTTTTGATGAAAAAGATTTTTTTAGCTTTAATAATCTCATTTGCTTTTGCTGTTTGTTCTTTTGGATCGACGTATTTTCAGCAGGGGGTCAGTTTATTCAACAAGAAAAATTATCAAGCAGCAAGAGCGACTTTTTCAAAGGCAATAGATGTAAATAACTATGATTTGAGCTCGAGATATTATTATGCTGTTTGTTGTGTTCGTCTTGGTGAAAAAGAAATGGCTATTTCTGAGTTCCATACAATAATCAGGATGGATCCTGATTCTTATGCTGCTTCGATGTCGAAGAAAGCTCTGATTTCTCTTGATCCTAACGGCTTTTACAGACCTGTCAACTCTTCGTCAAGCCAGTATGACAGTTATATAAACAATGCCGTTACATCAAACGGGATGTATGTCAGATGGGACAGGACAAAACCTATAAGAGTATACGTTGACCCCGCAAATACGACAATAGAGAACACAAATGAAGTTAAGCAAGCTGTCAAACAATGGGCAAAAGCTCTGAAAGGGACGGCTGATGTTATTCTTGTATATAGTAAACAATCAGCTGATATAGTTGTTGTTTTTTCTCGCAAAACATTTGAAATAACCAAAACTCATCATACCCTCGGCACAACACTTCCTCAATATACTTCTAACAGACTTCTCCGGCTTTCAAAAGTTGAGTTGAGCACGATGTCGCCATCCGGAAAAGTCTATTCTCCCGTGTTTATTTATAATACGGCATTACATGAACTCGGACATGCTCTTGGTATTTGGGGGCACAGCCAGAATAAATCCGATATTATGTATGCATATGCCGATGAAAACTACAGACGTTCTCTTTCTGCACGTGATATACGTACTATCAAGCTTTTATACCAGAATCCCGCAAATATTACCAACACATCGAATACTTCTGCGAATGTGGCTACAAAACTGAATAAGAAACGTATAAACACCAAAGTTGAGGAGGCCTTGAATTATCTCAAAAAAAATCCGACCAGTGTGAATGCCCACAGACATCTTGGTTCTGTTTATATGGGAATGGGGGATTATGACAACGCTATAATCGTATATAAGAGGGTTATTATTTTAAACCCGAAAGATGATCAGTCTTATTTTATTCTAGGTTATTTGTATTTTAAGAAAAAAGATACTCAAAATGCTATAGTTTATTATAAAAAAGCGGTTGATTTAAAACCTGCAAAGGTTGAATACACTGTTGTACTGGTTGAACGGTATATAAGTGCCAAAAGATATAATGAAGCCAGAGCCGCTCTTGAAAATTTGTACAGATTAAACCCGGATGCAAAGAAGAATCCTATGATAGCAAGGTTTCAGGTATTTTTGGATTTTGTTACTATATTTAAGAAATAATCTTGAATATTTATCTATAACAAGCTTTATCATTGTTTGTTTTTGAGATTAAATATAATGGTAAAAATAAGAATATGATGGGGAAGAAAGTGTTTCAAACAACAAACAATTACGGCTGTCAGACATTTGGCGCCGGAGTTCGAATTTCGAAGGGGATTGCTTTTGAGATTTCTCAAAAACCGAAAATTATGCAAAAGCATCTTCTCCGCTCGCTTGATTCTTTTGATAAATACAGTAAAGCAAAAGGACTGGATGTTAGTATTACAAAACAGAGCTTGAGCAGGGGAAAACATAATCTGCATGCGAACTATTCAAGAATACATGACAATATCAGAGGAAGTGTTGTCAAAAAAGAAAAATTTTTCGGATGGGGGAGTTTTTCTTCTTTGCAAAGAAAGCTATCTGCCAAATTCGGCAGAAAACCTCTTTTTGAGAGATTGAAATTGTTCTTGTTTTCCGGCAGATGATAAAAATATCTTATGAAGATATATTAAGTGCTTTTTTATATAAATATCATGTTTTATCTTATTTATTTTTTATTAAAGAAAAAACACCGGTAAAAAGGGAAAATATTGTGAATTTGACATCTGTAAACAACCAGCAGACATTTGGCTGCGGGGTAAGAATTTCTCGAGAAATAGCTGACGCAATAGGACAGAAACCGAAAATTGTACAAAGATTTGTCGCCGGTTCGCTGAATAAGATGGATAAGTTTGCAAGAGCAAATGAGCTTGATGTTTTTGTGAAAGAAAACAGACTTGTTAACGGTTTGTACAGTCTGCGTGCTGAATATACTGGAAAATGCGGGAAAGGTTTTGTTTTTCAACCTCATAGAGCGGTAACAGTTAATACGGTTCCTCATTTGCTGAGGGAGTTGAAAAAAGATATCAACGGTCCTCTTATAGAACCTATATTGAAATTTGTTGATAAATAAAAAAAAGAGAAGATTTTTTAATCTTCTCTTTTTTATTTTGAATTTGTTCTATATTAAGCTTCTGCTTGAGCTGTTTCTTCTGCCGGAGCAGCTTCGCTTTCAGCAGCTGCAGCTGCTTGTGCTTCTTTTTCTGCTTCCAGTTTAGCTTTTGCTTTCTTTGACAATTTCTTTTCAGCAGGTGCTTCTTTTCTTATCAATTTACCTTCATCATCGCTTTTTTCGATAAGATATTTAACCGTATCTGTCGGTTGAGCACCTTTTTTTACCCATTCAAGAGCTTTTGCCTTATCAAGTTTCAGATCTTTACTTTTTGGATTGTAATATCCGAGTTCTTCGATAGGAGCACCTTCTCTTTTTGATCTGATGTCAATTACCACAATTCTAAAGAACGGATTTTTTTTGTAACCCATACGTTTAAGACGGATTTTTACCATGAAAAATTTTCTCCTTTTATTTAATTAAAATTTATTTCGTTGCCGCGAAGTTGGCATATTGTTTTTGCTGGAGAGGATAAAAACTTTATACCAACAGTAATATATAGTTATCACAACAAAAGAAGTTAAGCAAGAAAATTATTTTTAAAACCTTTTTCCTCGAATTGGAGGTCTGAACTGTTGATGAGGCAGCCTTTTACCTTTTAGGGCTCCAAGATTCCCTTTCATTTTATTGAACTGCTGCATCATTTTTTTCATATTTTCAAAGTCCTTGAGGAATTTGTTTATGACAGCGACATCTAGTCCACAGCCTTTGGCAATTCTTTTTCTTCTGCTTCCGTTGAGAATATCGGGCTTTTTTCTCTCCTGAGGCGTCATGCTCTGAATGATTGATTCGACCTGTTTGAGGTGTTTTTCTCCAAGGTGAGCTATCTGGTCTTTGTCTTTTTTAGATATGCCGGGAATTGGGAGCATGCCCATAATTTGATCCAGCGAGCCTAACATTTTCATCTGTTTTTGGATATTCATAAAGTCCTCTAGAGAAAACTCTTTTGAGAACATTTTTTTCTCCATTTCTTTAGCCTGCTCGAGATCAATTTTTTCCTGAGCTTTTTCGACAAGAGAAATTATATCTCCCATTCCGAGAATTCTCTGAGCCATACGGTCAGGATAGAACGGGTCGAGTTCAACAATTTTTTCTCCCATGCCTGTGAATTTAATCGGTTTGCCTGTTGAATGAACAACGCTGAGTGCCGCACCGCCTCTTGCATCGCCATCGAGTTTTGTAAGAATTATACCCGTTATATCAAGCTGTTCGTTGAATGTTTGGGCAACGTTGATTGCTTCCTGACCTGTCATTGAGTCAATGACAAGAAGTTTTTCGGCTGGATTATAAAATCTTTCGATTAACACAAGTTCTGCCATCATTTCAGTATCAATTTGCAAACGACCCGCCGTATCAATAATTACCGAATTAAATCCTTTTTCTTTTGCGTAATCTATGGCTTTTGCGACAATATCTCTCACATCTGTTGAGCCATCTATTGTGAAAACATCGACACCGATTTGTTTGCCGAGGGTCTGCAGCTGTTTGATAGCTGCTGGACGATAAACATCAGCTGCAACAAGGAGGGGATTTCTTCCGTCTTTGCGTAATCTAAGAGCCAGTTTTGCAGCGCTTGTTGTTTTCCCTGAACCCTGCAAACCGAACAGCATAATCAAATTCGGTGAGCCTGCTGTTGAAAGAGGTTTATTTTCTGACCCTAAGAGCTTCGTCATCTCGTCATAGACAATTTTTACAAGCTGCTGAGATGCGTTTACACCCTTAAGGATTTGCTCTCCATCAGCTCTGTCCTTGATTGTCGAAATGAATGCTCTAACTACTTTGAGGTTTACATCTGCTTCGAGAAGCGCACGTCTTACTTCACGCAAGGCATCAGCCATATTATCTTCATCAAGTTTTTTTGATGAAGTAGTTTGAATTATATTTTGAAGTTTTTCTGATAAGCTGTCGAACATTATTTTTCCCTTTGGTTAGTCAAATAAAGCATCTATGAAATAATCAGGATTGAACTCTTTCAGGTCAGTCATTTTTTCTCCCACTCCTATCAATTTGACCGGGAGCTTCATCTCTTTTGCTATGGCTATAATTATACCACCTTTGGCAGAGCCGTCGAGTTTTGTAATCGCTATAGAACTCAGGTCTGTTGCTTCTTTGAAAACTTCCGCCTGTTTGAGTCCGTTTTGTCCTGTATTTGCATCAATAACAAGTAAACTTTCGGTTATTTGCTCGGGTGCTTCTTTTTTGATTACTCTGACAATTTTTCTCAGCTCTTCCATAAGATTGAATTTGTTTTGCAGCCTGCCTGCCGTGTCAACGAGGAGTATGTTGTAGTTTTCTGCTTGTGCTTTTTTGATTGCGTCAAATACTACAGAAGCCGGATCCGCACCGTCTTTCCTTACTATATCCGCACCTGCTCTGTTGCTCCAAATTTCCAGCTGCTCTTCTGCTGCTGCTCTGAAGGTATCTGCGGCGGCGATTAACACCCGCTTGCCTTCATTTTTGTATTGATAAGCAAGTTTCCCTATGAGAGTTGTTTTCCCTGCTCCGTTTACTCCTGTGATAAGAAATATATTGAGCCCGTCTTTCAGACAAATTTTACACTCTCCCGCTTCTTTGAGGATTGTATTGAATTCGTTTTTCAAAAAAGGTTTTATGTCATCGGGAGTGAGTTTGTTTTGTTTCTCTCTCAGCTTGTCAACGACATATACGGCTGTATCAAGTCCTACATCAGCTTTAATCAGTGTTTCTTCCATCTCTTCAAGCATATCATCATCTATTTTTTGTTTTGAGGAGATTATTTCAGATACGCTTTCTGAGATAGCGTTCTGTGTTTTTGAGATTATATTTTTAAACATAGAAAAAGAGAGGTTAAAGCCTTTCTTTTCTTCTTTGTTTTCTATATTGTCAGCGTTTTCTTCTTTCTTTTTGAAAAATTCGAACATCTGTATCCCCAGAGTTTATTTAAGTGCATTTGTTTTGACGATTTGCCCGAGGACTCCGTTGATGAAAGATGAACTGTCTTCCGTGCTGTATTTTTTTGCAAGTTCAACTGCTTCATCTATAATGACTTTTATTGGTGCATCCTGTACATAGAGGAGTTCTGTGACCGCTATATTCAGAATATCATGATCTATCTTTATAAGACGGCTGATATCCCAACCTATTGCGCAATTTGCAATCTGGTCTTTTATGTCGTCCTGGTGTTCTTTGTAATTTTTAATTATTTTGATGATATATTCAAAAACATCACTTGACTGGGACAGAATAACCATCTCTGCTATTTCAATTGCCTGAAAAGATTTTTCTGCAACATTTAATAAAGAGTTTACCCTGCCGTTCATATCTGATGTAAGAGGAATAGGCACTGGTAAATTTTCACTGTCGATAGGTCTTTTCAGATTTGTCGGATGTTCTATTTCGAGATTATCAAGATATTCCTGCATTTCAAGAAGTGATGATGTTGTCAGTTCAAGCTCATCTCTTGCAACACTTGTCATTGTCCTTACGGTTTTCAGGAGTAAGTTTATTATTTTTTCATTATCTAATTTATCTGCCTTTTTTGTCAGCTGAGAAAAAAGTATCAAACTGAGCTCTCTTGCTGCTCTTCTTGCGTTCATTTTATTTTCCCTTATTTGACTCTGTTTAATAAATTAAGACATAAATAAGATTTTTTTTAAAGAGCTTTTTTAAACAAACCTGATTTCTCCGAAGAACGGATTTGATTTCTTTTCTCTTTCTATCGTAGTTTCGCAGCCATGCCCGGGATAAACTGTTATTGACGGGTCAAGTATAAAGAGTTTGTCTTCAACGGAATTCTCAAGGGTTTCAAAAGAACCTCCCATCAAGTCTGTTCTGCCTACAGAGTTGAAAAACAGTGTATCTCCGGAGAACAGCATTTTATTTTTTTCATCAAGCAGGCAGACTCCGCCAGGTGAATGTCCAGGTGTGTGGATTACTTTCAGCTTGATGTCGCCGCATTCGATAATTTCTCCGTCTTCAAGATTGCCGTCAATTGTCGGTTTTGTTTCAGGAGGAAGTCCAAAGAGTTCTATTTGTTTTTCAAACAAATCAACGAGAGGCATGTCCAAGTTGTTCAGCAGAGCTTTAGCGCCAAGTTTTGTTTGAATTTCGTAGTTTCCTGATATATGGTCTACATGCCCGTGTGTATTCAAAATATATTCAAGGGCTGCGTCATATTCTTTCAGATATTTTTCTATGGTGTTGAAATCTCCGGAGGCATCTATCAGAATTGCTTTTTTGTTTTTGTCGTCAATCAGCAGATAATTATTTGCCTGAAATGGGCCTGCGGTTATTTTTTTTAGTATCATAATAAAATTTCCCTTTATAACAAATTTTCAAGAAGAGTTACCATGTGTTTGAATTTATTCAACGAGTATAGATGAATACCTCTTACTTCAGCATCCGCCAGTTGTTGACACTGCTTTTGAGAAAATTCAAGTCCTGCTTTCGCCATTGAGTCAGGATCATTCTCATGCTGCAGGAGATAGTTTTTTAGACTTTCATCAATTGAGGCGCCGCAGAGTCTGGTAATTTTGTCTATTTGCTTGTAGCTTAAAATAGGCATAACTCCCGGAACAACAGGAATATTTATTCCTGCTTTTTGAGTTTTATCAATAAATCTGAAGAAGAGGTCGTTGTTATAAAACAGCTGGGTAATTATTACTTCTGCGCCTGCATCAACTTTTCTTTTGAGATTGTCAATGTCCTCATCAAAATTTACGGCTTCTCTGTGTTTTTCAGGATAACCCGCTACGCCTATTGATAAATTTGAGTGAGCTTTGATGAATTCTACCAGTTCATTTGCATATTTAAAATCAAATATGGGATTTTTCATTCCTTCGGGGATATCACCTCGAAGGGCAAGGATGTGTTCGATACCCGCATTTTCTATTGTTTTAAGATAGTTCAGAACTTTCTGGCGTGAAAAACCGATACAGGTGAAATGCAACATTGGAATAAGCCCAGCCTGTTGTTTTATTTTCATTGCAAGTTCAAGAGAGTTTTCCTGAGAGCTTCCGCCTGCTCCGTAGGTGACAGAGATAAACGCCGGTGAGAATTTTTTTATACATTCTATTTCATCTATAAGTTTTGTTGATTTTTCTTCAAAATCTTCTTTTGGCGGGAATACTTCAAAAGATATTACGGGTTTTTTCTTGTCCGTCCGTGTGTCGGATAGTTTGTAGATGTCTTTCAGTTTCAAATTTCAATACCTGCTTTTTATGGTTCGTTCTATTTCTCTGTTTTGAGATTTTTTGGCTATATCAGCTCTTTTATCATGTAGTTTTTTCCCTTTAGCCGTTGCGATTTCAAGTTTTGCCCACCGTCCTTGAATTGACAGTTCGAGAGGAACTATTGTTATATTTTGTTCTTTAGTTCTCCCCATAAGTTTATTAAGTTCCCGCCTTGTAAGAAGCAGTTTTCTTGTTCTCTCAGGCTCATGGTTATATCTGTTGCCCTGCTCGTATTCGCTTATGTGCATTTTGTAGAGGAAAAGCTCGTTGCCTTCCATTTTTGCAAAACTGTCTTTGAGATTGACACGGGAAGCTCTTACGGATTTTATTTCTGTTCCTGTCAGGACAATTCCTGCCGTAAATCTATCGAGTATGAAATATTCATGAAAAGCTTTTTTATTTGTAGCTATTATTTTTTTTGACATAATTTGTTTACTTTCCGATAAGTTAGATATTATTTTAAAATAAATTTTGAAGAAAAAAAAGGTTTTGTTTCAAGTTTCTGGAAATGCTGTGTTTTTTCGGATAAAATATAGGTGAACTTTTTTATGTTCAATTCGTTTTTATAAATAGCAGAAGTGAAGTATTGTACTTTTGGAAGATTTCTATATATGTTGAGTTGTATAAAAATCTTTATATCATTAATAATTTCCGTTTTGTCTTTGTCTGCTGTGGTGTATGCACAGGAAAATTCCGGCGTATGCGTTTTGCCTAAGGGAACATTTTACCGTGGAATTTTACAGGCGTCTGTTTCAAGTGACTATAGCAATGAAGGGGATGTCGTCCGAATAATTAACCCTCATGATATTTTTATAGGAAAGAAACTGTGTATTCCGAAAAATTCGATGTTCTTGGGAACGGTGAATTATGTGCAGCCTTCAAAGCAGGGGGTTAACGGGGCTTTCTCGGTTAAGTTTGATACACTTGTGTATCCGTCTTCACAAAAAGTTCCGATTAACGGAATGATATGGTCAAAAAACAACGGGATTATCGGTGGAGAATTTGCTCCCAAAAGTGCTTATAGAACTGTTCTTCATCGAACACAAGGACTTTCTGGCGTTCAGGTTCTTGTTCCTCACGGAGAAGGTATGATGGGACAGGAAACAAAGCTTAATGCAGGAGAAGAGGTCAATATTATATTAAACGAGGAGGTACTTATAAAGTTTTAATACAAAATAATAAAATATAATATAATATGTAATTATATATACAAAAGGGTAGAAAAGTTTAGGTTATTATAAAATTTGGAGGAACAACCATGAAACAATCAAATAAGTTTATTGCAGGTGTTTTGCTGGGCGCTATGTTATTTACTAACGTTTCTGCCGTGTTTGCTGCCAACAGCTACACTCCGCAGTATAATCAGGGATTTAATACGGGAGCTTTGCAGGGGAAAGTTGTTCTTGTTCCGACGGGAACTATGATACCTGCCGTTGCTTCAAGCAATATTTCTTCTGATACGATGGATGTCGGTGATTCTGTTTCGCTCGCTCTTGCCACTCCGTTTTCTTATAACGGAACAGTCCTTGCACCTGCCGGCAGCACAATCAACGGAATGGTTGTAATGATTAAGAAATCCGGAAGAACCGGACGAAACGGTCAAATAAAAGTAAAATTTACGAATATTGTTACACCAACCGGACAAAATATTCCTATATCTGCCAAAATTGCTACGGAAGATAACTCGGGCATTCTAATCGGCGGTACAAATAAAGACAGAGTGAAAGATATTGCTAAAGATACCGCAATAGGCACTGCTTCAGGCGCTGTTCTCGGTACGGCAGTAGGAGCTATTGCCGGAGGTAAATCAGGAGTCGGTCGAGGAGCATGGGGCGGTACCGCAATCGGTGCTGGTCTTGGGCTTGGGAAATCACTTTGGAACAAAGGCAATCCGGTTGAATTGGCCCCGGGGTCGCCTGTGAATATTGTGCTTGAACAACAGGCCTCAATAAATCCGTACTAAATAGTATGAAAAGAAATCCACTTGATTAATTGTTTAAACAATTTTTGTTGTGTTAGACTTAATTAAGTGAAAACCTGATACAATTAATTGGAATTATAGATGAAAACATTGGGGATAAAACCTGAAGGTACAGGGGACAAAGAAAATTTAAAAAACATATTGCCGGCAACATTGAACGATGATGATGACGTTTCTTTGTTGCAGGCAATATTCGCATCTGTTATAGGACATATTATTGTCCCGCTTATGCTGTGGTTATTTATCTCTTTAGTTTTGTTTATTCTTACTATATTGGGCATTAAATTTACTCTGTTTGAGAAACCGCCTGCAAAAATGCGCGATATAGAATTTGTTCTTGTTAACACTCCTGAGCAGCAGCCTATAAACAAAAATACAAAATATCGAGCCGATAGAAATTCAAGAGCCGGCGGAAAACATGATCCGACCCGTGCTGTATCTGCTCCTTCTCCTGTGTCTGCTCCAAGTAAACCGCAGAGGGCCGCAACACCTCCTGCGCCAAAGCAGCAGCCAAAACCTGCGAAGAAAGCGGCACAGCCAAAACAGCAACAGCAACCGCAGAAAAAAACTGCTCAGCAGCCAAAACCAAAGACGGCTCCTCCGAGGTTAGCGCCAAATAACAGCTTGCCAAAGCCGAAACCGTCAACAACTCCTGGATATAAAATACCTGTACCTCCGGTAAAAAAACCGCAACCGGCGGCTAAAACAGGTTCTACAAACGGTACTCCATCAGGTTCGCCGCTTGGAACAATTAATCCCGGTTCATCAAAAGGCAGAACTGCAAGCAGTTCTGCGGGACGTTCTTCTTCATCAGGTCAGGGAAAAGCAAATTCGCCATATTCTTTGGGAAGCGGTAATATAGGAAATCCCAGTCCCGGTAACCCGAATGGAAGACCCGGCATTGATGCGATAAAAGAACCTGATTTCGGTCCTTATATGAGAGATTTGCAGGATCGTATCAAAAGAAGATGGGAACCGCCGAGAGGAAATGAAAGCAAGCGTGTTGTTCTTTTGTTCAAAATAGCAAAAGACGGAAGATTGTTGAGCGTTTCTATGGTGAAAAGTTCAGGGCTTCCGGCTGCCGATAAAGCAGCAATATCCGCGGTTGAGAATGCTGCTCCGTTCAAACCGCTTCCGCCTGAATTCAGAGGCTCTAATGTAGAAATTCAATTTACATTTGACTATAACGTATTTGGAGCATCAAGATACTAATGATTAAGGAAATAATTACGTAAGCGAGGTATATATTTATGGAACTTTTATTACATTCTATTAAGCTTGACTGGCCTGTATTGCTGCCGATTTTGATTTGTTCTATTTTGGTGGTGGCTGTAGCTATTACAAGAATATCTTTTTACAACAACAACAAACGTGATGTTGTAAAGTTCATTCAACGTCTTCAAAAAGAACTTTCAAAAAATAATTTGGAAGCAGCGCAAACTCTAAGCGAACAACTCGGCGGTGTTATCGGTGAAGTTTCTGAAGAAGGCATAAGAATTTTATCAGAGCAAAAACATGATTTTTCAAGATCTTTTGATATATCAACCAGCCTTGCAGTCAGAAAACTCGAAAAACACCTGACCATTCTCGGTACAATAGGCGGTGTTGCTCCGTTCTTAGGTTTGTTCGGTACTGTTGTAAGGATTCTTTATACATTTCAGGATCTCGCAACTCAGGGTAACCAGAGTGCAGCTGTTGCAATGGGTATTGGTTCTGCTTTGATAGCTACCGCATTCGGTCTTGGTGTTGCTATCGTGGCCGTTATTCTTTACAACACATTCCAAAGCATTGTAAAACGCTATGAAGATGACTTCCAACTTTTGAAACTATTGTTCCTTAGTTTTTGCGATTCCGAACAAAAAGCAAAATCAGATGACTTTGTCGTTCAGTCAGTAACTCTTGATTAATCAATTTTCTGAATAAGGTGAATATAAAATGGCTATGAAATCAGGCGATTCTAAAGATAAAGGTTTGTTTACGGAGATAAATATTACTCCGTTGACGGATATATTCCTCGTTTTGCTGATTATTATGATGGTTGTTGCTCCTATGTTCCAGAGCATTGACAAACAGATAGAAATTCCTGAGATTAACAGCGGAATATCTATTGAAGAAGGGAAAACAGTGTTGTCTGTATCAAAAGAAGGACATTTTTATATTGACGGGCGTGAGATTAATCCTGCTTTTTTGAGCGATGAGCTGATAGCCGTTGCATCAGAAAAAAAGCAGAAAGAAATTGTTCTTAAAGCTGATGCAATGGTGAAGAGCAAAGAAATAATGAACATAATGAGAGCGTCTGAAGAAGCCGGTTTTGAAAAACTTGTTGTAGCAGGAGAGCCGCTTTCGAAAAAAGACCAGCGTGCGTTAGCCGAACAAAACAAAGATTTCTCCGAGGAATAGAACAAAATGAAAAAACGTGATTCTTTTAATGAAATAAACATAACACCTTTAACGGATATATTTCTCGTATTGTTGATTATAATGATGGTCATAGCCCCTATGCTTGACCAACAGGGGTTAAATTTGATGGTTCCTCAGAAGGTGGAGTCTGAAAGTCAGGATCAACCTAAAACAATTAATATTCTTGTATCCAGCAATGGTACTTATTCTATTGATGACCGTCAAATTCCCGAGGACAGACTTTTGTTTGAGATTCAAGATAGAGCAAAACATTATAAAGACGGCGTTCTGATAAAAACCGAAGATGATGCTACCCATGGTGCTGTTGTAAAAGTTATGGACGCTGCAAGAAATGCCGGTGTGAAAAATGTTTCTCTTGTTGAACTTTAGTAATTTTATCAGTGGTTGTTGTTAAAAATAAGGATTTGAAAAAGTGAAAAGGAGCGGTTTTTTATTTGCCTGTGCACTAAGCGGCTTCATTGCATTAAATATGTGTTCTTATGCGGCTAATAACTACAATTTGTTGTTAGACCCTCAGCAAACTTATTCTTCTGAAATATCCCGTCTTGAAAAAAATTTGAAATCAAACTCTGCAAACAAACAAACAAGAGATAAACTCATAAAAACTTATTGTGATAAAGCAAACCAGGCAATAAATAACGATGGAAACCTTGATGAAGCTCTGAATGATTATCGAATGGCTGTATATTATCTCAAATATTATATTCCGGTAGGGCTTACTTATGACGATAATACAAAAGCCTCGGAAATTGACTCAAAGATAAAAGAAATTCTTACTAAACAGCAAAAAGGCGTATCTCCGGATGCACGTTTTAAAGAAGCAAAACGTTTGAGAGGGATGGGGTATTTCCCTCAAGCTGTTGTTGAATATAAAGAAGCAGCAAAGAGCCAATCTCTTGCCAAGTCATCCTATGAAGCAATCGGTGACATAATGATGGTTATGGCGAAGCCTGTTGAAGCTGCAAAGAATTATGATGAATGTCTGAAAATTAATTCTAAAGACGCCAAAATGCATTTGAAACTTGCACGTGCTCTGCATAAAACAGGGAATATGGAGTCAGCTCTGCAAGAATATACGCTTGCTTTAAATGACCCGTCTTTGCAGGAAGAAGTCGCACCTGTTGTAGAAGAACTTTCTCTTGATAAGATTAGCAAAAACCCTGAAGATCCGAATTCATATATTGATCTCGGGCGTACTTATGAAAAACGCGGAAAATACAATGATGCAATGACATATTATACAAAAGCGAGGGATGTTGACCCGTCAAACAGGACAGCCCTTGTGAATATTGCTGCTGTGCAGGCGAAACAGGGGGATTATGCAAAAGCTATAGAAGCTTATGATAATATTCTTGCCGCAAATCCTAACAATGAGGTGGTTCACTATGATAAGGCTGTGGCGCTGCGTGGTTTGAAACAATATAAACCTGCCATGGACGAGCTTGTGTATGCTTTGCGAATTGACCCGAATTATGAAGAAGCAAAGATTCTTCTGCTTAAGATAATTGACGAAGATTTGGCAATGGACGAATCACTAAATATGCTTTCTATGCTTGTTGGTGCTAATCCTCAGGATGAAACTGTGATTATGGTCTATGGAAATAAATTATATCGGGCAAATAAAGATTTTGAAGCAATTAAACAATATGATAAGGTTATTGCAATCAATCCGAAAAATGCCGATGCTTATATTAATAAAGCAAGATTGTATGAACGAAATAACGACATCAATAATGCGATAGCTGCTGCAAAAGCAGGCATGGTGGCAAATCCCGGTAATACTGCGCTTGAAAAAGTTTTGAAAGATGTTTCTGCAAAGCAGAAGTATGCTCAGCTTGATGAAGCTTTGAAGCTATATGAGCAGGGAGATTATCAGGGGGCATTGAATATTTATCTCTCCGATAAAAATCCTTCCGAAGACACTTTGATGAATATAGGCGGGTGTTATTACGGCATTCAGGATTATGATAAATCTATAGAATATTATAATAAAGCGTTGTTAAAAAATCCGAAAAATGACAGAGCTCTTTTGTATATCGGCGGCAGCTACTATTCAAAAGGAGATACTCAAAAAGCTGTTGAATATTATAAAAAAGCTCTTGCTCTGAAACCAAACGATAAGGATATAAAAGAAGCTCTTAGTATAGCTAACCAAAATCTCGGGGATGATATGCTTGAAAAAGCGCTTGCTCTATACAATGAAGGTAAGTTCAATGAAACATACGGCTTGCTAAACCAAATACTTAAACTGAATCCGACTAGCGCTTATGCTTATTATTATCGTGCGCTGATTTATGATGAATGGAAGAAATATCCTCAAGCAATTGCTGACTACAAAAAGACAATCAGTTACATGCCCGAGCTTGATACAGCTTATTACTCAATAGCTGTTGACTATGACACATTGAATGATTATGCTAATGCAAGGTCGAATTATCAGAAATTTTTATCAATGAATCAGGGAAAAAACGATACATATACTGATTATGCTAAATCAAGAGTATCTGAATTGAACAGAATTCTGACGAAAAAATAAAAAGGATTTATTGTGGGCGGTTTGAGAGTCAGGGATATTGAGTTTGATAGTAATGTTTTTCTTGCGCCTATGGCGGGAATTACTGATACCGTATTCAGACAGCTTATCAGAAAATATGCCCCAAAAGCTCCTCTTTATACTGAAATGATTAGTTCAGAAGGGCTTGCGGTCAAACAGGATATAGTGTTGGTAAAGGCTGAAAAAAACGAGTACCCAGTTATTTATCAAATTTCGGGTCATAAGCCTCATCTTATGGCAGAAGCAGCAAAAATTTTAGAACCAAGAGCAACAATGATTGATATAAATATGGGATGTCCCGTAAATAAAGTTGTGAAAGGTTCTGATGGTTCCGCTTTGATGAAAAATCCGAAGCTTGCATCTGAAATTATTACAGCTGTCAGGGAGGCTGTAAATATTCCGGTAAGCGTAAAAACCCGCCTCGGATGGGATATGAAATCAAAGAATTATCTTGAATTTTCAAAGATGGTCGAAGACTCGGGCGCTGATATGATAATGGTGCATGGACGAACCCGCTCCCAGATGTATGCGGAAACAGCAAACTGGGAGGAAATCGGAAAGGTTAAGCAAAATGTCAGCATTCCTGTTATTGCAAACGGGGATATTGTATCTGTTGAAACAGCAAAAAAATGCCTTGAAATTTCAGGCTGTGACGGAATAGCCGTTGGACGCGGCACTCTGGGTGATATGGAACTGATAGGTAGAATAGAGAGCTATTTGAAAGACGGTGTTGTTAAACCACCGCCGACAGTTGAAGATAAGCTGAAGACGGCGCTTGAACATGCAAGAATGGAAATTGCGCTGAGAGGAGAGAGAGTCGGGTTAAAGTTTATGCGCAAATTTTTTGCCTGGTATGTAACAGGCGTAAAAAATGCGGCTAAATATCGTTTTGAACTTGTTCGTGTTGAAAAACTCAGTGAAGCTGAGGAAATTTTTGAAAGAATTCTGGAGGAGCAGAAAACAGGTGTGCTCTGATAAATTTTATACTTATATTCTGTTGACTGAGCGAAATACTTTTTACTGCGGCTATACGAATGATATTAAAAAACGCTTTGAACAGCATAAAAGCGGACATGGTGCAAAATATACAAGAGTGTTTAAGCCTGTTGAAATTGTTTATTTTGCGGAGTTTGACACAAAATCAGACGCCATGAAACATGAAGCTTTTATAAAAAAAATGAACAGAAAACAAAAAGAGTTTCTTATATCACAGTTTAATAGGGATGAATTATCACGATTAAGTTTACAAAAAATTAATATACAGTAAAAATTTTTAACAACATAAATTCTGAAAATCCTTTCTTTGAAATGGTTTTAAAATTGCAGTCAAAATTTAAAAAAATATCTGAAAAAAACATTTGCCATCAAAAATAATTTTATTATAGAATTAATAGCTCATAACGGTAAAACAAGGAAGATAAGGATTTTTATGGATGTTGTCAAACTCTACCCGGATTATATAAAAACGGACAGGAGACAGGAATTTAAAGAAATTTTTGTAGAAAAAAGAATCAGAAAATTTGACAGGCGTAAGAAAAAACGTCTCGTTTTGTTGAATAAAATATTGAGAGATATAAGAAAAATCAAACATTTATTCGACTAAATATTGCCTAAATGTTTTACACTTTTTTTATTTACGATGTATAATATTTGTTGTGAGAATAACAATTATTATTTAGTCGAGGACAAAAGTGGAAATTAGTTTCGGAGAGCATTGGATAGAACATATCGGACCTCTGCAGGTTCATGTCGATACTATTTTGACAGCCTGGTTGGCTATGGCTTTTTTGATAATAGTTGCCCTTATAATCAGATTTAATTTGGATAGAATTCCGTCAAAAATTCAAGCACTGGCAGAGATGGCGCTTGATTTTATCAAGAATATGGCAACAGGTCAAATAGGCAAAGACGGACGAAAACATATTGCCCTGATAGCATCTTTGTTTTTGTTTATCCTGACTGCCAATTTGATGGGGCAGCTCCCATGGAAACTGATACACCTGAAAGAGGGAGAGTTTGCTTCTCCTACAAATGATATAAACACAACGGCAGCATTAGCAATAATTGTTCTTATCTATTATCTCGGTGCAGGTATTATGAAAAAAGGTCTCTTAGGACATATAAAACACTATTTCCAGCCTGTGTGGTTTATGGCACCGATGAACCTGCTAGAAGATGTCACACGACCTTTTTCTCTGGCATTGAGGCTTTTTGCGAATATTCTTGCCGGTGAAGTTATTATAATGGTTTTGGTAGCTTTGATACCTGTAGGTTTGCCTATACCTATGGTGTTATTTGAATTGTTTGTGGCATTTATCCAGGCATTTATCTTTGCCATACTTGCCGCATCTTACATAGGCGCAGTTACTTCAGAAGAACATTAAACATTAATTTCAGTATTATAGGAGAAATTTAAAAATGGAAACAAAAGCGATCGCATTATTGGCAATGGGTTTGGCAATCGGTTTAGGAGCTATCGGGCCTGGCCTCGGAATGGGACATGCCGTAGCATCTGCTATTGAAGCAACAGCCCGTCAGCCGGAAGCTGAAGGAAAAGTCAGAACATTGATGTTTATCGGTCTTGCATTCCTTGAAGCGTTAGCTTTGTATGCATTGGTTATCGCTTTCATCATTATGGCTCAAATAGGCTAGTTTTTAAGAAAGATAATTACGGGTTAAATTATGTTAGAGTTTGATGCAACAGCTATAGTCATCGCAATTAGTTTTATAGTATTTATGCTTATAATGAATGCTATTTTCTATAAACCTCTGCTGAAATTGCAGGATGAACGCGAGGATTACATCGCAAATAATAAACAGCAGGCTCAAAACTATCAAAATGAGGCGCAGGGTTTGCTGTCTGAGCATGATGAGATTATTAAACAAACAAAAAAACAGGCAAAAGATATAATCTCTGATGTCCTTGAAAAAGCCAAAAACGAAAAAGGTGAGAAAGTTGCTGAGGCTAATCAACAAGCTTCAGAAAGAATCCGCAGTTTTCATGATGAGATGGCTGTTGCAAAAACTCAGCTTAAAGACTCTCTTTCAAATGACATGCATGAAATAGCCCGTCAGATTTCTTCAAAGATTTTAGGAGAGGAAGTTCCTCTTATTGTTAACAATCAGGATAAAAGGTAAAAAATAGTCATGAGTGATTTTATCGGATATATTCTACATTCAAATATTATTAACCTGCTTGCCGTTGCTGTTTTTCTTGTGTGGCTGGTTAAGAAGTTTAATTTGGTCGGGATTATAGACGGTAAAATTGAGCAGATAAAATCTTTTGTTAAAAACGCCGAACAGGAAAGAGAACAAGCTATCGCTGAACTTAAAGAAGTTAAAAACAAAGTGAAGAATATCTCTGAAGAGAAAAAAGAAATTACTCAAGAAGCTCATAAAACAGCCGATATGTACAGAGAAAAAATAGAAGCAGAGACAGTACAATCACTGCAGGAAATAGAAAAAAACACTGAAAAATTTCTTGATGCGGAACAAAAAAGTCTCAAGGAATCAATCAGCAGAGAGGTAGCTCAGGACGCACTTGAGATAGCAAAAGAACATATAAAACAGGCAATAACCGATGATATGCAAAAAAAATATATAAATGATTTCATAGATAGTCTTGATGGGATGAAGGTGTAGGATTATGAAAGAAGATTTGGCATTTAACAAACTTATACTTGTATCTCAAAGATATTGCGATGCATTGTTTGAAATATCAAAGAGTGATGAAGACCTGAACAGTTTCAAACATGATTTGAATGTCGTAGAAGAGACATTTAAGGAAAATAAAGAATTTTTGGATGTTATGGAACATCCTACCATCTCAAAAACAGACAAAAAAGATATTTTGAATGCGGTTTTTGAAGGGAAAGTTTCTCAAAATATTTTGAACTTTTTGAACTTGTTGATAGATAGAAACAGGATGTTTGCGTTCTTTGCAATAGTTCATTTGTTCAATAATAAATTCAATGAAAAACGCAATATAATGTGCGTGGAAGTAGTCAGCTCAATAGAGATTGATGATGAAATAAAGAACAGGCTGATAAGAAAGCTTGAAGCAATTTATCAGAAAAATGTTTGTCTTGATGTTTCAACGGATAAAGATATTATCGCAGGCATGATTTTGAAAATCGGTGATAACGTAATCGATGGCAGTGTCAGGACAAAATTGGAAAAGATGAAAAGGCAATTAATATAAAGAGGAAATTTGTATGAGTGCAATAAGACCGGATGAAATAAGCTCAATAATCAAATCAAAAGTCGAAAACTACAAAAACACTCTTGAAGTATCAAATATCGGAAGTGTTCTTGAGGTAGGCGACGGTATTGCAAGGGTTTATGGGCTTAGAAATGTAATGTCAGGGGAGTTGATTGAATTTGAAGACGGTCATAATACCCTCGGTATTGCATTGAACTTGGAAGAAGACAACGTCGGTGTTGTAATCTTCGGTGAATATAAGTTTATTAAAGAAGGAACAACCGTTAAGACAACAGGAAGAATTGCTTCGGTTCCTGTCGGGGATGCTCTTCTCGGAAGAATAGTCAACTCTGTCGGTGCTCCTATTGACGGAAAAGGTCCTATCGAAACAGACAGAACAAGACCTATTGAGAAAATTGCTCCGGGTATTGTAAAAAGAAAATCAGTTCATCAGCCTCTTCAAACAGGTATCACGGCAATTGATGCATTGACTCCTATCGGTAAAGGGCAACGTGAGCTGATTATCGGTGATAGACAAACCGGTAAAACTGCCATCGCTGTTGATACAATCATTAACCAGAAAGGAAAAGACGTAATTTGTATCTACGTTGCAATCGGACAAAAAACAAGCTCCGTAGCTCGTCTTGCAAAAACTCTCGAGGAACACGGCGCTATGGACTACACAATCATTGTATCCGCTGCAGCAAATGAGTCTGCTCCTTCTCAATATATCGCACCTTTTGCAGGAACGGCAATGGGCGAAGAGTTTATGGAACAGGGAAGACATGTTCTCATCATATATGATGACTTAATCAGACACGCTCAGGCATACCGTGCGATGTCACTTCTTCTTAGAAGACCGCCTGGTCGTGAAGCTTACCCCGGTGATGTTTTCTATCTTCACTCACGTCTTCTGGAACGTGCTGCGAAACTGTCCGATGAACTTGGCGGCGGAAGCATGACTGCACTTCCGATTATTGAAACACAGGCAGGTGATGTCAGTGCATACATTCCGACAAACGTAATCAGTATTACTGACGGGCAAATCTTTCTTGAAACAGATTTGTTCAACTCAGGCGTAAGACCGGCTATTAACGCAGGTATATCTGTTTCACGTGTCGGCGGTGCGGCTCAGACAAAGGCAATTAAATCGGTCGCAGGCAACTTGAGATTGGGTCTTGCACAATATCGAGAACTTGAAGCATTTGCCCAATTTGCAAGCGATCTTGATAAAGCAACTCAAGACCAGCTTACAAGAGGTTCAAAACTTGTTGAAGTTCTGAAACAACCTCAATACAAGCCTTTATCAGTTGCTCAGCAGGTATCAATTTTGTTTGCCGTAAATAACGGTATTCTTGATGAAGTTGACAACAAACTGATTGCTGACTTTAAACGTCAGTGGCTTGAGTACTTCAGTGCAAATCTCCCCGACCTTGAAAACACAATGAACGAAGGAAACAAACTCGGTGAAGAGCAGGAAAAAACACTGAAAGAAGCATTGGTTAAATTTAGAGATACCGTTTTTTTAGCTGACTAATCGGAAGGTAGCATATGTCTAACTTAAAGGATATAAAACAGAGAATAAAGAGTATTCAAAATACCAAGAAGATTACTCAGGCAATGAAGATGGTGGCTGCTGCAAAGGTAAAAAAAGCCGAGAATGCGGTAAAATCAGCAAGACCATACTCTCAGAACATCAGAAATGCTTTTGCAAAAGTCTTGAAGAGTTCTCCATCTTTTGATACATCGAGCATGAAATTTGCCCACTCTATCGAAAACTATCCTGAGTTGATGAAACACCGTGAAATAAATACGGTCGGCATCCTTCTCATTACTTCTGATAAAGGTCTTGCAGGCGCATACAACGCAAATCTCGTAAGGCGTACAACTCAGAGAATAAAAGAGTTGAAATCAGAAGGTAAAGATGTAAAACTCTTTATCGTCGGGCAAAAAGGATTTGTCGCTCTGAAGCGTGTTGTAGAGCAGGAAAATGTGGAAATTCTTGGAACCTACACAAAACTTCCTCCGCTGATTACGGTTTCAAATGCAAATGTAATAGCTGAAGACATTGCCCACAGCTATGTTGAAGCACAAATAGATAAAATTGAAATCATTACAACCCGTTTCAAATCAATGCTCTCATTTATTGTTGAAAACTGGGATATTCTTCCTGTTCTTGCTGTCGAGGAAGAGAAAAAACACGAGCTTGAACCTGAGATGATGTTTGAACCCTCAAGCGAAGAGGTTCTGAAAAAAATAGTTCCTATGTATGTTTCAAACAGTGTCTATCAGGCTCTTCTTGAAGCTTCTGCAAGCGAACTTGCTTCTCGTATGGCTGCTATGTCTAATGCGTCAACAAACGCCGATGATATGATTCGCTCGCTTACCGTTGACTACAACAAAGCACGTCAGGCGGCTATTACACAGGAAATTTCGGAAGTCGTCAGCGGTGCCGATGCACTCAAAAGCTAAGTGTTAAAAACTAACTGCAAAAAAGACGGATGTAATCAATCCGTCTTTTTTATTCTATCAGCTCGTTTTTCTTTTCGCATGTTTCATATATAAAATATTTTGCTTTTTTATTATGCAAAAGCATTTTGTTCAGCATTTTTCCGTCTTTCAGATATACATAAGCAAGAAGCCGTCCGTAAGAGTCCCTTTTGTTTTCTTCAAATTCGAGGTATACCATATCATCTGGCTTAAGCTCTTTTTGAACATAATACTTTGCAAGTTTCCCGAGTTCCACAACTTTTTCTACGGTTATTCCTTCCGTGTAAGCCTGCTTGTATGCTCTGTTGTTCGGATATGTTTCATAGCAGTCAACTCCCAAAAGCCTGATAGCTTCTTTTTTGTTGTCTAGCAGTACTTCTATTGTATCTCCGTCAGTGACTTTGACAACTCTTGCTGCAGTTTTTTCCGCAGCATGTGCGGGGGAAAGAAAAAATATAATTAGTAGTATTAATACCAGTTTTTTCATAAAAATACCTCTAAAGGTCTTAGTTACAAAATAATTTTAACATAAATAAGAAGTTTTATTGTAGTTTATTACATTTAATATCGTGGAAATTTAATTTCAAAAATATTACGCTATTGGTGTTATGGATGTGAAGAAAAATTTTGGCAAAAGGTTGAAAGAACTGAGAGTTAAATATGATTTAACTCAAGAAGAGCTTGGTGAAAAAGTATCTCTTTCTGCCAGAATGATTAGTTCTTTAGAAAATGGTAAGACTTTTATATCAAGTGATATTTTAGAGAATTTAAGCAATTTATTTGATGTTCCTCCACGTTATTTCTTTGATGATGTAAGTTTATTGAAAGATGAAGAAGATAAATTAATAGCTGAGAATATAAAACAAAGAGTTGATGAACTTAGTTCATCAAGGTTAAGAGATATTTATAATATTATAGTTGCGTTGAATGATGGAATTTGATGAAATATCACTTTGAGCGTAGGCGAAGAGCCATTTTTTTTGTTGCGAGCAAAAAGAAAGAAACGCAACCAAAGAAAGAAAAACCGCAATCAAAACGAAATCTTGAATTTTTTTACTGAAACTTTGAAAAGTCGCTGCGCTCCACAAAGTTTCGACAAAAAAATTCTGCTTTCGTAGCCATTAGAACAATCTACATTTTGAGTTAATACACCATCCGTCACTCTGAGCGAAACGAAGAGTCTTTTGCTCGCAAGAATTCTTCCGTCACTCTGTTCTCTTGGAATGATGTGAGGTTATTTGAGCTTGTTATAAATCTCATTAATAACGCTGTGCCAATTCCCTTCTTCTTTCTGCCTGAAGAGTTCGATGCTTTTATACCATGGTGTTGTCTTTGCGTCGTCGAACCACCGCCATTCATTTGCATAAGGAAGCATAAGAAATGTTCTTACTCCTAAAGCTCCTGCAAGATGAGCAATACCGCTGTCTATTGTGATTAAGAGGTCAAGATTAACAAGAGCAGATGCCGTATCGGAAAAGTCGTCAAAGGTTGCACCGAGGTCAGCCAGCTCTTGTCTGAATTGTTCGAGTTGGTTTTCTTCGTCGTTTTTCTGGAACGAATAAAATTTGTATTTATCAAGAGAAAAAAGCGGTGACATTTCTTTCAGAGGTATTGAGCGATTTTTGAAAACATTCTGGTTACCTCTAAAGAAAATGCCTATTTTTTGTTTGTCAGTGTTGAAATATTTCTCTTTGTATCCGGCTGCTTTGTCTTTGTCATGGATATATTTGATATCCGGAATGTTGTCGATGTTCATATTCAGCAGGTATGGTAAGTCAACCATGCATATAGATTTGTTATAGACAACTTCTTCTTTATCAGATGAGGTTTTGAAATCAGGGAAGTTCATATTGACTAATTTTTTCAGCTCTTTTGGTACCTGTAGAATTATTTCTTTGAAATAGTTTTTCAGCATAGGGAGATAACGTGAAAACATGATGTAGTCGCCGAAACCTCCGCCGCAATAAACCAGTGCTGTTGCGTCATTGTAGGGTTTTCCGTCCCAGTCGTCGTGATAGTGCCGTTTGAGTTCCGGTCGTTTATTTCTGTAGTGGGAAAATCCGTTTTTGAAGTCTTTAATAATCAGATAAGACATGCCAAGGCTTAGTTCTGTTTTCGGGTCATGAGGTTTGAGTTTTAGTGCTTGTTGCAGGCATGATATTGATTCTTGGTACTTTTTTTGCTTACGCAGTAATATTCCGAGGTTGTGGTATGCTTCATAGTTTGGTTTTAGTTTGAGCGATTTTTTATAAAATTCTTTTGCTTTATCTGTATCAGCCAGCTTTTCGTAGAGGCTGCCGAGGTTTGTACAGGCTATATAATCTTTTTTGTCCAGCTCAAAGCTTTTGAGATAAAATTTCAGAGCGTTTTCGTTTTCTTGTTCGGAGTTATAGAGTGTTGCAAGTTTTCTTATGTATTCGAGGTTTTTCGGGTATTTGCTGTTTAGTTTCAGATAATAGAGCAAAGCATTTTTGATGTCATTTGCTTTTTCGTAGCATGAAGCAATTTGTTTGATGAGGTCTGTATCGTTTTCATCTCCGATTGACTGTTCGAAGTATTTTGCGGCGTTTAGGAAGTCTGATTTTCCATAGCAGATGAGTCCGAGATTGTATGCGGTATTTGTGTTTGGTTCAAGCTCCATTGCTTTTTTTATAAATTTTTCGGCTTCGTCATATTTTTGTTGTTTCAGATACAGCACGCCAAGGAGATTCAAGACTGTTGTTGAGTTTGAATTTTCTTTGAGCAACTCGAGGTAGATTTCTTTTGCTTTATCGAGTTGTCCCGTTTTGTGGTAGCTGATTGCTTCATCGAGGTTTGTCATATTTTCTCCGATAGGGGAAATATGTCCACGACAGGAGTCGAACCTGCGACATTTACCTTAGGAGGGTAACGTTCTATCCTTCTGAACTACGTGGACATATTATGAAAGAAGTTTGACTACTTCTTCAAGAAGGCTTTTATTTGAACTTACCAATTTGTTTGCTAAGTCCATTTGCATTTTTGCCATCCGATAGTATGTAATATTATCATCAGTGCTTACATTTGACAACTCTATAAGTCCGCTTCTGATATCACCGCGTCCTGCTACAGGTTTTCCTGAGGCAACGGTTTCAACGTATTCACCGGGTGCTGATTCAGCAAGTCCGCTCGGGTTATGGAAGTTCATGACCGCTATTTTGTAGAGAGGAACTGTGACTTTTCCATCATCTGATTTTACATAGAGTATGCCGTCTTCTTTGATTTCAAATTCTTCGTATTTACCGAGATATTTGCCGTTGTTCGGGTCTATCCATAGTTTTATGGAAGTTGTCGGGACTCCGTCCACGCCGCCGTTTGTCGGGTCACCTGATGCAATGTCCTGACCTGATGCTGAATTAGCGCCCATTATTTCTCCGTTTTCATTGAGAATATAACCCTGAACTTCTTTACCGTCCGCTGTTTTATAGACGCCTTCTTCATCAAATTTGAATTCTCCGAGGCGAGTGTAGACCATTTTATTTTCATCGTTTTTTACAACAAAGAAACCCTGTCCTTCGAGAAATACGTTTTCAGGAGATGTGCCGGGTGTTGATTTTCCCTGATCCATATTTATGTAAAGGTCATCGAGTGTTGAACCGTTCAGGAACGAGTTGAAGTTGGTTTTTACTTCTCGAAATCCCGGAGTATAAATATTTGTCAGGTTTTTGCCAAGAGCATCCATCCAGTTTTTGGTATTTCTTTGCAAGTTTACTGCTGTGATAAAAGAGTCCTGCATTTTTATTCTCCTTTGTTTCGTTGTTGTCTTTGTTGTTGTTCGTCTTTTGGCTGGTCTTTATAGTAGATATCCTTATAGGGAACGCCTTCTGAGTCGAGTTTGTTTCTTAGAAAAGGAATATTGCTTTTTAACATAGCTTCCATAGCTTTATCAGAAGAGAGAAATTCTGCCGAGAGCTGTCCTTCTTTGTCTATTTTCAGGATAACAGATGAGTTTCCCGTCATTTCAACTCTTACAGGCTTTTGTGAATTGAAAGCGTATTCTACTATATTGAACACTCCTTTTGAAAAATTTGTTGTTTTATAACTTATGTTTGTGCCGTCTTTTGTTTGTATTTGTACTTCATCAGAGTTTTGAGAGGCAATCATTTTATCTATAACGGTTGTTGTATTTGATGATAGCATTTTGAGAAATTTTTCGTCTTCAGATGTCATAGGGTCGAGTTTGAAAGTTCTTGGCTGGTAGCTAAACATTGAAGAAGATAATTTCGGGTCTAGTTTTTGTTCGTCGTTGTTTTGTATTAGATTTGTATCTTTGAGGTTTAAGCTTATGAGATTTTGTTTGAACATTATGTCGTTGTAAGCCTGGAACGGCGATTGGTCGTTTTGTTGTTGTTGTTGTTGTTGTTTTTCTGTTTTGAATTTTTTTGTATTTGAAAGAGATTCTGTTTCTTTTTTCTTCACAGAATCAACAAGTTTTTCAAAGCCGTCTTTTTCGTCTGTTTTTTTTGTATTTTGAGATTTTTGAGACGTTTGAGGCGATATATTTGTTTCTGTTTTTTCTACATTTTCAATATTCATCTATATCTATACCCATTTGTTTTAGTTCTTCGAGTTCTTCTTCATGTTTGTTTTTAGTGTTTGTAAAATGTCTTTGAGAGCCTATTTCATTTAACATTTTCATTTCTTTTTGTTTTTCTTCTTCTTTGTATTCTTCGAATTTTTTTTCTTTGTGTTTTTCGAGAACTTTGACTGCTTTTTCCAGTTCTACAAGTTTGAGTTTTTCTTCTTCCAGTTTTTGGAGTGCCTCCTGTTTTTTTTGTTCCAGTTCTTCTCCTACTTTGTAGAGGTGCTGGAGAAAGTTGTCATATGCCTCGAGCATAATATGTTGTGCATGGCGCATATCTTCACTTGTTTTTGATATTGTCTGGTTATTTTTTTCGATTTCATTTTCGATTTTGAGTACTTCCATCTGGGCGAGTTTGACAACTTCGAGTTGTTCGTCTCTTTTGTTCATTCTGTAGTTGAGTACTTTATCGAGTCTGTAACGAAAAGGCATGTTATTACCTGTATTTGGGGATATTACGCCATAAAATATTATCGTTGTTTCTTCGAGAAAATAGCACCACTATTAATATGATTTTTATTATTTAATGATGGAGTTTGTTTTTTCAACATAGAAAAATTTGTGTAAAAAAATGTTTCGATTTCAATTGAAAATGAAATGGTGTTTATGATTTTTACTTTATATATATATCAGGATAAACGGAGTTAGTTTTTTCTTGATGGAGTAAAAATTTTTTTGATATTGAATATTTGTTTTGTTCAGTTAAATTTTGCTGCTGATTACGCAGCATTTGACAGAAGAAATCGTGTTCTTTTTCATATCTCCTTTCTTTCTAGCTAAAAACAAACACGATAAAAGACCGCCGTTTATTTCCAACGGCGGTCTTTAAACATAATTATTTTTTATTCTTGAATATACAGACTCAGAACAAGACTGACTTCCAGTAGTCCTTCTTTATTTTTTCTGTTTCCTTTTATATTCATGGAATCGACTTCAATCAGATATTTATAGTCAGCTATTTGTTGAACAAATTTTGTTAGCTGAGAATATGTGGTAATCATTGTCATTGATAATTTCATTTTTGAACAGTTTGCTTTTTGGAGTTCGTTTGTAGAGGTATCCATTTCATAGCCGATTTTTGTGATAGCTATTTGATTTTCTCTAATAACCAGAACAATATCATCTATTAGTTTTACAAAATTATCTTCAGGAGCCAGTTTTATTCCTTCTACTTTGTATATTTCTTTTGGAGCTTCGTCACCAGAGCCCGGTTCAGCCATTGTTGTGTCAATAATATTATTCATTTCTATTTGCTGTTTCATATTTGCTACATCAGGCTTTATGGTTTTTATTTGGTTCATAAACTGAACGCTTTGAAGACCGAAGTATCCTATGCAGAATAATAAAGCACAAGACACGACGACTGCGACTATTAAAACTATCAATGTTTCTTTTTTTGCTTGGTCTAACATATTATTTTTTGTTTCCTATGATAAATTCATAACAGGGTTCATTAGGTATATCGTTTATATTTGTTATTTGCTCACCTATAGATGGAGCTGCCGTAACGCCGCCTTCACCTTCTAATCCGGGGAGAGTAGGAAGTGCTGATGGGTCAGCTGAGGCTTGTTCTGCTGGAGCGGATGTATTTGCCCCCATATCATCTTCGCCTGTTTCGTAGTCTATATTTGAGTTTGTAGAGTCTCTACCTTCTCCTGCTATGAGAATTTGTGTGATTGTCAAGTCTTTAAATTTTGAAAAAGTTTTCAGAGCTTTATAGAACTCGATGATATCGGGTACATTATAAGAATACCCTCTCATATATACACTCAAATCAGAGTAGATGTTGAATTCTTTTATCCATAGGTTATCAGGAATAACATCAGATACAAGAGCCAATGATTTTGAAATATCTTTGTCTTTTTCATATAACTTTTTGATGCTTAATGTTGCATCAAATTCGTTGGTATTTCTTGGTTTAATGTTTTTCAACTGGATTTCGAGATCGCTTTTTTCAGCATTAAGCCTTTGAAGTTCGCCTTGTTGCAAGAAATAAAACAAACCTGTTCCGATAGCCAGCAGTATAAGTATTCCGCATACAATCGGAGATATGCTCATTATGAATTTTCTTGTTTCTCTGCCTTCGAGGAGGTTGTTTACTACATCAAGCAATCCTCCTGCGCTGATTTGCAATTTGACGTTATCAAATGCAAAATCAAAGCCGAGTTCGAAATAATCCTGATACAATGCCGTACCTACAACATATGGAGATATATTAAGAGCTTTATCTGCATCTACGGTTTCTTCATCAATGTTGTATACAGGAGCTGTTGCATTTTCGTTTATATCTAAACAATGAACAGGGAAATCAAGAGCCATACGATTTGCCAGTTCTTGAGAAGAAATACCCGGTACGGTATTTACTATAACCATATTTGAAATCCACAAACTCTCTACCGCCGGCATGATTACATCAGCGATTTTGTTGTATATTCCGACTGTTCCGTCATAAGACAGAGATTCCTGAGTTAAAGATGTAATTGATTTACCCGTGAGGGCAATCATTTCGTATTGATCTTGAGTCAGTGAAAGAATGGCCCATCCTTCGCTGCCAATAATATCAAGGTCATCTTCAGTAATAAATCCCGTGCCTATGACACCTTTTATCAAAGAAAAAGAACTGTTGTCAATGGCAATCAGCTCCATACCGAGACCTGTTATTACGTTTTTGAACAGTTCAACGATATCTTCTTTCATTCCGGAATAAAGAACGGTTTGAGTGTCTTCGTCTTCATCTACATTCAGTTGTTTCCATCTTGCGACAGGGTTGACATCGTCGAACAGATTTGTGTTGACCAAATCCTGTTTAATTTCGGTTTCGATTTGAGTTTCTGACATTCTTGCCGATAAAAGTCTCTGAGAAATATAAATATCAGGAAGAGAAACGAATATAGGCGTACCGGGCATTATGGTCATATGAGTAAATATTTCTCTCAACGCTTCTTCAAGAGCTTCAGGTTCGTCTATTTTTCTTTCATTTTTGTTATAAGAAACTACCGTATTTTCATATTTCAGTACTTTCTTTTGTATTGTATCGTATTCAACTACTTCGAGATATGAATCGACGTTTAACGAAATAGCAACTACTACACTATATTTTTTTGCGGCTTTCAACATAAGAAATCAATTCCGAAATAATATCCATCCAAACGTTATTGTAATTGTAACTACATAAATTTATAATACAATAAATTGCTGATGTGTGGCAAATTAACAAAAGTTTTTTAAGATGGTTTTTATTTGATGAGAGGTACTCAAAAAAGAGGGTACATAAAAATAATATAAATAAAATAAAACAGAACTTGTTTTTTTAGGAGTAAAACATAATGACTGATTATATTTACGGGAAGAATTCCATAGAAGAAACCATAAGAAACTCTCCTCACCGGATTAATAAAATTTTGATTTCCGAGAATAATAAATTTGATAAAAAAATTAACTATATGATTAATTTTTGTAAAGAAAATAAAATAAAATTTCAATTTGTTCCGAAAGAAAAAATAGACAAAGTCGCTCCGGGTGCAGCTCATCAGGGAGTAGTCGCTTTTATTTCTCCGATAAAATATACAAGTTTGGATGAATTTTTGGTTTCTTTGAAAAAAACAAATGCTCTTGTAGTTATGCTTGATAGTATAGAGGATGTTCACAACTTAGGTGCTATTATTAGGACATCGGTATGTGCGGGGGTTGATGGAATTATTATCCCTGATAAACGTTCCGTAAGTGTTACATCTGCCGTCGAGAAAATAAGCGCGGGTGCGGTTAATAAAATTCCTATAATCAGGGTATCAAATTTATGCAATTCAATCTTAAAATTAAAGAAAAACGGCTTCTGGGTTGTTGGTGCAGAAGCTGATTGTGACAAATATTATTTTGATATTGATTACAACATGAATTGCGTAATTGTTTTAGGAGGAGAAAATCAGGGAATAAGTAATATTGTAAGGAAAAATTGTGACTACATGGTAAAGATACCTATAATAGGAGAATTCAATTCTCTCAATGTTTCAAATGCCGCAAGCGTGGTTATCTATGAGGCAGTGAGACAAAGACTATTGAAATAGATACTCAAAAACAAGGGGGAATGTTATGTCTTTCGAAAAAGATATATACTATGACAAAATGAACGAAAAGGACGAAGTGTTAGACGATGATATGAATCTTCTCGATGCAGATGATTCAGAACTTGATAATATTGAAGAAGAAAAAAACGACTTTGAAAATGAAAAAAGCCAGATAGCCGATGATTCAGTGAAGATTTATCTCCAGCAGATTGGCAGAATACCTCTTTTGTCTTCTGAAGAAGAGTTGGAGGTTGCTAAAGAAATAAAAGAAAAAAACTCGCAGGAAGCAAAAGAAAAATTGGTGAATGCCAATTTGCGTCTTGTTGTGAGTATTGCAAAAAAATATATCGGAAGAGGTTTATCTTTCTTGGACTTAATACAAGAGGGAAATCTCGGACTTATGCGTGCTGCAGAAAAGTTTGATTATACAAAAGGATACAAATTCAGCACGTATGCGACATGGTGGATACAGCAGGCAATCACAAGGGGGATTGCCGACAAATCGAGAACGATTCGTCTGCCTGTTCATATGATTGAAACAATCAGCCGTATAAAAAAAGTTTCATCTGATTTGACAACTAAGATGAACAGAACACCTTCAAAAGAGGAAATCGCCAAACAACTTGGTATTTCTGTCTCGAAGCTGACGGCTATCATGAAATCTACCCAGCTGACAGTCAGTCTTGAAACTCCTATAAACCAGAAAGAAGATAACTCAAAAGTCGCAGATATTCTGGTTGATTCATCAACACTATCTCCGGATACAAAAGTTACGCAGGAAAATCTTCTTGAAGAAATCAGGTCTATTTTGAACCAGCTCAGCCAGAAAGAAAAAGATGTAATTATAATGCGTTTCGGTCTTGATGATGACGGTGTGAAGAAAACCCTTGAAGAAATAGGCGCCAGATATGCGGTATCAAGAGAACGTATCCGTCAAATCGAGAACAGGGCAATAAGCAAACTTAAAAAAATGTGCCGAAACAACAGAGGTGTAAAAAGTTTGAAGAATTTTATCAACAGTTAAACCAGTAAACTCTGACTGACAGACCTGTATGGTCTGTCTTTTTCTTTTAGATGCAAGTGTTACATATTTTTTTAAATAAAGAAACATCAACTATACAGAAAGCTTCAGCAAAATCTCTGTTTTTCTGCAACCCTCTGTATTCATTCAGCGCAAGAGCTTTTTGTGTGTAGTTTTTTTGTTCTACCTGTGACCTGTGGGAGTTTATCAGTATTGCTTTTTTGTCTTTGACTGATGTTATATCAACGAATGCATTTGGCAGGGCAAGAGTTGTCCATACTTCGTAGAAGGCGATTTTCAGGTTTGGTTTGTGTTTTTTTTCATCAATAAGCCGGTTTAATAGCAAAGATACCGCTTTATGGTCAGGGTGCTGGTCAAGCATATTCGGGATAAAGATGTAGTCATATTTTTCTACGGGTATAGTCCTAAATTGCTCATAATATTCAATAAGATGTTTGTCTTCCGCATTGAATATTTGAAATGAGCTGACACATGCAGCAGTCATTGCATTTGAAAATTCATTTTGTCGTATTTTTATTGCTTCATCAGCAGATACTGATTTTATACCCTTTCTCCCGTCGGTAAGACAAATTACATCGAAGTTTTTGGGATATAAACTCAATATTCCCCCGCATCCTATGCTTTCATCATCTGCATGAGGAGCAAGACATAAACATTTTTCATTTTCTTGAGGAGAAAATTCGGTTATTTTGAGATTGACCGAAAGATAAAACTTATAAATTTTGGGTATTATACTGTTGAATAGGATTTTTTTTATCATATTTCCTCTTACAAATTGTTTGCTATAGAGTCGGCAAAATTTTTCCAGGAATATTTTTGCGCTGTTTCATGGGCATTTTTTTGAACTTTTTCAAATTCATCAGGTTTTTCTTTTTTCAGGTTGATGACTTCTTTCATTTTTTTGAACAGATTTTTTTTACGATTATTCTTCATAGAGAACAGGAAGCCGTTTTCTTTATCTAAGATTATCTCTGATACCCCTGATGTCGAACTGACAATTGATGGTGTCGAAAAACTTGCCGCCTCAAGAACAACAAGCCCGAAGGCTTCAGAAAATGATGGTAATAAAAGGCAATCTATTGAGTTGTAGAAGTCTGTCATATTTTTTTGGAATTCTAAAATTTCAACTTCATCTTCAAGCCGGTTTAATTTTAGATAAAATTTGAAAAAAGAATCATTATTATACTTCGGATAAATCAATTTTAGTTTAAATGGAATTTTGGTTCTTTTTAATAGTTTTAAAGAACTTATGAGGGTATATATTCCCTTGTTATAACCACCGCTGTTAACAATGCCGAAGGTGAAGACGGAGTTTTTTTTCTTTTGATAATCTTGCATAGGCATTTCAACTCCCGGGTAAGCTGTGAAAATGTTTTCGTAAGGTATGCCGAAATTCTTTGCATAATCTTCTTTTACAATATTTGATACTGCAAAAAATTTTCTGTTTTTATTTTGAAGAAATCTTTTTTGGACAGCTATTTTTTTTCTTTTTAAAAATTTCAATATAATTGATAAGAGAAAATTTTTACAGTTGCTATATCTATAAGGAAGGGAATTGCAGTTTAGAATCAGGTGCCCTTCTTCTGCAAAAATATCATTGAATATAACAGCATCATAATTTTTGCCGTTTAACAACTCTTTTAGTTGAGAGAAAAATTGTTCTCCTTCTCCATAAAGATGCCAGTCCGAATTAATAATTTCCCTGACTCCATCAAGATTATTTACGGATGATTTGCTTGAGTAAACATCAAGATTTATCTCTGGATTTTTTGCCCATTCCAGAACCAAATGGCGAGAAACTTTGTTTCCGCCGCCTTTTATGCCTTCTTCTGAAAAAGATTTATCAAGGGAGTCTATTATTAGTGCTATTTCTTTCATAAAAACAAAATGATGATTATGCTCAATATAGAATTAAAATATAAAAAAAGCACTTTGTACATAAAAAAGTGCTTAGAGATATGTGTCTATTTGTTTGTTCAGTATATCTTTAATATTTTCATCTGTTTAAAATCTTCAAAAGAAACAAATTGAATAACTCTCTCTTCCAAGTTTTACAAATATTAACAAAAATTTAAAATATAATTATATAGAAACAAAGGGGTACAAGATGGGTGATGAAGATAAGCAGTTTGAGGCTTCGCAGCAGAAACTCGAACGTGCGAGAAAACAGGGTCAGATAGTTAAGAGTAAAGATTTTTCCATGGCGATATCTTTACTTGTTATGTTTCTTGTTATCTTCAAAATAGCGCCTATTTTGTGGGATCAGGTATCGAGGCTTTTTGTCCTTTTGTATGAACAAATTCCTAATATTCATCTGGAAGAAGTCGGGATGCCTTATTTATTTACTATAACAATTGTTCCCATGATGTTTATTATTGCTCCGATATTGATTTTGGCTGCGTTTATTGCAATTGTCGGAGATTTAATCCAGGTAGGACCTCTATTCACAACCACACCTCTTATTCCGAAGCTTGATAAGTTTAATCCTACGAGTTATTTCAAGAATCTTGTGTCAGTTAAAACTCTTTTCGAACTTGTAAAAAATATTGTGAAAGTTGCTGTTCTGGGGTATGTCGGATATCTCGTCTATAAAGACCATCTGCCTGCTATTTTGTCACTTGTTGCAAGAGAGAACAATTTCTCCGTTCTTTACGAATTCGGCAGTCTTGTATCAGATTTTGTCATGAAAGCGGGAATTATATTTCTTGTTATTGCTGCTGCTGACTACGGCGTTACAAGATGGAAATTTATGCAGGATCAGAAGATGTCTTTCAAAGAAGTGAAAGATGAATATAAAAACTCTGAAGGTGATCCTCATGTGAAAGCTGCCTTGAGGCAACGACGCCAGCAAATGCTCCAGCAAAGCATGCGGGATGCAGTGCCTGATGCCGACTTTGTCGTCACAAACCCTACCCATGTTGCGGTTGCAATCAAATACGACAAAGAAACCATGCAGGCTCCTAAGCTTTTGGCAAAAGGTACAGAGCTTTTTGCCAAACAGATTATTGAAATAGCAAAAAAACACTCTATTCCGGTTATAGAAAATCCTCCTGTCGCAAGGGCTTTATTCAGACTTGTTGAAGTTGATGCCGAAGTACCTCCTCAGCTTTATAAAGCTGTTGCAGAAATTTTACTCTTTGTGTATGATTTGCGAAAAAAGCAAAATTTGAATAAAATAAGATAAGAAGAATAAAGTATAAAAAATAGATGGCTGAGAATAATTTAAAAATTAAAGAATATATAGAGGTAATCGAAAAAGTCGCTAAGGTTGAACAGCGCCGTATTCCTTCTCATATGATAGAATACGAAGAACTGGTCAGCATAGGACTGATTGCCGTACAAACTTTGATAAAAGATAAAACACAAGAACAGCTTGATAAGTACAACAATTCTTATATTGCAACTGCTGTTAGATGGGCAATCAGAAACGAACTGAGAAATCGCTACAAATGGTATTCTCTCAAACACTCCGTCAAAGATGATGAAAACAAAGAAGACTCGGGGGAAAATGGTATCAACCTTGCTCCTGATAAAGTCAGAGAAGCAGTCTATGAAACAATCCTCTCAATAGACGGACTTGCAGAAGCAGCGTCAGACAACGACTCGCCGTTTGACTTTGTCAAAGATACATCCATTCTGCCTGATGAAAAACTTGAAATCTCTGAACTCGGCCGTGTGATAAGGGAAGCTATCGCATCTCTTTCTCCAAAAGAAAGAACTATTGTGGAATATCGTTTCTATAGAAATATGCAGGTAAAAGAAATCGCTATGCAGGTAGGCTTGTCTTCATCAAGAATTACCAGAATTGTGCAGTCATCTCTCAACCATGTCAGAGATTACCTAAAAAAAAGAGGCCTGAACGGCCTGGATTAAAGTTTTTAAACAAGAGAAGATATTATAACGTTGTTGGAGTTAATTTTTTAGATTTCACCTGCTGCGTCAGCCATGAATGCCTGGTTGAACATCTCAGCTGCCACTGTCAGTTTTCCTTCATCTGACATATTTTGATATTCGGGAATATCGCCTAATTCTTTATCCATCTCAGAGAGGAAAGTGGTGATTGCTTCTTCGAAAGAATTCATAAATCCTGCGATTCTTTCTTCAAGACCTACTGAAAAATCAGGTTTTGTTTGGATTTGAGAAACAATGAAGTTCATATTTCCGGCATTTGCAAGACCATTCAGAATTTCATCTCCTGATTTTGGCTGCAGTTGAGGTGCTGCTTGTTGAGGAGCCTGCTCAACTTCTTTTTCTGGGGCTTTTTGTTGCTTTAAATACTGCATACGATCTGTAATATTGTGGTTAGAGATGTTGTTAAAATAGTTATCCATTTATCTTCTCCTTTTTTGACGACTTATTTTCTCTATACTTTTTTTATCGGAATTTTCATGGATAACTTTAGATTTTAAAGTCATAAATTTACAAAACTTTATACTTTATAATTTTTAAAAAGCAATCGAATTTAAATTTTATTTTGTTGATGATAAAATTTATCAAGAGTATGTAAAAAGAGGATTTTTAGACGTGACTCAACAAAAGACACAGCCGCAATCGGCTCAAGAAAATATAAGAAATACAAGATTGCAAAAACTTACTGATTTGGCTGACAAGGGAATAAATCCTTATCCTTATTCTTTTGACCGTACAGCATCAGCAGCCGAACTACAGGAGAAATACAAAGACCTCGAAGCAGGTGTCGAAACAGATGACCACTATTCAGTAGCCGGTCGTATTATGGCAATGAGAAATACAGGGATGTTTATCGATTTGCTCGATAGCTCGGGTAAAATTCAGATTTTCTGCCATAAAGAATTTATGGATGAAGAGCAGATTAAAAATTTGAAACTTCTTGATGTAGGAGATATCATAGGCGTCCATGGCACAATCAGAAGAACTCCGAGAGGAGAGTTGAGCATAAAAGCTCATGATTTCAAATTTTTGTCAAAATCATTGCTCCCTCTTCCTGAAAAATTCCATGGATTGACTGATGTCGAAACAAGATACCGCCAGAGATATCTTGATATGATTGTCAACAAAGATACAAGAGATACTTTCAGAAAAAGAAGCGAGATAATTCAGTTTATCAGAAACTATCTTACAAATCAGGGCTTCCTTGAAGTAGAAACTCCGATGCTGCAAACTATGTCAGGCGGAGCTTCTGCAAGACCGTTTGAAACTTATCACAATGCTCTTAGCATGCCGATGTTCTTGAGAATAGCTCCCGAGCTGCATCTGAAAAGGCTTATGGTCGGCGGTGTCAGCGAAAAGATTTTTGAACTCAACAGAAACTTCAGAAACGAAGGTATTGATACAAGACACAATCCTGAGTTTACAATGCTCGAGTTATACCAAGCTTATGTTGACTACAATGAGATGATGGTTCTTGAAGAAAATATGATTAGCGAAGCAGCCATGAAAGTTCTCGGAACAATGAAGATTACATTCCAGGGCAAAGAAATTGACCTGACTCCTCCATGGGATAGGATGACCATGCTCGGTGCTATCAAGAAGTTTACAGGTGTTGATTTCTCTGAAATGTATGATATGAACGAGATTGCAGAGGAAGCAAAAAAACTCGGAATAGAAACAGAAGAAAATGACAACTGGGGTAAGGTCCTTGACAAGATTTTTGAAGCAAAAGTCGAACCGCATCTTATCCAGCCTGTACATATCATGGATTATCCGAGAGAAATCTCTCCGCTTGCAAAAATTCACAGAGATAACCCGAGACTCGTTGAACGTTTTGAGACGAGAATTAACGGTTGGGAAGTTTCAAATGCTTTCTCCGAGCTGACTGATCCGATTGACCAGAGAGGAAGATTTGAAGCTCAGGCACGCGCAAAAGCAATGGGAGATGAAGAAGCCTGCGGAATAGATGAAGATTATATCACCGCTCTTGAATACGGACTTGCTCCATGCGGCGGTATGGGAATCGGAATTGACCGTCTTGTAATGCTTTTGACTGACTCTCCGACTATCAGAGATGTCATTGCATTCCCGACTATGCGCCAGAGAGAAGAAAATTAGTTTTTTCTTCATTGAGAGAATAAAAAACAAAAAGCCCCAAAGAAGGGGCTTTTTATATTTTGAAGATTCTGCCTATTTGTTCGTTTAGTTTTGATACTTTGTTTGCAATGTTTTTTGAAAGATGACCGAGAGTTTGGGTGTTTGCTATATTTGTTTCATCAGAGATATAGTTCGTCAGAAGCTTTAGCTGATTGAGCAATCTCATCATCTCTGACCTGATGTAGTAGAGTTGTTCTATTTTTTCTTCCATGTGCTTTCCTTTATCTCAATCCTTATTTTTAGAATTAATTCTAATATTGAGAATTATTTTAACAATATAGAAATTTGTTGTCAATATTTTATATATTAAAAAAATGGAAATAAATAATTGGTCAAACAAAGAAATAATAAAATTATTGACAGCAAGAGCGGGAATAACGCAGAAAGAGCTGTATAAAAGAATTGGAGAAAAACTTGGAGTTGATTATACAACTACAGGATTTTCATCAAAGCTGAAGCGGAACTCGCTTAAAGTTGCCGAACTGCAAGCTATCTGTGAAGTGCTCGGGTATAACCTTCTTTTGGAGAAAAAAGAGAAATAGTCTTTATTTACTCATCACTCGTGGCTGAGCAAAATATCTCTTGAAAGAAGGGGCTTAAGCAGTTTTGTTCATTTCTTTCTTTTTGTTGCGACCAAAAAGAAAGAAACGAACAAAAGAAAGAAAAAACGCAGCCAAAACGAAATCTGGAATTTTTCTCCGGAAACTCTGAAAGTCGCTGTGCTCTACAGAGTTTCAACAAAAAAATTCCGATTTCGTAATCTGTTAGATGATTTTTGCCTTAGAATGCCTCTCTCCGTCATATAGAGTACAGGTGAAATATTTCTTTCAACAACTACAAAAAGATTCTTCGGTCACTGCGTTCCCTCAGAATGACGGTGGTATGTCATTTTATGAACATGCAATCTCCGTAGCTGTAAAATCTGTATTTCATATCAATTGCCTGTTTGTAAGCTTTAAAAATTTTATCCCTGCCTGCAAGAGCTGATACAAGCATCAAAAGCGTTGATTTTGGCAGGTGGAAATTTGTGATTAGTTTATCGATGACTTTGAATTCATACCCGGGGTAGATGAACATTTCACTTGAGTCATGGCAGGCTTTTATTTCGCCGTATTTTTGATATGCGCTCTCAAGTGTTCTGACAGTTGTTGTCCCGACTGCGACGATATTTTTTCCCATGGCTTTTGCATTGTTTATCAAGTCGGCTGTTTCCTGCGTGATTTCATAGGTTTCTGAGTCCATTTTGTGGTCGAGGATGTTTTCGCATTTTACCGGTCTGAATGTGCCAAGTCCTACATTCAGTGTTATATAACCTATTTTTACTCCTTTGTTTTCAAGTTTTCCAAGAATCTCCGTTGAAAAATGCAGCCCTGCCGTTGGTGCTGCAACAGAGCCTCTGTTTTTTGCATAAACAGTTTGATATCTTTCATAGTCGAGGTGTTTTATTTGCTCATCACTCAGTTTTCTTTCGATATAAGGCGGAAGAGGGATGTTTCCGACTCTGTCGAGGATTGAATAGAAGTCGCCGTCATAGACAAGCTCGACCATCCATTTATCATTAGGAATTCGTTCAATAATTTCTGCTTTCAGCTCTTCGCTGAATTTTATGATGGTTCCGTTTTTAACCCGTTTTGATGGTTTTATGAGTGCTTCCCATTTTTTGCCGTCAGTATTTTTGAGCAGGAAAACTTCTATTTTGGCTCCTGTATCTTTCTCGCCAAGAAGACGAGCCGGTATAACTTTTGTGTTGTTGAGTATCAGAACATCGTCTTCGGAAAGAAAATCGACTATATCGTAGAAGTGTTTATGTTCAATTTTGTCTGATTGCCTGTCAAGGACAAGCATACGGGACAGTTCCCGTTTTTGAGTCGGGAACTGTGCAATCAATTCTTCAGGAAGATTATAGTCAAATTCGCTTATGTTCATACCAGTTGCGGCTGTTTGTGTATATTGACTGCCTGCTCAAAGTTGTAAGCAAGGTTGAGCATTTTTTCTTCCGATAAGACAGGACCGACTATTTGAAGCCCTATCGGCATATTTTGTTTATCAAATCCGCAAGGCAAGCTCATTGCGGGTACACCTGCCATGTTTGCAGTGATTGTACAGATGTCCATCAGATACATGCTAAGCGGGTCTGCTGTTTTTGAATTCAGTTCAAATGCGGTAGTCGGGCATGTCGGAGAAATCATGAAGTCGACTTTTTCAAATGCTTTATCAAAATCCTCTTTGATAAGAGTTCTGATTTGCTGTGCTTTTTTGTAGTAAGCATCATAGTAACCCGAGCTGAGGGCATAAGTGCCGAGCATTATACGTCTTTTTACTTCATCTCCGAAACCTTCTGCTCTTGTTTTCATATACATTTCGATGAGGCTTTTTGCATCTTTGTGGCGGTAACCGTATCTTACGCCGTCGTAGCGTGCAAGGTTCGAGCTTGCTTCCGCTGTTGCGATGATGTAGTAGGTTCCGATTGTATATTTAACATGCGGGATAGAAATTTCGATTATTTCAGCGCCCATTTTTTCGTATTCTTTGAGGGCATTTGAGATGCTTTCCTGAACTTCAGGCTGGACTCCTTCTCCCATAAGCTCTTTGATGATACCTATTTTTGTTCCTTTGATATCTTTACCGAGGGCCTGTGTGTATTTCGGAACTTCGAGGTTGATAGATGTAGAGTCCATTTTATCGTATCCGCAAATTACTTCTAAGAGAGCCGCCACATCTTCGACAGAACGTCCCATCGGACCTATTTGATCCAAACTGCTTGCAAAAGCCATAAGTCCATATCGTGATACTTTGCCATAAGTTGGTTTTAATCCGACAATGCCGCAGAAACTTGCCGGAAGTCTGATACTTCCGCCTGTATCTGAGCCTAGAGAAACGGTTGCTTCAAGAGCGCTTACCGATGAAGCGGAGCCTCCTGAGCTGCCACCGGGAACTTTATTCAAGTCCCACGGGTTTTTTGTTACTTTAGTTGCGCTGTTTTCTGTCGAGCTGCCCATTGCAAACTCGTCCATATTTGCTTTACCGACGATAGGGATGAGGTTTGCTTTCAGTTTTTTTACAACAGTTGCATCATAAGGAGATACGAAGTTTTCGAGAATTTTACTGCTTGCTGTTGTCGGGTAGTCTTTTATGACCATATTATCTTTAAGAGCAAGCGGAATACCTGCGAGAGTCGGGAGCTGTTCTCCTTTTGAAATTTTTTCATCAACTTTTTTTGCTGTTTCGTAGGCAAGATCTTTTGTCAGGCAGTTATAAGATTGTACTTTCGGTTCTACCTGTTCGATTCTTTTATATGTTTCATCAAGCAATTCTTTTGCTGAGATTTCTTTATTCAAAAGTGCCTGTGTTTGCTCTTTTGCTGTTTTTTCTATTATACTCACTCTCATATGCTCCATTGGTGTAGTTTATTTACAATATTATTTTAAAAAAAAGTTTTACCAATGTCATCCTAAAAATTTTATGATTTAATAAAGAGTAGATTGAATACGGGGCGGAAGCTATGAAAGAGAAGTCATTTGAAATAATTAAACAAGCTGAAAATAAGTTAACAAAACAATTTGAGAGAGTGGCGCATATTGCGTTCGTCAATCAGGAAAAAGTGCTGAAAGCCTTTCAAGAAGTAAAAATAGGCGAAGAGCATTTTTATTCTGTCAGCGGATACGGGCATGATGATTTGGGGCGTGAGGCGATTGATAATATTTTTGCGAAAGTTTTCCATGCCGAAAAAGCTATTGTCAGAAACCATTTTGTATCAGGCACTCACACTCTTGCATGTGTTTTGTTTGGTAATTTGCGCTATGGAGAGGAACTCGTGAGTATTGCGGGTGCGCCTTATGATACGATGGAGGAAGTAATCGGGAAGCGGGGGAATATTAGGGCTTCTTTAATCGGGCATGGTGTTAAATACAAAGAAATTCCTCTTAAAAACGGGATGGATGTTGATTTGGATGCGATTGAGGATTATATAACAAAAGATTCAAAAGTTGCGCTGATACAGCGTTCAAGAGGGTATAGCCTTCGAAAACCTTTAACTGTAGAGATGATTGCAGAAATAGTGAAGAGGGTAAAAGCAAAAAATCCTGATTGTATTTGTTTTGTTGATAATTGCTACGGGGAATTTGTTGAAGAACTGGAGCCGACTGATGTTGGTGCTGATATTCTTGCCGGTTCGCTCATTAAAAATCCCGGCGGAGGTATTGTTGAAACAGGCGGCTATATTGCAGGGAAAGAAGAATTTGTTGATATGGCGGCAATGAGGCTGACTGCTCCCGGAATAGGTTCAAAAGGCGGAGCTATGTTGAACCAGTCGCGTTTGATTTTGCAGGGTATTTTTATGGCACCTGCCATTGTTGCCGAGGCTGTAAAGGGTGCTTTGCTTGCTGCAGAAGTTCTTGAGATGATTGGGTTCAAAACATCTCCTCTTGTTGAAGAGAAGAGGACGGATATAATACAGACAATTGAATTTGGTTCGCCTGAGCCGTTAATGGAGTTTTGCAAAACTCTGCAGTCGTATAGTCCTGTTGATTCTTATCTGACGCCGATACCTGATGAAGTTCCCGGGTATGATGACAAGCTTATTATGGCGGGCGGAAGTTTTATTGAAGGCTCGACAATTGAGTTGTCTGCAGATGGTCCTCTTAGAGCTCCTTATGTTGCTTATATGCAGGGCGGGCTGAATTATTCTCATGTCAAACTTGCTATAGGCGGTTTTTTGGATTCTTATTTAAAATAATAAAAACCGAAGCGTTTTGTTGTTTTGGCGCTTCGGCGATGAATAATATAAATATGGATTATATTATTATTTTATTGTATTTGATGAAATGAATGCAAATATAAATATATCATTTTTACAAATTGATATTATATATTTATTCAGGCATTTGTTGAGAGTTTTTGATTTGATTCTTTGTCTTTGTTTTTCGGTTCATCAATCAGACGAACAAAGCCTTTTTTGCCTGTGAGTTTTTCTGTTATGAAATATTGGGTTTTGGGAATAATTGTTGAGAGGAAAGCAGCTGATATGACCATTCCTATTCCCCAGAAACCTACTTTTGTGATGAAATTTCGGTTTTTCATTTTTTGAAGAAAATCAGGCGTGATATTTTTGAGATTTTCTTTTTTTGCTTGTTCGATTATACTTTCGCAGTAGTCAAAAATTTGTTTTCTTGTTGCGTCAATTTTCTTTTGAGATATGAATTTTGAATGGTTAAGAGCTCTTCCTCCGGTTGCTGTGTTAATGAGATTATTAATTGTATCTCCGTCATTGAGCAATCCGTTTTTGAATACACTTTTAATTTGTGATGGAGTCAGGATACTCTCATTTGCTTTTTGTGGCTGTAGTTTTGCAAGTTTTTCAGCATTTTCTTTTATTGTTTGGGCTGTAGTTTTGTCTGTTATGTTGTCGTCAATGAATTGCGACAGATGTTTGAGTGTAATAATTCCGTTTTCTTCCAGTTTTGCGGCCTGTTTGACCAGTTGTTCATCCGTGAGATATGAACCAAAAAGACCTTTTTGAAATTCTTCGAGAGGAATTTCATCCATATTTCTCCAATCCAGAACTTTTTTGTTTACGGGATTTTTTATGAGATTTGTGAGGCTGTCGACTGTGGTCGGATCCAGTTTTGAATTTTTGCCCTGCAGCGGGTCTATTTTATTTAACAGTGCAACTATAAGAGGAGTTGAACCAACATAGAAAAAGCTTGAGGATAAGTCTCTAAATATACGTTCAATTTTTTCATATTTATTAGGTGCATTATATACTCTGCCTGCAAACAGTCCTGCGTCTACGGTAAGCAGATTTACAATGTGGTTATTTTCCATGTTGTATAAGATAGTGTTTGCTATGCTGTCAAAGCCTTTGAAAGAAACATTCTGGCTGTTGTTTTGTTTTGTTTCATTAAGAAATTCTTCCATGGACTGAGGTCTGTGGGCTTTGAACATCTGTGAGTCCTTTTTTGGAAGGCGGTTTTGAGAGGTAAGTGTTTGAGGATTTTGTTTTGCCTTATCTATTCTTTTTTGAGTCTGGTTTTGGACAATTTTCGGGAGAACCATGCCCATAAAATACACTGTAGCAAAAGAGCTTGCGAGAATTTTTCCGAGTTTCAGCCCCATGAGTTTATTTTTTTGTTTTTGGGGAAGGTGTCCTATTGCGTCCTGCATAGGGTATCTTATGTTGTCTTTCCCCATATCAAATTGGAAGTTTTTAACTTTAAAGACTTTATTTATGAGAAAATCAGTTCCTTTGTTGAGAGCAGGGATGCCCCATAACCAGCCTATAGAGCTGATGGATTCTTCTGTTGCCCGTTCTTTTGCCTCGAGTGCTCCTCCCCGTTTGTATGCTTGGTAGGTTCTTCCTGTCAGGACAGAGCCTTCGAGAATAACGACAGGCATAAGCGCCGCACCGGTCGTAAGAGCCGTTGCGGTCTTTTGTATGTTTTTGTTATTTACGATATTTGTTATTATTTTGTTTGCAGATATAGGCACAGTTAATTTTTTGGTATATATATTTTTCCTTCCAAAATAATTAAATATTCCTGAAAGAAAATTTTTAATACTTTACCAAAAAATTGTAATAAATATTTAATTTAGACATTTTTGAAGATATTCTAGGGTTTTAATTTTGTTGTCATAGAGGTATTTGATGAAGTCTATGTATTGGAAATTGTTGCCTGAGACAGTGATATTTATTTCAAAGCCGTCAGAGCAAAAAGGTTCATAATCATATACCACATAGCTGTTATATTTACTTTTCCATTCTTTTTTTTCTATTCTGCAGTTATTTTCGTACACAATTGATTCGAACCAAAAAACGAGATCTTTTGATATGTTCTTGAATTCGAAAGTATTCGGAGGTGTACTTCTGTAGTTTTCGGTTAACATTTTCTTAGCTCCAGTTGCATGACAAAAAACAAGCTTACTTTTAAAGTTTAAAGCAATTTCTGTTTTTTTTTGATGTGCAAAAGTAGTGGTAAGAAAAGGCTATTTTTTGAAAACTATTCTAAACATTTAAACTATCAATTTCGTCAACGCCGAGGCGTCCGAGATGTGCTGAGATGTCATCGATATGATGGAAAAGTCTTGCTTCTATGGTTTTTGGTTCTACAATAGCCCCCCAGTCGATTCTTCCGTGGTGAGAAGCAATGATGTGGGCAAGTTTGTCGAACCCGTTGTTGTTTGCCCAGCTGAAACCGTAGTAAATATGGCTAAGCCAGCTTTGGTCAAACTTTTCGTTTCTTTGAATATCTCCTGTTTCCTCGTCTACTTCGTATTCGAACATCTTTCCGAGGTCATGGGTTATACAGGCAGCAAGGACAAGTTCTCTGTCAATTTTTTGATAAGTTATTTCAAAAAGTTTTTGAGAAATATCGAGGCATTCGTTTATATGAAGAAGAAGTCCTCCTACGTAGTTGTGGTGCATTCTTTCCGCTGCTGAAGATATTTTCAGGAGTTTTTCGTTTTTTGAGAGTTCTTCGAGAATTGCTGTTTTGAGTTTTTCGTTTTTGAAGGAGTTTGTTGTTGAGATTAGACGTTCATACAGTTTATCTCTCGTTTGAGGAGGAAGTCCTACAGGTGATTCTTTGACGAGTTTAAGCTTGGTGATGGTATAGGTGTTGAAATTTTCTTTGAATACAAAACTGATTACATTGATTATATTACCGTTTTTTATAACATTATCTTCAAGAGAGGCAATCATATCTTCCCATATAACGCATTTATATTCTTCTCCCGTTGATAAACTGCGCAGGTAGAATCGTTTCATATTTTTGTTATCACGTGTTTTGTCAGATATAAGATTTTTTATTTTGTAGTCATGGTTTTGTTCAAGCATTTTTCAGCGACCTCCTCTTTTATATAATCTTAGCAAAGTAGTAGTACATATCCAAATATTTTTATAATAGAATAATTCTGATAGTAAAAAAGAGGGAAAATTTTGCAAAATATTCTATATTTAGGTCCTGTTGGAACAAATTCTCATATGGCTGCAGAGGAATTTATCAAAACAGAAAAGATAGATGATGCAAAATTGATTCCTTGCGGAACCATAAAGAGTATTATACAGGAAATTGACCAAAATTCTGATTTAACGGCAATTGTTCCGATAGAAAATTCTATAGAAGGTGTTGTTCGAGAAACTCTTGATAATGTAATCAGGACAAAAGATAAGAGTGTTGTTATTTCAAAAGAGATGGTGTTTCCCATACATCATTGTTTGATATCAAAAGCAAAAGATATTTCTGCAATAAAAACAATTATCTCCCATCCTCAGGCAATAGCACAGTGCCGGGGTTTTATTCTGAAAACTTTCGGCGACGGCATAAAGGTAATGAATGCTCCGAGTACATCTGATGCTGTTGTATCTCTTATTGAAAAAGACGGAACTTTTGCTGCAATAGGGAATGCAAAGGCTGCCGAGTTTTATGGTATACCTGTGTTGAAATCTAATATAAATGATGAAGATGATAATAAAACGAGATTTGTTTATTTGTCTAGAAATTTGGTGCAGCCAACGGGAAGGGATAAAACATCGATTGTATTTTCGACCGATAACAAACCTGGGGCGCTTGTCAGAATATTGGATGTGTTCAGGAAAGAAGATGTCAATTTGTCATATATTGATTCCAGACCTTCGAAGAGGGACTTGAAGGAATACGGACCTTATATCTTTTTTGTTGATTGTGATATACATTGTTCGGATGAAAAATTTCGGCAGGTTCTTTTTGAGATAAAACCTTTTATTACCTTTTATCGCTGTATTGGTTCATATCCAAGGGTATAAACTTTGTTTTATGGATTTTTAAAACAGTTATTGTTTTAAAAAAGATAGCCTAAGTGGTTAATTTTATAAAAATAGTATTTTAAATAATATTATAAATAAGTTATTTCACTTATATAAAATCAGTGATTATAATTTATTGTATAAAGATAGAGATATATTAGGAAGGTAGAGAATGACAGCTGTCACAAAAACTAAACCGCTAAACATTTTTATTGTCGAAGATTATAAACTGACAAGAGTAGGTTTACGTTCTGCGTTGAACGAATTTGAAGGAATTAACGTTGTAGGCGAATCAGAAACTGCTGAAGAAGGACTCGAGTTGATAAAAGAGCTAAAGCCTGATGTTGTTTTGATGGATTTGGGTTTGCCAGGCATGAACGGAATAGAAGCAACTCAGAAAATAAGAGAATTTTCAAATGATATAAAAATTATTATCCTCACATCTCATGAAAGAGAAGAAGAGGTGCTTGCTTCAATGGGGTCAGGGGCTCATGCTTATTGTCTTAAGGATATAGAGCCGATAAACCTTGTGAATGTTCTGACCTCGGTAGGCGGCGGAGCTGCTTGGTTTGACCCTGCAATTTCCAGATATGCGCTGAACTTATTCCCAAGACCTGAGTCTACAAAAGTTTTAAATTCATCTGATGTACATGATGCAAGAGCTCAGCTGACAGAGAGGGAACTCGAAGTTTTGAGATTGCTTGTGAAAGGAAAGAGCAATACAGAGATTGCAAAGGACTTGATAGTAAGTGTTCATACTGCTAAAGCTCATGTATGCAGTATATTGCAAAAGTTGTGTGTAGATGACAGAGTGCAGGCAGCCGTTAAGGCTATAAGAGAAAATATTATTTAAAAAGAAAAGTGCTAGTTACCCATTCACCTATTTATTGGATAGATGCGGCAGAATTCTGCCGCTTTTTTTTATTTTTTTGCAATAAAAAAACCTCCAAGGGGTTAGAGGTTTTAAGTCCAAAATAGAGAGTTAGAGGTCTCACTTACTTAGCTTTATACTATCATTATAGTATTTTTTTTGAAAAAGAAAAGAGTTTCAAATGTAAAAAATACACTTATTTATTTTTAATGTTTACTCTTTTGCTAAAATGCTTGCTAATTCTATATCTTCAGGGGTTGTAATTTTTATGTTTTTGTAACATCCCTTAACAATATACACATTGATTCCCATTTTTTCTATCAGATAAGAATCATCTGTTGCGTTCTCTCCTTTGAATAATTCATGAGCTTTTTTGATGTCTTCAAATCTGAAAGCCTGCGGTGTTTGTATCTGATAGAGGTATTTACGGTTTGGAGTTTCCGTTATTTTCCCTTCATTATCCGCTTTTTTGATGGTGTCCTTGACCGGCATGGCGGCAACTACGGCATGCCTTTTTTGGACTTCGTTTATTGTATTATTTACAATTAATTGAGTGACAAGGGCACGTGCACCGTCATGTATCAAAACATAGTCACAATCCCGGCATGCCTGCAAACCGTTGTAAACAGACTCTTGACGTGAATTTCCTCCATTGACTGTCTTTGACTTTAAAAATGAACGTTGTTTAATTATAGAGTTAATTCCGTCGATTGAGTTATTTGAGGCAGGAATGATTATTTCTGATATTTGGGGGTTATTCTCAAATATTTCAATGGTTTTTTCGATGACTGTTTTTCCGTTGATTTTTTCAAAGAGTTTGTTTTTTCCGAAGCGGCTTGAGCTTCCGCCTGAGGGTATAATTGCTGCAATTTTCATGTATTTTCTCTTTCTTCAAAGTGGTTGAAACATCTGTTTTTGATATCTTCTTCATCGAGAGTGAGGAAGGTGTTATTGTCTTTTATGCAGACATAGTGTTCTTTTTTCTCTGTCATATATCCTATTTGAGAGAGATGAAGTCCTTGTTTTTGCAAGTTTTCGAAAGATTTTTCATCGGCTGTGCCTACAAGCTGGTAGTCTTCGGCACCGAAAAGAATCCAATTTTTGTAATTTTGGTTGAGTGTTTGAGCAAATTTTTTCATTTCTTCATCAAAAGGTACCAGTGACATATCAACATTTGCCGTCAGATTGCTTGATGATGATATTTTGAAGAGAGCATCCCCAAGTCCGTCGCTTGAGTCCATTAAGCAGGCATTTTTTATGTTTGATACGATTTTTCGTCCTGTTTCAAGAAGCGGAACAGGGGAGATATGTGCATTAATGAGCTTTTGAGGGACGGATATTTTATTTTCAAGAGCCAGAAAGCCTGCAAAACTTGAACCATGTACTCCTGTTGTGAAGATGATATCTCCTTGTTTTGCATTTGACCGTTTTGCGGGTGTTATTCCGTTGTTTATACCTATTGCGCAGATGCTTATTGAAATTTTATCAGAGCCTGTGATATCTCCTCCTGCGACGGAGAGGTTAAACTCCTGGCACATTGAGTCTACGCCTTGATAGAATTCTTTGACGAAATTTTCTTGTATGTTCTGAGGAAGGGATAAAGAAATCATCAAATATTTTGCCTGTGCGCCTGAGGCTGCTATATCACTCAGGTTTACTGCTACTGATTTTTTCCCGATATGAAACGGTGAGATTGTTGATGTCCTAAAGTGTATATCCTCGATGAGTGAATCTTGAGTGACGGTTATGCCGAGGTCATTCAGGCATGCCGTGTCATCACCAATCAACGAGTTGTTTGAGAGAGTATTTTTGATTATGTTGATGATATCGAGTTCGTTCATAGAATTATTTTAAAATAAACGTCAAAAAGAAGCCAAATAACTTTGGCTTCTTTCTCAAGAATTTAAAATTTTCTATGCAAGCATATAAAGATTTTGACCTTGTTCGGCTGTTCTTGATTCCGGTTGGAACGGATTATAGTTGCTTACGTCAAATGAAGCAAGACCGCCTTGAGCAAACTTGTCATGTGCTTCTTTTGGTATACCTGATGTTCCCCCTTGGAATACCGAAACAGGTTGAGTTGAAGGAGGTGTTACTCCTTGGTTAATGCCCATATTCTGGGGATTAACGCTTCCTGCTTGGAATGGATTAAATTTTATCGAATCCATAATAACTCCATAAAATTACTGATAACTATATACATGAAGTATTTTTTTTACCGGTAATTGCTGAAGTTATTGTTCTTTTTAAGAAAAGTTTACATATTGCCAAACTTGCTCATAGAAGAGCATGATGAGGACAGGCAGCTGATTTTTACGAAGCATTGATTGTTGTATGTACCGAGCACAGAGAAAATTCTGTCACCTGTGAGATTATTTTGGGCGATAATAAAACCTTTTTGAGTATCATATGAAAGAATTTTGAAATCTTTTTGACTGAGCAGGTTTATAACCTGAGGCAGCGCATCATCAAACGAGCCTGTAAGTTTTGCCATAATTGCACTTGGCTGCGGGAGTGCTGGAGCAGTCTGTGCCTGTTGAGGAACGGTTGTTGCTGATGCCGTTTTGATTGTTGTTTGTGCAGATGTTTGAGGCAGTGTTGTCGGGTTATTTTGTTTGATTATTTCTTCAGCGGGCAGTTTTATCATCCCGTAGTCTGCCATGCTTATCATAGGACAGCTTGCAAGAAGAAACAGTGATAAAATTATTTTTTTCATAGGCTACACCACAATCGGCTCTTCGTCCGTTTCCATCCAACTTGAACCTTGTTGGAAATCTACTACCAATGGTACATCCAGTGGTTGGTTCAATTCCATGGATTTTTTTACCAATTCTATTAACTCATCTTTTTTATTTTTGCTTATTTCAAAAACTAATTCATCATGCACTTGAAGTATCATTTTGGCAGGTAAATTTGAATTTTTCAGTTTATCATAAACATCAATCATCGCCAGTTTGATTAGGTCAGCAGCGCTGCCTTGCAGCGGGGTGTTAATTGCCGCACGCTCCGCAAATTCTCTTATGTTACGGTTGCGGCTTGAAAGTTCTTCTCCGAGGTATCTTCTTCTCCCGTACATTGTTTCTACATAGCCGTATTGATGAGCAAACTCTTTTGTCGAGTCCATGAACTGTTTTACCTTTGGATATGTATCGAAGTATTTATCTATAAACTCTCTCGCTTCAAAGGGAGTTATCCCGAGCGCTTCAGATAGTCCGAAGCTGCTTTGTCCGTAGACGATACCAAAGTTAACGGCTTTTGCCTTCCTTCTCATTTCTTTTGTCACTTCATCGACTGGGACATCAAAAACTTTTGATGCTGTTGCCGTGTGGATATCTATGTCGTTATTGAAGGCGCTGATAAGATGTTCGTCTTTTGAAAAATGAGCGAGCAGGCGGAGTTCTATCTGGGAGTAGTCAGCTGAGATTATCAGTGATGATGGATTTTCCGGTGTGAAACAGGCCCTTATTCTATTTCCTAGAGGGGTTCTTATTGGTATATTCTGCAGATTCGGGTTGCTGCTCGAGAGACGTCCTGTTGCCGTGATTGTCTGGTTAAAGCTTGTGTGAATGCGGTTGTCTACAGGGTTAACCATTTGAGGCAGGGCATCAATATAGGTTGTTTTGAGCTTTGTAAGGTGTCTTTGCTCAAGCATTAGTTTTGCTATTTCATAATCCTTTGCAAGAGTTTCGAGGATGTCCGCACTTGTTGAATATCCTGTTTTGGTTTTCTTTTTTCCGGGGAGGTTCATTTTATCAAACAGTATTTCAGCCACCTGTTTCGGGGAGTTTATGTTGAATATTTGACCTGCTTCGGAATAAATTTTTGCTTCGATTACTTCAAGATTGCTTTGAAGCTCATAAGACAGCTCTTTAAGGTAGTCAGTATCAATATGTACTCCTGTTCTTTCCATATAGGCAAGCACGAACATAAGAGGCAGTTCTATTTTGTCATGAAGATTTTTTTGTTTTTCATCGAGATTCAAGTGATAAAACTTTCCGAGTTCAAGAGTGGCAAATGCATCATCACAGGCGTAGTTTCCGACGTCTTTGATTGGGAGGTTGTCAACAGTTTGCATTTTTTTCCCTTTACCTGTTAACTCTTCAAAAGACTGCATCTCAAAGTTCAGAAGAGCGAGTGCCTGTTGTTTCAGTCCGTGTTTGAACGTCGGATTTTTGACATAACTTGCGAGCATGGTATCCATTTTTATGCCGTCGAGGTTGATGTTGCAGCGTTGGAAGATGTTTACTTCATATTTGGCATTTTGCAGGATTTTTATTTTTTGAGGTGATTCGAGGATAGGTTTGAGTTTTTCGAGAACATAATCAAATTCGAGTTCCTGATCTTCTTTGTGACCTACTGCTATATAAAAACTTTTTGTTTCAGGTTCTCCGTCAGTTATTTTGAAAGAGTTGTTTTCAAAGACAAAGTTTTTGTCGTAGGCAATGGCTATTCCTACAAGGTTTGCGCTGAGGGTGTCGAGTCCTGTTGTTTCCGTATCAAGGGAGAAGAGGTTTATGTCTTTGAACTCTTCAAAAAAATTATCGAAATCTTGTTTTGTCGAGATTATTTTCTTGAATTTATTTTGATTTGGCTGCAGTGGTTTTGTTTCTCTTTCCGGTTCTTGTACGGTTGTAGCTGCTCCAAATAGTGACAGCTGGCTTTTTTGAGGTGTTATTTCCTGTGCATTTTCCAGCAACTGCTGTTCTTCGCATGGGGTTTGAGTTTCTCCAAAGGGAAGGAGCAGGGAGTCAATTTGTCTTAGAAAACTGTAGAACTGGAGTTTTTTGAAAAAATCAGCAACTTTTTCAGCTTTTGGCATGGTCAAACAAGCTTTTTCAAAGTCAAAATCTATATCGACGTTTTTGTCTATTGTCGCTAAGAATTTGCTCATTTTAGCAATTTCTTCGCCGTCGATAAGTTTTTGTTTTACGGCTTTTTGAGTTATTTTATCTATATTTTGATAGATATTTTCGAGAGTTTTGTATTCTCCGAGGAGTTTGACTGCTGTTTTATGCCCGATGCCTTTTACTCCGGGAATATTGTCAGAGGAATCGCCGCTAAGCGCTTTGTAGTCAACAATTTGTTCAGGGTAGACTTCCATTTTGCCGAATACTTTTTCGGTGTCATATTCTTCAAGACCGTTGAAAGAAGAAGGGATGAGTATTTTGATGAATCCTTCCTTATCGACAAGCTGGAAAGAGTCCCTATCACCGGTAAGAATAAAGGCATGATGACCTGCTTCTTTTGCTTTTGTGGCGATAGTTCCGATAACATCGTCGGCTTCGAAGTTTTCTTTTTTGTAGATAGGGATATCTAAAGCCTCAAGACCTTCGAATAAAAATTCCATCTGGGAGCGCATGGTATCAGGCATGGATTCCCTGTTTGCTTTATAATCTTTGAATACATCAGTTCTGAATGTGTGCCTGCTGCAGTCAAAAGAAACGGCAATTGCATCGGGATGATGTTTTTTGAGTATGTCGAAAAAAGCTTTGAAAAAACCGTATACAGCCCAGGTCAGTTGACCGTCAGAGGTTTTCATTCCTGTTCTTTCGAGAGCGAAGAACGAGCGATAGGCGAGGGCATGCCCGTCAATGAGTATTAAGTTTTTTGATTTCTCTCTCATAATAAATATTGTAGTTTAGATTTGGATAAATTGAAAGAATTTGAGAAAGAATTTAAAAGAACTTTATGTTAATATGGGTTAGAAAATTTTAAGGAGAATAAATCGTGTTATTTGTGGCAGATATAGGAAATACGAGTACTACCATAGGAATTTATGACGGTAAAAACCTTGTGCACAGCTGGAGAGTTGCGAGTGATGACAAGCGTTCAGAGGATGAATACGGGGTTGTTTTATATAATTTTATAGAATTTGCCGGGCTCCATGGTAAGTTAGACGGGGCGATTATCTCGAGTGTTGTTTTATCGCTTACGGAGAAGTTTAAGTCTGCTATTGAGCGTTATTTGCATATACCTGTTGTAAATCTGACTCACAAAACGAAAACAGGGATTATTCTTGATTTGGATAAGCCTGAAGAAACAGGACCTGATAGAATAGCAAATGCGGCTGCAGTGTATCATCTTTATAAGAAGACTTCGATAGTTGTTGATTTTGGGACTGCGACGACTTTTGATGTTGTGTTATCTGACGGAAGATTTTTGGGGGGAGTAATAGCTCCCGGGATACGTATTGGGGCGAATGCTTTGAGCAATTTTACTTCCCGTTTGCCGAAGGTAAAAATTGAGGCTCCGGCAAAGACTATCGGGAAAAATACTATTGATGCAATTTTATCTGGACTTGTCGGCGGGCATGCCGCAATGATTGACGGTATGGTAGACAGGATAGAAGATGAACTCGGTGAGCCTGCTATGTTGATTTTGACAGGCGGATATTCTGATATTGTTGTGGAGAGGATGAGTCATAGGTTTGATATTCTTGATCATAATTTGACCCTTGAGGGGTTACGATTGATTTATGAAATGCAGAAGGTTTTAGTTCATTAATACTGTTTGATTACTAATATATATAAGAAAAAACGGCTTCAAGAATTTCTTGAAAGCCGTTTTAAAATTATTTGGTTGAATACAAATTATAGTTTGTCAGCAACCATTTTTGTTGTTTCAGCCAATCTTGTTGAATAACCCATTTCGTTATCGTACCAAGAAATAATTTTAACCATGTTATCGCCCATAACTCTTGTTAAGAGAGCGTCAACTGTTGATGATTGAGAAGAACCAATGTAGTCTGAAGATACGAGCGGTTCTTCTGAGTAGCAAAGAACATGTCCGTCAGCGCCTTCTTTCAATGCTGCATTAACAGCTTCAACAGTAACAGGTTTTTCTGTTTCGAATACAACATCAACCAGTGAAACATCAGGAGTAGGAACACGCATAGCGAAACCGTCCAATTTACCTTTCAGTTCAGGGATAACAAGAGCAACTGCCTTAGCAGCACCTGTTTTTGTAGGAACGATGTTCAAAGCGCCTGCTCTAGCTCTTCTTTGGTCTTTGTGACCTGCATCAAGAATTCTCTGGTCGCCTGTATAAGAGTGAACTGTAGTCATCAAACCTTTAACGATACCGAATTTTTCTTTGATAACTTTAGCTACAGGAGCCAAGCAGTTTGTTGTGCATGATGCCATAGAGATAACATTGTGTTTAGCCGGGTCATATGCATTATCGTTTACACCCAAAACAATTGTTATATCTTCGTTTGTAGCAGGAGCAGAGATGATAACTTTTTTAGCACCTGCATCGATGTGAGCTTTAGCTTTTGTAGCATCAGTGAAGAAACCTGTTGATTCTACAACAACTTCAACTCCAAGATCTTTCCAAGGAAGTTTTGAAGGATCTTTTTCTGCAAAGAATTTAATTTTTTTACCGTTTACGATAATACCTTCTTCGTAAGCTTCTACTTGACCGTCAAATTTTCCCATAACTGAGTCATGTTTGAACAAAAATGCTGCTTGAGCAGGTGTCAAACCGGGGTCGTTGATAGCAACATAATCAATTTTATCGAAAATACCTTCTTTTACTGCTGCTCTCAGTGTGTTACGGCCGATTCTTCCAAAGCCGTTAATTGCAACTTTCTTAGCCATTTTTTAAGCTCCTCTTTTAAAATGTATAATGTTACTACTTAGTTATAAATAAAAAACAACTTCTTATCAAGTATTTAAAACATGTTTTGTTGATGTTATGATATTGACGACTATTTAGTTTAAATTTAATTAAGAAAGAGGGAAAAAATGGCAAAAGAACTTTCTTCTCTTCAAAAAGAGAGATTGAACTATCAACCGAAGTTGCCTGGTGTTCTGGCAAACGGTGTAAAAAACTTGTCTATGAAACAAGGTGAACCTACGGGTGCCGTAGCAGATGAAGCTGATATCAAAGCTTTATTCAAAAATTCTTTTGGTATGCCTATTGTTACTTTTGAAAAAGGCAGCAATGATGTATCTTCAAAACAGAGAAACGTTGGTGTAATCCTCTCCGGAGGACAGGCCCCCGGCGGACATAATGTTATTGCCGGTCTTTATGATGCTCTGAAGGAAGCTAATCGTGAGAATAAACTCTACGGTTTTTTAGGTGGTCCATCAGGTATTATCGATGGTGAATACATCGAGTTTACTGATGAATATATTGATGCACACAGAAATACAGGTGGTTTTGACATTATCGGTTCCGGAAGAACAAAGTTGGAAACAGAAGAACAGTTCAAAAAAACCTGGGATAACTGCAAAAAGCTTGGAATTTCAGCTGTTGTAATCATCGGCGGTGATGATTCAAACACGAATGCCGCTACTTTAGGCGAATATTTTATGGCAAACAATGCCGGTATTCAGGTTATCGGATGTCCGAAGACAATAGACGGCGATTTGAAAAATGATTATATTGAAGTATCATTTGGTTTTGATACTGCAACAAAAACTTATTCCGAGTTAATCAGCAACATACAGCGTGATGTTCGTTCTGCAAAAAAATACTGGCACTTTATTAAACTTATGGGCAGAAGCGCTACTCACGTCGGTCTTGAGTGTGCTCTTCAAACCCAGCCTAATATTACATTGATTTCTGAAGAAGTTGAGCAGAAGAAAATGTCACTGGCTCAGATAGTTGATTATATGGCAGGGATTATTGCGAAAAGAGCTGAAATGGGTAAAAACTTTGGAGTTGCTTTGATTCCAGAGGGAGTTATAGAATTTATCCCAGAGATGAAGGCTATGATTGCAAACCTAAACGATACACTTGCTGCTGCTAAAGATTTTGACAATCTTTCACAACAGGAAAAAATTGATTTTGTTGAGTCAAAACTTGATTCTGCAAGTGCTGCCGTATTCAAATCTCTTCCTCGCCTGATTCAAAATCAGCTGTTGATGGATAGAGATCCTCATGGAAATGTTCAGGTTTCAAAAATTGAAACTGAAAAATTGCTTATTGAAATGATTAAAGTAAAATTGAACGAGATGAAAAAGAATGGTCAGTACAACGGTAAGTTTTCTGATCAGGCACATTTCTTCGGTTATGAAGGAAGATGTGCTTTCCCGACGAATTTTGATGCAGACTATTGTTATTCTCTCGGGTATAACGCATTTGCTTTAATCCAATTTGGTTTAAGCGGATACCTCTCTTCTATCAGAAATTTGACAGCTCCGGCATCAGAATGGCTGGCAGGAGGTATTCCTCTTACTATGATGATGAATATGGAAAGACGTCATGGAAAGATGAAACCTGTAATTCAAAAAGCACTTGTTGATTTGAATGGTCCCGTGTTCAAAAAATTGGAAGCAAACAGAGAGCAGTGGGCATTGAATGATGACTATGTCTTTGTTGGTGCTATTCAATACTTTGGACCGTCTTCTGTTTGTGATACAACAACCAAAACTCTTGCTCTTGAAAAAGAATGCGGCAAAAAATGTGAATGTGCTTGCAAATAGGGTTAACAATGCTAATAAAAAAGAGGAATCGTATTTCGATTCCTCTTTTTTTGAAAATTTTTTGTCTAATCTAATCTAGCAATTCTTCAAGAATTTCAGCATTTTTGTTTGCTCGTTGAGGATTGATGATTGTTGTCTTTTTGATATAACTCCTCAGAGCTTCTCTTACGAGTTCGCTTCTTGTTCTTTGTTCTTCGTTTGCCAGTTTATCTATTCTTGATAAAAATTCTTCTGGCATTGATATAAGCACTCTAGCCATAACATTTCCCTCCTAAGTCTTTTTCTAAATAACAGTATACAGCATATAACTTAAAGTAGCAAATTTTATATACCAAAGACGTAATATTTTTTATTCAACAGGAACAGGCACAGGAAGAGGTGCTTGTTTGGCACTTTCAGATGGAGTGTTTCCTTGTTCTGATGATATATCCTGAACTTTTTTAGAGCTGTCAAACAGTTTTTCTTTCAGGGTCTTTTTCTTTTTATCACCGTCATTATCTTTCTCGGAATTATTCTGCTTCGGGTCTATAGGCAGAGGAACATCGAGTTTTGTATCGGAGTTAGAGTCAGGTGTAATATTTTGTTCATTAGAGTTTTCTTCGTCTGATTCCTCCGTAGGTACTTCGTCTTTGTCCTGTTGTTTGATATATCTGAGAGGTTCGATATCTATTTCAGGATAGTTGAATTTTGAAGGCGGGATATCGCTCAGCGCAACTTTCATATAGTTTGCCCAGATTTGAGCGGGAAGAGTTCCTCCGGTGACATTTCTGTGAGGTTTGTTGTTGTCATTTCCTACCCACACGCCTGTAACTATTTCAGGAGTATATGCAACAATACATGCATCGCGGTAGTTATCCGTTGTCCCTGTTTTACCTGCTATCTGGCGGTCTTTCATTATGATTGCTCTTGCCGTTCCATGGTTTACAACTTCTGTCAGCATTCTTGTCATTGTTGCCGCTGTATAAATATCTAGGACTTTTTCTTGCTGCTGTTTTGCCGTGTAGACAACTCTGCCTGTTGAAGTAATGACCTGTTCTACAGAGTAGGGTTTTACTTTTATACCGTTGTTGGCAAGTATTCCGTAAGCTGTTGTTAGTTCGGAGAGTTTTACACCGCTTGAGCCAAGTGCGATTGTCAAATCATTTTGTATCGGTGTTGTAATTCCCATACTTCTTGTAATTCTGTAGACTTCAGATAATCCGACCTGATGTATGAGTCTTGCAGCAACGACATTTGATGAAACAGTGAGTGCGGTATGGATTGGAATTTTGCCTCTGTATTTGTTGCCGTAATTCCTTGGTGCCCAGTCACCTATTTTGACAGGCATATCATCAAATATGTCGTTTGGTTTTATGCCGTTCAAGATGGCAGCTGTATATATAAACATCTTGAAAGCTGACCCTGGTTGTCTTACCGCATCGGTTACTCTGTTGAACTGGCTTTGTACATAATTTTTCCCGCCGACATAAGCGAGGATTTTTCCGGTTGGTACCTCAAAGGAGAAAAGAGCTGCCTGATCTTCCGGTTTAGAAAATCCCCATTTATTTAATCCGTTTACAACAGCGTCTTCTGCCGCTTTTTGGTCTTTATAGTTCAGGGTTGTAATAATTTTATATCCGCCGTTGCTGATTTGTTGTTCTGTAAAACCGAGTTCTTCTAGTTCATCAAGAACATAGTCTATAAAGTAAGGCGCTTTATTCAGCGAATAAGGTGAATGATTGGGATTTAGCTGTAGTTCGCTATTGTAGGCTTCTTTATATTGTGCTTTGGTGATGTATTTTTCTTTTAACATTCTTTTGAGAACCTGTCTTTGGCGATTGATTGCGTTCTCTTTTTTGTAGTAGGGCGAATATCTTGACGGTGCTTGAGGCAAACCTGCAATAAGCGCAATTTCAGGCAGTGTAAGTTCATCGAGCTTTTTGTTGAAATAAACTTGTGCCGCAGCGGCAACGCCATAGGCTCCTTCGCCGAGGTATACAGAGTTAAGGTATCTTGTAAGAATTTCATCTTTTGTTAGAGTTTTTTCTATTCTGTGAGAGATGACAAATTCTTTAATTTTTCTGTCCATTGTTTTTTCATTTGACAGAAACATTATACGTGCAAGCTGCTGGGTGATTGTGCTTGCTCCCTGAGCATATCTTCCTGCCTGTAAGTTTGAGAACAATGAACGCATAAGAGCGAGAGTGTCAAATCCTCTGTGTTTATAGAAATTTTTATCTTCGGTTGCGATGACGGCTTTTTTCAAAAGGTCTGGTATTTCGCTTGATGACGCATTGATTGATTTATATGCGCTGAAGGTTTTAATGATTTCACCGTCGCTTGATTCAAATTGCGTGACAAAATTCGGTCTGTATTTTGCAAGATCCGGAATTGGTTTTAGCGAAGCCAAAAACATGTTGAGTGCAATATTTCCGGCGAGGAATATTGCTATCATTATTACGCCTAGAGTTATAAACAAATCAGAGAAGGAAAAATCACTGTTTTTCTTTTTTCTACGTTTTGCCGCCATATTATTTGCCTTTTATTTCTATGATTTAATTATTATATATTAAGCAAGATTTTTATACGATAATATTAACAATCATGAATATATTAAATCTTTTACAATCCTGTTATTATGAATTTTTATCTTATTTTGTATCTGAGCGTATGTATTATGTTGCGAAAGGGAAATGCAAACAATGCGGCAGGTGCTGCAGGTATATGTATTCTATGGGAACATCATCAGAAACAGATTTTCGAATAATGCAATTTTTGTTTCCGAAATACAGACGTTTTGAAATAGCCGGAAGGGATGAACATGGCAACTTTGTTTTTGCATGCAAACTGATAGGAAAAGACAATCTTTGTCCTGATTATGAAAACAGGCTTTATATATGCAGAAGGTATCCTATGTTCAAATATAAGAACAGGGGAAATTTTCATCCGGGATGCGGCTTTGAGATGGTTCCTGAGAAGGAGTTTAAGAGTTTTTTAGATGGAAAATAAAAATTCGGCTTTTCCGATGATATCTCCGTTTAATAATTTTATATCACCGGAAACAGGTATGTTTTCTTGTTTTATCCATCCGAGCCGGCGCATTGTTTCGAACATGACGAGAGCACGTGCGTGTTTATCGGAGTCATCGATTTCAACAACTATTGATTGTTTGTTTTGAGGGTTATAGGCAAAACACAATCCTTCTGCTCCGACTTTGGCAATAATTTCTCCTTTTGTCGATGATATTATATCTGTATCTAACCATCCTGTACCACCGATTAAGAAAGGGTTTTCTCTGAATGCTTTGAGGAAAATTTCATGCTCTTCAAATACTTTTGAGAGACCTATAGCTATATTTTGAAGAGGGAGTGCGATGATAGGTGCAAGACAACCATCTCTTGATTCGATGATTTCTCCTGTGTATTCGGAATATTTGAGTATATTGTTTTTAATGTCTTTTTGAATAGGGTGTTCAAAATCGAGATAAGTATCAGTGTCCCACCCGTTATGTTTGCATACACTTAGCATTCCGCTGTGCTTGCCTGAGCAGTTGTTGTGTATTGCCAGCGGGGTAATATTTTGTTTTTTGAATTTTTCGTAGGCTTCTTCATCAAGAGGGTGGTATGGAGGACATTGCAGATAGTGTTCGCTTATTCCCGCTTTTCTCAACAAATTTCTGACATGTAATATATGAAAATCAGAGCCGCCATGCGAGGCGCAGCAGATGGCAAGGTCTTTTTCATCGAAGCCGAATGCTTCATAAGTTCCTGATAATATAATACTGAGCGCTTGAAGGGGTTTTGCGCAGGATCTCAGATAAAACAATTTTTCGAGATAAGTTTTGTCGTTGCAGTATAAGGTTTTGTTCTTCTCACAAACCAAAACAGCTCCTCTGTGTTCTCTTTCGCACAGAGAATTTCTTTTGAATTGTATAAGTAAGTTATTTTCCATTATCTTTTATATTTTTTCAGCTGTTCTTTGAGAGCTGCGTTTTGTGCTTTAAGAGCAGCCAGCATTTTGGCATCTGCTTCTCCTGCAACTCTGAAAACTCTTGCCGAATCTTCTTTTACCATCAGGATTTCATCACGTTCTTTGGCACTCAGGAAGTTCATATCAACGAGAATATCAGCAATACCTTTTTCCTGCCCCATTTTTTTGAGTTTAGTCTGATGGTTTAAAGCTTCAGCAATAGCGTCGATACCTATTTTATCAATTCTTTTGCAGTATTCGCCGAGTCTTAAGTTTCCGCATAGGAAGCTTGCCAAATTGTACATAAGGTCAGACCCCGGTCTTTCAAGAAATTCGATATTGATTAGTTCCACCAGAAATTTTGCTACGTCAGTAAGAGACCAGTTGTTGTTCATGGCTATTGTAGCCATATCTGTTTCACCATCACAGCATTCCAAAAAGATATATTGATTTTCCTGAAGTTTGTAATACTGGTCTTTTAGTTCTTTATCCCCTCTGAAGGTTCTTTCGGGAATATAGAACTGGAGAAGATCTTCTTTATTAATAAGTTGGATGTTTTGCTGGATATTTTCTTCAATATCTTTTTGAAGAGAGTAGTAAAGAACCTGTTTTACCCATATAGGCATATTTTTAATCATTGTGTAGAATTTTGTGTAAGCTGTTGCCATTTTTTCCTCTCGATTATTTTTTGTATATTTTTATCTCAATCTGTATGTATTATAATAGTTTATAAATAATATTATTACAACTTTTAGTGAGTTTTATAATGCATACAGAGCATATGAAAAGATGTATAAATTTGGCTCGTCTTGCAGAAGGGCGTACGGCTCCTAATCCTATGGTGGGTGCAGTTGTTGTTAAAGACGGAAAAGTTATAGCTGAGGGTTATCACAGACAGCCAGGTGGACCTCATGCCGAAGTTGATGCCCTCTCAAAACTCGGTAACAAAGCTGAAGGAGCTACACTTTATGTAAATCTTGAACCTTGCTCTCACTTCGGTAAAACTCCTCCATGTGCAGATCTTGTAATTAGAAGCGGGATAAAGAAACTTATTGTCGGGATGACTGACCCTAATCCCATTGTATCGGGAAGGGGAATTGAGAAGTGCAGACAGGCAGGAATAGAGGTTGTTGAAGGAATTTTGAAAGAAGAGTGTCTTGAGTTAAATGAAGTTTTTGTAAAGAATATTACTCAAAAAAAAGCTTTTGTCGCTTTGAAAACAGCAACAACCCTTGATGGAAAAGTTGCTACAAGAACAGGGTCATCGAAATGGATTACGAATGAGAAATCGAGAGCTTATGTCCAAAAGCTGAGAAATAGATATGGCGGTATTTTGACAAGTGCCTCAACCGTGCTTGCAGATAACCCGGCTTTAACATGCAGAATGGACGGAGGCAGAAATCCCGTGAGGATTATTCTTGATAAAGACGGGACTGTTCCTCTTGATTATAAAGTGTTTGAAGATAACTCAACGAGAGTTGTTGTATGTCAGAAGAGCGGGATAAAAAAAACTTATCCTGATTATGTTGATGTTCTTGAGTGTCCGTTGAAAGATAATCATCTTGATTTGAAGTATGTTATTTCCCAGTTGTATGAAATGCAAATTTTCAGTGTGATGGTTGAAGCGGGAGGAACTCTTAACGGAGCGCTTTTGAAAGAAGGTCTTGTTGATAAGTTTTATCAATTTATTGCACCGAAGATTATAGGTGATGACAGAGCGAAGAGTTTTGTATCAGGTTTGAATATAGAAGATGTATCAAATTGTATAGAATTGGTCCCGAAACACCTTCATTTTTTTGATAAAGATGTTATAATAGAAGCTTGTGTAGAGTAGTTTTTTGTTTTTGGTTATTTGGTTTTAGTTTAAAAAGAATGGAAAAATGAACGTTCAAAAAGTGTCCATGACAGACAGTTCATTTGTTTATGCAGATGAGCATAAAAACAAAAAGCCTTCTTCTTTGAAGAAAACGTTGTACTCTGATTATTATGAGTACAAAAAGAAAGAAGAGCCTATCTCAGTGAACCATATTGTTACTGGAATTGTTGTCGGCGGTGTAATAGGCGCTCTTTTTTCGGGTAACACAAAATCGGCGTTGAATATTGTATTGAGTTCTTTGCGGGGAGCCGGAATTGCTCTTTTGGGAATAGTTTCGTTCGCTTGTGTAAGGAATTTTCTGTATTCAGGTCAGCATAAGTAGTTTTATTTCTTGTTATTAAGTGATAAACTTACTTATGGATTCAGATTTATAAGTAAGTTTATATGAGTAAATATGCACTTCCTTTTTTAATAACCTTCCTTGCAGGCATGACGACTGTTATAGGAGGTTTGTGTTCGTTTTTCATAAAAAGAGATAACTCAAAAGTTCTCTCTCTCGGGCTTGGGTTTTCTGCAGGGGCTTTGATATATGTATCTTTTATGGAATTACTGCGTGATTCTGAAAGAGTTTTGCATAGTGCATTTCAGGAGCATATTGGCGGGCTTATTTTGATGGTATGTTTTTTTTCGGGAATGATAATCACTGCCCTGATAGATTATCTTATGCCATCATATTGCGGAATTGAAACGTTTGAAAAAAATAAAGACGGTCACAACCATACTCATGAGGGTATAAATAAACTTTATAAAGCCGGAATTTTTCTTCTGATAGCGATTTCTGTACACAAACTTCCTGAGGGATTTGCCATATTTCTCGGGGCTCAAACACATATCGAAACTGCTGTTGCTCTTGCTTTTGCCGTGTCTATTCATAATATACCTGAAGGTGTGTCTATTGCTCTGCCTGTGTACTATGCCACTGGCAGCAAGTTGAAAGCTGTTGGAGCAACGTTTCTTTCAGGACTTGTAGAGCCGATTGGCGCTTTACTCGGACTTTTGCTTTTAGGACAATTCTTCAATGATATTACGTATGCCATTATGTTTGCGTTTACTGCAGGAATTATGATTTATGTGTCGTTTGATTCTCTGCTGCCTATGTCAAGAGAATATGGCGACGGGCATTTTTCAATTTTCGGCGTCGGCATAGGGATGTTTTTGATGATGGCTCTTGAGAGTTTGCATGTATTATTTGAATGAAAAAGTCCTCAAAAAATAGAATTTTGATTTGCTTGTCATTAAAATAAAATATGTCATAATTCTATTAATGTAGTAAACGTGAGAAATATTATGCACAAAATAGCTCTGGTACTGGCTTTTAGCCTTTTATTGACTCTGCCTCCGGCATGGGGGGCTCCAAAAGATGCGGATACCAATATTAAACCCGCTGTTTTAACAACAAGAGAACAAAGAAAGCTGAATTCGAAACTGTCAGAAGTGACAAAAGATGAAGAAATCAAAGAAGCTATCAAAATAATGGACAATTGTATCTCTTCACGATATTCATATAACGCAATTCTTGGTAATAATCTGACAAAAAAGCCTGTTAAAATTACTTTTAAGAATCTTGCGGAGATAAACCCTAATTATGCGGATTATGATGCTTTGGGCATGAAAAATAAGGGAAGATTATATATCTTCATAAACCAGAAACATAAAGGTGCTCCGCCTGAAGCGCTTGCAAGTCTTTTGAGCCATGAGGCAATGCATCAGGATGAGTTCAACTCTGTAAATGAAGAAACTTATGCATGGAGTCTTGAGGCTGCAGTGTGGACGGAATTTTTGAAAACTAATCCGGATTTGCGAAAAAAAACGGAATATTCTCTTGTAAACAGACTGAACACCCTCAACTCACTGTTTGTAAATGCGAACTATACTGATAAATATATAAGAAAAGTAATTAAGAACCATCAGGGGTACAAAGATTTGCCTTTGAGATCAGTCGGCTTTGACTAAATCTTTTTCTTTTTCGAAAAATTCTATGGCAGAATCAATACTCTTGATTGTATATGCAATTTCATAAGGGCAGAATTCATGAGTTTCTAACATTTCTTTTTCGATATCGAGGATAATTTGCTTTGCTTCGTTGAGTTTTTCTGTCGGATTCATATAAACTACTCCTTTTATTATTGCTCCTATTTTATCATGTTTTTTTATTTTGGGCTTTTGAGACGCTGCCTGTCATATTGAGCGCAGCGAAATATCTTTGATAAAATGGATTCTTTTGGCTATTGTCCTCAGAATGACGGACTGAGCTCACTCTTAGCGTGAGCGAAGAGTCTGTCTGAATATCCCTAAAGAAGCATGCCAGCCGCCGCCTTTGTGATAAACGAGTGCAGAATGATGATTTATTATCTTGAAGAAAAATCGGTAAAATTTCGGTTTAGAATCTTAAAAGACTGTTTATGTCTGTTTCTAGGATATTTGCAAGTTCTATTATCTTCTATTCTTTCTAATATTTTGCCTAAATTTTCATTTATTTTAAACGCTCTTTTGGCAATTTTGTAAGATATTTCACCATATAAACAGGCTGATTTTAATTCACTTTCGTCTCTTATTTTATCAGTCAGGAACACAAGATGTTCTATCTCTGATGTAATTTCTTGTTTTAGCATTTGAAGATGGGCTATTCTTTTCATTTTTTCTCCATAATTTTTTCTATTTATAATTATCTGATTTTATATTTTTTCCCATAATTTTTCTATGGAGATATATGTATACATTTTGGATATTTATAATTATCCGTAAATTTTGATATCCGCCTTTTTTCGCAGTTTTTAGAGTTTTGGATTATATCCGAAATTTTATAATTTACCCATAAAATTGTCTGAGGCGGTTTTTTTATGAACCTGTCATATTGAGCACAGAGAAATATCTTTTTGAAGAAAGAGATTCTTGCTTCAGATGTAGGGCTCACGCCTACATCTGGGGACACCAGCAGGGTGCCCCCCAGCAAACTCAGCTATAAACAAGTGCAGAAAGACGATAAGAAAAATGCCCGAAACTCCCCCTAAAGGTAAACTCGGGCATAAAATTGTATAAAGGCTTATTCTGATTTTAGTTTGCAGCTGCTACATAAGGCATGTTGCTGTCAGGCTGCACAATTACAAAACCGTTCCCTTCAAATTTCAGCTGGATAGAGTCACCGCTGCCTCTTCCTATGAGGGTCTTGAAAGAAATATCAGTTGCTATGCTTGTTTTGAGATTTCCTGACCATGCGATTGTTGCACTCGGGTCAGTGAAAACGGGGGTATTTGGTGTTACTTTCAGTGTCAGCGGGTCGTAAGCCGTTGTGATGGCAAGCATACCGGTGCCGTTAATTTGGATGTTCGTGAGACCTCCTGCCATCATGGAGGAGAGTTTCATCAGTTTGATATCCCATTTGAGCGAAGGTTCAAAAGCAAGCACGCTGTTGCCGTTGACGATTATGTTGTCGTTTTTCATGTTCAGTATGCTGATTTTCTTTCCGCCGTCAGCTATATAAACTTTTCCTGTTCCTTTTGCTTTGACAAGACTTCCGCCTTCACCTGATACAAATCTTTTGAACACTGTTTTTATGCCATGTTCGAACATATTTTCGAGTTCAAATTTGACTTTTCCTGTATACGCAATCATTGCGCCTTTTTTCATCCAGGCAAGATTATCATTGAGGTTTATTTCAATGATTCTCTCCGTTTCCTGTTCAAAGAAACCTTCGTTTTTGTCTTTTTGTGATGTATTTTCAACAAAATCTTTGAGTGAATATCTTGAGATTGGTTCTGTCATAAAATTTACTCCTACCTGTATAATTAACAAACAAAGTATAACATTTTTTGCTTTTGTTATCTAGTATTAAGCCATAGCGCGAAAAAATTTCGTAAAAAACTACAATAGAGCTATAATAAAACTTGATAGAATTCAAAAGTAATGAAAAATGTTTATAGATAAGGCACAAATAAAAGTAATATCAGGCTCTGGAGGCAATGGAGCAGTTGCCTGGCGTCGTGAAAAATATGTGGACAAAGGAGGTCCGGCAGGCGGTGACGGCGGTCGTGGCGGTGATGTTTATTTGGTTGCATCAGAGAGTTTGAGCACCTTGTTGGATTTCAAATATAAATCAAAATTTGCCGCTCAAAATGGGGAAAACGGACAGAAAAAAAACTGCCATGGCAAATGCGGAAAAGATTTATTCATACATGTTCCCCTTGGAACGGTTGTAAGAGATATGAAAACAGGGAAAGTCATCGGAGATATCAAACATCATGATGAAAAACTCCTTCTTGCAAAAGGCGGGCGTGGTGGAAGAGGAAATGCCCGTTTTGCAACCTCAACGAGAAGAACTCCCCAGTTCTGCGAACCGGGTGAATCAGGAATAGAAAGAGATATTGAACTTGAGTTGAAACTGATTGCTGAAGTAGGTCTTTTGGGGATGCCGAATGCCGGGAAATCAACTTTTATCAGCAGTATATCCGCAGCAAAACCAAAAATAGCTGATTATCCTTTTACAACACTTGTCCCTAATCTCGGAGTTGTTCAGAAACCTGATGGTGACAGTTTTGTAGTTGCTGATATCCCGGGGCTGATTGAAGGTGCAAGCGATGGAGTCGGTTTGGGGTACGCTTTTTTGAGGCATGTTGAAAGAACAAAATTTCTTATGCACATAGTTGATATGACGACCGAAAATCCCGTAAGGAATTTTGATGTTATTAATGCAGAACTTGCAAAATACAACGACAGGTTAGCACATACTTATCAACTTGTTGTACTAAATAAATCTGATGCTGTTGATGAAGAACGTATTCAAGAGCTTAAAAAAGAGTTTGAAAAAAAAGCTTCTGATGTTTTTGTTATCTCGGCAGTCACCCACAAAGGGGTAGATGAGCTGATGAATTTTGTTTTCAGAAAGGTCGAAGAAATACCGGCTCCAGAGATAGAAGTAGAAGTTGAAGAAGATGATGCAGCTTATAATAATGATGACAGCGAATTTCATATTTATAAAGGAAAAGATTCTTATTATGTAACGGGTGGCAAGGTTGAAAGAATAGCATCCGTGACGGATATCACGAATATTGAACAGCTTCATCGTTTTTATAATATACTAAAAGCTATGGGCATAATTGATGCTCTTGTTGAAAAAGGAATAAAGGATGAGGATATTATACAAATAGGAAAAGTTGAGTTTGTATATTATTCCGATGATGTATAAGAAGAAAAAAGGAGAAAAAAATGCAAGACAAAGAATTTTTGATGATTCCCGGACCAACACCGGTACCTCAAAGTGTTTTATTGGATATGGCAAAACACCCGATGGGGCACAGAAGTTCGGAGTTCTCGAGTTTGCTCTCCGAAGTTTATAATGATTTGAAGTGGGCTTTTCAGACAAAAAATGAAGTGTTTGTCTACACTGCAAGCGGAACGGGCGCAATGGAAGCGGCTATTTCGAATGTTGTAAATAAAGGTGATAAAGTACTCTCTCTTGTAATCGGTAACTTTGGCGAAAGATGGGCAAAGATTGCCGCTTCTGTCGGTGCTGAAGTTGAAAAAATTCAGGTCGATCCCGGTCAGGCTATCAACCCTGCCGTTCTTTCAAAAAGATTGAAAGAAGATGTGAATAAGGAAATCAAAGTTGTCACTATGACGCATAATGAAACATCAACGGGTGTGACAAATGACGTCCAGACTCTTTGTGCAATGGTACAGGAACATGGTGCCATTTCAATTGTTGACGGTATTACAAGTGTCGGTTGCATGCCTGTCAAGGCTGATGAATGGGGAATTGATATTTTGATTTCAGGCTCACAAAAAGGATTTATGATTCCTCCTGGATTGTCATTCCTAACATGCAGCGAGAAAGCTATGAAGGCTTATGAACAATGCGAACATCCTTCATTCTATTTTGATTTTAAAGCATACAAAAAAGCAGTGAACGATAATTCAACACCTTATACGCCTGCTGTTAATCTTTTTGTTGCTTTGCATACAGCTTTGCAGATGATGAAAAAAGAAGGTCTTGAAAATATCTATGCAAGACATGCAAGAAATGCTAAAGCAGTCAGAGCTGCGATGAGAGCTATGAATATGCCTCTGTTTGTTGAAGATGATGAGATAGCAAGCAAGGCAATTACTGCAGTTCTTCCTCCTGAAGGAATTACAGTTCCTCAAATCAGAAGCACAATGAAAAAAGATTTTGATATTGTTATTGCAAACGGTCAGGGCAAACTTGTTGATAAGATTTTCAGAATGGGACATATGGGTTTTGTTTCAGACAGAGATGTCTTATCCGCTATCAGCTCTCTTGAAGCTACTATGTACAAACTCGGACATAAGTTTGAAGTCGGTGCAGGTACTGCTGCTGCTATAAAAGTATTGAATGAAGCAAAACAAAAAGCTTTAGTTTAAGGAGTTTAAGATGAAAGTATTAATTACCGATAAAATAAATCAAATAGCCGGTGATATTCTCAAAGACGTTGCTCAGGTTGATTTTCTTGAAACAATGCCTGAGGATGAGCTGGCAGAGAAAATTAAAGATTATGACGCACTGATGATAAGAAGCCAGACAAAGGTTACTGCGAAAATTTTGCAGAATGCCGATAAGTTGAAAATTGTCGGTCGTGCAGGTGTCGGCGTTGATAACGTTGATTTGGATGCTGCTACCCAGAAGGGCATAATTGTTGTTAACTCTCCTGATGGTAACACAACTGCAGCTGCAGAGCATACGATTGCCCTTATGCTTGCTATGACACGTTATATCCCCGAGGCTCATCAGTCAACCATAAGCGGAAAATGGGAACGCTCAAAGTTCACTGGAAACGAAGTTTTCAATAAAACACTCGGGATTATCGGACTCGGAAAAATCGGTTCCCGTGTTGCGAAAGCTGCAATTGCACTCGGTATGAAAGTTCTTGTATGTGACCCTTATGCATCTCAAGAGCATATTGATGAACTCGGAGCAAAGAGAATTAAGAGTCTGGATGAATTTTGGCCTTTGTGTGATTTCATCACTTTGCATGTTCCGAAAACAAGAGAAACAATGTATTTGATAAATAAAAATACTCTCAACAGAATGAAGAAGGGTGTAAGAATTATCAACTGTGCAAGAGGCGCTCTGATTGATGAAGAAGCTCTCAAGGAAGCAATTGAATCAGGTCAGGTGGCTGCTGCTGCGATTGACGTTTATGAAAGCGAGCCGGTAAAACCTGAGTGTCCGCTTCTTCATTGCAACGGTCATATTCTGCTGACTCCTCACCTCGGAGCAAGTACAAAAGAAGCCCAGCTTAATGTTGCAATTGATGTTGCAGAACAAATCAGGGATGTATTAGCAGGCGGTTCTGCGAAGAGTGCTGTTAATATTCCTTATTTGAAAGCTGACAAACTCGAACCTGTAAAGGATTATATGCTTCTTGCAGAAAATATCGGTAAGCTTATTCGCCAGCTTGCTGATGGAGCAACGAAAAATATTGCAATTATTGCAAAAGGTGCACTTGCCGAGCTTGATATTACGCCTTTGAAGACTGCCGTATTGAAAGGTGTTTTGTCTTCATCTCTTGAGGGTGTAAATTATGTAAATGCACCGTTGATAGCAAAAGCACGCAACATTAGCATAGAAGATACAAAAATCAGCGGTAACTGCAACTATAGCGGTATGATTGAAGTTAAGCTGATTACTGACTCGGATGATGTGCATACTGTTGCGGGTGCTATGATTGCTGATAATACTCCACGTATCGTGAAGATTGATGATTATAACATGAGTATTTCGTCATCAGAACATATGCTGATTATTCCTCATGAAAACAAACCTGCTATGATTGCTCAGGTTGCAACAATTCTTGGTGCTGCAAACATCAACATAAGCATGATGCAGGTTGTCGATGACAAAATTAACCCGAAAGAAAAATCGATTATGATTATAAACATCGATCAGACTGTAGGAGATGATTTGATTGAAAAAATCAATGAAATTGACGGCATTTGCTCAGCAAAATATATTCATATTTAACCGGATATAACAAAGTAAAAAGCCCTTCCTTTTTTGGAAGGGCTTTTTGTGTCTGTCAATTTTTCAGCCATATTATTTTAGGCGAAGTATAGCCAATTTGATTTTGTCTTAAGGCGCTTTCAAAGTTTTTATATGTTTCCTCTGCCTCTTCTTTTGAGCTTCCTAAATAAGCAGGCGGATGGTTTGCATTAAGATATGTTGTTGTTTCACATCCTTGAGGGGTTATTTTTTTTCTTAGTGTTTCCACTTTATTCCCGTCGCAGTCGTAAGTATTTTTGATTGTAATAACTTCCTCTGCATCTTCTTCTTTACCTCCTAAAAGATAAATCATATTGTTAAGATGCGGGTTATCAGGTATTCTCAACAATTTGTAACTTCCGGTCCAGGGCTGAAGAGGATGTTTTACAACTTTATTTTCAAGCATTCCATGTTTTCCGTAGGTTGAAGAAATTGTGGTCAGCCTCATTCCATCATCATTCATATCTACAATTTTTTTTGAGCTGCCATTGGCATCTTGCCATATTATTTTTGTGAGCTTGCCCTCAGGATTAATTATTTTTGTTATTTTTGATGTTTGTTTATCCGTCACTTCTTTTCTCAGTCCGTTTGGAAGAGATGTGACTGTTACTTTGTCACTGCTTTCGAACATTTGGCGTTTGCCGAAGTTGATATTTGATTTACCGAGAGCTGCAAGATAGTTTAAAGAGTTTGTAATTCTTCCGTTGTTTTGTTGTGATACCGCAGGTATTTTGTTGTTAATGGCATCTTTTTGAGAAGGCATTTGCCGCCATGCCGTGCTAACGGATGTGATTTTCATCTTAACTTATCCTCTTTTAGTCCTATCAGAATAGGAAACATCTGAACAACAAAATTTGACAGGCAAAAGTTTTTCATCTTAGTAAGAAGCTTATATTTGTAGGAAAAGATGTTGTAAAAATTTGTTAATTAGTTATTTTTTGTAGGCGATGAAAGATTTTGTCAGGCCGCAAAATTTTTCTTCAAAAATTTCTGCATCGGAAAATAAATCAGAAAATTCTTTTTTTGATAGAAGAAGTATTTCTTCACATGTTTGTCTTGCTTTTTCTTTTTCAGGTATTTTCTCAAAATTTCCCAGAGAAAAATGCTGCACCAGAAATGTTCGAAAACCAAGCGGCAAAAATTGGAAAAACGGAAAAACAAAATGCGGCTCTATCGGGAAATATTTATTCGGTGTTTGTATGAAATACCTGATTGCAAGACGTCTTATTTCTGAAGCCATTCTGTGTTGATTATCATAGTTTCCTAAGTGCTCTATTGTTGAATTTGAAAAGACTATATCAAAATTGTTGTCGTCAAATTGAGATAAATCTCTTGCATCACCTTCTATTGAAATGAAATTTTTCGGAAGATTTTCTTCTTTTTTCAAATTTACCAGAGTAAATTCAAAATCTTCATTGTCAGCTATTCCCATCTGCTTCCAGTAGAGATAAGTTCCTCCGATATCAAGAATTCTGATTTTCCCTTTCAAATCAGAGATAAACTCTTTGAAAAATTCAAAACGTTTTCTCCTCATCTGATTTGAGAGAGAGTTTTCATTTTTTATGTCGACTAATTTGTACAGGATATTTTTCATAATTTTAATTATAAATTAAAACTTTTAAATTCTGTTTTATTTTATTACGATTCAACCATCCGGTGCAGAGATTTTACAAGAAATAATTACTATGTAAATTTTTGTAAATTATAGTTTTTCTGTTGAAATTGGTAGGAGAAAAAAGTTTTTACATATATATGAAGTATTGAAAGGTTATATATTATGAGTATTGAAGAATTGCGGTTAAAAAATCAAGGATTGGTCGAAACACAGCAGAGTTCCGGTGTGAAACCGAATAATGTTTCAACAGAAGAAGCTGATACTTCGGGATATATAATAGACGGCAGTTCTACAAGTACAGCATCTCAAACGGAGAGCACTGAGTTGGTCAGCGAAGATGATGCCATAGTAGGCGGAGAGCTGGATACTACTAATAATCCATTTTCAATGGTAGATGACAGCGCTATCAAAGCAGAATATATGAGCCTTGATACTGATAATAACGGTGTTCTTACAAAAGAAGAGTTGCTGTCATGGGATGGCATTATAGATGGTATAAACGGAACATTAGACAATCTTAAATCAGTTTTTGCCGGTTTAGGGTTGAAAGTAGATGATGCATCAGGCAGCACTTCTGCTCCTTCCGATGATGGTGAAGCTAATGCATCAACTGATGTTCCTGTTGAAAATACTCAACCTGCAGAATCAGGAGAAGAGATTATGCCTGATGCTGTGAAGATAGATGATTTGAAAGATGCTACTAAAGATGAATTTAAAGAAGTGGCAAAACAGTCTGAAGAATTGTGGAAAGAAATAGAAAACATTGGAATGAATGATGTTTTCAAACTTATAGATACTGATGAAGATGGCAAAGTAAGCGAAGAAGAGCTTCAGGCAATAGCTGAGCTTGATAGCGAAGATAATGAAGACGGCAAAGATTCAATATCAATAGACGATTTGAAAAAAGCAGTCGAAAATGACAAGGCAGCTAAAGCAGAAGAAGCTAAGGCACAAGAAACAGCTAAAGCAAAAGAAGAGGCAAACAAAACTGATACTCAGGCAGTCAAACAAAATACTTCTACTCCACGTAGCAGCGGAGTATCAGGAGGCGGCAGAACCGGCGGTGCATCAGGCGCAGGCGGCGGATCTTATGGCGGTGGCTCTTCAGGAGTGTCAGGTGCTTCAACATCAGACCTCCCGAAAGTTGAAACACTTGAAGAATTACAACAGCAAAAAACTCAGCTTGAAACAGAAATAGCAGATAAACAATCAGAGATGTCAGAAATAAGCGCCGGTACATCCGATAAAGTTTCAGCTGAAAAACAGGCGATGGAAGATGCCAAAAAAGATATGGAAGACGCCATCAAAAATGATGACAAAATAAATAAAGAAACAAAAGACGAATATCTTGAGCTGACTAATAATATAGAAAAAAACAATCAGGCTATTTCTGAAAACGAATCAGAAACAATGCAGACAGAAAGTTCTATATCTCAAACAGAGTCATCTATTTCGACTCTCGAAAGTTCATTAAATTCATTGAAATTAAGCGGAGAAGAAGATGATGAACAAAAGGCTAAAATTGAAGCCAGAAGAAGCGAGCTTGAGTCTCAAATTTCTGATAAGAAAGCCGAACTTGAAGATTTGAAAGCTAAAAAAGAAGAACTCGAAGCAGAAAAAACTGATTTAGAAAAGGAAAAAGCAGACCTTGATAAACAGAAAGCAGAATTGCAAAAAGAAATTCTTAAAAATGCTTCTCCTGAAACAAAGGCGGCTATAGAGACTTATAATGACAAACAAGAAGCTTTTGAGTCGGCAAAAACAGAAGCACTTTCAACTGCAAAAAGTGAGCTTGATACGAAAGTTAAAGAACTTTCTGAAGTTGAGCAGAAGATAAATGAAAAACAAGATCAGGAAGCAAAAGGACCTACTTTTGATTTTGAAGAAGGCGAATATTCTGAAGCAGAGATGGCTGCTTTTGAAGCAAACTGGGCAGAGAATAAGGAAAGATATGAAGCTGTTGCAGAAAAAACGGGTGTCCCCGCAGAGTTGATAGCTGCAATTCACTGGAGAGAAGGCAGCGGTAACTTTGATACATATCTCCATAATGGAGATCCTCTTGGTTCTCCGACGACACATGTCCCCGCAGGTATCTATTTTGATAACTGGGAAGAAGCGGCAATTGATGCCATAAGTTCTCACCGTGGCGATTCAACACTGACTGCTGACAGCACAGACCTTGATGCGATGGCTGACTTTGCAGAGAGATATAACGGTCTTGGATATAGAAATCGCGGAGTTCCTTCAGCTTATGTTTGGGCAGGTACAGACCAGTATACATCAGGAAAATTTGTAGCAGACGGTCAGTATGACCCGAATGCTGTAGACCAACAACTCGGAGTTATGTTGATGTTGAAACATATTATGTAATATATCTTAATGCTTTTCAAAAAAAATTCAATTTTTATCAAAAACAGCCGATATCATGCATAAAGGCTGTTTTTTGAAGAAAGAAGGTTTTTGCTATGTCTGATGTAGAAAGTGTAAGATTTTCAGGTATGTTCGGAGGATATTCGGATTATTCAACCGAAGAAGAATCAGATACGGAACAATATATGGAAGTAGTTATGTCTGATATGCTAAGGGCACAAGCTCTGGCAGCTTCTCAACAGTCAATGAATATAAATGGCTGGAGCGGACAGACAAATTCAAGAAATATGAATTTTAACTTTACTGAGAAGATGTCGGCAAGACAACAATCAGAGTTGGAACAGTTCAAATCAAATTATGCCCAAAATCAGGCAAGATACGAATCCGTTGCACAAAAAACAGGTATTCCTCCTGAGCTGATAGCAGCAATTCATTGGAGAGAATCAAGCGGGAATTTTGGTACTTATCTTCATAATGGAGATCCTCTTGGGTCTCCTACCGTGCATGTCCCTGCAGGAAAATTGTTTTATGATTGGGAAAGTGCGGCTGTTGATGCACTGAATTCTCACCGTGGAAATTCAACACTGACTGCTGATAGTACAGACCTTGATGCAATGGCAGAATTTGCAGAGCGATATAACGGGCTCGGGTATAGAAATAAGGGGTTACCATCACCTTATGTTTGGGCCGGCACTGATAAATATACATCAGGTAAATATGTTGCAGACGGTGTTTTTGACCCGAATTATGTTGACCAGCAGCTTGGTGTTATGCTGATGATTAAGAGCATTGCATAACTTATTTCGATACACTTTTTATAAGATTTTTTGCCAAATTTACAGCTTCTTCAAATACCTGTTTATTCTCAAGCAAATCAGGCATGTCGAGATATGGTCTGACAATTTTTCTTGCATAAGAACCCATTGCGACCGCATCAGCGTTAACCCCGCAAAGATGTGCCAGTTCTGATGTTTTTGAGTTTGTACCTCCCGATAACATTATGAAAACAGGAAGTTTTGAGTTTTGTATGATTTCAGCAAATGCAACTGTCTGCAGAGTTGTTTTGTAGCTGTCATCACTTCCGCTCATCGGTTTTCCATCAGTTTGGATAATTGTTGAGAAAGGCGGTCTTTTTGATATGAGTCTTTGCAGCCTTTTAATAATTTTTTCATCGCCTATTTCATTTCTGTTCTGGCAAATGCTCAAAATTCCATCGAAGCTGGAATTTAGCTCTTCCCATTTTTTCTCTATTTCTTCTTCATCTTCGCCTGATATATGGAGTTCTATGCAGCTTATGCCGAGAGAAATCAATTCAGGAAGAATTTTTTGAAGATTTATATCTTCAGAATGCATAGAGATTGCTTGTGAGGGGCATATTTCAAAACATTTTTTGCATCCGATGCAGTTTTTTGTGACTATCGAACAAAATCCGTCTTGTTTTTTGATGGCATTCTGCGGGCATATTTGAAGGCATCTTTGGCAATTTGTGCAGATATTCCGGGAGATATAGGCTTTAGAAATATGCTGATTATCTTTTATTCCGACGCTTATACAAAAATGATAGTCACCCTGTTTTTCTTTTGCTATTGAATAGTCCAGCCCTTGTTTGGCTGATTGCAGAATTTCTTTTTTTGCACACAGGTCAAAAAAACGGCATCCTGCTTTTGCATAGATTGCAATGAGTTTTTTGATTTCTTCTTCATTTTCGTTAGCTGCTGCACACACAAGTTTGAAGCATTTTTTTGTTTTAAGAAGGTCATATAGGGTCATATTAAACACATCCCGCACAGCATAATGAAGACAGAGGTTTGTCCGTATCATAGTTTTTGTTGTAAGTTTTGTTCAGGTAGTTGCAAATATCTTCTGTTCTCAAATTTCCTTCACCACGGCCTATCCCTCTGACAGAGGCATCGAGTATCAGGTTTCTTGAAGTTTTCATTCTGTTGAGGAAGCTTTTTGCTTTTTGAAAAACAGGCATGGCGTTTCCATGCAGATGCAGACCGAGGTTAACTGATTGAGGGAGCTTTTTATCAAATAAGTCTCCAACATACAAAATTTGTTCTTCTTCAAGAATTCCCAAACTATCAACGATATATACGGCTTTAGTGTCGAGTTCTTTAATTTCATAGAGCAGACTGTCTAGTTCTGTCTGATTATATTCACTGATTACCATAGGTTGCAGGTAGAGATTGAATCCTTTTTTTTGAATTTGTTCGGAAAACTCAATGGCATGTTTTTTATCTTTCTTGTGGAAGGCGACTCTTATGCCTGATATAAAGTCATCTTTGCTGTGTTTAGGTATGTTATCGGGGTTATATTCGCCGTAGTTTATCATAAGGACAAATTCAGCTTTTTGGGATATGCCTGATGCTTTGAACAGAGAGTTTGGAGTATTGAGTGCATCAAAAATGGAGGAGTTCTCTGGTAAACCGTTGAGTTCGCTCAGATAGCCGCATTCTATAATTTCTATTCCCGATTTTTGCAGCATGCTGATTGTTGATATGATTTCGTTGTTCTTAAATTGCCAGTTGTTTTTATAACCGCCGTCTCTAAGAGTACAGTCAAGGATTTTCAAACCTGTCATAAGTTGTTTCTTTCAAGTGATTTACTTATAAAAATTTTATCATGAATTTGTATTTGAAATTGTTTTGCCTTAACAAAATATAAAATAATCAAGAGTTGTTTATATCCGTTGTTCTAGTTCAAGAAGAAAAGATTTGATATCCAATCCTCCGGCATATCCTGTGAGAGTACCGCTTGAAGAGATTACCCTGTGGCAGGGGATGATTATCGGAATAGGGTTTTTGTTGTTTGCCATGCCGACAGCTCGGTAAGCTTTCGGGTGGTTTATTTGTTCTGCAATTTCTTTATAACTTCTTGTTTCTCCATAAGGAATTTTTTCAAGCGCTTTCCATACTTTTTGCAAAAATTCAGTACCATCTGGAGCAAGAGGGATAGAGAAGCATGTTCTTTCTTTTGCAAAGTATTCTGCTAGCTGGCGGCAGGTTTTTTGCAGGATTGGAGTTTCTTTTTGAATACAGTTTTTTTTGTCGAAGTTTTTTCCCTGGTTTTCAAAGATAATGTTTGTGATTTTTGAATTTTCTTCAACAATGGTAAGTTCGCCTATTGGTGTTTGACAGCAGGAAATATATTTCATTTATTACCTCCGAATTTTATCATATTTATTTTAGCAAAAATTTTTTATGTTATGTTTTATACCTGTAGAGAGGATATTTTGATGGCAGTAAATTTTTCTGAGACGAACATTTCTTTCGGAAGTCTGAAAGCTCAAAAGAGTTTGGGCGAAAAGATGATGAAAGAGTATAGAAGAAATTATCCTCAGTATTTTCATTCAAATACTCTGGTTAAGTCATTTATCACCAGACATAACGGTGATAGAGCTTTTAAGCCGGTTAATAAAAATCTCCAATCTCTTGCAGACAGATACAATGAAGAAATAGACAATGTCCGCAAGAAGTATGGCGGAAATTATGACTCTTGGGGTAGTTTTATTGATGATTTAAAGAGGGCTGTTTTGTCTGAAAATGCGGCAAATTGCGGTGAACAGGCTTTTCTTATGCAGGATGTTTTTTTGAAAAACGGAGAGGAAGCTCACAATGTGTGTATGACTTTTTACACAAAGAAAGATAAGATTTATGGCAATCATTCATTCGTTGTCAGCGGATTAAGCAGGAATGCAGATATAGCAAACCCGAAAACCTGGGGAAATGAAGCTGTTGTGACAGACCCCTGGAGTAATGTTGTTTTGGGAGCCAGAGAGGCGATAGATTATTTCAGGAAAATTTTGGGTTTTAATCCGAAATATCACAGAGAAACTTTTGAACAAATCGATAAGATTGATGTACGAAACTATTTAGAATATCAAAAAGAGCTAAGAAGTATTGAATTGTGGGCGCAGATGAAGCAGCGTAAAAAATCGGAATTGTGAGAACCTGCGAGAAGACAAGAAAAAATCGGAATGACAGGATTTCCCTGAATCATAGGCGAAGAATGAGCCGTAGGAGTCAGGGTCAGAATTGCAGATTTTTAGCGAAAGCGTAAAAAATCGGAATTGTGAGAACCTGCGAGAAGACAACAAAAAATCGGAATGACAGGATTTCCCTGAATCATAGGCGAAGAATGAGCCGTAGGAGTCAGGGTCAGAATTGCAGATTTTTAGCGAAAGCGTAAAAAATCGGAATTGTGAGAACCTGCGAGAAGACAACAAAAAATCGGAATGACAGGATTTGAACCTGCGACCCCCGCGACCCGAACACGGTGCGCTACCAAACTGCGCTACATTCCGAAGTTGTTTTTTTATAAAAATCGGAACGACAGGATTTGAACCTGCGACCCCTACCACCCCAAGGTAGTGCGCTACCAAGCTGCGCTACGTCCCGATTGATATAAAAAAGTTTAGCATTGACAAAATGGTTTTTCAATAGGTTTTGTCAGGAACTTATATAGCAAATTCTACAGATACTATTAAAAGTCTGTCATTCTGAGGACTTTGCTCCGAAGAATCCTTTTTGTTCAGATACTTCGCTAACGCTCAGTATGATGTTGTTTTGGAAATTTTTGGAGGAATTTACATAAATCCCTTTTGTCATGCGTTTTTTTAGCAAACTTTTATGTGATTAGAAAACAAAAGAGGTTTTTGCCCATCGTAAGCTTCTATTCTGTAGGAGCCTTTTTCTGCTATTTGCATTTTCAATTCTTTTTTCTTTTCTTCTTTTATTACTTCTCCGTTGCAAATAACTCTCAAGTTTGCTTTCTTTGGTAATTTGATAAGGAGTTCGAGATTATTTTTCAGTTCAATTTTTTGTCCTGCATGAGCTTGTGTCTCTCCGTTCGAGATAAAAAACTCCGCTGTGTGTTTTGTCAGTGTTCTGTTCAGGATAATATTTTCACCGTTTTTGAGGGCGTTCAGTATTTGTTCTCTTGCCTCTTCATAATTCTCTGATAACGGTTTATCAAACAGCAAAAGATTTACTACTGATTTGAACATGGAATAATATGAAAAAACTTTCAAAAGATTTATGATGGGAGCTTTGGCACAAAAGGCATGGACATCTGAACCGCCTATAGCAGGTATTGTTTTTTCTGATTCCTGGCTCAGTTTGTCCCACCATGAGAGGACATCTTTTGTCGGACCTTTGATATTTCTGTTTTTGAATAATATGGATAGTGCAATAGTTTTGATATTCATATTATCTACCCAGTCAGACATATAATTCCAGATTTCAAGTCCGCCGAAGTCTTTGATGGTCCAATCATCCCATCTGAGAGCAGGCCATGGGTTTTTTCTGTTTGTTTGTTCATCGGGATGAGCGATAAAACCGAAACCGCCCTGCGCTTTTACTGCATTTACATAGTCCTGCGGAGGTTGGTTCTGGGTTATTTCTTCTTTTATATTAAGAGCAAGATAATGATTCCCTTTATCAGGGCTGATTTCATCACCGACTATGACGGCTATTCCGTCATGGTATCCTTCATAATTCTTACCGGCAAGTGTGTTGTGGTCTGTGATGACTATCCATTTTAAACCTGCTTTTTTTGCCTCTTTGATTATGAAAGGGATGTCTCCCGTTCCGTCAGAAAAAGTTGAGTGTATATGAATTGCTCCAGGATATATATTTGTCATTTATAGCTCCTTTAACTCATCCAGAATAGCTTTGCCAGAGCTTGTGCCAAGTCTGTCCGCTCCTGCTTCTATTAATGCCATAGCTTGTTTTAGAGTTTTTATTCCTCCGCTTGCTTTGACTCTCAATCCATGCGGTTTTACGATTTCGGACATAAGTTTTATATCTTCGGCTTTTGCGCCGATTCCGTTTTTGACAAAACCGGTTGATGTTTTGACAAAATCGGCATGCGCATCAATGCATAGTTCGCAAGCTTTTTTGATTTCTTCTTTTGTGAGAAGATCTGTTTCAATTATTACCTTGAGGATTTTGTCTTCTGATACCGTTTTTACTGTTTTGATATCTTTTTTCACAAAATCATAGTCTTTTGACTTCAGAGAACCGATATTCAAAACCATATCAATTTCATCTGCTCCGTCTTCGATAGCTTTTTGGGCTTCGAGAGCTTTTGTTTCACTCAGGTTTGCTCCGAGAGGAAACCCAACAACAGTGACAATTTTGGTATTAGTACCTTTAAAAAATTTTTTTGCTTTTTTTACATGAACAGGGTTGATGCAGACACCAAGTACTTCGTATTCTTTTGAAATTTCGAAGAATTTTTCAAGTTTTTCATCATCCGCATCAGGAGAGAGGAGGGTGTTTTCTATATAATTTTTCAGTTCAATCATGGCAGGCTCTCTATAAACTTCTTGCATAAGAGATAATAGCATAAAAAAAAGAGTCCCAGGTAGGACTCCAAATAGGTTTTAATTAAGAAGAGAGCTTTCTATTTGTATATATAACAACGTATTTTCCTTTGAAAAATTGCTTAATTTATTAGAATAAGATTAATTTATGTAAAGAAAAACAAAAAAATTAAAGAATAAAAAATTACTGACGATAAATTTTTTGTGATATTATAAACTTTACAACCGATAAAGGCTTCAAAAATAAAATCTTTGTGAGATAATTGGTTGGTATGTTGAAATAGAAAAATAAGGAGACATCTCATCAGTAACAATAAATTTCAGGGCTCAAAATCTCAGCCTGTGCCGATAAACAACTACATTAGAGCAAAAGAAGTCAGATTAATTGACAGCGACGGAACCAATCATGGAGTTGTACCCACCTCAAGAGCTCTCAAGATGGCAGAAGAAGCAGACTTGGATCTTGTGGTAATCAGTCCTAATCAAGAACCCCCTGTAGCAAAGATTATGGACTACGGCAAATATAAATTCGAGGCAGAAAAAAAAGCAAAAGAAGCCAAGAAAAAGCAACATACCGTTGAGCTCAAAGAAGTTAAGATGAGATATAAAATTGACATCCACGACTACAACGTTCGTATTAAAAATACAAAAAAATTTATAGAAGCTGGAAATAAAGTTAAGGTCGTGATAATGTTAAGAGGTCGCGAAATGCAGCATAAGGCTCTTGCATTTGAGTTGATGGAACGTTTCAAAAACGATATCAGTGAATTCAAATGTACAATTGAAAAAGAACCTGGCATGGAGGGCAGCAATCTGGTTATGATATTAACCCCTTAAGGCAATAAAAATCAATTTTTATAATAGGAGAAAATAAAATGCCAAAGATGAAAACACACCGCGCCGGTGCTAAGAGATATAAAGTTACGGCAAGCGGTAAAATATTAAGAAGAAAAGCCGGAAGAAAACACCTTCTTCAACATAAATCACCTGCAAGAAAGAACAGATTGGCAGGCATGACAGAAGTTTTTGAAGGCAATCTCGATAAAATAAAAGCAGAATTACCATATTTAAAATATTCTCGATAAGGAGTGAACTATAATGGCAAGAGTAAAACGCGGAAACGTCCTCCGCAACAGACATAAAAAAATCTTAAAACTGGCTAAAAGCTTCAAAGGAGCAAGAAGCAGAATATTCAAGGTAGCAAACATCGCTGTTATGAAAGCTTTGTGCTATCAATACAGAGACAGACGCACCAAAAAAAGAAATATGCGTCGTCTGTGGATTGTTAGAATCAATGCTGCCGCAAGAATGCATGGCATGAACTACAGCAAGTTGATAAATGCTTTGAAAAAAGCACAAATTGTTATCAACCGCAAAATGTTAGCTGATGTTGCAGTGAGAGATTTTTCAGCTTTCGGTAAAATTGTTGAAGCTGCAAAAGCATCTGCATAGAAATAAAAAACTTTTCAAGAACAGCCCTTACGTATTACAATATACTTAAGGGCTTTTTGTATGATATTTCCGGAGTAAGTTTATGTTTAAGAGTTCGAAAAATGAGTATGCTGTAAAGACATGTCCGACTGATGAACCCGAGTTTTTGGAAGAACTCTTGAACTCGATGTCCGAAAAAGGATGGGAACTCTATACTCTTCATGAGGCTGACGGCAGAAACGGTGATGTTGTCTATAACTGCATTTTTTATCGGGATAAGGAAGAAGACTCTGAGTCTGATGAGAAGGATGATGAAATAGTTGATGTTGATGATTTTCGCTCAAAAATGGAGAAAATTTTTGAGAAAAATCCATATATAGAATGCAAAGAGGTTCAGGAGAAAATAAAAGAACGCCGTATCCGCATAAAAGAAATTAAGGCATGCCTTGACTCGACGGCAATTGATGAAGATGACCGTATTGCTTTGAACTCTGAGATGTCAGCTGCCATGAAAGACCTCGAAGAGTTGAGAAACAAACTTGCAGAAACAATATCTCCTCAAAAATTTTATGAAGAAATAGGTGTTAATAAAATAACAATCAAACTAAGCGATGAGCTTCTTGATATGGTCAATCCCGATAATGGAGCAGAGTTGGTTTCTCTCAGTGTAAAATTGCGTCAGGATTTGACTCAAAAACTAGGGTATGTTATCCCCAGTGTTTATTTCAAACCTGATGATACGCTTGAGTCTTGCGAGTATAAAATTCTTATCAGAGATATAGAAGTTCTCAAATCAAATGTCTATCCGGAATACTCTATGTTTTATAAGGATGAAATATCCTTGAGCCGTAAACCATCTTCTACTATAGAAGGTTTTGACTTTGTCAGCGGGCGGGAAATTTTGTGGATAGACAATTCAAAAACAAAAAAATTCTGGGAAAAGGGGTTTTCTGCTGCTGAGGTGATTGCCAAAAATCTTGAGTATATAGTATGCCGCTATGTCGATGAGATATTTGATTACAGCGATGTGAACAGATTTGTTGAGATTGCAGGTTCTGAAAACCTTTATCTTGTTGAGAATATTATGCCTGATTTTCTCTCTGTCGGCGAATTGAGATATATTCTTGCTTCATTAATAAGAGAAAAAGTACCTGTTCGTGATGTTGTTTATATTTTCGAAAAAATAAATGATTTTTCTGTTGATGCGCTCAAAGATGATTTGCTTGAGAAATTGAGAATTTCTCTTTCAAGGCAGATTTGTCAGAGTGTTGCTGATGAAAATCATATAATCTATGGGGTTACACTCAGTGAAAAGATTACCGGCAAACTTATGGAATATTTATGCTCACAAAAGAAAACTCTTACTATCAGCGGGGCATTTATTCAGAAAGTGGCGAAAAATTTGAATAAAATTATAGAAAATTCTGATATTAACTCTGAGTTTATCGTTCTTGTAGTTCCTCTCGAGCTGAGGCATTTTATATTTCAGATTTTTGAACAAATAAGACCAAATCTCTCCGTAATAGCAAAAGAAGAGATTACATCAGAGTTTGTCCTTGAGAATGTCGGCGAAGTTGATATTTAACCTTTCAAAATCCGAGAACCTCTCTCTGTCATGCTTTTTGCATGAATAATAGTATGTTTAGAGGATGAATACCTCCTGTTCCATGGTGTAATCTTTATATAGACATCGAAGAGATATTTGATGTCCTTGGGCAAGAGGTTTTATGGGTGAAAAAGTTTAAATTTCGATTAGAAAACGTTTTGGAACTCAGAACAAAAACTCTTGAAGACAGGCAGCTTGAGATGGCTGCTATCCAAGCCAGATTGAATGATGCGAACAACAAGCTTGATTCTTTGGAGCAAAGCAGGTTGCAAGCAAAAAGAGATTTGGAAAATATACTTGGTGCAGGAGAAAATATAGAATTTATCAGGGTTAAGAACTATCAGGATTATATAGCAAAACTTGATGATGATATATCTATCCAGCATAAAGTGATTGCCGATATAGAAAATGAGCTTGAGCTGAAGCAGGAGGAAGTCAGAGAAGCTCTCAAGGCAAAAAAAATGCTTGAAAAATTGAAAGAAAAGGAATATAAGGCTTTTTTGAAAGATTTTGAGCAAAGAGAAGCAAAGGAATTGGACGATATAGCACTTACAAGGTATAGAGGACCGGGGGTTTAGATGAGCGTATTAAGCGAAAGCAATATTTTAGATTTAAGCTTTAAAGCATTCAGCTCTCAAGAAGATAATTCATCAAAGAATTTCAGCTATGATGATTATGAAAATATTACAAATCAGTTCTCAAGTGTTCTGACACAACAGGTGAACTATGAACCCAAAACAAACTCTTCTTCATCAAATGATTATGTCTATAAAGATGAGTCTTTTGACGGCGGCAATACAAAGAATGATATAACTGAAAAATCAGATGAGCTTAATACAACAAAAGAAAAAGACAGAAGCAAGTTTACTGACAGACGTGAAATTTTTTCTAAAGAACATCACCATGACATCAGAAGACAATCTTCAAGAGATGTTGTATCTCCTGCATCTGAACATATAAACTTTAGAGATAAGGTAGAGCAGCTTGCTTATTCATCGAAGGATATTTCTCAAATTCTCGGCGACAAACAGCTTTCTCATATTGATACCGCAAAACAAAAAACAAAACTTCAAAAAATTCTTGAACAGACAGATGTTCAAACAGGTATTCCTCAAAAAAACGGTATTGATAAATCACAATTGCAAACTGATTTGGCAAGCAGACTTGGGGAATTGCATGGAAAGACTCAAAAAACAGACAGCGTAAATTCATTGAAAGAAAAACTTGAAAATCTGGTCAAGAGTATTTCTGATAAAAATCAAAAACAACCAGAAATACAAAATTTATCAAAACAAACAAAACAGGAACAACAACCTGATATCCAAGCTGCAAAAGAAAGTGTTTTGCAGAAAAATGAACTTCTGAAAACACCATCGGATAAGTTAACCGAGTCTTTGGTTGATTTGAATGTTGAAGATATAAAAACTTCCAAACAGGATACGTCAAAATCTCTGAAAGGTCAGCTCAATGAGCTGGCAGCACGGGCTTCGATTAAAGAAGCTGATACTTCAAATAACGGTGAAAATTCTTTAATGAACCAGCATCAGGAGTCTCATGATGGAATGAATTCTGCTCTGAATTCTCTAAATTCACTTTTGTCAAATAACAGTTCGACATCTAAAGCAGACGGAGTAAATAATACGGAATTTAACAGACTTTTGAATTCTATGGAACAGCAACATAATGCCGATGTTGATGTTCTCAATCAGGTTGTAAACAACATGAAACACAGCATGACATCAATAAACGGCAAAAATTCAATATCAATGATTTTGAATCCTCAAAGTCTTGGCAGGGTGAATATAGATTTGGTTTCGCAAAACGGAATTTTGTCGGCTGAAATAAGAACAGAAAACGAACAGACAAAAGAACTTTTGACAAGAAATATAGACTCACTAAAGCAATCTCTGCAAGAACAGGGAATAACAGTGGGCAATGTGATTGTAAAATCACAGGAATCAACTCTGTCGAATAACAATTTTTCAAAAGATTTTCCGCATGAAAATATGCAGGGGGTTGACTTTGGCGATAACAATAAAACAGGATCCCAGAGCAGAAACTCTGAACATGAAGCGCAGTCAAATTATGAACATGATTTGCTGCAGGAAGAACACCATGACACAAAATCAACAAAGAGTGTTCACAACGGACTGGTAGATTATACAATTTAGAAGATAAAAACGGGGAGCGTTAAAATGCAGTCATCATCAAGTATAGAAAATACACTGACAAATATTAAAAACAACACGGCAAAGGTTAATGCCGAGAATGCGAAAAATAATGTCGGGCGCACCGAGCTTGACCAGAATGCTTTTTTGCAGCTTTTGATGGTACAGCTGCAGAATCAGGATCCGATGAATCCTACTGATAATCAGGAGTTTATTGCTCAACAGGCACAGTTTACACAGGTTACCGAGCTTCAGAAACTGAATGAAACGCTGACTGCATCAAATTCACTGCTTCAGGCAAGTTCTCTGATAGGTAAAGAAGTTACACTGATTGACCCTAATAATACATCACAGAGAATTACCGGAATAGTTGAAGGAGCTATCTATACAGGACAGGAGGCAGGTATTACTATTAACGGTAAAAATTATCCGCTTGGATTGATAGAATCTATCAAAGAACCCGGGGCAGATACAGGAACTGATAATTCTGCCGGCGGTGACGGCACAGAGTCTGTAGCTGATGCCGATAATAAGGAAAATACAGAAAAAGTTTAGAGAAAAATTTCAAAAGAATAATATAAATAAGGAAAATTTAATCAGTCAATAAAAATATAGCAGGAGGAAAAAATTATATGACACAGGGGTTTTACACATCCATAAGCGGAATGAACACAGCGCAGGACAAAATTAATGTTATAGCTGACAACATCGCAAATATGAATACGGTTGCATTTAAACAGTCAAATGTAACTTTCCAGAATGTGTTTTCAAGAACAATTTCAAACGGAAGTTCCCCGCTTGAAAATATAGGCGGAACAAACCCGATGCAGGTAGGTTTCGGTACAAAACTCGCATCGATTACAAGAAACTTCAGCGATGGTACTTTCCAGTCAACAGGTATTGATACAAATCTTTATTTTGAAGGTAACGGATTTTTTACTGTCTTGGATGAAAACAATCAGGTAATGCTTTCAAGAGCCGGTGATTTTACAAGAGATGCCGAAGGATGCCTTGTCACACAGGAAGGTTTCAGAGTTCTCGGGATGTCTTCTCCTTTCAGCAAAAATCCAAGCACTACTCCTATCAAAATTCCTCCTACATTGAATATGTTTACCACCGGTAATGAAAATATAGCAGGCATGGATATCAATTCTTTGAATAATTTTAACTATAAAGAAGGTAAAGTCGCAATTTCAGTAAACTGCGGTGATAACGGAGTTAAGAATGTAGAAGTTGATATCTCTGGTTCTTCTTCTTTGAATGATATAGCAAACAAAATAAATACCGCTTTAGAAGGAGCTTTAGGCGATAAGGGTGTTCAGATGGTCTTTGGAACAGGTGAGAATGCCGGAACAATTCAGATGGTTGTTGATACAACAGCTGCTTCAACTCCTGTGTCTATTGACTCTATGGGTTCTGTAGAAGGCGGCGAAGGAAGTGACTTCTTCTCTGAAATAGGGCTTTCTACTCAAATGGGAGAAGGTGACGCCAATGTTACATATACAAGTAATATTCTTGATTATAATGCAACAGTCGGTCCGGGGACTGAAACAGATGCTCCATCTACATTTGTTTCCATGAGTGTAAACGGAGATGGGTCTATAGTTGCAAAATATTCAAACGGTGACAGTTTGACCGTACAAAATGACGGAACAACAATTTCTTTGCTTTATAAAACAGCAGAAGGTGTAGATATTGCCGCAAATAAAATTCAAGTAAACGAAAATGTTATAGAAGCTGGTAATCTTCAACTGCAGCTTGCTACTGTCATTAATGAGCAAGGATTAACATCAGTAGGTGGTAATCTTTATGAAGTAGGCTTAAATGCAGGTGAACTTTCTTTTTCTTGTGGTGGTTCTAATGGTTTGGGAACAGTAGGGAATGCCGGTTTGGAATCATCAAACGTTGATTTATCAACACAATTTGCAGAGATGATTATTGCTCAAAGAAGTATTGAAGCAAACAGCCGTACGTTTGATACAGTAAACCAGGTTCTTCAGCGAATTGTACAGCTTGGAAGATAATTTTTTGAAATACACTTTTTTAATCACATACTAACCTTTCTTGACTCATTAGGGTGCTTGCAACAAGTACCCTTTTTTATGTTTAAATGTTATAATTTGAGGCGTTGAGGATTGTGACAAAAGTTTATGAGTAGCCAAAAAAAAATAAATATCCTGCTTATTCCGATTGACAATCGTCCTGTTTGTTATGATTTTGCTATTGCTATGTGTTTGATAGCCGGAGATATAAATCTTTTTATCCCTCCAAGAGAAATGATGGGGTCTCTCACCTCTTATGCCGATATAAATTCTATTTTTAGATGGGTAAAAAATCTTGATGTAAAAATTGATTATGCAATCTGCTGTCTTGATACAATAGCTTACGGCGGTCTTATCGCTTCGAGAAGGGTTGAAACCTCTGAGGAAGAAATTCTCAAACATGTTGATGATTTTCTTTCTTTGCTGGGAGAAAAATGTTCAAAAATTTATGCTTTTTCAAGTATTATGAGGATTTCAAACAACAACATCAACGAGGAGGAAAAAGAATACTGGAATAAGTATGGAAAACAGATTTTTGATTATTCATACAACTGTCATAAAAATGGAACACCACCCGTTCATACTATTCCGGAGGATATATTAGAGGATTATCTCAACACAAGAAAACGCAATTTTTCCATAAACAAACACTATCTTTCATCTGGTTTTGACTTTCTTGTTTTCTCAAGGGATGATACATCAAAATACGGATTGAATGTCAAAGAAGGTGAAGATTTACAGAGATTAATCAATGAGAGGCAGAATGCTGCGATGGTTTTATCAGGTGCTGATGAAATTTGGAGCGGATTGATTGCACGGGCTTATTCTGATTTTCATCAGAAACGGGTGTCTTTCAATACTGTTTATAATCATCCTAATGCTGCTTCGGTTGTTACAAGATATGATGGCGTAAGTATCAGAGAAACTTTTTGTTCATATCTTAATATGACTAATTCATCAGAATCAGAAGACGGAGATATTTCTCTTGTGGTAAATGCACCGTTGAAAATACAGGATGACCTTGCTCTTGGAATTTTTGAAGACGAGAATTTCTCTCATATATTTAACTTTGATAAATCAAAAAATTATGCGGTAGCTGATGTAAGATATGCAAACGGAGCTGATGATGAATTTGTTTCTGAATGCATAGTTGATGAACCTGCTGATATAAAACATTTCTTCGGGTACTCAGGGTGGAATACAACAGCAAATGCGATGGGCTCGTTGATGTCTGTCGCTGTCATAAAATTTATTGCTGAGAGAAAGGGTTATTTTGATGAAAATAAATTCAAGGAGCTTATGTTTGTCAGATTTATAGATGATTGGGCTTATCAGGCAAACATAAGACAGATGCTGCGATGTGGAGATAAACGTTCATGTAGTGAGTTATTTGAGCCTTATATCATAAAAATTGCACATTTCCTCGGGATGAGAGAACCTGATACGGCTTTTTATTTTCCATGGAACAGGACATTTGAGATTGGAATTGTTTTGAAATAGAATAAGAAATAAAAAAGAGAGTTTTAGAATAATGAATTATTTAGTCAAATATTTATTGCACATAGTTTACAGCTGTTTTCTTATTATATTTGCGCTGCTGTTGCTGCCCGTTATAGTTATTGCATTGATAATTGTCCCGAAATTTCGTGCAGGTTTTTTCCAAAAGCTCGGGTTTTATTATTTGAATTTACCTCAGAAGAAAAAGACCATATGGATTCATGCCGTCTCAGTCGGGGAAGTAAATGCGGTTGAATCTTTGGTCAAAGAGACAAAATCAAAATTTCAAGAATGCAATGTTGTTATTTCAACTGTTACTAAAACAGGACATGAGGTGGCAAAGAAAAAACTGTCTGATGTTGTTGATGCGATAGTGTATTTTCCTTTTGATTTTAATTTCTCCGTTTTTTCTGCCCTGACTGCGATAAGACCGTCGCTTGTTGTAATAGCTGAAACTGAGATATGGCCGAATTTTTCTTTTATGGTAAATGCAAAAAAAATTCCTTTGATGATTGTGAACGGACGAATTTCTCCTCATTCTTACAGAGGGTACAGGAAGTTTTCTTTCTTTTTTAGGGATATTCTTTCCAATTATTCATCAATTCTTATGCAGACAGAATCAGATAAAGAACGAATTATAGATATCGGGGCGCCTGAAGAGAAAGTTGAAGTGATGGGAAATTTGAAATTCAATTTTTCAAATATCCTTGATAAGGAGAAAATTGCAGCTTTCAGACAAGAGCTTCATCTTGTTGATAAAAAGTTAATGATAGCCGGCAGCACGCATAAAGGAGAGGATGAGGTTGTCCTTGATGTATTTGCTTCGTTGAGAGAAGAAATTCCGAGTTTGAAACTTCTTTTGGCGCCGCGTCATCCGGAACGATTTTTGCAGGTAGAGGATCTTGTTGCCCAGCTTGGAATAAGCTATGGCTTTCGAAGTAAGAATGATACATTTGAAAATAAGGATATAATACTTCTTGATACTGTCGGAGAACTTGGAAAGATGTATTCTCTGTGTGAGATAGCTTTTATCGGAGGCAGTTTTTCGAATACCGGAGGTCACAATCCTCTTGAAGCTTCCATATACAACAAACCCGTAATAAGCGGACCTGATGTGTTTAATTTTAAAGATATTTATCAAATACTTACTGCGGATGGTGCTGCTTGTATTGTCGGTGATAAGAAAGAATTTTATAATAAAGCGCTTGAGCTTTTATCAAATAAGATTGTTTACAGACAAGCATGCGACAGCTGCAAAATGGTTTTTGATAAAAATACGGGAGCTCTTGAGTATGCTCTTAATAAGATGGAAATGTTTTTATAACTCCAACAATTTTGCGTTTTTGCATCCGCTGTAAAGCTGCCGTCCGACTTCTTCAAACAGTTGAGGGTTTTTGCTTGCATAAAATTCTGTTTCATATGGAGTGTTGTTGTTCAGCAGGTTTTGTTTTGTGAGATTTTCTTTTACGCTTTTTGCTACAACCAATGCAGGATTAATGATTATTATCCTGTGATTTGTTATTTCATGAATCATGGATTCAAGAATCGGGTAGTGGGTGCATCCTAGTACAATTGCCTGAATATCCTGTTTGAGAAGAGGTTCTATATATGACTTAAGCAAAACAAAACACTCCTGAGAGTCAGATTGGTTCGCTTCAATCAGCTCAACCAGCCCCGGACAGGGTTGTTGTATTACTTCTGTTTTGTTGTTTATTTTTTCAATAGAATTTTTGTAGGCGGATGTTTTTATTGTAGCTGCGGTAGCTATTATTCCAACTTTTTTGAAGTTAAGATTTGCGACATATTTTGATGTCGGTTCTATCATTCCGAAAATTTCGAAAGGATAAGATTTTGTCAGGTTTGGGAGCACAGCGGCAGAACTTGTATTGCATGCTGATATGGCAGCTTTTATATTTCTTGTTTCAAAATAGTCAAGTATTTCTATACAGAAAGACATAAGCTGGGAAGGGGTTTTATCCCCGTAGGGCATTCTTTTTGTGTCCCCGAAGTAGATAAATGATTCGTTTGGCAGTATTCTCTTTAGTTCTTTTAGCACGCTCAGGCCGCCGCTGCCGGAGTCATAAACCCCAATAGGTGATTGATTATTTTGATTGCTGCTCATACATCATTCCCAAATATAATAAAATACCATCGCCTATTGCTTTAACTGTTTTCTTTTGTCTTTTTGAAGATTGCATATCTTTTCTTTCGTCAGGATTTGAAATGTATCCGACTTCGACAAGAATTGAAGGAGCTTTTGTATGGTTGATGACATAAAATCTTGCTGTTTGCAAACCTCTATCAGGGCTATCTACGCTCAGTGTCAGGTAATTATGGACAATCTGGGCGAGAGATTTGCTCTGAGGCTGATACCAGTAAGTTTCAAGACCTTTAACATCCGAACGTGTAAAGGAGTTGATGTGTATACTGACAAAAGCGTTCGGATTTATTTCATTTGAAATTTCGCTTCTTCTTTGAAGAGAAAGCGTTTCATCCTTATCTCTTGTCATAATTACTTTAACACCGTTCTTTTGGAGATAATCTCTAAGTTTTTGAGATAATTCAAGAGTAAGGTCTTTTTCGTTGACATTATCTCTTATTGCCCCGTAATCAGAACCTCCGTGACCTGCATCAATTACGACGGTAGTTCCTTTTTTGATGATGACTGTTCCCTGTTTTTGGACATTTTCTTTCAGGAATATTGTCAGTTCTTTCCCGTCAGGCTTCAGTTCTATGGTCGCTTTAGCAGATGGATTAATCGGGATAGAGAAGATTTGTCCGTTTTTTGTGCCTTCAATAGGAGTTGCCGTAATTTTTCTGAATTGTTTTGTCTGAGCAAATGCTGAGAGTATTTGCTCATTTGGTGATGTGAGATTGTAGAATTTCAGTTTTATTTCATCTTTTGTTTTAGAAATTGAGTGGTGGATAGCTTTATCAAATTTAAGGATTAATTTTGACGAATAGTTATTGAGGTTTATTGATTGTACTTCTGTAAGAGCAGAAACAGGAGCGTTGACTATATTTGATTTTTGTATGGTCAAAGTTTCTGCATTTGGGGATATAATTGCGTTGTATGCTCCAAAGTTTGATGTTTCCACAACTGCTCTTGCCGTTTGAGCATCGAAAGCACCAAAACGTACTTTATCTCCGTTTGGCAGGGTTATTGTTTTGTTTAAGTCAGGTTTTTGTACTTTGCTTAAGGGCATATCAATGACAAATCTGTTTGGAGCTGATAATACAAACGGAGAGGCTACGGAAATAATGCCCTTTCCTTTTATGACAACTTTATCCTGAATGGCTTCTATGTCCATAATTGTATATCTGGCAAGAAATTCTTCCGAAATAGGAATTTGTACCCAGCCAGGCTCAGGTGTCGCAGATGGTTTTGAAACATTCAGACTTTGAGGTTTGTTTGTTGTTGATTTAGTTTTACCGTCATCAACTATTACATTCAGGTTTGTATAGAAGGCGGTGTAGTCGACATTTGATTTTATATCAGGAGAAGATTGGTCTTCTTTGAAGATAAAAAAGCTATGGTCATAGTCATCTTTTTTGCTTCCGAGGTTGAAAGATATAGAGTTGCTTTTTACTGTCGGAGTGATTAATTTTGCCGATTCATCATCCTTGCAATAGAAGACTATTCTGACGACGTAGGGAGCTGTTGAAAATTGTGCGACTCTGACTTCTGTAACATTAGGATTGTTTAAAACAGCGGAGTTTTTGGGGTCAATGAGCTTTGCGTCATATATATCATATATTACCCGAAGAGGGCTGGAAAGGACGTGTCTTGAGAGTTTTATGTTTTGATACGTAGGATTTGTTCCCTGAATTAAGAGATTTTGCTGGGTACTGTCTATGCTAAGTGATTTTATAGAAAAACTCTCGGCAAGGGCTGTTGTCGATAACATAAGACAAACAAGAAATGAGAAAATAATTCGTCCCCAACTCAAATTCATAATACTACCTTCGACTACTAACTTATATTATAATAATGATAATCTAAAAAAAGATTTCAGGACAAGTTTTTTGTTTTTTACAAAAAATACAAGAGGGCAAATATGGATACACAACACTATAAAAGAAAACGCTGGTATGATAAATATCCGAAAATTATTAAGATACTGGAACTTCTACATCAGTATTCAGAGTCGGACAGGGAAATATTATTGAGGAATGTCATAGAAACGGCGAATATAATCAAAAAAAATCGTGTAGAATATGAACTTGTCAGTCTTGGAGTGGAGAAAGTAGCAGGGTTGTATCATTCACAGAATAAGAACAGATGGTATGACAGGAGTCCGTCATTAACAATGGCAATGAATGTTCTGACTGCTATGAATGAGGAAGATTTTTTGAATGTGGTAGATACGCTGTTTTTAATATTGTTTCATGATGAGATAAAAAATATTTGACCTGCGTAATGCTTTAGTTTAATATTCTATTGTTAAATACAACTTATCAAGAGTGTACGCTCTACGTACAAAAGGCAGAGGGAACGGCCCTATGACGCCCGGCAACCTGTAAGATTAAAAATATCGCACAAGGTGCTAATTCCGACGAAGCAACCCTTCGTAAGATAAGTTGGTGAAATAAGAATACTTATAAACCAACAACTCTATACTTGATAAGTGTATGGGGTTATTTTTTTATTCAATAAAAGGAGAAAATTTGAAATGGTATCAAAAAGATTTTTCTTTACATCGGAATCTGTAACGGAAGGGCATCCTGATAAGGTTTGCGACCAGATTTCAGATGCAATTTTGGATGCTTTTTTGCTAAAAGATCCAAAATCAAGAGTCGCCGCAGAAACTTCCTGCACAACAGGAATGGTTCTTGTGAGCGGAGAGATTACATCTGATTGTTATGTTGATATTCCGAGCATAGTGAGAGAAACTGTTAAGAATATAGGATATGTTGATTCACAGGCAGGCGGATTTGACTACAAAACATGTGCTGTTCTGACAAGCATAGACGAGCAGTCACCTGATATTGCAGGCGGTGTTAACAATTCCCTTGAAACAAGAGAAACTTCTGAGCAGGATACAGGAGCCGGTGATCAGGGGATTATGTTCGGTTTTGCCTGCAATGAAACGAATGAGTTGATGCCTCTTCCAATCAGCATGGCTCACAGACTTGCTTTAAAATTGACAGAAGTAAGAAAAAACGGAACTCTTCCATATCTTAGACCTGATGGTAAAACACAGGTTACTGTCGAATATGTTGATAATAAACCGGTGAGAATTGATACAGTAATCATTTCAACCCAGCATGATCCTGAAATAAACGGTGAAACTGATAACGCAAAAGTTCAGCAGGTTATAGCAAAAGACCTGATGAAATATGTAATAGAACCTGTTTTTGCTGAATATTCAATAAAACCCGACTCAAAAACAAAATATCTCATCAACCCTTCAGGAAGATTTGTTGTCGGCGGTCCTCAGGGAGATGCCGGTTTGACCGGGCGTAAGATTATTGTTGATACCTATGGCGGATATTCCCGTCATGGCGGTGGAGCTTTCAGCGGTAAAGATCCTACAAAAGTTGACAGAAGTGCTGCTTATGCCGCAAGATACGTTGCAAAAAATATTGTTGAAGCAGGGCTTGCAGACAAATGCGAAATTCAGCTGAGTTATGCAATCGGTGTTGCAAAACCGATTTCTATTCTTGTTGATACTTTCGGTACAGGCAAAATTTCTGATGATGAAATAAGCGCACTTGTTGATAAGAATTTTGATTTGAGACCTTCTGCAATTATCAAAAACTTTGACCTGACAAATCTGCCTGCTAAAAACGGCGGTAAATTCTACCAGAAACTCGCTGCTTACGGGCATGTGGGTCGTGTAGACTTTGATGTTCCCTGGGAAAAAACAGATAAGGCTCAACTCTTGAAAGAACAAGCAGCTTCATGCGCAAGAGTTTAGATTTTTGAGCAAATAGATGGGATAAGCTTTTTGAGGCTTATCCCATTTTTTAATTATTAACTATCTTGTGTATTTTTAAATATAATTTTATAATTAATAAGCGAAATACAAAAGGAGGCACTTTATATGGCAAATATTAATTATAAAAATGTGATAGTAGGAGTTATCATATTTTTACTCTTGGGAGCTGTTTGTTATTTGATGTTCAAACCGCAGCAGGTAGCTGTTCTCGATATAGAATCCGTTGTAAGCAGCTATGATAAGGCACTTGCCGTTGAAAAAGAAATCGGTGAAAAACAGCAAGAGCTTGTTGTTTTCTTGGATAAAGCAAAGAACGAAATCAACAAAGGCAAAACAGAAAAAGAAAAAGCCGAGTTGGATGCAAAATATACTGCAGAATACAACAAGAAAGCGTCAGAACTTGTTGAGTACAGCAAAAAAGAAATTGAAGCTGTAAGAAATGACATTACGGCAGCTGCACAAAAAGTTGCAAAGAAAAAAACAGGCTCTGATGTGGTGTATGAAATTAAAGCTGTTGTAGCAGGCAATGTTGATATTACAGAAGATGTAAAAGCAGAGCTTGCAAAAAGTAACAAAGAAACAGAAGCCAAAAAATAATTTTGAATTTCATACGGCTATAAATAAAAAGGAACTCTAATCATCAGAGTTCCTTTTTATTATCCTGTCAGGTGATTTTGTCGGATAGTTTTTTATTTTGATATTTTAGAAGGGTGAGTTATTTTCAATAAATATGTTTTCACATAAAATCCTCATATAAAGAGGAGGAGATAATAATGACAACATCGCTGTTATTACAAGCACCCTGCGTTGAAATGGAAAGATTGGAGAATTTGTGGTTTCAACTCAGCAAAACAGCCTGCAATTTGAAATGTAAAAATTGTTTTTTGAGCTGTACAAATAAATATAATGTGAAGAGTTTTCTTCAAATGGATAAGATAAAATCATCACTTCTTGATTCAAAAGATACTTTGAAGGCTGTTTACCTGACAGGAGGGGAACCGCTTATTCATCCTGATTTCAACAATATATTGAGGTTATGTCTAAAATTTGCTGACACGACAGTGCTGACAAACGGAACAATGCTGAATGACAAGAAAACAAGATTTCTAAAACAAATTCAACAGGATTATTCTTATGAATTAATATTCAGAGTCAGCTTGGACAGCTATGATGAGAACAAAAATGATGCAATCAGAGGTTATGGCAATTTCAGGAAAGTTCTATCGGGCATTCAAAATTTGTTAAAATATGATTTTAATCCGATTATCTCTGTTGTTAATTTTGAAGGAGAAGAAGAGGAATTAATCAAAAGCAAATTTGCAGAAGTGTTTAAGATAATCGACTTTGAAGTTGAGGATATTAACTTCAAAATAATTCCGCCTTTAAAACTAGGAGGTTGTAAAAATATTTATGGCGACTATTCTGATACTGATTTTGTGAGCACGGAGATGATGAAAAACAAAGAGTTTGATTGCAAAAACTCACGTATAGTCGCTGATGACGGTGTTTATGCCTGTGCATCTTTGGTAAATGATTTTAGGGGAAAAGTGGGGTCTTCCATGAAAGATTTTTCAAAAAGAGTTTTTCTTGAGTCAAATGCCTGCTATACTTGTGCTACATGCAAAACAAGGATGTTTAACAACAACTGGTAATCAGATATCAACATTAGCCATCATCTGCTTTAGAGTGTCTATTGTGTTTTTCATATTTACACTATCCTTGACTGATTGACGCAAAAAACCGTTTATTTGAGGCATGAGTTCGATTGCTATATCGAGTTTCGGGTTTGCACCTGCCTGATACATCCCTACATCTATTAAGTCTTTATTCTCTCTGTATAACGCCAGAAGTGTTCTCATTTTTGCAGCAGCCTTCTGGTGTTCTGCATCGCAGATTTCCGTAAATAACCTGCTTATACTTCCTAGAACATCTATGGCGGGGTAATGGTTTTGCTCGGCGACTTTTCTTGATAAGAACACGTGACCGTCTACGATACCTCTTACTGTATCAACAACTGGGTCGTTTATGTCATCGCCCTCCATCAATACTGTATAAAATGCAGTAATTGAGCCTTTTTGGCTTGTCCCTGTTCTTTCAAGAACTCTTTGCAACCATGAAAAAATAGATGGCGGATAACCTTTCATTGTGGGTGGTTCTCCGATTGATAAGCCCACCTCTCTTCCGGCGATGGCACATCTCGTTACGGTATCTGTCATAAGGAATACTTTTTTGCCCTGATCTCTAAAGTATTCACATACAGCCGTCGCAGACTGAAGCGCTTTCATTCTGATAAGCGGGGGTTGGTCGCCTGTGGCACAGACGATGACTGATTTTGCCATACCCTGTGGTCCCAAGCTGTTTTCAACAAATTCTTTTACTTCACGACCACGTTCTCCTATCAGCGCCATAACGTTTACATCAGCATCAGAGTTTCTTGCAATCATCCCGAGCAGTGTACTTTTACCGACACCACTGCCGGCAAAAAGCCCCATACGCTGTCCGCATCCAAATGTCAGAAGTGCATCGATTGCTCTTACACCTGTCGAAAATTTTTCGCTGATAATCGGTCTTTCAAAAGGATCAGGCGGCGGACCTTCTATGGGTACCCATTTTGCTGTTGTCGTATCGAGCTTTTTTCCATCGATAGGGGCTCCGAGCGGGTTGATAAGACGCCCTAAAAGGAAATCTCCTACGGGGATATAAATTGATTTCCCAGTTGATGTGACAAGATTTCCCTGTCCTATTCCAGACCCGTCGTATAATAACAGTAGCTGTGCGACATCTCCTTTGAAAGCTACTACTTCTGCTGCTTTTTTTTCTCCGCTTGCTGTTTCTATATAGCACAGGTCGCCGATTTTCAGCCCCGGAAGTTTGACTTCGACCGTAAGACCAAGAACCTTTGATACACTTCCTTTGTAGATATAAAGAGGGGTTTTATCAATTATTTCAAGTGCCCGTTTTTTAATTTCTTCGACGCTTTTGCTCATTTTAAAGCTACACTCCTATCCCGCTGTTTTGCCCTATTGTATCAATTGCTTCAACCCTTATATCTGTAATAAGTTCGCTGTAAGATATAACGACGATAGTCGGAATATGTCTTTCAAGCAGCTGGTATAGCGGCAGACGAATTCTCGGAGAACATAATATAACAGGCTGTCTTCCGATGACATGGTGTGCCCTCATGAGGGTTGATGCCGTAACTTCGATGAGCTCCTGAACCTGCATCGGGTTGAGCAGGAACATAGTTCCAAGTTCTGTTCTCTGGCAAGAATCGTCGAGAGTTTTTTCCCATTCTGATGTAAGAGTAAGAGCATAGAGAGTTTTTCCTTCGCAGTTTGACAAACATATTTGACGTCCCAGTGCGGCACGGAGTCTTTCTGAGAGGATATCCGGCTCTTTTGAAAATCTTGCGTAATCGCAGAGTCTTTCGAATATGAATATGATATCTTTGATAGAAACTTTTTCTCTGATGAGATTGACAAAAATCTTTCTCAGGTCGCTTGTTGAGATGATAGCAGGAACGAGGTCGTTGACAAGTGTAGGATCCTGGCTCTTGACAAGTTCCATAAGCTTGAGGATATCTGTTTTGGTCATTACCTCATCTACATATTTACGGCAGCATTCTTGAAGGTGTGTAATAATTACATCCGTTGCTGTGACTCCGTTTATACCTTTTGATGGCGGAATTTCTTTTGGAAGAACCCAGATTGCTTGAGCCTGATATGTAGGATCGAGGCTTTCAACTGCCGATGGCGGTATAGGTACTCTTGAAGCACGCCATTGGTCTGCTATTACCATCAGTTTACCTGGGTAAACTTTTCCTGTTGCGACGTTGTTGCCTCTGATAGCTATGAGGTATTCATTCGGGTCAAGGGCAGTACTGTCCATGATTCTTATATTCGGTATGATATAACCCAGTTCATCCGTTACTCTTTGTCTTAAAGCCGCAATTTTTGCAAGGAGGTCGCCTTCCTGTTCCGGGTCAGCGATGCTTAACAGCCCGCTGCCTACCTGCAGGCTTAAGATATCAACGCCGAGTCTTTCATACATTCTGTTAGGGTTAACCATATCCTGCATGTTTTGTTTTACACTTTCGAGGTGTCCGAGTTGTTGTTGGACATCCTGTGATACGAGAACAGAGAAACCTGCAAGAGCTGTTATGATTGTGAACAGAGCAAAGAACCATCCCGGCAGACCTGTTATCGGGCTTGTTAAGACAATTAGCAAAAGGAATGCAGAAGCATAGAACAGACCGAACGGCTTGCTCATGAGCTGTCCTGCAAGGTCTTTACCCAAGCTGGTGCTGTCTGCTGTTGCACGGGTCATTACAATACCGCTTGATACAGCCATTAACAGTGATGGGAGCTGAGAGGCAAGACCGTCACCTATTGTCAGAATTGTATATTTTGAAACAGCTTCCTCAAGGGGGAGTCCGTTCATGCCCATCCCGATGGCAAGACCTCCTACGATGTTGATGATTACGATGATAATACCCGCTATGGTATCTCCTTTTACGAACTTCATGGCACCATCCATGGAACCGAAGAGGGCGGATTCTCTTTGGAGGCTTTCTCTTCGTCTTACAGCTTCTTCAGGAGATATAAGTCCTGCGTTGAAGTCCGCATCGATAACCATTTGTTTGCCCGGCATGGCGTCGAGGGCGAATCTTGCGGAAACTTCGGCGATACGTTCGGAACCTTTTGTTATAACCATAAACTGGACAATTGTGATGATAAGGAAGATAACACCTCCGACAATCATATTACCGCCTGTAACGAAGTGTCCGAATGCTTCAATAGCTTCGCCGGCTTCGCCTTTTGCGAGAATAAGTCTTGTTGATGCGATACTCAAAACAAGCCTGAACATTGTTCCGAGAAGAATAATTGATGGGAATGAAGCAAGTTCGAGAGGTTTTTGCACGAACAAGGATATCATTAACAGAACGATACCGAGGGTAATATTCAAACTGATTGAAGCGTCGATAACCCAGTTTGGCATTTCAACGAGCAAAATTAAGACAAGACAAACTACAAATATTGCTAAGAATATTTCACTGACAGGTATTGCAGGCATTTGTCCTTGTTGTGCCAATTTAGGTTTTACTCCTCCGATTGTTTAGTTAAGTGTTAAGTGCTTTTTTGAGTATTGCAAGCTGTGTTGAAAATTGTGCGTCTATTACCCCGCTTTTTGTTTCGACTATGCAGCTTCCACGGTCGATTTTGGGATTTTTTTCAAGAGTAACTTTTGTATCCGAAAAAGAAGACGGGATAAGCGAAGCGATATTTTCTTTTACTGTTTTTTCATCAGACGGGTTTATTTTTATTATAATGTGTTTTTCGTCTTTAGCTATATCAGAGAGCACTTCTGATAAGATATTTAATATAACCGTATCGTCTTCTTCAATTTGTTTTTTCAAGAGTTTTTCCGCTATTTTAATTGAAATTTCTATTATATCATCTTTGTATTTATCGATAGCTTTTTCTTTGACGGCGAGCAGGGATGCTATTGTTTTTTTCAGTTCGTCGATATTTGTTTTTGCCATATTGAGTCCTTTTGCAAAGCCGTCTTTGATTGCTTGTTGTTTTATATTTTCCGCTTCGTCTTTGGCCCTTGATATGATGTTTCTATCATCGGTTCTTCTGTATCCACGGCGTCTGTCACCGCGTCTTCTCTCCTGCCGCTGTTGAAAGGTGTCAAGGAACTCTTCATCAGAGAATATGCCTGATTCGAGCAGGTTTTTTTTCGGAGTTTGCTCACGAACAGTTTCTTCAACAGGTTGTTCTTTTGCAGGCTCTTCTTTTTGAGGTGTATTGTGTTGTATTTTATTTTTTTTGATTATCATCTTCTGGTGTACCCAACCGCCTTTTCCTCAAGATAATTATACAATATATTCATTATTTTGGGCGAGAGGTCTTTGAGTGTTTCTTCGTCTTCAAGAATTTTTTTGATATTTTCCCGTTCATTTTTCAGAATATTTTCGATGGTTCCTTTTGGGAGGGATAGTTTTAGTTTGTTAATTTTTGATATAGTTACATCTTCATTTATTTTTTGTGGTTCTCTAGGCATTTTATGAACAAATTCGTTTATAAATTTTTGGGCTTTTTGCATATCAAGTTTTGTTTCAAGTCCGTCAAGTTTCATATATGAGCTGATTGCTGAGGCATCACGCGGGTCAATTTTTGAGAGAATAACTTCTACTTGTTTTTGAGGCATTTTTTTTAGGACAAGAGATATTGCAGCCAGTTTGAGAAGTTGATCTGGCATTTCTACCGGTTTTTGGTTTCCTTCAGAGTTTTGTTGTTTTGCTTCTTCCGCCATTCTATCGATGTTTGATTCAGAGAGTGCACGCTGAAGAGTGTCCTTGTCTATTTTGTTTTCTTTTGCCAGACCTTGAAGGGAGCTTTGGTATGCGGCTTTAACACGTTCTTCGATTCTTGTGATAGCAGTATCTCTGTCTACGTTATTTATTATTACTTTTTTGGCTTCGTCAAATACGGAGAATGCGACTGCTTGCAGGACAGGTTCTCTGAGTTCTTGGGATATTTTTGCACGGGATAAATCGACTGATTTGTGAAAAGCCCATTCTCCTATAAATTGAGTAATTGTTGATGCCTGCTGGGCGTTCAGAGGGGAGTTATCATCTTTATTGAGTGCTCCTGCCGCCATGATAAGAAATTTGTAGACGATATTTACTACAAATTTTTTATCTTCTTCCGATAAGTCTTGAGGGATTACCCCGACTACTTGGGAAGTCAGGTTTTTTGAAAATTCTTCAGGGTTAAATCCTTCTATTGGCATGGGTATCCTCTCTATTTTTTCAGTATATCGATAATGGTTTTAATTATTTTTTGGAAATTTTTCATTGGGTTATTTTGATTTTGGAGATTAATTTCTTTTGACATTTTATCTATATTGGACTGGTTGAGGGCGTTTGTATAAGTTAGTTCGTCTATTTTGCCCGAGTTGAAGAGGTAGCATAGTTTTTCCATATAAATTTTTTGTACTTTTTCTTCTGTCATAGCCAGATTTTTGTCAAGAGGGAGGTTATTTGAGAGATTTTCTTTTGATGTATGAAGAACCTGATAGGAGATAGCCTCGAGTATATTTTCTTTGTAGATTGGGTCTATTTGTGCCCGGCATAAGTCAATTGATTTGTGAAAAATCCACTCGCTTACGAGTTGTGTGAGGAGAATTTTTTTGTCTTTTGATAAGTTTTGTTCTTCCAGTTCTTCGGATGTTTTTTTACAGAAGTGATAGACTTTGTCTATGACAAATTTTGCATCCTTATCAGACAGGTCTTTGGGTATGACTTCTAAGGCTTGCGTAGTTATATCTTTTGCAAATATTTCAGGATTAACCCCCTCCTCGGTCATTATTTTTCTCCGTTTTTTAGCTGGCTGATTCTATCCATGATTTTAGATATTCGCCTACTTCCTCCTCGTCGTATTCTGATGTTTTTTGAGCAACCTCTTCGATAGATGTATCGAGTTTTGGTATTGATTTTTGCTGGTTTTGATTTATTTTTTGAGTTTCCTCAAGCAGAGCTTTTTTTAGTTCTGTTTGTTGTGCAAGAAGCTGGTTTGTTGTGTTATTGAAGTTTTGAATTTGTCTTGATTGTTCTTCATTGAACTTTTTGAGAGCTTCTATTTCTTTTTGATGTTTTTGTGCTTCGTATTTTGCTCTTTTCATGATGAAGAAAAGACCTGCCAGAAGACCTATGCCGAGGAGTGCCGCTACTGTCCACCATGGGTTTCCGCTGCTTTCAGGTTTTGGTAATTGGACAGGTTTTTCTGAAGCCAGGAACGGAGATATATCTTCTGAGAAAACAACTGTTACGTTATCAGGGTTTACCTTGGGACTTGCTGCTCTTGCAATAAGTCCTTTAAGTTCTGATGTGCTTATGCTTGCAGGAAGTGCATTTTGATCAATGGTAACAGCGATTGATATATCTTCAATTATCCCCGGTTTCTGGTATTCTGTTGTTTGAGTTTGAGATACGTTATATTGCAGTTCTTTTGCTTCTCTGCCGTAGTTTCTGTTTGTTGCCGAGCTTGCACCCTGAGGAAGTCCGGCAGGTAGATAGACGCTTGCAGCCTGATTTAGTTTGCTTGAGTCTTTTGACTGGTCGCCGAGTTGTTCGCTGAAACGTTGTTCAGTTGCTACAGCAGTATTTTGCGGGTCATATGTAACACTGCTTCTTTCAACAGGAATTTGTCTGAGGAAAGTGCTGACCGTAACGACGTATTTATCAGGACCGATGAGTTTATCAAGCTGGGCCTGTACTTTTGATTTCATATACTGGTCGTTTTCTTCGGTCATAGTGATGCTGTTATCTTCTGCCGATTCTATACTTTTGTAGACAGTACCGTTTGTATCCGTTATTGAGATATTTTCAATTCGAAGATTCGGGATGCTGCCCATCAAAAGGTTTTTGATAGCTCTGACTTTATCTCTTTCGAGAGTTGTTCCGCTTGGTATGCTTACCTGAACGGTTGCAGTTATGGGAGATTGTTTTGATGTGAACAGTGAGCTATCAGGGATTGCGATGAAAACTGATGCATTTTCGATAGGGGGAATTTTTCTGATGAGTCGTGATAACTCGCCGTTGATTGCACGTGCGAGGCGGATTTTTTTGTCCTGTTTTGTTGAGGTGAAATCTCCTTTATCGAAGATTTCAAGCCCCATATGTTCATCCATAATACCGCTTTTTACGATAGCGAGGAGGGCACGATCTCTTTCTGATTGGGTATATTTTTCGAGGTAGAGAGTGGATTTTTGACCTTCCGCACGTCTTTTTGCCTGAATCCCTTCACGTGCAAGAAGGGCTTGCAGTTCGATAGCTTTTCCTATGTTGTCGGTTGTGAGGAGTTCAAGTTCTTCTTTGATAACTTTGTTCGCCTCATAAGACACTTTACCGCCACCTGATGTTGGTGCGGCTGTCGGTTTAAAGAGAGCAACAACTGATAATAGCAGTGCGACTGCTACCGCACCGCCTATAATACCGAATACCAAAGGCTTGTTTTCTAAGATTTTGTTAAAATCCATAGCTTTTACTCTTTACTCAAGGGATTAATTATAATTATTATATAACATTTTAGGTGTTATACCTGAATTGACATAATTTTTTCGTATGATTGTATTACTTTTCCCGTGATTTGGGTTGCGATATTGACTCCTATTTCTGCTTTTGATACGGCAATGATTACATCGTGAATATCAGCACCATTGCCTGTTATAGCGTTTTGCAGAACTTCATCCGGGGCATTTACCGTCGAATTGAGTTCTGAAATCATATTACCCATCACATCGCTGAAACTGGTTGTTTCCGGTTGATTTACGGGTTTCAGGCGTGTCGGGTTCAGGCTTGTGTTCAATTTTCCGTCGCTGATGCTGTTTACTACATCAATTAGGGGAGTAAATTTGTTTTGCATTTTTATATTCCTTATTCATTTTAGCTCAAGTAATTTGCGAGAACTTTTTTCACATAGTTCTGAGTTTCTTTAAACGGAGGGACTCCGTTGTATTTTGCAACGTTTCCTGAGCCTGCATTGTATGCTGCAAGGGCGAGGATTATGTTACCGTTGTATTTTTTCAGGAGATTTTTGAGGTATTTTGTGCCGCCCATGACATTTTGTACAGGGTCAAAAGAGTCTGTAACTCCAAGACCTTTTGCTGTTCCGGGCATAAGCTGCATAAGACCTTCTGCCCCGCAGTGTGAAACGGCTTTCGGGTTAAAGCCTGATTCCTGTTTAATTACTGCTAGAATGAGTTTTTCATCAACTCCATGAGTTGCTGCTGCTTTTTTGACTATGTCATTGATTTCTGCCCGGAGGGTTTTCTTGTCTGTTGAGGATTTTTTGATGTTTTTGATTGTATCTATTCCGAAAACCGGAGGCGGGTCGAGTTCGAGGTATTCTTCGAAGCTTTTTGTCTTTGTTGGTTTCGGAGGTTCGAGAGTTTGGATGTTTTTTGTCTGGAGTGTAATAAAATTCTCAATTTGGGCACTGCGTTGCATGGCTGCTTGTGCGCCTGAAGAGTTTATCATTTTTGTTAGTGTAGGGCTAAACATCTTTCCCGTCCCCGTTTAGTATTGATTATTATTTACCGATATCAAGTGCGCTTTGCGCCATTGTTTTTGTAATTGCGATGAGTGCCAGATTAGCTTCATAGGCTCTTGATGCGCTCATTGCATCTGCTATATCAGTCAAAGGATTGACATTGGAGGCTCTTATATAGCCGTTTTTATCCGCATCAGGGTGTCCCGGCTGGTATATCAGTTCTCCGGGGCGAGGGTCGCCTACTACTCCGTTAAAGTTTACTCCTCCTGAGAGATAGGGAATTGTTCCGATTGCGAAGACATTTTCTTTCATGTTATTCATAAGACCTTCGAAGGAGTTGTCTTCTCTTGCCATGAGGAGAGGTATTTTTCTGACATAATTCGGGGTATCCACATTTGCGATGTTTTGGGTGTGGACATCCATTCTTTTTCCATGAGCGTTCAGAGCGCCTGCGCCTATTTCTATTGCATCTAATAAACCCATAGTCTACTTCTTTCTGTTATTTACCTACCTGAATAACCTGTTTTATTTCCGTAATTTTGCTGGACATCTGTCTTATAGCCATTCTGTAATAGAGAGAAACCTGCTGCATATCCACGATTTCCTGAGCCTGATTAACTTCGCCGCCCTGATTTGTCATGATTGCCGAGGGGCCCATTTTTTTTGAAAGATTTGTTTCAAGCGGGCTGTTGAGGGAGCCTATGTATTGTTCAAAACTTATATCCTGACGCTGATATCCGGGAGTATCAATGTTTGCGAGGTTTGCACCTATTACCTGCTGTTTTTTTGCGAGGACGTCGAGTATAAGATTTGTTTTATCTATTGCGTTTACCGGTGTGTATCCCATTTTTTACCTCACTTTACTATTGTCTAAGGTTGATGACTTCTTTGTACATGTCATCGATAACCTGTGTTAAATTCTTGCTGGCAATAAGACTTGCATTAATCTGAAGAATGTTCTGAACTGTTCCATACATGTCCACATTGGATGATTCCAGTGCATGTTGTTTGAAATTTTTGTTCTCGGACAGGTAAATAGGTTTGCCTGAATCGTTTGTTTCTTCAACTTTGTTGCCCTCCAAAACTTTTAACCCTTCAGGGTTTCTAAATGTAACAAGTGGAATTTCTCCTATTTCTTCGAATTCGCTTGTTTTTGTCTTTTGTATCATTACTTTACCGTTTGGTTGAATTTTGAGTCTGTTGTAGTCTGCCGGAAGATTGATTCCTCCTCCCACGATACAGTTATCTCTTGTGACGATGGTACCTTCCGAGGTAACCCTAAAAGAGCCGTCACGGGTATATTTCGTTTGTCCGTTTTTATCGATTACCGGAATAAAACCTGCACCGTTAATTGCTACATCAAGGTCTCTGCCTGTTTGCATAATAGTCCCCTGAACATAGTCGTGTCTTAAGACTGCTTCAAGGCGACCGTCTTCTTTGAGGTAGTTTTCAAAACGTTGAGATTTGTAGGCTGTAGTTTGGGTATTTGAGACGTTATTTGAAAGATATCCCAATGTTTCAAACTGAACGAGCATATTATTTACTTGTTTTGATATAAGTCCTTGTAAGTTATCCATTTGTTTTATTCCTTATAATCAGCTTCCGAGTTTTGATACAACCTGTGAGAGTGCGGAGTTTTGGATTATAAACATCTGTCTGCAGGCCTGAAAAGTTCTTCGTGGTGCGAGCAGTTTGAGATATTCTTCCTGCAGAGTAATGTTAGAGTTTTCGACATAACCCTGTTTGATGTCTGCTGTACTCACAGCGACGCCGTTTTCTGAAGCTACACCTATTGTATCGACCGGTTCTTGTTCCATTGTGAGTTTGTTTAATATGCTGATTTCACCGTCAGTGTTGATTTTTATGTTTCTGAGGTCATCAGGAATTTGTTGGAATTTTATGGGGCTGCCGGTTTTTGAAAGGACTTTGTGTCCTTCTATTGTTCTAAGCCAGCCGTCTTTATCAAGTTGAAAACGACCGTCTTTTGTGAGTTTTATTCCTTCAGGGGTCTGGTATTGAAAATATGTTTCGTTTGCACAGGCAAGATCAAGAGGGTTTCCTGTTTGTTGAATTCTTCCCGGAGTAGTATCTTTTACTTCTGAGAGTGCATAAGGTCCAAGATATTCGGCAAAGGATGATAAAACGGCTTTTTTGCCCTGATATCCAACTTTGCTTGCTCCTGCTACATTGTCGCTTCCTATTCTGAAAAATTCGGACTGAAGATGCATTCCTCTTATGGCTGTGCTCAGCCCGTCGTCTTTCATGTATATTCCGCCGTATATTTTCATGAGAAAACTCCTGTTTACATTTATCTACTTCGCTTGTCGACAGTTTTGCTTAAATATTTAACATAGCGATATAAAAATCATCCGGACAAATGATTTTTCGAGGAAAAAATTTTTTATATTTTTAGTCTTTAAGTTCTCTGGATTTAACTATAGAGAGCTTGTTGTCGATTTCGAGAATCATTTTTATGATTTCGTAAGCTATGATTAATATTTTCGGATGGATTTTTTTTGAAGAGGAGATAATATGCTGTGATTGTTCGTTTGATGATTGTATATTTTTATTTTTAACTATGCTTATTTCATTTTTTATTTCGAGTTTTTGTTTGAGTTCTTTCAACTCTGTCAGAAATCTTTTGTTGAGAGAGTCAGAGTTGTTGTCAATTTGGACATGAGGAGTTGAGTTTTCGATAAAGATTTCTATTTTAAATGTACCCATATTTTTTGTTGTGAGGATTATTATAAGGGCATCAGAGTTGTTTTCAGAGTCATCTCCGTTGTTATTTTTGTTTTGGAACATCAGCTTGAAATCTTCTTTCAGCGGAAGGTAGGGAAGGTACATGAGCATTAAATCTTTGATAAAGTCGGGTGTTTTTGTCTCTGATGATGGAAGAAATTTTTGCAGAATTTCCATCATTTGCTGAATTTCTGAAGACTTTGCCGCCATCTGCGGGGTGAGTAGTTTGAGAAGTTTGTTGAAAATTTCGTTTGATGTTTGGTTGATATTTTTTTTCAGCAAATTGAGATCTATGAGCTTTGAGAGAAGCTGCTCAGAGTTTGTGTTCGGATATGATTTCAAAGCGGCAAAAATAAGCAAATCTTTCCATTCATTCGGCAGGTTCAGCATTTCTTTTAGAAACAATATTTTTTGTATATTATCAAGTGTATTAATGTTTTCGAGTTTTGATAATATATATACTCCTATGTTGTTTGTTGTTTGAATAACTGAAGGAGTATTTTCTACAGATGTGTTCCTAACAACGTCTTTTGTTTTTGTGTTGTTTACAATATTGCTGTTTGTCGGATTTATATTCGGGTTTATTTTCATGGCGGTTTCTTTTTGCAGTGTTTTGTTCTAATAAGCATATCATATTCCCTTCAGTGAATTTATCCTTTATTTTATTAATGTTGTGAAAAATAAAGTCCAGATTTGTTTACAAAACTTAACTTTAATTAATAAAAATACATACAATTTCAAAAAAAGGGGTATAATACCTATAACGTCACTAATTTGAGGTTGCTTGAGATGTCATTTAATTTAAATCCTCCTCAATGGGAGCCGAACATAAATCGTCCGCAAGCGGCAAATAATAACGGAAGAGGTTCAGGTGGCGGCGGTGGTTATGCCGGCGGCGGGCATAAGAGAGAAGAAGAAGAAAAGAAAGTAGCGAATACAGATCTTTTTGTGAGCGAAGTTGTTGAAGAAGAAAGAGATGTTGATGTAAACTTTGCTGCTTTTTTGCGTGTTGTTTTTGTGAAAATTGCAGAATTTTTCAAAAAGAAGAAAAATTGACTTTTTATATAAAATTATTAATCTGAATAAGTAGTTTTTAGGGGATTACTTATTTGTGAATAATTTTTTGAGTTTTCTTATAGGTCATAATTTCTGCAAACATCCGAAGTTAAATTTAAACATTAAATTCCAGTATTGTCCTGATTGCGGGGAACTTGTCGAACTCAGCTGGTATGTCGTTCGATGCAGATGTTGTGATGTAAAGAGAGAAGCGAAATTAAAATTCGGTGAGATATTTCCCGTTGATAATTTTTGTACCAACTGCGGAAGTGAAGAATTTTATGTGCAGAAGATAGAAGATTTGAAATTTTATGACATACATCATGCCGTTTTGTTCAAAGAAACGGTAAACATTTGTGCTAAAAGAAGATATACACAAGTATGGGCAGATTCTTGCGAACCTGCCCATACTTACGTGCTAAAGTTACTCCCTATGTTAACTGAACACAAAAGCGTAAGTTAACGAAAAACATGCTCGACCTCTTTGCATACAAATCTTTGTATCGATACCCCGAAGAAGTTTGCCAGACAAGTATTTTCATCAACTTACATATTCATATTAACTTATTGTACAGAGGTTTTCACCCCTCTTGAGGATGATATGAAACCTGCGCAGGTATATTCTTCAGAGTTAATACTAAAGACTATATATGGTATTAATGAGTCAGATGTCCGAGAATAGTTTTATTTTTCTTGTTGAGATATTCTTCGTTTGCTTTAAAGAGAGTTATAACAGCTTCTTTTTCTCCGGGATTTTCGTTTGCGACAGAGAACCATGCCTTATTGAGTGATTTTTGCATTTTGTGCTCGTTTTCTCCTTTTATCAGCGCATTTTTGAAGAGTGTTGCTGTAGCTTCTTCTGGTGTTGGATAAGAGAGAATATCGAGAAGAGTTTTGGGGTCGTCTTTGAGGGCATATACCAGTGCGTCAAGTTTGTCAGCTGTTTTGATTGTTGTCAGGATATTTTTCCCGTCAGGATTTTTTGCAGAAAGTGCTTTTGAGAGTGTATCCTCGTTTTTTGTTTTTTTGAGCAGGTCTGCGCTTGCTTTTATGGCTTTTGGAGTCATTCTCCAGAAAATATTTTCTCCTGTTTCCGATTTTGTTCTGAACAGTTTCATATATGTTGCCGGTGTAGCATTTTCTGATATTGCTTTTATTTGAGATGCCGTAATTTTAGGATTTTTATCTTTTTTTTGTCCGAAAGATACAGTGTCATGCTCAAGATTTTTGTTATATTTCAGCGGCGGTTCAATTGGTTGAGATGTTTGCAATTGTTTTAGAACAGGTGTTGCAGTCATGTTAAAAGTGATATTCATGTTTGTTCCTCTTTTTATGTCTTTTTTGTATGAAAACGGGACATAAAATTTTTTTGACACTAAAAAAGCCGATATTTTTTAATCGGCTTTTTTAGTTATTGGAGTTTTAAACTTAGATATTGGCAGCTATGGCATCTCCCATTTCTTTTGTGCCGACGAGAGTCATTCCTTCAGACATAATATCTTCGGTTCTGTATCCTTGTTTGAGAGTTTTCATTACTGCTTTTTCTATGTCATCAGCCGCTTCATCCATATTGAAACTGTATTTTAGCATCATAGATGCTGATAGAATTGTTGCAATAGGATTCAATCTGTTTTGTCCTTTGAAGTCAGGAGCGCTTCCATGGCAGGGCTCAAACATTGCAGGTCCTTTTTCTGACAGGCTTGCGCTTGCAAGAAGTCCCAAAGAACCTGGCAGCATTGATGCTTCATCAGAGAGAATATCTCCGAAGAGGTTTTCAGTGACGATTACATCAAATTGTTTCGGTTGTCTGATTAGCTGCATGGCAGCGTTATCGACATACATATGAGAGAGCTCGACCTCCGGGTAATCTTTTGCCACACGGAGAATAACTTCTCGCCAGAGTCTTGATACATCAAGGACGTTTGCCTTATCGACAGAGCAGAGTTTTTTGCGTCTTTTCATTGCAACTTCGAATGCAACTTTTGCAATTCTTTCTATTTCTGCTTCTGTATAAATCATATTGTTGTAACCTACTTTTTGACCGTTTTTTTCTTCGATACCTTTTGGTTCTCCAAAATAAGCACCGCCTGTCAGTTCTCTGATAATCATAATATCAGCTCCTTCAACCAAATCTCTTTTGAGAGGAGAAGATTCGACAAGTTCAGGATAAACGATAGCAGGTCTAAGGTTGGCATAGAGCCCGAGAGCTTTTCTTATGCCAAGGAGTGCTCTTTCAGGTCTGAGATGAGGTTCTATGGTGTCATATTTCCAGTCACCTACTGCGCCGAGGTATACCGCATCAGATTTTTTTGCCGTTTCTAGAGTTTTCTCAGGAAGAGGAACTCCGGTTGCTTCAATTGCTACACCGCCTATTAATTCGTATTGATAGTTAAATTTTACGTCATATTTTTTTGCTACGGCATCAAGAACTTTCACTCCCTGTTCGATTACATCAGGACCGATGCCATCTCCCGGGAGCACGCATATATTAAATTCTTTCATCTCATAATCTCCTTATTTTGCGAGTTTTTCTTTTGTATATTCAACCAGTCCGCCTTTTGAAATTATTTTTTGGATTTCTTCAGAGAAGGCATTTGTTTTGTATTCTTTGCCTGTTGTGAGATTTTTGATGACTCCTTTTGCAAGGTCAACTTCTATTTTGTCACCTTTTGAAGTTTCATCTGGCATGTCTTTGTTTTCGACAATTGGAAGACCTATGTTGATTGCGTTTCTGAAGAAGATACGAGCAAAGCTTTTTGCGATAACAACAGATATTCCGCTTTCTTTTATTGATATCGGAGCATGTTCTCTGGAACTTCCGCAGCCGAAGTTTTCGCCTGCGACGATGATGTCGCCTGATTTGACTTCTTTAGCAAAAGTCTTGTCTATATCTTCCATACAGTGGCTTGCAAGTTCTCTCGGGTCTGAAGTGTTGAGATAACGTGCGGGAATGATTACATCCGTATCGACGTTGTCTTTATAAACCCAAGCTTCGCCTCTTTTTGATGATGTCATAAAAAACTCCTTTATAAAAATAATAATTAATATGTTTATTTTTATATAACTTGAAATAATAAGCAATAAAGTATTGATTATTTTTAATATTTCATACAAAATAAGGATTGTCAGCTTTACACTTTTATTATAGTTTATTAAACATAAAAGAAAGATGGAGGAACAAATGGACATGAATGAAGTAATAGGTCAAGCGGCAGGAAAAGTCTACAATTATTTAAGTGGTAAAGATGAAGCTACATTAGCTGCTTTGAAAAAAGATTTGGAAATGAAAGGTGATGAAGCTACTTTTGCTCTCGGTTGGTTAGCAAGAGAAGATAAATTGGCTTTCGAAAAGAAAGGTAATTCTTTGAAAGTAAGACTTAAATAAGATTATCTTTAAAAGTTTTGAAAAAGGTCGTTTGTATACGACCTTTTTTTATGCAAAATTTTTCTTCATGATATAATTTTTTATTATTTAAACTAAAGCAGGTAGAGTTTGTGAAAATACTTATAGAAGACATAGAAAATGCTCCCGAGTCAACGATTGATGTTGATTTTTGCGAGGTTATTGATGACCTTGAAAATGGCAAAGAAGTCAGAGGAAAACTTGAAGTAAAATCAAACGGAGCGACAATTGAAGTTAAAGGACATATAAATACAACTCTGAAACTTGTATGCGACAGGTGTTTGAGTGAGTTTGATTATGATGTTGATGCTGATATAGATGAAGTTTTTGTAAAAGAAAATGTCTTTGATTATTCAAAACATGAAATTGAGTTGAAAAACGATAATTTTGTTGTAGAATTAAATGGTGAAACTGAGATAGACATAACCGATCTTGTGTATCAATCCGTTATAATCAACATTCCGACCAAAAAAATATGCAGGCATGGCTGCGAGGGAACAATTCCCGTTTTGAGCGAGGAAGAAAAGATTGACCCGAGACTCGAAGTTTTTAAACGATTAACAGATAAAATAAAAGAAGAAAGGTAAGAATAATGGCAGTTCCAAAGAAACGTACAGGACAATCCGCTCAGGCAAAAAGAAGAGCAAATTGGAAGGCTTCAAAAGTTGAGTTAACAACTTGTTCAAATTGCGGTGATACAACAATCGCTCATACTGTATGTACAAGTTGCGGATTTTATAAAGGCGAAAAAGCCAGCAAAAAATAATTAATAATAGATTTTACTAGAGAAGAGCAGATTTAGTGTTATGGTAAGAATAGCAGTAGATGCGATGGGCGGGGATTATGCTCCTTTGGAAATAGTCAAAGGTTCTGTTTTGGCTGCGAAGGAATATGGTGTCGCTCTTGAGCTTGTGGGTAAACAGGATGAAATAGAAGCCGAGCTGGCTAAATATGATACATCAGGGCTTGATATAAAGATTACTCATGCTTCTGAAGTTATTGAAATGGATGAGCCGCCGGGTGTTGCGATTAGAAAGAAAAAAGACGCATCAATCATAAAGGCTGTTGCTGCTGTTGCTTCAGGAAGTTCGCAGGCAGTTGTGGCAGCAGGCAGCACCGGGGCTGCTATGGCTTCGAGCTTATTCGGTTTGGGGCGTCTTCCAGGGATAGACAGACCTGCTATTGCAACGACGATTCCTACCATAAGCAACCCGCTTGTTCTTATTGATGCCGGAGCCAACAGCTCGTCCACTCCTGAGATGCTTTATCAGTTTGCGATTATGGGCAAGATTTTTTCAGAGAATATTCTCGGTATTCCTAATTCAAGAATCGGTGTTCTGAACATAGGCGAAGAAGCAGGCAAAGGAAATGAGCTTGCTAAAGGAGCTTATAAATTGCTTGCGTCTCATAATGACCAGCTTAATTTTATCGGAAACGTAGAAGGAAAAGAGCTTTTCTCAGGGGCAGCGGATGTTGTCGTTTGCGATGGTTTTGTCGGCAATGTAACCCTGAAGGTTATTGAAGGTGTTGCCAGTATGATATTTAAGGCTCTCAAACAGGAATTTGCAAATTCTCTCCTTGCTAAAATAGGTGCTTTTATTGCAATGCCGGCATTAAAAGGACTCAGGAAAAGAACTAATTATGAAGAATACGGAGGAGCTCTTTTATTGGGCGTTAAAGGTATAACGATTATTGCGCATGGCAGAAGCAATGCTACCGCCATTAAAAATGCAATACGTGTTGCAAAAGAAGCTGTAGATACTGATATAAACGGTAAAATAGCTGCCCTTTACGAGCAAAACAGATTATGATGATACCTGTAAGCATTAAAGGGATAGGGAAGTACCTGCCCGAAAAAGTTATATCTAATGATGATTTATCTGCTATTTTGGATACAAATGACGAGTGGATTTCTTCAAGAACCGGCATAAAGGAAAGGCGTGTTGTATCAGGAAACGAAAGCGCTTCGGAACTTGCATATAAAGCTTCTTTGAACGCTCTTGAAAATGCCGGATTGGATAAAACAGAACTTGATATGATTATTGCTGCTACTTCGGCTCCTGACCATCTTTATCCTTCATTATCATGTGAAGTTCTCGGTAAATTGGGGTTGGACAGCGGTATTCCTGCGTTTGATGTTACTGCAGCCTGTACGGGCTTTGTATATGCTTTAGGTATTGCAAGAAGTTTTGTCCAAACAGGTCAGTGCAAGAATATTTTAGTAATAGGCGCTGATGTGCATTCACGTGTTTTGGACTGGAGTGATAGAGCAACCTGTGTTCTTTTTGGAGATGGTGCAGGTGCGATGGTTGTTTCAAAATCGGATGACGATGTCAACCGTGTATTATCCGTGAAGATGCATGCAAATGGTGCAAAATCTTTGGAGCTGAAGATTCCTCTTGCAGGGAAAAATTGTCCTCTTGTCGAACCACGAGAAGAAGAGCCACAGTTCTTGTCAATGAACGGAAGAGAAATTTATAAATTTGCTGTAAACAGTGTGCCTGCTTCTGTTCTTGAAGCTCTTGAGGATGCCGGTTTGACAATTGCAGATATGGACTATCTTGTTCCTCATCAGGCTAATGTAAGAATACTCGATGCGGTATCTGACAGACTGGGTATCAGCAGAGATATAGTTTTTGCTAATATGGATAAATACGGCAATACTTCAGCTGCCTCAATACCTATTGCATTGACGGAAGCGCTTGAAAGCGGTTTTGTTAAAACTCCTGCTAATGTTGTAATAAGCGGTTTTGGTGCGGGCTTGACTTGGGGAAGTGCAGTAATCAGGTTAGAAAATATGGGGAAAACAAATGGGTAAAATAGCTTTTATATTTCCTGGACAAGGAGCTCAATCTGTCGGCATGGGAAAAGATGTTTATGAACACTCCGCTGTCGGCAAAGAAGTTTATGACAGATTTGATGAAATTATAGGCAGAAAGTTAACAAATGTTTGCTTCAACGGTCCTGAGGAGGACTTGAAACAAACGATAAATACACAGCCTGCTATACTTGCGACATCACTTGCCCTGCTTGAAGTTTTGAAAGAAAAAACAGATATAACTCCTGATTTTGTTGCCGGTCACAGCCTTGGTGAATATGGTGCTTTGTATACAGCAGGTGTTTTGAGTCTTGATGATACTATTAAGGCAATTGCAAAAAGAGCAGAGTTGATGAGCCTTGCAAAATCAGGCTCTATGGCAGCAGTTCTCGGCTTGTCTCAGGATGTGTTAGAGGAAATTATTTCGGGTGTTGACGGTGTTGTATCTATAGCAAACTATAATACGCCTGAACAGCTTGTAATTACCGGAGAGGAGCAGGCCGTTGCCGAGGTTTCAAAGCTGGCATCAGAAAAAGGAGCGAAGAGAGTAATTCCTCTTGCCGTAAGCGGTGCATTCCACTCTGCGTTGATGAAGCCTGCCGGTGAAGAATTTGCTTCGTTTGTGAAAACCTTAAAATTCAATGATGCTTCAATTCCTGTAGTAACAAATGTTGATGCGCATGAAACGATAAAAGGTTCTGAGTTTGAAGAAAAGATGCCCCGTCAGATTTATTCATCAGTGTATTGGACTCAAATAATTCAGCATATGATGAGCCAGGGTGTTGATACAATGATAGAAATAGGACCCGGCAGTGTTTTGATGGGATTAAACCGTAAGATTTCACGTGATATCAAGACTTATAGTGTATCGAATCTTGAAGCTGTCGAAAAAACAGTGAATGAGTTGACTCTTAGAGTATAAGGGGTATAGAAATGACAGAAGAAAAAAAAGTTGCTTTAGTAACGGGCGGTTCTCGCGGGATAGGAAAAGCTTGCGCTTTAGAACTTGCCAAAAGCGGTTATGATGTTGTTATAAATTATGCAGGGAATGATGCTGCAGCGAATGAAACAGTCGGGGAACTCAAAGCACTCGGCGTTGAAGCTGAAGCCTTGAAATTCAATGTAGCCGATAAGGATGCAGCAAAAGAAGCCGTAGCAAAGATTTTTGAAAAATTCGGACGCATAGATGTTCTGGTAAATAATGCAGGTATTACCCGTGACGGGCTTGCAATCAGAATGTCTTATGAAAATTGGGAAGATGTAATCAATACAAATCTTAACAGTATGTTTTATGTAACAAAACCTGTTGTTGAAAAAATGTTGAAGCAAAAAAGCGGGGCTGTTATAAATATGGCAAGTGTTTGCGGAGTTTATGGCAATGCCGGTCAGTTGAATTATTCTTCTGCAAAAGCAGGCGTAATTGGTTTTACAAAAGCTCTTGCAAAGGAAGTAGCTTCAAGAGGCATTACAGTGAACGCTGTAGCTCCTGGATTTATTGAAACAGATATGACAAAAGATTTGAAAAAAGATTTAATCGCAGAGAAGATTCCTCTTAAAAAATTGGGGTCAGCTGAAGATGTTGCAAAACTTGTAAGATTTCTGGCATGCGAGGGGAAATATATTACCGCTCAAGTTATCGGAGTTGACGGCGGATTGGTGATATAGATTTTCAAATATGTTTTTGTTAGAATTATTCGTAAATAATTTGGCAAGAGTTGCCGATAATAGTAAAATTAAATTCGTATTATGTTATTTTAAGTAAAGAGGAAAAGCAAAATGAGTACATTTGAAAAAGTAAAAAAAGTTGTAGTAGAACAATTGAGCGTAGAAGAAGACCAAGTCACCATGGATGCAAGCTTTACAGCTGATTTGGGTGCTGATTCTTTGGATACAGTAGAGTTGGTTATGGCTTTTGAAGATGAATTCGGTGTAGAAATTCCTGATGAAGAAGCTGAAAAAATTGCAACAGTAAAAGATGCAGTTGAATATATCGATTCTCACTCAAAATAATTTGTTCAATTTTAAAAGGTAGCTGAAATGAAAAGAAGAGTAGTAATAACCGGCTTAGGAGCCGTAACGGCTTATGGTGTCGGAGTTGATAAACTTTGGGACGGTTTGATTGCAGGCAAAAGCGGGATATCCAAAATAGAAAATATGGATATTACTGGGTTTGCTTCTCAAATCGGTGGTGAAATAAAAAATAAAGACTTTAATCCTGAAGATTATCTTGATAAAAAAGAAGCAAAGAGAATGGACAGATACATTCAATTTGTTCTTGTTGCAGCTATGGAAGCTTATAAAGACGCAGGACTGACAGAAGAAAATACAGATCCTAACAGATTAGGGGTTATTGTAGGAAGTGCTGCGGGCGGAATGGGAACAATTGAAGCAAACCACAACCAAATATTGGCAAAGGGACCCGGAAAATGCAGTCCGTTTACTGTTCCTATGATGATATGCGATATGGGTGCAGGTTTGATTTCCATAAAACTCAATGCTAAAGGGCCCAACAAGGCGGTTGTAACTGCATGTGCTACATCTGCACACTCTATAGGCGATTCTTTCAGAACAATTCAATATGGAGATGCTGATGTAATGATTGCAGGCGGCGGTGAAGCTGCTTTAACCACTTTAGGTTTGAGCGGATTTATTGCTGCAAGGACTCTTTCTCACAGAAATGATGAACCGGAAAAAGCTTCGAGACCGTTTGATAAAGACAGAGATGGTTTTGTTATGGCAGAAGGTGCTGGAATTTTGATTCTTGAAGAACTCGAGCATGCTAAAGCCAGAGGGGCAAAAATTTATGGCGAAATCGTAGGCTATGGTGCCACGGCAGATGCTTATGATATGGTTGCTCCTTCCGGTGAAGGTGCAAGAAGAGCTATGAGAGCTGCTCTTGCAGATGCAGGATTTGCACCTGAAGATGTTCAATACATCAATGCGCATGGTACAAGTACCGGACTCGGTGATGTTGCTGAGGCGCTTGCTATTGAAGATGTTTTTGGTGATTATTCCAAAAACGGTTTGATGGTAAGTTCAACAAAGAGCATGATAGGTCACTCTTTGGGAGCAACCGGTGCTATGGAATCAATTGCCTGCATCAAGGCTATTCAGACAGGAGTTGTTCCGCCTACTATCAATTTGGATAATAAGGATGAGAGAATTCCTGATATGGATTTGGTTCCTCATAAGGCAAAGAAAGTCAACAATCTGAAAGCCGCCATGAACAATTCGTTCGGTTTTGGCGGACATAATGCTACTTTGATTTTCAAAAAATATGAATAAAAATTGAAAAATGAGAACATTAATCAAAAAGGCGGTCTTTATAGACTGCCTTTTTGATGTTTATTATTATCTTTTAGCGCTGCATAAAATTAATATTTACAAAAGTATATAAAAAATAGCAATTTTTTATATACTTTTGTTTTTATATAAATATAGAGAAGATAAAGACAAAAACAGAAAGTCTAAAAAGAGGAATAGTCGTCAAGAGAGTTTAAAAGAGAGGAATAAAAATGGCAAGAATTTTGATATCAATGCCTGATGAATTTTTGGACAGCATAGACAATTTTGCACAGGCAGAGCAGCGTTCTAGAAGCGAGCTTATTCGTGAGGCGCTGAGAACATATATTCACAAAGCAAGAGTCAGAGAAAATGCTTTGGCGAATAAAAATGCAAGTATTTTAGAAACGCTACTGGAATAGTAAAAGACTTTAAATTGGGGATTTTTGGGATTTTTATTTTAAACAGCTTCGGCTGTTTTTTTTTGTATTTTATATCAAATTAATATTTTTGTGATTTCTTTCCGGCATATTGGTCAACTGAAATGAAGGATGCCCAATGACTAAAGCTTGAGATAAAAAATAGCCTTTTGGTATTTTTAAAGCCTTTATTAATGGTTTATATTTTAGTAATTTACAACCGACTGTAATACATCCCATATAGCATCCGCCAAGATTTAAAGCAGATGATGCAATCAGAATATTCTGAGATATTATCGTAGAGTCATCTGTTGCAAGAGCACTTTTATCTGGTGCAATGAATAATAAAAGCGCAGGAGCATTATATAAAATCGGGTCAGCACCGTTTTGGTAAGCTATTTTTCTTTGTTTATGTGTGTTGACTTCAAATTTTAGGCTTTCAAAATTATTTTTTCCCCCTGCAAACTTAATTATATTTTTTATAAATGGAAACTTGTATATTTTTTCTATAAGGTTATACATCTGCATTGTAATTTTTGTTATATTTTTTAGTTGCTGTTCATCTTGTATTATCATTAATTCTATACTTTGCAAATTAATGCCCGATGCTGAATATTCCATAATTTTTCTAAATGATTCTATTTCTGAATCTTTTAGTTTTTCTCCTGTAAAATCCCTGACACTTCTTGTTTTCATGATTAGATTTTTGGTCATTTCAAAGTTAGGGATTTCTCCTATTTTTTCAACGGATTTGATTTTGTAATGATTTATTGCGCCTGTTGGGCATATAGCAATGCAGTGACCGCAATTGATACAAAATTCCTGAGCACCGTCTTCTATTTTTTTATATCCGCAAAATTTTGTCAGAATGCAGGTTTTATTACACAGGTTGCAGTTTATACATTTTTCTTTATCAATTTTTAAAATTTTTTCCATTACTATATCCTTATTAAAATAAAAATTTTATAAGAGCTGTCGTTTTATCCACTCCATAATCAGGTTGATTATATATTCCTGCTGTTTGTCATTCAATTCTGCTCCTTTCTCAAAATGATGCCATTTTGAGATACATCCCCTGCAGCAGGTTGCTGTTGCATGCTGGGCGATAAACACAGGGTGTCCCTTCATAGGGGTTTGTTTGCCGTCATTTGGAATGAATTCAGGCGCAATTCGTTTTTTTATAAAGTCGCAGGCATGCGAGCGGATTGTGTCCAAGCCTTTTTGTTCGATATATAGTTTATCTTTATCTTTAAGTTTGAATTTGCTTCTGAAATTTGACTTTGCCAGTTTATTCAGTATATCTTCGTACATAACTGATAAGTTTAAACCTAACTTTGCATTTTGTCGAGCAGGTTTTTTATTTCAAGAATTTTCTGTTTGGCGTCCTCTTTATCCATAAAAGATGCAGCAACACAGTCTTCCAGATGTGTTTTCAGGATATTGCTTTCAATGTGTTTTATAGCAGAGCGGACTGCTTTAAGCTGAATGATGATATCAGGGCAGTATCTTTGTTCTTCAATCATTTTTTTTATTCCTTCAAGCTGACCGATGGCACGGTTTAGGCGAGGAATTTCTTTTTTATGACTGGGGTTTTGTGAGTCTTTATTTGTTTCATAATCTTCTTGTTTCATAAAAAAATTATATATGAAAAAACGGGGAGGGTAAACCTCTCCATTCATTTTTTGAAAAGAGTTTAGTTCTCTTTTTTCGGCATGTTGCACTCAGGAGGACAGTTGCATTTATCACCGGTACAAGTGCAATTTTCTCCGCATGTGCAGTTGATACATTTGCATTTTGGATTTGAGCATTTAGCCATAATATAATTTCTCCTTTCTATACCCCATAGGGGTATTTCTACTATAATATTAATATACCCTATGTGGGTATATTTGTCAAGTAGGAGTTTATTTATTTTTTGTTGCGACCACTCTGAATCCGACAGAGTTGTAGCCTGTATTTGGGCGTCTGCCTTCTCCTTGCATGTTGATTTTGCAAGAATTCAGATTTGCGTACCAAGAGCCCCCTTTGATTGCATATACTGTTTGCCCGCGTTCAGCTCCGCGAGTGGCTGTTATTTTACTGCTTGTCCATTCCCATACATTTCCTGACATATCATAAATCCCAAATGGGCTTTTCCCGTTGGGATACCGATTTACGGGTGTTGTGTATCCTCCGTTTTCTATAATTTTTGAAAATAAATCAGTGTATACAAATCCTGTGTGATTTTTGTGATTTATCCATCCGGAGATTGTGCCGTTTGGACGGATTGAGATAATTTTATTTAGAGGAAGGCTTTGTTTGTAGTTTGCTGATTTCGGATTGTTGTATGTAACGGTCGGATTTTGTTTCAGATAAACAGATGCAACCAGTTTATTATAATTCGGATTTTCTTCATTTACCGTGTTTCCCCACGGGAAGATATAGTTTTTACCTCCTGAATGACGGTGCAGAGGTGGATGTTTAAATAAACAAGCATTAAAAAAAGCGGACGACGAGGCTCGAACTCGCGACATTCTGCTTGGAAGGCAGAAGCTCTACCAACTGAGCTACGTCCGCTTAACATAAGTAAATATACAACAAAAGATTTTTTTTTACAACAATAAAATCAGTATTGTTTCAGATGATTTTTTTCGATGTAAGCTTTGTTGAATGAGTACAATCTTGCAGGTCTTTTTGAACCTTCTTTTGTCATTTCTTCGAGCTCTGTGAGAAGTTCTGAAGAGAGCATTTTTTTTCTGAAGTTTCTTTTGTCGATTTCTTTTCCCAAAATCATCTCGTAAGTTTTTTGGAGTTGAGTGAGGGTGAATCTTTTGGGCAGAAGCTGGAATGCGACAGGTGTATATTCAAGACGTTCCCTCAATCTTTCGATAGCATATTCAATAATCTGTTTGTGGTCATAAGCCAAAGAAGGCAATTCATAGATTGAATGCCATTTGACGGCTTTTGTCTGATCGGTATCGAAAGAGAGTTGAATATCTTCAGACCTTATCAATGCATAATAACCGACGGTGATAACACGTGATTTCGGGTGACGAAGCGGGTCTCCGAATGTGTAGAGTTGCTCAAGATAAACGTTTTTTACGCCTGTTTTTTCCATAAGCACTCTTTTTGCCGCATCGTCAAGAGTTTCTGACAGTCTGATATAACCACCAGGCAGAGCCCAGTGATCTTTGAACGGTTCTTGAGTTCTTTGAACAAGCAATACTTTTAGTTTTTTCTTTCTAATAGTGAGTATTACCGTATCGACGGTTATTTCATGTGATCTGATTTCATTAAACATAGTATTTTTATTAGATTTACATACCTATAATACCAACAGAATATCAAAAAAATGCATTTTAGCCAATAGTAAAATGCATTTTTCAACCATAAAAATTATTATTTTTTAGATATTTTGTATAATTTTTGATCTTTTGAGTCTTTTTGATAGAGGAGATTTGCTCTCCATAATAGACTGATATTTTTCAACTTCTTTTATTGCTTCGATTTCCGCAGGAAGAATTTTTTCCTGTGTTTGTTCCTGTTGGTTAGCCGAAGCAAGTTGTTTTGAAGATTCTTTTTGTTTTATTTCTTTTTGAACTTTCAAAATAACCGGATCGGGATTAACCTTGAGGTAGTTGTAGTGAGTTACGATTTTTTTGACATAAGATCTTGTTTCTCTATAAGGCGGTATGCCGTTGTGTCGTTTGACAGCTCCGGGGCCTGCGTTGTAGGCTGCTATAACCAAATCGACGGAACCGAATTTATCCTGCAGGCTTTTGAGGTATTTTATGCCTCCTATTATATTTTCGTTAATATAATAAGGATTAACCCCGAGGCTTTTTGCGGTTGAAGGCATAAGTTGAAATAATCCTACCGCACCACGTGCGCTTTTTGCGCTTTTGTTGAAATTTGATTCTTGTTTTACGACACTCAGGGATAAAGCAGGGTCAACACCATATTGCAGTGAGTGTCTTACGATTTTTTCTTTAATTGCTAATTGATTTGAGACAACATTATTTTGTGCCTGTGATGAACTCATTACTGACAGCAGCAATAAAGCAGTTAAAAAAAGTTTTGTGAACTTTCGCACTCTTTATTCTCCTTGTTTTGTATGTTTCATTTTGTTTTTTATATAAAAATGTTCAAATTGTTGTATTATTAAAATATAATCATTATTATAATATAGTACATGCTGAAAAATAATTTTCAAATTTTTTGGTAAATAATAATTTAAAATCGGAGATTTGTATGAATAAAAAAGGTTTTACGCTTATAGAGGCAATTATAGTTATTGCTATTCTCGGAGTAATCGGTGCACTGCTTGCGCCTGCGATTATGAAAGCTATACCGAACAGTTATTTTCATATGTTCAGAAAGGCATACACTACTTTTTCTCAGGTTTGTACAGAACTGGCAAATGATACTGTTATGTATCCTGATGGTGATTTGAGCAAAGCTCCATGTCCTGATGCTACTATTGCTTGTCCTTGCAAAACCAAAAATTTCAGAGGATGTTTTATTGCCAAAGTGAATACAATTGCAGGAGATGAAGGTGGAAGATTCACGACCGATGACGGTATTTCCTGGAGGGATGGAGATCTTAATTGGTCTGAAGCTGCTCCTGCAGGTGTTTGTGATGATTATAATAATATCAGTACAAGTACAAAAATTGAAGCGAAAGCCAATGTTGTAATGGTTGATTTGGATGGAGAGGATAACGGACCGAATGCCTGCGGTTATGACAGATTTTGGTTCGGAGTGTGCCGCAACGGTAGAGTCTTTATCTCCAAAAGCTGCAGTGAGGGCGGAGATAGCATGAGCGGTGAAGAAACTTATAAAAAAGCAACAGAATACCTGAACAGACTAAGAAAACAGGTTGAATAATCAGTCGCCTATAGTATAGTTCGGATTCCAGAAGTTTATGCTATTGCAGTTTTCATAAAACTCATCAAAGGTCATCAAGCTTCCGTAAGGAGTATCTGGTGTCGGTTTGAATATGATTACCATATTTTCACTGATTAAATCGGTATCTTTATCCGGGAGACATACTTTTGAAACGTTTTTTGTTGAGCCGTCGTTCATTGTTGCTCTGATTGAATATTTATCGGGAGTAAAAGAAACCATATACAGGAAAAAGTCTTGTCTGTTGACATTTTTTCCGGGTTTTAGGGTTTTCATTACGGTTTCAAACCTGTTTTCTCTTTTGAATTTTTCTGAAACAGCAGGGAGTACCTGTTGTCTTTGCTGAGAAGATGGCGCTGATGGAGTTGATGTTTTTGTGGTAATTTTCTGAGGCATGTGTGTCTGGAGGCTTCCTCTTATGAATAAAGAACGCCAGTTTTTGTAGTTTTCGCACAGATCTTTGGTTGTGACAATTTTTTCTTCGCCGTCTTTTTTCATAATAAGGAAAGCATTTTTTGGAGTTTTTCCTTCACAGCCAGTGATTCTCCAGGTACTGTCATCTTCTTGTGACTGGACAGTAATTTCTGCATAGTTGAATATTTCGGGTCTTTTGATGATTTCTTCAACTTTTTTCGGAGTAATTATATGAAGAGGGGGTGCTTGTCTGGCCGCTTTTTCCGATAAGCCGAAAGTTGTTTGATTTATTTGTTTTTTGCAATTTGTTGTGTTGAAAGATATCGGTGTGATAAACATAGAATATTCCTTATTTTGCCAATTATTATAAAATCTGTGAACAGTTGTAAGTGTTATATTGTATACATTTTTTTACAATTATAAATAAAATGCAGAAATATCACCATAATTGCGGAGAAGAGTCTTTTTGAATACCATCACATAATATTGAGCTGTCTTTTTAGAGAACAAGTCCTGATGAGTTTTGTTCATTTCTTTCTTTTTGTTGCACCAAAAAAGAAAGAAAAAACGCTTCAGAAACAAAGGCTGAATTCTATCCGCAACCTGACTCTGTTTGAAGGAGAAATCTCTGTAGCTTTCCTGAGCTGTTTCAGTGGCAAACAGATGCAGAAAGATTTGACCAGAATGATGAAGCTAAAAACAGCACCCTTTTTAGGGTGCTGTTTTTAGCATTGGCTTTATTTAGATAATGAATTTTCCGTTTTCATATATCAATTTGTCATCAGCATAAATTTTACCGCCGTTTTTCATATTTTTAATCAAATCCCAGTGGAGTCCTGAAGTATTTTTGCCTCCTGTTTCTGGGTAAGATGCTCCAAGAGCCATGTGGATTGCTCCGCCGATTTTTTCATCAAACAGAATATTTCCTGTTATATCCTGTATCATCTCATTGGTTCCGATAGCAACTTCTCCGACAAAGCGGGCGCCTTCATCCTGATTTATCATCTTGAGAAGGAATTCTTCTCCTTTATCTGCGTGCGCTTCTATCACTTTGCCTTTTTCGAGTTTCAGGTAGACGTTTTGTGCTTCGTTACCGCGATATATTTGAGGGAAGTCGAAGAAGATTTCTCCTTCTGCGCTGTCTTCAACAGGAGATGTGAAAATTTCGCCGTCAGGGAAGTTATTCAGCCCGCAGCAGCTAATCCATTTTCTGCCTGCAGTTGAGAAAGTTATGTCCGTTTTTTCTCCGACATATCTTACTTTTGATGTTGTATTCAGGTAGTCTGCAATTTTTTGTTGTTTTTCTCCGATTTTTTTCCATTCTGCAACCGGGTCATCTGTGTTTAGGTAGCAGGCATTGAAGAGAAATTCCTCGTATTCGCTCAGTGACATTTTGCCTTCCTGCGCAAGAGCATTTGTCGGGAAGTTGCAGATTACCCAGCTGAGAGAGCCTTCGGCTGCTCTTTGTAAAAGTTTATCAGACAGAGGTCTTGTTGCGCTTGAGCGTTTTGCGAGTTTTTCTGAGGGGAGTCTCGTCAAATTTTTTGTGTTGTACGGGGCATCTATTGATATAAATTTATCGGCGTGGTCATATTCATATTTGATAAAAGGGTCGATGTATTCGAGTTGTTCATCGGTTGCTGTTTTGAAATAAATTTCAGACAGTCCTTCTATTGACAATTTTGTGATGGGGTAAGCGCCTTTTTTGAGTACGGCTTCATAGACAGCTTTGATAAGAGGTTGAGCCTGCGCTTCCGAGCGGATGATTACGATATCTCCTTTTTGTACATTTGTTGAGTAGTCGACAAGAACGTCTGCGTATTTTTCCCATATTGTTTTTGACATAAAAATTTCTCCTTTAAAATCTTTATATTTATTATTAATAAGTTTCTCATTTTTATTATAATTGTTGTATCATTATAAAGTACTATTTTTTGAATTAACTAAGGAGGATAAATGAGGGGCTATTCGAATTATAAAAATGCCCAGGTCGTTCCTTTTTTTGAACGTTTAATAGCAGTTTTTACATATTTAACAACAGGTATAGTGGGTCTTCTGTGGATTATACTTGCTCAGATATCAGGTAAAAGACTAAAATATTTTGTCAAGTTTCATGCGTATCAATCGATTATTCTTGCATTTTTATACTTGCTTGTATCGGTAGCTTTGAAACTTTTGCTGGCTGTCGGAGTAAAAATTCCTTTTTTGGGCACTTATATTTATTTGTTGTATTTTTATATTTTTGATTTCAAATTTATTTTTGGCGTATCAATAGTTGATTTTATTGTACTTGTTGTTCTTGCCTATCTCGTGATAGTGTCGCTGCTTGGTAAAGAAGGAAATATACCAAAACTTTCTGATATGATAAGGAAACAAGTTTTGTAGAGTCGATTATGAAATTCAGCGTAGCAGAAATAGCGGAAGTTACCGGTGCAGAGGTTGTTCATTCAGCAGATATGGATGAATACTTTTCAATTTGTACTGATTCGAGAATAATTACACCGGAAGATATATATTTACCTCTCAGGGGAGAACGATTTGACGGTCATTCATTTATCAACAATGTTGTTGAGTCCGGGTGCCGGGGATATTTTGTTGATAAGAATCATGTATTATCTGATTATAAAAAAACAGATTTTGTGCTGAGAGTTGATGATACGTTGAGTGCTTATTTGAAGATAGCATCTTTTGGCAAGGATAGGGTGAAACCTTTGACTGTAGGGGTTACCGGAAGTTCAGGCAAAACAACGGTGAAAGAGATGGTTTCTTGTGTTCTGTCAAAGAAGGCAAAGACTCATAAATCTCTTTTGAATCACAACAATGAAATAGGTCTTTGTCAAACTCTGCTGTCGCTTGAAGGTGATGAGAAATTCCTTGTTGTTGAGATGGGAATGAGAGGTTTGGGAGAAATTGACTTACTTGCGAAATATGCCCGACCTGATATAGCTGTGATAAACAACATAGGTACAGCTCATATCGGACGCCTAGGCAGTGTTGAGAATATTGCAAAAGCAAAATGCGAGATAACAAATTATTTGAGCAAAGACGGTTTGTTGATAGCCTGTGAGAATGATTTTATCAAAAAATATTCAAAGACAGAGAACATAGTTTTTTATAATTCGAAATCTTATGACATTCTGAGCATGGATGAAGATAGCATTGAGTTTGTGTATAAGGATAGGAACTATAAATTAAATGTATCGGGAGAGTATAATGTTCTCAACGCAATAGCGGCAATAGAAGTCGGTGTTGCCTGCGAATTAGGCTATGAAGAGATAGCGTGCGGTTTGCGGGAGTATACTCCTATAGAAAAAAGGGGAAGCAGGATTGAATTGAAAAACGGTGCTCTGTTGATAAATGATTGTTATAATGCAAATCCTGATTCGATGAAGGCTTCTTTGAGTACTTTTTTGAGTACATATAACAACAGAAAGAAGGTGCTTGTCCTTGGTGATATGGGGGAGCTTGGCGAACATGAAGAGTTTTATCACAGAGAAGCAGGCAGGCTCATAAGAAACTATGATGTTGACTATCTGGTCGTTATTGGCGAGCTGTCAAAATTTATCTCGGAGGAAGCAGGTGTTAAAAATACAAAATGCTTTAGTGCAGGTGATATTGATAATGTTGTTTCTTTTTTGAAAAATATTGTTGATAAAGATTCAGTTGTTTTATTCAAGGCTTCCCGAGTTATGAAGCTCGAAGAGATTATAAAAAAGCTGGTGGAGGAATAGATGGTTTTAGTTTATGTAAGTGCTTTAATATCATTGCTGCTGGTGCTTATCTTATCTGTACCTTATATTGATTTTTTGAAAAGGCATTTTTGCGGTCAGTATATTTATGAAGATGCTCCGAAGTCGCATGCCCATAAAGCCGGCACTCCTACTATGGGGGGTGTGATTATTGTTGATTGTGTGCTTGTTGCGTCTATTCTTTCACTGTTGATGTTTGAGAGTTTCAGCATGAAATCCGTGATAGTTCTTATATCATTTTTGTTATTTGCCATTGCCGGATTTATTGATGATTATAAAAAACTAGCTAAGAAGACAAACAAAGGGCTGAAGGCAAAGAGCAAGCTGCTTGTACAGCTTTTGGCAGCTTTAATCCCCGGTGTATATATGTTAATAACACATCAAACGGATGTATCAGTTTTTGGTTTATTCCACTTTGATTGGGGATATTTTTATTTGTTGTTTGCTTTGTTTGTGATAATCGGCTCATCAAATGCTATCAATTTGACTGACGGACTTGACGGATTAGCGGCAGGATTGAGTGGTATTGCTTTTTTGGGATTGACCATTATGCTTGCTATGCAGGATGATGTAGAGCTTGCAATAATTTCGGCTGCTATATCTTTTGCATGTTTTGCTTTTTTATATTTCAATCATAATCCTGCGAAGGTCTTCATGGGTGATACCGGAAGCCTGGCTCTCGGCGGTGTTTTTGGTGTTTTAGGTGTTGCAGGGAAACTTGAATTCTGGTTAATTCCATTAGGGATAGTTTTTATTCTTGAAACATTATCTGTTATAATTCAGGTAATAAGTTTCAAAACCACAGGAAAGAGAGTGTTCAAGATGTCGCCTATTCATCATCACTTTGAGCTTTGCGGATGGAGTGAGAAAAAGGTTGTATATGTCTTTTATATTATAGGTTTGATTTTTGCAACAGCAGGAGTAATTTGGTATATATTATGAAAAGAAATTGGCTTGATAAAAAAATTGTTATTCTCGGGTTATCAAAGAGCGGCATAGCTGCGGCAAAATATTTATGCAAACAGGGAGCCGAGTGTACCATCAGTGATTCAAAAGAAGCTACGGAGGCAGATTTGAAAGTTATTGATGAGTTGCAGGGGATGGGTATCAGTGTTGAGATGGGGCAGCATAAGACTGAAACTATTGAAGATGCGTATTTAATTGTGACAAGTCCCGGAATACCTCCGACGGCAGATGTTTATACTGTCGCAAGAGATAACCATGTACAGGTTATCAGCGAGATGGAGCTGGCTTATTTGGAAACGTACAAGCCGTTCATTGCTATTACCGGCACAAATGGCAAGACTACTACAACTACGTTAATTTCAGAGATATTATCAAACGGAGATTTGTGTGCGCCTGCCTGCGGGAACATAGGAATTCCTGCAACGTCTTTGCTTGATGAAGATTTAGATTATTTTATAGCTGAAATAAGTTCTTTTCAGATTGCGACAAGCAAGACTTTTAAGCCTCAGATTGCATGTTATTTGAACTACACACCTGATCATATTTACTGGCATGGTTCAGAAGAAGCATATCGTGCGACGAAAGAGTCGTTGTTTCTTCCTCCTCATGCTCCTGTATGGGGTGTTTTCAATGCATGTGATGAAGTAGTTATGTCTGCAGCAGCAAAGTCACCTTCCGATAAGTGGTATTTTGGAAGAGAGATGAGCAGGCAGTGTTGTTATATTAAAGATGATTGTATTATGTTCAAGAATGTTAAAGGGGAAGAAAGTCCTTTAATCAACATTCATGAGATAAATATTTTTGGTGAGCACAATTATCAAAACATTATGGCATCAGTAATTGTTGCGAAGATAGTCGGTGTTGACGATGAAGTAATCAGAAAAACACTGAGGGAGTTCAAAGCGCCTCCTCACAGGCTTGAGTTTGTTGCAAAAATTGACGGAAAAAGTTATTATAACGATTCAAAAGCAACGAATGTTGATTCTGCCGTTAGGGCGCTTGAGGCGTTCAATTATCAATCTATTACGCTGATTGCAGGAGGCAGAGACAAGGGGGCGTCTTTGGCACCTTTTGTTGACGCTGTCAAAAAGTATGTGAATAATGTTGTTTTAATCGGAGAAGCTGCTGATTATTTTGAGGAGGAGCTTAAAAAGGGCGGATATACAAGCATAAAGAAGGCAAACTCAATGGAAGAGGCTATAGATTTAGCTTCTCAGCTTGATGATGAGGTTGTTTTGCTTTCTCCTGCCTGTGCTTCTTTTGATATGTTTAACAGTTTTGAACATAGAGGGGATGTATTCAAAAATTATGTATTACAGAAGCTCCAAAAAAGCTAAATCAACACCGAGCAATTTTGAAACGATAGTATCACCGGTTGATACATCTCTTTTGCTGATAATTTGTTTATTGTCAATTATCGGTTTGATGGCAGTATTGAGCGCTTCTTCTTCTTATGGTTTTTCTGATCAGGGGGATTATTTTTATTATTTCAAGAAGCAGTTTGTGAGTTTTATTGTCGGTTTTATTTTTATGGGATTTTTTATCCGTTTCAATTATAAAAAACTCCGTCAATATATTAAACCAGTATCAATGGTATTGTTGGTTTTGCTTGTATGCACAATGATTATGGGACGTGTTGCTTTTGGTGCTTCGAGGTGGTTTTTGGGTATGCAGCCATCGGAGCTTGCGAAGCCGATATGCATAATTCTTATGGCAATGGGGTTATCAGAGTGTAAGAAAATAGTTGACCCTCTGTTTATGTCCAAAATAGGCACCATTCTTGCGTTGGCTGCTTTAATTTTGCTCCAGCCGAATTTAAGTATGTTTATAATAATTATGGTAACCATGCTTGCCATGTGTTTTGTCGGTGGGATATCGTTTTCGTTGTTGTTCTCAGGATGTGTAAGCTTTTTGTCGATAGCTGTTTTGTCAATTATGCATAAAGCTTATCAGAGCGCAAGAATTACCGGATGGCTGGACCCTTGGTCTGATCCTAACGGGAAAGGATATAACCTGATCCAGTCATGGTATGCTATATCATCCGGAGGAATTTTCGGGGTCGGATTCGGTGCGTCCAAGCAGAAGCTTTTGTGGCTTCCGTTTGGATATACGGATTTTATTTTTGCGGTTATTGCCGAGGAATTCGGTTTTTTAGGGTGTTTATTTTTGTTGGGAATTTTGATAGCATTTATTCATAGCGGTTTTATGGTTGCGAAGAGAGCAAGTGACCGTTTTGGTTCTTTATTAGCATTTGGAATTACTTTCATGATAGGTTTTCAGGCATTTATCAATATCGGTGTTGCAACAGGTGTTTTGCCTGCTACCGGAGTAACTCTTCCATTGATAAGTTATGGCGGAACTTCTGTCGTTGTAACCATGGCGATGATAGGAATACTCTTGAATATATCAAGATATAAGATAAAGAGGATTAATCCGTATGTCAAATAATACAAAAACAGCGTTTATCACCGGAGGTGGAACAGGCGGGCATGTTTATCCCGCTGTTGCCATATATGAGAGGCTTGCATTAGAATACGGAGATTGTAATGTGTATTATATAGGCGATCCGGGTAAATTAGACAAGCATGTGGCAGAAGAGAATGATATGAATTTTTTGCCTGTTATAGTTTCCGGTATGCCGAGGAAGCTCAGCTTTACAATATTTTCGTTTCTGTTTGAATTGTTTTTGGAGAGCATCAGATGTATAGGTTACATCATGAAATATAAACCCGGTGTAATAATAGGGACAGGGGGATATGTGAGTGCTCCTGCTCTGATAGCCGGAGTGTTGACGGGTGTCCCTATAATTTTGCATGACCCTGATGCTTACCCTGGAATTGTAACGAGAAAGCTTGCTCCGTTTGCAAAGCATGTGAATATTGCATTTAAGGATGCGAAGAAATATATCAAAAATAAAAGTATAAGTTGTTATGGAAATCCTTTGAGAATATCTTTGTGCAGTGTGACAAAAACTGATGCAAAGATGTTTTTGCGTCTTGATGCAAACAAAAAGACGCTGTTTGTCATGGGCGGTTCTCAGGGAGCTCAATCTATAAACAACGCAATAAAGATGATTGCACGTGAACTTGTTGAAGATTGCGGCATACAAATTATTCACCAGACCGGTTCAAAAAATTATGAGAGTTATTGTATGGAGATGAAGGGGATATGGTGGGACAATTTTGCCTCAAATCCTCTTTATGTTGTTCGTCCTTATTTTGAAGATATGTCTTTGCCTTTGAATGCTGCAGATTTGGTTTTGTGCAGAGCAGGCTCTTTGAGCATTGCAGAGTTAAATCTTTGCGGAGTTCCTTCTATATTAATTCCTTATCCGCATGCTGCTGCTGACCATCAGAAACATAATGCTGTAGCAATGCAAAAGATAGGAGCTTCTTTGTGCATTGCTGATAAAAATTGTACTGCAGAAACCCTAAAACCTTTGATTCTTGATTTGATAAATGATTCAGCAAAATTAAATCAAATGAGTCAGGCAAACAGAAGGGCAGCAAAACCGAACGCAATGAATGATTTGTTCAATATAATCAGTCAATACCTTGCTTAGCGAGTTCTTTTTTCATTCGATTCAAACTTGATTGGATAATTCTTGAGATTCTTGATTGTGAAACGTTAAATTCTTCAGCGAGGTCTTTGATTTTTTTGTTGTTGTAAAAACGGCTTTCAATCAAACTTCTTTCTCTGTCAGATAGAACTTTGATTGCTTTTTTGAGAGCTACACTCAAGTCTTTCAACTCACACAGTTCATCAGGTCTTGATGATGTATCTTCAAATTGGACAGGATTATCTCTTTCTTCGAGTTCGTTTATTGAAAGAATTGCACTATATGCTCTATCCCGTGCGTCGAAATCAGAATATTTATAGTGAGACTCTTCACCCGAGTCATCGTCATTTTTTGCTTTGTACCATTTGTATCTTCTGCGGAGTTCGTTTCTTATTGACCATTTAATAGCAGTCGATATGTAAGATATATTGTATTTTTTGTTTGTTTTAAGCAATGTATGCACACATAAGGTACCGATTGCCACCAGTTCATTGAAATCTATCAAATAGAGTTGAGATATTCTGCTATACTCAATTTTGGCAATAGTCGTTATAAGATTCTTATATTCTTTTAGTTTCTGGGATGAATCTTGTTTTACAACAACATTACTGTGATACATACTAACTTTTTTTCTCCACAACCTTATTATTATTCTATATGAAAAAAAATATTTTTAAAGACTAATATTATAAAAAGTTAACTATGTAAAAATTGCTTAATAATTTAAGAAATATTAAGGTTATGAAATTTGTAATTTTGGGTATAAAATATGTATCCCAATAAAATAGGCTATTTCAGGCTGTTTATTTTGAGTGAAAAACACAAACGTTTATATTATTATTATCTTTTTTATTTATAAATAAGTATTCATATTTAAATCACAAAAGTTATATAAAACGTGTTCCATGCCGTTTTTTTTTGAAATTTTTTTGAAAAAAAAATCATGATGATGTTACAATCTTAAGTAATATGTTTTTATAGCTGGTATCTAAAGAAGGTGTAAGTATGAATGATGTTAGAGATAGAAGTGATGTGACGCAGGCTGGTTTAGACATGGACAAACCCATGTTTTCTATAAGCGTACTCGCTGATATTTTGAGTATTCACCAGAGAACATTACGAATTTATGATGAAGAAAATATTCTTAGCCCTTCTCGTTCCCCCAAAAATAGAAGATTGTATTCGTTGAATGATATTGAAAAGGGAAAATTTATTCAATTTTTGACAAGAGAGTTAGGAATTAATCTTGCCGGAACAAAAATTATTTTGAATTTGTTGACTCAACTCAAAGTGCCTCAGGAAGAGTATATTGATTATTTGTCTAATGTTGCGAAGAACGTTAATATTACTCCTGAAGAGCAGCAGCAAAATAAAGAAAAATTGTCAAAAAGAGGACGCAAAAAGAAGTCTGTTTAGAGCTGTTGTTGTATTCTGTTGGTTTGTATAATACTTCAAATATATGATGGTTTAGACCTGTATAAGTATTTAAATTCTCCTAAGGGTTGATGTTTTTATTTTTACAGATTGTAAAATAATAATATAAAGGTCTATCGGAGTTTTATATGAATTTGAATGAGGAATGTCTGCTTCATTATTTGAAGAATCCGCAGAGCTTGAATAACACTATGAAGCAGCTTAGAGACTATATCTTTGTAAAAGAGTCTTACGACATTAAACAGCAGTTTAAGAAATATTTCATGGATGAAAGATAATCTTCACAGAAGAGTTCGATATACAAAGGCATCGGTATATCATGGTACGGGTAATGTGCCTGTTGGTGCATGCGGAAATATTATTCTTGTTGCTCTTGATTCTTTAACTGACAAAGCACTTGTTGATTTTGAAAAATACGGCAAAGCGATTATTCCACTCAGTTGTCTTGAGATGTTAGAATAGTTGTGTATTTTTTAGAGTGAGAGTTAGTTAGGATTGAATATGAGCAGTAAGTATAAATATTTGACATGGGCTGTTGTTGTTTTGCTTGTGTTGACTTTTTTGAAAATATTGCCCGGAACATCAAGTGTTATAGAGGCTTTTGAGCTGAAGAGTTATGATTTCAGGCAGAGCGTCAGCTCTAGCAAACATGTTGTTGATGATGATGTTGTTGTGCTTGCTATTGATGATGCGAGCATAGATATTTTGAATGAGAAATACGGTCAGTGGCCATGGCAGCGTGATTCTTATGTTGATATAATAAATTTTCTTGAAGAGAGCAAGGCAAAGGCAATAGTGTTTGATCTTATGTTTTTGCCGAATGCGTCGAATACGAAGTATGACCAGCTTTTAAGCGATACGATATCAAAATATAATAATGTATTCATTGCCATGAATTTTGATAATCGTGATAATGAGGTGCGTCTTCCTCAGGCGATAAAAGCAAAGATAAATATGGAGAAGAAGCTTGATTTATTATCATTCAGCGGGTGCCGCCCTGTGCTTCCTCAGCTTTTGGGCGGAACGTCTAATATAGGTATTATAAACGTTCAGCGTGACAGTGATGGTGTTTTGCGAAGAGCCCCTTTGTTTGTGAGGTACAATGATGATATTTATCCGTCTTTGGCGATGAAAGTTTTTTCTTATGTCAATGGTGTTGATGAGTACAGTGTTGATAAAAATTATGTATTAACAGCAGGAGATAAAAAAATAAAACTTGAGAAAGACGGAGCTGTTCATCTGAACTGGTACAAGCTTCGTGATGATATAAGCGGTTCTTTCAAGCATATTCCGGCATGGCGGGTGGTGAAATCTCTTGAGGCAAAGAAGAATAACTCAAAGAGTTTTATTCCGGAGGATAATTTTGAAAATAAAATTGTTTTTGTCGGAGTGACTGCCACCTCTCAATATGACATAAAAACAACGCCGATAAGCAAAAATACAGCAGGGATAGAATTTCAGACAACAACTTTTTTGAACTTGATAGAAAATAATATTATTCACCGCACATCATTTTTCATAAACGTGTTAATAAGTTTGGTACTTGTCCTTGCTGTCGGATTTTTGATTTTATATTTTGATTCGGCTATTGTGAGTGTTATTTTATCATCGGTTATTATTTTGTCGTTTTTTGCAGCATCCGTTATGTTGTATGTTTACCAAAATATTTGGACTGATATTTTCTTCCCCGTGTTTGCAGTGATTATTATTATGATATTTATGTATTTGGTGAAATACATGACAAAAGCACGTGATTTTGATTATACCTACAAACTTGCTACAACCGATGGTTTAACAGGGTTGTATAACCACAGATATATGCAGGAGCAGATTGCAAAGAACATAGCTTCCTCAAGAAGGTATAACACGAAGTTTTCGCTGCTTCTTCTTGATATAGACTTTTTCAAAAAGTTCAATGATACTTACGGGCATCAGGCAGGTGATGCAGTGTTGAGATATGTATCCGATTTATTGAAAAAATCTATTCGTTCTACTGATATTGCAGCAAGATACGGGGGTGAGGAGCTTGTTATAATCCTTACCAACACAGATAAAGAAGAGGCGTATATTACGGCAGAGAAAATATGCAAAAAGATAGCCGCCAAGAAAATGCGTATATCAGAAAAACAGGAAGTAAGCGTTACAGTGAGCATAGGTGTTACGACGTATCCTGAGAACGGTTCAAATTCTGAAGAACTGATAGAATATGCCGATAAAGGACTTTATTATGCAAAAGAGCATGGGCGAAATCAGGTCGGGAAAATACCTGATGACTCTTCCGTACAGTAAATTAAAAGAGGTCATATCTCAAAGATATGACCTCTTTTTTTATTGTTCTTGTATTTCGATATTCAAACCGGTTTCCGCCGTCGCTTCTGAGGTCCGCACCTGCCTGTACGAAGATTTCTTGATTATTTAATTGCAATTATCACTTTCATATTCCAGATAAAACTCTGAAACACCCCAGTCGTCGTAGTCGGCAACATAGTTGTTATTATATTGATATCTTGTAGACAGAGTTGCTTTAATACCATTATCGGTAGGAGAGCATGAGCAGCTGAATGTACCGCCGATAGGACCTGCTGAATTATGCGTTTGAGAATTATTCCAATCGAGGCTTCTGATATTTGCACATTCGCATTTTGTAACTTTTGCATCTGCCGGTAATCCCAAATCACTTTTCGGAATTGTTTGAGAGCCGGTACAAGCTCTCAAACCTGAGCCTCTTGTGCATACGGCAGCATAGTTTGCCTGTCCCATAATCCAATCACGGTCGGCTGACTCTGCTTTGCTCATATCACCTATTACAATAGTATAATTAAGACTTTTGTTTCCTTTACAAATACATTTGTGTTCCTGAGGATTTTTTCTGCAGGGAACAATTTCGTTTCCATCAAGCCAGTAGGTGTCATGTTTTGTTTTCCAGCTGCCGTCGCTGCAGTATGATGTTATGGTATTCGGTTTTTTAACAAGGTTTTCGCAGGGCTGGAAGCAGACATTTCCGACATCGTCGGTAGTAGCTCTTCCCTGAGAAGTCCAGGCGCCCCAGGGGAATTCTCTGTAATGATTAAATATGTAGGCACAACAAGCATAAGGTCCGCCGTCTTTGCTGCATTGAGGATAAGGCTCGCATACGAGCTTGATTTTACCTTTGTAAGCAGCGGAACAGGAGTTTTCAACAGGAGTTTTTACAAGCTCACACTTGCTGCAGTCAACATATTTGTTTGTTTTCTGATCAACGGAAGAATCACTTGCTTCGTATTCTCCGATTTTTCCGTTTTGATAAAGACTAAGCAAAACGACATCTTCCCCGAGAATATTGTTTCCTTTGTTTGGTCCGTTGACATCAACAATAATTTTGATAGGAGTTTTTTCATCTTTGAAAGTTTGATTAAGCCCGATCCAGGTTTCCCCGGTAGATGTGGTAAGATTGGTCAGAGCATAGATGTTATCAGGCAATTTATCCCCTGAGTAGAATTTGTTATCAGAGATTTCAGAGGGTTGTTCACAGTTAGTAGAGCCGATATCACTGAATATTTTGACATAGTTATCGCAGAATTTTTCGCCGCCTTCGAAAGCTTTGTTCGGATAAATTTTGTCATTTTCAAGAAGAGTTTTTACACCGTAGCTTAGTGTAACAGCTGGTTTTTTTGCGAGATATTCATGTTCTTTCGGAATAATGTTGATTAAGATATATATGGTAGTTGCTGCGACAATTCCAAGAATAACAAGGGCAATCAGTACTTCTACCAGTGTGAAACCTCTTTTTGACGACATCTAATATAGAACTCCTATTTTTATATAAGTTATCTTTATTATACCCATTTATGTTTGCTTTTAAAACTCTATTAATTTTTTATAAAAAAGAGTCCGCATATTATGCGGACTCTTTTGATGTTTCTTATATTATATTTACAAGCAATCGCCTGTTGTTTCGTATTCAATCTGTACTTCTCTTACACCTGAGTCGTCGAAGTCATAGATTTGAGTTTTGTTTGAGTTCAATATAGTACCTGCATTAATTGTTACAGTGAAAGATTTTCCGCCGTTTCCTATTTTACAGGTTGCAGATGAGTAACTTCCTATAGGCATGCCACCCATATTATAAAGGTCATTTCCTCTGTTGTTGCAATATGGAGTGCTGAGTTTACAATAGTCAAATCCTACAGGGATTGGAGTACATTTTGTGATTGTTGCTTCGTTTGGTAATTTGATATCAGCCAGAGAATATGTTTTTGAGAATGTACACTTTGTACCAAGAGGAGCACTATCAGCACATCTTTGTACTTTAACCTGGCTGTTGATGAAGGCTGCCTCTGATGTAGAGCCTTTTTCGTTTCCTATAACGAGAGCTTCAGTTCCTAAATTACCTGTTGTTTTACATACACAAGGATTTTTTTCAAGATATTTTCTGCATGGAATGATTTCATTTCCATCAAGATAATATGCATAGTATTTTTCTTTTATTCTATCACCGCATTTCGTTTCTACGGTTTTTCTTGTCAGGTTTTCGCAGGGCTGGAAGCAGACATTTCCGACATCGTCGGTAGTAGCTCTTCCCTGAGAAGTCCAGGCGCCCCAGGGGAATTCTCTGTAATGATTAAATATGTAGGCACAACAAGCATAAGGTCCGCCGTCTTTGCTGCATTGAGGATAAGGCTCGCATACGAGCTTGATTTTACCTTTGTAAGCAGCGGAACAGGAGTTTTCAACAGGAGTTTTTACAAGCTCACACTTGCTGCAGTCAACATATTTGTTTGTTTTCTGATCAACGGAAGAATCACTTGCTTCGTATTCTCCGATTTTTCCGTTTTGATAAAGACTAAGCAAAACGACATCTTCCCCGAGAATATTGTTTCCTTTGTTTGGTCCGTTGACATCAACAATAATTTTGATAGGAGTTTTTTCATCTTTGAAAGTTTGATTAAGCCCGATCCAGGTTTCCCCGGTAGATGTGGTAAGATTGGTCAGAGCATAGATGTTATCAGGCAATTTATCCCCTGAGTAGAATTTGTTATCAGAGATTTCAGAGGGTTGTTCACAGTTAGTAGAGCCGATATCACTGAATATTTTGACATAGTTATCGCAGAATTTTTCGCCGCCTTCGAAAGCTTTGTTCGGATAAATTTTGTCATTTTCAAGAAGAGTTTTTACACCGTAGCTTAGTGTAACAGCTGGTTTTTTTGCGAGATATTCGTGTTCTTTCGGAATAGCATTGATTAAGACATAAATGGTAGCAGCCGCAACAATGCCGAGAATAGCAAGAGCTATGAGCACTTCTACCAGTGTAAAACCTTTTTTATGTTGCATATTTTACTCCTATTTCTCAGTAATTTTTAATTTTATTATACCCGTTTTTGATTGTTTTTAAAACTTTATAAATAAAAAGAGTTACGGTAATTTTACCGTAACTCTTTTTGAAGTAATTTAATATTACATCATACCCGGCATTCCGCCGCCCATATCAGGCATAGCAGGTTTTTCTTCCGGGATGTCCACAACAGCTGCTTCTGTTGTTAAGAGCATAGAAGCTACTGAAGCTGCATTTTCGAGTGCGCTTCTTGTAACTTTTGCAGGGTCTACGATACCTGCTTTAACCATATCGGTGAATACTCCGTTTTGAGCATCAAAGCCTTCGTTTTCTCCAAGTTCTTTAACTTTTTCTACGATAACATCGCCTCTTTCACCTGCGTTTTCTGCAATTTGTTTAAGAGGCGCATCGAGAGCTCTCAAAAGGATTTCTGCACCTGTTTTTGTATCAGCCGAGCAACCGCAGTCGCAAGCTGATTTCATTTTGTTATCAAGAAGTTTTGCGACTTTGATGAGGGCAACACCACCGCCAGGAACAATACCTTCTTCGATAGCAGCTCTTGTTGCGTTAAGAGCGTCTTCTATTCTCAGTTTTCTTTCTTTAAGTTCTGTTTCTGTGGCTGCACCGACTTCGATTACTGCAACACCGCCTGAAAGTTTTGCAAGACGTTCCTGGAGTTTTTCTTTATCATAATCGCTATCTGAATCTTGAATTTGACGTTTGATGAGAGCAACTCTTTCAGCAACTTTTGCAGCTGTTTCATCTCCTACAACTATTGTTGTTGTATCTTTTGTAACTGTAACACGGCGTGCTTTACCAAGCATTTGAACCGTGATGTTTTCAAGTTTGATACCGAGTTCTTCCGTAAACATTTCGCCGCCTGTAAGAATTGCTATATCTTCTAACATAGCTTTTCTTCTGTCGCCGAAACCGGGAGCTTTTACTGCAACAGCTTTGAGAACTTTTCTCATTGTGTTAACAACCAATGTAGCAAGAGCTTCTCCTTCAACATCTTCTGCTATGATAAGAAGTCCTCTTCCTTCTCTTGCAACTTGTTCCAGTATAGGAACCAAATCAGCAATCAGGTTAATTTTTTTGTTTACACAAAGAACAAAAGCATCTTCGAGAACAGTTTCCATTCTTTCAGTGTCTGTAATAAAGTAAGGAGATATGTAACCTTTATCAAATTGCATACCTTCTACGACTTTGAGGTTTGTGCCTGTTGTTTTTGATTCTTCGACAGTGATAACGCCGTCTTTACCTACTTTGTCCATCGCATCTGCAATCAATCCGCCGATATAAGAGTCATTTCCCGCAGAAATAGCAGCAACCTGAGAGATAGCTTCTTTTGTGCTGACGGGGCGAGCCATTGCTTTGATTTCTTCTACAGCGATATCAACAGCTTTATTGATGCCTTTTTTCAATTCCATCGGGTTAGCGCCTGCTGTTACGTTTTTGATACCTTCTTTTACGATAGCCTGTGCTAAAACAGAGGCTGTAGTTGTACCATCACCTGCGATGTCATTTGTTTTTGAAGATACTTCTTTAATAAGCTGAGCACCTGCATTTTGAAGCGGGTCTTTCAGTTCGATTTCTTTTGCGATTGTTACACCGTCGTTAACAATTTGAGGACCGCCGAATTTCTTTTCTAATATAACATTACGACCTTTTGGTCCGAGAGTAACTTTAACTGCATCAGCAACGGCATTAACTCCTTCTACGAGAGCCTTGCGTGCTTCTTCGTTAAATAATATTTTCTTAGCCATTGTAATCTAACTCCTTATTCTATGATTCCTAATACGTCTCTGACTGATAAGATTTTGTATTCTTTATCGCCGACTTTTATGTCGCTTCCGCCGTATTTTGCAAATAATACAACATCACCGACTTTGACTTCCATTTCCTCTTTTTGTCCGTTTTCGAGAGTTTTTCCGGGACCTACCGCAAGAACTTTTGCTTTTTGAGATTTTTCTCTTGCAGAATCAGGAATGAAAATTCCGCCCGAAGTTTGTTCTGTTTCATCTATAACTTCTACGACTATTTTGTCTGATAGTGGTCTGATGTTTACTGACATAGTATCCTCCAATGTAAAACTAACTTGATAAATATAACAAAAACATCTTATTTTATAAAGAAGTATTTATCTTTACCATCGATTTTATAGCAATAAAATAATAAGTTATTAAAAAATTAAGGAAATTTTAATTTTTTAATAACTTATTATGATAAATATTTTTTTCTTTAGAGAGTTGAGAGTATTCATCTATTCAATAGTATTTTTTGCATATTTTGAAGCCATATTATAATACTCTCCTTATTTATTATTTTCCAGGAATATATAGTTCTATTCTTTTTGGTTTTAAATAGTTGCCACCATATAAAAGGACTCGTCCATCATCAAGCAAAATAGCCTCATCATTGACTCTTCCGTAGTTCATTTTTTTTATAACTTTAGATATACCTGTCTTTGGATTATAAATTTCGGCATCTTTTTTTTCTAAGACTGTATCACCTAATTTTCTTTCTTCTGCCTTATCTTCCCCTCCGAAAACTAAAATATTTCCATCTTTCAACTCTATCAAACCAAATGGGGCCATATCATTCCCTCCTCGAGGAATAAGCAAATGTCCTCCATCTTTATATTCTTTTTTATTAATGTCATAGATGACAATTTCTGAAATGTTGTATTGTTTAAAATAATATAAATATGATTGATGATTGTGAGAATGTTGGGGCAGTTTGAATGTCTCAAATGTAGTATCAGGACCTACAAAAAATAATATTTTATCATCACTTAATTTTAAATGTTGTTTATACTTAATAAGACACCCTGTTTCTGAAAAAATATTCTTTTCAGGGTCATAGATAGTATATTTACCTGAATAAATAATAAATACCCGTCCGTCTTTAAGGAGAAATGCATCTACTACATTATATATAGGAGTAGTATTGTTGACCAAAGAAAAGGTTTCTGTTTCCGGATTATAAATTTCCATCCTGCCGGCTCTTGTACTCATACCTTCATCAGCAATTCCTATAGGTATCTTTCGATCACGTGGAGTTTTTCCACCCATTATCAGGACATTTCCGTTTTTCAACAGTACAAGGTTTGTATCGGATCTTCGTATATTTAACTTTCCTTTGGTATATTCAAAAGTTTCCGTTACCGGATCATATATCTGACCATGCATTGATTGTTCATACTCTGCAACGCAATCATTATACTTTTTCATCAACTCAGGATTCTTTTTCAGATAAGGAAGTAATAATTTTTCTCTTTCATCTTCATATAGTGAAGCATACTCCTCTTCATACACCTGTCTGCTTAGCTCTCTTATCTCTGAATCTGTTAGAGTTGATTCTACTATTCTGTATTTTTTCAATCTTTTTTTAAATAAATCATCTTCAACTAATGAATATAGCTTAAGTTCATCAGTCGGTGCATCTTCTATAGCATTTGGTCCTACAAATAATACTCTCCCATCTGCTAATGATACTGATGATACAAGCCCTATACCCTTTTTAGCCAGTACTGTTTTTCTGAAAGTATCTGTTTTGGGGTCAAAAATAATATTACCAACTTCTCCATAGATTAATATTTTTCCATCATTCACCTTTCTGGCACTTCCTGCTACAGGAATATCACTATGTAGTTTTTTAAAATATCCGCCTTTTTCTTTTGAAGAATATGCACAATTTGATAGGGTTATACTTACTAATAAAATTAGTAATAATACCAGAGATTTCTTCAAAAACTTCTTGTACACTCAGACATACCCCTAAAAAACTAAAAGTATAAATTATTTTAGCATATTTTTGCTATCCTTGTCATTCAAATGGTGAAAACGCCACAACAAAGATATTTCTCTCCGCTCAATATGACCTTCACCCTCAAAAGACTTTTCGCTTCGCTCAGAGTGACAGGGAGTTTCTTTTTCAAAGAGAGTCAGGTTATTTATAGAAACTTCTCAAACTTTTATATGCAGGAACACTCTCCGGGGTGTAGTCAAATTTCCAGTCATATTTAAGTTTTTTTTGATTTGTTTGTTTTTGAAATTTGAATTGATTTAGCCCTACGGGGTAGGTGTCTGGTTTAAAAAATTCGATTATATAATTTATGATTTTTTTCATAACAGCGTACCATTCAAAAGTATTTGTATATTAATTTTAATGAATTTTTTCAGTAAAGCAATATATATTATACATTCAAATTGTTGTTGATACCCGCCTCAATAGTATGAGATTTTTTGTCGTTTCTTAATATAATAGTGTTAGATTATTGTCTTTCTTGCTGCTGTAGAGTAATATTTTAGTGTATACTGCATCTTAGTTATTTGGGGATTATGAACAAGTTCAGCACAAGTGCTATAACACTGAAGTCGTATGACTTAAGTGAGTCTGATAAGATAGTTGTTCTTTATTCAAAAGAACATGGTCTTATGCGTGCTGTTGCAAAAGGTGCAAAAAAGACATCAAAGAGAGCGGCCGGGATTGATAATCTGCTTGCAAAGAGGTTTCTTCTTATGAAAGGAAAAAATCTTGATACAATTTGTCAATCAGAGGGAATAAATCATTTTTCCGGAATCAGGAATGATATATTCAAGTTGTCTTATTCCATTTATTGCTCAGAATTGATAAATATATTCGGTATTGAAGAAGATCCTACAAGTGAGGATATGTACAATCTTTTGTATTTTACTTTTGAAAATATCTCAAAGGCAAAAAATCCCTGCAACACTATTCTTTCGGTGCTGAAGTTTCAGATGAATTTGATGGATACGGCAGGATATGCGATAGAGTTGGATGATTGCGTAAAATGCGGACATTCGTTTGAGAGTCAGGAAATGTATTTTTCAACTCGCAGCGGTGGTATTTTGTGCCGTGAATGTTCGGTGTTTGATGAGGATAAAAAACTTATTTCCGATAAAATCAGGCTGTTTTTGAAAAAAGTTGCTTCAAGTGACTTTAACAGTTCATTTTTTTATGATAAAGAGTTAAAAAATGAAGCTACGCTTATGTTTTGTCTTAATTTAATAAAAGAATATATTTCTCTTAAATCGCCCAAAAGGATAAAATCAACACATATGCTTGAGTGTATTTAATAATATTTTTGTTAAGTAAAATATTAAAAAAAGTGAATATTTAAAATACTTAGGGTATTATATAAAAAGACAGCGGGAGCGATATAGTGAGAGATAGAATAACATTACTTATAATCATACTTGTCCTGTGGACGTTCTTGATAACTTTCCCGATTTATGTGCCGAAGTATCCTGCGTTAGTATTGATACTCGGATTTATCATTGCTTATACAATTTTGTTTAATATAGCAGAAAGACACCAACGCAGAAAAAATAAAAAGAATCCGCCGAAGATTGATGAGTCTTATCGTCCGTTTGTGACAATTATGATACCGGCGCATAATGAGCAGGCTGTTATCGCAGAAACAGTTGAAAATATTGCTTCTATTGACTATGACAATTATGAAATTATTGTAATAGATGACAGAAGCGACGATAAGACTGCGGAAGTTCTTCTTGAACTTGAAAAACAAAACGGCTCGAAGGTTAAGGCTTTGATTCGGGATAAAGATGCTTTCCCCGGTAAATCGGCCGTGTTGAATGATGCTTTTGAAATATCAAAGGGTGATGTTATTTGTGTGTTTGATGCTGATGCACGGGTAGAACCTGATTTCTTGAAAAAAATCATTCCAAACCTTGCTCCGAAGGAAGTTGGGGCAGTTCAAGCAAGGAAAGTTATTTCAAATCGTGAGCACAATTTCCTTACCCGTTGTCAGGATAACGAGTATGTCTTGGATTCGTATTTTCAGTTTGGGCGAGATGCAATCAAAGGCGCAGTTGAGCTCAGAGGAAACGGCGAGCTGATAAAGCGGGAAGCCATAGAGGATGTTGACGGGTGGAATAATTACACAATTGTCGATGACCTTGATTTATCAACAAGATTGCATTTGAAGGGATGGGATATCCGTTTCTGTCGTGATGTGTGTGTATATGAAGAGGGGGTTAAAGACTTTTTCCCTCTCATAAGACAGAGAAGACGCTGGGTTGAAGGCAGTATCAGGCGTTATTTGGATTATTTCATTGATGTCCTTTTCTCAAAAGATATGTCTATTCGCGTAAGCCTTGATATGTATGCATATATTGCTGAGTTTTTGCTTCCGGTGTGGTTGATTTCTGAGTGTGCTCTTCAGAGTATGTGGTTTTTTGACGGAAATCCGAATCATATGCTTTCTTCTTTTATGATGATAGGGGTTATAGGTGTATTTTTCTTTGTCGGGCTTCTTTATAGTTTGCGTAAATACAATAAGTTATCAATCTGGCAGACAATCAAACAGTCCGCTGAAACGGGTGTTTATCTGGTAACTTTGTGGACTCCGATAGTTATATTTATTGTATTTAAAATAATTTTTGTTAAACGTTCGATGGACTGGGGAAAAACATCTCATGGAGAAATTCCTGAAGAAGTTTCTTCAGAATTGAAGGCATCATAAAAACTCCGGTTTATTAACGCTTATGGAAGAGAACAAGCTTAATAGAAAAACTATTTCAGGCTGTTTATTAAATTTGTTAAATTTTATTACCCCTTATATTTCAAACTGTCATATTTGAAACTTCCTAAACTTTAAACACTATATGAAAAAATAAGGGTACATATATGAACATCACAAGAATAAATCCTACTGTCTTCAAATATAATCAACAAATTACTTCTCCAAAGCAACAAAAACACAATTCTCGCTCTGTGCAGACTCAAACACAGCCTGCATCAACTCCTTCGCTTGGGCAGATGCATCAGTTTGTTAATCTCTCTTTTGGCAAAAAAGAACAAAAAGAAGCAATCTTTTCAGCCATAAGAAAATACGACATGGAATATCTCAAACAACTAGAGAATAAAAATCCGAAAGCCTTTGCAAAACTGATTTCAACTCCTGAAGACCCTCAAACAGGTTACACTCCGGTACACACTGCCGTTTCAATGAACAATACCGAAGCGCTCAAGTTTATAGCGGAAACAGCACCAGATGAATTTAAAAAAACTCTGGCTATGAAGGCAAGAAACACATTATCTCCTGTTTATCTGGCTGTTTCAAGAGATAATCCTGAATCCCTCCGAATAATAAGAGATGCAGCACCTGAGATATATTCAAAAGAAATTTTTACCGAAAAACTTGATGCCTATGGTTCTACTCTTGTGCGTAAAGCTATAGATGACGGAAACAATAAAGCTCTCAAATTTATTGTAGAGTCAAACCCTGATGAATTCAAAGAGCTTCTTATAGAAAACAAATCCAAAACAACTTCACCGATTTTTTATGCAGCTGACGGAGATAACACGGAGGCTCTACAAATAATAAAAGATGCAGAACCGAAGATATTTTCTGAAGCCGTAACGGATAAATATGAATATGACAGAACCCTTGTCCATATTACGGCAGACTCAAGCTTGAGAAAGAATTCGCTCGAATTTCTGGCGGTAGAAACCCCTCAAGAATTTGCCAAAACGCTTACAATGCAGGATGGGTACGGATATGGAGTGACACCTGTTCATATAGCTGTTAAGGAAAAAAATACCAGAGCTCTTGAAATAATGGCGGAAACAGCGCCTGATGAATTCAAACAAACTCTGAGCGAAGAATATTATTACAAAAGATATCCGGAACAGCCTCATGATAATCCGATTGTAACAGCAGTCAAAGATAATAATTTCGACGCACTAAAAATCTTTGCAGAAACGGCTCCGGAAGAATTTTTGAATATATTCAAAAATTATAAAAAACCTGAATAAATCAAATAATCTGACAGTGCCACAAAAAAATATTCTTAAACATAATTATTAAGAAATATTTCAATAATATATATTTATTGAATATTTTTTAGCACTTTTTTATGTCCGGCTGTTTTTATATATACATAGAGAGGAAAACAAAACCACAAAAGAGAGAACACCACATCTAAAGTCTACACAAGAGAGAAACAAACGAATAGAGAGAAACTACCACACACCACATACTTAACCTAACAGAGAAATTTTACAACACATTACACCGGTCCAAAAAGCCGGTTTTTCTTTGTCTGTTTTAAGTTTATAGAACAGGAAATGTTTGGAGATGTCGTTTGAATGAGCAGATGTGTTTGCATCAGGAATAAGATTGAAGCTTTGAACCCAGAGTGCTTCAGGGCAAGCAAAATAAATCTTTCTATGACATCACTCCACACCGTTTATTTATTTCTATATATTTGATAAAAAGCTTGATTTGCTAAATTTTTATTACCCTTCTATTTCAAACTGTTTTAAACATTATAAACAAGGGTATATACGGATATTACAATAATAATCCAACAAAAAAGCAGGCTTTCAGCCTGCTTTTTTAATCTAAAATTTTGATGAACTTACTCACCTTTTGCATAAATAGTTGAGGTAGCACCGATTTGATGCAATTTTATGAAGTTTGTTCTTCCTATTTTTGAGCTGATGAATGACATACCGCCTGTAATAAGAACCTTATCCCCTGCATTCAGAGATTTTTCTTTGATGAGGATTTCATCAACTTTTGCGAGCAGGTCGGTTGCTTTCATCTTTTTCTCGCTGATTACTCTCGGATAAACATCCCAGAACAAATTCAATCTGTTGCAAACAGTCTGGTCATGAGTGAAGGCAATAATCGGTACAGATGGTTTTGCCTTTGAGAGCATTCTTGCTGTATAACCTGTTTTTGTGAAAGCAACAATTGCACTGACTTCAACAGTATCAAGCATCTGAATAATAGCCGAGCAAATTGCCTGTGAATCCAAATCATATACCTCATGTGAGTGTACATAATGGTTGAGATGCAAGCACTTGCTTTTCTCTAAACTGCCTGCAATAGTTGTCATCATTGATACAGCCTCTACAGGATAAGCACCCATTGCTGTTTCTCCTGATAACATAACAGCATCTGCTCCATCGATAATGGCATTTGCCACGTCGCTTGCTTCAGCTCTTGTAGGAAGAGGTTGTTCTATCATTGACTCAAGCATTTGAGTTGCAACGATAACTCCTTTTCTCTGGGCATTTGCTTCTTTTACAATTTGTTTTTGAACAATAGGAACTTCTTCTATTGAAAGTTCAATACCCAAATCGCCTCTTGCTACCATAACAGCATCTGCAGCAGTAATGATAGCATTGAGATTTTTGACTGCCTGAGGTTTTTCAATCTTTGCAACAACAGGAATGTTCCCGCCAAAATCTTTGATATACTGTTTTGCTTTGAGAATATCATCTCTTTCTCTTACAAAAGATAATGCAACATAATCAGCATTATTCTCAACTGCGAATTTGATAAAGTGAACATCTCTTTCTGTTACTGCTGATAAGCTTGCTGTTGAACCGGGGATGTTCAAACCTTTTCTTTTCTTGAGCAATCCGCCATGGACAACTTCTGCTGTCAGATAAGTTCCATGAGTTGAAACAACTCTGAGTTCCAGCTTACCATCATCAAGAAGGATTCTATCTCCTTTTGCCACGTCTTCAACAATGCCGAAATAGTCAACGGGAATAAAACCTTCTTCCTCTTCAATGCTCGGTTTTAATTTTACAATTTGTCCGTTTTCGAGCTGCTTTGGTTCTTTCAAATTTCCTACACGGATTTTTGGCCCCTGAAGGTCAACCAGAACACCGACTGTTGTTTTCAACTCAGCTGATACTTTTCTGATAGTTTCAATTCTTTTTTTGTGAACTTCTTCTTTGTCATGAGAAGTGTTTAATCTAAAAATGCTTACCCCTGCTTTTACAAGCTCTCTGATTTTATCTTCTGCTTCTGATGCAGGTCCGATTGTAGATACGATTTTTGTTTTTGTATGATCCATAATCAAAATACCTTTTTCTAATCTGTTTTCTTCTTACAATAAATTTATAGCAAAAAAAGAACATGAACAATATTAAATTCTTCATATTTGTAATATTATTTATATAAAGTACTAATCAGTTAGAAGAGGATTATTTTATGCTTCATCAATTTGTTGCAGACCATGGAATGGTTATATCGGGGGCAATTTTGCTTATTGCTTATATTCTTATTGCAACCGAAAAAATACAAAAATCCGTAGTTGCCTTAATCGGAGCTTCTATTACACTTCTTCTCGGCATTCTTCCGTTTCAGGGAGAATTGAAAGAAGTAGGCGGAAATATTGTTTATGTGAAATCAGTATTTGAATATGTTGCATTTGATGTTATATTCCTCCTGATAGGAATGATGATAATCGTTCATATTACAAGTCAGAGCGGCGTATTTAACTGGATGGCAATTGAATTGTTAAAACTCACAAAAGGACATCCGAAACTTGTTTTGTTGGCTCTGGCAGCTTTTACGGCTGTTGCATCTGCTTTTTTGGATAATGTTACAACCGTTGTGCTTATGATGCCTATTACGTTTATTATTGCAAGAGAGTTTGATACAGATCCTGTTCCTTTTCTCATTACGGAAGTTTTTGCTTCAAATATAGGCGGTACGGCAACACTTATAGGTGATCCTCCTAATATTATAATCGGCTCTAGAGCAGGGTTGAGTTTTATGGATTTCGTAAACGAACTGACAGGCATAGTCGCTCTAATCTTTATAGTGAGTACTCTTGTATTGATGTTTCTGTTCAGAAAAAGTCTTAGAGCATCAAAAGAAAAAATGGAACATGTTGCAAACCTTGATAACTCTGCAACAATAACTGATAAAGGATTGATGATTCGTTCACTTATTACTCTTGCACTTGTTATATTAGGTTTTGTGACTCATGACAAAACTCATATTGCTTCATATGTGTTTGCTGTTGCAGGTGCCAGTTTTCTTCTTCTGTTTGAAAAACCGAAAGAAATTTATAAAGACGTTGAATGGCTTACCATTTTCTTTTTCATCGGATTGTTTATAATAATCGGCGGTCTTGAAGCAACAGGAGGTATCAGTTATCTTGCCGATCAGCTGATAAAATTTACTCACGGAAGTCTTGAAGCTGCCTGCATGCTAATTTTGTGGGGCTCGGGAATTCTTTCAGGTGTTATTGATAATATCCCGTATACTGCAACCATGGCTCCGTTGATTGCAGAAGTTCAACACACGCTGCCCTATACCGGAGAAGGACATCACCCGTTATGGTGGGCTCTGTCGTTGGGGGCTTGCCTCGGAGGAAACCTTACGATTATCGGCGCTGCTGCTAATGTGCTTGTCAGCGAAACAGCGGCAACAAAAGGTTATCCGATTACATTTATGAGATTTATGAAATACGGTGTTTTGGTTACTCTAATATCATTAATTTTGAGTTCGGCATATCTTTACCTAAGATATTTGAGATAACCTGACCGAAACGGTAATTTCTTAAAAACCCGATTTAATGTTAAAATTAAATCGGGTTTTATTTTAGAGGATAAATTATGAAAATAGTTGTCTGTATAAAACAGGTACCTGACACCTCGGATATAAAATGGAGCGAAAACAATACAATTATAAGAGAAGGGGTTGAAAGCATCCTGAACCCTTATGATTCATATGCCCTTGAGATGGCGCTCAAGATTAAAGATAAGCTTCCTTCTTCGGAAATAACAGTTCTTACCATGGGACCGTCTCAGGCAAAAGATATACTCAAACGTGCAATTGCAACAGGCGCAGACAGAGGGATTTTGCTTTCGGATAAAAAATTTGCGGGGGCTGATACTCAGGCAACAAGCAGAACTATATCTGCGATAATCAGAAATAAGCTTCATGAAACAGATATTATAATCTGCGGGCAATTTGCAATTGACGGTGATACGGCACAAACAGGTCCAAGTATTGCGGCTCATTTGAATCTTCCGCAGGTAACTTATGCCAAAGAGCTGATTGATGTTGATGAATCGTCTATTACGATAAAAAAAGATACTGATTATGGATATCAGACGGTAAAGATGATGCTTCCTGGCATTCTGTGTGTGACAAAAAATAAAGAAATCCCGAGAAAATTCACTATAAAAGGAACAATAAAAGCTTATAATGCGGATATAGAAACTTATTCTCTGGTTGATACAGGTCTGACTCCAAAGGAGGTCGGGATATCAGGTTCTCCAACATATGTTTCAAAAGCTTTTAGACCACAAAGACAGAAAGAATGCGAATTTTTTGACTACTCAAATAACCCTGAAGAAACAACAAACATCATAGCTGACAAATTGAGCAATTTTATCTAGGAGATTTTATGGACGAAAACAGAGGTATATGTATAGTTGCAGAACTGACGCCGGAGGGCAGGCTTGCTGATGTTACTCTCGAGCTGGTCGAAAAATCTCTTGAGCTAAAGAAAAAACTCAACAACGAGCCTGTTTCTGTTATTCTCCTCGCACCTGAAACGAATTTGGAGGATATTATCTCTGAACTTTCAAAAGCAGGTACTGACAAAGTGCTGGTTTCAAAAAATAAAAATTTTACAACTTATTCAACAGAATTTTTTTCAAAGGCTGCTGTTGAAATCATAAACAAAGTCAAACCATCTGTAGTGCTTATTGGGGCAACAATACAGGGACGGGATTTGGCTCCAAGAATTTCTTCACTCTTGAACACCGGTCTGACAGCTGACTGTACAGGTCTTGATATAAACGATAAAGGGCAGTTAGCTGCAACACGCCCGACATTTGGCGGCAATCTAATGGCGACAATATTATGCAAAACATTTCCCCAGATGGCAACTGTCCGTCCGAAAGTGATGCCAATGGGTCCTCTAAACCATGAAACGGATGCAACTGTAGAAGAATTTACGTTTGACTTTGAACATATCAAAGACAACGTTGAGATATTGAACTTTATCAGAAATATTGAAAGTTCTGGAATAGAAAATGCTGATATTGTGGTTGCCGGAGGAAAAGGTATGAAGAGTGCAGAGAACTTCAAAATTCTTGAAGAGCTGGCTGATGTCCTCGGAGGTTCGGTTGCTGCCTCTCGTGCCGTTGTTGATGCAGGGTGGCGTCCTGTATCTGAACAGGTAGGGCAAACAGGTAAAACAATAAGACCGAAAATATATATTGCCTGCGGTATATCAGGAGCCGTGCAACATACTGTCGGCATGGAGCAAAGCGGTACAATTATCGCAATAAATTCAGACCCGAATGCGCCTGTTTTTTCTATAGCGACTTATGGCATAATAGGAGATGTGTTTGATGTTGTTCCTGCATTAACAAAAAAGCTGAAAGACATAAAAAAAACCCGTTAAATTAATAACGGGAGTCTAGGATAGAATTAGTATTACGGAGTTTATAGAGGAGTTCTGTTTTTATAAGAACGGTGATAAAAAAAAATTGCGCAATTAATCTCAAGTTCTTAAAATATCTTAACAAAATGGGGTTGTATGTTACTGAATAGAAGGTTTTTACAATTTATTTTTATATGCTGGTTTTGTTTAACCTCAATTTTTGTGCAAAAAGTTTTTGGACAAACAAACGCTCAAGAGTTAAAAATTGTACAGCTGAGTGATATACACTACGACTCGATTCTTATAAATATAGGCAGCAGAATGTATGGAGAATCAAGAGAACTGTTTCAGGCTGCAATAAACGATATCAACTCATTAAAGAATCTGGATGCAATTGTTTCATCAGGAGATAACATAAATCGCCCATCCAAAAAAGATTTGTTCAATTTTCTGAAAACCTCAAAACAATTGAAAATACCTTTTTACATCACTATTGGAAATCATGATGTCGGTTTGCTCGGCAATTCAACAAAAAGATTTTATATAAACACCCTAAAAAAATATTATCCCTACATAAAACCTGAGGGGAAAAATACTTACTACATTACAGACAACATAAAAGGATATAAATTTATATTTCTGGATGGTGTTATAGATGGAGAAATCAGCGCACATGGGCTTTTTCCGAAAGAACAGCTCGTCTGGCTTGATAATAAACTAAAAGCAAACGAAAATTACAAAATAATCATAGTTCAACACCACCCTGTCGTTCCTCCGTTCGAAGGTGGTACTCATGACGTTGTAAACAGTGATGAATATCTGGAAATTATCGACAAACATAATAATGTAGTTGCGGTCTTATCAGGACATTATCATTGTGTTAAGGCAATAATAAGGAACAATGTACTCCATGCATCTGCTCCGTCTCTTGTTCAATATCCAAATGCTTACAGGCTTATGACTTTCAAAGACGAAGATAACTGCACTTTAATAACATCAGAATTTAGAGAAACGGCTCTCAAGGATGTACAAAATACAAGCAAAGAACGTATTTTTAAAAATCTTGATATCTACTCGGGGGAGAAAGAGGATCAAATTTTTACATATAAATTGTGTAAATAAAGGAACTTATATAGCAAGTTCCGCAGATACTTTTAAAAGTCCGTCATGCTGAGCGCAGTAACCGCACCATGCGGGTGTCCTCATCTGTATGGAAG